>Ga0326727_10000333_pt1 | contig 198032 bp, 160 predicted proteins | sample MB2enrmetagenome_FD_207643 | JGI IMG/M metagenome (GOLD analysis project Ga0326727, IMG submission 207643) | Lab enriched peat soil microbial communities from McLean, Ithaca, NY, United States - MB29MY | ecosystem: Environmental > Terrestrial > Soil > Wetlands > Peat | place: USA: New York... | reverse complement strand
CGAAGATATCACTTTGGCTGCTCAAGGCAAGCAAAAAGAATGTGATCGGAAACCCGAATCTCCTCTAACTGCCTCTCTACCCGCCTGCTACGCCTTAAAACTCCCCCACCTTGCGGAATCGCTGGCCAATACCCGGCGTCCCGCAGCATTTTACGTCCGGCGGCCGTGCCCAAAAGGTAGGAGCGCCGTCCGGAGTTCGTATTAACCCAGCCATCGAAGGCACTCGTATCCAGGCTCGAACCGGTGTTGTATTGCACCAACGGCCCCTCTTCCGCCACCAACTCGCCGAGCCTTTGGCCAAAATGACTTTTCACCGGGCCGGTTCCGTCCGGATCGCGATCATCGAGCATGCCGCCATTGAACATGTGGAAATTCACGCGGTCCGCGAAGCGGAGTTTGAATTCCGGGCTGGTGGAGAGGCGGATAAAAATATAGGGCAGGAAGTCCCAGTTGGCGGTCGCTACCAGCAAGTCGTTGCTGAGCGTGTTGTAGCTGGCGGGCTTGTTGTAGTAACTGTTGACGTTGAAACCGCCCTCGGCGTCCCAGACGGCGAACCGGAACCGGTTGTCCGGCCCGGTCGAACGCTCGCGGGCGATCACGAAATTGTTTTCCGGCCAGTCCCACATGGCGCAGTAGGTGTTAAGCAGGTAGTAATCGGCGGCATTGTCGATATCGATTTGATTCGTGACGGACTGCCAGGCGGCGGCAGACGTGATGTTGCCGCCAAGCAGGGTGATGAACTGCCACATGGCATCGCCGTCTCCATCCACCCAATTCCAACTGTAATCGACGTCCCAGTCGGCGGTGCTGTTGTAGTGTTCCTGGAAGAAGGGTTCGCGGAAACGTTCCGCGAGATTGAAAATGCCCTTGTAAACGGCGTTCACATAGAGCGAGCAGAAGAGCCCGCGGGAACCCACGTGGCCCATGTCAATCCACAGGCGCCGCACCAGTTCGTCCGTGATCCACGGATTGTCGTTGTCGTTTTTGCCGGCACGCAGCCGCAAGTGCTTGAACTCCTGAACCGGGTAATTGGTGAAGAACGGATATTCAATCGGACTGGAGCCGTAATCGCCGTTGAAATGGACGTTGAAGGAAGGTTTCTCCATGGAATTCCAGGGGTTCCACGGGGAATCTGTGGCCGCGCCCTGCAACGTCATGCGCGGGCGCTGATAATCACTGCCGCTGTACCGTAAGCCGATATCGTCGCGCACCGGCCCCTGGTTGGTGGGATAGTAGGACGCCGGGAAGAAGTATTCCAGGTGCGACGCCCGTTCGAAGGGATACCCGTCGCCCTCCACCTGGTCGTAACTCGTTGGACCATTGGCCTGCCAGATACTGCCGCTGGAGACCGGCACCCAGGTGCCACCGACGATTCCCAATATGCCGCCCGGCGCATAAAAGGTCCGCCCCGCATCGCCGGTTAAAATCATTGTCGGAACATTCGTGAGGGCTGATGCCTGTTTCAAAAGATACGTGTGCGTGATCACGTCCGAAGGCAGCGAACCGGACAGGAACGCGCGGGCTCGAACGACAATGCCGGTTTTTTCATTGGCCTGCGTCAACGACAGGGGGCTGCTGTACGCGAAACCGCTCTGCAGCGTCGGTTCAGAGCCGTCCAGTGTGTAACGAACCGCGCTCCCCGGAGTGGAAGCGACCAGTTGCAGCGTGAGGGAAGACACCTTGTAGATGCCGCCGGGCAGGTCGGCATTGGCGTTGTCCTTGAATTGCGGCGGGGCGACCTGTACCGCGTAGAAGTTGCCGCCGTTGTTGGTTCCCGACGTGGCAGCTTCGAAATAGCCAAACTCGGCCGGGTTGACCGGATTGCGACCGTAAGAGCAATAGAACTTTTGAGGCGGAAACCCCGACAAAAACCCGTCCACGAATGTTCCCGAGGAATCGAATAAGCCGAGGTATTCGCCATCCTTGTCGAGTTTGAAATCAGTGTGCAGGCGCTGGGCCGGGCCCGACGGCGCGTTGGCTTCATCGCGGTTGTCACACAGCACCAGCAAGTAACCGCTCGCGGGAATCGTTGTATTGGTGGGGAAATGCCATCTGTCAGGCACGTCCGGGTCGTCTGTGAGCGTCCATCCTGTGAGGTTCACCGGAATTGCGCCGTCATTGTAGAGTTCGACCCAATCCACAAAAGCCGCCGGCTGATCGTAATCATCCTCCTCGCCCAGCGGCGGGTTGAAGTTGTTGGTAACCAGTCCCTCATCAACCACGCCGCCCGAGGGCTCATAGCGGCCGACAAAATATCGCCAGACTCCTCCGGCGGCTCCCAACGGAATGAAATCTATCGAAACGCTGTTCGAAACCCAGGCCAAGCCGGCGTTGATTTTGAATTCGGGAGTCGGAATGTGCTGTGTGATCTGCTCTGGAATGGATGTCGTCGAGGGTTGTTCGGCGTTGTGCGCCTGGATGGCCAGGAGATTCTGGCCGGCTACCAGCCGTTGTGAAGCCTGGCCGATGGAGAGTTGAACCACGTTGGTTGTGGTGCTGACGTTGTAAGCCGGTTGACAGGCATACATGAAGTGGTTGGTCGGGCCGCAATTGGCGCGGGCAACCTCGCGACCGTTCAAGTAAGCCACAAAGCCGTCATTATATTGGATCTGAAGAATCAGAGCGTTGGTTCCTGCAGCTTGCTCGGCAGTGGCAGTGAACTCTTTGCGCAAATACAGCGAAGGCGCCTGGTTCGACATCGCGGCTGTCAGATCCGTGCTGAGGCCGGCAAAGCCGTAACCGGCCGGCAGGTTTCCGCTGTTCCAGGTGTTTGCCAAATAATTCGAGCTCACCCATGCCACTCCGGACCCGATCTGGGGAACAGCATTGCTGGACCAGGACAACCGCCGGTCGCTGGAGCCGGCCATCAGCTCGTTGATGACCACCTCCGCCTTTGTTTGAACAATAACTCCGAAGATTGTCAGGAAGAAAAAGACATGCCTCATCACACGAGTCTAGGTTGAAGCAAGTCTAATGTCCATCCGCTGGTTTACGGCCCCGGGTCGGTTTCTTCACTTGCGCTGATGCGCCAGGAACCACTCGTAAAGTTTTGGATTGTCGTAAGTCCGGGTATAGGAATCGTGCTCCGCTTCCGGATAAACGGTCAATTGCGCGTGGGTGCAGCCGGCTCGTTTCAAAGCGGCCATCATGCGTTCCGATTCCGAAACCGGCACGACGTCGTCCTTCGCCCCATGAAAGGCCCAGATGGGCAGCGATTGGAGCGCTTCCTTTCTGGCGCCCTCCGCCAATAGTACATCAATGCCGTTGCCCCCGCCGCAAATGGGGGCGGCGGCGGCGAATCGTTCCGGATGATTGACCGCCAGGCTCCAGGTGCCGTAGCCACCCATGCTCAGGCCGGTCAGGTAAATCCGCGTCTTGTCCACCTTGTATCTGGCCGTGACGTCGTCCAGCAAGGCAATCAGCGAGTCGTCATCCCAGCGCTGGTCGAAGGAGCATTGGGGGGAAACGATGAGGAAGGGGAATTCCTTCTTTTGAGCCGCCAATTTCGGCGGGCCGTGCGTTGCGACGAGGGCAAGGTCGGCGCCCCGTTCGCCGGCGCCGTGCAGGTAAAGCATGAGAGGCCAGCGCCTTGTCCCCGGTCGCGCATAACCTTTCGGGAGATAAAGCAGGTAGTTGAGCGGAACTCTTTTTGTGACACGAGCTTCAAATTTCACCGGTTGCTGCATATTGGAGGCGAATGTCGGTTGTGTATTCAACGCGGACGCGGCGCTGGTCATCACCCCGCTCGGTACGATTCCTGTGCGAGCAGGGCATCGCATGGGCAATCTCTTTCAGATTGTGAAAGTCATTTCCATCTTAAAATGGCGCGGGGCTATCCCGCTTCCGCCCTGCCGACTCCTATGAACCGCGTAGCGGGTTTCGTAAGAAAGCCGCCAATAACAGCGGCCGTTTGACAACCGCAGCCATCCACCGGTTCAAGGTCCCAATCGGCCGAAGATGGCGTTGATGCTGCCCAAAGCCACGGCAGGGCTGCGCCCGGGCGTCTCTGCCGGGCGGAGCGGTTCATCGAGTTTCGGCAAAGAAACGCGGCAGATCAGATGTTCAAACCACGAAGTACATCAAATGCACGAAAGAGAAATACCTGTTGCCGAATTCTGTCCTGATGGGGTCCTACTTGTTAGCAGGTCGGCCGACCCCCGTTCGTCTGGTTTTCGTGTGGTTCGTACATTTCGTGAACTCTTAAGTTGGAGGCGCCCGAGGTCGAGATCGAGCGGCCTACATGATCTTCAGCTTCGGCAAATCCTGCGAATCTACCAGCCCCACCGGTTCTTTCTTCGCGTTCACCACGATCAAATCGTCGATGTTCCGTTCGTTGAAAATCTTGAGCGCTTCGACCGCAAGCGCGTCCGTGCCCACGGCAATCGGGTTCCGAGTCATCACCTGCCGGAGCGGGCGCGAAAGAATATCGTCGTCGGTTGACATGCGCCGACGGAAGTCACCGTCGGTGAACACGCCGACCAGTTTGCCGCGCGCATTCACAATGCTCAGGCTGCCGGATTTCGCGCGCGTCATGACCAGCAACGCCTCCTTCACCGACAGATCTTCGCGCGCAACGGCGTTGCGTTCTCCCGTCCGCATGATGTCCCCCACCCGCAGCAGCATCGCCCGCCCGATGGCGCCGGAGGGATGGTAGCGCGCAAAGTCGCTTTTCTTGAAACCGCGCGCCTGCAGCACCGCCATGGCCAACGCGTCACCCATGACCAGCATGGCGGTGGTGCTGGCCGTCGGCGCCAGATTGAACGGACAGGCTTCGCGCGGCACGCGCACATTCAGCACCAGATCACTGTACCGGCCCAGCGACGACTTCGGACTGCCCGTCACGGCGATGATCCCGACCAGAAACCGCTTCAGCGCCGGCAGCAGGTTGAGCAGTTCCTCCGATTCCCCGGAATAGCTGAGCGCCAGAATCACATCGCCATCGTTCACGACGCCCAGGTCGCCGTGCAGCGCATCCACACTGTTGAGCACAACGCTGGTCGAGCCGGTGCTCGTGAGCGTGGCGGAAATCTTCTGGCCGATGTTTCCCGATTTGCCGATGCCGACGACGACGATTTTGCAGCGTTTTCCCAGCGCCTCAATGACGACGTCCACGGCACGATCGAAGGCGGCGTCCAACTGCGCGCGCACGGCCTTGAGCGCGGCCAGTTCGACATCGAACACTTTGCGGGCCCGAACGAGATGGCTCACAATTGTGAGAATGCGAGGAACGGTGACGCAATTCAATCCCTAATCCTGCAGGGGCACGATCAGAATGAGCCAACCGATTAATCTTCGTCCTCGATTGCCCGTTCTTGATTGTGAGGCCGAGACCGAGGTCAACGCCGCGGAAGCTTTAACGATTCAACGTTTTAACGTTTTAACCAAAGAGTCTACTCCGTATTCGGATACGACCCGAGTACTTTGACAAAGCTGCATTCCTGCTCGAGCAGCGTGATCGCTTTTGCCACCCGCCGGTCTTGCAGATGACCGTCGCAATCTATGAAGAAGAAATATTCCCAGGCTTTCCGCTTGCTCGGACGCGACTCGATTTTGGTGAGGTTGATGCGGTTGCGCCGAAACGCGGCCAGCGCATGGTGCAACGCGCCGACTTTGTCCATGATGCTCACCATCAGGCTTGTCCGGTCGTTGCCCGTGGGGGGGCTGCATTGGCGGCCCAGCACCAGAAAGCGCGTGGCGTTGGAAGCATTGTCCTGAATGTCCTGCTCCAACACGTGCAAATCGTATTTTTCAGCGGCCAGCAGGCCGGCGACGGCGGCCGTGTTCTTCTCTCTCGCCGACAGCTCGGCGGAGCGCGCGTTGGATGACGTCTCGATGATCTCGACGTGCGGCAGGTTGTTCTGAATCCAACCCCGGCATTGGGCCAGGGATTGCGGATGGGCGAACAATTTTCTGATCTGGGACCGGCGCGAGTTGCTGAGCAAACACTGCTGCACCGGCAGGATGATCTGCGCCACGATCTTCAAATCGCTGTCCATAAACATGTCCAGCGTGTGCGTGACGACGCCTTCGGTGCTGTTTTCGACCGGCACAACGCCGTAATCTGCCCGGTTCTTGCTGACTTCGGCGAACACGTCGGCGATGGTCTTTTGCGCGGAATACCGCAGGCTCGAGCCGAATCGCCGGATGGCGGCCTGATGGGTAAAGGTGGCTTCCGGCCCGAGGTAAGCGATGGTCAGCAGCTTCTCGAGGGAGAGCGCGCTGGACATGACTTCCCGGTAGATCGCGCACAGCGATTCGTCATTCATCGGGCCTTCATTCAACCGGCACACCCGGTGCAACACGGCGCGCTCACGATGCGGCGCGTAAACCTCCTCGCCGGCTTTCAATTTGATTTCGCCGATGGCCAGCACATGTTTCGTGCGCTCGTTCAACAACTTGACAATGTGCGTGTCCAGTCTGTCAATCGCCTGGCGATGCTCGGGAATGTTCATTCAAAAGACAGAGTAATAGCGCTTTCCCGAAAATGCAGAAGAAAATTCTTGGAAGATTTGCATGGGGTCGTGGACGGCAAGAGCCAAACGCTCATTCCCAACCCGGCACACAAGAATGCTGAGCCAGCCGACAAATTCTAGGTCGGCGCTGCTTCCTTCCGCTGATCTCCGGTTTCCGCCGGCTGCACTCCGCCGGCCGCGTTCGGCTGCAGTTGCTCCGGTGGCGCCGTGGCCAGACCGGGATCAGCCGTCACGGGCGCAGCGGACCTTTCCACGACCATCTTTCTGAGCTCATCCGCCGCCGGCAGATCTTCCAGGCTGCGCAAGCCGAAATACCCGAGAAACAAGGAAGTGGTGCCGTAGGTCATCGGATGCCCAACAACCTCGGCGCGTCCCACCTGCTCAACCAAGCCTCGCTCCAGCAGCGTTTGCATCACGCCGTCCACTGAAACACCGCGGATTTGCTCCATGTCAGCGCGCGTGACCGGCTGGCGGTAAGCGATGATGGCCAATGTTTCCAGCGCGGGTTGCGACAGACGCGGCGGGCGGGCTTTGAACCCCACCAACGCGCGCAGCCAGGGACCGAATTCGGGCTGAGTCACGAATTGCCAGGCACCCGCCACACACACCAGGCGATAACTTCGCTTCGCTTCTTCGTGTTCGCGGGCCAATTGTTCGAGCGCAGCGGTCAAGTCACTTTCTCTGACCTTTTTGAAGGCTTTGACGCCGGGGTCGGCTCCCTCCTGTTCGGCGGCGGCGGCGAGCGCCCCGGACAGCTCAGGCACGCTCAAAGGCTTTTGCGCCGAAAACAACAGCGATTCCAAAATGAATTTCAACTCCATGATCAGGACTTCGGGTTGCCGACAGCGGATTGCGGACAAAGAGCCGATTCAGTGAGCGGCGCGACGGACCCAGGCGCGAACGTGGCCGCCGCCCCCGGCCCCCGGCCAATCTCGATTTCGCCGAAAGCTTCCTTTTGGAACGCCACGAGCTGCCTCAGCCGGATCAACTCCAGCAGCGCCAGGAACGTGCAAACGACCTCCGAACGGCTGATCATCCCTTCGAACAACTCCGAGAACTTCAGCGGCGCCCGCTCGGCGATCAACCGCATCAATTGCTCGATCTTTTCACTCACAGTCCATTGGTCCTCAAAAATCTCCCGCGCCTCCTCGCGCCGGGCAAACCGTTTCAGAACCACGCTCACGGCATTGACCAGGTCGAAGAGCGACACCTCCGGCCGGGGCGGAAGGGTGTCCGGCGCAAATTCAGGCTTGCCGGGCCGTCGCGGAAACACATTTTCCTGTTCCGCTTCCAGGACCTGCAGTTGCGCGGCGGCGTCTTTGAACTTTTTGTATTCGACGAGCTGCCGGATCAGCTCCCAGCGCGGGTCTTCGCCCTCTTCCTCGCCTTCCACTTCCACCTGCTGGTCGGCGGGCAGGAGTTCGCGGCTTTTGATGTGCATCAGGGTCGCGGCCATCACCAGGAATTCGCCCGCAATTTCCAGGTCGAGCACGCGCATCGTCTCGATATACTCAATGAACTGCGTGGCGAGGCGGGTGAGGTTGACCTCGTAAATGTCCACTTCCTCCTTCCTGATCAGGTACAGGAGCAGGTCCAGGGGACCTTCAAAGACCTCGAATTTGACTTTATAATCGGCCATGACATTGCCGGCGCCGGCCTGACGCGGGACGGCCAGATGCTAACCTGCCCAGCATAAGTTGGCAACGCCAGAACACCCACTGTCATTTATAGTCCGCAGCCGACGCGAGTATAAAAATCTCCGGAAGATGCGGCATAACCTGTTGACAAAAAAGTGAACGCAAATACAATTTGGAGTGTTCGGGTAGCAGTACGTTTCTTCAGCGGGGTTCCCCACCCCCACCTCCTTGGCGTCTGCTGCCCGAATTCTTCATCGAGTTCTGCGTATCCAACGCGCCTGCCGGAACAGGTTGGGAAGAGGGTTGGCCAGACCTTTAGACGTACGTTCAAATAATTGGTATGCACCCAGACCGGCGCAAGCGAGGAAGGCTAGGTGTTGCTTCTGAAGGGGCAGGTTGGCTACCACAGATGGCGGGTATGAAAACACCGAACCATGAGTTGTACAGGAAACCCCCGCCCCGTGCTTCGGTTTCGAGGCGCCGGGTTTATGTGACACTGGATTCGCTGGCGAAACTCCCGCCCCTGCGGGTCGGTGGTCGGTGAGTTGGTCAGCCATTCCGCAAGTGGGCTTCGGCCGTCGAGCGCTGGGGCACCTGCGGCAAGCCCAACTGCGCCTGTGACCAAGGCGCCAAGCACGGCCCTTACTTTTGCCTGACGCAGTGTCTGGCGTCGGGCGCACGGCAAACTGTGGCGGCTGGGGCGCACGACTCTTCAAGAGATGGCGCAGCAGTTGGATCGGGCCTTGGAAGCAGTCCAGGAGCCGCAACCGTTGTGGAGCGGGTACGTCGGCCCGAATTAGCGTTTTTTGTCACACGGCTCTTGGACAATCAAAAAGTCCAAGCGGGAGATGACCGGCGAGCTGTCGTCTCGCATCGGGCGGGAACAGCCAAAGGACTGGCCTGCGGCCGATCACCGCCCCCCAAAAAATCAACTCGTCGCTCTCTCTACCAGTATGATTTACGCCACCTTGCGGAATCCTTGGGCGCATTGTCCGCAGGCTGTTCTCCGGCCAGGGAGCATGGTAAGCTCAGCGTCAAAACATGTTCACACCCTCTGCGGCAAAAACCGGCGGGGCGCTTCTGATGCTGGACCATGTCGCCATCCGGTGGGGTGAGCGGGTGGTTTTTGAGGGCACCTGCTGGACCTGGCGGCGCGGCGAGCAATGGGCCGTCCTCGGTCCCAACGGCTCGGGCAAGTCGGTGCTTGCGCTCGCGCTTTGCGGCAAGGCGCCGCTTGCGCGGGGGCAAATCCATTATCACCTGGACACGGTCGATTCCGATCGAGTGCAGGACAGCATCCCGGAACAATCCATCGCGCTGCTTTCACCGCACGTCCAACGTGATCTGGCCTGGCAGGAAAGCTCCTTTTACCAGTCGCGCTGGCACAGCGGCATCGGCGAAGGGCAGCGCACCGTGGCCCAGTTCCTCTCGCAGGCCAGCGTCGAAGACATCAATCCTTTTGAAGTCGGCGCGCGGAAAGGCAATGGGCGCTTGTTTGGCGGGAACCGGCGGCGCTTCAGCCGTTGGCTCGGCATCGGACACCTGTTCCGGCGGAAGCTGATCTGCCTGTCCAACGGCGAGCAGCGTAAAGTCCTGCTCGCCCACACGCTGCTGCGTTCGCCGCGGTTGCTGATCCTCGATGATCCATTCGACGGCCTCGACGAGGCCACGCGCGTTCGTTTGCAGAGGGTCGTTCACCGGTTGATGCGCGCCGGCCTGCCGGTGCTCCTGATCACCAACCGGCCCGACGAGCTCGCGCCGGACACGAGTCATTTGTTGCTCGTGCGCGGGCATCGGGTGGCGGCGCAGGGAAACAGGCGCGTCCTGCTGCGGCATCCGCTGACCCGCCAACTCGCGTTGCGCAGTCGCGAGCCTGAAACCGGGGATTCCGCCCGGTCCACAAAAGCCTGCTGGTCTCGTCGAGAATTCCATCGGCTGCGGGATCCATCAGCCCCGCCGCTGGTCGAATTGAACCGCGTCACCATTCGACTCGGGCGCAAGCGCATCCTGGACGATGTGTCCTGGACGATGCGCCGGGGTGAAAACTGGGCATTGCTCGGACCTAACGGCTCCGGCAAGACGGCGCTCTTAAGCCTGATCCAGGGAGACAACCCGAAAGCCTATGCGCTGGACCTCCGGCTCTTCGGCGCGCGGCCCCGCTCCACGCAGACGCTCTGGCATATGCGCCGGAAGATCGGCTGGCTCTCCCCGGAATTGCACCAGCACTATCCGCCGGGCTGGTCGTGTCTGGATGTCGCCTGCTCAGGTTTCTTCAACACCGTCGGTCTCTACCACCCCAGCACACGTCGGCAGCGCCGTGTCGCCCGGAACCAGTTGCGACGATTCGGCCTGGCCGCGAAGGCGGACGAAGCGTTCGGCAATTTGTCTCTCGGCGATCAGCGTCTGGTGCTGCTGGCTCGGGCCGAGGCAAAAAAGCCGAGGCTCCTGATTCTTGACGAGCCCTGCCAGGGCCTGGACGCCGCACATCGCCGAGCCATCCTCGCGGAGACGGATCGGCTGATCAAGCAGACCGGCGCCAGCCTCATTTTTGTGACGCACCATACGAAGGAAATGCCCGCGTGCATTACGCACCAGCTCGAGTTGAAGTCTGGCCGCATCCTGCGCGGAGGCGCTGTTTCCGGCTGAAAGTTCAGACCGGCCACTTGCAGGCGGGCGTGGCCAATCCGGGCCCTGAGGATCGATCGGGTGAGGAGACGCATTTGTGTCATGGTTTTCTTCAAACCCGGCTTGGGCGTGCAGGAAGGGGTATTTCGCGGTTTCAAGCCAGGGGATGGCGGTAAATATCTTTGGAATCAAACCGCACTTCTGAAAACTCGATGGCCTGTCCCGGTCTTAACGTGCGCAGAGCGTGAGCAACACCCGTTTGAATCACGGCCAGATCCCCGGTTTGAAGCGGGAGGGTTGCGCGCGCTTTCGAGTTCAGATCTTCCGCAAGGATCTCCAATTCGCCCCGGATCACGTAGATGAACTCCTCTTTGAATTTGTGGTAGTGATTGCCTCGAACGCTGCCTTCGCGCAGTTCAATAAAAGCGATATAGCGGATCGGCTTGTCCGCATCGTAGAACTGCGCCAATTCGCCCTGCGGCAGCAGCAATCGCTTGAGCGCCGGCGATGTGGCGGGGGCGGAACCGCGAAGCACGGGCAGGGATCTTTTTGAGACTTTTCCCGCCAGCAATGACAATTCATTCATGGTTCGAACTCAATTCCTGAAATAGCGATGATGCGTGCAATCAAACGTGGAATCCAGCACATAGTCCGCAAGAATCGGGTGGGAAAGCCAATCCACCGGTGGCAAGCTGAAGCCATGGATGCCTACGGGCGAATCGCTGACGTGATCCGGTATTTGGACCAACATCGTACCGAGCAACCCGATCTGGCTGCGCTGGCGCAGCGGATGGGATTGAGCCGATTTCATTTTCATCGCCTGTTCGTGTCTTGGGCGGGCGTCACACCGAAGGATTTTCTCCAATGCCTCACGCTCGCCCACGCGAAGAAGTCGCTCCGGAACGGCGCCAGCATTCTCGATGCGGCTCTCGACGCCGGCTTATCCGGGCCGGGACGTTTGCACGATTTGTGCGTCAACCTGGAAGCGGCGTCACCCGGCGATATGAAATCCGGAGGCGCGCGGTGGACCATCGCGGCTGGTTTCAGCGCCAGTCCGTTCGGAACCTGCCTGGTGGGGCGGAGTCCCAGGGGCATTTGTCATTTGTCTTTCGTTGATGCGGGAGCCAGGGAGGAAGCGTGGGCCGCGCTCCGGGAAGAGTGGCCGGAAGCGCGGTTGCGACGCGATGACGCAGAAGCGGACCGAATGATCGAGAAGATCTTCGCGCCTCCTGGGGGCGGGCGTTCACGCCTGCCGCTGCGTGCTTTTGTGCGAGGCACCCATTTTCAGATTCGCGTTTGGCGCGCGCTGCTGCAGGTGGCTCCCGGGCAACTCATCACCTACGGACGACTGGCTGGCGTGTTGGGCTGTCCTGCGGGCGCCCGCGCAGTTGGGACCGCCCTGGGGCGGAATCCGCTGGCTTATCTCATTCCCTGTCATCGCGTTATTCGCGAAACAGGTGTTGTCGGAGATTATCGTTGGGGTCGCGCGCGAAAGCGCGCCCTGGTGGCATGGGAAAGTGCGCAGGCAACCCGCATTTCCTTGGTTAAGTAGGCAGCCGCGTTCACCGATACAATGACGGATGCAGGTTGGGATCGCTTGTTGCTTTAGCCTGCCATATTTTGAGCGCGTTTTAGCGTCTGTTGTATGCCGTATCGCTTGTTCAATTTGGAAGAAGTCGCGGGGTATCTGCATCTGACCACCGACGAGGTGGATCGGCGGGTGAAGGACCGTTCCATTCCGTTTGAGAAAAGGGGCGGCAGAATCGTCTTTCGGAAAGCGGACATCGACCAGTGGGCTTCCCAGCGCATTCTGAGACTTTCCGAGCGCCGCCTGACTGATTATCACCATCAGTCGACACGAGAGACGCAGGAGCTCCTGCCCCAGGGGGCGATCCTGCCGGAGATGCTGGAGCGGGGAGCCATTGATTCGGCGATGACGGCGAAAACCAAGCCTTCGCTCTTGCGCGATCTGGTCGCCCTGGCTGACATGACCAAGCAAGTCTCCAATCCGAAGGAACTGCTGGCCAGCCTGGAGGCTCGCGAGGGGCTGGGTTCCACGGCGGTGCCGGGCGGCCTGGCGCTGCCCCATCCGCGCTTTCACCAACCTTACCTGTTCACCTCTTCGTTTCTGGTGCTCGGACGCTCCATGCAAGAAATCCATTTCGGCTCGCCCGATGGCCATCCCACCAGTCTGTTCATCATGATTTGTTGTCAGGATGACCGGTTCCACCTGCACACTCTGGCTCGTCTTTGCCTGATGGCGCTGACCACGGACCTGCTCGCGCAACTCCGCCAGGCGCCCGAAGCCAAGTCCATGCGCGACTGCCTCCTCGCAGCCGAGCAGGAAGTCCTCACGCGCGCGAAGCCAGTTCGCAAAGGATGATCGTTGGGAGTTTCGTGTTTCACACGAGGGAATTGCACAGGTATCACCCCGGCTGCGACTTTAAGTGAGGCGGTCGGGCTTGGCTGAATTGCCGGTCCGCCGCCACTCCGCTTTGGGCGGTTCCGGCAGTCCTTGGGCCCGCAATGCCGTGCGGAAGTGCATCTTGGCCACCTTCGGCAGATTGTCGGCTTGATGTTTGGCAATGAATTCCTTGGCCGCCTCATCCACCGCGGCTGAGGCCCCTTTCGGCAACTTCATCCCGAACTCTTTCTGCAAGGCCCCCAGCCTCGTCACAAATTCGTGCCGGGCCAGAATGGACGCGGCCGCCACCGCCAAGTCCTCTTCCGCTTTATGCTTCTGGACCAATTCAATCTCCCGGCCCAGCGGCATCAATGCTTTCGCCACGGTTTCCTTGTTCGCCGCGAACTGGTCGCTGATGGCGCGCACCGGCGGCGGATTCATGCGATGCCGCTGGCCCATCAGATTTTCAATCACCCGCGCATGCCCCCAGGCGAGCAGGGCGTTCACGGTTCCCATTTTCTGATGCAGCCGGTTGTAGGCCTCGTTGCCGATCGGCACGACCGTAGTGACGCAACCCGATGTTTTGCGGATCAGCTCCGCCAGTTCCCGGATCTTTTTGTCGCTGGAGATGTTTTTTGAATCACGAATACCGGCGTCTTTCCACGCCTTCACCACGGATTCATTCACATAAACGCCGGCGATGCACAAAGGCCCGAAAAAATCGCCTTTTCCGCTTTCGTCCACCCCCAGCCGGGGCGCCAGCACTTCCGGATTCAACACCTCCTCGTAGCCCAGCCGGGCTTCCTTCAAAACCTCCGGTTCGAGCACGAACTCGATGAATTCCTGCGTGCCTTTGCCCTGCACCACCAGCTTGCCGCTCTCGTAGAAAACGACTTTGATCCTGTCCTTCAAGGCGGCGAACCTCGCGTAAGGCACTTCGCGAAACTTATAATTCCCGGCCTGCAACAACTGCTTCAGCGCGGCGGCCTGCGGATCCGTCAGCCTGCACGTGTAAGACGTCAGCGGTTTCACTCGGACAATAGATAGCCACAAAGACCCACAAAAGACACGAAAAGTTGGCACTGGCACAGTTTGGCGCGGCGCAGATTTTGACGGATAGAGCGGTTGCCCTATTTCACTTCCCGACAGGCAGGGCTGCGCTGCGCGCAGCCGCGGACGTGACGCAGCGCGTCCCTGCCTTTCAAATTAAAACACGGCCGTTTCTCTGCGTTCCTTGCGATCTTTGCGGTTAACGGTTATTTGTGGATTCCTGGTCCCAACTGCATGGCAACCGTTAACAACTCGAAAGCAGGAATGCTGGCGCCGGTGCTGCTCGGCTGGTTTACGGACAACGCCCGTGACCTGCCCTGGCGCCGCACGCGGGATCCCTATGCGATCTGGGTTTCGGAAATCATGCTCCAACAAACGCAGGTCAAAATGGTTTTGCCGTACTGGAAGCGCTGGATGCGGGAGCTGCCGACGATCGAGTCCTTGGCTGGGGCAAGCGCGGCGGAAATCCACAAACTTTGGGAAGGCCTCGGCTATTACAACCGGGTTCGGCACATGCAGAAAGCCGCTCAGATCATCGTCGAGCGCCATGGCGGCAAGTTCCCCGCAGCCTTCGACGAAGTTCTGGCGCTGCCCGGCATCGGCCGCTATACCGCCGGCGCCATCTGCAGCATCGCCTTCAACCAGCCAACACCGATCCTCGACGGCAATGTCATCCGCGTCCTGACCAGGATTTTCGGGATCGCCGAAAATCCGCATGAGAAAGAAACCAACGCGCTTTTGTGGTCTGTCGCGGAAGATCTGGTGACGTGTGCGAGGCGAGGGTGGGGCGAGACTCCTGGCGAGCCGGCTCGCGAGGACGCTCGCCCCACAAATGGATGTTCGCACCTCAACCAGTCTTTGATGGAATTGGGCGCTCTGATCTGCACGCCGCGACAGCCGCAATGCGCCGCCTGCCCCGTCGCTCGGCACTGCGTGGCTTTGCGTCAGCACTGCGTAGAACAATTGCCCAAACTCGATCGCCGGATCGCTCCAAGCCCGCGGCGCTTCGTCGCCTTCGTCGTGAAACATCAAGGCCGCTTTCTTGTCCGCCAACGCCCGGCCGGCGCGCTCAACGCGCATCTCTGGGAATTTCCGAATGTCGAGCTGTTTGAGAAAACCGCTTTGGTCGAAGCCGTGCGAAGGGCATTGGGTTTTGCGCCCCGCAGCCTCAAACCCCTCTGCGTGATCAAACATTCCATCACGCGATACCGCATCACGCTGGAAGCGTTTGCTGCAAACGGCATTCGCAAGGCATCCCTCGCGCGCGCCGACGGACGCTGGCTCACGCTTGGCGGCCTGGAAACACTATCCTTTCCCAGCGCGCACCGGAGAATTCTTTTGCGACTGCGGGACAACTCAGCCCATTGACGGGTGAAGCGGGGCTTATTCGCCGGGCGCGATGCCAAAGTCCGGTAGCTGCGCTCGCCAGAGCGCGGCTGGATGAGCTACTCAACTTTCACGCGATAGAAGCGGCTCGAGCCGGGTGGACGCGGATCGTTCACCACGATGGTCGCACCCGCGCCGGTTTGCCGCGACAGCTCCAGCCAGGCAGGATCATGGAGTCTGTCCTTGTATTGGACCACGTACACGGCGCCCGCGACGGTGGAGAAGTTGAAATTCACCGCGCCGCCGGACCAGCTCACGGAGCTCAATTTCGGTGACGGTGCGAACAGCGCCCGCACCCGGTAAAGCCGCGCGGCGGCGTCCGAAAGGCTGTCGGTCACCAGCTCAGTTCCGCCGCTGCCGATGCGTCGTTCCAGCTCGGTCCAAGCGCCGGCGCCGAGTGCGCTCGCATATTCCGTAACGTACAATATGCCATTGACGCTTTGGAAGGCGAAGCTAAAGCCGTTGCTTCCCCAAGTGAAGGACTGCAAAACCGGCGGCGGGATGGCAACGCTCACGGAAGCCATTGTGCTGGTTGCCGAACCGAAATTGTTCATGGCCACCAACTGATAATCCCCCGCGTCGCGCGGATGCATACCGGTCAAAACCAGCCACCGGTTTGTCTCGCCCGCCAGCGGCACGCCGTCCAAATACCATTGGTAACGCAGGGGCAAGCCGCCAATCACCAGCGCGTTGAGCACAATGCTTTGGCCCGTGTCCACCGCGCGGGTTTGCGGCGGCCGGGCAATGCGTGGAGGAATCGGCGGCACGAAGGGATCTTGCACCAGCGCCAGGCTGTCGTTTGCGCCCGCCGCGATGGCCACCACGTTCGTTGCATACGTGGGAGGCGTCGTCAGGCCGTAATTCGTGTAACCCCAGCTCGCGATCGTTCCGTCCGCCCGCAGCCCGAGACTGTGAGACGCGCCTGCCGCGATGGCGATCATGTTCGTTGCATCCGCCGGCGGCGGGCCATAGAAGAGGGACTGTGGCCCGGTGTTCGTCACGATCCAGCCCACGACGGTCCCATCGGCGCGCAGGGCCATGCTCTGATCCCCGCCGGCGGCGATGGCCACCACATTGGCGGCGTTGCTCAGTGCCGTTGCCTGTCCGCTTCTGTTCAATCCCCAGCCCACGACCGTCCCGTCGGCCCGCAGCGCCAGACAATGATTCGCGCCCGCGGCGATCGCGACGACGTTTGTGGCGCTCGCCGGCACGTTGGTTTGGCCGAAACTGCCGAGCCCCCAGGCCAGGACCGTCCCGTCTGCCAGAAGCGCCAGGCTGTGATACCCTCCCGCCGCGATGGCCACCACATTCGTCGCGCTCGCCGGCACGTTGATTTGCCCGTAATTGTTAATGCCCCAACCCACGACAGTGCCGTCAGCCCGCAGCGCCAGACTGTATGCCGACGACGTCAGACCTTGATCGGCGCTACTGCCGCCGATGGCCATCGCGACGACGTTGGTTGCACTGGCCGGAATCGGCGCGTCCTTGGCATTGTAGCCCCAGCCGACCAGAGCGCCATCCGCCCGCAACGCCAGACACGGTGAATTGAGCTTGCCCGCCGCAATCGCCACCACATTCGTGGCTGCCGCCGGGATTGCTGTGGCCCCGTAGTTGGTGATTCCCCACGCCAGCACCGGCACGACCGACAGTGTCACATTCGAACTGACCGCAAACCCAGCAGCATTGGTTATCGCGGCCTGATAGGTTCCGTTGAAACTGGAGTTTACGTTGGTCAAGGTCAGCGTGAAGGCGTTTGCGCCAGGGAGGTTTGTTCCATTGAACAGCCATTGGCACGACATCGGTTCGGAACCTCTTGCCGCGACGGTGAACGGGACATTTTGCCCGACGGACGCGACGCGGGAGACGGCTTGCGTGGTGATCGTCGGCGCCGCAGGCGACACGGCGAGCGTGGCGGCGGCGCTCGTCACCGCGCCGTAAATGTTGGTGATGACCACATCGTAACTGCCGGCGCTCGGCGACTGGACATTCATCAGCGTGAGCGCGCTGTTTGTCGCGCCCACCAGAGCGAATTGATTGAAGCGCCACTGGTAAAAGAGCGTCGCCAGACCTGACGCGGTGACACTGAAGCTGACATTCGTCCCGGCGGGCGCAGACTGGCTGACGGGCTGACCTGAGATAGAGGGAGGTCCGAGCGTGGTCAGAGTGGCGACCGCGCTCGTTACGATTCCAGACGCGTTCGTGATGATCACCCAATAGCTCCCCGCGTCCTGAACGAGAACCGGCGAGATCACCAGGGTAGGCGTGGTGGCTCCTGTGATTCGCCCGTCATCGACCAGGTTTACGCCGTCCTTTTGCCATTGATAGGTCAGGGGTTCATCGCCCAGCACCGACACGGTGAAAGTGACATTGCTGGTGACGACCGCGCTCTGACTGGCGGGAGAGACGAGGATCCAGGGCGCGCGTTGATGTTCGTAGGCGCCCATATCCACGATGCCGTCTACCACACGCGGCGCTCCATCCAGGTCAACCGTGACGGTGAGACACCCGTTGGAACCCGCGTTGATGCAGGGGGAGTTGGTTTGAAGGCGATAGTTTCCCCCAGCATAGTCAATGAATGCCGGGTCGTCGGTAATATTGCCAACTCCACCCGGGTCCGGGGTGGTACAGCAGTAGGACAACGCCGCGTCTCCCCAGTTATTATCACCGAACGTGCTCTGGTTCTGAACGATGATCGAATTGACTACCGTGCCCCCAAGAACACCGCCGCCCAGCCCGCCCCCGACACCTCCGTCGCTGGGCGCCGAGTTCCCTACCACGGTGCAGTTCACCACAAGGTCGGCTGCGGCGCCACCGCCTTGAAGCGCCGAGTTGCCGGCGACCAGGCAGCCAACCAGGGTGCCCCAGGAGGCGCCGCCCCCAGTGACGCGGGCGTAGTTGTTCATAACCGTACAGTTCGTGAGGACGGCGGAGTAGGTCCCTCCCCCCTCGCCCAGGCGACTGCCCGCAGGGTCACGGGCGGAATTCCCAATGACCTTACAGTTGTTCAGGGTGCCATACAACGTCCCGCCTCCCGAAGTGGCCGAGTTGCCGCTCAGCGTGCAGTTGTTGAGCGTGCTGGAAGCGGCCCCGCCGCCTTCGCCCCCGCATGGGCCGGAACACGAGTTGCCACTGAGGGTGCAGGTGTTCAGCGTGCCGGAAAACGCCCCGCCGCCTTCAATGGCCGCCACGTTGCCACTAAGCGTGCAGTTGCTTACCACCGCGCTGACCGACTCGCACAGCACCCCGGCGCCGCTCTGCTCGAGCAGCCAATCCCCCGCCTGCCGGGTGGCCCCGTTACTCAAGGTGAATCCGCTCAGCACCGCGCCATTGGTCAAATACACGCACCGGATGGCTCCGTCCCCGGTGCCGGTTACCGGCACCTTGCGGCCCTGGATGACCGTGAACTGCGGCCCGTTCACGCTCTGCAACACTACCGGCCGGTCCACCGCCACCCGGTTGGTCATGGCGCCATGGACCGCCCGTCCGCCGGTGGCGTAGGTGCCGTTGGTCACCACTATCTCGTCGCCCGGCAAGGCGACGTCCACCGCCTGCTGGATGGTCACAGCGGCGCCGGCCCAATTGGTGTAGGGCGGCACCGGGTTCGGGCTGTTCACATTAACGTAGCGCACCGTCCCAACGGTCAATGTGGCGACGGAACTTGTGACGGCACCTCCGGAGTCGTTCACGACAACCCAATATCCTCCAGAGTTGCCGGGTTGAACACCGGAAATTGTCAGTGCCGAATTGGTCGCCCCGTTGACACTTCCGCCGTCTGCAAGATTTGTCCCATCCTTTTGCCATTGATAAAAGAGAGGGAGACTACTGCTGGCGGTTACCGTGAACGAAACGTTGGAACCGACAAGGACAGTCTGGCTCTGCGGTTCCTGGGTAATGGTGGGACTTGCTGCCCAAACCGGGGCGGCGGAAGCCCCCGCCAGGAAGAGGAACGCGAGGATCCCGCCTCGGTGGCGCGGTAACGAATCATGTGGCATACGGCATACTCTTCTTTTCGCCCCTTTCCCGAATCATCCCTGCTCGTATCAAAATCAAGCCATGATGGCAAGAAATATGGTCTCAAAAATCTGTATCCATTCGTGTTCGCCCTTGGTTTAATTCGCCGCATAAATGAAAGAATTCCCTGAGCCGCTGGATTTGAGGCGGATCAAAGTATATCCATTGGCGGAGCGCAAAAGTCTAAGTCCAATCGAAAAAATCCTGATCAATCCGGGCAAATCGCCGCCCTCCTGCCCCTCGGAAATCAAGTCAACCATCGGCGTTTGCGCAGAACGAATCGCGGCGGCTCGGAAACGAAGTGCCGGCGTGATCCTGATGTACGGCGCGCACCTGGTCAAAAACGGGGCGCAGCGGATTGTGAACGCCTTGACCGACCGCGGTTGGATCACGCATCTTGCCACCAACGGCGCGGGCGCGATCCATGATTGGGAACTTGCCTTCCTCGGGCGCACGGAGGAGAACGTGAGAAAGAACGTGGCGGCCGGCACGTTTGGGACCTGGGACGAAACTGGGCGGAACACGCACCTGGCGTTGCTTGCCGGAGCTTTGCGCGACGAGGGTTACGGACGCAGCTTGGGCCGATTCGTCATGGAGGACGGCGTGACATTGCCCACGCCTCACGAGCTAGAGGAGGCCCTGCGCGAAGCGCCCTCGCATCCGCTGGCCCCGGCGCGCGCCGAGTTGCTGCAGGTGATGCTCGCGCACAAGTTGCCGTCCGGCCGCATCGAAGTGAAACATCCCTGGAAAGAGACGAGTATTCTGGCCCGGGCATTTCAGTGCAACATTCCGGTCACGGTTCATCCCGGCATCGGCTACGACATCATTGCCAATCATCCCATGTTCAACGGGGCTGCGATTGGCCGCGCGGCGGAAATGGATTTCCGGCTGTTCGGCGCGTCGGTTGAAAAGCTCGACGGCGGCGTGGTCTTATCGGTCAGCTCCGCAGTCATGGCGCCGCAGGTATTCGAGAAGAGCCTCAGTTGTGTGAACAATCTACGCCTCCAGGCTGGACGCAAAACAGTCCAGGATCATACGATGTATGTGGTGGATATCCAGGACGGCGGGAACTGGGACTGGTCCAAAGGCGAACCGCCGAAGGACAGCCCCGCTTACTACCTGCGTTTCTGCAAAAGTTTTTCGCGCATGGGGGGCACGATGAATTACCTGCGATGCGATAACGTCGTGTTTCTGCACAATCTGCTTTGGATACTGGAGAAGCGTTGAACTGAAACGCGGCGCGAACGTGCAAACGCATTGTGGCACTACACTTGACGGGGTGGTTGGGCCCAGAGGGTCGAGCAGCGACGTCGTCGTTGACAGTCCATGCGCGCGCCGGCTGCCCACCAGCGATACGGCGGACTGCCAGTCCGCGCTACGTATTGAGCATTCGCACTTCGCGTTGCGGGAACGGAATCTCGATCCCTTTCGCCCGGAATGCATTCACCAGCGCCTGATAAATCTCCGCGGTTGCCGGGTTGAAATCCGCGACCGCCGTCCACGGCTTCACGGCGATGTTGATGGACGAATCCGCCAGCGCCGAAACCCCGATGACGGGCGCGGGCTCCTTGAGGACGCGCGGATTGGCTCTGAGCGCATCGTTTACGATAGCCATAGCCTGTTCGAGGTTCGTTCCATAGGCCACGCCCACGCTCAGATCAAGCTGCCGGATCGTGCCGTAATTGTGCAGGATCTCACCGACGATTTTCCGGTTTGGGATCACCACCCGTGAGCGGTCGGTGTGGAGCAGGATGGTGGTGAACAGTTCGACGCTCGTGACCTGGCCCTGGTTGCCCAGGATCTCGATGTATTCCCCGACTCGGAACGGCTTGGTGAAAATGATCGTTAGCCCGGCGACCAGGTTTCCCAGCACGCCCTGGATCGCCAAGCCCACGCCCAAGCCTGCTACGCCGATGCCGGCGATCAACGCGGTAACGTCCATGCCCGCCGTGCCGAGCGCAACCACCAACGCCAGCACAATCACGAGCAACCTCGCAATCCGTGTCAGCAACATTCGCACCGGGGGTTCCATCGACCGGCGTTCCAGCCAGCGCCCGAACAAGTTGCCGATCCAGCGCGCTGCGATGAGACCGACAACCACAATGGCCAGCGCGGAAAGCAGCGCTCCAGTGTGACCGATGGTGTATTCGATGATTTTGTCCTGCCAGGGAGTGCTGGTCGCGGGGGTGGCAGCGGCGGTGATTGCGGTCTTTTCCAATTCCATGGTTAAAAGGTCAGTTTGGCAGTGTCTTAATTTGACGGGCAGGGACGCGCTGCCGCGCGTCCGGTCGCGGCGCAACGCAGCCCTGCCGTTGCATTCATCCGGCGAAATTTCAAATCAGGACACTACCGTCAGGTTGATTGCCTCTGGTTAATGCAAGGCAGCCACCGCCGTCAACATTTCCTTTCGCGATGGTTTCGTGCTTGCCATGAGGTTTTCGCGGGAGTCTGCTGGACTCGGGAAAACGACTTGGCGAACACGTCTGAACCCTCGATTGAGGCAGGAACCAGACCAGTTGCCAGAAGGAATTTCCGGACAGGCAGGAATGCGCTGCATCGCGTCCGCGGCTGCGCGCAGCGCAGCCCTACCGGAAGTGGAAATGAGATATGGCAACCACTTTAAACCAATGATCGTAAGCATGTGGATGACCCGGGACTTGGTGACCATCGAGCCGCACACGCCGGTCGTGGACGCGGCGGCGCTGATGGCCGCCAAACATATTCGCCGCTTGCCGGTGGTCGAGCGGCGCGCGGACGGCCTGCATTTGCTGGGCATCATCTCGGCCAAGGACATTCTTCACGCCTTTCCACCGGACGTGAATCCCTTCGCGGTCGCGGCGCCGGACGCGGGCTTCTCACCCGTCATGGCCGCGCAAATCATGAGCCGCAGGCTGCACACGACCACCCCCGATACACCCATCGAAGAGGCTGCCCGGCTGATGGCGGAGATGAAAATCGGTTCCCTGCCGGTCACGCGCGAAGGAATGCTGGTCGGCCTGATCACCGAATCGGACATCTTCCGCGCTTTCGTGACTTTCTTCAGCGCGCCGGAGCGGGGGGCGCGAATTTCCTTCGACATGTCCAAAGGTGAGGACGTGTTCGGTTTCATCATCCGTGCGGCGCGGCAGTGGCAGCTCCGGGTGACCAGCCTGATTTCCTCGCGGCAGCATGATGTCCCGGTATGCGTTGTCCGTGTCACCGGCAAGGCCATCGAGGAATTCCTGGATGAGCTGTGGCGCTCCGGCCACCGCGTGCTCAACGTGATACGCTTTAATTGAGCGAACCGTAATCGACCTTCCTTGCAACATCCTCATTTCACGCTGCGGGAGCGCAATTTCGGGCTCATCCTGACGCCACCACTGGAACGCCGGATTCATCCGCCAGGAGGGCAAAATGCGCGTCGCTGCCCGATAAATCCCTATCTATGCAGTAGAATAAAAGGAATAAACGCAAAGACGCCAGGACGCAAAGACGCAAAGAAACTGCCGTCGACTGCCTCCACACATTACTGAGGAGTGAGCGGCGCCCATGCCCTCAGAAGGGCTCTTTCTTCTCGCGCCTCTGCGCTTTTGCGTCTCTGCGTTAAAAGTAGACTGCATGGTTGCGGATAAATCCGGCGTTCCACGCGGGCGCGGGACGGTGCCTTGGTCCTGGTGTCGGGTTGCCCCTGAAATTCCCACTCCACCCGTTTCGCGTTGACGCTCACATCGGGTGTGTGATGCTGGTTTCGCATGGACCGCAAAATCGGAAGGCTATTCCTCGTCCTGGCAGCGCTGGCCATCCTTGCTGCATTTGCATGGCTCATTCGACCAGGCACGACAGCCGCCTCTCCAAAGCCGCTACCAAATCCCAACGGCTACAACGACCTCGTAAAGGCGGGTCAAATGTTGGCTGGCGATGTTTCGGACTACGACGAAATGGGCTACGGGGCACTGCGCACGTTGGTGGAGATGAACACCAACGCCCTTCGGCAGGCCCGAGCCGGGCTTCGGGAAGAATGCCGTGTGCCATTGCAGTTTTCCCAGGAATACATGTCAAACCACATGGCCGAGTTGGCCCCTCTGAGAAGGTTGGCGCAAACGCTGGTGGCTGAAGGCAAACTGGCCGAGATGGAGGAGCATCCCGGCGACGCGGCGAAATCATACCTCGACACGATTCACCTGGGCACCGAGTCGCCGCGCGGTGGACTGCTCATTGATCAACTCATCGGCACAGCCATTGAGGCGCTAGGAACCAGTCACCTGGAGAAGTCCAGCGTCCGACTCGATGCCAAATCCTGCCGTGAGGCTGCCGCGGTTTTGGAAACTCTGGACGCGCAACGGCAATCCTGGAACGACGTTTTAAACCAGGAACACACCTGGTCGCGCCGAAGCTTTGGCGGCTTCGCGCAAAGATTGGCTGCACTGGTTTTGTTCGGCTCGTTGAAGGAAGTTGAGGAACACGCCGAGAATAGATTCAAGGAGCAGCAAATGAGGACACGACGCTTGATGATTGATCTTGCCGCTCGCGCCTGTCAGTTGGAAAAAGGCGGGCCACCCTCAAGCCTTGCCGATTTGGTGCCGCACTATCTCAAAACCATTCCACTGGATCCGTTCACCGGCAGCAACTTGGATTACACGCCCTAGCAGCCTGTTCGAAAACACCTCCTCTCGTAGGAGCCGAGGTGACGAGGCTCATTCTTTCCTCGGAAGCGAACAACCATTCAGAGCCTCCTCACGTCGGCACCTACTTTTTTAACGTGCTGCTGGATTAGTTCTCGGAAGCAATTTCCGGATAACGCAGACGCACGGGTAGGGCGCGGTGTCCTCACCGAGCCGAAATTCCGTCACCCCGGCTCGCTGGGGACAGCGAGCCCTACCTCATCGGAAATGAAATATGGCAATCGGTCCAGCTTACGGGCCCCGATACACGCATCTGGCCGTGCAGGTCTCGGCCACGACGACTTCGACGAGCAGCGGCAGTCGGGGCTTGAGCTTTCGCCAGATCCAGAGCGCGATGTTTTCGCTCGTCGGATTCTCCAGGCCCGGAACCTCGTTGAGGTATCGGTGATCGAGCCTTTCCCAGAGCAGTTTGAATGCGGCCGCCATGTCGGCGTAATCCATCACCCAGCCGAGCTTCGGATCGCAGTCGCCCGCGACGACGATGTCCACTTTGAAACTGTGTCCGTGCAGCCGCCGGCATTTGTGCGATTTCGGCAGGCGCGGCAGCAAGTGCGCCGCCTCAAATTGAAAGGTTTTGCGCAATTCGATTTTCATAAAGAAGGCTCGGGGCGCGAGGCGCGAGGCGCGGGGTGGGATTCCAGAGACCGCACAGGGCGGGGCGAGGGGTTGTTTCTTGCGCGAATCAGCGCTCCCAGCATTTTAGCAAGTTCGGCGCAACGGGTAACTAAAGGCTCTATCTGCGCTCCTGTGAAATACCCAACCTCCCGGGCAATTTCCAATTGTGTGGCCAGTTCAGCCAGGGAGCCCTTGGCAATGTGGAAGAACCTAACCGAATCTTTGTCCGACTCGCGCTCGTCACCCTCGGCAATGTTGCTCGGCACACTCACGGCACTCCGCCGCAACTGATCTACCAGGGAAAAATCCCGCTTAACGTGTTCAGTATCCGTGAGGCGATAGACATCTATCGCCAAGGACTTTGCTTTTTGCCACACCGTCAGACTTCTGAAACCGTGTGCGTTCATAGTTCGCCCTGTTCATGGACAACGCCTGCAGCAACGAGATCCAAATTGCCGGCTTGGGTTCCCGTGTGCCTCGCGCCTCGAGCCCCGCGCCTCATGCCTGTTTCTCCCAATCCGTCCACGTCACGAGGTCGCCGAGCGTCGGCCGGCCGTCGTGCCGCCACGTCAGCGGCGGATTTTGCATCTCGCCGAGCGGACATATCCGCGTCACGCCCCAGCGCGCCAGTTGCATGGCCACTTCCCGCGCATTCTCTTCCGGCGCGGCCAGGCCGACGGTTGCGACTTGGCCGCGCACGGGATCGGCGCTCACCAAAGCCGTCTTTAAATCGGGCACGCCTTTGACGTAAATGAACCGGTTGAGACACGAGAGTTGAAATCGTGGATCCGATTCGTAAACCACCGTCCAGGCCGTGGAATTCTGACTTTTCCAGAAGAGTGTCTCCGGCGAATGGGCCGCGCGCACTTCGTATAAGGCCCGGCGCGAAGCGATTGCCGCGGCTGTTTCTTTGGGGATTTCACCGCGCGGCTCCGTTTCCTCGCGCTTCGCCAGTTCGTCGGCCAGCATTTCGGCGAAGCGCTCCGCGGCAAGACCCGCGCCGTGCTCGACATAAAGAACGTGCGGCGACAAACATCCCAACTGGTTCCAGGCGACCACGTCGGCCGCCGCTCGCGCCGCGACTTCTTTGGCGTGGAATCCGGACAAAGTTCCGCCGGCGATGTAACCGAAGCTGACGCGGTGGCCGTAACCGACAAACCGCGCTCCGGGAGGAAGTCGCCGGCGAACGTCGGCCAGGGTTTCGTCCCTGCCGGCGACGGTGACGCAATCGGCTTGCCCGAACAGGGCCGTTTCGAGGTCCGCATTTCCACCCCGCCACTGGGCAATTTCCAGGCACGCGCCGAGTTTGGGTTGCGCCTCGTAGAGCGAATGCGCGAAGAGGCGCGGCAGGAATCCCGCCGCGGCGGAACTGGGGCACTTGACGAACTGCGCGGACCGTGTCAGCACGCCCAGCACGATGCTCGTCAGCGTCGGGTTCGGGATGTCACCGGCGGCCACGTGCACGAGCAGTTCGGGACCGATGGCGATGGCGCCGCGCCTTGGGCCTTCGGGCGACTGGTCCGCGGCATCGGAGACGACCTGATCGAGGCGTTTGGGGTGGCCGAGTTCCTGGATCAGCAAGGCATTAAAATTCTCCGGCGTCAGTTGCCGGAAAAAGGCCTCGAGCCCATTGAGCAGTGTCGCGCGGGCGAACCCGGTCACGGCCGGGCCGTGGTGCAGGGCAAACTTGCGAAAGGGATAATCCGGCTGCAGCCATTGCGCCGCGACGCCGCTCAGGATTTCGACCAGGCTTTGCGTCGAGCGGCAGGCCAGAAAGTTCTGGCGATTGCGTTTCAGCGTCCGGCAGGCTTCGCCGATCATCCCGGCGGTCAACGTTGCTTCGCGCGGCAGATCGGCAAGAAAGTAATTGGGCAGGTTCACGGGATTTACGATTTACGATTCAGGATTCAGGAGTCCTCGCTCATCAACGAACAGCCGCGCGGTTCGGCCGGCTGGGCGCGTCCCATCAGCTCAAAGCCATCGCCGCGTCGAACGGCCAGGTCGTCGGTTTGAATTGCCATCACCGAAAAGACATTGGCCAGATCGAAAATGCGCAGCAAGCCCGTTTCGCCTTCGGCCACCTCGCGACCGGTTTCGGCAGAGATGATTTGCGCGCGCGCCCAGGGTGGAAACTGGAAGAGGCGTGATGTGTGACGCAGGGCGCATGGTGCGCCAGCTTGCAGACCATAGGCTTGTGAGCTCAACTCACTCATCCCGTATTCGCAGACGATGCGCGTCGATGGAATGCCAAGGTGCCGGGTGATGAGCGAATGCAGTTCTGCCTGCGGCAGGTCGCGCGAGCGGCCTTTGTAACCGCCGGTCTCCATCGCCCGCGAACCGGGCGGAAGGTTCAATCGCAAGTTGTGTTCGGCGAGAAAGTCCAGCAGATGCACGAACGAAAAAGCCGTGCCGAGCAGGACCACCGGGCGGTTCTTTCCGGCGGCCCCGCGCAACGCGCTCAACGTCTCGTTGAATTTCAGAAACCAGGCGCCGTCGGCTTCGGCTTCTCCGACAAAACTCGATGCCGGGGCCGACATTTCGCGGCGCACGGTTGCAAACATGTGCACGAGCGACGAGTGAGGCGCGCGCGGGGGAGGGGGGCTCAACAGTGTCAACTGCCAGGTGTCAGGCGCCAGGTCCCGCCACCGGCGACCCGGCGCCCGGCTCCCGGCGTCTGGAGATCGGAACTCAGGGAGAACACATTTTCTGAACCACGGCCACAACGATGCCTCGTAAACCTCCAATGATTCCTGGTTGTGAAAATGGCGGCTCGGAGTCTGTTCCGTCGTCCCACTGGAGTGAAAAACGATCGTCCGTTCTTCCGCGGGCAGGCAGGAAAGCTCAAGCTCCTTGAACGCCGACGCGGGAACTGCGGGAATTTGGGCGCAGTGTTCAACCGTGTCTGGCGTGTGACCGCGCGATTCGCCCAGCCGGCGGTACGGCGCGTTATGGGCAAATTGGAGCGCAAAGAGATCGAGGGCAAGAGTGTTGAACGCATCGTGTCTGGAGGGCAGTGCTCCGTCGCTGCCCGGTTCGCCGCCGGAGAGCGCCTCCACTTGGGCGGGCTCAGTGGCTTGGTTCCGGCTGCGGGAAGAAGACAGCGCACAGGCGAAGCTGCGATCGGGAACAGCGACGGAGCGTCGCCCTCCACTGCTCGAGGAGATGAACTCGCGCAGTCGCGCGGCAAAGGCTGAAAGCTCCGATGTCATGCGGTTTTATTTCTGCCCGGCTGGTTTTCCGCCACAGCCCAAACTGGAATGTTACTGCAAGTCCGGTTTGCCGCAAGCCACGATTGGCCGGGATTGGCCCGGCACGGCGCAAACGGCTCTTTGCCCGCGCCGGTGTTGTTGGTCACGGCGTTGGACTTTGAGTGGGGGCATGCCGCGCCGGGTCCATCGGAGGCGGCGGTCAAGGGCCCGGACGTTCCCGCCCGATTTCCTCGAGCATTTCGCGGGCGTGGGCGCGGAGGGTGGATTCCACATTGGGCAGGAGCAGCGGTTCCAGCGTGCGTCGCGCCGCCGCGGCGTTCTTGTTTCTCAATTGCACCTGGGCCAGCGACAGCAGGTAGGACGGATTGTCCGGCTCCAGTTGGATCGCCAGTTGAAGCTCTTGCTCCGCCAACGCGAGGTCCTCGCACTGCACCATTTCCAAAAAGCCCAGGAGTTGATGGGCCGGTGCGAAGTTCGGCATCAGCGCGATCGATTTCCGGAGTTCGCCCCGGAGCGCGGCCAACTCCTGCTGTTTGAGGGGTGAATACCCGCCCTGGGAATCGGCCGTAAGCCGGTACTTTTCCTGGGCATGAAGGTAATGGGCGAGGAAGCTGATCGAGCCGCGCGTCAGCGCCTCCTCCAGCTCGCTGAGGGCCTCGGCGTGTTTCTCGCGCCGGGCAGCCAGCAGGGCCAATCCTTCATACGGCAGCGGGCTGGCCGGCGCGCGCCGTTGCGCCTGCCGGAAATACGATTCGGCCTCATTCAGGCGGTCGATCCGGAGCAGTTCGTTGCCGAGAAGGAAAAAGGTTTCCACGGGCGTGATCTCTCGCGAGTTCAATGCCGTCGCTGAAGCCACGTTCGCCGGCAACAACAATCGAATCGGCGCAAACCGGCCGCGTTGCAGGTAGCGAGCGAGTTCGGCGTCCATAACGGGCAAAGCAGTCTGCAAGGCGTTGGTGAAGGCTTGTTCGGGAACCTGGCCTTGGCGCAGAAGCGGGGTAAACTGCTGGAAACGCATCTTGTAGGCGGGGATGTCGCCTGCCGTCAGGAAGTGTGTCAGCAGCCACGATTCGGCGTAGAACATGCCCTGGCGCTCGCGTTCGTTGTATTGGGACGAATCGGGGGTGACGGCAAACAACTCGGCCAACGGCCAGAGCGGTTCGCGCGCCAGCAAGCTCAGATGATGAGCGATCGGCCTGGCGATGAGGACGTTGCGGCCGTCCGATTCGAAAGTGGAATAAATCTCGGCCATTCCTTCGCTGAGCCACAGCGGCCAGATCCAGGCGTTACGGCGGAACAGCAGATGGGCGTATTCGTGAAAGATGATGTCCATCGCGGTGGATATCGAGTTCGTGCCCGGCAGGGCGAGCACGATGAGGTTTTCGTCGCTGCCGCGTTTGAAGAAACCTGAGACGTTTCCCGGCTGGCCCTGGTAGAGAGGCAGGAACGGCTTGACGGATTCCTGGTCGGGGAAGGCCATGACGATGATCGGTGGAGACGCCACTTGCTTCGCTCCACCGAGCAAGGTGTAGGCATCGGAGAACTGTTCCAAACTCATGGCCAGGGCATAAACGTCGCGGGGATTGCCGCAACTGTAGATATTGAAATGCGCCGTGCGCATCTCGAACCAGCGCAATTCCACGAGTGGAAGAGCGTTCGAATCGGCAAGGGCAGGGCAAGCGCCCGCTGTCAAAAACATGGTCAGGATACAACGCCAGTAGTGGAACATTGCTCTTCACGCTAAGCGATAATTGAGGAAATGTCACCGGGGGCGTAGCCGGACACCGCCACAGTGGCGTCAGCCATCCTGGATGGCAACGTCCAGCGCGCTCGAGAGCGTGTCGTCCCGATCGATTCGCTGAGTCGGAACGCGAACTGCGGAAGTTCGCAGTGCTCAAGAAGGCCTCAAAACCCGCGAATGACTGGCGCCGCCGCCGTTCCCCCGCTGCTGCGGGCGAGGGACCGCCTGCGCTCTGTGATTTCGGCAACGCTGTCGTTTCTGTCGATCGAGCGTTTTTGCGTTGTGCTCGGAGACAAAAAGTATAGTCTCGGGCCGGGCTTGGACGCGATAGGAACAGCCGCGGGAGCCTGACATGGAGACCTTGCTAAGAGCGACCAGGAAGCCACCGCTGCCGGCACTGAAGACAATTCCTGTTCCGGCCCTTCTCGTGGTGACGATTGCCTTTGCTGGAGATTTACCCTCGCCGGCCGCGCCGACAGCCGCGCCCAGGCAAGTCCTCATTATCAACTCTTTCGGCCGTGGCATCGTGGGTGGCACCCTGGACAACGCCCCGGCGATAGGCCGTGCGGCCGCTCGCGCCGCGGTTCGCATTCTGCACGGAGAACGCCCCGGCGATGTCCGCACGCCCGTCATCAAAACGGCCCCCCCCATGTTTGACTGGCGCGAGTTGGAACGATGGGGCATCAGTGAAGATCGCCTCCCGCCGGGAAGCATCGTGCGGTTCCGGCCCCCGACACTTTGGGAAGCGCGTCCTGAGCTGGTGGTTGGCGTCCTGGCGGCGTTGTTGCTGCAAAGCGCCCTGATTGCCGCCTTGCTGTTCCATCGGCGCCGCCGGCGACAGGCCGAGGCTGCATTGCGGGAATCAGAAGAAAAGTTTCGAACCATCTTTCAGTGCGCACCGGTCGGCATTTTCCTATCCACAGTCGAAGGCCGGCTTCTGAGCGTCAACCCAACGGCAGCACGCATGTATGGCTACGACTCGCCAGAGGAGCTTATGGCTGCCGCGACCGATATCCCGAGACAACTTTTTGTGCACCCCGAAGAGCGTCTTCTTATTCTGCGCGAAGCCCTGGAGTCCGGCAAATTCGTTCGGCGCGAAGTCGAGTATCGCCGCAAAGACGGTTCCAGCTTCATTGCCAACCTGTACATGCGGGCGGCGAGGAAAGACGACAGCCAGTTGAAATTCGTGGAAGGATTCGTGGAAGACATCAGCGAGCGGAAACGAGCGGAAGAGGCGTTGCGCGACAGCACCCGTCAAATCCAGGAAGCCCAACGGATCGCCCGCCTCGGTTCCTACGTTTTGGATGTTCACGACGGTTCGTGCGTCACTTCCCCACTGCTGGACGAAATCTTGGGGATAACCGATCCTTCCTTTGTGAGAAACCTCCAGGCCTGGCTGCAGATCGTTCATCCCGCCGACCGGCCGCAGATGCTGCACTACCTCCAGGAAGAGGCGCTGGGTGCACGCCGGCCTTTCGATCGCGAATACCGCATCATCCGACTCAACGACCGCGAAGAACGCTGGGTTCACGGTTATGGTGAACTGGTTTTTGATGGGCACGGCCACCCCGTCCGGATGATCGGCACGATCCAGGATATTACGGAGCAGAAACGGGCGGAACAGCGCCTGCAGCAGTCCCGCGAGCAGTTGCGCTCCCTTTCCTCGCGTCTGCAATCGCTGCAGGAGGAGGAGCGAACCCGCATCGCGCGCGAGATTCATGATCATCTCGGCCAGTTGCTGACGGCTTTGAAGCTGGATTTGCATTCGCTCGAGCGCAAACTTTCCCGCATTGCCGAAGCGGATTTGCGGACCGCCCTGAATGCTACGATCACCTCGGCGCGGGGACTCGCCAATGAATCCATCCAGTCGCTCCAGAGAATCGCCTCAGAACTGCGGCCCGGGGTGCTGGACCGGCTGGGCCTGGCGGCGGCGATCGAGGCGGAAACACAGGCGTTTCAATCCCGAACCGGCATTCACTGCGAGTGGACGCTTCCGAAAAAATTGCCCGGGATACCTCAGAATCATGCCACCGCCATGTTCCGCATTTTTCAGGAAATACTTACGAACATTACGCGCCACGCCCATGCGACCCAGGTCTCGGTGCGGTTGGCCTGCGAGGTTGACACGCTGTTGCTCGAGGCCAGCGACAATGGCGTTGGCATTCAGCAGCGAGACATCGAAGACCCCAAGTCTCTGGGGATACTGGGCATGCAGGAACGGGCGGCCATTCTGGGAGGAAAGATCGAGTTCAGCCGGAATTCCGGACCGGGAACAACGGTTACCGTGCAGGTTCCATTAAGAGAAAGGTTGGGCAGACCCGATGAAACGAATCCTGATCGCCGATGATCATGCCATCGTCCGGAAGGGACTCAAGGAAACCCTCCAGGAAGAGCTTGGCCGGGTCACCTTCGGGGAGGCGGAAAATGGCGTGCAGGTCCTCGAACAGATTCGGAAGCAGGAGTGGGACCTGGTCCTGCTGGACATCGGCATGGAAGGACGCAGCGGTCTGGAAGTATTGGAGGAAATCCGAAAAATTCGTCCCCGGCTGCCGGTGCTGATCCTGAGCATGTATCCTGAGGGGGAATTTGCGGTGCGCGCGCTCAAGCAAGGAGCAGCCGGTTACCTGAACAAGCAAAGTGCGCCGGAAGAACTGCTCGCGGCGGCGGTGAAAGTTCTCGCGGGCGGTCGTTATATCAGTGCGGCCCAGGCCGATCGGCTCGCGGCCCAGATGCAACGGGAGAGCCCAATGTCCCCACACGAATCGCTCTCCAACCGTGAGCTTGAGGTGATGCGGATGGTGGCCGCGGGAAAGTCCCTGAAAGAGATCGCCGGCGCCCTGTCTCTTAGTGTCAAAACCGTGGGAGCGTATCACACGCGGCTGCTGGACAAAATGGGCCTGAAGAGCGACGTCGAAATCACCCGCTACGCGCTTCTTAAGAAGCTGGTGGATTGAATCCGGCGCCTCGTGGCGCACGCTTCCAGCGTGCGGGTTCGGGGAGCATCTTGCTCCTCTTCTCGCGATTTGCGCAGCCGGGGGATGCTGCGCTTACCAGCGGGCAAGGTCTGGCTTGGCCCTAGAGCACTCGGCTTGTCCGCCTCAGACCTACAAAAGTCCGGAACCCACACCTACAAAAGAAAGAGTCTCCAGCTCAATTGGCGCCTCAAATGGTTGCCTCTAAATTGGGGATGTTGAAGAAGGTAGTTCGAATTCTTTTGTGCGATGATCGCCCCCTGATCCGGGCGCGTTGCCGTGAAACGCTCGCCCACATGCCAGGGATCGACGTTGTGGGGGAAGCGGACGGAGGGTATGCCGGCATCAGGATGGCGCTCCAGTTGAGGCCTGATATCGTGGTGATGGATGTGGACATGCCCGACCTGGACGGAGTCGAAGCAACGAAGTGGATTTTGGCGCGGGCGCCCGGCATCAAGGTGCTGGCCTTCTCAGCCGGATCAAACCCGGACATCGTCCGGGAAATGTTCTCCGCGGGAGCCTCGGGTTATCTGGTCAAAGGCGGTGACTCGGATCAACTGGTTGAAGCCATTCACAGCATCATGGCGGGTCGCCCCTATCTCAGCGGCAAAATCTTGTTGGGCCACCACAAGGCATCGGATCACGATGAAACCTCTGGTCGCGGCGGTTTGCGGGATGCACGCGCGCGCAAACCTGTTCGGTGCGTCCTGGTGGATGACTCATTCGTTGTCCGGGAACGCATCGTTGACCTCCTCTCCTCGCTGGAGGGGATCGAGCTCGCCGGCCAGGCGGCTGATCTGGCCACCGGAACGCTTCTGGTGCGGGAATGCCAGCCGGATGTGCTTATCCTGGACGTTGATCTCGTGGGGCAAAGCGGACTCGATTTGCTGGAAACCGCCAAAGTGCTGAATCCCGCCATCCTGGTGATCATGCTGACCAACCACGATCATCCGCTCGTGAAGCAGCGGTGCGCGGATCTTGGTGCCGATTTCTTTTTCCACAAGTCCACCGAGTTTGAAAAAGTGCTGGAAGTATGCCGGGAATTCATTGAAACCCGCGCCGCCGGCATCGGTTCCAGCCCTGTTCCCGGTTCCGGGTATTTCAATTCGGGAGCGCCTGGCGCAAAGGAAGCGCCCTGATATGACTCCCTTCTGGAAGATCCAGATCAGCATGATCGGCCACTTGCACTTCGGCCAAACCCCGCCGTCTGGCCCGCGTCCCCGCGGGCGCTCGCCGGCTTCCGTTGCCCGGCCCACTCAATCTGATTCGGGTAGGCAGTCGCTCCTTCGAGGTTACTCCCCTCCCTCCTCTAGCCTCGACGACTGCCGCCCGAATCAATTCTCTTTCAACCGCACCGCTTCGGCATCGCCCTGAAAGCCGGGCTGACCAGTTCCACGGGCGCGCCACGCAGGGTCTTGCCATCCACGATCAGCAGCTTGTCCTGCGAGGGACCCAACACCTGTTCCTGCCACAGCCGCAAGGCCCGTTCCCCCGCGCAAGCATCCACCCGGGGCAGCACCAGCAAGCGGGAGTTGTTGAGGACTAGAGCCAGCCGACAGTGACGTTGTTCCTCGGTCCAACCGATGAACGGGTCGCGCGCCTTGAGGAGGACCATGCGACGCTGTCGATCAGCCCCTTGTGGCCGCCAACTGCTTCGCCAACCGGATCGCGGCGATCATGCTTGACGGGTCGGCAATCCCGCGGCCGGCGATGTCGTAAGCCGTGCCGTGATCGGGAGAGGTGCGGATGAAGGGCAGGCCGAGCGTCCAGTTCACCCCGGTTTCAAATGCGACCATCTTCAACGGTGCCAGCCCCTGATCGTGATACATCGCCACGACGGCATCGAAGTCCCCTTTATACGCGCGATAAAACAAGGTGTCGGCGCTCATCGGCCCGACCACGTCGATCTGCTGTCGCTGCATGGCCAGGACTGCCGGGCCAATGGTCGTGGCCTCTTCGTCTCCCAGTTCGCCGCCTTCCCCGGCATGCGGATTCAAGCCGCAAACCGCCACGCGCGCGCGGGCCAGGCCAAGGTCCCGGCAGGCCCGGGCCGCCAGTTCAATCGCAGTTTCGACTTTGGCCCGGGTGATCTGCCCGGCAAGCAGTTTGATCGGCACATGCGTTGTGGCCAGCGCCACCCGCAGCCAGCGGCCCCGATCATCCTGGCCCAGGAGCATCATGGCCGTGCGCTCGGCGCGCGCGAGCCGAGAAAGAAACTCCGTCTGCCCGATGAATGCGTGGCCGGCGCGAATGATGGCCTCCTTGCTGACGGGCGCGGTGACCAAAGCATCCAGTTCCTGACGCAAGCAACGCTCCGCGCCGTCCTGGAGCCAGGCCACAGCCGCCCGAGCTGCACTCGGCGACCCTTCCACCAATTCCGCGGGCAACGGTTCGGAGAGCGGGTTGGAGACATACACCCGGTCCTCCAGGTTCTCGCCGCGATAAGCCTGGATCGGAAGGTTCAGGCCAAGCTGCCGGTTGAGGCTGCGCAAATGGCCCTCGTCACCGATCAACAGATAGTGCGTGTCCCCAGCCCGCGCTTCCACCGCGAGCGCTTTCAGCGCGACTTCCGGTCCGATGCCGGTGACGTCACCCAGTGAAATGCCGATCCACATATCCACGTTTCACGTTTCACGTTTCAAGTTTCGCGTTTCCCGAGTCCAAAGCGAGGTGAAGCATGACGCGTGAAACGTGAAATGCCTGAAGATCAAAAATACCGCACAAAAGTCTTTTTCTTCAAGCGTTCGACCCACTGTTTCTGCAAGCGGTCGCGCTCGCGTCCCATCAGGATGCCTTCAATCTGGTCGCGCACTTCCTTCAACGGCTTGATGTGCTCCGGGTGTTGGTCTTCAACCATCATGAGATAACAGGCTTCCGGCGTGTCGATCACATCGCTCTTGTCGCCGGGTTTCAGCGCAAACGCCGCATCGGCCAGCTCCTTGCGCAGGACGGATTTCCCCACCCAGTCCCAATCGCCGCCCTGATTGCGCTGGGAGCCTTGCGAGTAGATCGAGGCCATTTCCGCGAACGCGGCGCCGTCCTTGATTTTTGCGAGGATTTCCTCGGCCAATCTCCGGGTTTCATTCGTGTCGCCGGGGGGCTTGTTCAACACGATCATGCGCAGCTTGACCTCGGGTTCCTGTTTAAACGCGTCCTGGTGCTCCGCGTAATAGACTTCGATTTTGTGCGGGGAAACAATCGCTTCGCTCGATTCGCGCGAGTAGCGCATTTGTTGAACGATGATCCGGTCGCGGAACTCGCTTCGAAACTGCTCGAAGGTTTTGCCTTCCGCCTGCAGGGTTTTAATGAATCGGACCCGGTCATCTCCGTATTCCGAGCGAATATAGGACCGGAGTTCGTCGTCAATGACGCTGTCGGGCAGGGCATTGGTGAAGCCGGCAACCTCGAACTCGCGCAGGATCAACTGTCTTTCCAGCAATTGCTCCAGGTTGTCCTCCTCTGCTTCGGCGACTTTTTTCTCAAGAATTTCCTTCTGATCGCCATACTGGCTATGCAACCGCTCCAGGACCGGCGCCGTATAATCGAGCACCTGTTGGTGAGTGATGACCGCATCATGCACGATGGCTTTGATCCCGTCGGCCAGCTCAGCCCGGCTATGGAATCCGAATCCCGCGAAAATTCCGGCGGCCGCTATCGCGCAAACCAGTTTCATTGAAAGTGAGCGCAGTGTAACAGCGGGCTTGAGGGGGTCAAGCCGGGCGATTGCATTTGCGATTTACGATTTAGGCACTGAGTGGATTTTTCCCGCGACTTCAATCGCAGGCACCTTAATGCCGGTTTCTCTCGCCGCGTTGCAGAGAATTGGCCGTCAATCGTAAATGGATTGGGACTCAGTCGCCACTTCGATGGATCCTGGCCACGATCGCGCTGGTAAGCCGGGCGGGGGCGCGTTTTGCCAGAGCCGAGGCAATTTTGTTGGCGGCGCCGGGAATCACAACGCGTTTGCCGTTCATCAGACCGCGATAGCCGATCTCGGCAACCGTGCGCGCTTCCATCATCGGCCACCCGCGCGCGATGCGCATCTGCGCGCGGGCGAAGAACCCGGTGCGCGTGGTGCCGGGGCAAAGCGTGGTCACCGTGATGCCGGTGCCCTTCAATTCTTCCGCAAGGGCGCAGGAAAACGAGTAAACGAACGCCTTGGTGGCGTAATAGATGTTGATCATCGGTCCGGGCTGGAAAGCCGCCGTGGAAGCGACGTTCAGGATGCGCCCGGCGCCCCGCGCGAGCATCGGCTGAACCAACGAATGCGTGAGCTGCACCAGCGCGGTCATGTTGACCTGCATCATCTCTGTCTGAGCCTGGAGACCGTTCCTGGCGAACGGGCCGAAGACGCCGAAGCCGGCATTGTTCACCAGGATCGAAATGGGCGTCTCGCGCAGCGCGTCGTAAATTTCCCTGGCCGCGGTCATGGAACTGAGGTCTTTGGGGAGGACTTTGACCTGGATCCCGTGCTTGGCGCGAAGTTCCCCGGCCAATTGGTTGAGTCTGGCTTCATTTCGCGCGACCAGCACGAGGTTGAACCGGTGGGCGGCGAACACTTTCGCCAGTTCGGCTCCAATCCCGCAGGAAGCGCCGGTCACAAGTGCCCAGTCGCTCATATGCCAGGGCAGTATATCCCGGCACGGCAGGCCTGCAACCAGCGTCCCGCCCTTGAACTTGCGATTTACGCATTCAGTGGCGGTTTTCCGCGATTTTGCTGGTGGAGCTTTAATGCGTGTTTCCATCACAGCCTTCCGGAAATTCGGCCGCCGCGTAAATCGCAAATCGCGAATCGTAAATGCATTCAGTTGGCTTGAAATAATCTCATGCCGCCACAATCCTACAGGCAATGGATGCCATTACGCGGCCCCTGCTGTTCGCCCCGCAAGGCCGGCTGGGTTTCATCCTGCTGGCCATCTGCTGGCCGTTGAACTGGACCTTGCCGGGAACGCGCACGGCGTATTTGTTCTTCCCCTTGTGGCTCGGGTACATCCTGGTCGTCGATGCGCTGGTGCAGAGCCGGACGGGCACCTCGCTGTGGAACCGGTCGCGAACGAGTTTTTGCTGGTTCTTCGTCGTGTCTTCCCCGGTCTGGTGGTTGTTCGAAGCGATCAATTGGCGCACTCAGAACTGGGAATATCTTGGCAGCCGGCAGTTCAGCCGGATCGAATACTATCTGATCTGCACCGTGTGTTTCTCCACGGTCATGCCGGCCGTGTTCGAAACCGCGGAGCTGGTCCGGACGTTCCGCTGGACGAACCGGTTTGCCACCGGCCCGCGCGTTCAACCCATACCACGCGTTTGCGTCGGTTTGCTGGTCAGCGGCCTGGCCATGCTGACGCTGATGATGATCTGGCCGAAGTATTTTTATCCGTTTGTCTGGCTTTCACTGGCGGTGATTTTCGAACCGATCAACCGCCGGTTGGGTCGCCGGAATTTTTTGGATTGGCTGCAGACCGGCAACTGGCGCCCGGTCATGTCGCTTTCGCTGGGCGCATTGATCTGCGGTTTTTTCTGGGAGATGTGGAACTACTGGTCGTATCCCAAATGGGTTTACCACACACCCGGCGCGCAGTTTCTGCATGTTTTTGAAATGCCGCTCCCGGGCTATGGCGGATACATTCCCTTCGCGCTCGAACTTTACGGTTTGAAGAATTTCCTCTGGCCGCGCGGCCCGCAACTGCGCCTGTGACGTGGAGGGAAGCGCTCGGTCGCTTCCCCATCAATTCCATTCAGGGCACTGACACGAAGTGGCGTCCTCCATTACGCTCTCTTACGGTAGTGGTACAGTTCAGCCAAAGGGCGGGGGGGGGCGAGCGTCCGCGCGAGCCGGAAAGCGAAAGATCCTTCCGACGAGCGGCTCGCCGGGAGTCTCGCCCCACCAAACGATACCACTCTCTCTCTTGCCGCCGCGTTGACACGAGCTTATCAGCGGTTATATTTCCCGCCCTTTGTATGAATAGAAAACCGCATGTGGCCGTGGTCGGCGCCACGGGCGCCGTCGGCGTCGAAATGATTAAAACGCTCGAAAAGCGCAACTTTCCGGTCGGGAAACTGACCCTGCTCGCGTCCGCGCGTTCGGTGGGCAAGAAACTCAAGTTTCGGGGTGAAGACATTACGGTCAAGGAACTGACGAAAGATTCATTTGCGGGCATCGACATCGCCTTGTTCAGCGCCGGGAGCCGAATTTCGAAGGAGTTTGCGCCGATTGCGGCAAAGGCCGGCTGCGTGGTGGTCGACAACTCCAGCGCGTTTCGCATGGACGATTCCGTCCCGCTGGTGATTCCCGAGATCAACGCTTCCGACGTGAAGTGGCACAAGGGGATTATTGCCAATCCCAATTGCACCACGGCCATTGCGCTCATGGCGCTTTACCCGCTGCACAAGGCCTTCAACTGCAAACGTATTTTTGCGTCGAGCTATCAAGCCGTCTCCGGCACCGGCGCCAAGGCCATCGAGGAGCTCAGGCGCCAGGTCGAGCAGATCGTGAAAGGCCAGGTGGCGACGAAGGAAGTTTATCCGCATCAAATCGCCTTCAACGTGCTGCCGCATGTGGATTCGTTTCTGCCAAGCGGCTACACGAAAGAGGAAATGAAGATGGAAAATGAGGGCCGGAAGATCATGCATCACCCGGCGTTTCGTGCGAGCGTGACTTGCGTGCGGGTGCCGGTCTATCGGGCGCATTCGGTGGCTGTGACCGCGGAATTTGAGAAGCCGGTGAGCGTCGAAGCCGCGCGCGAAGTATTGGAGAGAGCGCCCGGCCTGGACGTGGTGGATGAACCGGCAAAAAACGAATATCCGCTGCCGCTCTATCAGTCCGACCAGTACAACTGCGCGGTCGGCCGCATCCGGAAGGATTGCGCGATGGACAACGGTTTGTGCTTCTGGGTTTCCGGCGATCAACTGCTCAAGGGCGCGGCGCTCAATGCCGTGCAGATCGCCGAGGAATTGGTCAAGTGAGCGTTGCCTGGGCGGATCCTTACGCCGTTGAACCGTTAAAACGTTACACCGGCCCAAAAGCGGCTCACGCTGTAACGGTTTAACGATTCGATGTTTTAACGACCGGCTTAGCGCTCGTCAGTTGCCATGAATCCGCCAGCCAAAGCTATCGCGGAGCCAGCCGGCAGGGGCTCACAAACCGGCACGACATCGTGGGCGGACTGGTTTACCGCCGGGCGCCTGGCGGGATTGGTCGCAGTTTTTCTTTTTGCGCTTTATCCGGAAGTGATTCTGGGCACGCACAGCTTCTTCAATCGCGACTTCGGGCTGTTTACCTATCCGGTGGCCTGGCACACCCACGAGAGCTTCTGGCGCGGCGAAGTGCCGCTCTGGAATCCGCTGAACAACACCGGCGTGCCGTTTCTGGCCCAGTGGAACACCACGGTCTGCTACCCGCCGTCGCTGATCTACATGCTTTTCCCGCTGCCGTGGTCGCTCAACTATTTCTGTCTGGCCCACCTGGTTCTGGCCGGGGTGGGCATGTACTTGTTGGCGTATCGCTGGACGCAAAACCGGCTCGCGGCGAGCCTTGCCGGGCTGGCATTCGCGCTGAGCGGATTGATGCTCAATTGCCTGATGTGGACGAGCAATCTGGCCGCCTTGAGCTGGCAACCGCTGGTCATTCTGTGGGTCGAACAGGCCTGGCAACGGGGCGGAGGGCGCATCGTGCTGGCAGCGCTGGCCGGGGCCATGCAAATGCTTTCGGGCGCCCCTGAAATCATCCTGTTGACCTGGTTGCTGCTGGGGGCATTCTGGCTGGTTGAGGCGGGGCGAAAGGCCATTCCCTGGCAGCCAACGCTGCGCCGGTTGCTCGTCGTCGTCCTGTTCGTCACCGGTTTGGCGGCCATCCAGTTGTTGCCCTTCCTGGATTTACTGGCCCACTCGGAACGCGATGTTTCTTACACCGCCGCCAACACGTGGCCGATGCCGGGTTGGGGCTTGGCCAATTATCTGGTTCCACTGTTTCACTGTTCGCCGACCGCCCTGGGTTCCTTCGGGCAGGACGGCCAGTCGTGGATCAACTCATACTATGTCGGGACCGGAACGGTGCTGCTGGGCTTGTTCGCGCTGTGGCGCCCCGGGCAACTGCGGATCTGGTGCCTCGCCGGCGTTGCAGCAGTTGGGCTGGTTCTGGCACTCGGCAACAACGGCGTCCTTTATCCCGGGATCAAAAAGGTCGTCCCCGTTATCGGGTTCCTGCGCTACCCGATCAAGTTCGTCGCCTTGCCGACGTTCGCGATTCCCCTGCTGGCAGCCTATGGGTACAATCGTTTTCAACACAACGCGTCCGGCGGCGCGCCGCGTGGCGGTCGGCCGTTGTTCATTCTGGCGGCGCTGCTGCTGCTCGGAACGGCGGCAACACTGGCGGTGGCCCGATGGTTTCCCAAACCGCATGATTCGTGGCCGATGACCCTGCAAAGCGGCGCGATTCGGGTGCTGTCGCTCGTCGCCATCGCAGCGGCGCTCGCGGGTGCCGTTCGCGCGCGTTCCCCTCGTCTGCGCGTGCTGATCGGGGTGGTGATCCTGGCGCTCACCGGCATGGATGCCGCCACGGCGGGCAAGCGCGTGAATCTCACCGTGGTCACCAAGGCCTTTGCACCGCTGGAGTTGAACATGTCGTTCCGTCCCCAGTACGGCGCCTCGCGCGCCATGTTGAGCCGTAACGCTCTTTCCTTTCTCGACCGGGCGGACACGGCCGATCCCGTTTACTACATCATCGGCACGCGCGGTGCGCTTTACGAGAACTGCAATCTGTTGGAAGACATTCCTAAAGTGGACGGGTTCTGCTCGCTCCACTTGAAGACGGAAAGGGAAATACTGGCCCTGCTCTACGATCCGACCAACGCCGTTCCTGGTCCGCTGGCTGATTTTCTGGGCGTGGCCCAGGTGACAGCGCCCGACACGATCTTTGCCTGGCGCCAGCGGGCGTCATTCCTGCCGCTGGCCACTGCCGGGCAACAGCCCGTCTTTGCCGGGCCGGCCGAGACGCTGAGCGAGATCGGCTCCCAAAGTTTTGATCCGCGCCGGACGGTGTATTTACCGCTGTCCGCGCGCGGGGAGGTTGGGGCCACGAATTTCTCCCTCGCCGCCATCACGCCGCAGCGCTTTCGGGCGCACGAGGTCCGGCTCACCGTTCAGGACTCTGAACCGGCCATGGTGGTCGTTGCCCAATCCTGCTACCACAACTGGCGCGCTTTTGTGGATGGCCGGCCGGCCCGCCTCTGGCGCGCGAACTGCGCGTATCAGGCGGTGGAGGTTCCCGCCGGAACACACGAGGTGGCGTTGCGGTACGTGGACTGGGCATTTCGTTTCGGGACAATTATTTCCGCACTCACGCTGGCGGGCTGCGCCTGGCTGTGGATCCGGATGCGACGCGTGTGAAGTGCTGAAAAAGGCGCGGCGCTCAATGCGGCGCAGATTGCGGAAGAATTGCTGGAACCTTGAACCGTAGCTGCGCTCGTCAGAGCGCTGCCAGTCTGCCAGTCCGTGTCGATTCGGTTCAACAGAAGAACAAACGCAAAGGCGCAAAGCCGCAAAGGCACAAAGAAGACTTGATCACCTGCCAATTCCAGTCACTGCAGGGTGAGCGCCAACGGCTACCCGCTCCTGAAGAACGGTTCTTTTTCGCTGCGTCTCTGCGCCTTTGCGTCTTTGCGTTAAAAGCCGGCTCCAAGACAATCGACCAAGTGAACCAATCAGAGGATAAACCGCGAAATACGCGAACGTGCGGCCACTTCAAGCCGATAACTGCCTTCAGAGTTGACTCGCTAAGAAGGGACTCGTTCTTGGATTCCGGCGTTTTGATTCGCTCCTGTTTGGTTCGCGTATTCGGCGTATTTCGCGGTTAATCGAACTGCGCCGTTCCGGGTTCAACCGCATTGAGACGGCGCAGCCGGAAGGCTTCCGCAAAAAAGATGGCCGCGCTCTGACGAGTGCAGCCACGACTGCGAATGACTCCCTTCTCCTCAGCGATCACTTCTGGCAGCCACTGCATGTGCCGTGCGGCGCTGATACTGATGTAACGATTCAACGATTTAACGGTTTAACGGTTTAACGGTCCAACGTGATCACTTCTTCGCCGCTTCCTTCGTAAACGCGTTGACCGTGTTGATCTTCGCGTCCTTGGCCGCATCCATCACCTTGATGATCTGGCCGAACGGCGCGTCTTTGTCGGCGCTGATGGCGAGTTTCAAGTGCGGATCCTTTTCCGCCAGCGCGAGCAATTCGCTTTTGAGCCGCTCGCTGGTGACCGGCAACGCATCCGTGCCCAACCGGAGGATGCCTTTGGCATCGATGCTCACCACGAGCGGCGCATTTTCGTTCGCCCCGCTCTTCTGGGCGTGCGTGGTTTCGGGCAGTGCCAGCCGGAGCGCCGGCTGCTGCTTGAACGTCGTCGTCACCATCAAAAAAATCAGGAGCACGATCAACACATCGATCAGCGCGACGATGATGACTGTCGGGGTTTGCGTACGCTTGCGGACGAAAAAGCGCATGGGTCAGAAAACCGGAACACTTTGAACCTTGAACAAAGCGCGCGCCAGGCTCGGGATCAAAGCTTGAAGGTCAAAGCTCGAAGTTTGGGATTGGTTCACAGAGAAATCCTCACGATTCGGCCATGGCCTTGCTCGCCTCAGGCGGCGGGGAGGATGCGGCGGCAGCCCGATCACTGTATTGCCGGCGGATGAATTCATCGCAAAGGGTTTCCATTTCCGCCGCCAGCATCTCGACTTTCTTGGTGTAATAGCTCCAGAAAATGAGCGATGGGATGGCGATGAGCAGGCCCATGAGCGTCGCCCGGAGAATCAGCGCGATGCCTTGCGCCAGCTTGGCCGCGTCCGTCAGGCCGGCCTGGCCGATGTCGCCAAACACGGTCATCATGCCGATGATCGTGCCCACCAACCCCAGCAGCGGCGCGATGCCCACGATGATTTCCAGCACCACCAACCCGCGTTCGAGCCGGACAATTTCATGGCGCGCGCGGGTTTGCAGGGCATCCACGTTGTCCGCCTTGGGCCAGTTGAGGTGATCGGCCGCGAGCAGCAGGAGCCGGCCGAGCGTCGAATCCTGTTGCTGGCAAACGCGCCGCAGCATCGGCACATCCTCAGGGCCCTGGCAGGACGTCACCGCCGACTCGATGGCCGGCGGCAACACCTTGCGCCAGCGCAACGCCCATCCGCGTTCCACGATAAAAGTCAATCCGACCACCGAAGTGATGATCAGCAGTATGTAAACGAACAGTTCCATGTCATTCCTGCGGCGCTCAGCCGCGCCTTTGCGAGGGAAGCGCTCCGTCGCCTCCTCATCTGCCTTGGTCAGGGCACCGACGGAGCAGTGCCCTCCAAACTGGTCGGGGCGCCGACGGAGCGGTGCCTTCCAAACTCTGGGCCTTCAGTTATAATAGAAGGTAAATTTTATTTCGCGATAATCCTTATCCACCATCAGCCGCATTTCCCTCGGCCACTTGTCGAAAGGCGCGGGATCGAGCACCGCTTTCTGGCACAACAATCCCAACAGCTCGCCGACGTTGTTGTCCAGCACCTTCATATCGGTGATTTGCCCGTCATAATTCAAGTGAAATTCCAGCATCACCCGGCCGTGCCGGTACCCGTCAAAGCTCATGTTGTCGAGCAAATCGTACCAGCGCTGTTGCACCGCCTGAATGAATTCGGCATCATACTGGCCGAACGGCGTGGCCTTCGCATCGAATCCCGGCTCCAGCCGGAAGCGGCTGACACCACCTTCCTGCTTCATTTTTTCTCCCACCAACAGGTTCCGGTGCTGGCGCATCAAGGCTTCTTTGATAGTGCGCGGGCGCGACTCCTCGGCGGTGCCGTTGTCCGCCCGCAAAAGCGCGTCCGGCTTGGCCATCGCCAGGTCCCCCGGCGGCGTGGGTGTTCGGGCTTGAGCCCGTTCAACTTCCTGATCGCGAGCGCCGCGGTTGAAATCCGGCATCAGTTTGTCATAAGGCGATCTTGGCGTATCCTCAGCTTTCGCGACTTGCGTCTGGTTCCCGGTGATTTTCGGGATGCCGACGTCCTTGTCCGCCTCGGAATTGGCGGCCTGCGAATTCCGGTTGGAATAGAACTTCGGATTCTTCGGGGCGTCCGCCACGGCCTGATCGGGGTTGACATCGACATACACCAGCGGGATGTCGGGCTGCGCCGGGGGCTTGGCGGGTTGTTCGGGGATGACGGCAAGCAATTTTGATTTTTGCAGCCAGGTCGGCAAATGGAACACCTGCCAGACCTGAAACCTTTTGCCGAGCTCATAGCTTCCGAAGCAAAGCAGATGGATCGTGAGCGAAATGGCAAGAGCCCAGGCCAGCCGCGACAATTCGAACTGGTCCAGGCGCAACGATCCTTCACGAACCCGGTTTGGACTCATGCCAGTATAGCTTGCGGCAGGATTCGTGCCGGGGCAACTGTTTAGCGCGCTAACAGAACAGAACAGAAGGAGAACCACGAAATACACGGAAGTGACCACTTCAATGCCCTTCTGCCATAACCCTCGGAATCACTGAAGAGGCAACGCATTCCTTCGCGACAAAACCTGAGCTTCCTTCGCCTTTTTCGTGTATTTCGTGTATTTCGCGGTTGCCACTGCAATTCTGAATTCGCGCTATTCTCTGTCCTCAACCTTCATTCTGATCTCGGCGCCGTTACAGCGGATTTCCGGGACGTACATCGCCTGGCCGACCACGGGCAGAGCGTGAAATTGTCCCGGCACTTCCGCGCGCAGGTCGTAACGGATTTCCCAAACGCCTTCGGGCAATTTGTCGATGAATAACGCCACTTTCCGGTCACGCAGTTCCCGGTAAACCCAGCGCGTGCGCCCGGTGTAGTTCGTTGCCGATTCCGGGTTGCCGATTGCCGATTGCGCTGGAGACTGCGGAGTTCGGAGGTTGGAATTCAGACTTTGGACTTTGGACTTTGGACTTTGGACTTCCGACTTCAGACCCTCGACCGCCCCGCTCTTGAGTTCCTTCGCGAAGAGCGATTCGCCGCTGCGCACCTCGACGGCTTCCAGGCCGGCGGGCTTAAGGTCTTCAAACATCAGATATTCGCAGTTGTTCTTCGCCTCGATGGTCAGCACGGTTTGCACGCGTTCGCCGCTCCTCACGGTTTCTCCATCGCGCAAAGGCTCCCGGTCATACACATAACCCTTCAACAGGGTGGGCCGGCCAACGAGCTTGTAATAGTCGCGCCTGACGAAAATCTCGTTGCCGGCGGGTGCGATGGGCTCCTCGGTGCTGAAGAACCTGGCCTCCACGGCGAAATAAAGCCCAGCCTCGTCATTTCCGCCAGGGTGAGGCTTCTGGCGAGACTTCTCGTCTTCGGCTCGCGGCGACGCTCGCCCCACCGATGCTCGCCCTCCTTTGACCTTGATCTGGATCGTATTGCTGTTTTGGATCAGCTTCGAGTCGATCAGAAACCGGCTTGGAGCGCTGAGAACGTCCGCTCCGCCGATGTGCTTTTTCGCGACTGAATTGCCGTTGACGACCAATTCATACTCCAGGTCCGGCTTCAATTCGCCGCTCGCACGCAGGTAATCGTTCAATGCCAGCACAACGATCGCCGTGTCCCGAGTGCTGTTCCACTGCGCGCCGCGCCGGTTTTTGATGAGCCAGGTTGTGACCGGCTCGACAAGCTTGTTCTGCGGATCGATCTCCAGCAGGGCGCGCAACGCAAACGCCGTCGCTTCCACACCACCGTCCGACCAGCGCCAGTAAATGCCGTCTTCGCCCCAATGCGCGGTGCCCAAAGAAGTTGATGGTTGATTGTGGATAGTGGATGGAGTCACGCCGACCAACACTGAGTTGTCGAGTCGCTCGTCCCGATTGACGCCGTTTTCGAGGTTTTGGACGAGGATGTTGGCTTCGCTGGTTTTGCCAAGATAATGCGCGCTCAGGGCGAGCAAAGCGCGCGTGTAAGCGTTCAGTTTCTCGCGATTCTGCCAGAGATTGCCGAAGGCTTTGGCCTGGAATTCCGACGGCTGACTCCTCTTGGCTGAGGCATTGTAAGCCGCCAGCGCGTACAGCATGAAGGCCTGCATGTCGGGATTTTCCTCCTCTTCGACGAGCGTCTTGTCGAGGTAGTTCACAGCCCGGTCGAGGGCCTCCTTTTTGACGTTCACGCCGGCGTCGTTGGCCAGCGTGAGCCCCCAAACGACGTAAGCCGTCATCCAATGATCGCTCTCGCCTTCCTTCCACCAACCCCAACCGCCGTCGTTGTGCTGGAAATCGTAGAGGCGATCAAGGCTGGCCCTGGTCATTTTGTCCAGTTCCGCAAGGTCGTGTTTTCCCCGGGGGTGGGTGGCGGCCGCGGAGTTGGTTTCGATTCCGCCGAAGAGGCGGCCCATGACGTCCCCGGGTTGCAGACCGAGGTCACGGAGCGTTTTCGCCGTGATCACCGCGGGCAGGAACCGGCTCATCGTCTGTTCGGTGCAGCCGTACGGGTAATCGATCAAATACGGCAGCGAGTCGAGCATCGTCACCGCCAGGCTTGGCGTGACTTGCACGGTGAGAAAGGTCGTACCCGGCTTGCGGTCTTTGGGCAACTCGAGTTTGACGGTCACATCGCTTCCGCGCGCCTTTCCGGATTTGGCAATCAGCTTCTCGATGCCGTGTTCGTAGGCGACGAAGGTCTTTTCTATGGCGTCGGAGTATTTGCCGCCACGCCCGATGACTTTGAGTTTCACTTCGCCGGGTGATTTGACTTGAACCGTCCAATCCGCGCGGGCTTCTCCGTTGGCAGGGATGGTGAGATTCTGGTAGGGCGCGGTTTCAGCACCGCGCCGCCGCGTGGTCCCGGCCGACGGCGCGCTCGGAGAGACGCGCCCTGCCTGGACGCCGCCCGCGAGGTCCAACCCCGCGCGCACCTCCATCGCCTCATCCATATTGTTATTGATGACAGCCGATATGGTGACCGTATCGCCCACAACAAAGAACCGGGGTGCCTGCAGGCGCACGATCAGCGGCTGTTTCGTGCGTGTCGTCACCTCGGCGATGCCGAACTGATTGCCGGTCGTTATCGCTCGCGCCGTGGCTTTCCAGCCAGTCAATGAATCCGGATACTTCACCTTCACCGTTGCCTTCCCCTCCTTGTCCGTCATGACGTCCGGCTGCCAGAAAACAGTCGAGCGGAAATCGGTACGAACGGTGACAGCGGGTTCGCCCGCAGGGGGCGCCTCACTGGGAACTTTCGCCTTGGCATCAGCCAGGGTAACTCCAAGCATCCTGTTCGCCGCTGCGGGCGAAGTGAGAACGTCTATCATCACAGACGACTCTCCTGCAGCCTCGCTCATGGCCAGGCCTCCGCCGCCCCAGCCCCCCATGCCACCTGAGGACAATCTCGTGGCGACGCGACCATTCATCGCATCGAGATTGCGATAGCCCCTTTGTCTGCTCAGATCCTCTTCCCGGTCCTGCGGCTGCGACAGCAGCCTTTCTTTTTCCCGTTCATCGATTAACTGGTGCTCCTGCCACTCGACCAGTTTCGCGTAGTTCTTCTGGTTCATTGTGGCTTGCGTCTGGACCTGCTGATCGCGCTTTGTGCCGAAGAAAAACTGCCGCGGATCACCTGCATAATCGCTTTGGATGTAAAAGACGGACTCGTCCACAAGGCCCAGTGCCACCTCGGCGGCAACCGCTTTCCCTTCATCGTTCCTGGTGGTGATAGTCAGGGTGCCTGTCTCGCGGGGCAGGTATTGCGGTCGATCGGCCTTCAGGTCGACGGTGAGGAAGTTTTTCGTCGGCGGCACGACAACCTGTTTGGTGTCTGTGTAAATCTGCCGATCGTTCACCAGCGCGGCGGTCAGGAAAATGTTCGGCACATGCATTTCCTCCACCGGCAATTCGAGCAATTTCACCGTGCCGTCCACGTGAACGATCTGGTAACTGTACAAATCTTCCCCTTCAACACTGAACAGAACGTAACAGTCGCTTTTCGGCGCCACCAGCATCACCGGGGCCTTTTGCCCGACCCGGAACGTGTCTTTGTCGGCGATGATTTCCACACCCCCATGCCGGTAACCGAGTTCGGCGGTTGCGTTGTTCGCCACCCAGACAGTGGCGTTGGCGTGGACGGGATTTGAGATTTGAGATTTCAAATCTGAGATCGCGTCATCGCTTGACCACACGATGCGGTAGTAGCCTTCGCGTTCCGGCGTGAAGGTCAACTCCGCCTCGCCATTCGTGTCGGTCTTGAGGGTGCGGGCGAGGATGTCGTCGTGCTCGTAGCCGCGGAATTTGAGGCGCCACTCTTTCTGGTCAGGTCGCTCGGGCGGCGGCGGCCAGATGGTGCCGCGTGACTGGAGGCGCTTCAGTTCTTCGCCTTTCACTTCGTGTCCGTCCGGCGCCAGCCAGATTTCGAACCAGTAATCGCGCGTGACTTTCACGGTGCCCTCGGTCTGGACCGGTTGTTCATTCGCATCGAGCGCTTTGAAACTCACTTTCACCTGATCCTGCGGGCGGTAGAGGTTGTGCCCGGGTTGCGGATGGACGTAATAGCGTTGGCGCGTGACTCGGACCGTGCCGCTGCCGGTGATTTCACGCCGACTGGCGTCCGTCACCCGCGCCTCGATGCGATACTCGAAATCCTGTCCGGCGTTGGCGGGGGTGTCGAAAGTGAGGGTGGCTTTGCCCGTCGCGTCCGTCTTGAGCATTTCTCGTTTGATGATCTGGCCGCCGCCGTACGACCGTCCCCAGCGGCCATAGGGGTTGTCCATGTCTTCGTAATACCACGGGTAGGCCCGCGCCTCATGCCACCAGTGCCAGTATGGATTCTGATGAACGAGCACCTCCACGCTCGCGTCCGACACCGGCCCGCCGAAGTAGTAATCGGCTTGAACGGTCACTTCGACGGTTTCGCCCATACGAAAGGCTTTTTTCTTGCCGTTTTCTTCCGGTGTTTGGACGGTGACTTTGAATTCGGGCAGTTTGTATTCCTCCAGGCGAAAGAGCGTGGCGTTGCCGATTTCATGCTGGCGGCCCTTGTCCCAGAAAGTGACGCGGTATTCGCCCAACGGCATTTGTTCGGTCAAATCGAGCGAACCCCAGGCACTGCCGAAGGCGTTGAGCGTGACTTTGTCCGCCTTCAACTTCGCGCCGTGCGGGTCGGTGATTTCAAATTCGATCGTCGCCTCGGCCGGTGTGGAATAGACCGAGCCGTTATAGCGCCGCGCCGTGAATTTCCAGTTCGCCGTTTCAGCGGGGCGATAAGCGGGCCGGTCGGTGAACGCATATATTTTCCATTCCTCCGGCTGCCGGCCATACCAATAGCTGGCGCCCAGGCTGAGGGCCTGCCGGTCGTTGCGAATGGCGCTGGCGAAGAGCTGCCGGTTCTGGTCGTGGCGAGGATCTAAATCAAAAAGCGCCAGGCCATCTTTGTTCGCCGGCTTTTCCATGGCGCGGGAATGCCAGCGATTGTCGACCCACCAGCTTTCCCACAACTTGACTTTGGCGTCCGCGATCGGCGAGCCATCGAGTGCATTGCAGACATAAACGAGCGCGTGTTTGCCCGAAGTCTTCAGGACCAGCGCGGCGTCGGTCACCAGAATCAACTCTCTCGCGCTCTGACCGCCACCGCGCGCTTCGAGCACGTAAGCGCCCGGTTTGAGTCTTTGGCCGAGCCGGAGCGTTTCGTTGCGCGGCCGGTAATCGGCCTCCCGCGAGGGGGGGTGGGCAGTCCCTTGCGCGCCGTTGGCTTCGCGCACCTTGACGGCGGGCAGAGGACTGCCCGCCCTGCCTTCATCGAGGGCAGAAGACAAACCCGGGCCATACGTCCACGACTTGATCTTCTCCCGGCCGCCGAGATCAATGCGCGGCAGCCAATCACCGACATTTTCATTCTCGGCGGGCAATTTCACGTCGCGATTCAGTTCCACCGGATACAGTGCCAGGTCGATCTCCTTCACGTTGCGCCAGCTCAAGGCATACTGGATTTCCGAATCCGGCAGGAATATGTTCGCCACGCTCACGCCGACTTGCGGTTCCGTGATGTTTTTGATCTGCTGCTGCGCCGGTTCCCGGTAGCGGCTTTCGCCTTTCTGAAACTCGCTCACCAGTCGGCGGAACAAATCGAGCGCCTTTACATAGTCGGGTTCCGCCCGCCAACTGCCGTTCTCGAGCGGCACGATCCGGCCCTGGTTCAGCATCCAGTCGGCATACTGATAAAGCGCGTCGTCGTACCAGTCGGTCGTCTTCCCGATTTTTATGGCGTCTTCGAACTCCCCGGGCACGCGGGCACGCTGCTCCCATGCGCCTGCCCGGTTGCGCAACGTCATGGCGATGAGAAAATGCGCGCGGGCCTTGTCGTCGTCTGCCTGGGCGATCTTCAATGCGTTTTCCAGGACATTCAAAGGGACATAATTCCCCCAATAACCATGGTCATACGGCTCGGTGGCGGGCGGACGGGTCATACGCCAGACGATCGCGAGGTACCGTTGCCGCGCCAGTTCGATGCCGGGCGCTCCAGCCCACAAATCCAGCGCCTGCTGATAGTGCGGCCAGGCCTCGCCCCAGTTTTGCCAATTGCGTCTCGTCCAGAAAAAATCGCCGAGCGATTCCTGCACCTCGGCCCAGACACGATCGCGATCCTCCTCGCGCGTGATGTCGCGGAGGAGGGCCTCGAGTTGATGCCTCGCTTCGTCCAGTTTCGTCGTGTCCGCCGTTTGCGTGGCGGCCTGCGATCGCCATTGCGTGTCGGCCAGCCGGAAGCGGACCCAGCGCCGCTCGGCGGGCGGCAGGTTCGTCAGGTCGGCTGAGACGTAGAGCTCGTGCGCTTTGGCGAACGAACGATCGGCGTAAAACTTCTCGGCATCGGCCTTGAGTAAATCGTATTCCGGCGGAGCGCCGGCGCAGAGTCTGATCCCCAGGAGGCAGGCCAGGGCAACCGTGGCATGTAATTCCATAAATGTCCTTCCTGTTAGACGGAGCAGAAGAGAAAATGCTCTTGTGGCGCCGGGCTGGCGAGAGATTTTCGCGGTATCCACCCTCTAGGATCACTTGGGAAATGGCTACTCGTGGCTTTGAAACTCACGCAATGTCCGCCGAGGCCGCGAAGGATAAAAAACTATCCGACGTCGCGGTTGGCGGCGGAAGCGATTGATTGAAGTAAACGATTACAGAAGTCTCGCTTTGATCGCTTGGGCATAGCAACACTCAGGGAGTCGAGAGGTGAAGGTGATGCTGACGGTGCTGCTGTTGGTTTACTGAAAGAAACCACGAAATACACGAACCACACGAAATGTTTCGGGTTCTTGCTTTCGTGTGTTCCGTGTATTTCGTGGATGAATTCTCCGGAGTATCGCGGTGTTCCTCGCCTGGGCTTCAGGCTTTCTGCATCGCCGCTTTCACCCGCTCGGGGGTCATCGGCAGTTGAAACAGCCGCGCGCCGGTGGCGTCATAAATCGCATTCGCTATCACCGCGCCCATGAGGATGATCGCCGGCTCGCCGCCGCCCTGGGGCGGACTGTCCCTGATGTCGAGGATCACGGTTTCAATCTGCGGCACCCAGGAGAACCGCGGGATTTCGTAGCTGTCGAAGTTTGTGTCGAGCACCTCGCCATTCTTGAAATGCACTTCTTCGGTCAGGGCATAGCCCATGCCCATCGTGATGCAACCTTCCATCTGGATTTTCGCACCCTCGGGGTTGACGACCTGACCCATTTCCTGGGCGCAGACGACGCGTTTGACCTGGACGGTTCCTTTCTTTCCATCGACGGCGACTTCCGCAATGGCAGCCACACAGGTGCCGGCATCGGCGCCGCACGCCACGCCGTAGCCGCGTTTGCTCGGCCCCTTGGCCGGGGCCCAGCCAAAACGGTCGGCGGCAGCTTTCAGCACGCGCGTCATCCGGGCGTCGGCCATCTGGCTCATCCGGAACTCCACCGAGTCGATGCCGGCGGCGGCGGCCATAATGTCGATCTGCGACTCGCGGGCAAAGGTGTTGGTGTTATTGCCCGGCGCGCGCCAGGCCCCGGTGCCGAACGGATGCGAGTTCTTCGGGGCGTTCCAGTCCGAACCTCGCGCGGTTGTCCGATGATGTGGAATGGTATAAAAATGTTGTGATCCCCGGTCGCCTGCGTAAGCCACGTCGTAATCCCAAAACACCATTTTCCCGGAGCCGTCGATGCCGGAGCTGATTTTCACAATGGCCGCCGGGCGGAACGTGTCCCAGAAGAACTCGTCCTCGCGCGTCCACATGACCTGCACGGGTTTGCCGGCGGCTTTGGCGAGGCGTGCGGCCTGGACGACCTGCCGGTTCTGCCCCTTGCCCCCAAACCCGCCGCCGACGAACGGGGTGATGACGCGCACCTGCTGCGAGGAGAACCCGATGGCCCGGGCGGCCTCATCGCGGGCGCCGAAAGGATTCTGGGTGGACGCCCAGATGGTCATCTTGTCTCCTTCGAGAGTTGCCAGAGCCGTGTGGGTTTCGATGGGCGCATGCGCGACGTAACTGTTAAAATAAGTCGATTCAAACGTTTTGGCGGCGGCCTTTTTGCCTTCTTCGAGGTCGCCCCCCTGCGCCACCACGTGTCCCGCCGGGGCGACGCTGAGCAGATGATCATAAATGTTCCGGTCATCCGTCCTTAACGGTGACGGCTCGAAATCAGCTTCAAGCTTCCCCAATGCCTTGTCCGCGACGTCCGGCAATTCATGGAGAACGGCCACCAGATCGCCGTCCTGTACAACCTGGACGCCCGGAATTTCCTTGGCAAGCGCCGCATCGACGCTCTTGAATTTGGCGCCGTGGGCGGGAGGCCGCAGGATCCTGGCGTAGAGCATGCCGGGCAGCCGGATGTCACCCGCGTACCGCGCTTTGCCGGTGACTTTATCTTTCGCATCCCGGCGCAAAACGGATTTGCCGGAGATGGTGAACTGAGACGGGTCTTTGAGAGTGGGTTTCGCCTCGAGGTGCCGCACAATTTTCTGGCCTTTGGCCAGTTGACCGTAAGTGATTCGGTTCGCCTGGTTCTGCCGGTCCACGATGACACCCTCTTTGGCGACGAGCTGGGACTGTGGGACTTTGAACTGTTCGGCGGCGAGTTCAAGCAACACGGCCCTGGCTTCCGCCGCCGCCGCGCGCAGGGGCGGGCCGAAAAACCGAGTGGTCATGGAACCCCACGTGCCCATGTCGTAAGGGCAAAGGTCCGTGTCACCCATCACCATATCGACCGATTCCAGAGGCGTGTCGAGTTCGTCGGCCAGCATCTGGGCGAGCGAGGTAATCGGTCCCTGACCCATTTCGATCTTGCCGGTGAAACAGGTCACACGGCCATTCTCGCCAATTCTGAGAAAGGCATTGAAGTCGGTCGGCAACCCCGGCGGACCGCCTCTTGGCCGGCTGCCTTCCTGGGCGGACACCAGATCGCCCACCGCGACGAAAATGAAAATACCGCCGCCCAGCCGCTTCAGAAATTCGCGCCGGCTCTGGGGATAGAGATCGGCAGCGGTCTTGATATCGGTGAAATCCAGCGTCAGGTGATCGCTCGGGTTCATGTTACCGGCCTCCTTTCATTTCCGCCGCGGCGCTCTGGATGGCGTCGATGATGCGTGTGTGAGCGCCGCACCGGCAGAAGTTTTGTTCCATGCCGCGGACGATTTGCTCCCGGGATGGCTTTGCCGTTTCACGCAGGAGACTGACGGCGGTGAGAATCATGCCCGGGGTGCAGAAGCCGCACTGGAGGGCGTCGTGTTCCATGAAGGCCTTCTGCACCGGGTGCAGCTTCCCGTCCTTGTCCACGCCTTCGATGGTGGTGACCTCCTTGTTTTGAACGTCTTTTGCCTTGAGCAGACAGGAGCGCGTGGCCACGTTGTCCACCAGGACGGTGCAGGCGCCGCAGTGACCTTCGCCGCAGCCGAACTTGGCGCCAGTGAGAGCGAGGTCGGTCCGCAGCACCCAAAGGAAGGGGCGGTCGCCGTCCACCTTCAACCGGACGGGTTTGTCATTGAGTTTGAAAGAAATTATGTCTGGCATGGTTATCCTTCCTTTTCGACTGGGTCCTTCCAGCTTCGTGCGCCGATGGGCGGCCGGTTCATAACAAGAATCCTTCTACTTCATGCGGTCCCGCGATGAAAGCAGAAATCACGCAAAACCGAATCTCCGCTCCAGAACAGAGCACTCCCCACCCCACGCCGGCGGCATCGTCGTTGAAGCATCACGATAAGGTGATGCTTTTGAACGTACAACCCCTCAGGATTTGTCGCAGCATTTGCACATGCCCGCGAAGATCTTTTTCAGGCCGAGCAATATGAGGAGAACACCGACGGTAACGCCGGCGGTTTTAATGCTTAACACGTCCAAAGCGCCCAGCAGAACGGCGACGCCAATCAGGGCGATAAACACACCGGGCATTTTGCAGCAAAGACAACTGCGCTGATTATTTTCACAGCACTTTTTCTCTTCGGATGTTTCCATGACAGACTCCTTTCTGGGTTGTGTTTTTGGTTGTCAAGAGTGACCGGTCAAAATCATATTACGCAGCGGCCGCTTTCGCCGCCCGCAAATCACTCCGCCTCTGCGCCATGCTCTTGAAGAATTCATAGCCTTCGCGCAGCCGCCGCACGCAGACGTCCTTGTCTTCCAGCATGGTTTTGATGATGCGGAGAATCGGCTTCGGACGCAGGTAATAGCGATGGTAGAAGCGCTCGACGCTTTCGAAAATCTCTTCCTTGCTCAGGCCGGGGTATTCGAGCGAGCTCTGCTGGAAACCGTCGGTTTCCACCAAGTCGGTCTTGTCCTTCTTCACAAACCAGCCGTTGAGCCTGGCCTGCTCGTAAAGCTCCGTGCCGGGATACGGCGCGGCGAGGCTGACTTGCAGGCTGAAGACGTCAAGCTCTTGCGCGAAGCGGATGCTTTGCTCGATGGTTTCGCTGGTCTCCACCGGCAGGCCGAGAACGAAGGTGCCGTGGATCACGACGCCGGCGTCGTGACAGGCTTTGGTGAACCGGCGCATTTCCTCGGTCGTCACGCCTTTCTTGATGCGTGTGAGAATCTCGTCGTTGCCGCTTTCGTAACCGACCAGGAACAGCCGAAGCCCGTTGTCTTTGAAACTCTTGACCGTGTCGTAGTCGAGGTTCGCGCGGCTGTTGCAGCTCCAGGTCAGTCCGAGCGGGCCCAGCTTTTTCGATATCTCGCGGGCCCGCGGCAGGTTCGCCGTGAACGTGTCGTCGTCGAAGAAAAACTCTTTGACGCGGGGGAAGAGTGTCTTCATGTAAGCCATTTCGTCGGCGACATTCTGCGGCGAGCGGACGCGGTATTTGTGTCCGCCGATGGTCTGCGGCCAGAGGCAGAACGTGCATTGGGCCGGGCATCCGCGCCCGGTGTAAAGGCTCACGTACGGATGCAGGAGGTAGCCGATGAAATACTTCTCGATCTGCAGATCGCGCTTGTACACGTCCGCCACCCACGGGAGTGAATCCATGTTCGGGATCATCTCGCGCTCGGGATTGTGTCGGATCCTGCCTTCCTTGTCCTTGTACGAAAGTCCGGCAATGCCGGCGAAATCCCGGCCTTCGGCCACTTCCTTGCAGGTGTAGTCAAATTCCTTGCGCCCCACCCAGTCGATCCCCCGCGAGGCTTTCAGCGTTTCCGTGGGCAACACCATCGCGTGCGCGCCGACAAATCCGATCTTCGTGCCTGGGTTCCGGTCCTTGATGGCCTCGGCGACTTTGCAGTCGTTTTTCAACGAGGGCGTGGACGTGTTGATGATGACGTGGTCGTAATCTTTCGCGATGCGGAGGCATTCCTCGACGCCGATATCGTGCGGCGGGCAATCCAGGAGTCTGGAGCCGGGCACGAGCGCGGCGGGTTGGGCAAGCCAGGTGGGATACCAGAAGCTGGTGACCTCGCGCCGCGCCTGGTAACGCGAGCCGGCGCCGCCATCAAAACCGTCGAAACTCGGAGGAGAAAGAAACAGCGCGCTCATCGTCTTGTCGAATCGTGGATCGATTTGAAGTTTTGAATATGCACAGGCCCGATCATGGACGGAGTATTGCCGTCAGTCAGCCTTCATTTCAATCTTCTTTACATCCTTGATTCTCGCGGGCAATTCATCGCGTTGGGAGCCATTGCCGCCGCCGCAATAGGTGTTCACGTGCGGGGCTCCATTTCCGTTGCCGGCTCCGGCGACTTTGACAGCGGCTTTCGCCTGGGCCAGATGGCCTTTGCCGACGGAGAAGCCGTTAAACGCGTTCACCTGGTGGCCCTGGGTGTAAGGCTTGGGACGCGGCCAGAAGTTGTATTTGAAATTCTTCCAGTTGTCGCCGCGCTGGTAATTCGTGCCCAGAGCGCCGCTGGGATCGTAGCCGCAATGGACCATGCAATTCTCGCAACGCGGATCGCGCGCTTTGCCGTCCACAACGCCGTATTTGTCCCAGTCCACTTTGTCCAGCATTTCCTGATACCCGGAATAATGGCCGTCGGTCATCAGGTAACAGGGCGCCTTCCAGCCGCGAATGTTGAACGTGGGAATGGCCCACGCGGTGCAGGTCAACTCGCGTTGGCCGGCCAGGAATTCCTGATAGACCGGCGTGCCGAAGATGGTGAACGCCTTGCCCCACTCGAGAATCTTCGCGAATTTCCGCCGGGTCATCTCGCGCGTGAGGAAAAACTCTTTCGGATCTTTGCCCAGGCGCCGGGCCATGTCCCTCTTCGCCGCGTCGTAATCGTAACCCGGAGAAATCGTGTGGCCATCGCAACCGAGCCAGGAAAAAAACCTGAACATCTCCTCGATCTCCTGGGCGTCGGTTTCCCGGTAAACCGTCGTGTTGGTCGCGACCTGGTAACCGACGATCTTCGCCATCTTGATCGCGGCGACGCACTCGCTGAACACCCCCTCGCGCTCGACGATGAGGTCGTGCGTGTATTCCAAACCGTCGATGTGAACGTTCCAGTACATCCATCGGGTCGGAGCAATGACCGGCTTGGATTGAGCCCGGGCCTGGGGCGAATCGGCCATCCGGGCGCCCGCGTTGCGGATCGTCTCGGCGTCCTTTTCCGCGATCAGATTCTCGTGGAGAAGCCGGCGGAGTTTGGTTTCAATTCCAGAATCATAGACACGGGCCAGATAGTCCTTGATTTTTTTTCGCATGAAAACGCCGTTGGTGCAGACGTAAACAATGCGGCCTTGTTGCAGCAGCCCGTTCACCAATTCCTCGATTTTGGGATAAATCAGCGGTTCACCGCCGCAGATGCTGACCATGGGCGCGGCGCATTCCTCGGCCACCGCCAGGCACTTTTCCAGCGGCACCATGTCCTTGAGGCTGGTGGAATATTCGCGGATGCGCCCGCAGCCGGTGCAGGTTAAATTGCACGTGTGCAATGGCTCGAGTTGAAGCACCATCGCAAAGCGGGGTGTGCGGCGCAATTTGTGCTTGATAATGTGACCGGCGATTTTCGCCGATAGCGCGAAAGGAAATCGCATAGGCGGATCAATTATGAGCGACTTGTTTGACAGTTTCTGCTGTGGGCGGGACACATTCCGGTTGCGCCGGAGAGGGGTCGACTTGGAGCAAAAACGGCAGCAAGCTGGCCGGCGCAACGCTCTTGGAGCTGTTTATGCCGCTGCAACTCACTGACAACAATGACAACGCTGAGTACATCGCAAACCGCAGTAATCTTCCGTTGGATATCACTTGTTAAGCAGTATACGAGCAGTCGTCATGTTGGCAACCCCAATTTCAACTCCCGTCTCCCCTCCACTAACATGCTGTGGCATAGTTACATCAGATCGATTTCCAGCCTGCTCCAACGCACCACTTGTGCCGGGTTGATGCGTCTGTACGTTGGCTTTTTTATGTCCTCGACTTGCCAAACAATGGCAAGCGATGCTCCGGTTCCCGCCGACTTGAGAGCGCAGATGAGCAAGGATTTCACGGAGGCCAGAAGCCGGTTCGACTCGGCAACAAACTATGTGGATACCGCCTGGCGATTTGGCCGCGCCTGTTTCGATTTCGCAGAAGCAGCGACGAACAAAGCCGAGCGGGCGGAGATCGCCGAGCAGGGCATTGCGGTGTGCCGGCAGGCCATCTCGCGCAATCCGGCTTCGGCCCCGGCGCACTATTATCTGGGAATGAACCTAGGCCAACTGGCGGACACCAGGCGCAACCTGGCCGCTCTCCGTATGGTGAAGGAGATGGAGCGCGAGTTCCAGGCAGCCGCCGAATTGGACGATCATTTCGATTATGCGGGTCCGGAGCGCAATCTGGGCTTGCTTTACCTCCAGGCGCCGGTCATCACCAGCATCGGCAGCCGCAGCAAGGCGCGCCTGCATCTGCGGCGCGCAGTCGAACTGGCTTCGGAATATCCCGAGAACCGGCTGGCCCTGGTCGAGGCCTTTTTGAAATGGGGCGAGCTGAACGAGGCCCGCCGCGAAATGAAGGCGCTGGATGAACACTGGCCGGAAGCGCGCCAGCGCTTTGCCGGCGCCACTTGGACCGCCAACTGGCGGGATTGGGAAAAACGGCTGAAGGCCGCCAAACGGAGACTCGAGCCGGCATCAAAGCCGTTGGAGTCGCCGCGCCATGGAGACTGAGTTCCCAGGACAGGGACTGGAACATTGCCGCCCGCAGTAGCTGCATTTGTGAGAACGCGGCTGGTTCATAAAATCGGCCGCGCTCCGGGGAGCGCAGCCACGACAATCGGAAGTCGCCACGCGTCGGCTCACAGAGACGACTCCACCGGCACCACGGCGGTCCAATAAGTCTCCCCGAATCTCTTTTTGAATCTGCCGGCCAATTCCGCCGCCGCCGGCTCCGGCGCCAGGGCGAAGGTCGTCGAACCGCTGCCGGACATGAGCGTGGCCGGCGCTCCGTTTTCACGCAGGAATTCCTGGAACAATGCGAGTATGGGATATTTCTCCAGCGCGGGCGCCTCGAGCGAATTATAAAACTCGGCGCCGGCCGTTTTCAGATCGGCGCCCTGGAGGAGCGAAATGAGTCTTCGGGCGCGGCCCGGCTGGCCGTTCAACGCCTTCGGGAACCGGGAAAGATTCTGGTAAGCCCAAGTGGTGGAGATGCCGAAGCCCGGATGGATCAGCAGGAAGGCGGCGCCGCGCAAGGCTTGAAAGAAGTCGAGTGATTGAATGGTTTCGCCGCGACCGGTTGCCAGCGCCGGTTTTGGTTGCAGGAAGAAGGGAACATCGGAACCGAGGGCGGCGGCAAGTCGGCGCAGGTCCGGGGATGAAAGCGGACCGCCGAACAGATCGTTCAGGCCGGAGAGGGTGGCCGCCGCGTTGCCGCTGCCGCCGCCAAGACCCGCCGCCAGCGGAATCCTCTTTTCCAGGTGGATGCGCGCGCCTTCCTTGACGCCTGCCGTCTGCAGGAAGGCTGTGGCCGCGCGAGAAACCAGATTCCTGGAGTCGGTCGGCAGGCTGGGAAGGTTGCAGGTGAGTTGCACTCCTTCGGCCTGGCGCTCGAAGCTAAGCAAGTCGTGCAGCTTGACGGGGTGCATCACGGTTTCAAGCTCGTGAAACCCGTCGGCGCGTTTGCTCAGGATGTTCAGGAGCAGGTTGACTTTGCAGGGCGACTCTCTTTCAAGCGTCATAACCAGAACGCCAACTCCGAAGCGATTCGGAATTGGCGCCGCGCAGATGGATGATGCCGATGGTCAGGGAGAATCGAAGATCCGAAAAGAGCTGCCGGGCACGATTGGCGCCACCTCGCCGCCGCTGAACCCCACCTCGGTGTCCGTGGCAAACAAGGAATCGTCCAGCACGCCCGGGGTGTAATTGTCCGGATAAACCGGCCCGGGCGAAAGGTAGTCCGTGAAGACGGGGTGATAGGGCGGGAAGGGGGCGGTCACCATTTCATACAAGCCAACGCCGGTCCGCGCCAGCGAGCGGTTGAAACCTCGGACAAAACCCGTCGTGTAACCAGCATCAGGAGACTCGAACAGCGCCGTCTGCTCCATGGTGCGGCGCAATTCTCCAAGCCGCACGATTTCGAAGGTGTTGCTTAGGCCGCGGCCGAATTTCTGTTCCGTGTTGGCGCAACCGGAAGCCAGCACGACCGCGATAGACGCGGCAGCAAGGAGGAAAAACTTTTTTTGCATAATTATCGGTTCGTTGAATCCAGCTTAACGTGATTTGGCGCGTTGTAAAGAGGGTTTTGTGAAAGCGCGAGCCCGCGGGGCAAGGGGTACAGTTTGGCGGGACGAGGCTCCCGGCGAGCCGCTGGTCGGTCAAATCGTTCGGTTTCCGGCTCGCGCGGACGGCTCCGCCCGCCGACTTTTCGGCTAAACGGACCACTACCGCCCGCAGGCATGTCTTGACACCACCATCGGAACACCGGATTCACCCGGCAGCAACACGCCCGCAAGTCGCGCCCCGCGTCAGCGGCCATGGGGCCAATGGTATCTGTAGCCGAGCCATCCCAGCAAAATCAGCAGCAGCAACAGCGCCACGCCCAGCGCCAGCCGCCGCCGCGCTTTGGCCCGGTCCGGCTGCTCCCAATACCAGGCGATCCAAACACTGAGTTCATAGAGAACCTGCAGCGGCACGAACATGGTGAGCTGCGTAATCACCTCGGGGGTGGTTAGAACCGCGCCCAGAAACAGATTCATGACGATCATGTACGGGCGGACTTTCGACAACGTTCTGTAGCCCAAGATTCCGATTTTAACGAGGGTCAGGATGACGACCGGCAATTCGAAGCCGAGGCCCATGCCCAGCATGAATTTGCAGACGAAACTGATGTAGTCTTCGGCTTTCCATTGATAGGCGCCAAGACCGAGCCAGCGCGAATAAAGCTGGGATGCCGAGAGGGCCACGGGCATAAGGACGAAATAACAGAAGGCCACACCCGCAACGAACAATCCGCCGCCATACGCAACCCCGCGATAGACGTATTTCCGTTCGCGCAGCTTGAGCGCCGGAAAAACGAACATGGCTACCACATACAGGATAAAGGGCGCGGCCAGCACCATTCCGCCGTAGAAGGCGACCTGGAACGCCACGACGAAGCCGCCGGCCGGGCTGAGATTGATCAACTCCACATGGAGTTGCCGCGCCCTTTCGGCCACCGCGGGGTCGGCATCCACGCGCCAGCTCAACACCTGGTTGGTGCCCAGCGTCGCCGGCTCGATCCGGACCGCTACAAACCGGTTCGTCCCCGGCGCGAGCCAGCGCTCCTGTTCCGGGGCGAGGTTGTAAACGCCAAGTTGGTTTGTGCCGAAGAGAACCGTCAGGACCTGATTCGTTCCCGGATAGGTGAGCCGGGCATGGGTCATGGGCCATTTGAGGATGCTAACGACGTAATTCCCTGCAATGAGGCAAACCAACATCGCCACAGCCAGTGCGACCGCGCTCTTGATGAGCACCCAACGGAGGTCTTCGAGGTGTTCGAGGAAGGACTTTACAGGTCCACCTTCCTGTTCCTCGTTCGGGCGTTCCGCTTCGAAGTCATCGGCCATGACTGGGAGCGCTCAGAGGTAATCAGGCTTTGGGACTGCTGCTGGAAGACTGGGAAGCGGTCTGGTCGGCGGTCGGCTGCGCCGGATTGGGAGGAAGCTTTCGCTGCTGCTGGGCAGGCGGCGTTTCATCCATTGCGTTCTGGACCTCATCGGTCACTTCGCGCGTTGCCTTCTTGAATTCCCGGATGCCTTGCCCCAGACCCCGAGCCAGTTCGGGCAGCTTCTTCGCCCCGAATAAGATCAACACGACCGCCAGAATCAGGACGATTTCCCAGCCGCCAAGCATTGCTGCAAACATGATGTTCATAGACTATGGCCTACGCATCTACAATCTAAGCCGCCCGGCACTCATAGTAAAGCATCAAAACCGGGCAAATTGAGGCAAGGAGGAACTCTCCCCCGAGGGAAGCGCTCCGTCGCTTCCCCATCTTCTTAATCAGGGCACCGACGGAGCGGTGCCCTCCAAGAAGGTTCCTCCGGCTTCCTTCCTACTTGGACGGTGTCAACAGGACGAAATCGTCGCGGCGGTTCTTGCTCCAGGCCGCTTCAGTGTGAAGGGGCTCCACCGGCCGGTCCTTGCCATAGCTGATGGTATCCACCCGGCTCGGATCAATGCCGAGATTGACGAGCATTTCGCGGACGGCCAGGGCGCGTCGCTCGCCCAGCGCGCGGTTGTATTCCTCCGTTCCGCGCTCGTCACAGTTGCCTTCCACTCTGACGGCAACCGACGGGTTGCCCTTCAGATAATCGGCCACGGCCGCCACCTTGTGCTTCTCGCCACTTCTCACGACCGAGCTGTCGTAAGCAAAATACACCGTATCCGACTTGAGGGTTTCAGCATCCTCGGGCCAGCCCGAGTGTGAACCCGGCTCGTTTGCCTTGATCTCCACCGGACCGGTTTCCACAGATCCCGTTCCCGGTCCCGTTCCCGGCCCAATCGCGGTGCCCGGGCCGGCTTCTACGGGAGGTCCCGTTCTGGCGCCCGGCAGCGGCGTGACGCCCTGAGGCTGATGCTTGCAGCCGACGGCAACCAAACTCAGTGTTAATCCGATTGCGAACAAACTTCCAAACTTGGTCAGTTTCATTTTATCGTCTTTCATGGCATGGGCCTACCTGGCCCAACTGGGTTGAGAGTTCTCACCCGACGAAACTCGGGTGACATCCTTGACTTGTTTCGTAGGCACGTCAAGCAAAGAGAGGCGGCCGGTGCTGCGTCTGGAAAAAATCAAGGTCCGGGAGTTCGGTGCCCAGGACGGGTCTTCGCCGGCAACCAGTTCCGTCACCTGCCCGCCTTGCGAGGGCACCACGCAAATCTCGAAACCCCCCATCTGGGCGGTGAACGCGATCCATTTGCCGTCCGGCGACCAGTCCGGTTCGGTCGGATTCAGCACCCCCGTGGTGGAGATGCGTTGAGACGGCCCGCCCAACGCGGGCACTTTGCACAGCATCCGTCGTTCGTTGATTCTCGTGGCGAAACAAATCCATTGGCCATCCGGCGACCAGCAGGGAGAAGACTCGTCTTCCGGCGAACGGGTAAGGCGCTTCGGATTGCTGCCGTCGGCGTCGGCCACGTATAAATCCGTCCAGCCGTCCTTGCTCAAAATCATGGCGACTTTGCGGCCATCGGGCGAAACCGCGGGACTCATGCTCGAGCCGCCATACCACGCGACCGTTTTGCGCACGCCGGTCGAGAGGTCGTGGGAAAAGATCGCCGGATTGCCGAGCTTGTAGGAATCGTAGTAAAGCATAAACCGGCCCGGCACCCAGCACGGCGCAGCCGTGATCATATTGTCGCGCGTCACCGCCTGGGCGCCATAGCCGTCAAAATCCGACACGTAAATCTCGCTGGTTCTGCCCGCCGGACTCGTGGCGACCTTGAAGGCGATCTTCGTTTGCGCGATGCCTTTTCGCCCCAGCGCCTGCACGAAATCGTCGGCGAAGGCGTGCACCTGCCGGCGCAGGGCGGCGCCGGTGTACGCTTTGGAAACCAGCACGCTCTTGTTGAAACGGTCCATCACGCGGCCCTGCACACTGCCGTTGTTGCTGCCGCTGATCAGGTATTGCGCGTTTTCCGCGTTGGTAAATCCGAACCCCTGAACGTAAAGATCAAATTCCAGAACCTGCGCGGCTTCGCCGGTGAACCCGCTGATCGAAACCCACACCGGCGGCGTGTTGCCGGGAGTAGCGAGTTTGTTGATTTCGAATGCCGGTTGCGCCGGCGCCAGACGGCTGAAGCCGATCAAACCTGCCAGGAGGAGGGTTCTCAGCGGGAACGCGGGCATTGAAATTGGGGAGCACACGCTCCCCGGTTGAAGTGGATTATTCCGGCCTGCTATGCACTTAATTATATTCATCCGAGTAATTTTGCTTCGACGTTCAATTTAAAGGAAACCGTGCGCTGTTCTTCCGGCGCGTCTTCCGGGAGTGGAACGGCGAATTTCACACGCTCCAACATCTGTTGCACCGACCGGTCCACGAGCGCGTTCCCCGAGGGCTGCGTGATCCGGCCGGAAATAACCGTTCCGTCCCGGGCGATGGTGACACTGACAATGACGGAGGCGTCTTTGTCCGCGATGCCATTCGGGACGATCCATGCCCGCTCGTAAATACTTTTCAACGCGGCGTTGAAATTGGCGTAGGTTGGGCCTCCACCGCCCGGGCCAAAATCCATGTCAATCCGGGTGCTTTGAGACAAACCGCTCTTGATTCCGCTGACGACCTGGCCGATCTCTGCGGCCGCCCGCCGGCGCGCTTCGGCAATTTCTCTGTCCCGGGTTTCCGCCCGCGCCTTCGCATCGGCCAAATCGCGGGGGTTGCGCGTCACGATTTTCGTGCTGATTTCAATTCTGCTCTTCTTCTCTTTGCTGGGCTCGATCGCGTCGGAGTCGGGCTTGACTTCCTTGACCGTCTCTTTGGGGGCGGGTTCCGGCTTGACCACCGGCGGCGCCGCCGTCGGCTTCGGAGATGGCGGGGGCGCCGGCGGCGCCGGCGGAGGCGGCTGAGCCTGGGGATTGCCGCCACCGCTGACCATCGCATCCACCGTTTTGAAAGGAACAAAATTAATCACCGGCAAATTGTCCAGGTTGTTCCGCGACGACAGGAACGCCGGGCCGACGAGCAACACGAGCAGCAGCAGCAGGTGGAAGCCGGCCGAAGCGGCGAAGCATTTTTTTTGCAGCCGGCTCATCGTTGATTGGGCGGCAGCGTGCGCCAGGAGAACCGGGTGATCCCGTTTCGCTGGCAGAGATCGACCACCGCATACAGTTCCTTGTTCCGCCCGTTCTCATCGGTGCGGATGTAGATCACGAGATTCGGGTTGGCTCTGAAATCATTCACCAACGCCTTTTCCATCTGCGGCAGGGACACGCGCCGCCGGTCGAGCATGTAAACCCCCTGGGGACTGATCTCCACCGTGCGGATGTCGAGCTTGTTGATCGGCTTGTCCGGCTTGCCGCCCGTCGGCAGTTTCAAATTGATGCTCTGCTCGAGCAAGGGCGTAGTGATGACGAAGATGATCAGCAGCACGAACGCCAGGTCCAGCAGCGGCGTGATGTTGATTTCACTCAACGTCACCAGCGCACTGCGTTGTGAGAATCGGCGCATTGACTATTGGTTACAGGTTGAAAGTTGCAGGTTGCAGGTTTTAACCATCAACATTTGCCGGCCTTTCGCACACGCGAATTGCTGCGATAACTCTCCAAATACCGGATGAGCGAGGACAATCTTCGCGCGAGGCAGATCGCAGCGTCGCGCATCGCGTTAAAATCCTTTTCGCTCACATATTCCTGGTCTAATGCGGCGTACAGCTGCGATCGAACTTCGCCGTTGGAGCCTTTGGCGATGTTCAGGAATTGCACAAACTCCTTCTTTGTTCCTCGTTCGAATCCTTCCGCGATGTTGGACATGGTGGAAATCGCAGCCCGGCGAATCTGGTCCCTCAGTCCGAAATCCAGATGGAATGCGCGCTGCATTGACACCGCATAAACAGTCCTTACGAGCTGACGCGCGTCCTGCCATACCCCTAGGTCCTCGAATCGTTGTGCTGTCGCCATAATTGCCCTTTCTCAATGATGATTGCTGATTCCCGTCAACGCATCTGCCCCAGGCGTGGTCCGCTTAACCTTCAACCTGCAACCTGTAACCTTCAACCTGCGCCTACTCTTCCAGATACTCCGTCTCCATCTTCGAGACCAGTTCCTGCGCGAAATTGTCCAGATCGACCGTCAGGACCCGCAGGTTGTGCACCAGCCAGTTGTAACCAAACATGGACGGGATCGCGACCAGCAACCCGGCCACCGTCGTGATGAGCGCCGCCGACACGCCCGGCGCCATCGCGGCCATCGTGGCAGTGCCTTGCTGCGCGATGTGGCCGAACGTGCTCATCACGCCCCACACCGTTCCCAGCAACCCGAGAAAAGGCGCGCCGCTCACAGCGATGGCCAGCAGGATCAAGCCGGACTCCAGTTTCAAGGATTCCTGCGCGACCGCATTTTCCAGGGTCCGCTTCACGTGTTCCATCCCCTTGAGCGAGACGTGCCGCTTGCGTCCCCCGTCGGGGTTTTTCAGCCGCGCGTCCAGCTCCAGGCTGCCGGCCTGATACACCGTGAACATCGGACAGCCATCCGCCTGGATGCGCCGGTCAAAAACGTCCAGCACCGCCCTTTGAGAGCGGTATTCGGCGCTGAAATAGGAATTGAGCTTCTTAGCCCGTCGCATTTGAATCGCCTTGGAGATCATGACCGTCCAGGCAACCACGGAAAAAATCAGCAGGCAGAAGATGACGGCTTTGCCTTCCGGCGTGGCCTGTTCCCAGATGTAAACCAGTTCCATCTGGCCGGACCGGGTGGCTGTGGCGGCAAAAAAACAAGGCACATTCATTCCTGCACGATCTTTCTCCGCAATTCAGGTCGTGAGGAACCGACGCGCCCACGCGGAAGTCGTTCAACAAATGAAAAACTTACGCCGGTTCCGATAACCGGCAGGAACGTTTCTAACAGTGTCTTCAAAAAATGCAAAACCTTTTGCGGAAAATCTTAGGGAGACTTTGCCGGTCTTGTCGAGCCCGCGTATTTCACAGGGTGCGATTAGAAGGAGGGTCAATTTGCGGTCCAATACGAACTTCGTGCGTCATGGTCGCGGTAGGGCGCGTCACTGCGTGCGCGCCGTTTGTGCCAAATCCCAATGCTTCGCTGTCGCAAGGCAATCGGACTATGAATGGTTCAGGTTAATCCGGCAGCGGCACGGCCATTTTGCTTTTCTGCCGGACGAAGCCGGCGCTACAGGTGGGCTCGGCGCCGCGCCGTGATGCTGGTGTCAAATTGCGCTCCCCGCGCCCGATCATTTCCCGTCTGCGCCGTCCGGTGCCATCGGCGCATTGATCAAGCGAACGGTGCTCAAGCTTTTTCGATTCCTCGTTTGACCGCATTTTTCTCTTGCGATTCGCCCGGGTGTGAAATCTGCTCTCGCCATGCCAGCCACGAACCTCCGTCTTGACTCCGGCAGTTCAAACCGCGAACCACGCCAGGTGCTTCGCCGTTCCACACGCTTTTCCCGGGTTCTTTGCTGAACCCTTGAGTCATGCTCCGCCTCCCGCTTTTCCGGAGAAAATCGCTCGACCAACTCGTCGGTGAGACGATCGAGCCGCGGCATCAGCTCAAACGCGCTCTGGGGCCGGTGCACCTCACGTTGCTCGGTGTGGGCGCCATCGTCGGCGCGGGGATTTTTTCCACGGTCGGCACCGCGGCGGCGGGTGGCGCCGATCGTGCGGGCGCCGGGCCGGCGCTGGTGTTGTCCTTCGTGCTCGTGGCCGTGGCCTGCAGTTTCGCGGCGCTGTGTTACTCCGAGTTTGCGGCCATGGTTCCAGTGTCGGGTTCGGCTTATACCTACGCGTACGCCACGATGGGCGAGCTCATCGCCTGGATCATCGGCTGGGACCTGATTCTCGAGTATGCCATCGGCAATGTCGCAGTGGCCATCTCCTGGTCGGACTACTTTCAAAGCCTGCTCAGCGGATTCAGAATTCAATGGCCGATGTGGCTGGGCACCGATCTGCGGTCCGCTCTGCAGGCAGCTCACAGGGTCGCAGAGGCAAAAGCGGCAGGGACCGGTTTGAGCGCGCTCGGGGACGCCGTGCTGCGCGGGAACGAGGCGCTTGCCACCGCGCCGCATTTACTCGGAATTCCCGTTGTTTTTAATTTGCCGGCGGTTCTGATTGTGACGCTGATCACCTGGGTGCTGGTCATCGGCATCCGCGAAAGCGCCGGATTCAACTCCGCCATGGTTTTGCTCAAGCTGCTCATTGTCGGCTTTTTCGTCGTTGCCGGAGCGTTTTACGTGAGGCCGGAGAACTGGAGGCCGTTTGCGCCGAACGGATTTGCCGGAGTTTCCAGCGCGGCTGCCAGCATTTTCTTCGCGTACATCGGGTTTGACGCCGTGTCCACCGTGGCTGAGGAAACGCGCAATCCGCAACGCGACATGCCCATCGGCATCATCGCCAGCCTGGTCGTCTGCACCATTCTTTACGTCGCCGTGGCGCTGGTGCTGACGGGGATGGTTCCCTGGAGGCAGTTCAGCGACGTGGCTGATCCACTGGCCAGGGCTTTCTCGTTGCGAGGCATGAACTGGACGGCGGGGATCATCTCCTTCGGCGCCGTGTTTGCCACCACTTCCGTGCTGCTGGTGTTTCAACTGGGCCAGCCCCGGATTTTCTTCTCGATGGCGCGCGACGGTTTGCTGCCGCAATGGGCGGCAAAAGTGCATCCCAAATACCGCACTCCGCACGTGACCACGATCCTGACAGGAGTATTCGTCGCCGGGTTTGCGGCGGTGACGAATATCGATGAAGTGGTTGAACTCTGCAACATCGGGACGCTGTTCGCGTTTGTGCTGGTCGCGGCGGGAATTGTGATTCTGCGGCGGACCGATCCCCGCCGCCCGCGGCCCTTCCGCACCCCGCTGGTGCCGTGGATACCGCTGCTGGCGATCGTGACGTGCGGGTATTTGATGCTGGAGCAGCCGCGAGTGACCTGGGTGCGATTCGTCGTCTGGCTCGCGATCGGGCTGGTGATTTATTTCTTTTACGGATTTGAACGCAGCCGGTTGCACCCGAAAACCGGAGTGACAACCACGAAACGCACGGAATGACACGAAATGGCCGGCTGAAGCCAGAATTACCGGACGGGGAGAGTAGTGCGTTTGTCCCATCAATGAACCGGCAGTTCTTTTGTGAAGTTTTTCGTGTGATTCGTGTATTTCGTGGTTTATCAACTTAGTTTTTCAGGTTGAATCAACTTGATCGGAACACCGCAGCAGGACTCCCGCCTGGATGAAGAATCGGCACTGGTGCAGTTTGCATTCCCGGTGGGGCGAGCGTCCTCGCGAGCCGGCTCGTCGGTAGCCTCTCCCCGCCAAACTCTAACATTACCCTAAAAATCACGCCGCTTGACACGCTGCTCCAATGGAGTATAGTTACCCACGGGATGATCTTCATCGAAGACCACGGGTTTCAGAAGCGAAGGAAAGGCTTGCTGGACGATGATGAATTGTTTGGGTTCCTGGAATGGCTGGCCGTCCATCCGGGAGGGGGTAAGGTCATCCCGGGATCCGGCGGACTCCGCAAAGTTCGGTGGACCGCCAAATGGCACGGCAAGCGCGGCGGCGTGCGAGTCATTTACTTCTGGTGGATGACCGATGACAAGATTCTGCTCCTAGACATTTACGCCAAAGGCAAGCAGGAGGATCTGGCCGCCGCTGAAATTGCGAAACTGAGACGAAAGGTGATTCGATGAAACCTCGTGACATTCAGGAAATGATCCGCGCCAAGGAACAGATGGAGCGCGGCGCGGCGACCCCGGCAAAGGTCTGGGAAGTGCGTTCCGATGGCAAGGGCGGTTTCACCCGGCGAGCCGTTGATCCAAAGGCCTTTCGGCGGGCGCAGAAGGCGGCGTGGGACAAGAGCATCGCAGCCACGCGACAAAAGCTCGGCTTGTCGCAGTCCCGGTTTGCCCGGCTATTGGGTATCAGCGTCCGCACGCTGCATCATTGGGAACAGGGCTCCCGCACGCCTAGCGGCGCCGCGCGTGTTCTCCTGCGTGTGGCGGCCCAGCATCCCGAAGCTGTCTTGGAAGCGGCAGCGTGAGAAAGTGCCCACGGTCCCCCAGGCAAGAGCAGAAGCGTTAACTGATTCGTGACGACTCCTCGCCGTTCAATTCATTGATTTCGTCGGCGAGTCGGTTGGCCTGCGTTTCGAGTTCGGCGCTTTCCTTTTCGAGCAGCTTCTCTCTCTCCGCCGCGAGTTCATCTCTCGCGTGTCCAAATGGATTTCAAGCCAGTGGAGCAATTCTCCTTGCTCAGTCTCCGAGAGCTTGGAAATGGCATCTTGAATTTCTTCAAATGTTCTCATCCTCGGAGTTTGGGTGAAGCCGCCCACGATTTCAAGATAACCGGGTTGGCAATCCGACTGGTTTTCTTTGCGCTTTCTGCGTTCCTTTTGCGGCCCAGAATTCCACTGATTTACGGTTGATCTTCTGCCGCCCTTTCAGGGCTTGGGGATTATGGGGGCGTTTCACCCGGGGCGTTGCCCCGGGCTATCATCTGTCAGGCCTTCAGCCTTTCAGAAAAGAAGCATTTCAATCATCGGCGATGCAGTCAGGGGAATGATTGTCAGAGGAATTTTGCGGTAATTCTTCAACCCCATTCCACTGCTAATCATTCCCCTGCCTCAATCCGGCTGGCTTTCTCTGCCCCGTGCATTCTCTTGCGGCCAATGAATCCGTGTCAACGTCCGCCGCCGCCACGCCGCTTCACATCTTGCCCGGTTTTGTCAGGTCAATTTCGACGGTGTATGGTTCCGGCGTGAAAAGCGGCCACGCATCGGCACCGGTCCCGCCGGAAAAGCTCAAGCCCATCCTGCACGAGAAAATCGAGCGGATGAATCCCCCAGTGAACGCCGGTGGGGCGAGCGTCCCCGCGAGCCGCTGCCAGGGAAACCCAAACCAACGCGCGGCTCGCGAGTACGCTCGCCCCACCATGACTGAGCCCTTGCTTCGGTGGTGTTTTTGCATTGCGCGATGGAATCGTGACCGATTAACTCCGCGCGACCGCATTCAACCAGCGATTGATAAACTATGCCGGACACCGCCGTCGTTGCTGCTCCCGCCGAAGGTAAATTCGTTCAAGGACTCGGATTGCTCGACTCGACGATGATCGTCGCCGGTTCGATGATCGGCTCGGGCATTTTCATTGTTTCTGCGGATATCGCGCGCCTGGTCGGGTCGGCGGGATGGCTGTTGGCTGTCTGGCTGGTCACCGGCGCGCTCACGCTCATCGGCGCGCTCAGCTACGGGGAACTGGCTGCCATGATGCCCCGCGCCGGCGGACAATACGTGTATCTGCGTGAAGCCTATAGCCCGCTGTGGGGCTTTCTTTACGGATGGACCTTGTTCCTGGTGATCCAGACCGGAACCATCGCGGCGGTCGCCGTGGCTTTTGCCCGCTACCTCGGCGTGCTGGTGCCGGCCGTTTCGCCGACCGTCTGGATCATCCCGCCGATCAACCTCTCGACCCACTACGCCGTCAGCCTTTCCACGCAACAATCATTGGCCATTCTGCTGATCATTCTGTTGACGTTGATCAACACACGCGGCCTCGAGGTTGGCAGAATCATCCAGAATATTTTCACCTCGACAAAGACGCTGTCCCTGGCGGCGCTGATCGTGGTCGGGATTTTGATCGGACGAAACTCCGGAGCGATTCATGCCAACTTCAGCCATCTGTGGACGCCGGCCGGAGTCGCACCGATCCGGCCGGACCTGGCGTTTCTCTCGACCGTCACGGCGGCGGGCGGTTTTGGACTATTCGTTGCCTTCTGTGTCGCCCAGGTTGGTTCCTTGTTCTCCTCGGTGGCCTGGGAGAGCATCACCTTCACCGCCGGAGAAGTGAAGGAACCCCGGCGCAACCTCCCGCTGTCGCTGTTCCTGGGGACCGCGCTGGTGATCGCGCTTTATCTCCTGACGAATGTGTCCTATCTGTGCCTGCTGCCGCTCGATCAAATTCAACACGCGCCGGACGATCGCGTCGCCACGGCCGCGGTCGAGACGGTTTTCCACAACGCGGGCGCCGTGATCATGGCGGCGGCGATCCTGATTTCGACGTTCGGCTGCAACAACGGCCTGATCCTGACCGGCGCGCGGGTTTACTACGCCATGGCCCGCGATGCACTGTTTTTCAAAGCGACAGGCAAACTGAATGCCTGCCATGTGCCGGCCGCGGGTTTGCTGCTGCAATGTGTGTGGGCCTCGGTGCTGGTGCTGCCCCGGACACGCTCGCGCGACGCGTCCGGCGCGCCGGTCCTGGATCCCGCGACCCGCACCGCGATGTACGGGAATCTTTACAGCGACCTGCTGGATTACGTCGTTTTTGCCGTGCTGATTTTTTACGTGCTGACGATCGTTGGGATTTTTGTGCTGCGCCGCAAGCGGCGCGATGCCGAGCGGCCGTATCGGGCGTTCGGGTACCCGGTATTGCCGGCTTTGTACATCGCCGGCGCCAGTGTGATCATGCTGGTGCTGCTGCTTTATAAGACGCAGACGACCTGGCCGGGGTTGTTAATCGTGCTGGCGGGCGTGCCGGTTTATTTTTTGTGGAGGCGGAGAGGCAATCGAGGCGAAAGTGTTGGACGCTGAAAGTTGAAGGTTAAGGTCGGTTCGCCACGCGCTACGGGTTGGATCTGCGAACCTGGAACTTGCAACCGCTATTTTGTAATCCGTGACCGCATTGCCTCGACATTTCCTTGACTTCCGGTTGTGCGTGGCTCAATAAGCGGGGCCAACAACCAAAGCACCGCCCGTCAAACCCGGAGAACGATGAATTTGTTCCGACGCAGAAGCGTTGCCGACCTGCAAGCGGAAGCGCTGATCGACAATAGTCTCCACCGAGCCCTGGGGCCGCTGAATCTAACTATGCTCGGAATCGGCGCCATCATCGGGACAGGCATTTTCGTGTTAACCGGAACGGCTGCCGCTCAGAATGCCGGGCCCGCTGTGGTCCTCTCTTTTATCTTCGCGGGGGTTGCGTCTGCCTTCGCAGCGCTCTGCTATGCTGAATTTGCCTCGTTAGTTCCCATGTCGGGCAGCGCTTACACCTACGGTTATGCGACATTGGGCGAGCTTTTCGCGTGGATCATCGGATGGGATCTGGTTTTGGAGTACGCGGTCGGAGCAATTGCCGTGTCCGTAGGTTGGTCGGGTTACGTGGTTTCGTTCCTGAAAGATTTTGGGATACAAATTCCGCCTGCGCTTGCTGCTGCGAGGGGCACACACCTGGTCGAGATCCCGGTTGTTCTTGCTGCAGCACTGAAGGCGGAAGCTGGTTGGGTGGCACTCAGCACCGGCTTGGCGCATCAAATCAGGGTTCTTGGCACCGATCCAGCGACGCTGCCACAGGCCACGGCGGTTTTTAACCTTCCCGCCGTGATCATAGTGGCCATTGTAACCACCTTGCTGGTCGTCGGCATCAAGGAATCCGCTGGCGTTAACAATCTGATTGTATTTGTCAAGCTGGCGGTCGTGCTTCTATTCATCGTGGGTGCGATCAAGGCCATCAATCCCGCGAACTGGCACCCGTTTATCCCACCAAACATCGGAAAGTGGGGTGACTTCGGCTGGTCTGGCGTCATGCGAGGCGCCAGCCTGGTTTTCTTTGCCTACATCGGATTTGACGCGGTAAGTACTGCGGCCCAGGAGGCGAAAAATCCGAAACGCGACATGCCCATTGGCATTATCGGTTCTTTGCTCGTCTGCACCGTGCTTTACATCCTGGTATCGGGAATTGCCACCGGAGTTGTTCCTTACCGGCAACTCGACGTGCCCGAACCCATCGCCCTGGCAGCAGACCATGCGAGCATAGGATGGATGGCGCGCGTGATTAAACTCGGTGCTATTGCCGGTCTCTCGTCGGTCATTCTGGTAATGATGCTGGGACAAACACGCGTGTTCTGGACAATGTCAAAAGATGGTTTATTGCCTTCGTTCGTGAGCCGCGTTCATCCGCGGTTTCGAACGCCTTGGATCATCACCATTACCACCGGGGTGGTGGTAGCTTTTTTCGGCGCCGTATTGCCAGTCCGGGACGCGGGCAATCTCTGCAATATTGGCACCATGTTGGCCTTTGTGATTGTCTCGGTCGGTGTGCTCGTATTGCGGGTTCGCGAGCCGGGATTGCAGCGGAATTTCAAAACTCCCTGGATCTGGTTTGTTGCGCCCATGGGCGCTCTTTCGTCGTTTGCCCTGATGCTCTCTCTGCCTTTGACGACCTGGGTGCGACTGCTTGTATGGTTTATTATTGGAATCGTGATTTACTTCTCCTACAGCGTTCGGAACAGCAAGCTGGCGCAAAGCAATTCCCCCACCGGGTCGCCGGCATGATGCCGGGTACGATTTTCACCCTGCTGGTGATTCCTTCCATCTCCGTGTTGATCGCGAAACAACATGCGGGCGGTGAACCCGGCGCGGCATCGCCCGGGACTTCGAACAGGTTGAGGCGACGCCGGCGCAGATCGAACAGCCGGTCGAATCCCAGGCGAAATGAATCAATCCCTGTCCGGCGATGCTTTAAAGGTGCCGGTTCCGGTGTTATAATTGGCATGTCGCGTGCCTCTCAGAGAAAAGTCAGTATGACGGACAATTGGGCTTTAACTTTAACTTTTTCGACGCTGAGCATCGGCCTTGTTTGCGGAAGCGGCTGCGCTCAGCGGCGGATTGCATACGAAAGACAACCGGTGTCGGTTGTCAGTGGTGAAAGCGTGGCAGCCGATCCGACCTCACGTCCTTCGGCGGAAAGCCTCCGGGCCGCTCCCGCCACTGAAACGGTCGTCACCGAAGCGCCGCCGCCGCCGCCAGTGGAGGTCGTGGGCGCGGCTCCTGATTCGAGCCAGGTCTGGATGCCTGGGGTTTGGGAATGGCATGACCGTTGGGTCTGGGTCCCCGGACAATGGGTCATTCGGCCGCACCCGAAAGCGGTTTGGGTGCAGGGACGCTGGGTTCAGCGCCGGCAGGGCTGGATCTGGATTCGCGGGTATTGGCGGTAAGCTGTCGGCATTCCAGACAGCAGGTGAGCCGTGTGTTTTGACAGGACAAGTGCGATCGCCTTGGAGGGAAGCGCTTTGTCGCTTCCCTGATTTCTTGGGCACTGACGGAGCAGGGCCCTCCAGTCAACGCGGGGCTCGCCGAGTCTCACCCCACCAAACTAAGCCACTGCTGGAATTCCACTCGACATGCGTGAAATCGGTTACTTCGTTGGCATCGATGCCGACGACAACCATCCTCAAATGTTATTGGTGGGAGACCGCAATATAACGGGCGGAGTGAGACTCCCCAACGGCATTCTGGAGATCACCTCAAACAGCGTGGTTGGGTGGAGTGCTGAAATGCACAAGAACTTGGGCAATATAGCTTTCACTGATGGCCACGTCGAAACGCTCACCACAGCGTTCTTAAGAGAATGTCTCACCAACACCGGCGTGGCCACAAATCGGCTTGCGATACCGTAATCGCCTCCGCCAGCGCCGCGGGCGCGGAAATTTTGTAGCGGCTCTGCCGCGCTGCGGGCTCTGCGATCTCGGCGTTAAAATTCGGTTGCATCCGGTTGCGGCCATGCCGCGCTGGGTTCGTCCCCGGTTGATCGTCATTCCAGTCGGTCCCGTCATCCGCGCCAAACGCTTCTGGATTTGGGATTCCGGATTCTATATGCTGCGAACATGTTCGACACGATCACGGCGGAAATCGGGACGGCGGCGGAGAAACTGGCCCATTTGCGGAGGTTTCTTTGACGTCCCCGGCGCGCAAAAACGCCTGGACGAAGTCAACGCGCTGATGGCGGCGGACAACTTCTGGAACAACCGCGAACAGGCTCAGAAACTCATCGACGAGGCCAACTCGCTCCGCAACAGGATCGAGCCGCTGCTCAAGGCCGAAAAACAGCTCGAAGATCTCCGCGTGATGGTGGAATTGGGCGAAGCGGAGCCCGAAGCGGCCCAGGCCAAAATCCAGGGGGAGCTCGAAGCCGATCTGGCGAAATTTTTCAAGGAACTCGAGGCCCTCGAGCTGCGCGTCTTCCTGAGCGGCCCCCACGATAAAAGCAACTGCATTTTGAGCATCAACTCCGGCGCGGGCGGCACCGAGGCGCAGGACTGGGCGGAAATGCTTTCACGCATGTATCAGCGCTGGGCCGAATCGCGCGGCTGGAAAGTCGAGGTGACCGACGCGCTGCCCGGCGAAGGCGCCGGCCTCAAGAGCATCACCATGCTCATCACCGGTGAGTTCGCTTACGGCTATGCCAAGGCCGAGCGCGGCGTGCATCGGCTGGTGCGCATCTCGCCGTTCGATGCCAACAAACGCCGGCACACGAGTTTCGCCAGCGTGGACGTGATTGCCGAAATCGAGGAAGACGACGGGGAAATCGCGATTCCGCCGAACGAATTTCAAATCGACACCTTCCGCTCGGGCGGCAAAGGCGGTCAAAACGTGAACAAGGTTGAGACGGCCGTCCGCATCACGCACCTGCCGACCGGGCTTGTCGTCGCGTCACAGAATCAACGCTCGCAACACCAGAATCGCGCCACCGCGATGAAACTGTTGCTTTCGCGAATTTACGCGCAACGGCTGGACGCGCAAAAGGCCGAGATGGAACGGTTTTACGGCGAGAAAGGCAGCATCTCCTGGGGCAACCAGATTCGCAGCTACGTCTTTCAGCCTTACCGCATGGTCAAAGACCTGCGCACCGGCGTCGAAACCAGCAACGTGCAGGCCGTGATGGACGGCGATCTCGACCGGTTCGTCAACGGTTGGTTGCGCGCCGGTTGCCCGGCCAAACGGATGCAGGGCGTGAAGGATGAGGAGGAATAGCTGATGAGTTAACCGCGAAACACGCTAAATACGCGAACGACACGGCAAAAGAACAGGCTGTTGGCCTCTAAACAATGAAGCACTCTTTATTGAGTCAATTCCAAAGGCAGTATTCGGCTCTGGGTGGTTTTCCTTTCGCGTGTTCCGCGTCTTTCGCGGTTTGTCTTCTGAAGAGGCCGGGTTAAGCCCGGCAGCATATCATTATGACCCTGAAACAACTTCAATCCCTCGCGCGGAAACACGGCACGCCGCTGGTCATCATCGACCACGCGGTCATTCGCAGGAATTACGCCGAGTTTAAAAGGCATCTCCCGAAGGTGCAGGCCTATTACGCCGTCAAGGCGAATCCCGCGCCCGAAATCGTGCGCACCCTCTACCGGGCGGGCGCCAGCTTCGACGTCGCCTCGCTGCCGGAATTCATGCTCGTTTATGAAAACGTCAGGCGCCTCCCGCCGAAGCAGCAGCAGGACTTCATCTGGGACAAAATCATCTATGCCAACCCGACCAAGCCGAAGGAGACGCTCCTGGCGTTGGACAAATACAAGCCCCTCGTCACCTACGACAACCTGAACGAATTGAAAAAGATCAGACAGTTTGCGCCGCACGCCGGGACGGTACTGCGGTTGCGCGTCCCGAACACCGGCTCGATGGTGGAGTTGTCCAGCAAATTTGGCTGCGATCCCGGCGAAGCGGTTGACCTGGCGCACGCCGCGTTTGAAATGGGCCTGGTTGTGGAGGGGCTGAGTTTCCATGTCGGCAGCCAATGCACCAACTTCGAAAACTTCGTGCAGGCGCTGAACATGGCCGCGGCCGTCATGAAGGAATCGCGCAGCCGGGGTCATGAAATCAAAATTCTCGACATCGGCGGCGGCTTTCCCGCGCCCTATAACAAACACGTTAAGCCGTTCAGCCAGCTCGCCCGAAAAATCAATGCCGAGATCAAGCGCCTGTTTCCCGAAGATATTCAGATCCTGGCGGAGCCGGGCCGGTTCCTCGTGGCGACCGCCGCCACGTCGGTGGCGCGAATCATCGGCAAAGCCGTGCGCGACGGCAAACCGTGCTACTACATCGACGACAGCGTTTACCACACCTTCAGCGGGATCATTTTCGACCATTGCCAGTATCATTTGAAGGCGTTCAAGAAGGGCAAAAAAGAGATCTGCGCGGTATTCGGCCAGACGTGTGACGGGCTGGACACCATTTCCCAATCCGAGGAGCTGCCCGAACTGAAGATCGAGGATCTGGTCTATTCCCCAAACATCGGCGCCTACAGCAACGCCTCGGCGACCTGGTTCAACGGTTTCCCGCCCGCAAAAGTGGTGCATGTGAATGCCGGCGATTGATCCTGCTGTCCGGAGCGCGAGTTGTCACAACTCGGGTTGTTTCGCCTTTTGTTGTTCATCTCCATCCTTTGCGCCCTCAGCGAAGTTGTCAGACCCCTTGCCTCGTTTCGCGTTCATTCGCGAAACTCGTGGATGACAAAGAGCGGTCCGCGAATGACGCCAATTTCCGCGAACATTTTCCTGGTATTCCGGCCAAAACGCGGCGGCAGGTGGATGAACAGCGAAGGAACGAAGAACAACCTTTGTTTCCCTCGGTTCCTTTGTTGTTCAAACCACAGATTCCACCGATTTCACGGATGAAGAGCGATTTGCCTGTCTTATCCTGCCGCGCGTCCTGGGCGAGCAGCAGCTCGTCTCTGCCAAAGGCTCAGCCACGTTGATGGGGGGTGCCTTGACGCTACCACCGAGGGGTGCGCCCGTCCCCGGGCGCAGCAACTCCGGCCCTGCAACCGCATTCGGATGATTTCATCGAGCTCGAGACTGCCTGGATTGCTGCGGCCGAGGACGGCCGCACTCCCAGTCCGTGCTTTGTTGGGTGGTAGTGTCCAGATGCGCCGTTGATGGGTAGTTTTGGCTTTCGATCTTTCCGTTGCCTGACTAACTTGCGGCCATGCGCGAATCATCCCTGAAATTTCTCCGGAACCTGGTCAACACGCCGAGTCCGACCGGGCATGAAGTCAGGGGCCAGCGCGTCTGGCTGGAATACGTCAAACCGTTCGCCGACGAAACCTCCTCGGACACGTACGGAAATTGCGTCGCCGTCCGGAACCGGGGCGGCTCGCCGCGGGTGATGCTGGCCGCGCATGCGGATGAAATCGCCATGGCCGTGAATTACACCAGCGATGACGGTTTCATTTATGTGCGCAAAATGGGCGGAGTTGACGCCGCCATCACCAAGGCGCAACGGGTGGTCATCCACACGCGCAAGGGCCCGGTGAAGGGTGTCGTCGGCAACGTCGCGCCGCATTTGAGCAAGCAGGACGACGATGCGCCCAAATTGCCGAAGATTCACGATCTGTTCATCGATATCGGGGTGAGCAGCCGCAAGGCGGCCGAAGGGCTCGTGCGGATCGGGGATCCGATCACGCTGGTGGACGAGTTTGATTTGCTGCGGGATGACCTGGCAGTGGCTCGCGCGTTTGACAATCGCATCGGTACGTTTGCCGTGGCGGAAGCGCTGCGGCTGTTGAAGGCGTCGGGGCGCAAACCGGCGGCGGAAGTCTGCGCGGTATCGAACGTGCAGGAGGAAGTGGGGTTGCTCGGAGCGCGGCAGATTGCCTATTCGTTGAAGCCTGACATCGCGCTCGTTGTGGACGTGACGCACGCGACGGATTACCCGACCGTGAACAAGCCGCAGCACGGGGACGTGAAGCTCGGCGAAGGGCCCACGCTCACGCATGGCGGCTGCAATCATTCCGAAGTGGTGGCGCGTCTTGAAGCGGTGGCCAAGGCACGGAAGATTCCGCTGCAGCACGAAGCGATGTCGGCCACGAGCGGGACGGACACGGATGTTATTTTCTGGACGCGCGGCGGCATTGCTAGCGCGCTGGTCAGTCTGCCCGACCGGTACATGCATTCCCCGGTGGAGGTGGTGAGTTTGAAGGACTTGGAGCTGATCCCGCAATTGCTCGCGGCGTTTGTCCAATCGCTCAAGCCCGGGGAACAGTTCAAGGTGAAAATCTAATTCCCGGCATCCAGCGATGGGGGATTGGGTTCGAGAGGTTCAGAGTTCGATGTTGGATGTTCGACGTTGAAAGAATTCAAAACAGAACGTCCTCGGGGCGGACTTCCAGGCATTCATCCTGGTCTTCCCAGACGACGGCGGGATAAGACTCGAGCAGTTTCGGCGCGAGCTGACTGCCGGCGCGCGCCAGGAGCGTCTCCGCTTCCTTGGCGGCATTTTCGTAAGCGCGATCGTAATTGCCTCCCGCTTTGCGCTGGCGATCGTCCCAATGCGCCACCGCATGCACGGGCGCGTACTGGGAGGCCCAGGATTCCAGTTCACCCCGCAGCGCCGCGGGAATTTCATCGAAGGGGACCGCGGTGTCGCTGCAATGTTGGCAGATCAGACCGGCGTCGCACACGTCGCGCGTCAGGAGCGGCAGCAGCGGGGCTCGGCAACAGGGCGATTCGGCGTAAGCCGGGGGCGGGGTGGCCAGGCGTTTGAACCAGACCTGTCGGTCATGCGCGAGTTGGGCGGCCAGTCGGTAGGCGCCCAGCAGCGGATGCGACAGCCGCCAGGCCTTCCCTTCGAGTTGACCGAGAGTTTGCGCCAGCCACCGGGCAAGCGTTAAATCGTCGAAATCCCGAAACCCGAGGCTGTATTCCTTCCAGAGCAGGTCGAGTGAAGATTCGGGAGTCGTACCCATTGCCCGGAGAATGGCGTGAAGGCGGCCTTTTGTCGAGCGGCGTTGGGAAACAATCGTGCCCTGATTTGAAATTTTGTCGAATGAATGCAATGGCAGGGCCGTGCTGCGTCGCGGCCGGACACGCGGCAGCGCGTCCCTGCCTTTCAAATTAAGACACTCCCTTGAAAGCCACCGTCATGCCGCGGCGGCTGCCGGGGTTGCGCCGGAACGCCGTTGCGGAGCGGAGGCAAGCCGGCGCCGGTTATTGATCCACGACGCGCAGCGTGTATTCCGAAGAGCTGGCGCTGTCGGGTTTCTGCGGGCCGAAGGAGTTATCGAGAAAATCGAATTTGTAGTGGTAGTGCACGACGTTGATTCCGGGCGGCACCGGGACCAGGCCTTCCCATCGGTTGGTCATCAACAGGGTTGGATGCATCGGGTAATACTCGGTCCCGACAACAATTTGCGGCTGGATCGTGTTCCAGCGCAATGTCTGCTGGCGCGAGGTCAGAGCCACCTCGACCGGATAAAGATTATTGGCATTGCGGACCTGCTGCCTGGGGGAGAGATTCGTGAACGTGGCGGTGCAGCCCCCCATCAGCAAGGGCACAAACAAGAGTGGCAGAATTTTCTTCAACATACTCTAGCAGCGTGGCAAAGAGCCAAATGCTTGTAAAGGTGGATTTCCATCAAGAACGGCGCGTTTTTGCGTTTGACCGGGCCTGGCAAAGGCGGGTAGGTTCCACGTCCGTTCTTGAGCTATGATTGGGACAATTCGCAGACACTCCACCTGGCTGTGGATCGTGATCATCATCGTCACGATCTTCACTTTTGTTTATTGGGGATCCTCGCGCTACGACCGGGGCGGGTCCGGCAGGGAAAACTACGGCTCGATCGACGGTGAGCGGATCACGCGGGACGAGTTTGCCGCAGCTCAGCGTGAAGCCTACCTGCGCTATTTTCTGGCCTATGGATCCTGGCCGGACAGCGAGGGGAAAAGGGCGGCGTTCGACCCGGAACGTGAAGTCTATCAATGGCTGTTCTTCCTCAAGAAACTGAGGGACAATGATGTCCATGTGGACAACCGTTCGGCGGCCCGGGCTGTAAACGAAGTCCTGAGCGAGTTCGGACGGGCGAATTCCGCCGAAGGCGGACCCGGAACGCCGATCCCATTCGAGGTATTTGTCCAGCGGCTGCTGGTTCCGCACGGCATCAGCGCCAACGATTTCGAGCGGTTCGTCCGGCATGATCTGGCGATCCAGCAGTTGGTTTCGGTGGTGGGTTTGAGCGGCAGACTCGTGACACCGCAAGAAGCAGAGTATCTGTATCAACGCGACTACCAGGAATTCTTGACCGAGGCGGTGTTCTTTTCCGCCTCGAATTATCTGGACCACGTCACCAACGTGACTCCGGCCGGGGTAATGCAGTTTTACACAAATGAAATGTCCGCCTACCACATTCCGGAGCGCGTGCAGGTCAGCTATGTGGCGTTCGCCATATCAAACCACCTTGGCGAAGCGGAAAAGGAACTGACAAATCTCACCGTCTCGGTCGACGACACGCTCCGGCGATTGGGCACCAACTACGCGCGCCTCGGCAAAACTCCGGAGGAAGCCAAAGCCCGGATCCGCGCGGAGTTCATCCGCCGGCAGGCGTTGGGGGACGCGACCAAACAAGCGAACGAATTTGCAAACGATCTCTTCGGCATGGAACCGGAACAGGCCGGAAACCTGGCGGCTTTGGCCAAGACCAACGGCTTGACGGTCCATCTGACGAAGCCGTTTGACGCGGAATACGGCCCGAGCGAACTCGACGGCGGCCCGAATTTCGCGAAAGCGGCCTTTTTGTTGAGCGCGGACAAACCGTTCGCCGAACAGCCGCTCGCTGGTGAAGACGCGGTTTATGTGATCGCCTTCGACAAACGGTTCCCGGATGAGGTCCCGCCGCTGAACGAGATCCACGACCGGGTCGTCGCCGACTACAACTATCGACAGGCCGTGCTGCTGGCACGGCGCGCCGGTGAAGAATTTGTTCACGCGGCGACCAACGGCCTGGCCCGGGGGGAAACGCCGGCCGCGGTTTGCGCGGACGCCAGGGTCGGCCTCGTCAGCGTGCCGCCGTTTTCATTCAACACAAGCGAACTGCCGGAGGTGGAAAATCAGGTGGATCTCAACCAGTTCAAGCAGGTCGCCGCCGGCACACCTCCGCACACGTTCAGCGAGTTGAGCCCCACCCGCAATGGAGGCTTCGTGGTTTATGTTCGAGCGCGCGTGCCGGTTGACACGGCCAGGATGAAGGCCGGACTGCCGGCGTTTTTGAATCTGCTGCGGCGCGCCCGACAGCAGGAAGCGCTCAACTTGTGGCTCACGAAAGAAGGTTCGATTTCATTGCGGAACACTCCGCTGGCGCAGCGCGGCCAGTCGTCCGCGGGCGCCGCGGGTCGGGCCCGACCCTGAGGCCGCGGGGCGCTCGGCGCGATCGTTCCCCCGAGGCCGGCACTTTATGCCTGAAGTCCTTTCCCCGCCGCGCGGATTCTCCCGGTTGCACATTGCGGGTTGCCGGAGCGCGGGGCCCTCTTTGGCCTGCCGACTGCAACTCATTGTCCACACGATCATCGTGGGCACCAACTCTGCCGCGCCGTGAGCGCCGTGATCAAGCTTTCGTCGCCCGCCAGCCGCGGTTTTTGGGAAATTCCCGTTTTGTTCGAGGACGAACACCTGCTGGCGCTCGACAAACCAAGCGGGTTGTTGAGCTCGCCCGACCGCTATGATCCGCAGCGTCCAAATCTGATGAAACTGCTCCATGCCGGCATCGCCGAAGGCAAGCCATGGGCCTGGGAACGGGGCTTGAAATACCTGATGAATGCCCACCGCCTGGATTTCGAAACCAGCGGAGTCTTTCTGCTCGCCAAGAGCAAGACCGCGCTTGTCCAACTCGCCAATGCGTTCGGCACGGCGAAGCCGTTCAAACAATACGTCGCCCTGGCGCAAGGCGCACCCCCTGAAGACACCTTCGAAATCGAGGCTAAACTCGCCCCCCATCCGGCGCAGGTCGGCCTGATGCGCGTGGATCAGAGATGCGGCAAGCGCTCACGAACGCTCGTTCGAGTGCTCGAACGGTTTTCGGCGCACGCGTTGCTCCAGTGCGAGCCGCTGACCGGCTGGACGCACCAGATTCGAGTTCACCTCCGGCACGCGGGCTTGCCGGTCGTGGCGGACGCCTTGTATGGCGGACGCCCGCTGTTTTTGTCGCAGCTCAAACGCGACTACCGCCCGAAGAAAGAGGAACCGGAACGGCCACTCATCGGCCGTGTGGCGCTGCACGCGGCGCGACTGCAGCTTCCGCATCCGGTCACCGGCGAAGCCCTTACCATCACCGCGCCCTGGCCGAAGGATTTTACGGTGGCGGTGAAATACCTGCGGAAATTTGCCGGGCAAAGAATGGAGTGATGGAATGTTGAAGTGCTGATCAACTCGCTCCCGCCACTCCAATGCCATCACGTCTTCCAGTCCGGCGCCGCGCCAGCCCTATTCGACCGCCCACTTCAGAATCGCCTTTTGCACGTGAAGCCGGTTCTCTGCCTGATCGAAAATCGTGCGGGCATTCGCCTCAAAGGTTTCCTCGTCGATTTCCTTGCCGCGGTAGGCCGGCAGACAATGCATCACCAGCGCCTCCGGCTTCGCCAGTTTCACCAGCTTCCGATTGATTTGATAACCGGTCAGCGCGCTGATCCGCTCCGCCGCCTCGGCCTCCTTGCCCATGGAAACCCAGACGTCGGTGTAGAGCAAATCGGCGCCCGAGGCGGCCGACTGAATGTCCTCGGTGAGAACGATGTTTCCGCCGGCCCCCTGGAGCAGATCGGGCGGGGGCTGGAACGCCTTGGGCGCGGCAATCCGCAGTTCGAATCCCAGTTTGGCTGCGGCGAAGATCCATGAGTTTGCCACGTTGCACGCGCCGTCACCCAGGAACGTGACGACTTTGCTCCGGATCGGCCCGCGCTTTTCCTGATAAGTGAAAATGTCGGTCAGGATCTGGCAGGGATGCTCGAGATCGGTCAGCGCGTTGATGGTCGGGATGCCGGAGTATTGCGCGAATTCCTCGACGTCGCCCTGGGCGAACGTGCGGATCACCGCGCCATGAGTCATCCGGCCCAGCACGCGCGCCGTGTCCTTGATCGGTTCGCCGCGCCCCAACTGGATATCGCCGGCGCTGAGAAACATGACCTGGCCGCCCAACTCCCGAATGCCGACCTCGAAGGATACGCGCGTGCGGGTGGAGGATTTGGAAAAGAGCAGCGCCCACACCTGACGGGCCAGGGGTTGCCCCTCATGCCGGCCCCGGTTTCGCTTGATCGCCGTGGCGTCGGTGAAGAGCCGATCCATGTCCGCCCGAGGCAACTGCTCAATGCTCAGCAGGTTTTTCATGCTGTAAAAACCGGCATGTTGCCACAGCGGCGCCCGGTTAACCAGCCAATTTTGCAGCCGCCGCCCCGATGATTTTCAATCCTTCTTCGGCGTCGTCGGCGCGCAGGTTCAGGGCGGGCAGCAACCGGAGCACGTGCGCGCCGGCGGGGATGGTCAGCAGCCCGGCCGCATGCAGGAGATTCACGAATTGGACCGCCTGAGTCCTGGTATTCTCATGGGAGAGACCGGGAATGCCCGGCGCCAGTTCAAAGCCAATCATCAATCCCAGACCGCGCACGTCCCGAATGATGTTGGGGTGTTTCCGGCTTAGCTGCCGCAAACCCGCTTTCAGGACTTCGCCCATCTTCCGGGCATTGTCGTCCAGCCGCTCGTTGCGGATGACTTCCAGGATTCTCAGGGCTACCGCGCAGCCCAAAGGCGTGCCGCCAAAGGTGGTGGCGTGAGTGCCGGGACTCAACAAATCGGCGTAGGGCGCGCGCGCCCAGAACACCCCGATTGGAAAGCCGCCGCCGAGCGATTTCGCCATCGAAATGCCGTCGGGCAGGAATTGGAAAGCCGCGCTCTGCCGCCGTTCTCGAGAATCGGGCACCGACGGAACAGCGCCCTCCAGTATCCGCTGAAAGGACTGGAATCGGCCGGTCCGGAAATGGCCATCCTGCACGCCGTCCATGAACAGGAGCAGCTTCTTTTCGTCACATAGTTGCCGCAAGCCGAGCAGGTATTCCGGGGTGGCGGCCGTGATCCCTCCTTCGCCTTGGATGCCTTCCACGAGCACCGCCACCGTGGCGGGTGATATCGCCCGGCGCGCGGCTTCCAGGTCGTTGTAAGGCACTTGACGAAAGCCTGGCACCATCGGCTCAAACCCCTTCTTCACTTTGTCCTGTCCCGTGGCCGCGATGCCGGCGAGCGTCCGGCCATGAAACGAATTGAAGGCGGTGATGATTTCGAAACGCCCTTCATCGTGGCCGAACTTGCGCGCCAGTTTGAACAAACCTTCGTTGGCCTCCGCGCCGCTGTTGCAGAAGAAAACCTTGCCCGGACCGATCAGGTTGACCAGCGCCTCGGCGAGGCGCCCCTGCGGTTCGTGATAATAAAGGTTCGACACGTGCACGAGCTTGCGCGATTGATCGGCGAGCGCTTCGGTGATGGCCGGGTGCGCATGGCCCAGCGCGGTCACGGCGATCCCGCCCCCGAAATCGAGGTAACGCTTTCCCGCGACGTCGAACACATGGCTGCCCGAGCCATGGCTCAGGGCAAGGTCAAACCGCGCGTAGCTCGGCACGACGTATTTTTGGAACAAGGCCTTTACCGCCGCCGCATCATTGCGCACGATCGGCGGCGGTGATGGAACAATTTCTTTCACAAGATGACGATATACGATTTGCGATTTGCGAGTCCAACATGGATTCAAAATCCGCGGCCGAGCGCAAATCGCAGATCGCAGTTCGCAGACCGCAAATTCACTTCTCGGCCTGAAGCGCGTCCCAGGTCTCCAGGTACAGAGGGCGCACAGCCGGCGCCACGGCCAGGTCGCGCGGCAACTTCCGGCGAAGAATCAGTTCGGTCACATCCGCCTTGTCCTTAAGCCGCCTCGAGGGGCTGCTTGCCCAACTGTCCAGTTTCAGCGAAACCAGTTCTTCGAGCGGGATGATCTGTAAATCGTCGACCGCCCTGGTGGGTTGCGGGAAAGGTATCTTGCAGCCGCGCTTCAGCACCCTTCCGGCCGGCAGCAGATCAAGAAACACGCCGTTGCGCCGATCCTCCAACCGGTCGTGGCAGCCTCGCACCCGGGCGAAAGGGCCGCTCAAATCCGCCGTCAGGAATTCCACAGCCTCGAGGACGTCGGGCACGACCATATCGACATCGATCGTCACCCGAGGATAACCATGTTCCTGAACGGCAATGCCGCCGACGATTAAATGCGGGATTTCATGCTGTGCCAACGTGGCTGCCGCCGTGCGGGCAGTTTGCACCACCCCGGACGTGCCGGTGTTCTCCCGCAGCAAATAGGCGGCCTGGTTTCTCACGGCCACAGAGTCGCACGGAAGGCGCGTGGATTCAATTCTTTTGCCTTCGGATCCCGATCGCAGAACTGCGGCAGGGCGGAAGCGTGGAAAGAAAAAGATACCTATCGGGCTCTTTGAACGCCTCCTCGACCGGAGCATTTGCCAGAAGCAATTTCCGGATAGGTGGGGACGCGCTGCGTCGCGTCCACGGCTGCACGCAGCGCAGCCCTGCCAGCCGCGGTCGGGAGCGCGTTTACAACACCACTTCCGTCCCCACGCCTTCATCCGTGAAAATCTCCAGCAAAACCGAGTGCGGCACCCGGCCATCCACGAACGAAACTTTTTCCACGCCCGCCTTGATGGCCGCCACGGCGCTGTCCACTTTCGGAATCATGCCCTGGTCGATGATGCCGGCCCGCTTGAGTTCATCCACCTCGGCAACTCTCAAATGCCGAAGGACTGAATCCGGATCTTTCGAGTCGCGCAGGAGGCCCGGCACGTCGCTCATGAAAACGAGCCGCTTGGCCTTGAGCGCGATCGCCGCCTGCGCGGCGGCGACGTCGGCGTTGCAGTTGTAAATCTGCCCGTCCTCGCCCAGCGCCGTGGGACTGATGACGGGAGTGATGCTGCGGCGGATGCATTCGCGCAGCGGATCGGTATTGAGCCCGGTTACCTCGCCTACGAATCCGATGTCGGGTTGTGCAACGGGCTTGTCTTGGCTGTCGAGCTGCAGTTTGCGGCATTTGAAAATGTCAGCGCCGGAAAAGCCGCGCGCTTTGCCGCCGAGTTCGCCGATGGTTTTGACGATCTCCGGATTGATTTCGCGCGACAGCACCCGCTCCACCACGGCCACCGTCGCCTCGTCCGTAACGCGCTGGCCCTGGATGAAATTCGCCTTCAATCCGGCCTTTTCCATCGCGCGCGTGATGGCCTTGCCGCCGCCGTGGACGACGACGGGGTTGATGCCGGCGGCTTCGAGAAACACGACATCGCGCGCCACTCCGTTGCGGACGTCCAGGTCGGGTGAGTCCATGAAACTGCCGCCGTATTTGACCACGAATGTTTGGCTGCGGAAGCGTTGAATATAGGGCAGGGCTTCGAGCAGCGTCTCGGCTTTGGCGATCAGGGTTTGCACGGAATGGGGCAATGCGGCTATCAGCCGGGTTTTGTCGTTTGGAACCGGCTTCTTTGGGTTCTATTTCGCCGCATTGGCCCCTCGGGTTCTCATCCGGATCGCGTACAAGCCTTTGCTGGCGGTGATGAACAATGTGCGCTTGTCTTTCCCGCCGAAACAGACATTGGCGGTCCAGCGTTCCGGCACGTCGATGCGCCCGATGCGCCGGCCGGTCTTGTCGAACACGGTCACGCCCGTGCCCGTCAGGTAGAGATTGCCTTCATCGTCCAAGGTCATGCCGTCCGAACCCAACGGACACAAGAGCCGCTTCGCGCTCAGCGACCCGTCGGGTTGAATATCGTATGCGTAGGTTTTGCCGGCGCGGATGTCGGCCACGAACAGCGTCTTTCCGTCGGGCGTGCCGATGATGCCGTTGGGCTGCAGCAGATCGGTGGTGACGCGCTTGAAGGTCTTGCCGTCGGTGGACAGAAAATACACGTGCTCGCCGTCCTGCGGACGCTTGTCGTACTGCCACCATTCCCGTTTGTAGAAGGGATCGGTAAGATACATTCCGCCATCCGGACGCACCCAGACATCGTTGGGGCCGTTGAGCGGCTTGCCCTCAAACTCGCTCACCAGCACGGCATGCTTGCCGTCGGGGGTGATGGACCACAAGGCAGTCTTTTCGTCCGCGCAAGCAATCAGGTTGCCGTTGCGGTCAAAATACATCCCGTTGGCGCGTCCGGCAGGGGCCAGGAACGTGGTGAGCTTGCCGTCCACACTCCATTCCATGATGCGGTTGTTGGGTTGGTCGGTGAAAAACACGTTGCCACTCGCATCACACGTTGGTCCTTCGGTGAATTTGAAATCACCGCTCAGTTTCTCCAGCTTCGCCCCCGGCGCAATCAGATCCGGCAAGGCGTTGCTGGGTTGGGCCGGAGAGGTTAAAGCGAGTCCACTCATGATGGCCAATAAGACGGGTGTTTTCCGAATGTTCATCTTTGGACCCTGATTAGCAGAAAAGGCCGGGCAAGGGAAAGCAAAGAAACATGAAAAGTCTTGCCAGCCGTTCGAAAATTTCGAAGCTTGAGAAAACTCTTATGCATGGCAACGCGATTCAACATCTCCAACTCCTTCTCCTTGCGCCTCTCGCGCTTGCCACACCGGCGCTCGCTGCGCCGATCGGCGCGTCCCTGCCCTCCGGTGCCGAGCCGTCGCAGAACACGCTCACCCAACAGGAAAAGAGCGAGGGTTGGCGCCTGCTCTGGGACGGCCACAGCAACACCGGCTGGCGCAGCCCGAAATCGGACGAATTCCCGCAAAAGAGCTGGCTTATCAAAGACGGTGAACTGACGGTGGCGGCTAGCGGAAATGCCGAAGCCCAGGCCGGCGGCGACATCATCACGCGCGACCGATTCTCAAATTTCGAGTTGAAGGTGGATTTCAAAATGACACCCGGCTGCAACAGCGGCATCAAATACTTCGTTCACCCGAATCTCGATCCCATCACGGGCACCGGCGCGAAGGCGTCGGTGGGTTCCGCCATCGGTTACGAATATCAGATCCTCGACGATGCCCGCCATCCCGATGCGAAGCTGGGGCGCAACGGCAATCGCACGCTCGGATCGCTCTACGATTTGCTGCCGGCCGCCTCGACGAAAAAGCCCAATCCAATGGGTGAGTGGAACACAGCCCGCATCCTCGTCAAAGGCGATCACCTCGAACATTGGCTGAACGGCGAGAGAATCCTCGAATGCGACCGCAATTCACCGGAGTTCCGGGATGCGTTCGCGCACAGCAAATTCAAAAACATCGCCGAGTTTCCGAAATGGACGCAAGGCCACATCCTCTTGCAGGAACACGGCAGCCAGGTTTCCTTCCGGAACATCAAGATTCGCGTGTTCAGGACGGAATGAGCGAGTCAAGGGAAGCGCAACATCCGTTGACCCGTTTGCGCCGGCTCGCGGAGCAGGAAATTCCGTATTTTAGAGAACGCGCGTTTTTTTCGAGAGCGGCTTAGCCACCCAGAGACTGCGGACTGCTCACATCGCCCTTGTTGAAATCCACATATTCCTCGGTCAAATCCGCGGCGTAGATGACAGCGCTGGAGGCGCCCAGGTTCAAATGGACGTGCAGATCGAATTCCTTCCGCGCGACCGCCGCGCAGAGCTGCTTGAATGCCGCCGGTGTCGGCTGGCCGCGCTTCAAGCTCCAGAGAACGCTTTTCGCTCCAGGCGCGCTGTAACCGATGTCCACCCGGTTCTCAACCACAGTGGCGGAGCTGTAGCCGACTGCGTCAATGATCCGGCCCCAGTTCGGGTCGCCGCCGTGCCAGCTTGTCTTCACCAGCGCGCTGTTGGCCACCGCGCGGGCCGCGGCATCGGCGTCGGCGACCGATCTGGCGCCGTTGACGCGCACGGTGACAAAGCGGGAAACCCCTTCGCCATCCCGGACGATCATCTTCGCGAGTTCGAGGCAAACGTGCCTTAGGGCGGCCTGAAACGCGGCCAAATCACGGTGGGGCGAGCGCCCTCGCGAGCCGAATTCGTCCGAGAGAGCGCCTCGCCGGGAGTCTCGCCCCACCAGCGCCGGATTTCCCGCCAGCCCATTGGCGAGCACGAGCACCGTGTCGTTCGTGCTCATATCCCCATCCACCGTGATGCGGTTGAAACTGTTGGCCACGGCTTCGTGCAGGCAGAGGCGCAACGCCGACGGCGCAATCGCCGCGTCCGTTGTGAGGAAGCACAGCATCGTGGCCTGGAGCGGCAGGGCGGCGGGTTTCCTGCCCGTGCGGCTCATCCCGGGCTGAATCATGCCCGCCCCTTTGCAGATACCGCCCAGGCGCACGGTTTTGCCGCCGAGCTCGAACTCGACGGCCATGTGCTTGGGTCGAGTGTCGCTGGTCATGATGGCTTCGGCGGCATGGGCTGCATGTCGGGAAGTCGAACCAAGCTCGACACCCGCTTCGATGATGCCCGCCCGGACATTGTCCATCGGCAACGTGACGCCAATGCGCCCCGTCGAACCGACAAACGCGGACCCGGCCGGCAGGTTGAGGGCCCTCTCGGTGAAGCGCGCCATCTCCAGCGCGTCTTTCATTCCTTGACTCCCCGTGCAGGCATTGGCGTTGCCGGAATTGACGACGATGGCCCGGGCGGTTCCTTTGCCCACGCGCTGGAGGCACACTTTCACCGGCGCGGCGCAAACCTGGTTGGTGGTGAACAATCCGGCAACGGTCGCGCGAACCTCGGAAACGATCAGCGCCAGGTCCCGTTTGTTCCCTTTGTCCGAGCCCCGGCCTGTGCCGAGGCGCTTGATGTCGCAGAAAACCCCGGCGGCGCGAAAGCCTTTCGGGGCGACGATCGACCCGGTAACGAGTTTGAATTCCGGTTTCATATCGGTCTTTAAGTCTTCACTGCGTCCAGTTCCAGCCGCACCATTCGGATGTGGACCCGCCCGGCTGCGTCCAGCGGATGTTTGGACAGATAACGCTCGGCGACGCCGGCGATGAACTGCTCGCGGAGCGCTTCCGGAACCCGCTGGGTGTACGGGTGCCAGGTCGTGCGCAGCCAGGCAGCGAGTCCTCCGTGGCCTTCCCACACCATGTCCTTATCCGTCAGCCGGAGACTGCGGATCCCAAACCCGGCGCGCGCAAGCCAGCTTTCGTACTCCTCCGGACGGTAAAAAAAGTATGGGCGCGCCATTTTCCGGAAGAATTGGCGCCAGCGCTGGAGCCGGATCTCGCTCCGCAACGCGACGAACACGTCCTGCGCATTTCCTTTGCCACCGCACGAAACCAGGAGTCTGCCTCCGGAACGCAGGCAACGCGAGGCTCCCTGCAGGAACGCCTGGTGATCGTCCATCCAATGCAACGCCGCGTTCGAGAAAATCACGTCAAACATGCAATGGAATCGGATCCGGCGCGCGTCCATGACGCGGAATTGAAGGTTGGGCAACGCGCTTGTTGGAAACTTATGGCAGGCAAAACGGATCATGTCCGGCGACGAATCCACTCCCGTGACCGATCCCCTGGAGGCGGCGCGCGCGAGTTCGGCGGTGACCTTGCCGTCGCCGCAGCCGACGTCGAGAATGTGTTCCGTCCCGGACAGATTGAGCTTCGCGATCAGTTCGCGCGCCCAGGCTTGTTGCGACGACGAGCTGGCGGCGTAATCCGCCGGGTCCCAGGTGAAGGATTTGGACTCAGCAGTTCTCATTCGATTCGGGCACGCCTGGGGACGGGGAAAAAGTGCGAATCAGCAGTTGTAAGGCCGCCGCTGCGGATGGCGGCCAGCGCCTGCTCGACGGTGGCATCGTGCCTCACCGTGGTGAAGTCTTCCCGGGCAAACGACAGGATCGGTTCGTTGAGGTGTTTGGCCGCCGGTTTTGGAGGATTGGAATTCACTGGTTAGGCTTCGTTTGCATTTGGCTGCGGCTGCGCCACGTCGGGTTCATTGGTGGTTTTCACCTGCATAAACACGACGAAGTCCGGCGTTCAAATCAACCCCGCGGTTTCGGGGAAGCCGCACACGATGTTCATGCACTGCACCGCCTGGCCGCCCGCGCCCTTGACCAGGTTGTCTTCGGCGCTCATGACCACGAGCCGGCCGGTGCGCGGATCCAGCCGCCAGGCGATTTCAATCACGTTCGTGCCAACCACGTTTTTTGTGTCCGGGAGTTCCTCGTGTTCGAGCAAGCGGACGAAAGGTTCCTGGCCGTAAGCTTTCCCGTAGCACGCGGCGATTTCTTCGCTGAACGCAACCGCGCTGGCGCCCTCGGTGAAATGCCGGCCGGGGGCGGCGTAAAGCGTGGTCAGAATACCGCGGTTGACGGGGACCAGGTGCGGCGTGAATTGAATCGTGACCTGCTCGCCGGCGGCAAAGGACAGTTCCTGCTCGATTTCGGAAAGGTGCCGGTGTTTGGGAATGCCGTAAGGGCGCATGCTCTCGTTGCATTCCACGAACAGATAGCCGGATTCGACCTTGCGGCCGGCGCCGCTGAGGCCGCTTAACGAATCGGCGATGATGCCGGCCGGCTTGATCAGGTCGGCTTGCAGCAACGGAATGATCGGCAGCAGAATGCTCGTTGGATAACAGCCCGGCGAGGCAATGAGGGCCGCCTTCTTGATTTCGGCCCGCCGGATTTCAGGCAGACCGTAAACCGCCTGGCCCAGCAATTCCGGCGCGGGATGATCGTGCCCATAAAAGTCCTTGTAGACGGCGGCGCTCTTGAGCCGGAAATCGGCGCTCAAATCGATGACGCGGCAGCCGGCTTGCAGTAGCGGCACGGCGTATTCGGCGGCCACACCGTGAGGCAGCGCCAGAAAGACAACATCGGCCTGGCGCGCCAGTATTTCGGCCTTGGGCTCGGTGAAACGCAGGTTCCCGGATTTGGGATGCTTCGCGAATTTCGGGAACACTTGGGCGAGCGTGCGGCCCGCGTATTGGCGCGAAGTCACGGCGATCAGTTCCACGTGGGGATGGCTCAGCAGCAGCCGGACGAGCTCTTCGCCGGAGTAGCCTGAAGCGCCGACGATGGCGACGTTGTTGGTTTTCTGTTTCATAATTCAAATCGCGGGGTAATGGAGTATGGGAGCGATGGGATTTTGCAAGGCATTACTCACCACTCCATCACCCCAAAACGAAAAACCCCGCCGGATTGAACCAGCGGGGTCTGCAATTTTCCAGTTCGATCATCGTTTGCTGTATTGAAAACGTTTGCGAGCGCCCGGCTGGCCGTATTTTTTGCGCTCTTTCATGCGCGGATCGCGGGTCAGCAGGCCCTCGGACTTCAAGGCGGTGCGGAGGTTGGCATCTGCCGTGAGCAGCGCCCGCGCAATCCCGTGCCGGACGGCGCCGGCCTGGCCGGTGGGGCCGCCGCCGGCGACGTTGACGCGCACGTCGAACTTCTCCGCCGTCCCGGTCAACGTCAGTGGCTGCAAGGCGTGCATCCGCAGGGAATCCAACGGAAAGAAATTTTCAAAGGGCCGCCCGTTGACGGTGATTTTGCCGGTGCCCGCCGTAAGGCGCACCCGGGCAACGGACGTCTTCCGGCGTCCGGTGCCGAGGAATTCAGGAGCTTTTGCTTCAACCATAGTCGGAGGTCAAATCGTTGAATCGTTGAATCGTCACATCGTTGAATCGGATTACTGCGCGACGGCCAGCGGTTCAGGCTTCTGCGCCGCGTGCGGATGGTCTTTGCCTCTATACACTTTCAACTTGGTCAGCAAGGCGCGGCCGAGCCGGTTCTTGGGAACCATGCCGCGGACGGCCCGGTGGATGAGCATCTCCGGATGTCGCGCGCGCAACTGGGCCACGGAAGTGTATCGCTCGCCGCCTTTCCAACCGGAGTAGGTCATGTATTTCTTGTTCGTTTCCTTTTTGCCGGTGACCACCACCTTTTCGGCGTTAACGACGACGACAAAATCGCCGGTATCGAGGTGGGGCGTAAAAATCGGCTTGTTTTTGCCGCGCAAAACATCAGCCACCTGGGCGGCGAGACGACCCAGAACAACGCCTTCGGCATCAATCACATGCCACTTGCGCTGGTCCAAATTCACTTTCGGCACATGCGTTTTCATCTGAATCCCGATCAAAGGAGCGCAAAAACTAGCAGACAACCGAGTGAAGTCAACAGACTTTTCGGGGGGGGGTGGGGAAAAGGGCGCAACGGGGCACTGCCACCAATCCAGAGCCGTCGGCTGGAAGGCACTGCCCGGTTGCACCCCCGGGAAAGCCCATCGCGCAAGGAGGGGTCAGCGGCGAAAAGAATTTGTCTTTTACTCCGCGAAGTATTAAAGAAACGGCCGTTCCGGCATGAACCCGGCAAGCTGGCTCCTACGCACGCATAACCGCCGCATTGCGGCGCTGGCGATTTTTGTGCTTGCGCTGGATCAGATCACCAAAGCCGCGGTTCTCCGGCTCCTGCCTGCGGTCGGCGACGAAAAGATGATGCTCGATGGATTCTTCAAGCTCGTCCACTGGCAAAACACCGGCGCTGCCTGGAGCCTGTTCCATGACAAAAACGGCTTGCTGGCCATCGTGGCCGCCGCGGCGCTGGTGGTTCTGTTTTTCAGCCGGCATCATTTTGATTCGCACACGTGGCTGGGGCAAATCGCCTTCGGCCTGATTATTGGCGGGATCATGGGAAATCTCGTCGATCGCATTCGCGTTCACCATGTCATCGATTTCCTGTACTTTTACCTGCGGTTGCGGGGCGGAGAAGAAATCGGCTTCCCCGCGTTCAACGTCGCCGACTCGGCGATCTGCACCGGGGTCGGCCTGATTTTTGTCATCACCCTGAAGAATGGACGTGCCGCGAAATCGGCCGAACCCTCGGCGTCGCAGTAGAAAACGGCGTTTCCGGTTTTCGATCTCAACCGCAATGCGAAAGACCTCTGGAACTTTGAAGCTCGAAGCTCAGATCTTGAGTTTCGGGCAGGCGCATCCATCCGTTCGGTGTTCGGTGTTCGGTGTCCGGTGTTGGATGTTCGTCTGACCCGATCTACCAATGTCCTCGCGCACCGACGTCCTCACCATCGAAAAGACTCTTCCCTCGGAACGGCTTGACAGTTATCTGCGCGGCCGGCTTCCCGCCGTGTCGCGCGGGGCGATTCAACGGTTGATTGAGGAGGGGCACATTCGAGTCAACGGTCGCATGGTCAAGCCGACGCACACGCCGCGCGCGGGGGAGCGGGTCGAAATCCATTGGCCCGAAGCCCGGCCGGCAACAGCCCAGGCGGAGCCGATGGCGCTCGACATCCTGTTCGAAGACGACGCCTTGCTGGTGTTGAACAAGCCTGCGGACCTGGTCGTGCATCCGGCGGCCGGCCACGAGGAACACACGCTGGTCAACGCGCTGCTGCATCATTGCGCCGGGCAGTTGAGCGGCATCGGCGGCGTGGCGCGACCGGGCATCGTCCATCGGCTCGACAAGGACACCAGCGGCTGCATGGTCGTTGCGAAAACCGACGAAGCGCACCTGGCGCTTTCGTCGCAATTCGCCAGCCGCAAAGTGCAAAAGGTCTATCAGGCCATTCTCTGCGGTGAGCTGCCGCGTGAGAAAGGCGAGATCCGCGCGGCGATCGCGCGGCACCCGTCGCATCGCAAGCGCATGGCGGTCAACGATGAAACCGGGCGTGAAGCCCGAACGAGTTATCGCGTGCTGGAAGCCTTGCGCGGGGCGACTCTCGTGGAGGCCGTGCTGCATACCGGCCGCACGCATCAGGTCCGGGTTCATTTCCATTTCCTCGGTTTTCCTCTTCTGGGAGACGACACTTACGGCCGGCGCCAGAACCGGCGATTCGAGGAGTTGTATGGTTTTTCGGCGCCGCGGGTCATGCTCCATGCGTGTCAACTGACATTCATCCATCCCCGCACGGGCAGGCGGTCGAGCTTCGAAGCGCCACGGCCGCCGGATTTTGAAGACGTGCTGAAAGCGCTGCGGTGACTGCTTTAGTCGTTCTCGTTGTCGTCCTCGTCCGCCCCCTCGAAAATTCGGTAGTGACCTGATCTGAAATTTCGCCGCGTGAATGCAATGGCAGGGCCGCGCTGCGTCGCGGCTGGATACGCAGCAGCACGGCTGGACGCGACGCAGCGCGTCCCTACCTTTCAAATTAAGACACTGCCGAAAACTCGGGTGGTGGCTGGCGAGGACGAGGAGGAGGACGAGGTCGAGGCCGATTGCCAATGCGCTCTTCCATCCCTTTGTTGATCAGGCACTGACGGAGCAGTGCCCTCCAACGTTCGCACCCAAATTGCGATTGCGCCATCATTGGCCCCGCCGTAATCTTCCGCTCGAGAACGACGATGCCACCTGTTTGCACGAGGAACCATGCTGTATGAAGCCAAACCGTTCGTCTGCGAGGAAGAAGACAGGCGCAGCCGTGCGTTCATCCAAAATCGCTTCTTCGAAACCTGCGGCACCCGCTGAAATCTCGAGGCGCAAAATCAGCAGGCCAGCGAAAACTCCTTCAGCGCCAGCCAGTTCTGTCATGCGGCGCAAGCGGACCCGCATCGGCCGGCTGAGAATTCCGCCGATTCTGTTGGAAGGGGACCTGCCGACAGTCGCCCGCGCCAGCGGACCCGGACGGCGCTACACGCTCGGGTCCGGGCCGCCAGTGGAGCGGCCGGCCGCAGCCGGCGAACTCCCGGAAGCCTATGGCACCCGGCAATTGCTGCTGGCGGCCCGCGACCCGCACTGGCTTTATGCCCACTGGGATCTCACCAGCGAGCAGCAGCGCCGTTACAATGCGCGATCGGCAGGTCGCCATCTGATTCTGCGCATCTATATCGAGGCGATTGAAGGCCGGCCGGCCGCCGAGATTCACGTCCATCCCGAATCACGCCATTGGTTCATTCATGTGGACCGGGCGGGAACGCAGTACGTCTGCGAGCTGGGTTTCTATGCCCGGAACGGAGCGTGGGAGACGATCTCGACTTCAAACTCCACACGGACACCGCCCGACAAGGCATCGGCCGACACGTCGGTTCAATTCGCCACCATTCCATTCGAATCGCCGTTGGTGAAATTGCTTTTGCTGGTAAAGGGAGCGGGGCGGGGAGATGTCCCCCTGTCGGCCGGACTCGAACCATTGCGAACGCGCGGCCATCCTCAATTGCCCCCTCCGGTCACGCCACCCGTGCCGGCCCCATGGACACCGGCCCAGGAACGCGCGTTGGCAGAGGCCGCCGGCATGGATTCCGTGCGACGCATCGGGACGGGATCATTGGCAATCACCGAGCTGAGCCGGGGCCAACCGATGCCGGAGGTCACATCCCTTTCCGCGGCGCAACCCGGCTCGCTGGACCGGCCGGCGGAGGCCGGCGGGGCCGTGTCCAGCCCATCGGGAGCGGCGCGCCCCGGAAAGGGTTTTTGGTTCAACGTGAATGCGGAGCTGATTGTCTATGGAGCGACCGAGCCCACCGCGGCGGTTACCGTTGGCGGTCGGGCTGTCAAGCTCCGGCCCGATGGTTCGTTCAGTTGCCGGTTCGCCCTGCCGGACGGGCAATATGAATTGCCCCTGGTCGCGGTTTCGGCCGACCAAACCGATGGTCGCGCCGTGGAACTGTGGTTCAGCCGCAGCACCGAGCGTCGGGGCGACGTGGGTTCACAAACGCCGGAGCCGGGGCTGGGCACGCCGGGACCGGCCACGCCGTGACGGAGCGGCATGAAACGCGCCGTCCGCGTCCTGATTCGCGTCGTCGCCGCGGGGCTGCTCGTGTTTGGCGGGATGGAGATCGGCCTGGAGTACATGCGGCATCGCGTGCAGAAGGTCCAAATCAGCTTGTGGCACTGCGTCATCAGCGCCGTCCTGGTGGCGCTGGGAGTGGTGCTGTTCGCCGCGAGCGCCCGCCTGGCGGAACAGTTCACCGACGATATCGACGAATGAAACCGAGCCGTTTCGGACCGCTGACCTCCGACCTCTAACCCCCGGAAATGCAAGGTTACCTCTCGCTCGTCCTTCACGCGCACCTGCCGTTCGTGCGGCATCCGGAACACGAGAAGTTCCTGGAAGAACACTGGCTCTTCGAAGCCATCACGGAAACTTACGTTCCGCTGATTCAAATCATGCAACGCTGGCTGCGCGACGGCATGGACACGCGTCTGACGCTGACCTTGACGCCCACGCTTTGTTCGATGCTGCTCGATCGGTTGCTGCAGGACCGCTACGTCCGGCATTTGTGCCAGTTGACCGAGCTGGCGGAGAAGGAAATCCGCCGCACCCAGTGGGACCGGCCGCTGCATGAGCTCGCGTTGCTGTACCACCACCGCTTCCTGGAAATCGGCGAGACCTATTTCGGCTGCGGACGGAATCTCGTCGCGGCTTTCAGAAGCCTCCAGGAAGCGGGCATACTCGAAATCATTCCCAGCGCCGCCACGCACGCGCTGCTGCCGCTGCTGGCGAATCATCCGCCCTCAATTCGCGCGCAAATTCTGGTCGCCCGCGACCATTATCGCGGTTGCTTCGGGTGCGACCCGAGCGGCATCTGGCTGCCGGAATGCGCCTATGTGGACGGCGTGGAGAAGGTGCTGCAGGAAGCGAACCTCCGCTGGTTCATCGCGGACGCGCATGGCATTCTGCACGCCCATCCGCGTCCGCGTTATGGCGTGTTTGCGCCCCTGTTTACGCCGAACGGCATCGCGGCGTTTGGACGCGACATGGATTCCGCCAAACAGGTTTGGAGCCGGCAGGAAGGGTATCCGGGCGACCCGCGTTACCGCGATTTCTATCGGGACATTGGATTTGACCTTGATTTCGACTACGTCAAGCCGCACCTGCCGGCGCCGGATCAACGGGGGTTCACCGGCATCAAGTATCATCGCATCACCGGAGCGTCCCCGGACAAGCAGGTTTACGACCGCCCGGCGGCGCTCCAGACCGCCGCCGATCACGCCCAACATTTTCTCGAGGCGCGCGTGCGCCAGATCGGGCAACTGGCTGCGGTTTTCGATCGGCCGCCGCTGGTGCTCTCGCCCTACGACGCCGAGTTGTTCGGCCATTGGTGGTACGAAGGGCCGGAGTTCCTCGATTATCTGGTGCGCAAGGCCCATTACGACCAGAACGTTTTCAAGCTGATCACCCCGGGAGAATATTTGGCGTCGCACCCGAGCAATCAGGTGGCACAGCCGAGCTCATCCAGTTGGGGCGAGGAAGGTTACTGGCAAGTCTGGCTGAACGAAACCAACGAATGGATCTTGCCGCACCTGCAAATCGCGCAGCAGCGGATGACGGAACTGGTCCGGCGCTTCCAGAGTCCGACGGCGCTGCAGGAGCGCGCGCTCAAGCAGGCGGCGCGCGAACTGCTGCTGGCCCAGGCGAGCGACTGGCCGTTCATCCTGCGCACCGGCACCAGCCCGGAGTATGCCCGCAAACGGGTCGAAGACCATTTGCTCCGGTTCAGCGCCCTCCAGGAACAACTGACCGGAACGATCGTGGATGAAAACTGGCTGAGTCAGGTCGAGTCGCGGGATAATATCTTTCCGGAGGTCAATTACCGCTATTGGGAATAGCCGGGCCACGTTGTTGTTCGGAAGATAAACCGCGAAATACGCGGAACACGCGAAAAGGGGGAAGTAAAAACCAAAAGCTACCGTTGGCGCATTTGCCAGAAGTAACTTCCGGATACACGCTTGAAGACCTGGAATCGGCGCTGCTGAATGTGATCAGAATCAGGGCAAGGGAAAAGCGCGAAAGATTCGGAATCAGAATCGGTGAAAAGCCAAGGGCGAATCAACACGGGTGCGAAGTCCACGACGGCGAGGAACGTGGAACACTGAACACTGAACGCCGAATTGAAGGTGAGGCGTACGAACGAATCGAGGAAGAAACCGAACAGGTAATCCGGCACATTCAATGGGTGCGGCTGTTGCGTTACCAGGACGTCATCGCCGGGATCGGTTTTCAGCAGGACAGCTTGGTGCACTTTCAGGCGATCGGATTCGGGCTGCGCCTGATGCGGGTCGTGTCGCCCCGCGACTCGGTCAGAATCCTGCACGGCTGCTCCCGACTCGAGCCACAGGTCCTGCCGGACGTGGAATCCGACAGCCTTGGCTGGGAGCATTGGTTGAAATTGTTGGCGGAAGAACTCGCATAACCACATCCTCCTCTGGGGCAATTGTGTCTTCTTCCCACGGGCTCGCTCTTTCCAGCGAGCCTTTTGATTTCGGAGCAGCCATGACGGACCGGAAATGCGTCGGAGGGGTTTTCAGACAGGATTAACAAGATTTACAGGATTTCTGTGGGAACCCCCTATCGAATCCTGTTCATCCTGTTCATCCTGTTCATCCTGTCAAAATTTCCTGCTGAAGTTCGGGCTGCGAACGGTCGGTGTCGGCTTCCTGGACGGGAAGCTGGCGTATCCGGCTTGGGGTGAGGTCGGGGAAGCCGGCCCTTGCCGCCGTGCACAACCAGAATTTTGCGCATCTTGATTGACCGAAACGGCCAATCTGCGTCCAAAAGGACTTTCCTCAACGCTTGACCGCGAGTTTCAGGTGCGTGATGCGGAAGCGGGCGCCTTTGGGCTCGTTGGAAAGACATTCAATTTCCCAGCCGTGCGCGAGCAGAATCTGCTGAACGATCGCCAACCCGAGCCCCGTGCCCTTCTGCTGCGTCGTAAAGTAAGGTTTGAAAATCTCCGCGCGACGGTCGGGGGGAACGCCCGGGCCGTTGTCCCTGACTTCGATGGCCGCCTCGGAGGCGCCGTCCCGCTGTGTCAGGATTTGAATTTCACCCCCTTCACCGACCGCCTGGATCGCGTTGAGCACCAAGTTGAACAGCACCTGCCGAAGCATTTGCTCGTCCGCCTCAATCCACAGCGGTTCGCCTTTGATCTCGATCTGGATCCTCTTCTCTTCGAGGTCGTAGTTCAGGGCGCGGACGACTTCGCCCGCCACACCGTGCAACGCGAGCCGGGAGGGGCGAAGCTCGCGCGGCCGGGAGTAGTTGATGAATTCGTTCAACTGAGCCGTCACTTTGTCCGTCTCATCGATGATTTCACGCGATCTATTCCGAATCTCCGGCGGGGCATCCACCCGTTTCGAAATCATCTGAGCCAGGCCGCGGATGATGTTGAGGGGATTGCGGGTTTCATGCGCGAGGCCGGCTGCGGCCAGGTTCATCTCCTTCAGGTGCGTGTTCAATTCACTGGCCCGCACCAGGCGAATTTGCAGGTCCGAAGATTTCGCCAGATTGCGCCAGGCCACCGCCACCCCGAGGACGGAGACACCGGCGAAGAAGCTGATCACACACCGCAGCCAGAGATCGTGGAGGCAAACTGCGTCGAACGTCTCCGTGGATATGGCGAGGACGAGGCCGTGCAATTCATGCGTCTTGATCAAAGTCTGATAGGCGTTTTCATCCATCCCCCGCGCCCAAAAGGGTCGTCGCGGCCTGCTTTCTCCGTCGTGCGGGCGGACATCCCGCTCGCTCGCATTGGTGCTGTTCGGCCGAGGCCCCTCTGGCCGGGGCTCCGGACCGGGACCGCTTGGCGGAGGCGGTGGAGGTTCATGACCCGGGCCCTCTGCTCCAGGCTCTCGACGTGGGAACCTTCCCCGAAAACTTTCAGGGAAACGGTTGGTCAGCTCGCGAAAAGGCGGCAGCACGACGGTGGTTGGGTTGGTCATGCCTTCCACCGTCACGGTGGCGCCCTCAACGGGATAAACCATTGTCACACTATTGCGTCCCCAACGTTCGCCTTCCTGCACGATGTCGCTTTGGGCAAGGTCAATCGACCTGCCCGCGGAAGCCAGCCGGTCGCCGGCCGCGTTGAGCAGTGCGATCGAAAGAAGTTCGCTCGATTTGACAAGTTCATTGGTGGATCCGTTGACCAGTTCACTTAGAACCGGTTCGAGACGGTCCCGAAAAGCCGTCCCGCGGAATTCCAATCCGCGAATGAAAGCGCCGACGGTATTGGCGATGGCTTTGGAACTCCGGCGCAAGTCGGTTTTGGCCGATTCCTTGATCTTTTGATGCTCTTCAGCCTGCCAGGCGATCACGAGCACCCAGACCGCCAGCAGGAGTCCGTAAACGAAGAAATTGCGGCGCTTTAGTTCCATAACCCTTGTCTAATTCGGACGGAACAGCCACGAAACATACGAAACACACGAAACAAGCAAAAAGCGAGCCGGAGAAAATGCGCGCGGGAACCAGGAGCACCCGTCAATCCGCCGGGCGAGACGCCCCGGCTCTACGTCAGGCGAGACGCCCGACGCTACTATGGCTGCGGCTACGCCGCGCTGAGTGTTTCGTGGTTCCATTAAATGATCTCGGTCAACCAATTCACTTTTGCTTTTTCACCGGCACCTGTTCCAGAAAACGGTCCAGTTCCTTTTCGGAGTAGGACTTGGGCGTCAGAAAGGCCCTTTCCTTATCCACCATCGAGGCCAGTTGTGTCGGCGCCGGCACAATATGCGGCGTGAGGAAAATGAGCAGTTCCTGTTTGGAGTTGCTATTCGACTTGGACTTGAAGAGGTTCCCCAGAATCGGAATGTCGCCCAGAAACGGGATCTTGCTGTCGCTGGACGATTTGTTGTTTTGCATTAAACCGCCGATGACGACCGTTTGCGCGTCCGGCGTTACCACCACCGTGTCGGCGGAGCGCACATCCAGATACGGCGCGGTCACGCCGGGAGAAATGGTCTGTGTCAGAGTGGGATCCACCGATGAGATTTGGGGCGAGAGGATCATTTCCACAGTGCCGCTCGCGGAGATAAACGGCGTTACCTTCAGGATGATGCCCACGTCGGTGTAAGTGATGTTGTTGACCGGGGTGTTGGCCAAACCGGAGTAACTGACCGAGGTAACCAATGGGACGGATTGGCCGACGACGATGGTTGCGGGCTGGCCATCGCGCGCCAGAATGGACGGGCGCGAGAGCAGTTCCGCCTTGCCCGCCTGGGCAATGGCGCGCAACGTCGCCTGAAAGTCACTGCCGACGATCTGGTAGAATCCCGCTCCCGGCCCCGTCGCCGGCGACAGCGCCGGCGACAAAGGCGCGCCAAGCGCGTTGAAGTTGGTCACCACCGAATTCAGTCCGGACAACCCGAACACATTGGCTGCGCTGCCGGTCATGGAATTGCCGATGCCTTTGGTGAAGCCGCCCTCGACGCCAAGTTCAAGCGAGTTGTTATGCTGGACTTCCAGGAAGACAACCTTGATGAGCACCTGCGGTTTTGGGCGGTCCAGATTCTTGATGACCTGCCGGATCTGCTCGGCTGTCTCCTCGTCGGCAATGACGACGACGTTGTGCGTGTCCGGATCCACTGAGAACGTCGCGCTGCCGACCGTGCCATTGTTATTGTACTGGCTGCCGGAAGCGCCCGGGTTGCGGTTTGCGCCGCCGAACCCGCCGAACCCGCCGAACCCGCCGAACCCGCCAGGCCCGCCGCCGCGTTGTTGCGCGTGAATTTCAAGGGTGGCGCAGAACAGACAAGCCAATATGCCGCACAGGTATTTCTCAAAATGTTGCGTCTTCATAATCTTTTGTTGTGCTAAACGTTTCACGAAAATCCGATTAGAACGTGGTGCCGCCACCAAGCCCGCCTCCGCGGCCACCCCCGCCGCCAATGCCCGTCCCGACGCCGGTGGTGGTGGTGGAATTGCCGATCGTGGCGGCGTTTTGCGTCTCGCGATTTGCCAACGCGCTGCTCGAACTCGACGAGCCCGTGCCGGTGCGGGAGGTGGTGTTGTTTTGTTGGAACATGCTCTGCAACACCTGCAGCGCCTGCTGCGGGTCCCCGTTGTCCATGTGATACACAAAAACCTTCTGATCCCGGGTCGAAGGCACATCAAGCTGATCCATCATCCCGGCGATTTCCGTCATTAAATCCTTGGAAGCGGTCACCACGACGGATGAAGTGCGCGGGTCCGCCACGGCGATGACCTGCGTTTGCTTTTGGATGCGGGAGTTTTGATTGTTGTTGGCAGCCGCATTGCCGCCAAAGCCGCCGCCCCGGCCAAAGCCGGCAAAGCCGCCGAAGCCCGGAAATCCGCCAAAGCCACCGCCCCGGCCAAAGCCACCACCGCCGAACCGGATGGGTGACTGGTTGTTCCCCGTGCCGTTGTTCTGCGGGAAAATCTGACTCAGTTCATTGGCCACGTCGGTCGGACTGGCGTGGGTCAGATGGAACACGCGAATCTCCGTCTCCCCCTCAGCGCTGCTGTCGATCGCCTTGATGATTTCAACCAGATGCCGGATGTTCGATTGCGTGTCGGTGATTACAATCGAATTGCCGGCTTCGTTGGCCACAATGGTGGCCTGGGATGAAACGAACGGCGACAAATCCGTCACCAATTGCCTGGCTTCCACAAATCGAATCGGGATGATCTGGGTGACGATCTCGTCGTTCTTCGGGATGCTGCTCGGGTCGTTGCTGACCTTGACCGGAATGTCGCGTGTCTTCGCGTCGTTCTTGTCCAGAATCGTCAACGTTCGTCCGTTGCGAATGGCTGCGTAACCGTTCTTGTTCAACACGGAGTTGACCAAATCCACCGCTTCATCCGTGGTCATGGAGTGGCTGCTGATCACGCTCACGTTGCCCCTCACCGGGGTGTCCAGCTCGATGATAAGCCCGGCGGCGTCACTGAGGTAATTCAGAACCAGGTCGATCGGCGCGTTGCGGAAATTCAGCCGGAGGCCGTTCGTGCCGTTTCCTTCCGTGCTGGCGGAGACGGTCTCGTTCGTCGGGGCAACTGCCGCCTGGATCTGGCTGGTCTCAGCGGAGTCAGCGCCCGTTACGGGTGTCACTGCGACCGGGACAGGCGCTGAGGTGTGCGGCGGCTCCGGACGGTCCGCCTGGGCTGGCGCAGCCAGGGTTCCGGCGGCCAAGGCGGCGGCGAGAAAGAGGGCGCCCCTACAGGGAACGGGCTCGGCCCACCTGGGCGGACGGGAACGGTCGGCTGCATCGGCATGACGCGAAGGTGACGAAGGGGTTGTTGGCTGTTTGGTTTTCATGGTTGGGATTGCTGTTCGCGTTTCCATTCTCGTTTCAATTGTCGTTCCCGTTCTGGGTTCCACTGGTGCTCCCGCCGGTCTCCTGAAGCCGTCGCGCCATCATCCGCGCAACCGGGTCGTTCGGGTCACTGCTCGTGGTTTCCGGCGGAGGCGAGGTGCCAGCATCCGGAGCGTTATCCACCTGGTCTGCCGTCATCTGGTCGCCCGCCGAAGCAGCCGAATTCGAATCGATCCGGGAACCGGTTCGAGCCGAATTCGAATTCAAGGATCGCCGGCCCGACCCTCTCCGCCGGGAACTCGAGGCGTATGAACCTCCGGACGACCCCCCCTGTTCGCCAACGGACCATCGGCCGTCCTCGTTGCGGCGCATCTGCATTCCAACCGACAGTTCCAGTTCGTTGGTGCCGGATGCGAGCTTTGCGGTATCCCGCCGGATCTCCTTGACGGTGTAACCGGCAATGGCGCCGCCGGGCTGGAGCACCTTGTGATATTCCAAACTCGTCCCGTCAAACACGGCAAACAGGCCCTTTTGGTAACTCATCGTGCCGACAAGGGTGAAAGAATTTACAATCTTCGGCGCCGGTCCCGAAGCCACCATCGGACGCCGGTCCGGGTCGAAAATATTGCGGTCGATGATGATTTTGAAGGCCGAGAAATCCCGCCGGGCGCCTTGATTGGTTTCCTGTGCCGGCGCGGAGAAACCTCCCGCCACGGCCAACGTCGCCAACATGCAACAGGATGCCACGGAGCAGAAGAACCCGCGCCAGGACGCGGGTTGCGCCGAAGCAGGGGCGTTCTCCCTTTCCTGGCCCCGCGATGTGAAAGCGGCGCCGATGCGCGGCAGCGTGCCCCTGCCGGGTTCACGGCCCCCCTGCGCGCCGAAAACGGGATCGCAGCTCCCAGAGCTGAATTGCGCTAATATTCCTGATTTCATTTTCCCTTCGGTGTGAGAACGAGCCCATCGACCTGCAAGCCGAGCGTCAGTTGCTGGCCCTGGCTGTCATGCGAACTGAGGTCCACCGAATCGACTTTCAGGGCCATCGGACCTTTTTCGATGTCGTAGAGGAAGCGGCTCAGTGTCCAGAGCGAACCGGAGGCGTCCACGTGGCAGCTCAGGGTTTTGTATTCGTCCGTATCGTTCTTCCATTGCGGGGTCGTGCCATTGATGCTGACGCCGCTCTCCTGCGACCAGTTTACGATCGCCTTCAGGACCTGCTCCTGGGCCAGCGATTGGTTGTTCGGCAGCATGTTCGTGCGCATCTGGTCCCAATGCGCGCGGATCGCCTGCTCGCGTTTGATCAGCGAGGCGCCGTCGGACACCTGCGTCCGAAGCCGGGCGATTTCCTTTGCGCGCCCTGTCCACACATGGGCCAGCGGCGAGAAGACCAGCTTGTCCGCGGCCAGGAGCGCGACGGCGGCGATGGTGAGAACAATCAACATTTGCTGCCGGTTCTCAATTTTCATTCATGCCTCCGCTGTTCAGGTGAAAATCGAACGTGAACTGGATCGGTGTCTTCCCGCGAGTCGGCACGTTCAGATCCGTGACGCCCTGGATCGCGCCGAGCTGATGCACGGTCCTTTGCAGCGCCGAATAGCTGGCGGCATTGCCGGAGCAGCTTACCACGCTCACGTCGCGCGCTTCAGGCAGCTCGCGGATTTCCAGGGTTTTCGCGGTGACCGAGCCGTCTTCCGGAAACGCGGTGGTCAAGGCTTTGAGAATGCCGAGATACCGGAACGATTCATCGAACCAGGGACGATACTTCTGGATTTGATCCTGCACGTCCCCGAGTTCCTTGACGTTGGCCGACATTCCGGCCCACTGCGAGCGCAGGCGGGTGAGTCGCCATTGCTGGACCGCGAACAGGCCGGCAACCACCGCCACGACAGCCGCCGCGACCAGGCCCGCCGTTCGCAGTTTTCCCGAGGCATATTTCGAGGTCAACTGCTCGAAAGCGGAAACCTTGGGTGGCAGGAATTCAAAAGGATCGCTGCGGCCCGCCAGTTGCCGGGCGGCCAGGCTGAAGGCGGCGGACACCGGTGTCTCCGGCGGAATCGTGCGCCCGAATTCATTCGGCGGGTATGCCGGGACCGCCTCGACGCTCAGCCCGCCGGGTTCAAAGCGCGCCCGGATTTCGTCGGCGAGCCTCCGCGCCGCTTCCGGGGCGCCGAAGATGCGAATGCGCTTCACCGCGTCGCGCAGTTCGGCCGGCAGTTGGCCCAGGGTAATGCGGGCTTCGCGCTCGATCAGATCGCCAGGCAGGACGGTTTGGTCGCTTTCCGCTTCCCCCGCACCCTCGAGCGCGCGCAAGGCCGCGACGCCGCCGCCGCAGGTGATCTGAAGCCCGACCTGGTTTTCGCCGATGACCAGCGCCAGCACCCCGTTGGATTCCTCGATGTTCGCGGGTTGTATCGCCGTGATGCCCAACGAAAAACTCACCGGCCTTAATCGCGCCGCGCGCAGCACCTGTTCGAGCCGCTCCACGTGGCCCTTGGGAACTCCGACGAACGTCGCGTACTGTTCGCCCGAAGCGGAAACGAGCCGCGAGGTGGCGATCTGAAGCGTCGTCACATCGGTGGGAAATCCGCGTTCGGCTTCGATTTGCAGAAAGCCGGGGACGTCCGCTTCCTCAAGTTTGGGCAATGTTGTATGCGCGGCCAGCGCCCATTTCAACGGCAGGGCAGCCACGCAACGGCGCTCGCGCACACCGGCAGCCTGGAGATGATTGAGAATTTCGCGCCCGACCAACTCCACATCGTTGGTCAACGGATCCAGCGACAGGGTCGCTGCGAATCTTTGATGCACCTGCAGGGAGCCGTTGCTTCGGCGCAGAACGACGCCCTCCAGCCGGTTTCCATCCAGCGCGAGCCCCAAAAGGCCTGACGGAGTCTTCCGCTTCAAAAAATCGATGTTAAAAATCTTGGTCATCGTGTGTTTTGTGCCACCCAGGTTTCCCGGGTCTTGCTTCCAAGCGCCCAGCCGAGCCGGCTCAGATCCTGGCGATAAATGATCTGCGGCATGCCCTCGCTGATGTCGAATACAAATTTCACGCGGCGGTAACCGCGTCCGAACGCGCCTGTGGCCGCAATGTCCGCCGTGAATTGAAAGCTGTGGGTGGTGATGTAGTCGCGGCGCCGCAATGCCTGAATCGCCGTGCTGCTCCTCCCGAGCGCGTCAACGATCCAGGCGACGGACGTGAGGTTATTCGGGTTTTGCTGGCGGTAGGTGACGAGCGACTGCGCGGCGCCCGACGCGGTGTTTTGATCGATGCCGATCCCTTCAAACAATGCGGTGAGCACCGGGGCGCTTGCGGTGTTGATGTTCAGGCGGCCGCGGCTGTAATGCTCATTGGTCACGGTGATGCTGTTGTAGATTTGCACAAATTGCTGCTCGGTCATGCCCGCGTTATACCACCGCAAATAAAAATCGAGCAGGCTCGGGTAACCCTGCGCCGGCGTCGTGGCGCCGATCCGGCTCACGAGCGACGGGAAGTTCGCCTGCAACAATGCGCGAAGCTGGGCCGGAGTGTTCACATTCGTGAGAGAGGTGCCATCCGAGTGAAAGTTGGGTTCGCGACTGTAGACGGTCGCGTATTCAAAAAGGCCGGGGGTTGAGGCGGTGCCGCCATTGAGGCTTTTTTCATTTGCGTCGAGCACGCCGTTGCGGTTGAGGTCGTCGCCGGCCAGCAGGTCCGCCGTCGCTCCATACACCAGCCGCAATTCGTCCACGGTCTCAAACGGAAGATTTTTGTCGCTGTAACCCAGTTGCGAATAATTCAACGCGTAGGTTCCGACGCCGTTGGTGCTTCGCCAATCCGCGATGGCGCTCGCAAAATCGAGCGTCATGTTGGGCAGATACGAAAGCGTGTTCGTATTGGCGGCATTCAGATTCAATTTTGACCCTTCGTCAAGGAGGCTGAAATACGGCTCCGATGACGCCGTCCCCGACGGGTCGCGGCCGATGATCCAGAAATGGGCGTTTTGTTCGGGTGCGGCGGCGTTGCCCACCGGCACGGCTTCGGCCAGGTATTCGGTCAGGTCGGGCACCGCCCCGTTGGTCGCATACAGGGTGAGGATGTAGCCGACGTAACGCGCCGCTCCTTCGATGGCCTGGTCCGCCGACAATCCGGACATGCGATTGTCCGAAGCCCGCAGTTCCATCGACATCGAATTCGCAAAATAGAGCGCGATGCTGATCAGCCCGAAGGAGATCAGCATGACAATCACGAGCACTGAACCGCGTGGCCGTGCGACAGCCTTTGGACTGCGCCGGTTCATGGAGAACTCCGGGTTCCTTTCGGACCTGCTCACCGACCATGAATCAGGCAGGGACGCGCTGGCGCGCGTCCAGGCCGGCCAGCAGGCCGGCCCTGGCAGGTTTGTGGGCGGGTGATTGAAACGTGGCAGTTTCATTTCAGGTTCCAGTCACGGGCGCGCCGGCCGTGTTGGTGCGCGACTGTGAATCAATCGGTACGACGATTTCGAGCGGCTGCCCGTTTCCAGGTCCGCCGTTATTGCCGGCCAGTTGAATCCGCACCCTAACCGCCGTCGGCAAATTCGTATCGCCCAGCGTCGTATCCCAGTTATCGCGCCACTGCGTGCCGTCGTAGCAGGAATACTCGACGCTTTCGACTCCGCCCATTAGCCACTGGTCGTCCGGCTGGGGTGGCACAGTGGCCAGCAGGTTCCGGGTAACGCTGCGGATGAGGTCCTTGCCGGGGGTGGACCGGTCGATGGGCAGCCTCAATTCATAAGTGACCCTCTGCACCTCGCCCCAGGGCTCGTTCGCGCGCAGCGCGCCGGTCGCCGTGTAAAGCTCGATATCCACCGGCTGATTGAGGCCGAGGCTGGTCACGCCGCCGACCTTGAAGTCGCCGGAAAAAACTCCATTGGTGGTGGGGGACATCGCACACGCTAGATCACGCCGCAGCGTGTCACAGGCCTGCTGCGCCGGCAGCGCCCCGTCCACCGCCTCCGTGACGCTCTCGCGCAAGCGCATCGCGCTAAAGAAGATGCCGTTGATCGCCACCAGCACGATGGCCGTGATCCCCATGGCGAGCACCAACTCAATGAGAGTGAAGGCGCGGGTGGGGAGCGCACGCGCCTCGCGTGCACTCGTCGGCGCCCTCGCCGACAGGTGAAAGTTGACCCGGGAAAACAGATTGATTGCTGTTACCATGCCGGCGTTCCGCTTCGCGGCGAGGCGCCGCGAAGAACAGGCGGGGCGCCTATGCTCCCCAAACTGCCCGCGAGCCGAGCAGGATCCCCATCTCTTTGCAGAACTCAATTTCATTGCGTGACCCCCATCATCGTTCCCAGCGTCAGAGTATTCTCCAGTGTGCTCAGACGCACCGAATACGTCCTGCCTTGCGCGGAAAAGTCCACTTCGGCCGTCACCAGATCCATTCCCGAATCAGCCGGCCAGGTTTCGTTGCGCAAGCTCCATTGAAAGGTGCGGCCGTTTTGCATCACCGTGCCGGTCACCGCCCGGTTCCAGTTGGTTGTCACGATGCTCTCATTCAGGATTGCGTCGGCGACACGCGCCGCCTCGGCTTTGCGCACCGCGACTTCGCCGGCAACGCCGGCGACATGCAGTGCCTCCACCGCCACCGGAATGACGATGGCCATGAACATCAGCGCCGCCAGCACTTCGGCGAGTGTGAACGCGGATTCACGCCGGTGTCCCTTATTTGTCGGTGTTGCGAATTTCATAACCTTGATGGTTGGCCGACCGGACCAGCCAGAGCGTCTCGCCGCTCCGGGCCGTTATGCGCACTGTGGATGCGCTGCCCTCGTCGATCGTGCCGTCCGGCAAGAAACGAATCGCCGGCAGGCTCACGCCGTTAACCGGCAGGGGGGAAGCCCCGACGGCTTCGATCTGCAATTTCTCGTCGAAGGCAAACTCCTCCGCTTTCGGATCGGCGTTCTGGGAACTGGCCTCCTCCACAAGTCCATACTCACTGCCTTTGGAATCGATCCAGAGCAGCATCGGAAACCCCTCGGACACCGCGCGGCTCTGCGCCGCATGCGTGAGCGACAGAAGCTGCCGGGCTTCGGAATCCAGGGCGCGTCCGCGGAAAAAGCTCGAAAGCGACGGCGCCGCGAGCGATGTCAGAACGGCGAGCAACGTCAGCACAAGTATCAGCTCGATGAGCGTGAAGGCTGTAGTGGCGGGCGTCCCGCCAGCCGTGGAGGGCGGCATCCTGCCACCTGGATCCCCGCTCGAAATCTCTGCGCGCCCGAAATGTTTGATGCCTGTTCCGCCGGGCGGGACGCCTGGCTCTACGGCAGGCGAAGACGCCCGCCGCCACAACCCCGTGGTCCTGGCCGGGGTCAGCGGGAATTCTCTGCCTGTATGGCTAAAATTCATCACGTGCGCCCGGGATGTCTCACCTCAGCGTCCAGTTGCAGATGTCGTCGTCCGTGCCCATCTGGCCATCCGGGCCGGCGGACGAGATGTCGAAGGAACTGGGATTATGTTTGCCGGGAAAGACATAGACATACTCGTTGCCCCAGGGGTCTTTGGGAATCACGTCGCTGTCGAGATAAGGCCCATGCCAGTTTTGGGCGGCGTTGCTTCGCGGCTGCTGGATCAGCTCCAGAAGGCTCTTGGGGTAGTAGCCCATGTCCACCTCGAAGGCATTCAACGCGGTCTTGAAGGTGGAAATCTGCGTTTGGGCCGCCGTGATGCGCGAGCGCTGCGTGGTACCGGTGAATTTTGGCAGGACGATCGCCGCGAGCGTGCCGAGGATGACCAGCACCAGCAGCAGTTCAACCAGCGTGAATGCGCGTTGCGCCCGACGGGCGACACGGAGCGTCGTGGAGGTTCGGATTTGGATTTTCATGTTAGATCGCGGCCCGATTCATTTGATGTATTGTTGCAGGGTGAAGATCGGCAGCAGCATGCCGATGAAAATGGTTCCTATAAAACCGGCGATCAAGAAGAGCATCAACGGTTCGGCGAAGGCCACGGCGGTCTTCAATTGGCGGTCCAGGTCGCCCTCGGTCACGTTCGCGATCCGGACCAATTCGCCATCCAGCCGACCGCTTTCTTCCGCCACCGACACCATCTCGATGATCGAGCCCGGAAACAGCCCCTTGCAATCCGCCAGGCTTTGGCCCAGCCGCGCGCCTTCCTGCACGCGCCCGATGGATAGCGAAACGGCGTCCACCAGAATCTGGTTCCCGATGGATTTGCGCGCCACGTTCAGGCCCTGGACGAGCGGCACGCCGGCGCCAAGGAGGGTGCCGAGCATCCGGCAAAACCGCGCCATGGCGAATCGGGCAACCAGCGGACCCACCATTGGCGCGCGCAACACCAACCCTTCCCAGGCGCGCCTGCCTTTTTCCGAGGTGAACCAGTTGCGGAGCAGGAATCCGCCAAGGACAAGGCCGGCGGCGACAAAGAGTCCGTAGGAACGCACGACGTGACTGACGCCGATGATGATCTGGGTGATCAGCGGGAGGGAACCGCCGAAGCCGGTGAAAAGCTTTTGAAATCTGGGGATAAAAAACACCAGGAGGAATGTGAGAACTCCCATCGCCAGCACAAAGAGAATGCAGGGATACAGCATGGCGCTCATCACTTTCGACCGCAGCTCCTTTTCCCGCGCCTGAAAATCCGCGATCTGCGACAGGACAACATCCAGAAATCCACCCGTTTCACCCGCCTGCACCATGGCCGTGTAAACGCGGGGGAAGGTTTCGGGCGACTTGGCCATGGCATCGGCAAGCGACATGCCGTCGATGACCAGGTTGTGAATTTCCTTCCACTTGGCGCTGACGGCGGGTTTCGAGGCTTCCTTGTAAAGAATCACCAGCGCGCGGCTCAGAGGCACGCCTGCCGCCAGCAGGCTGGAGAGCAGGCGCGTGAAATTCTCGAGATCTTTACTTGAAACTTTTTCCCTTCGCAACTTGAGTGAAACTTTGCCCAGGCCCTCGAATCCGGCGCTGAAACCGGGAGTCTTTTCCTTTTCGGCACCGGCCGGGGCAGCTTCCCAGAGGTTCACCGGGCGCAGGCCGAGTTTTTCCATCTGGCGAAAGGCGTCGGGCCGGCCGCTGGCTTCGATCTGGCCCTCGGCCATCCCGCCGTCCGCCTGCAGTGCCCGGTATTCAAAAGTCGGCATTTTGTTTAAGAAAACATCGAACGCCGAACATCGAACGTCGAATCACCGAAGCGCGTGTGCCGGCCCGGTTCGATGTTGGTTGTTCGATGTTTCCTGGTTCACTTCATGACATTGTCGGTTCTCGAGCTCATTTTTCCGCCACCACGCCAGCCGGAGTTGATCCGCGCGTCGTCGAATCGAGCGTTTCGTTTCTAGTCGTGCGCGCGACCTCCTTCGCCGTGGTGACACTCAGGACTTCATCGACCGTCGTGATCCCCAGGCGCACCAGCCGCCAGCCGTCCTCGGCCAGCGTGCGCATGCCCGCCCGCCGGGCGGCATCGCGAATCTGGTCGGTCGAAGCATTCTTTAAAATGAGCTGGCGGACTTCATTGTCGCTGTCCATCCACTCGAAGATGGCGTGCCGGCCATAAAAGCCGGTGTTCCGGCATTCACTGCAGCCAACGGAACGGTAGATGGTGGTGCTGGCCGGAATGCCGAGCTGGATCTTGAGCGCCTGCGCGGTGGGTGAGTGGTCCGGCTGTTTGCAGTGCCGGCAAAGCACGCGCACCAGGCGCTGAGCCAACACCGCTTCGAGTGACGAAGAGACGAGGTACGGTTCGACGCCCATGTCCACCAGGCGCGTCAATGCGCCCGGCGCATCGTTCGTGTGCAGCGTGGAAAAGACCAGATGCCCCGTCAGCGACGCCTGCACGGCGATCTGCGCCGTTTCCTGGTCGCGAATTTCACCGATCAGGATCACATCCGGGTCGTGGCGCAGAATGGAGCGCAGCCCGCGGGCAAACGTCAGCCCGGCCTTTTCCGAAACCTGGATCTGGTTCACCCCCTTGAGCTGGTATTCGACCGGGTCCTCGATCGTGATGATTTTGCGCACCGCATCGTTGATCTCATTCAGCGCGGTGTAGAGGGTTGAGGTTTTGCCGCTGCCGGTTGGACCGGTGACCAGGACGATTCCATGCGGCAACTGGAGCACGCGACGGAAGCAGATCAGCTCGCGCTGGTCCATATCCAGCTCCTCCATGCCGCGCAAGGTGGCGTTCTGTCGCAGCAGGCGCATCACCACCGCTTCGCCGTGCAGCATCGGAATGACCGAGACGCGGATGTCCACCTCGCTGTCTTCAATGCGGATTTTGATGCGGCCATCCTGCGGCAGGCGCTTTTCCGCGATGTTCAAATGACTCAGGATCTTGACCCGCGAGACAATGGCCGGCTGAAAGCGTTTGAGCTGCGCAGGCACGGGAATGTCCTGCAACACGCCGTCGATGCGGTAACGAATCCGGAATTCATCCTCGAACGGTTCCAGATGGATGTCCGAGGCGCGAAGCTCGATCGCGTCCTTGAGCACCTGGTTCACGAACCGGATGATGGAGGCTTCATCCCCGGCGACGGCGTCGAGGTTTGTGTCCTCGGCATTCTCATCAACGACTTCAAAACCCTTTTCCTCATCGAGCGTTCCAATCGTGTCGGCGCCCACCCCGAGGCGCTTTTTCAGTTCGCGCTGGATCACCTCGCTCGAGGCGAGCACTGGCTGGAGGTTTAGACCGGTCAAGGTTTTCAGCGCATCGAGTCCCTGGGTGGCGAACAGCCGGCTGGTGGCGATTTCCACCGTGCCGTTGGTCCGTTTGAGCGGGAGCAATTCCTCTTTCAGAAGGATCCTGGCTGGAAAAAGCGAAAGCAGTTGGCGGTCGGGTTCAGCCTCCTCCAGGGTGGTATAGGCCACCCCGTATTCCTTGGCCAGCCAGCGCAACACGTCTTCCTCAGTCCTGGGTGAAGTGCCGGATTTGGGATGAAGCAGAATGTCAACGTCCGTGGTGGAGATCTGCCGGGCGGCGATCATTTTGTCGAGCAGAAGCTGCAAATCCGGAGCCTGTGCGGCGGGCGTGGTCATTGGGATGGGGGGCGATGGGGTGGTGGAGGATTGGAGCAAGCAAATGAAGGAGCCAGGACCAACCCCGAATGGGCAACGGCTCTGTTCCGCTCCCCCAATACCGGCGCCGCAGCACTGGGGGCTAAGCGTCGGCGAGGGCGCGCAATGCCCACCCTTTCCCGTCCGAAGGGCCTTAGCCGCGCCGACCCGGCCTGCGCCGGAGGCTCCGCCGAGGCGAGAGCGGCTCCGGCCGCGCAGGCGGGAGAGGATCGGGGCGAGGGATTCGCGGACTTTCGCATGCGGCAGCGCTTTGGATTTGAACTGGCGTTGTCGAAGGGCTTATCTGACCAGTCCGGACGCCAGCGCCACGGCTTCCTGCCTGGGCGTGAGGACTGCTTTCAAATCGTCCTGCGCCTTTTCCAGGGCAACTTCCTTGGCCTGGCGGGCAGCGCGATATTTTTCCATGGCCGCTTTGATCTGGTCCGTCGGGGCTTTGGCATCTACGGCATTATTCAAGGCTTCCAGCTCCGGCATGGGCGTGCCGCCGAAAAAGCCGCCGCGACGTCCGGGGCCGGGACCGTTGTCACCGTTGTTATCACCGCGCCGTGCGCGGAACATCCGGCCAAACCCGGGAGGACCCGCGTCACGCCGCGCCTCCATGACCTTCTGCACGCGCGCCTCGATGACCTTCCATTCCTGATCGTTCGTCACGCTCATCTCGTCGCGGATGTTTTCCATCATCCGTTGCTGAAACTGTGCCGGGTCAAAATTGCCGCCGCCAAAACGCCGTCCGCCGCCGCCGCCCTCGTTTTGCGCCAACACCGTCGGAACCGCCATGCAAATCGTGGCGGCCATGCCTGCTACCAGTAACGAATTTCTAAGTTTCATTTTTGCCTCTCTAATGCCTGATCGATCTCTTGTTTTTTCTCTGTCCATCACCGGAATATACGATGTCATTCGGTGATCCGCATTTGTTATGCAAAGAGCATGCCATGCGCGGATCCCTCGTGTTTTGGGGCTGAATCGAAGCGTGATGCGCGCAACCCTTGCTCACTTGCCACGAGCGCGCGCAGATTTTGCGCACGCCGGAGCGCGACTGGCGGGCAGGGGTGTCCCGCGATCCGGAGCGCGGCCGGGCCCCCCGGTCGGAGCATCCTCACCCTCCGACGCTCGGCCTTTCCCAAACCGTGGTTGTTCGGGAGAATGTACGAAACACAAAATACGCAGCGCGGCGTAGCCGCAAGCAAGATCGAGCATGGAGGACGGAGACTGCAGAATGGAAAGACGCCCTCACCCCGCCCCTCTCCCATCGGATGGGAGAGGGTGGCCGCCGGCCGGGTGAGGGTCGCCTGGAAAAATTTGCGCGGCCTGCGCAAACTTTCATAGATCGTAGTACGGAATCGCTGCCGCAGTGATTCCTATTGCTGCCAGCGTCTGAACTCACTGGATAGTGAACCAACTCCGGTTTGACAAAACACGTCTCTTTCTCTGGCTCTATTCGTATATTTCATGGTTTCTGCCATATGGTTGCCGCCGGTATGGATCTTCAATCTGATGTTGCGGCCGCCGGGGTGGAACTGGCATATCGAGGCCATGAAAAGCCTGACCGAACACCTATGGTTTGAGACGCCGCATCGGCGCGACTACGTTAACATCACCCACACCGTGGAAGCACTCGTGCGGAAGAGCGGGGTGCAGGAAGGGCTTTGCCTCGTTAACGCCATGCACATCACCGCCAGCGTTTACATCAACGATGCCGAAGAGGGGCTGATCCAGGATTACGACGACTGGCTGGAAAAGCTGGCGCCGCACGAGCCCGTTTCAAAATACCGACACAATCGCACCGGCGAAGACAACGCCGACGCGCACCTGAAACGCCAGGTGATGGGCCGTGAAGTGGTGGTGGCAATCACCCAGGGCCGACTGGACCTCGGCCCGTGGGAGCAAATTTTCTACGGTGAATTCGACGGCCGCCGCCGGAAACGCGTGCTGGTAAAAATCATCGGAGGATAGAGAATACAGCGCGGCGGAGCCTCTACATAATCTCCGCGGCTTGCACAAACTTTCATGGATGGTAGTACTAGTGGGTGCCAACCCGGGAAGAAAATGAACCGTGAAATACGCGAAGTGAACTGGCGTGTTTTCGGCTCGGTGCCGGTGCGGGGAATATCGCAACCGCGACCAGACTGGACACCTGAAGTCTGTGCGAGTGTCAATGGTGAGGACTGGTCCGAATGCAAACTAATCGATCACAACAACCGTTTACGGAAGAGAATGGAAGTGTCAAAAGTGAGGACTGATAAACATGGGTTTGTCCCGCTCTGCCATCGTACTTTGGTGCCAAGGTGAATTTGGGCGGTCAAAGGGTATTTAAAGGTTGAGGCAGACCGAGTGCTCAACGTGAAGTCTTGACTTCTCTTCTCGCGTCTTTTGCGTATTGGCAATGGCAGTTTTGAATTTGCCAGAGGGATTCGCCGTCAGATCAGTAGGATCAATGTATGAAACGATATGCACTTGGATTGGCGGCGGTTACCGCCGCCGTTGTGTTGACCGGCTGTGAAACGCCCGGCGGTTATCCGGATCAGACGGCCACCGGAGCGTTGGCCGGCGGAGCGATTGGCGCCGTATCAGGCGCCGTCATCGGAGGCAGACACGCCGGCGAAGGCGCGCTGATTGGCGGCGCCCTCGGGGCGGTCACCGGAGGGTTGATCGGACACGCCTTGGACCAGCAGCAAGAGGCGGCACTGCGCGCACAGGCGCCGCAAACCTACGTTCGCGTCGAGCAAGGCCAGCCGCTCGGACTCGCCGACATCAAGGCGCTGGCCAAGGCCGGCATTAGCGACGACGTGATCATCAGCCAGATCCGCAACACCCATACGGCGTACCATCTTAGCGCCGCGGATATCATCGACCTGCATGATTCGGGCGTGAGCCAGAAGGTGATTGATTTCATGATCAACACGCCGAGCTCGGCAGCAGTGGCTGCTCCGGCGGTGCCCGCCGGCTCCCCACCGCCCCCACCGAGTGAAACCGTCGTGGTCGCACCGGGTCCGGGATACGTGTGGGTTCCTGGGGACTGGACGTGGCGCGACGGCTGGGTTTGGGTGGGTGGCTATTGGGCTTGGCCGCCATATCCAGGCGCGGTTTGGGTTCGAGGCTACTGGCGCGGTGGACCGTACGGGTGGAGGCGAATGCCGGGCCATTGGCGATAAACCCTTCCATTATCTGCCTGCCGAACCCGCAGGACACCGGGAAAGAAACTGGAGCGAAATCAGCAACGATCTCTCCCATCGCTTGGGAGAGGGTGGTTACATCGGCAAACTCGATTGTGACCGGCTTTATTCGACTTACAAAGTGGGCCTTGTGCTGCTTGCCGGCAGTCACCTGTCGCCGCCTGCGAAGCCGCCGCCGGGCACGCTGGACAACTTGCTGGCGCTGCAGGACGACTCCGGCGGCTGGAGTTGGATTCCGGCGTCCAACGTCAGGCCCACACATCGCTTTTATCTCCGCCACCGGATGGTCATCAGTTGTCATCACTTTTCACTGGAATTGAATGACCACGCTGCCCTTGGCCGATAGCCGATAGCCAAGGCGAAAAGAATCAAGTCCATCGAACTCTCGGCCGACACAGCCAACCCGGACAGAATTGCCTACGTCAAAGCGGGCTTTCACACCCGGCAGGAATCCATGGTCAAGTGGCTCAAATAGTGTAAGGTGTCAGAGTGATTGGCGCTGGCTCATCGGCGACGATGCGCGCCTGACGTCCGGGGCTTCGGCGGGTGCGATTAGAAGTAAGGGTGAATTTGCGGTCCAATAGGAACTTCGTGCTCGACGCCAGCCGCCGCCGCTCTACATGCCTCCGTGGGGCGGCACAATCAAAGATGCCGAACTCGAGGATCTGGTTGCGTATTTGATCAGCCTCAAACCCAAGGGAGAGGAACCCGGCTTTTAGCGGCCGTCTCGCAAATGGTGTCTGGTGGGGCAAGGCTCTTCATGAACCAGACCTCCTGGAGGGAAGCGCTTCGTCGCTTCCCCATTTGATCAGGGCACCGACGAAGCGGTGCCCTCCAGGTTTATGGTCCGTGAGCAGTTCCGAAAGGAACATAGAGCTGCTGACGAGCCGCCCTGTTGCCGAAAACAGACGGCTCGCGTGGACGCTCGCCCCACCGGACCCGGCCGGGGGCACCGAAACCCTACTTTTGGGCGGCGTTCTCCTGCCCCTTCGGTTCTTTCGGCGCCTCCTTTTTGTCGCTCTCGCCCTTGGGTTCGGGCGCCTGCTTTGCGGCTTTGAGGATTTCCTGGGCCGGCAGGATGATGGAAGTCACATTCTGGCGGTAATTATAGGCGCCGCCGCTGCCGGAACTGACCGCCCGCATCACGAACACCCCCAGGACCTTTCCGTCCAACAGAAATGCCGGGGAGCCGAGAGTGGTTGCCGTCGCGGTGCTGTCCGGGATGTAGAACATGCGCGGTTTTTGGACGACGGCGGCGATGTGTTCGATGGAGGCGGCATAGGCGCGGCTGGCGGCTTTATTGAGTCGATTAAGCGTCATCACCTCGTCCAGCACCTGCGCCGGCGCCGACCGGTTGAGATCGACCGCGGCCATCGGCGTGGCGGGTTTGGTTTTCGGCCGGATAAAGGCCAGGTCAAGGTCCTTATCGCGCAGGACAATTTCGGCCGGCAATTCGGAGCCGTCGTCCAGCAGGATTTTCACGTCGCTGACCTCGCTGTCCACCTTGTATCTCGACTGCTGGGACATCACGCGTTGGTACATGTCGCTGGGATCGCACGCGGAGAGCGCGAGGACGGTGAGGCCCGAGGGGTCCACCACAGTGCCGGTGGCTTCCTGTTTGGTTTCCTGCGGGGCCGACGGCTGACCGGACGAGGAATAGGTCATTTTCAAGACGATCTCCACGGTAACCACGGCGTGCTGGTTCTTGTTGAAAATGTCGCGTCCTTTTTCGGCGAGTTCGCTCGGGAAGCAGGGAGCGGCCCAGAAGCCAGCCAACAAGGCCGAGGCCAGGACCAGGTTCTTTTTGCAGTGCATGATTTCCTTTCAATCGGTGTTCAGTTTTTCCAGTTCGGTTCCATTTCCAGATACACGGTGTGAATGCCACGCAGCACTTTGAGCACCACGACGGTCTGTTTGGCGGCGCCTATTTGCTCCATTTGCCGCCGCAAATCGTCCACGTTGGCGATCGCCTTGCCGTCCACTTCCAGGATCAGATCGCCGACATAGAGCGAGCCGAGTTCGGCCCAACTGCCCGACTTCACGTCCTCCACGAGGGCGCCGCGCTGATCGCGGTCCCATTGTTGCTCCGCGGCATCGAAGAAGCAGACATTGCGGGTGGTGAATTCAAAGTCGTCGTTGCGATACTTCTTCATTTCGCGCCGCAGGCGGGGCGAGCGCTCCAGTTCGACCGGGGTTTTCAGCCTCGTCTTGCCGCGAAGGACCGTCAATTCGACCGTCTTGCCAATGTCGTACTGCCGGATCAACGCCGAAAGTTCGTCTTCGTACTCCGAGCCGCTGGCCGTCAGTTTTTCGTCGTCCACGGCCAGGATGAAATCTCCCGGTTTCAACCCGGCTTTCTCGGCGGTGGTGCCGGGATAAACCCGCGTGATGTAAAAGCCTTTCAGATCGGGTTCGCCCAGTTGTTTCGCGATCTCACGGCTGATGACCTGCGTTTCCACGGGCAGCCACGCCTTGGCAACCTCCAGACCCGGGTCCTTCAATTCCTGGATGCCGACTTTGACCACGGCCAGGTAGCGCACCGCTTTGCGCTCGAACGTGGCGATGACGGGGACGGGATCGCTTTTGCCTTCCGTCAGTGTGCGGGTGAGGTCGATCAATTCCGGGACGTTGTTGACGGGCGCGCCGTTGACTTCAACGAGCACGTCCGTCGGTTCGAACGACGGTTTGGCTTCACCGGCCGGGCCGCCCGGGCGGACGGAAGTGACCAGCACTCCCTCGATGCCGGCGCGTTTCATTTCCCGGGCCAGCAGCGAGGAAAGGTCGCGCGCAGTGAACCCCCACTGCTTCAGCTCCTGCTCTTTCGGATAAATCTCGCCGCGCTCGACCGGCACGAGACGGACGCTGATCTGTTGTCCGTCCCGCTGGATCACCGCGGGGACATCCTTGCCGATGGGCAGGCTGGTGGCCAGCCGCATGAAATCAGGCATTTGCTCGTCGAAACGCACTTCCGCCGGCGTCCCGTTCAAGCGCAGCAGCAAATCGCCGGCCCGCAGTCCCGCCCGGCTGCCCGGTGAATCGGCCAGCACACCGCCGATCATGACGCCGTGCTCTTCATGCGTATTCTTGAACAACGGTTGGACGTCGATGCCCAGCCAGCTTCGCTTGATTTTACCGTGAGCCATGAGTTGCTCGCCCACGCTCCGCGCAAGATTGCCCGGGATGGCGCCGCCGAGGCCAAAGCTGATTTCGTTGATGCCGACTATTTCACCGCGCAAATTGACGAGCGGGCCGCCCGAGTTGCCGCCGTAAATGGCCGCGTCATGCCCGATCCAGCGGACGAGGGCGCCGACGTTTTCGCCGTCCAGTCTGAACTGCGCGGCGGAACGCCAGAACCGCGGCATGACCAGCTCGGTGTTGCTGACGATGCCGAGGGTGACGGACTGCGAGAGGGCCATGGGACTGCCCATGGCCAGGATGTAATCGCCGACGCGCATCGCCGAGGAATCGCCAAAGCGGGCGGGTGTGAACTCGCGGGGCTTTTCCGGCTTCAATTTGATGATGGAAATGTCCGTTAGCGGATCGGTACCCACCAGTTCGGCTTCGACTTCCTCCCGATTCCATAACGTGCAGAACATTCGTTTGCCGTGACCGGCCACGTGATGGTTGGTGATGATGTAACCGTCCTTGGTAATGATCACGCCGCTGCCGACCTCCTGCATTTTGATTTCGCGTCCCTCGCCGTATTCCGCGGAGACGACGCGAATCCGCACGAGCGCCGGACGGACTTTGGCGATGGCCACGTCGATCGTCGCGCGCAACTCCGACGGGATTTCGCGGTCTTTCGCCTGCAGGCTGCCGATCAAAGAGAGAACGCAGAAACCCAGCACCGGGAGCGCCCGCCGGGAACCGCGCGACAATTCACTTCGAATCATGGAACGTGGTTTAAAGGAAACCTGCGGAGTTGCAAGCGCCGAATCGCCCGCGGCTGTCCGGCAGTGCCTCAATTTGAGATTTCGTCGAATGAATGCAACGGCAGGGCCGCGCTGCATCGCGGCCGGACGCGCAGCAGCGCGTCCCTACCCTTCAGATTGGGACACTGCCACCCGGCCGCCGCCAGGCCGCGCTGAGTTGAAGGGCCCTATTTGGACTTTGACGTCGTCGCTTCCGATGACCCGGCGGCGCCCGCGATTCGGTTTGCGACTTTGACGCCGTTCACGTCATCGTAGCTGAACGTGAGTCTGTCGCCCAGCTTCAGGTCGCGCATTTCGGCGTCGGTCTTGCCGTTCAACGCGATGAGGCAACCGTCAGCCAGGTGGAATTTTTCCGATTGGATCGCCGCTTTGGCCTTCACCGTTCGATCGGTGAGATCAATGGCCGTCAGAGTGCCGGTAAAGGTGGCGCTGGTTTGCGTGATTTCCTGCACCGTTGGCGTGTTGTTTGGGACTTCATAAATGACCGTCACATGATCACCGGGTTGCACGTCGGCCAGCGCACCGGGCCTGTCGCCCCGGACCACGACCTTGCACTCCTCGGCGAGCCGAAAGGTCCGATCCATCCCACGCTGGTGCAGGGTCACCACGTGTTTCTTCGGATCGATCGCCTTGGCCGTGCCTTCAAATCGCATCGCTTGCTGCACCACGCGGTCGGCCACCAACACGCCGCTGGCGTTCTGGTAACGGACGGTCACCTTCTGGCCCGGATGCAGGTCGCCGGCCGCGCCGGGGTGATTATCGAGGAAAGTGTAGGCACAGGTGTCGCCCAAGTTGAAGGATTTGGTCAGCAACCATCCCTTGACCTTGAGCACGTGTTCTTGCGGTTCAACGGCAACGACGATGCCTGTGTAGTTCATTTGTTGCTTGGCAACCGTGGTCGCCTGATCGGCCCAAGCCGGGAACACCCCGGTCGCGGCCAGTGCAGAAAGACACACGACCGTCCAAGTGTGTGATGCAGCGGTTTTCATGGTCTGAATATACCCCGCAGCGACAGGGATGTTCAACCCAGGAAGGGGCGCGAATTGAACTGCCGGCTCGCGAGCACGCTCGCCCCACCGAGTTCGGATTTGGGCAACACCCCCCGAGGTGCGTCCCGTTTGACCGGGATCGAACCTTCCCACTTTCTCGCTTGGAGGGGTTAGGAGATTTCGTATTCTCCCGGCAAAATGAATGCTTCGGCCAATCGGCCTGCTGCAATGAACGTTCGGAACCGGGCACTCGCAAGCGCCGCGCTGTTGCCTGTCGTTCTGATCCTGGTTCAGCCGCTTCTGCTTCCTGGCGCGACCAACACCCCGCCTTCAGCCGGGGCGCTGCTGTGCGTGGCCTGTCACGAACGGGTAACGCCGAATATCGTGGCCGACTGGCGCCTCAGCCGGCACAACGAAGTCAAGGTCGGTTGCGCCGATTGCCACGGCGACGGACATTCCTCCACCGACGATGTTGAAAAGGTCCGAATTCCCACCCCGGAGACCTGTGCCGAATGCCACGACACGCAGGTGGCGCAATTCAAGAGCGGCAAGCACGCGCTGGCCTGGGCGGCCATGAACGCGATGCCGACCATTCACTGGCAACCCATGGCCATGACTGAAGGCATGAAAGGCTGCGGCGCCTGTCACAAGATCGGCCTCAAGTCGGAGAAGGAGATCAAAGCCCTGAAAACGACGAGTGCCGGGTTTGGCGTGGCTTCCTGCGATGCCTGCCACACGCGGCATACCTTCTCGAAAAAAGAAGCCCAACAACCGCAAGCCTGCGAGACCTGCCACATGGGTTTTGACCATCCCCAGTGGGAAATGTATTCCGGCTCCAAGCACGGAGTTCGCGCGCTGTTGAAGCAAACCGGAACCCTGCCCCCTTCCACGCCCGCGCCCACCTGCCAGGATTGCCACATGCGGAACGGACATCACGACGTGGATACTCCGTGGGGTTTCCTCGCCGTGCGCCTGCCCATGCCGGAGGACCAGCAATGGGCCGCGGATCGGGCCACGATTCTGCAGGCGCTGGGCGTGCTCGATCCCGAGGGCAAACCCACGGCGCGGCTCGACGTCGTCAAGGCGGCCAGGGTTGCCAAACTCACGCCGGAGGATTGGCGGCAGGAACGCAACCAGATGCTCGCCACGTGCAATAAGTGTCACTCCGGCAATTTCGCCAAAGAACAGCTCGCCCAGGGCGACAACATGATCAAAGCAGCCGACCGTCTCATGGCCGAGGCGATCCGGATCGTCGCCGGGCTTTACCAGGATGGCCTGTTGAAAAAGCCGGCGAATTATTCGCAGGCGTTTCCGGACCTGCTCACGTTCCACGACGCGCCGACGGTGATCGAGCAAAAGCTTTTTGTCATGTTCCTGGAACATCGGATGCGGACCTTCCAGGGCACGTTCCACGCCAACCCGGACTACGCCCTTTGGTATGGTTGGAGCAAGATGCAGCGCGACCTGACGGAAATCAAGGCGCTGGCCGACGAGTTGCGGGACCAGGGCAAGCGGATGGAGAAGTGAATGGTTTGAGAGGGCGAGGCCTTCCATGAACTTGGGCGAAAGCCTGGAGGGCACCGCTCCGTCGGTGCCCTGATCACCAGATGGGGAAGCGGCGGAGCGCTTCCCTCCGGGAAGAACAGGTTCATGGAAAGGCTCTAATCCACGTCGGTCCGGAATGGTGACGCCGGAAGGCCGGCGCGGTTGAAAAGATTTCCCTCGGGCACATTGGCCCAGCCGTACCGGACCACCGCCGGCCGCGAGACCGCGTCCGCGGTGACTACGATCGTCCTGCCGTGGATTTCAGCGTGCGCCGGATGAAAAAAGTTGTCCGGCCCAGCCATGATGAAGCCCTGGAGCGGGCCGTCCTTCGCCACCAGCCCGCCGCCGAGATGCATGAATTGTAGAACCGCCTTTGAGCCTTTGATCTTCATGGACTCGAAAACCGGACCCGAGTATTCAATTTTTTCGCCATACCCGAGGGCGCGCGCCGCCAGCGCCAGGCGCGCGCCGACCGGTTGCTTGTGTGCCGGGTGAATGTCGTCGGCGTCGCCGCAGTCGATGGTCACCGCCATGGCCGTGTTCCTGGTGTGCTGCCAGGAAAGCAATTGCGCTTCGCGGATTTCCGGGGTCATGTCGCGGTAAGGCGCAATCTGCACGAACAGGAAGGGGAAGTCGCCTTCGCCCCACGCCTGGCGCCAGTCGGCGATCAGCGCCGGGAACAAGGTGCGGTATTGCCGCTCGCGGCCCACGTTGGCTTCGCCTTGATACCAGATGACGCCGCGGATGGCATACGGCAGGAGCGGCGCGATCATGCCGTTGTAGAGCACGGTGGGCGCGCTGGCGCTCCGGCCCGCGCTCATCGGCGGCCACGGAACGTCTTTCAGGTTCACGCCAACCCGGTACTGCCACGGGCCCGCAAGGTTGAGCGGTTCGGTCGGCGTGCCGGTTTTCAACACCAGTTGCAGCTTTTGATCCCCCCAGATGCCGCCGTTGCCGCCAGTGTCGAGGACGCGGACGGCAACGACATTCTGTCCGGGCTTCAGCACCCCCGCGGGCACCGGATATTTCCGGTCCAGGTCGTAACCGTTCATCGAGCCGACCCGAACGCCGTTCACCCACGTGGTGTCCTGGTCATCCACCTTGTCCACGTCCAATTCCGCCTCCGCGTTGGTGACGCTGTCGGGAAGTTCGAAGGTCTTCCGAAACCAGACCACGCCGTGGAGGTTCGGTTCGCCGGCATCTTGCCAATACCCGGGCAGGGTCATTTGTTTCCAGGAACCGGCGTCCAGGTCGGGCGCGTTCCAGGGCTGGCTGGCGGCCGAGCCGGGATCATTCGCGCGAAACCAATTCTCCAGCCGCATCTCGAACTCGCGCCGGGCGCCCTCCGGATCTGAGATCGAGCGCTTGAATTCCGCCAGCGTCGCGGCCAATCCAGGCACCGTGCGCAAGCCCGCTTCGCTCGTCCACGCCTCAGCCGGCGTGCCGCCCCAGGAGCTGTGAATCAACCCGATGGGCACATGCCGGGCCTGATGGAGATCGCGTCCGAAGAAATAACCCACCGCGGTGAAGTCTTTGACCGTATCCGGCGAGCACACCGACCAACCGCCGGACACGGTTTGCGCGGGTGTGAACGACGTCTTTTGGGTCACGTAAAATTGCCGGATCTCGGGATATTTGGCGTCCTTGACCTCCTGTTCCCAGTCCGTGATGGGTTTCTGTCCCGATTGCAGGCCGAGGTGGCGTTCCATGTTCGACTGGCCGCTGCAAACCCAGACTTCGCCAACGAGAACGTTATTCATGTTGCGCCTGTTCTTGCCGGAAATCGTCAGGGTGAACGGTCCGCCGGCTTTCAGCGGCGCCAAGTAAACCATCCATTTGCCATCCGCCGAGGCAGTGGCGGAAACCGTCTGTCCGGCGAACTCGACGGCGACGCGCTCGCCCGGGTCGGCCGTGCCCCAGACAGGCACGCTCATGCCCTGCTGCAGGACGGCGTTGTCGGTGAAGAGCGGGTTCGGGGTGACGTTGGCGCGCGTTTGGGAACCCGTGCACGCAACGACCACCAGCGGCAGGAAAAGGAAATACTTTTTCATGTTGAGGTGAGTGGAGAATTGCAGCCGCGGAAATCTGCGGCAAGAAAAATGGGTGCGGCGGTGCAGCACCCGGGCCAAAGTCGAGAACCCGAAGGCTTGGATGAGCGCGAAGCGTTTGGAGTGCGGCGATTTATCACCGCTTTCCAGGCGGGAAGGATGGCCAAAGGGCGGGGTGTTGCCACGGTTGGCCATCGCAGCACGAGCGGCGCTAAAGCGCCGCACTCCAAACGCTCCGCGCCAGAGAACGCCAGGGCTCACTCGACAGCGCTGAACACAGGGCGCCGATCCGACCTGGGTCGCCTCGCCAAGGCGACACTGCCGGGAGGTCACGCCGGCATTTAATTCCGCTTTTCGGCAAAAATAAGGCGGTTCACCCAAACAAATCCATCTGTGGCGGCGAAGCGAGCTTCTTGATTTTGTCGCAATCTGCTAAGGGCAAATCAAAGATCCCGGTAAACTTCGGAGCGATGTTGAATCCTGTAGATGCGGACGAGCCGTTGAGCTGGATAGACCCAATAGAGAATTCGCCAATCTCCAATTCTCAATTTGCATAACCCCGCCAGGTCTTCGGGCATTCCAACGAGCCGCCGATGCACCATGACCTCGGCGTTATCTGCCAGCCATTGAATGCGGCGCTCGACGCTTGCGCCAACGACGGAATCGAGCGCGGCAAGCTGGGCGTCAGCCCGGCTGCCTATTTCGACTCGGTAGGAGGACATGGCAGATGACGCGGCCGCCAAGGTTTAAACTTGCCAGCCAAATCTTCAGCGCGCGCTTCGCGCAATTCAGCGACTATTTTCGGGTTGTTCGCCGTGAGCCAGTCGTAAAGCTCGTCAAGCGTCTCCACGCTGTCGAGAACGGGTTTTGGTATGACGACGTTTTGCTCTGCCATGCTCGAACCATAACAGGTTCCCAAGGCAAAATCCAACTGATTTGCGCTACGAAAACAAATCTCAAACTGCGGCGGCGGAAATCTCATCTCATCTCCGGCTCCTTGACCTCCGGCTCCATCTTTCCCCGGCCGATTGTCCCCGCAACGCAATGCCCGGCGTAGTTTCGCTTCAGTCCACCCCGCCGGCACTGGCTGGCACCGGAGCGCGGGGCTTTAGAATGTCGCCGAGTAAATCCGGTCGAGTCGCATCGCGTTCCACGCACGGATACTTTTCTCCTGCGTGATAGTCCAGCTTGCAGGTCTTGAAATAGTCGTCGTTTTCCACCAGGAGCTCGAGCGGGGCGGAGTTGGTCTTCGTCGATTCCAAGGCTGTGCGCAGAATGTCGGGTGTCCACCGCCGGTCGTTGACCGCCACCAGCTTCGCATTCGGGGCGATGCCCGCGTTGTCCGCCGGCGAACCCGGGATGACGTCCAGGACGGTTCCGTCTTCCTTGACGACCAATCCCAGGGAAGAGCGCAGGTCGGTGAACTTGTGCTCTTTCTCGCGACTTTCAAACAGCTCCGGCGGCTTGTTGGTGTAAGCCAAGCGCCAGCCGGAATTCGTAATCCCGCCGAGCGGCGCCCGTGGAGCGAGGTCATAGACCCGGTTTTGAAAGAATTCCCGCCAATCGTAGGCAGCGACCTCGTTCAACGCGGCCAGGACGTCGTCGAGCGTGTAGGAAATAACGCTGGGCGGGCCGCTTTGGCCCCCAAAGAACGCCCGGCAGAAATCATCGAGCGATCGATGGCCATGGCTCTGTTGGCGGATGATGGTGTCCGCCTCCAGCCAGATCAAAACGCCCTCGGGATAAAAATCCACGCTGCGCCGCCAGGCGGTGCCTTCGGGCGGGGCTTCATAGAGCAACTGGGCGGCCACAGTGGTGTCCAGCAGCGGACGCCACTTCCGCCCGGCCTGGTCTTGCATGCCGGCGGCAGTGAGCGCGAGGGCCTGATGAAAATCTCCATTCGTCCAGAGCCCGCAACGCGCGGCGAGCACTTCGCCGAGATACTCGGTGAGCCCTTCGTAAACCCAGAGCAATTCATCCTTCATGGGCTGCTGAAAATCGGGCGTGGCCAGCCCGGCCGGCCGGCGGTATTTCCCGTTCCACGAATGCGCCATTTCGTGCGGCAACAGCTCCGCCTCCAGTTTCCGCGTCTTTTCATCGGTCAAAAACTTCTCGTCCGTGCGGTTGTCGCTGGACTCATGATGTTCGAGGCCGAAATGGGCGACGTGATCGCTCAGGGTGAGCAGAAAATGGTAACTTCGGTAATGACGCGCGCCGAAGAGCGTCCCGGTTTCCGCAACCAACCGCTGGAAATGTTGAATGTCCTCCGGCTTCATGTCGAGCGCGGCGGCGCTGTCGGCCACCATATGAATGTAATGCGTCGGGTTTTGTCCCGGCGTCAGGTCAATCGTCCGGAAGTAGTGGCCGGCGATGAGTGGCGAATCCACCAGTCGCTCTAGGGTCACCGGGGAAAACTCGAGGCCGTCCGGCGTCTCCCTTGCCAGCGGGAGGGCGGTGCCGAACTCCCATCCGGCGGGCAGATGCAAGGTGGCGGCGAATTGAATGTCGTCCGCCTTGGCGCCCTGGGGATAAAGCAGCACCTGGTTCCAGCTCAGGTCCAGCAATTGAGCCGTGAGGGAAGGGCCGGCCGAATACTGCCCCTCGCCCGACGGCAGGAGAAAATCGAGCGCGACCTCGACGTTGTTGGCACCGGCGGGAACGGTGAGGTGGAAGGCGTACATGTCCACGTTATCGCGCTGCCACGCCAACGGCTTGCCACCGGCGCTCATTTTGATGCCGGTCAGTTGGTTAATGGGGCCGGTCGGCCCATGTTCGCCGGGAATCCACTTGGGATAAACCAGCGTGAGGTTTCCGGGCTGGGCGGGAATCTCGAGCCGGGCGTGCAGGATTTTGCGCGCCACATCGGTGGCATCCACGTGCAAGGCGATGGATCCGTTCTGGGCGTAAGCCGCCGTGGCCAACAACCCGACGCAGCCGGCCAGGAACATTCGGGGAATGAGAAACTGGCGGAAAGCTTTCATGCTTTGTTATTGGACGGACATTATTTTCTTCTTCGAAAAAAGCGAGCGCCAAGTTCATCAATCCAATCACGGAGGAGGGGTCAACCCATGGTTTCGGGCGGCCGATCGACTGGAAGATGATACGAGAATCAATCGCCGGATCGGACGTGAGGATGAGCGACAAATGCCGGAGTACCGGCCCATACTATGGGTTGACCCCTTTGCTGCCTGGGTTGACCCCTTTGCTGCCATTATTTTTATTTCGGTATACGTGCCGGAGATTATTTGGTCATGGATATTTGCCCGTTTCTTTCTGCTGGGCCACGAATTTCCCTTCGGTCAATGGTTGACGACAGTACTTTGGGGCTGTTGCCCTCTGTTAGGAGTTATTATAGGTATGATTTGGGGAATCGAAACCGCCGCGCGGAAAAAAGTCGCAACGATTGTTTCGTAAGCGGGAGATCATCCAGTGCCGGAAACTAGCCGTGGCGGCTCAGACGGATACGAAGGTTATGCGGAAATGCATCCCCGTCACGCAAAAGGTCTGCCGCTAGCGGCCAAACAAATCCAACTGCGGCGGGGGGGCGAGTTGCTTGAGTTTGTCGCGGTCCTGCTGGCGGCGCGGGGATTGCCGCCCGGCGCCCTCCGGCGTCAATTCGGATTCTTCGAGGTTGTTGAGAATCACCTTCGCCCGCTCCAACACTTCCTTGGGCACGCCCGCCAGCCGCGCGACGTGGATGCCGTAACTCTTGTCGGTGCCCCCTTCGACAATCCGGCGCAGGAAGACAATCTGATCGCGCCACTCCCGCACGGCCACGTTGAAATTCTTCAAACGCGGCAGCCGCGCGGCGAGTTCGGTCAACTCGTGATAATGCGTGGCGAAGAGCGTTTTGGCGCCGACCTGGTTGTGCAGGTGCTCGACAATGCTCCAGGCCAGGCTCAGCCCATCGAAGGTGCTGGTGCCGCGCCCGATTTCGTCGAGCACGATCAGGCTGCGCGGCGTGGCGTTGTTCAGGATGTTCGCCGTCTCACACATCTCGACCATGAAAGTGGATTGCCCGCGCGCCAGATCGTCGCTGGCGCCAATGCGCGTGAAGATGCGGTCCACCAGATCGATGCGCGCCTCCGTTGCCGGGATGAACGAGCCGGTGTGCGCGAGCAGGGCGAGCAAGGCCACCTGCCGGATGTAGGTGCTTTTGCCCGCCATGTTCGGACCGGTGATGAGGGCGATTTGAGGGTAGGGCGCGCAGTCCTCTGCGCGCCGCGATTCGGATGCGGTTTGGGCGGTGGCGGCGGGCAACGGAGTGCCCGCCCTACCTGAAAGTCCCGCGTCATTCGGCACAAATCGTTCTTCACTCAGGGTCTGTTCCAGCACCGGATGCCGCCCGTCGCGGATGCGCAGGATCCCTTCCGTGCCGATTTGCGGGCGGCAATAGTTGTGAAGTCGCGCGGTTTCTGCAAAGGACGCCAGCACGTCGAGTTGCGCCAGCGCGGCTGCGGTCTGTTGAATGTCCGGCAGCCGGCCCAGCACCGTTTCGCGCGCGCGCTGGAATAATTCGTATTCCAGCTTCATGCTGCGTTCCTCCGCGCCCAGGATTTTACCCTCCATCTCCTTCAACTCGGGCGTGATGAACCGCTCGCCGTTGGCGATCGTTTGCTTGCGGATGTAATGCGGCGGCACCTTGTCCAGGTTCGCTTTGGTCACCTCGATGTAGTATCCGAAGACGGAGTTGAACCGGACCTTGAGCGATTGGATGCCGGTGCGGTTGATTTCGTCCGTTTGAAGCTTGGCGATCCAGTCTTTGCCGCCGCGCGTGGCCGCGCGCAGTTCGTCGAGCGCCGGATCGAACCCGTCGCGAATCATGCCGCCCTCTTTCAATGACAGCGGCGGATCGTCCACGATGGCGCGGGAAATCACCTCGACCAGATCGGGCAGTGCGGTGAGTTGGGCCGTCAATTCGTCCACCAGGGTAGGGACGCGCTGCTGCGCGTCCTGGTTTTTCTCATTGATCAGAGACGCGGAGCACCGCGTCCCTACCAGGCCATGAAGAATTCCCTTCAGCCCGGGAATCTGTTCCAAGGCCATCCGCAGCGCGATCAGGTCCCGGGCGTTGCCGGCGCCCGAGCTCAGTCGGCCGCTGGTGCGTTCCAGGTCTCGCACCAGGGCAAGCCGGGCGCGAAAGTTTTCCAGACCGGCCGAATTTTCGACAAACGTCTCCACCGCTTCCTGTCGCCGCTGAATCGGCTCGACCCCGGCGAGTGGTTGAGACAGCCAATCGCGCAGGCGTCGCGCGCCCATCGGTGTGACTGTGCGATTGACTGCGCCGTAAAGAGAGGCGTCGCGCGGCGCTTCCTGGCGCAACGGTTCGAGAACCTCGAGGTGCCGCAGCGTGGTCGAATCCAGCGACAGGTAATCGTTGCGGCGGTAAAACGAGAGGCGTGTGAGGTTGGCGACGTCCCGCCGCAAATGCTGGGTGAGGTAATGCAGAATGCCGCCTGCCGCTCCGATGGCCGCGCTGCGGTCTTTGAGCCCGAAACCATCGAGCGATGCCACTTTGAAATGGTCGCGCACGGTGAACAGCGCGGTTTCCGGAGCGAAAACCCAGTCCTCGTAGCCGCTGAGAATCCAGCCCGGCCCCGTAGCTGCGCTTCCCTCGCCCGGTTCCATCCTGGCGGGACCTCCCTCTCCCATCGGATGGGAGAGGGGCGGAGTGAGGGCCTGGTTTTGGGATCTATTCGACCTGCTGCCGGCGCCACGCAGCAAATCTCGCACGGCATCGGCTTCACTCGGGCAAATGATTTCCGCCGGGCGCAAACGCTCAAGCTCCGTCAGCAGCGCGGTTTCATCTTCCAATTCCGTGGTCATGAAATCGCCGGTGGTCAGATCAGCCAGGGCCAGGCCGAAGATTCCCGCCATTGGACAAACTGCGGCGAGGAAGTTATTGCGTTCGGCCGTGAGCATGCGTTCGTCGAAATGCGTGCCGGGACTGAGAATCTGGGTGACCTCGCGTTTGACGAGCTGGCCCGGACGCGCGTCTTCCATCTGATCGCAAATGGCGACCTTGCGGCCGGCTTTGAGCAGGCGTCCGATGTAGGCGTTGGCGGCGTGGAAAGGAATGCCGCACATGGGCACCACGCCGCGTTTGGTCAGCGCCACGTTGAGGAGTTGCGCGCCGGCCTGGGCATCTTCGAAGAACATCTCATAAAAATCGCCGAGCCGAAACAGCAGCAGCGCGTCCCCGGGCAGTTCGCCTTTGATGCGGCGGTACTGCGCCATCATGGGCGTGAGTTGGGCGTCGCTGACCATCGCCCGCCACGTTAGGTGGAAATCGGTTTCAGGTCGAAAGGAAATTATCCCTGTCAGAAAGCATCAAAATTGTGTTTGGAATCCATCTGCTGGCGAAGGGAGAAAACTTATGAACAGAAATCGCCTTGGGAGCGTGGTGAAATCCGGTATTTGGGGAATGCCTCTCGTTCTCGCGCTGCCCAGCCACGTTCTTGCTGGAGGCACAGTGACCCACTGCACCGAAGCGGACCTGCGCAACGCGGCGGCGTTGGAATCACAAATTCGACCGTGTCCGGCGACCTCGCGGCGCGTCAAGCCTCCGACCATCGCGCCAGCACCTGATTTATCTTGTCTCGCACCCGTGCGCGTGCGTCGAGACGGTCGGCGCCTTGCATCCAGAGGCGGTCGTATTCCGTGTGTTCATGCCGGATGTGCGCGATTACCGCCAGGTCAATCGCCCGCGGGTCCAACTCCCGTCCGGCGGCGGAACGGCCCACGCGACCGCTGCCGCGCCGGGCGGTGTGCGCGGCAATGCGGCGGGCTTCATCCGTTGGACAGGCGGGATATTGCCCTAAAATCGTCTTGGTCATCGTCGCCACAAAATCCTGGTCCTCTTCCACCCGTTGGACGGCGGCGCGCGCGCGCGCTTCGGCCCGTTCGGGCGCGTCGGCGGCGCATTCTTCCGCGGCTTTGGCCAGCGCCTCTTCCGCGACCAGCAGGCCTTGCCGCTCGTAACGCTTGCGCGCGCGGCTGAAACGCACCACCACGGCCGAAAGCGGGCTGTGCTTGCGCGCGCGACGCGACATCGCCGTGTCACCGGCGGGCAGATATACCAGATGATCGAGGTCCGCGCACGTCAGGCAAAGCGGCTGGCCTTGTTCCATGAACAGGAGGTTGCCCTTGCACAATTCCGCCCCGCACTCGCTGCATTTGCCCTCCTGGCTCACCTTCTCAAATACCACCAGGTCCGGCGCCGTGTTCAGTTTTTCGGCGAGGCGCGCGGTTTTCTTCTCCGGCAAATCCGCCGGCGCATAATGCGTGCGGAAAAACTTCTCCCGCTCCGGGTCGCCATTTTCGGTGACCTGGAGTTGTTCCACGCCACGCGGGCTGCGGCGCGTGTAGGAGGCTTCGAATGGACGGAGGCCGCGTGCTTTCACCCAATCCTCGAAGTGGCGCACGACCTGATTGAACTTAGCCGGCCCCACCTGAATCCGCTGTTCGAGGACGCGGTTCTGTTCGTTGCCTTTGCGCCAGCCTTCAAAATGGCTGTCGTGGAGGAACCGCATCTCTTGAAGCAATTCGAGCGGGCCGACGCTGCCGGAGCGTTTCAGCAACGCTTCGGCCGCCTGAACAACTCGTTCGCGCAACTCGCTGTGAGCCGGGTCGGACACTTAGTGGGAGGATAACGCGCCGAGATATTTCCTGTCCAGATCGCGCTTGTTTCATAAATAGCGGCGATCAATCACACATCCTCCAAACGCCGGCGCGTCAATCCATCCCGTTCGGCTGAATCGGCGCTAAACACATGTTCAGGAATGGTGCAACGGCGGGGTGCACCTGCTGTTGGGCCACGCGCTCAAACCCGGTGTAATGCTCCCGCCTCCACCGTCCATCGCTGCGTGTCGCGGCCCAGTTCCCGCGGCCAGTTCTGCTCAGTGGCGGTCATAAACACCTGGCCGCCGGTCCGGCGCGCCTGTTCCAGCAATGGCAGGAAGCCGCTGCGGCGTTTTGCGTCCAACGCCCCCATCACGTCATCGATGAGCAGCACCGGCGCCGAACCATGAATGCCGGTGAGATATTCCGCCTGGGCGATTTTCAACGCGATGGCCAGGGTGCGTTTCTGGCCTTCGCTGGCGAATTGGGCGGCGGCCCGGTCATTCACCAACAGTTGCACGTCGTCCCGATGCGGTCCGATCACGGTGGTTCGACAAGCCCGTTCCCGCCGGCGGGCCTGGGCCAGTTCCACGGCGAAATCTTTCCTCACCGCCGGTAAATATTCCAGGCGCAATTCTTCGGCTTCCCGGGCAATGCGGCGGTAGGCAAGCCGGGCCAACGGCGAGAGTTTCGGAACGAGTTCCTGTCGCCGTCGAATGATTTCCACGCCGGCGGCCAGCAATTCGCCGGTAAAGCTTTCCAGCGCGACTTCGTCCACGATGGCGCGTTTGAGCAGGGCGTTGCGCGAGCGCAGCGCCCGCATATAACGTTGGAGCAGCGGCAGGTAAGCGGAAGAGGATTGGGAGAGCAGCAAATCGACGAACCGCCGTCGGATGCGGGCGGCGCCTTTCACCAGTTGCAGGTCTTCCGTGCAGAATACCACGGTCCGCAGCACGCCGAGGTAATCAGTCAACTTGCGGACGGGCCGCCCGTCCAGAACGAGGCTGCGCTCCTGCGGCGACCAATACATTTTGATTTCATGCTCTCCCTGGCTGACGACGGTGCCGCCGACGAAATAGCCTTTCTGGCCGTGGCGGACCATGGGAGCGCTGCCCAGGCCGCGAAAGGACCGGAGCGTCGCCAGAAGATAAATCGCTTCGAGGACGTTGGTCTTGCCTTGCGCGTTTTCGCCCAGCAGCAGATGGAATCCGGGTGAGAAGTCGGCGTCCATCCGCGCATAATTGCGGAAATCACGGAGTCGCAGGCGCGCCAGATGCACGCGCAAAAGATGGAGCGCCGACGCGACAGGAGCCAGATTTTTTGGAGGGGTGAGCCTTTGGCGAAACAGCCTGAGATGGCAGATTTGCTGGTCTGCATTGCGGCGACCGGGGAGTGGAGCGGGAGCTGCTTCTTGTTGAGAAGCGATATGATCCGAACACTTTCGTCGTGAAATTCTCCAGCAGAGAGATGGATTGCCTCGATCCGGCTGTCGGAGTCAACATCGGGCTTTTCAACGGCGCGGGTTTATGAGATAAATCTTTACGCTGGCGGGCGTAGTGGTTAAAAGACGCTCGACGACCTGAGACGTGAGCACAAATCATTCAAAATGGTCACGAGTCCAGGGGGAACGTCGTTTCGCAGGACGGGTATGCTTCTCGATTGTTACTCCAAGTTATCGGCATTCCCGGTGGCTCCCTCTCTGCATCGCCTCGGTGGCTGACCAGGAAGGCGTTCAGGTTGAACACATCGTCCAGGACGCCTGCTCGGACGACGGCACGCAGGAGTGGCTGCCCAAAGACACCCGGGTCAAGGCTTTCATTGAAAAAGACCAGGGCATGTATGACGCCGTGAACCGCGGTTTCAGGCGCTCCCAGGGGGAGTTTCTGGCCTATTTGAACGGCGACGAACAGTATCTGCCGGGCGCGTTGAAAGCGGTGGCCGCCTTTTTCGCGGCGCATCCTGAAGTGGACGTGGTGCTCTCGGACACCGTGGTCACCGACGCCGCGGGAAACCACGTCTGCTATCGCTACTCGTTGCGGCCGATGGGGCCCGAGTTGTGGGTCTGTTTTCCGGTGTTGAGCTGCGCGCTGTTCATCCGTCGGCGCGTTCTTGACTCGATGGGAATCTATTTCGACACGCGCTGGCGGGATCTGGGCGACTTGTTCTGGCTGATGGAATTTGTCAAACGAAAGCTGAAATTTGCCGTCCTGCCGCGCTTCACCTCCGTGTTCACCGACACGGGGGAAAACATGAACCTCAAACCGAATGCAATCCGGGAGAGGAAATTGAAGTGGGAGATGGCGCCGAAATGGGTGAAGCCACTTCGCCTTCCGTTGATTATTCTCAATCGTCTCCGTCTCATCGCGCGCGGCGCTTGCTTTCAGAAGCCGTTCGACTATTCCCTCTACACGCTGGCGAACCCAGCCCAACGCGTGACGCGTCGCGCGGTCATGCCCACCTCGTTCTGGAAAGGCCGCATGCAATTGCTGCTAAGAAATCGAGAGTCTCTGCCGCCGAGTTGGCTGGAGACCTATCGTCTGACGAAGCGTCGGCTTCTGACGCAGTTCGCTGAATCGCCCCGGGACCGGCTTCCATTGTTGCGTCAACTCTCGCTGCACTGGCTTGCTGCACTGGTGAGCTACGCCGGTCTGGCAGGCGTGGCGGTCTTGGATTATGTCACCGGTCCGTACATAACCCTGGCCCCGTTTTACGTGATTCCCAGCGCGATCCTGACCCTGGCCATCAATTACCGCTGGGGAACAATTGCAGCGGTGATCGCCGCAGCGACATGGTCCTTGCTCCAGAACGCAGGAGATGGCTTCGGGCTAAGCGCTGTGGTGTTCTGGAATTTTGCCATGCGCTTCATCCAGCTCCAGATCATAGTGCTGCTGCTCAACAGCGCTCGCACCGAAGCCGTCCCAGCCGGTGGCAACGGCTAACCGGAACTCCCGCGCCGATCAGTCAAGCTGACCGTTATGCATAATCGTCGGTTCCGGCCGACGATGCGCGTCCAGCCAGGTCACGGCGCTCTCTTGATCACGGACTTCGCCGCGGAGAATGGCCAGAATGAGGTCGTGTGTGAGCACGGTGCTGAGTTGAGGCGAATAGGTGATTGATTTGCCTTTGCCCGGCGCTTTGATCAGAAACGGCACGCGCAGATCCCGTTTGCCGTCGTAAACGCGTGATTCCCGCCACGAATGGTCGGTGCTGACGATAAGCCAGGTCTTGTTCCATTGGCCGGAGGTTTCCATGGCGCGCCGCAATTGCCCAAGGTCACGATCGGCCAGCATCAAATTATTGAAATAACCGGTGGTTTTAGACATGCCAAGGATCGTGAACCGGTCTTGAGCGGCTAGGTAAATGCCGGGCTTGTGTGGTGGGGGAAGGTGCAAAAGGGTCAAGCCATAGGTTGCGTTAGTAACGACAGAAAGTGATTTCGCCTGGCTGTCACGGCAGATGTTGAGGAAAATCCGTCGGCGGTACATACTTCCGGTCACGTTACCAATCTCGCGCCGCAGGGCGGTTCCGAATGTCCGTGCCCGCGACGACTCGAATCCCGGGTATGGATACCATACGCAATAATTCAGCGCCCCGGCCAGCACGCGGTCGTAAGGATGGTACCATCCCACGACAGCAGTGTTGACACCCAATTCACGCGCTGAGGAGAACACGGAGGGCAGTTCGCTCCACGAAACCACTTTGCCCGTATCGGCCAGGGTCAATGTCAGGTCGGACGAGTTTTTGATCGAAACGTGCAAGACACGTTGTCCCGAAATCAAAGCCGGCATCGAAAACAACGTACCGTCATCGGGAGAATAGGCGTTGGTTGCATACACTGACTCGCCGCGCAGGCGGTCAAATTCAGGCATCTGCAGCCACGACGGCCGTTGCTCAAATCCCAACCGCTGATCGGTTTCGTCGAAGATGATCCAGAGCACGCGCGGCTGGCCTTGAGGCACCGCAGCCGGAAGCCTTGATAGTGGTGCGTAGGCGGCTTGTGCCAGTTGTGCCACGCCCAGACACAACAGAGCGATCTTCACAAGCGTAAAAAACGCCAGCGGCGACAGGATCCCAACCAGCACGGCCGCTATGCGGGCGGTCCAGCGGTGCTGCCACACAATCACCACCAGAAGCGCTGCCAGGCTGAGAAAGACCCAGGGCAGCTTCACGAAGTGATAGACCTGGTAATCGGTGATGCCAAAAACCTTGAGGCGGCAGAAGTCCAGGGGGATCAACAGCAAGGAAAAGAATACCAGATGAGAAACCAGTTGGAACAGCGGGTTGTGAAAGCGGTGCAAACCCCGCATCACCAGCCACGCCAGCGCGGCCACCCAGATGATGTTTGTCGCCAATGCCAGGAGCGAGGGCACCAAAACCGGCATTCTATTGAAATAACCGAAATCCGCGTCATAAAGTTGGGAAAACCAGGACGTGATAAAACAAAGGTTGCCCAGCGACAGCGCCACCAAGCCATCCTGTAGTTTCTTCCTGAGCGGATGGCCGGGTGGAAGAATGACCGGGAACTGGGGGCTCTCACTTTTGTCAACCATCTTCATCAAGCGCCAGAACCTTTCCGTTTCAGGCAATACAGGCGGCGATTTGTTCCCGGCAGAGGGAGCGATCTTACGATATCAAAGTGCGCGGCGCAGGCCTGTTCGAACATTTTCTCGTTCAAGGCAGCGTGCAGTTCTTCACGGCCTCGGGTCAACCGCCGGAACATGTCATCTTCCGGGGCCACGAACTCGATCACCAGCAGCGCGGTTGTCAATTCCGAAGCCAGGCGGAGAATCTCTTCCAGCGGGATGCGTTCCGTCACCAGCAAGTGGTGAATGACCGCCAGCATCAGCACGCCGTCAAAAGCTCCGACGGCGCGGTCCAGGAACGACGGGCATTCGGAGTTCCGCCACCCCAGCGCCGGACTGGGCCGGGACAAATCCACGACAAGCGGGAGAACATTCAATTTTTCCGCGCGTGCGCGCAGCCAAATACTGCCCACGCAGACCGGATCCAAATCCAGCGCCACCACCTCGGCGCCTTTTTTGGCAGCCAGTGCGCTGAAGTGCCCGGTGTTTGCGCCCACATCCAGCACCCGGGCGGGCTTGAATTCCCGCAGCACCGCCTCCACGAATTGTTCCTTGGCCGCGAAGGCCAGCTCGCTGTAACTGTGCGTCGCCATGTAGCCCGACCAGACCGAATCCTTCGGCAACGAGGGTTTGAGCCCGTCCAGCGCGCGGCGCAACTGCTTCAGCAGCGATTCGACAATAAAGGCGGCCTTCTCGGCGTTCTCGAGCCTGCGGCAACGATAGAGTTGCTGCCCTTCCGCGCGCGCTTTGCCCTTGAGCCAGGTGGGCATGGACACGAGCGACAGCATCCGTGGTCTGAACCGCGCCAGCACACCGCACAGGCGATAGACGTCTTCGGGCTCAAGACCATCGCGATGCGTCATGAAAACGTCCGCCAGCCGCACCCCCCAACGGCGGCTGACCAGCAGCGGGAGCAGGAACGTCCGCACGAATTGGCCGTAAGGGTTCCAGACCGGATCGCCCGCCGCTCGGCGCTCGAACGAGGTTATATCGATAAAGACCGGGTCGGCACCGCGGTACAAAACGTTGTAGGGCGTGGCATCTTTCAGTCCATACCCGTCGGCGAGCGACGCCAGCCCCAGTTCCAGAGTCAGGCAGCCTGCCTCCCAGAGCATTTGTGGCGGCCATTCGTAGGGGTAACTTGGAAACGGAATGCGTTCGTGCTCAAAAACGACGTCTGTCGGCTGAAGGGCAGCCAGAGATTGACCATCGGGCAATTGACGAAGCGCCGCCACTTCAGCGCTCTGCAAGCGGCGGCTCGAAACGAGTCGCCGTCCCGCGACAAAGTTCCGCGCGGAAGCTGTCTGTAGGAACGACTCGCATTCGGCGGCATGGTCCGCCCTGATTACCCGCAGAATGCGTTGGTCTATTGCGCAGCAACTCCCGGCTGGATCACGGAATGAAGCAACAGCCCGAGTCATTGGCTGCCACTACTTTGGAACTGTTGACGTTTCGTCGACCGTCTTCTCCTGGGGCTTGGTTGATCGAAACAAGTTCTGAATCAGTTTGATGAGCCACGTTCGCGTCTTTTTAAGGTAAAACAGCAGCCCCAGGCAAGCCGCTACTACGGACTGCCACAGCAGCAAGCCCATACCAGGGTCAATGTAAGCAAGTATCATAGTCACCGTGAACCAATTTGGCCCGATAATAGAGATTCTCGCAAAGCAAGCAGTTAAGGTCAATGAAATTCCATGGACGCAATTTGACGTTTTCGGGGGCGACTTATGATGTGGACGAAAGCCGTTCAATTGAGGATTCCACTCGGGGCTTGATGGAGCGTCGCGGCCGGACCAGAGTTCGTGATGACGGGTGCCGGAACAAGCCGGCGGGTGCGCTTGACTTAACCGCCTTGGGCTGCAACGTTTTCAGAAGCTTGGCGCATAATCTGGAAGCCGACGCGACAAGCGATCTGGTCGCTCGGGCAGCACAGACTCCCGTTGCGCGATCCCTCGTCCAACGCCTGGAGAATGGAGGCGTGTTCTCTGCCGGGGGCATCGATGGGGCCGCCCAACCGTTTCTCGCCGTCCTGCTGCGGCGCCTGTTGCCGAACCGAACGATGGTCGTGGTCACGGAAAGTCTGAAGTTGCAGGAAAGTTTCCAGCAGGACATCGAGACGTGGTTGCAGGTTGAAAGTTGCAGGTTGCGCGTCGGCCGGCAGTCCCAACCCTGCAACCTTCAACCTGCAATCTGTAATCCTTTGTTCTACCCCTCCTGGGAAACGCTTCCGCACGAAGCCAGGCTGCCGCATGTGGACGTGATCAGCGATCGGCTGGGAACGCTGCTCGCGTTATCAGACAACTCACAACTCACAGCTCGCAACTCGCAACTCGTCGTGACAACCGTCACCGCCCTGCTGCAGCGGACTTTCGCCCCGGATGCCTTTCGGTTTCGCACGCGCACCCTGAGGCTCGGCGATCGGGTGGACCCGCTCGATTTGATGGAATGGATCGAGGGGCAGGGTTACGAACCCGAGGCTCAAGTCACGCAAAAAGGCGAAGTCGCTCTGCGCGGCGGCATTCTCGACGTGTTTCCGCTGACGAGTCCCTGGCCGGTTCGACTGGAGTTTTTTGGCGACGAAGTGGAATCCTTGCGTGGCTTCGATCCGCTCACCCAGATTTCCCGCGAGGAAACCCAAAGTGTCACCCTGCCGCCCGCCGGGGAATTGGGAATCCTGAGGCAGATGCAGAGAGCAGAAGGCAGCAGTCAGCAGTCGGAAGACGGAAGGCAGCAGCCAGAATTTGGAACCCAGAGCGCAGGGAAAAGCCGGCAGCCGTCAGAAGTCGAACCTCAGCCTTCCGTCCTCCGTCGTCCGTCCTCGGCACCCTCCACTCTCAATCCTCGACTTCGGCTCGGGACTCTGCGGGACTATTTGCCGCGCGAAACCATTTTCCTCCTGTGCGACCGCGGCCGGCTTGCTGAACGCGCGGACGAATACGCGCGGCAAGTGCCCGAGGATGACCCTTTCTTCATCTCGTGGGAGGAATTTCAGGAACAGGTGGAGCAAGGGCAAATGGCGGTTTGCTCCCTGGTCGAGACGGAACCTGACGTCGCACCCGTTGAATCCCCAAATCCACAACCCGGAATCCGCAATCTGCAATTTCAAAGTCTCGATGCCTATCGGCCCTTGCTCGACCGCGCACCGGAACCGCAGGTCGCCGAAGCGCAACGCCGTGAGTTCTTTGCCCAGCTCCATCGCTGGCTCCGCCAGGACTACGTGGTTCATGTTTTCTGCAACAACGAAGGCGAGCAACAGCGATTTTCCGAAATTTGGGAGGAGTTGGGCCTGGGGGAAGTGCCGGGGGCCAGGTTTCAAGTGTCGGGTAATCCGGCCGATGCAGGCCGGACACCTGGCACCTCGAACCTGGCACCTCGCGCTTGGCTGCACCTCGGCACTCTTTCCCGCGGTTTTCTCTGTGACGCCGCCAGGCTCGTTGTGGTCACCGACGCGGAGATCTTCGGCCGCTACCGAGTCCAACAGCCGCGCCGCTTGAAATCCGCCCGGGCGCAGACCGCCCGTTCGGCCCTGGACATCGATTTCACCGAGCTGGAGGAAGGCGATCTGGTGGTGCATATGCAACACGGAATCGGCCGTTACCTCGGTCTGCAGACCATGCCCCTGGGCACACGCCAACCATCCTCTCTATCCACGATCCACCATCCACCATCCCCTTCCCCGGGACCCGAGTGTCTCGTGATCGAATTTGCGCCCGCGGATCCTGCCCAGCCGCCGCCGAAACTCTACGTCCCGGTGTCTGAAGCGCACCTCGTCAGCAAGTATGTGGGTGCCGGCAAAGCGCGGCCGCCCCTGAACACGCTGGGGGGCACGCGCTGGGCCAAGGCGAAGATACAGGCTGAACATGCCGTGCGCGATGTCGCCGCCGAGTTGCTTTCCATCCAGGCCGCCCGCCAGTCCAAGCCAGGACATTCCTTTGCGCCCGACACGCCTTGGCAGCGCGAATTTGAGAGCGCCTTCATTTACGAAGAGACATCCGATCAAATCACGGCGATTCAAGAGACCAAATCGGACATGGAACGGCCGAAGCCCATGGACCGGCTGATCTGCGGGGACGTGGGCTTCGGCAAGACCGAGGTGGCAATTCGCGCGGCGTTCAAAGCCGTGTTGGATGGGAAGCAGGTGGCCTTGCTGGTGCCCACGACCGTCCTGGCCCAGCAGCACTTCAACACCTTCCGCGACCGCATGGCCGATTACCCGATCCGTATCGAACTGCTGTCCCGTTTTCGCACGCGCCAGCAGCAGCAGCGGATCGTGCGGGACCTCGCGGCCGGCGCGGTGGATGTGGCGATCGGGACTCATCGGCTGCTCCAGGATGACATTTTTTTCAAAGACCTGGGCTTGGTCGTTATTGACGAGGAACAACGGTTCGGGGTGATGCACAAGGAGAAGTTCAAGCTGCTGCGCAAGCTCGTGGATGTGCTTACGCTCAGCGCCACCCCGATCCCGCGCACCCTTTATCTGGCGCTCACCGGGGCGCGGGACATGAGCACGATCCAAACGCCGCCCCACGACCGTCTGCCCGTCGAAACCATCGTCGCGCCCTACGACGAAAGGATCATCCGCGACGCGATTCAGCGCGAATTGAACCGGGGCGGCCAGGTCTTTTTCCTGCACAACCGGGTGCTGACGATCCACACGATGGGGCAAAAGCTCCGCGCCCTCGTCCCGCAGGCGCGCATTGTCACTGGCCACGGCCAGATGCACAGCGACGAACTGGAGCAGGTCATGACGACATTCGTCAACGGCGAAGCCGACGTGTTGCTGTCCACCACCATCATTGAGAGCGGCCTGGACATCCCGAATGCCAATACGATCATCATCGATCGCGCCGACCGTTTTGGGTTGAGCGATCTTTACCAGTTGCGGGGCCGGGTTGGGCGTTACAAGCACCAGGCGTACGCCTTCCTGTTGCTGCCGCGCCATGCCGGCCTGCTGGCCGACGCCCGCCGGCGCATCGGAGCCCTCAGACAATACTCCACCCTCGGCAGCGGGTTCAAAATCGCCATGCGGGACCTGGAAATTCGCGGCGCGGGAAATCTCCTCGGCTCGGAGCAGAGCGGCCACATCACGGCCGTCGGCTTTGAACTCTATTGCCAATTGCTCAAGCAAAGCATCGCGGCATTGAAAGGTGAGAAGGTGAAACCCAGGGTCGAGGTGCAGGTGCGGCTGGACTTTCTGTCCGCCGGAGAAGTGCGAAGTGAGAAGCCCGAAATGCGAACCACGGAACAGTCGGACGCAGCGACCAATGCTCGCCCTTCTTCCGCCTTTTTGCCACACAACTACATTCCCGAACCGCGGCATCGCATCGAAATCTACCGCAAGCTGGCGCAAGCCACGGATAATGCATCGCTCGAAAACCTGGCCCGTGAACTGCGCGATCGCTTCGGCTCACCACCGCCGCCGGTGGAGTTGCTGCTGAAAATGGTGGAATTGAAAGTGCTCGCCGCCGAACGCGGTATCAGCGCGCTCGAGGTGAAAGACGACAAATTGATGCTGACGCGGCAGGGGGATTTTATCACGCTGGGCGGCAGGTTTCCGCGATTGTCCAAGAAAGGGGCGGCGGCGCGGCTGAAGGAGATCAAAAAGCTCCTGCTGGCCCTGTAAAACTCGCCACCTCGGTTTCCAATGAATTCAATCTGCGCGAGACGTGGGACAAAAAATGTCGCATATGCGACATTTTTTGTCCCTGACGGCATTTTGATCGGTCGTGGGATTCGCACGATCTGAGTGAGGCTGCGGCTCCGTTCTCTCGCGCTTTTTGTGCCTCTTTACGGCCGATTTCAAAATCGGCTGGTTCTGCGACTACGTTTGCCCCTTCACCTCCCAGGCATCGCGCAGGCCGTCGCCGACAAAATTGAGCGCGAGCAGCGTTGAGACCAGCACACCCGCGGGACACGCCACGAGCCACCAGTAAATCCGGATGGGATTGATCTGAGCCACCCCTTCAGCGAGCAGCGAGCCCCAACTGGCCATCGGCGGCTGAATGCCCAGCCCGAGAAAACTCAGGAACGATTCGTACAGAACGATAGCCGGCACCGTCAGAGTAAGATAGACGATGGCGACGCCGAAAACGTTGGGCAAAATGTGCCGTCTCAAAATCCACCACGGGCCGGCGCCCAGGGCGCGGCTGGCTTCGACGAAGGGTCTTGTGCGCAACGAGAGAACCTGTCCCCGCACAATGCGAGCCATGGTGAGCCACGACACGGCGCCCAGCCCGACCAACAACAGCATTACGTGGAGTCCCTTCGCCAACGCCGGTGACTGCTGCACGAAACCCCATTGTTTGAGCCACCCTCCGAGAGTCGTCAGCAGCACAATGACAAAAATGATGGAAGGCAACGAGTAAAGAACATCCACCGTCCGCATCATCAGGCTGTCCACGCGTCCGCCCCGATACCCCGCAACGGCGCCCCACAACACCCCGATGACCAGGCTCACACACGCGCCGACCACACCGACCAGCAACGAGATTTGCGCGCCGTACAAAACCCTGGAGAACAGGTCGCGCCCGTGCTCGTCGGTGCCGAACCAATGTCGGAGGCCGGGAGGAGCGAATTGCGCGTCCGACAACCGGTCCGGCGCGTAAACCGCCGCCAGCGCCGCGCTGCGCGGGCCTAACCCGCTTGCGAGGCTGAGGACCAGCGGCCAAAATAAGATCAGAAAGACCAGCCCGCCGAGATACCAGCCACTGAAGAAAGCGGGCCTGTTCGAGCGGAACCGGCGCCAGGCGCGCCAACCGGGACCTGGTCGAGGGTCGAGAGTCGAGGGTCGAGAGCCGGCAGCGATGGCACTCGGCTCGTTCCGGCCCTCGACTTTCGACGTTCGACTCTCGAACGATTCACCCATACTTCACCCTTGGGTCCAGCAGAGTATACGCGAAATCCACAGCCAGGTTCAGCACGATCAGCAAGGCGGCATACAACACCGCCAGCGCCACTGTCATCGTGTAGTCCAAGTTGAGAGAACTGTTCACGAAGTAGACGCCGAGGCCGGGAATTTGGAAAATATTCTCGATGACGAACGAACCCGTCAGCAGTTCGGCCAGCATGGGGCCGGAGTAGGAAACCACCGGCAGCACGGCCAGCCGGAACACGTGTTTGAGCAGCAAGGAGGTTTCGCCCAGGCCCTTCGCGCGCGCCGCCGTGACAAATTCGCTTTGCATGATGTTCAGCATGCCCTCGCGCAGCAGCCGGGCGATTTTGCCGGAGTAATACAGGCCAAGCGAAATGGTCGGCAGGATCGCGTGCCACGGTGATTCCCACAGCGCCACCGGCAACAGCCGCCATTTGATGGCAAACAGCATGATGAGCAGCGGCGCCATCGCCAGCCCCGGAATGCACACGACCAGCAGCGCGAACAAACCCCCGACCTGATCCTGCCACCGCCCGCGCCGCGCGGCGCTCCAGAAACCGACCGGCAATCCCACCCCCAGGGCGAAGCCAAACGCCAGGGAACCCAGCAGCATGGACACGGGAAATGCCTGCGCGATGACGTCGCCCACCGTGTGGTTGCGATAGCGGAGCGAAAGATTCCAGCTTGCCGGCGCATGATGCCAGCGCCCGGTTTTATCCTTCTCCCAAACCAGGCCCAGATACCGCAAGTACTGTTTCCCAAGCGGCTCGTTGAGATGGTATTTGGCTTCCATCTGCCGCTTGATTTCGGGCGATGCTGGAGCGCGCTCGCGGTCGAACGGGCCACCGGGCGCCGCGTGCACCAGCAGAAACGCCAGCAGGCTGATCACCAGCAGCAGCGGGATCGTGAAGGCCAGGCGTTTCAGGAAATACATGTTGGTCGAGAGTCGAGGGTCGAAGGTCGAGAGCTTTACTAATGCGTTCGTCGAGCGAAAGGTGTTTTGGTCGTTTCGACGGCAAGCGAGCGGTTGACAGCGGCAATCCGCTTCACAAGCGCCCGGTTAATGCCTCTTGCATCCTGCCAAACCTCTAATTTCTCAAAACGAAACCGTGTTTTCATTGCCGTTCCCTTTCACTTTCCACTCTGACCGACATCAAACCCGTAAACGATACAAGCGTTGTTCTGCTCTGGACTCTCGACCCTCGACTCTCGACCAATTTTGCGGATGTACTGCAACGGATGCTCGTCGAGGGAATTCTGGTAAATCCCCCCGATTTTTGCGGGATCGAAATAGTTGAATCCCTTGTAGAAGTACAGCGGCACGATGGGCGTTTCTTCATCGACCAGGATCCGTTCCGCCTTTTTAAACAACTCCGCTCGCGCTGCCATGTCCGTTTGCATATTGCCCTGGCGCATAAGCTCATCATAACGCGCATTTTGCCAGCCCGTCCGGTTGTTCCCGCTCCGGGAGGTAAACAGATCAAGAAACGTGTTCGCGTCGTTGTAATCTGCGATCCAACTCGAACCTGACAGATCGTAATCCAGCCGCGATTGGGCGTTGTAGAAAATCTTCCGTTCGACCTGGCGCAGTTCGACGTCCACGCCCAGCGCGTCGTGCCACATCTGCTGGAGCTCGACGGCGATCTTGCCCTGGACATGCCCCGCCCCTCCGGCGGCCGCGGGGTACGCATATTGCACCGGGGGAAACTTCTTTCCGCCCGGAAATCCCGCCTGGGCCAGGAAAAGGCGCGCCTGCTGCGGATCAAACGGGAGCCCGGCGGGCGGAAGATAGTTGGCGGTCCAATCCGGCACCAAGTGCAACGCCGGTTTCTCGCCGCTCGGGAAAAGCTTCCTGACCAGGCGCGATTTGTCGATGGCCAGCGCGAAAGCCCGGCGCACCCGGGGATCGTTGAAAGGCGGTCTGGTGGTGTTAAATCTGAAAAAATAGGTGCCCAGACAGTCAAACTCATGAAAATCCGGCCGCTTGACCAGCACATCCAGCAACTCAAACGGCACGAGATCCTTGTCCCACACAATGTCAGCCGCGCCCGTTTCGTACAGGTTCAGCGCGGTGTTGGGCGAACCAATCGGCAGGATGTCGATGATCTCGGAAGCCGTGTGGGCGGCATCCCAGTAGCGTGGATTGCGCAGGAGCCGGACCCGGTCGTTCAGCCGCCAGTCACCCAGTTGAAAAGCACCGCACGTTGGCAACGGCCTGGCGTGGAGCCAGCGATCCCCGTATTTCTCTATGGTCTGCCGGGGCACGACCGCAAGTGCCGGAACCGCGCATAGCTCGAGAAAAAACGGCAAGGGCAGGTTCAACTCGACGCGCAGCGTATGCGCGTTCAGCACGTGAATGCCCAACCTCGCCGGGTCACTCACTTTGCCGGTGTAATAATCCTCCGCGCCCTTGATGTAAAACAACTGGCCCGCATAATCGCCCGCGGTGGCCGGGTTCAGCGCCCGCAGCCACGACCAAACCACGTCGGCGATGGTGAGCGGCTCGCCGGTGGACCACACGGCGTTGGTGCGCAGATAAAAGGTGTAAACCCGGCCATCGGAAGAAATGTTCCACCGTTCGGCCAGCGCCGGAGCCGGAAGGGCGGTGCGGGCGTCCAGGCGCGTCAAACCCTCGAACAACGCCTTCGTGATCCGCATTTCAGGGATGCCGGTGACGACTGCGGGATCCAGCGATTCGGGCTCTGCACCGTTGATGATGATGAGGTCAGCCGGCGGTTCGCGGTGGAAACAGCCCGAACTCAGAAGACAGAGGACGGAGATCAGAGGACGGAGGACGGAGGACCGAAGGCGGAGAAGGGACCACGCTTTTCTGATGCGCGCCATTTGACCCCTGAGCGCTGACTTCTGACTTCTGACTTCTGCCCTCTGACTTCCCGCCTGGGCGCTCGTCGGACAATTCATCGTCGATTACTGGGGCGGAAACGGCGGCGGCGCGTTGGTAGGATTCACGTTCGGCAGCAAAAGGTTCATGCCGGTGGTGGTGAGAGGCGCCTCCGGTGTCTGCCGGTTCTCCGTGGACGGTGCGGCAGCCGGGGGCGGCGCCGGAGCCTGATTTCGTTGCTGCTCCAGTTCCCGGCGGAATTCGGAACTGCTTTGATGGTACAGACGACTCTGCAACACGGAGAGCACTGCGGCCAGGACAAAAAAGCCAACCGCCGCGTACTTGGTGGTTTTCGTCAGCACGTTGCCGGAACCAGCGCCGAAGAGCGCGTCCGTAGCCGCGCCGCCGAACGCAACGCCAGCGCCGGCTTCCTTCTTGGGCAATTGGATCAACACCAGCAGCACCATCAGGAGACAGTCCAGCAGCAGGACAAAAGTCAACAGGCCGATAACAAACGCCATATAGTTTTCTTTTAAATTGAATTCTTAATGATATCCGCAAAGCTTCGGCTTTCCAGCGATGCCCCGCCCACCAGGGCGCCATCCACGTCGGGTTGGCTCATCAACTCGCGCGCGTTGGAGGGCTTGACGCTCCCACCATACTGAATCCGGACCCGCCGGGCAATGGTTTCATCGCACATTTGGGCCAGCAACCCGCGAATGAAGGCGTGAGCTTCCTGCGCCTGCAGCGTGGTGGCCGTTTTGCCGGTGCCGATCGCCCAGACCGGTTCGTAGGCAATTATGGTTTCCACCATCTGGTCCTTGCTCAATCCGGCGAGACTGCCGCGCACCTGGGTCTGCAGCACCTTCTCCGTCTGGTTGGCTTCCCGCTCGGCCAGGGTTTCGCCGACACACACAATGGGTTTGAGCGCCGCCGCGTGCGCCGCCTGCGCCCTCCGGGAAATCAACGCGTCCGACTCCTTCTGATACTGCCGCCGTTCAGAATGGCCGAGGATCACGTAGCGCACGGAAAATTCCTTGAGCATCACGGCCGCGATTTCGCCGGTAAACGCGCCGACGTTGTGCTCGCTCATGTTTTGCGCCCCGAGACGGAGGTTGGAATCCAGAATGGCCCGGGACACTTCGCTCAGCGCCGTGAAGGGGGGGCAGACCACCATGTCCACCTCCTTCACGTTCGCCAGCTCAATCTTCAGGCCGCGGACAAGGTCCAGCGCCTCCGCGACCGTCTTGTTCATCTTCCAGTTGCCGGCGATAATCAGCTTTCTTTCTTTGTTCATGGGAGAATCTTTGTATCCGCGAATTACGCAAATTGTGGCGAAAAGTTATGTCTCTCGGATAACAATGTTCCGTCCTGCAAATTCGTGCCCATTCGCAAAATTCGCGGATCGGCTGGCCTTCATGATTGGTCCAACAGCGCCGCCACGCCTGGCAGCACCGCGCCTTCGAGAAACTCCAGGCTCGCTCCGCCGCCGGTACTCATGAAACTGACTTTGTCACCGAGCCGGGCCTTGTTCAGGGCTTTGACGCTGTCGCCGCCTCCGATGATGCTTTTGGCTCCATTCTTTTGCGTGGCGTCCGCCACCGCCTGGGCGATGGCGTTCGTACCGGCGGCAAATTGTTTGTTCTCGAACAGCCCCATCGGGCCGTTCCATAAAATCGTCCTGGCCCGCGCGATCTCCGCCGAGTATGTTTTGATGGTGGCGGGTCCGATATCCAGCCCCGCCGCATCGTCCGGGCAGTTCATGTCCGTATTGACGCGCGGATTCTGGTAGTCGATGACCGGTTTGCCCTTCTTGTCGAGCTTGTCGGTCTTGACCGGCACGGCGACCACGTCATCCGCAGGCAGAACGAACTTGACCTTCTTCGCCTTGGCCTTTTCCAACGCCGATTTCGCGACCTGCTGCTTGTCCGGTTCCACGAGCGATTTGCCCGTCTTATAGCCTTGTGCGAGCCGGAACGTGTAGGCCATGGCACCCCCGACCAGGATGACGTCGGCTTTCTCCAGCAGGCGGTCGATGACGTTGATTTTGTCGGAAACTTTTGCCCCTCCCAGAATGACCACGAACGGACGCGCCGGTTTCTCGAGTTCATCCCCGAGGAACTTCAGCTCCCGTTCCATCAGCAACCCGGCGGCGCACTGACCGCCGCGCTGGGCCACGATCCGGGCCACGCCCTCGGTGGAAGCGTGGGCGCGATGGGCGGAGCCGAAGGCGTCGTTGACGTAAACATCGGCGAATCGGGCCAGCTTCTGGGCAAATGCCGGATCGTTCTTTTCTTCTTCGTTGTAATATCGAACATTCTCCAAAAGCACGACCGCCCCGGGTTGCATGGCATTGACGATCCGTTCGACCTTTTCACCGACGCAATCATCCACAAAATTGACATTGCACCCCAGCAACTCGGCAAGCCGGGCGGCGACCGGGCGCAGCGACATGGACGGGTCGCGCTGGCCTTTGGGACGGCCCAGGTGCGCGGCCAGGATGAGTTTGCCACCCTTCTCGATCAGCAACTTGAGCGTCGGCAGGGTTTCCTTGATTCGCGTGTCATCAGTGATGACCATCCGGCCGTCTTTTTCCTCCAGCGGCACGTTGTAATCCACACGCACGAAAACGCGTTTGCCGCGAATATTCAAGTCTCGAACTGTCAGTTTTGCCATAAGATTAACTTCATGCTCGGACACGCGGCAGCGCGTCCCTACCACGTATATTGGCCGGACGCACGCCCAAAGCGCTCGTCCAGGCTTCCCAAAAAGGGAGCCGAGAGAATACCCCAGCCGGGCGCTGAGTCAAAACGATTCCGCGAGCTAAAAAGTGCACAGCATCACGTGCTGAGGCGGCACGGCTCCAAAGGCGAACGGCAGCGGTCCGATCACCGATGCGTAAAAGCCGGCGCCGATTTCCGGGTTCAGAGAGGGCGCAACTTGACACCGCCGCCAAGGCAAGATGCTTGGGGGCGCGGGGAACGGCGGATTCATCCGGCAGGCAGGCAAAACGCGTGTGTCGCTGCCGGATGAATCCGCTGTTCCGGTGGTGGGGTCAAGGTGCGCTTCACAGCCGCAAAGCCATATCGCTTGACAGTCATTTCGTCGGCCCGGTATCAAGAGCTCCTATGTATGCAGGTTCTTCAGCCGCTCACTTGCGATACCGACCAATGAAAAGTTTGCCCTTCGCTTCATCACTCTTGTTCCTGGGTCTCGCGGTGGCATCGGCCCGCGCCGCCGCGCCGGAAAAAGTTCCCGACGGAATCGTGGTTCCAATCGGCGACAAGTTCCTGAAGATCCAGGTCTGCGCGGACGACATCATCCGCGTGAGCGAGGGCAAAGACCGCGCCTTCCTTGCGCGCCGGAGCCTGTCCGTGCTGCCCAAGCACAACGCCAGGGCAGATTTCAAACTGAAGACCACGGAAAACCAGGCGACGCTCTCGACGCCGAGGCTCAACGTCCGTGTGGACCTGCAAACCGGCGCGGTCTCGTTCCTGGATGCCGCCGGCCAACCGGTTCTGGCGGAAAAGGCCGGGGGTCGCGCGCTGACTCCGGCGATTGTGCAGGGAGACCTGACCTGCCATGTGCGCCAGGAATGGGAACCGAACGAAGACGAGGCGCTTTACGGGCTGGGTCAGCACCAGACCGGTTTGCTGAACATTAAAGGCTACGACATTGACCTCTGGCAGCACAACGGCACCGTGATCGTCCCTTTCCTGGTTTCGAGCCGCGGCTATGGAATCCTCTGGGACAACACGTCATATTCGCGCTTCGGGGACCTGCGCCCCTGGGTGCCGATTCCACCGGCGCGCCTGTTTGACGCTGAAGGCAAACCCGGCGGCCTGACCGGCAACTATTACTCCGGCGAAAATTTCAATCAACTCGTGGCGACACGAGTTGATCCGCGCATCAATATTGCCGTTCCCAGCGAAGCGCGGCAGGCCAACAAGCGCATCCACCCCGATCTGCCTGCCTCCGGCCCGGTCAGCATCCGGTGGGAAGGTGAGGTCCAGGCGGATGAAGCCGGCGATTACCTCCTGCAAACGTTCTCCAACAACGGAATCAAAGTCTGGGTGGACGGCCAGCTCGTGATCGATCATTGGCGGCAGGGTTGGCTGCCCTGGATCAACGTGGCCCGGGTTTCTTTCGAGGCCAACAGCCGCCACCGGCTGCGCGTTGAATGGGTCAAGGATCAGGGGATGGAAACCATGCAACTGCTCTGGAAGACACCCTCGCCCGCCAAAACCACTTCGCTCTGGTCCGAAGTCGGCGAAGGGATCGATTACTACTTTGTTTACGGGCCGGAGCTGGATCGGGTTGTGGCCGGTTATCGCGAGCTTACCGGTCAGGCGCCGATGATGCCGCGTTGGGCCTTCGGCCTCTGGCAATGCCGGCAACGTTACCAAACCCAGCAGGAAAGCCTCGACGTGCTGCAAGGCTTTCGCTCCCGCGGCATCCCGATCGACAACATCGTCCAGGACTGGTTTTATTGGAAGGAGGATCAGTGGGGATCGCACCAATTCGATCCCGCCCGATTTCCCGATCCGGCGGGCTGGATCCGCTCCATCCACGACAAGTATCGCGCGCACCTGATGATTTCGGTCTGGCCCAAGTTTTACGCCACCACCGAGAATTTCAAAGTGATGCGCTCCCACGGCTTTCTGTATGAACCGAACCTGGGCGAGGACATCCACGACTGGGTGGGGCATCCGGACACGTTCTATGACGCCTTCAACGCCGAAGCGCGCAAGCTGTTCTGGTCGCAGATCGACCGCGAACTGTTCCGGAAAGGCATCGATGCCTGGTGGATGGACGCCAGCGAGCCGGACATGCAGCCCACGCCGACACTCCCGGGACAGCGCTCCCACATGCATCCGACGGCGCTGGGAACCGGGGCGCGCATGCTCAACGCGTACCCGCTGGTGAACGCGGAGGGAATTTACGAAGGCCAGCGCCAGGCCGCGCCGGATCAACGCGTGTTCATCCTCACGCGGTCCGGCTTCGCCGGGCAGCAGCGGTACGCCGCCGCGGTCTGGTCGGGCGACATCTCATCGACTTGGACGGCCATGCGGGCGCAAATCACGGCCGGTCTTGGATTCTCCATTTCCGGCATGCCGTATTGGACCATGGATTGCGGAGGATTTTCCGTGCCGGCCCGCTTTGCACGGGAGCATCCCAGCCCGGAAGACACGGACGAATGGCGCGAGATGAACGCACGGTGGTTTGAGTTCAGCACTTTCGTTCCGCTCCTGCGCGTTCACGGCGAGTTTCCCAACCGCGAAATGTGGGAATTTGGCGGAGAAAAAAGCCCCTGTTACCAGGCCCAGCTCAAGTTCGACCGGCTTCGTTACCGGTTGTTGCCTTACAGTTATTCTCTCGCCGGCGGGGTGACACACCATCACGGCACCCTCATGCGGGCGCTCGTCATGGATTTCCGGGCCGACACAAACACGCTGAACATCAGCGGCCAGTTCATGCTCGGCCCGGCGCTGCTCGTCAACCCCGTCACCGCCTACTTGGCGCGGAGCCGCCAGGTCTATTTGCCGCAAGCGGCCGGGTGGTATGACTTCTGGACCGGGGCGCCATTCGCCGGCAGCCAGACGATTGACGCCCCCGCGCCTTATGATGCGCTGCCGATTTACGTGAAAGCCGGTTCCATTATTCCCATCGGGCCGGAGCTGCAGTACGCGGCCGAGAAAGCGGCGGATCCCATCACGCTCTTTGTGTACGCCGGAGCGAATGGCACGTTCACGTTGTATGAAGATGACGGGCTGACTTATAACTATGAGAAAGGGGCGTTCGCGGAGATCCCGATTCGCTGGAACGATGCCGCAAAAATGCTGACCATCGGCGAGCGCCAGGGGGCGTTTTCCGGAATGCTCAAGCAACGAACGTTCGATGTCGTGCTTGTCTCCAAAGACAAAGCCGCGGGTTTTTCGTTCGCACCCCAACCCGATCAAACGATTCGCTACAACGGAAGCGCCGTGGAGACGCGGTTTAAGTGAATCAAGCGTTTGCCAGAAGTAATTTCCGGACGGGCAGGGACGCGCTGCGTCGCGTCCACGGCGGCGCGCAGCGCAGCCCTGCCCGTGCGTCCGCGTTGTTCGGAAATCACTCTTGAGAACTACTCTAAGGGCGTTGACCTTCAACGGACGCTTTGCTTTTGTACTGCTATCCATGAAAGTTTGCGCAGGCCGCGCAAATTTTTCCAGGCGACCCTCACCCGGCCGGAGGCCACCCACTCCCATCCGATGGGAGAGGGCCGGGGTGTCTTTCCATTCTCCAGTCTCCGTCCTCCATGCTCGATCTTGGTTGCGGCTATGCCGCGCTGGGCCTCTTGCGCCTTTTTGAGGCAGTCATCTCCGGTGCGCGGGATTATTTCTCTTTCCGTTCGGGTGCGGCAACCGATTGCAGGTGAAACTTGTGCAGGAACCGGTGAACCACAGGAGCAAACACGACGCCGACGCTCGTGATAAACGCCAGCCCGCTGAACAACGCGTAACAGCCGGCGAAGAGTTTTCCCGCCGGGGTTTGAAGAGGCCCCAGCGGTCCCATGCCGGACAGGATCATCGCCGCGTTCGCGAAGGCATCCAGCCATGGCATCTTTTCAAAGGCATGATATCCGATCATTCCCAAACCCAGAGAACCGCCGAGGAGGAGCGTGCCCAGACAGAAGCTCCGGCCGAGCCGGGCGAAGAACTGGCGCCTGGGCAGCAGCGGTTTTGTGTGATTCTCGTACACGGGACCTCGTGGGCATGATGAGCCTGGCGTCTGGAATTTCAACGCTGATTACTTCTCACGTTTTGCGTTGAAAACCCCAAATCCGGGCTTGCATCCCATCCGGGCTTGGCTAGTCTTATCGACCCCCGTCTCCGGAGAGCCGGCAGCGGACGCAGCATTGATTCCGATAGCGAGTTTTTATGGCAACAGCAAACGATCTTCGCCGTGGAATGGCGATCAACTATAACGGCGACATCTGCGTGGTGCTGGACAGCCAGCATCGCACCCCGGGCAACCTCCGCGCTTTCGTCCAGGCCACGCTCCGCAGCATCCGCACCGGCAAATCCTCCGACGTGCGCTTCAGCTCGACCGAGCGCATCGAACCGGTGCCGATGATCACCCGGCGCATGGAATTCAGTTACAAGGATGGCGAGGACTACGTCTTCACCGACCCCGAAACCTACGAAACGGTGACCATCACCCCGGAGTTGGTGGGCGCGGCAAAGAATTACCTGGTCGAGAACGGCGCGGTCACCATGACTTTCGTGGAAGAGAAAGCCGTATCCATCGAACTGCCGCCGGCAGTCGTTCTTACCGTCTCGGATGCGCCGGAAGGAATTCGCGGCGACTCCGCCAACAACGTCCAGAAGTCGGTCATGCTGGAAACCGGTATCAGCGTTCAAGCGCCGCTGTTTATCAAGACCGGTGAGAAAATCAAAATCGACACGCGCACGGGCAAATACATGGAACGAGCCTGAACGAATTTCCAATTTTCAATTTCCAACTCAAATTTCCAAAGCCCGCCTGACGCGGGCTTTTGCATTCACGGTCGGGCAGGCGTCTCGCTTGGCTCATGACGACGTGAACACGGGCCAGCGAGACGCGTGCCTTGCTTCGCCAGAGCATTTGCCAAAGGCAAATTTCAAACAAGCAGGGGCGCCCTGCGTCGCGTCCACGGCTGCGCGCAGCGCAGCCCTGCCAATGCGGAAATGAAACGTGGCAGCCACTCTATTCCAGCGGCGGCTTGAAGCCGAACTTTTTCGCGAGCGCGAGCGAACGGGGCAGCGCTTGGATGCCCCCGGTTGTGGTCGGGTGAGAAAGTGACGCGGCTGCGATGCAGACGCCCGCGCGCAGGCAGCGTCGCCGGTCCCAACCCTCATGCAGGCCGAGCAACATGCCGGCACAAAAGGCGTCTCCGGCGCCGGCCGTTCCCGCGATGTACCGCGCCGGCAGCTTCAGGGAAGATTGCCACACGTCACCGCCGTCGCGCCCTCGGGCCAGGGCTCCTTCCGGAAAGTGAATCACGACCAGTTCACACACTCCCCGTCGCAGCAGCGCGCCGGCCGAGTCGCGCAGCGCGGCCGGGTCGAGTTGCCCGCCCGGCCCGCGGATCTTGTGCCCCGTGATTTTGCCGGCCTCGATTTCATTCAGGATGCAGTAATCGACATGCTTCAAAGCCGGCGACACGATCTCCGAAAAACGGCCGCTCTCCACGCTCGCGGCATCCACGCTGGTTTTCATGCCGGCCTTCTGCGCCCCGGCCAGCAGCCGCGCGGCCCGCGTCCCGAACCGGGGATCGGGTTTGTCCAGTTCGTCGAGAAGCAAAAAATAGCCGAAATGAAAAAGCCGCGCGTTGATTTTATCAAAATCAAGGTCGTTCCCGCGCCAGAGAGCGTTGGCCCCGCGGCAGTGAAAGAAGGTTCGGCGCCCGGTGTCCTGCTCCGTCATGACATCGGTGAATGAGGTTGGGGCTTTCGCGGTCGCGCGCAGGCAGCCGGTATCAATGTTCAGCCGGCGGCAGTGTTCGAGGATCTGCCGGCCGGGCAAATCGTCGCCGACGAGGCCCGCGCCATACAGCGGGAACGGCGCGCCGGACCGGGCCAGCGCCACCAGCACATTATAGGCGGCGCCACCAGTGCCCTGGCAGCGGCTCAGGATGTTGCCAAGTTGCTCCGGCTGCGGATAGACATCCACGACTTTGACGTAGTCCACGAGCCAGTTGCCGCCAGCCAGCAGGCCGCGCCGCTTTCCGGCATTTCGGTTCTTCATGATGCCAGGGCCTTCGCAGTGCCCTTAATGAATGAGTATGTCCGACGGGCTGGCAAGAGTTTTTGGAGGTCAAGAATTCCTTTTCAAAGAATGGCAGTTCGGATAATTCTGTTTCATGCCAGAGCCACTGCATAAGGGAGAAAGGGTGTTCCGGGGAATTCCCGTTTCGGCAGGAGTTTGCCGGGGAAAAATCCTGGTGGTCGGCAAAGCCCAGCACAACATCGTCAAACGGCAACTCTCCGAGGCGGAACTGCCGGAGGAGGTCAACCGGCTGGAAAGAGCGCTGGTCCAAACGCGTCAGGAAATCCTCGACGTTCAGCACAAGGTAAGCCAGGCCATGGGCGCCGAGGAAGGCAGCATTTTCGACGCGCACCTGCTCGTGCTGGAAGACCGCACTTTGATCGACGAGGTCGTTCGCGTGGTCACCGGAGAGAAGGTCAACGCCGAATACGCGTTTCATCAGGTGGCCGAACGCTATGCGAGCACGCTGGCCGCGATTGAAGACGATTACCTGCGCGAACGCGCGACCGACATGCGGGATGTGACCGGGCGGGTTTTGAACAACCTGATGGGGCATCAGGGGGAAGTCGATATGCGCCACCTGTCCGAGCCCTGCATCATCATCAGCCATGACCTCACGCCATCAACCACCGCGCAAATGGATCGCAGCAAAGTGCTGGGGTTTGCGACCGACATCGGCAGCAAAACGTCCCATACGGCGATCATGGCCCGGTCATTGAAGATACCGGCGGTGGTCGGTTTGAAGACGGCCAGCGAGGAACTGGAGAACGGACAGTACGTCCTGCTCGACGGCTTCAACGGGATCATCATCATCAATCCCACCGACCAGACGCTGTTCGAGTACGGCCAACTCGTCCGCAAACAGGTCACGCTGGAGGAAAAACTCCGCGACCTGGTCGAGAAGCCCGCGGTGACGCTGGACGGGCATCGGGTTTTCCTGTCGGCGAATATCGAGCAGGCGGCCGATACCCAGGCCGTGATTGATAGTGGCGCCGAGGGAGTCGGCCTGTTCCGCACGGAGTATTTATATATCAGCCGCGATCATCTGCCCGGCGAACAGGAGCAGTACCAGGCCTATCGGCAGGTCGTCGCCGCGCTGAAACCGCACGCCGTGGTCATCCGCACTTTCGATCTGGGCGGCGACAAGTTTCTCTCCCATCTCCAGGTCCCCACGGAAATGAACCCCTTCCTGGGATGGCGGGCGATCCGTTTTTGCCTGCAGCAGCGGGACATTTTCCGCAACCAGCTTCGCGCCATTTTGCGCGCCAGCGCCGAAGGGAGCGCCAAAATGATGTATCCCATGATTTCCGGCCTGGACGAGCTGAACCAGGCCAACGCGCTCGTGGAGGAGTATAAAGCCGAACTGAGGAAGGAAGGTGTGCCTTTCGACGAGCACATGGAAATCGGCGCCATGATCGAGATCCCCTCGGCGGCCTTGATCGCGGACAGCCTTGCCCGGCGCCTGAAGTTTTTCAGCATCGGCACCAACGATCTGATCCAGTACGCGCTGGCGGTGGATCGAATGAACGAGAAGATTGCGCATCTCTACGAGCCGACCCACCCGGCCATCGTGCACCTGATCAAGGCCACGGTGGACGCGGCGCGGCGCAACAAGATCTCCGTGGCCGTTTGCGGGGAAATGGCGGGCGACCCGGTTCTGACCGCCCTGCTGCTGGGCCTGGGCGTGGACGAATTGAGCGCCGCGCCGCCGCTCGTGCCCCAGGTCAAGTTCATGGTGCGCCGGCTCAAACTGCCGGAAACGCAGGCGCTGGCGGATTTCGCGTTAAACTGCGAGTCCGGGTCGGAGATCCTGGCGCATTGTCAGGAACTGGCGCGCCAGGCTGCCCCGGGCCTTTTCGAGAACAAACCGTAGCCCGAACGTTTCACACTCCTTTCGCCTGATGCCAGCGAAATCTCATGATCACCTGCTTCAGCGGGGTGAATCGCGGCCAGCAATAAGGAGAAACCGTTTCAACCGGGTATTTGGCACCCGTGGTAGGGCGCGCAGTCCTCTGCGCGCCGGGGACAGTTCGGCGGCGTGCAGTGGACTGCGCGCCCCACCCTACGGTCTGTCAGCCTTTCCATCGAGGTGTGAAGTATCCGGGGGGAGCGGCGTGTTAGGTTCAGCCCTGGTGACTCCCTGCCGCCGGGTCATTCAAAAGTTCACTCGCCCGCTCCCGCGCCATCTCGATCAGTTCCCCATCCGCGGCCAGGTCGCCAAAGCGAAAATTCGGCATTCCGCTTTGCTGCGCTCCAAGCAGTTCGCCGGGTCCGCGCAACTTCAGGTCGGCTTCAGCGATCCGGAACCCATCCGTTGTTTGTTCCAGCGTTTTCAGCCGGTTCCTGACTTCCGGAGTCGTGGCCGAGGAAACCAGAATGCAGTGCGAATCCCGCGCGCCGCGTCCAATGCGGCCGCGCAATTGATGCAGTTGCGCCAGGCCGAATTGCTCGGCATTTTCGATCAGCATCACGGTTGCGTTCGGCACGTCCAGACCCACTTCAATCAGCGAGGTGGCCAGCAGCGCGTGCACGGTGTTGGCCCGGAAACCGGCCATCGTCTCTTCCCGTTCCCTGCTGCCCAGCCGCCCATGCAACAGTCCGACTCGAAAAGGGGCGAGCGTGCGCCGCAGGTTCTCGTATTCCTTCGTCACGGCTTTGACGTCGCTTTGCCCGGTTTCTTCCACCCGCGGATAGACGACATACGCCTGTCGGCCCTCGGCAAGTTTCTTGCGCATGAAGGACCAGACCAGCGGCAACTTGTCGGTCCCCCGGACGAATGTCTCGACTCGACCCCGCCCGGGCGGCATCCCTCTGATGACCGAGATGTCCAGATCGCCGTATACCGTCAGGCCGAGCGTGCGGGGAATGGGCGTGGCCGTCATGACCAGCAAGTGGGGGTAACGGCCCTTGCGCACCAGCAGCTCGCGCTGGGTCACGCCGAACTTATGCTGCTCGTCCACAATCACCAGTCCGAGGTTGTCGAGGGCAATGCCGGTTTCAATCAGGGCGTGAGTGCCGATAAAAAGCGATGCGGGATGCGGGATGCGGGATGCGCGTCGAACGCCTTCTGGCGGCTCGATGTTCGACGTTCGCTGCCTGCTGTTCGATGTTTTTTTACTGCCGGTCCGCAGTTCCACCGGCACGCCCAGCGGTTCAAACCATCTCGTGAAATTCCGGAAATGTTGTTCGGCCAGAATCTCCGTCGGCGCCATCAGCGCGACACTGTAACCGCTTTCGATAGCCATGAGCGCCGTGCACGCGGCCACGGCCGTTTTGCCCGATCCGACGTCCCCCTGAAGGAGCCGTCGCATCGGATGTTGTCCCCGCATGTCGGCGCGGATTTCGCGCAAAACGCCTGCCTGCGCCCCGGTCAGCTTGAATCCCAACGCGGCCAGAAAAGGTCTCATAAGGCGATTGTCACCGCCGCAAGGCAGCGCCTGCGCTTTGGCCTCGAATATCCTGCGCCGAAGCTGAATCTGGACCTGCAGCTCCGTGAATTCATCCAGCGCCAAACGCCGCCGGGCGATCTCGGTGTCCTCAACCGTTTCAGGAAAATGCACCCTGCGGATCGCGTGGGCGCGAGAGGGCGGGATGGTTGAAAGTTGAGGGTTGAAAGTTGAAGGTTTGCAGGTGTCAGGGCGACCAACCGGTTCAATCTGCAAGCCGCAACCTGCTCCCTTCAACTCCGCCGGCCAGGGCTCCGCGATTTTGGATTCATACTGTTCCAGCGTCCGCCAAATCAGCGACCGCAACCAACGTTGCGGCAAACCTTCAGTCAGAGGATAGACCGGGGTAATGCGGTTGAGATGAATGGAATTCTCTTCGCCGCTCTCGACGGCTTCGGTCTCGGGGTGGTCGATCGTGCGCGGCTTGAGCGAGAGGGGTTTGCCGAACACGACCAGTTCGTCGCCGACGTGAAAGTATTTTTCCATGAACGGCAGGTTCCACCAGCGGCAATGCAGCCGCGCGGTTCCGTCCGTGAGAATGAGTTCGAAGACGGATTTTTGCCCGTGACGATACCGTTTCACGCCGAGGGCGACCACCTGGCCGCGCGTCGTGGCAGGCTCGTGCAACTGCAGCCCGGCGATGGGCCGGAACTGCCGGCGATCTTCGTAGCGGCGCGGCCGATGCAGCAGCAGATCCTCGATCGTGAAAATCTCCAGGCGGGCCAGTTGCGCCGCGCGTTCAGCGCCGACACCCCACAACGCCGTGACCGGTTTGGAAAGAGGTGAAGCCGTTTGATTGGCTGGCGCCGCCGTCATTTCACTGCACCATACTCACCGGAGAAACCGGCTTCAACGGGAAAGCAATCCGCAACCAGATGATCGGTTTCCTGACAGAACCTATGGGTTCAATTTTGTGCTTGTCTTCCCGTTTCTTTCCGGCTGGCTGTTTGCTCGCTGCCCACAGAGAGTCGTGTCATCTGAAATATTTTTTGCGGTTGCAGCAAAAAACAGGCTGACTGCACCACATTATTGTCAATAATATTCTCTTGCATTTCCGAAAACCAGGCTAACACTCAAACTGAAGGTGGAACTCTGCCCTCACGGAAGTTCGGCGCGGAATGATCAAGCTGGAGACCATGAAGACGACCAAACGAGGAGTTACGTTAGGAGGCGCTCTTGTCCTGACAATAGGATTGAGCTTCGCGGTGCTTGCTCAAACCAATACACAGACCATTCAAGTTGGCGATTTCACGGTCTCGCTCGACGACCTACAACTGGTGGCACCGGATTCGGTGCCGGATTCCGGAAATTTCTGGCTGCTGTCAGATTGCCTCCAATATGGCCAGGATGCAGTGCCCATCCCCTTTGATTCGCTCCCGCAATTCCCCGTCTATTCCTGGGGCGCAGACGGCCTGTTTCTGGTAGATGACACCGCACCGGCCCAGGCGCCCTCCGTCTCATCAAGTCGCTTTGCCGGAGTGATGGACGAGAACCTGGGACAATCGGACTACAGCTCTCCCGCCTACGGCTCCAACGATTTGTGGCTGGAAATTACCGGCATCAGTAACGGCATGGCAGCGTTTAATCTGCACAACGCGACCAACATGGTGTATGAAGTGTGGAGCAAAACCGACCTGACCGCGCCGGCTTGGAACATCGAGCAGGAGGTGTGGCCAACAAACCAGGACACGATGCCTTTTAGCGTCCTGATTCTGGATCGAACGAATTCTTTGTTCCTTTGGGCTCGGGACTGGACTGGCATTGACGAGAACACCAACGGCATCCCGGATTGGTGGGAATGGGCTTATTTCGGGAATCTCAATCAAACTGCCAGTGGCGATTACGACAACGACGGAGTCAACAATGGAATGGAATACACCAACGGCACCGACCCGAACAAAATCCAGTTTTCAATTGTGGTGACGAACCCCTATGTCAACAGCAGCGCGGCGCCGGTGCAGTTGAACATCGCGGGCGGAGTTCCGTCGAGCATGGCGATTCTTTTGAACACCACCAATTTCTCGGATGCCATATGGCAGCCATATAACTCCTCAAACATCGTGGCCTCGATCGGTCCCAACGACGGCCGTTACGATGTTTGGATCGGGCTGCGCGGACGGCTGGATACCTCGCAACAGACATGGCAGGGAACCACATTCACTCTTGATACGACCGCGCCGACAATCATCATCACCAATCCGACGACAACCGTGGTCTCCTCCCCTTTGATTCAACTGCAGGGCTGCGTTTCGGAATTGTTGTCGAGCCTGACCTACGATGTGAGCAATGCCGCCGGGCTGACGATGAATCAGGAAGCGCTCATCACTGGCGCGTATCCCGACACCAACACCTGGACATTTACCACGAATTATTTTCAGGCCTATGACGTCGCGCTAACAAACGGTGCTAACACGATCACCTTTCATGCGACCGACCTGGCCGGCAACGTTGCCACGACCAATCTGACCGTGACATTGGACTACAGCAGCGCGACCAATCCGCCTTCAGTCACAATACTCTGGCCTCTTCAGGACACCCAGATTGCCGGAACCAATTTCGTCCTTCAGGGTGTGCTGGACGATGACACGGCTTCAGTCACGGTGACCATTAACTCCGACAGCTTCGTGGGAATCGTCGAGCGCGGCGGGGCCTTTTCAGTGCCCAATTTGCCCGTCCTGGGCTCAAACGATGTGTTCACCATCGCGGCCACCAATGCCGCGGGTTTCGGCGGCATCTCTGCAAGAACGGGGTATGCGGTCCGCACCAACCAAACCATCGTGAACATCGACCCGGTCTCGCCGGGTTCAATCTACCACAATTTGGCCACAATTACCGGCACGGTTTCTGACCCCACTATGGACGTTTGGGTCAACGGAGTTCAAGCGACGGTCAATTCGGATAATTCCTGGCAGGCGGACAACGTGCTGGTCCGTGACAACGCCGGAACTGGACAATTCACTGTGGACGTTTATTCCTCCAGTTTCGATCCCAGGTGCGCAGTTCTTGTTGGCGAGCAATTGTTCCTGGTTCCGCTGCCTCCGATTGTGCAGGCATCCAGTTATTTCCGAAACTATTATTGGTACAACTACAGCAGTTGTGGACCTTGCCGAACCTCAGATACTCTGGGTGAAAGTTGGGAAATCGGCGTTGGTGGAGAGAGTTGGTATTACGACTATCGCGACTGCACGGGCCAGACTGACTCGGGATGGAGTGGCTGGTCTGGGGACTATCTGCCAATCTCACCTTGGGAGTGTTTCTCTGAGCTGGATGGAAGCACCGTCCCTGGGTTCGCCTCCGAGTGCGGCTCTTACTTCACTCAGAGCGGCACCAGCGACACCAGACAAACCCGGATTCAGTTGATAGCGGGTGGCCCGGCGCAGAAAGGCGTTCAGCAACTGATCCGGCTGGTGGTGCCCGTGGTTGATTGGAATGGTATTCCCGTGCCACCATCGAGCGTTCAAATTCTGGGTCGCTCTTTGATCCCCACGGCCACGAACGCTGACGTTGGTGACATATACCTATCCATGCCTGCAGGTGGGACACGGGACCTCCCGATCACGGTGCTTTCGACGAACAAGTTTACGTTCGACGCCTGGCCGGAGAGCGTGAAAATGCGAATATTGGATGCGGTGACCGGGCAGGACCTGACCGACACAAACAACACGGTGGTCGTCGGGCAGAAGGTCAGCCTTGTCTGCCAATTATCGCCAACGAACGCGACACCCACAAGTATTCAATGGACGATTCCTGGCTGGGCAATTTCAAATTTTGTTGTGAGTCCGGATACGAGCAGCGGCACGGTTTACTCGAACTTTTCCACGATCAATTCAAACGTCGATTTCTATTGGGTGGATGGCGCGGCGAGCCGGCAGGTTGAATGCTCAGCAACGGTTGGAGGTCGAAGTGCTGTGGCGAAAGCGATTTTCAACGTTTCAAGCCCGTCGCCAGAATTTCGGGCAGACGTGCTGGGGATCGTAGCAGCGGATACAAATTATGTGGAAAGCGGCATCTTCTCTCGACCTGTGCTGCACTTCGGAGGGGGTGAGATTCCTCCGGTAGGCATTGATCTCGTTTACACAAATGCTGCCACTCCGCCGTCTGGTGGCAAATATTTTATAGCGCAAGTTGTATTGACTAGCCACATTCAGAAAAATCAACTGACAGGAACTAATATCGTGGGTTTGGAACGAGTCAGATATGGCCTGGACGGACTCTACCCTTACCAAGGCACTTCCAGCCCGGCGGCCCACGACGACTGGCCGGACTCTCCTGGAAGTGTCTTAGATGGCACGACGTGGCTGGCACGTACGGATTCTTTTTCAGCTTTTCTGATGTTCCGACCTAGCCCCTATAATGACTCCACGATTGCGGTTCCGCTGAGTGGTGCGAATTGGGGATGGTCTGGAATTGCTAAGACGAACTACTCATCGACCGGCTACGTACTCATCAGCGGGGCACCGACAACGCCAATTGCTTCTGTCGCAACGACATTCCCGCAATGGACCACGAACGCTGCGAGCATTGTAGATTTCCAAACCAACTCAATCCCATTCAATGAGAACTAGACTTGAACTTTTGGCGACACTGTTTTTCGTAGTATTGAACAGCCGAACGCATTCGCAGGACCTCGGCCATTGGTCAGTGAACGTAGAAACCAATTTCATGTTTCGTACGCCGTTGGTGGACGTTCAGCCGTCACCGGAGAACGAACCTGGAAATTGGGGGACCCCGGTGGATGGTTTGCAGCTTTCGGCCTGGTTAGCGAAGACGCAATTTAGTCAAGGTTCACCGGTTGAGCTGGTGCTTTCTTGCCGCAACTTGAACCCGACGACTCGTGAAATGCGGGTGTTAGAGTTTCCATTCGAGTATGTTCTGCGCCACGGAACCAATTCATTTACTTTAAATCGCCCGAAAGTTATCCATCAGGACCCAGATAATCCAAGCGGAGGGTATGCCCGCCGTTATGAACTGTCCGCTAAGACAGAGCGAGTATCGAACATCCGTCTCGATCAGTTGTTCGATTGCAGTCAGCAAGGCAACTATTCACTCCAAGTCAGATTGCCACAGCCGCTGCCCAATGGTCAGTGGACCAACGTTGTTTCCGGCGTTGCGACGTTCACAATCGAGATCGGTAAATGACCTGGAAGACGCGCCAGCCAGTGCTCTGGATGATTGCGCCTGTACCAACCTGGCTTTCTCGGACGGATACATACTCGGCTTTTCTTATGTTTCAGCCGTATTCCGCCAGTTCAATTCCAGTGCCAATGTATGCTGTCAATTGGGCGTGGTCTGGTGTCGCTCGCACCAATGGTTCACCAAACAATTATAGCCTCATAACAGGAACGCCAGGATCCCCTACAGTTTCCCAAACATCTACGTACCCTCTTTGGATTACGAACGCCACAAGCTTCAATTACGTAACCAACTCGACTCCGTTCAATGAAAACTAACACAAAATGGTTTGCTGTATTGGTGTGCGCAGGTCTCGCTTTACGGGCATCTTCACAGAACACCTTCAGCATACGCACAAACATAGAATCAAATCCCGCATTCCGGTCGCCGAAGGTTGAACTTGGTCCCTCCATGAAGGGCGAACCCGCCAATTGGGGCCTGCCAGTGGACGGTTTGCAGGTCTCTGTTGCATTCACGAAAAAGCAATTCAATCAAGGTGAACCAATCCGGGCAGTTGTTGCCTATCGTAACGTCAATGAGACTCCGCGCGAACTCCGCGCAGTGGTATTCCCGTTAGAATACGTTCTGCAGCACGGAACTAACAGCGTTGTTTTGGAGCGACCGAAAGCAATACACTCCGATCCCGACAATCCCGGCGCAACAGATCACCCCCTGCTGATCGAGCACGACACGGAAGCCAGAATTATGGTGCGCTTGGATCAATTGTTCAATCTGCAACAGCCCGGGGATTATTCGCTTCAAGTCAGGCTTCCACAACCTCTGCCAAATCGACAATGGACAAATATTACCTCCGGGGTTGCTGCCTTCACTATCATTGGAAAGTCTTGATGTTCCGTAAGCGTCACGCGGGACACCTCTGTTCGTTAGCACCATAAACGTCGCAGCATTTGTGCTATGACATCTACGATCAATGCGGATGAACAAGTACTCAAAACGGACGAAAAGGCGAAAAGGCGTCAGAAAAGGCGTCAGTCCCGGCTATTGTAGAATATTGCCTTGACTCTCAAGCCGAGGCTGAGCGGGTGTTCTGCGCGCAATACCACCTGCTCGTTAGTCACTTCACCCGTTCACCAACCGTTCGAGCGCTTCAAACAGCGCCGCGCGGTCGCGTAAATGGGCGCACTTCCCGCCGCTTTGAATCAATCCGAAGCCCTCACCATAGGCGGGACCGTTGGCGACGCAAGCGTCCGTGAGACATTCCGAGATTTGCTTTTCCGCCGCCCGGATGACATCCGCGCGAGCGCCTGCCACCTCGTATTTCCACCCGACGATGCGCGCTTTGGGGAACCAATCACGCAAGCCGGCGATGACTTTGGGGCTCGGCACCAGTTCGGCGAGCAGCGTGCCCTGCCGCGTCGGAATTTTGGCGGCCTTGATTTCGGTGAGCTGGCCATGAGCCGAACGCAGCCAGACTTTTCCAAACACAAAATCGCCCACGGCGGCGGCGTGAAAGACTGCATTGACGGACTGGCTGGCGAGCGCCTCCAGCCGATTCCGCAAATCGGCGCTCGTGGTGAAGGTCTCGACGCGTTGGACACGCCGCTCGCCGCCGTAGGTGGCCTGCTCTCCGGCCAGCAGCGTCACATCGTGCGCGTGTTCCGCGAGAAAGTTGGCCAGTTCGATTCCAAGCCGGCCGGTGGAAAAATTGGTGAGCCGGCGCACCTTGTCGAGGGATTCATACGTCGGGCCGGCGGTGACGATACAGTTCATAGTGTTAAGGTCCAGGAAGCAATCCGGTTGCCAAGCTTTTTATTGGCGCGTATTGCCGGAGACGGGATTGGAGCCGGACTGATGGCGTCGAAGGGCCCAACGTTGGAACGGTGCACCTCGGGTCCGGGCGGCGGGACGCTCGCCCTGTACGGCAGCCAGGATGGCCGCCGCTACAACTCTGGTCGCGTCCGCGAAGTCAGGGCTTGCCGGCCTCGGAAACCTCGACCGGCAGGGAGATGCGCACGACGCCCGATTGGCCGGACTTGGGCGGCACGATCTCGAGTTTGCCGTGATGGGTCTCGATGATCTTCCGGCTCACCGTCAGGCCGAGGCCCAAACCGACGTTGCGTGTCGTATAGAATGGCGAGAGAGCCTTTTGCGCCGCTTCCGGCGTGAAACCGGTGCCATTGTCCTGCACTTCGATTTGCAGGGCGTGAACACCGTTGCCGGTGGAATCGGTGTGGAGCCGAACGCCGATCTTCGGGTCCTTGGGATTGGCCTGCAAGGCGTTCAAAATGACTTCGGCCAGGGCATGTTTGAGCGCGGCACGATCTCCCATCGCGATGATCGGTTTGCTCTCATCCTCGCACTTGAGCTGGGCGGTTTTGGCCGGCTGATGTTGGCGGGCCTCCTCGTAGGCTTCTTCGATCAACGGTGTCAGCGGGAATGCCTCCTCGGAGGCCAGGGTGTCGCGCGCGAGGAAGCGCATCTGGTTGATCAAACGGGTCACGCGTCTGACGCCATCGGCCAGCGCGGCGTCGAGCGAAGCGCGAAATTCCGGGTCTTTGTACTTGTCGGCCAGCAACTGCTGGTGCGTCGAAAGCGGGACCATGGCGTTGCCCACCTCGTGCGCCAGGCGGTCGGCCATCGTCCTGACCAGCCGCAGGTTGGCGGCTTCAATTTCCAGCCGGCGCAACTGTTCGCTCTGGGTCAAATCCTCCACCATCAACAGCGCGGAGGCGGGTTGAGCGGAATTGTCGCGATGAAAAGGAACAACGGTCACGCTGTAGACGGCGCCCTTCGGCTTCTCCGCCTCGAATCGGAACGTCGGAATGGCGGTGCCGGTTTTGAGCACCTGATAAACTTTGCTGCCGATGAGTTGCGGCAGGTCGCTGAATTCCAGCTCTCCCGTCCGGTGGTTGGACACGGTGAAAAACCTGCGGGCGGCCTTATTGGCATGAAGCACCGCGAGGTCGCGGCTGATGACGACGCAAGCGCTGCTCAGCTCGCGCAAAATCTCGGCCATCATTTGACTGTTGCCGGCCAATTGGTCGTGCAGCCAGATGTTCTTGACCGCCAGACCCAATTGTTCGAGCAGGTGGAAGATCAATTCCAGTTCCGGGTTGGCGAGCGGTTCACCGGTGACGTGCGTGTCAAAGACAGCGATGCCCACGACGGTTTCCCGATCCAGAATGGGCACGGCGACCTGGGCTCCCAGCAATTCAAACTCCTTTTGGGTTTCGACATCACGCCGGGCTTCATCGCTGTGGCGCCGCAGGATGCGGCCCAGGCGCCAGACCTGGCCGCCAATGCCGCTCTCAAACGACAGCTCCAGGTGTTGCAGCAGGTCCGGCGAAAGGCCGATGGCGCATGCCGGCCGCAACCGGCGGCTTTCCTCCAGGCTCAGACGTTCGCCCAGCCAATGATCCGGTTGCCGGAGAAACACGGCGGCGCGATTAATGCCGATCAGTTCGCGCAACAGGAGCAGGAACTGCTTAAGCATCGCCTTCGCATCAAGCGAATGGCTCAGAATGGCGGAGAAGCCGCGCAAGGCCCCGACGCTTTGGTAATTGGCCGGCAGGGCGGCGGAGGACGCGGGGGCGGAGGCCGGTTTCGGCGATTCCGGGATCGGGTCTACAGCAGGAATCAAGGGCATCTCGCTTGAACCAGGCGCCGACCAGGCCCGCTCCAGCAGGGTGGTAAGCATCCGGATGCGCACCGGTTTCGTTAAGACGTGCGTGGCGCCTTGAAGATAGGCCTCCTCCTCCCATTCCCATTGCTTGGCGCCCGTGTAAATGATGATCGGACACTTCGCCCCGCGCAGGCGGAGCTTGGCCAGGATCCACACTTCCTGAACTCCGGTGAGTTCGACGTCCACAATGCAGGCGCTGACCAGCCGGTGCGTGAGCAGAGGTTCGGCTTCTTCGATGGCGTGGCGCTGGATGACGCGATACTGCTCCGGGTTGAGTCCGGCCCGAAGGGCCTCAGCCAGTTCCGGATGCGGGGCCAGCACTAAGAGCGTTTTCATGAGACAGGCGGGCCGGCAAGAGACAGGAACAGATGCTGGCGTCTGGGTTGGGGATGCGGCGACCGGGTGCCCGTCGAGGTAACAATCTTCTCGCGCCTGACAATCTGCTTGCGGCTGCGACTGTCACTCAGAATCCAAAAAGACTTTCCTGCCACAGTCACTACCATTAGATGATCCATACAAATGCCGTCCGGTCAATTCATTATTCCTCATCAGATTAAACAATCGCGTCCCTCCAAGGCAACGTGAGGGAATACCGATTTTGAGTCTGGACGACTACGTAAGCCGATTCAGGGGAATCCCCTGTAGGTCTATTCCAATGGCTTATGAAGTTGATTCCACACTCTCACCGACAGCGATAGCACCTTTCACGATGCCCGCCGCCAGGAGAGTCAAAACCATAGCGGAAGCGGCGATGAGCGCCTGATGTTTGGGCCGGCGCGGCGCCTTTGGAGTGCGCCGATTCATCGGCGCTTTTCGTCGGCGGAGAGAGGCCCTGCGGCGCCGCCGTCCCCCGCCAGGGCGGGACCGGCGCGGAGGCCGTTATTCCGAAGAAATCAGCTTTTCCCAAAGGGCGTCGTTCAGCAGCACTTTGCGGAAGAACTCCGTGTCGCTGTGCGTCGTGGGGGCAAGATTCGGATCGGCGGGCAGCCGGATCGTGAACGTCGTTCCCCGGCCGTTCTCGCTGCGCGCGTCGATTTTACCGCCGTGGTGATGCACGATGAAATAGCAGGCCATCAGGTGGATGCCATATTCCATCGGGGTGTCGGTCCGCACCACAAACGGATCGAAAACCAGCCGGAGCGCTTCTTTCGGCATGCCCGGCCCGTTATCGCTGACCTGGATGGCGACGCCCGGCTTCTGGCCTGCGGCGTTGGTCGGGCGGGCTGAGAGCGTGACCCGGCTGCCGGCGGGAAGCGCGGCCAGCTCATCCCTTAACAGCAGGTCGAACAGACGGCGAAACTTAGGCTTGTCCACCTTCAGCGACGGCAGCGACTCGGGGATGTCATTCTGAATCTGGATGTTCTTGGCGGCGAAAGCGGGCTTGAGCCCTTCGATGGTCGAGGCGACGATCTCACCCACCTGCACCTGATCGGAAAACTCGAAGGCCGGTTTTTCGGAGGCGGTCCAGAGATCTTTGAGCAGGTTGTTGATCCTTTCGATTTGAGTCTGGACGTTTTGATAATACTCCTTCCAGAAATCGGGGTTGCGCAACCCGTTCAGGTCCATCTTCTCCTCGGCCATTTTGGCCGGCGCGAGATCCAGGAACGTTTTCACCGCCACGAGGGCATTTCGAATGTGATGGCTCAAACCGGCCGCCAGCAGCCCCAGGCTCACGATGCGGTCGGCGATCATCATGTTGTGCAGCACGGACATTTTCTCGCGCAGAAGCTGGTCGCGCTCGCGTTGCACCATGAAAAACTCCAGGCCGCGCTTGAGAGTCTGCTCCAGTTGCGGAGGCTCCCAGGGTTTCGTGACATACTTGTAGATGGCGCCCGAATTGACGGCGGCAATGGCGGCGTCCATGTCGGCGTAGGCCGTGGCGAGGATGCGAATGACGCGGGGGTACTGTTGGCGCGCTCTTTCGAGCAGCCACACGCCTTTTTCTCCGGGCATTCGCTGGTCGGTCATCAACAAGCCGATCTCCTCGCCGTGCTCCTGCAAGAGTTTGAGGCCGGCCTGGGCATTCGCCGCCGTCAGAATTCGAAACTGGTCCTCGAAAGCGCGCGCGAAGTACTTCAGCGACTTCTCCTCGTCGTCCACGTAAAGGATCGCGAATCTCTTGTAATCGTACAGGTTTTCCATAGCAATTCGGCTGTTGCTCTCTTTCTAATGTCATCCTTTGGCCGGGAACTCCAGCGCAAATTCACAGAACTTTCCCGGCTCCGTCTTTACCGAAATGTGCCCGTCGTACTCCTGCACGATGCGGTAGCAGATGCTCAGGCCCAGGCCCATGCCTTCGCCCACGTCTTTGGTGGTGAAAAACGGGTCGAAAATCTTGTCCAGATGCTCCGGGTCGATGCCCGGGCCATTGTCCCGGATCGAGAGGATGCTGCGGCCGTTTTCCACCCGCCCTTCAATCCGGATCCGCGGCGGTTCGGCGCCGAACGTTTTCCGCTTCATGGCATCCAGAGAATTCTGCACCAGGTTCGTCGCCACGTGGATCAGCTTGCTCTTGTTCGCCCAGATCGTCTGGTGCTCGCTGATCTGCTGTTCGATCTGGACCTTGTCCTTCCATTCATTGCTCAGGAACCGCAACGCCGACGTGATGACTTCGGCCACTTCCACCTGGTCGCGGCTCTCCGTGTCCGGGTGCGTGAAGATCCGCAGGTCGGAGACGATGGTCTTTACGCGTTTGATGCCTTCTTCGACGTCTTTCAATATCTCGGCGTATTCCTCTTGCTGTTCGGGGGCGAGGTGCTTGCCTTTGTTCCGCAACGTAAACAGTCCGGTGGTCGCGAAATTGAGAGGATTGTTGATTTCGTGGATGATGCCCGCGCTCATGCGGCCGAGTGAAGCCAGCTTTTCGGTTTGCACCAACTGCATCTCGGTTTCTTTGAGCTGTTCGATGGTGGACTCCAGCGCCTGATTCTGCCGCGCCAGCTTGCACTGGTATTGATGGGATTCGACCAGGTTTCTGATGCGCACATGCAGTTCCGTCGTCGAGAATGGCTTGGGCAGAAAATCGCTCGCGCCCGCTCCCAACGCGGCCAGTTTTGTGTCCTCGTCCGCTCGCGCCGTCAGCAGAATGATTGGGATGTTCTGGGTGGATGTTTTCTCCCGGATTTCGCGGCAGGCCTGCAAACCGTCCTTTTCCGGCATCATCATGTCCAGCAGTATGATCTCGGGCAGAAACTGGCTGGCTTTCTCGATCGCCTGCTGGCCGTCCACCGCTTCGAGCACTTCGTAATGCTCGCTCAGTTGCGATTTCAGAAAACGCAGCATGTCCGGCTCATCGTCGGCCACGAGCACCTTGGGCAGATTCCCGTTGCGCAGCACCTCGACCGGCTTGAGCGTGTCCTGCAAGGGTGTCAGGGCCGGAAACAACTCCGCTCGCCGATACAAATTGGCCAGCCATTCCTCCGAGGAAACGGTGCCGGACGGCACGACCCGCTGGCCGTCGGGCCCCGGTTCCGGAGTGGCTTGCGTTGAAACCGGCGCGGGTCTGACCGCCGGCCCGGCCTTTTCATACGGCAACCGCACGGTGAACGTGGTGCCCCTGCCTTCCTGACTCTCGACGCCGGCTTTGCCGCCCTGGATTTCAGTCAATTCCTTGACCAGGGCCAGTCCGATGCCGACGCCCTGGTATTTGCGTTTCGAGGAGCCGTCGGCCTGCCAGAAACGATCGAACACAAACGGCAGGTTCTTCTCGGCGATCCCCATGCCCGTGTCGGAAACAGTGATGACGAATTCTTCGGCGCATGTCGGAGAGCTTGTATCTGGTGGCAGGACGCCCTCAGAACCCGCAGGCAGGGATGCCTGCGCTACCGCGTAGCCCACGCTTCCAGCGTGCGGGTTAGCGAAGCTTCCAGCTTCGCGACTATGGTTGCTCCGATTCTCGGACAGGTGCTCAGTCCTCTTCTCCGCCCGCACCGAGACACGTCCGCCGGACGGCGTGAACTTCAGGGCGTTGAAGACCAGGTTCAGGACGATTTTCTCGAGCTTGTCGCGGTCGGCGAGGACCGTGCCCAACTGCGGATCGACGTACGTTTCCAGTTGGAGACGTTTGTCGTCGGCGACCTGGCGGGCGGCGCTGGCGAGTCCTTTGACAAATTCCGCCACTTCCAGCGGCTCTTTTTTGACTTCCATGCGGCCGGATTCCATGCGCACCAGGTCGAGCAGATCGTTGATCAATTTGAGCAGACGCATGCCGTTGGACTGCATGGTCACCAGCAGCTCGCGCGTCTCCTGGTCGAAGGAGCGGTTGAAGCGCCGGAGCAGATTTTCCAGGGGCGCGAGCAGGAGGGTCAAGGGGGTGCGCAGTTCGTGGCTGATATTGGCGAAGAAGCGGCTCTTGATCTGGTCGAGTTCGCGAAGTTTCTGGTTGTTCTCCTCCAAAGCCTTTCTGTTCTTGTCCAGTTCGTAACGGAGCATGAACTCGCGAACCCGGAGCGAACGATGCAAGTGGCCTCCGGCGATGACCACGCCGCTCGTGAGCACAAGGAAATAAAGATTGTTGACGAGATGACCGGTGTGGAAACTTGACGGTGGGGCGTGCAAAAAACACGCGATGAAGTACATCGCCGTCGTCGAAAGTGAGGCGGCGACACTAAGCCCGACCGTCCAGCGCATGATCAGAGCGACGCACAGAAGAACCAGGTTCAGTCCGGCGTAATAGGGAGAATCGATGCCTTCCGTCGCGTAAATCATCCAGCAGATGAAAAACGCCGGAATCAGCGCGATGATGAGGCTCAGCAAACGATGGAACTTCTGACTGAAGCGAGTGCGCAGCGTGCCCCAAACTGCAAGGGCAAGCAGGAAAACTAACAATCGCAGCTCGAAGAAGAACCGCACTTTTTCGGGATAGACAAAGTAGTCCAGAACGACCCCGACCGGCATGAGCAGCATGACGAGATAACACCCAATCTCCAGATGCTTGAGTGTGATCTGGCGCTCGTAGTCGGCGTAAGTCTGCAAGACTTCCGCCTTGATTTGCTTGCTATCGTTCACGGGCGGATTTTTTGACATGGAGAAGTATGTTTACGCCGGCGGGCTCGCGCACCGCCCAAACGTTGCTGCGCTCCACGCGCTCCGGAGCAAGTGAGAGCATTTCCCTGGTGTTGCGGTCAATCAGGTGCCATTCCAGGAAATATTCCATCTCGTTCTGGCTTGGATGACCGTCCACGTTCGTCGCGAGCAACAAGCCCCCGGGCAATAACATGTCATAAAAGAGATTCATCAACTTGCGACAGACTTTGTCCGACAGGTAGTCAAACAGTCCGGCACAGTAAATCATATGGTATTGTTCCGCTTCCGGGTATTGAACGCTGCGTTCAGACTGTTTTATGAGCTGATGCGCAGTCTGCTTGATAACCCTGATGCCGGTGCGCCTACCATAGCGTTTTTTCAGGTCGGATAGCACGCTTTCAACGTGCGCCAGCGTTTCGTCGTTGAAATCGGCCAATACGAACTCCGACTGGCTGGAGAGCGCTTCCCTTGCCAGGAATTGCTGTATTTCCTGTGCCGGACCGCAGCCCAAGTTGTAAACGCGAAGGGGTTTGCCTGTTGGCGCCACTCGCCGGGCTTCCTCCACCAGCCGATCGCACAAATAGGAAATGCGGTTCCGGTGAGCGATGATAGGCGGCAGTTGCAGAGCGTAGGCATTGATCATTTTTGCAAACAGGGAACCCCCTTCGCAAGGATCCCGGAACATCATGTTGACGACTTCGTAATCGCCGGCGTAGCCCAACGGTTTCGTGAATGTGCGATAGACAAAAGGAGAGGCGAGCAGGAACGGGTGAAGTTGCCGTTTCCCAAAGAGCCTGTGCGCCGGCTGCAATTCTTCGTCAACATGGCTGGCGCTGGCTTCAAAGTGATCAAACAGCTCATTTATGATCGGAACAACCGACTCCTTCAGTTGCTCAACCACCCCTTTTTCCAGGCTTTCCCGACCCCCGGAAGGCGAGGAGCGAACCCCCAATTCCACCTGTTCCAGCCACAGCCGCAGGTCAGAAAAGAAGCTCTGCATATCGGCGATGACAACTTTGAATTCCGGCAGGATCTTGTAAAGCTTCTGCCATTCCTGCATGAAGTTTTGGAATTCACCGCGTAGCCGGCCATTCTGGATCATCTCCGCGGCGAACTCCACGTCCCTCCACGAATTCTCATCCAGGGTCACCTCGCACACCGTCAACATGGCGGCGCTCACAAGGCTGCGCACAACCGCGCGTCCGGAGTAAATGGTGCGGTCCCGGAGAACGACCTTGAAATCACTAAGCACTTCGGACGTGCGCAGCACCAAGGCCGGGCTGTAAATCTCGAAGACCGCAAGAAACCGCGTGAGCCTGAGCACGCTGGCATGGATTTCGACCCCCTGGCTGGTCTGACACAGGATCATGGAGTCTTGACTCTCGCCATGTGACGAATGAATGCTGTTCAACTCACCGTTTCTTGTAGCCATTCTTAAGTCTTGGCTGGCCTGCTTTATTAACCGTGCCGCTTCTGTTTTGCGGCCTTTGCCAAGCATTGAGTCAACTAACATTTTCCGAGCCAACGATAAAGCAAATTTGGGGGAGGATCACCAGACAAAGGCACTCCTTTGGGCAAGCAGAGAGGCAAGCTGAGTCCTTCCCGAAGCAGGGTTCCCTCAGAGGTTTACCTTGCAGGAGTGTCCCGTTTTCAAACAGAAGGTGGCGTCTCCACAACTGATTCCTCCGGCCGAATTCGGCGCCGCAGAACACTTCCGGCCCAGGCTGTCGGAGTCAGAAATGCATTCCGACGGTCAGCAAGATGGCGTGGCTGATGAAGTCATAGTTGCCGTTGGCCGTTTGTCCGATGGCGGATGGAGCGCTGCCTGAAACGGTGCGCGTTGGTCCGTACCCGAGTTGGTACGCCACGTCAAAATCGAAAAGCTCTCCTTTGAACCCGGTGCCAATACTGAAGAAATGCCGATCCAAATCGGCCACCAGCGGTGTGTAATGCGCATCCGGCATGGCGTTCTCATTTAAAATGTAACCTCCGCTAATTTGCCAACCCCGGCCCAAATAGCGCGTCACGCCGAACTCGTAATACCAACTGGGTTCCCAATCGAGCACAACGGGGATGTTCTGCGGTATCAGCCCGGGAAGCGACCCGGATTGCTTGATCAACAGGGTTCCCACACTGCTCCAGCCGGTGTACTCCGCGTCGAATTCGCAGTTCCAATCCGGTGTAGGCCGATACGAAATGCCGAAGACGGCGTTCAATGGGAATGAGAACTGCCCATGCGCCGCTGAGCGATAAGTCAAAGCCGGCACCGTGAAGGGAGCGGGAGGGCTCGGTAATGCTACATTATTATATCCATCTGTGTGCCCACTCAAGTCGATGTCACTCGCGCTGCGGAAGGAAATGCCAATCGAAACCTGTTTGTGCGGTTTCCAAAGCAGGCCCAGGTTATAGCCCACACCCCAGCCGTCGCCTCTGAACCTGAATCCATCAAACGACTGAGCAGGCCATACCAGGCCCTGCTCCAAATCCATGTTGGCGTAGTTCACCATCACGCCGCCGCCGAGTGACAAGTCGGGGCCCAGCTTCCATGCCACGGCGGGGTTGATCGTCAGGTAAGTTAGTGAGCCTTTGGTGGCAATCGAGCGGAAACCGGTGTCCTGCGGCCATTCCGAACTCAGGCCTTGCGGGCAGTAGACACCCAATCCAAAACTGACTGGAATATCTTTTGGACTGCAAGCGTAGAAGAACTGAGGAACCGCGCCGAAGTTATCGTCATTGTGAAAAGTCTGGCCGCTGTTCGGGGGGGTGTAAGTCGGGTCCATGTAGATTCCGTAAAACCCTGCCCGGAAATTGTTGCCTTCGAGCTGGGCAATACCTGCAGGATTGTAGTAGATGGCGGAAGCGTTATCGGCGGTGGCGGCAAACGCTTCGCCGCGGGCCATGGCAAAGGCATCTTGATCAGGCAGCCGAAACCCTCCCGCTGAAAGCGTTAGGGTCGCCCCCTGCAGGATGACAGGCAGGAGCAGTTTCAACGTAACGAGCAAGTTTGTTCTCATAAGTTGTTGTGCTACAATTAGTTCAAAAGTATGTGGCAATACCACAGGCGACTGCGGACGCCCCGACGTGAGCGTTAAAGAAAGCAAGTCTCTTGCCGTCGGATGCCAGTCCTAATGATCCAACAGGCTGTTAATCAGCCTGCGTTCCCTTTCGCGCTTCAGCAGCGGCTCGGAAGAAATCGTGCGCTCCCAAGATTTTGTCCGTGATCCATTCGCCCAGAGAAGGCGACAAAGCATACAAGGCAAGTGCCGGTCGGACGGGGTATCGATTGACGAACACTTCAGGCAAGTCGTGGCGTATGACGCGCACTACGGCTCGGACCACCCGTTCGGGGGAGCACACGCTCGCGCCAAAAAGACCGGGCGCTGGATGGCCAACCTTCGCCTTCAGCCGCGAATAAACTCCCGCCTCAACAAAGCCTGGGCAAACCACAGAGGCGCTCACCCCGGTCCTGCGGTAGGTCCCACGTAACGAATAAGTAAATGCTGTCAGCCCCGCCTTGGTCGCCGAATAGGGCTCCTGAAAACCCGGCCCCAATCTGCCGGCAAATGACGAAATGTTCACGATATGGCCGCGCCCTCGGCGCAGCATTTCCGGCAACACAAGATACGTGAGCATCATGGGTGCTTCCAGGTTTACGCTGAGAACGTCCTTGATGTTTGTCTCCGAGAGCTCGTGGTACGCGCAGCAGAATTCCACTGCCGCGTTGTTGACGAGCACGTCAACTTCACCAAACTGTTTCAGCGCCGCTGACACCACCTGCCGCCGTTGTCCAGAATCCCGAAGGTCGATGTCCAAAGCCAATACCTTGGCGCCTTCCTTCGTCGCCGCCGAACAGACTTCATCAAGTCCTAACCCGGGGAAAGCTACTAGCACCAGGTTCATTCCCGCCTTGGCCAGTGCAGGGGCTATATAGCGACCGATCCCGCCGGAAGCTCCCGTCAGAATCGCTGTTCGTCCGCGAAGGTTCTTCATACATGCGAAATTGGAAACGCGCTCTCAGTCTAATTTAAAGCAAAGCTTTCGCCAAAAGGTAAATTGTGCATCCTCCGCCGCCCTAACCTGAGCAAAGCACACCCAACCTCTTGCCTTCCAGTGCTCGGAGGGGACCCCTTGTCGCGCCCAGAAATAAAGACGCAGGATATTTGAGGATAAGTACTTAGACTTTATTTTACGCACGCAATTCATGGCAGAAGAGCACGACCATCGCCAAAGAGAGATATGAAGGAAACCTCGCATCGGGATCATTCTTGCGGCGTTGAGGATACGAGGACACTACTCTTCATTCCTTCGGTCTGCATGAGATCACTTCGGTCAACGGCAGCCCTCGGTTCGGCTCCATGCTTCGAAATCGTCGACGGCGATCTTGGTCGGCACCCTCAGGCTGAATCGTCAACGCGGACCCGCCATGGCGCCTGCCAGACGGCTTGGCCTGCTGACTTTGCGCATTGACGCCACCGGCTGGCGGAGTAATCTGATCGCAATGAGCCTGGTTAATGACAAATTTAGGCTACCTCGCCCAAAGTCCAAGCAGATCGAAAAGCGGTGACTCACATGCATATCAGGATCATCCTGCCCTCATTCTACGATGAGCATGGGAAACTGGTGAAGTCGAAAAAGGTCTTTGTACCCTGTGTTACCATCAGATACTTGGCGGCTCTGGTTCCAAAGCAACACCGTGTCTCCGTGGTTGAAGAAAGCGTGGAGGAGATTGATTTTGATGAAAAAGTTGATCTGGTGGGGATTACCGTTCAGACTTTCAGTGCGGACCGGGCTTATGATATTGCGGCGGAGTACAGAAAACGAGGCATGACTGTTGTGCTGGGAGGGATTCATGTAACAGCAGTTCCAGACGAGGCTGCTTTGCGTGCTGATGCAATCGTCATCGGGGAGGCTGAGGATACGTGGCCCGAATTGATCCATGACTTCGAGAATAATCGACTGCAAAAGCGATATGAGAAACCTGCCAGGGACTCACTGGGAAACTTGCCTCATCCGCGGTTCGACCTCATGGACCCCAAGAAGTACATCCGTTCATTTTTCAGTCCAATGCCGCTGATACCCATACAAACAGGAAGGGGATGTTCACACGACTGCGATTTTTGTGCCACAACGAAATTTTACGGGGCCAAAATACGTCACCGGCCGATTGAAGATATTCTGGCTGAAATCAAAAGCAGCAAGGGACACACGTTCTTCTTCGTCGATGACAACTTGACGGCTGATTACAAGTGGGCCAAGGAGTTTTTCAAGGCGCTTAAACCCCTGCAAATTAGATATCACTGCCAGATGGACACCCTGGTTCATAGAAAGCCTGAGCTGGTAGAGTTGGCTGCGAACAGCGGATGCTTTCACGCCTATGTTGGCTTCGAAAGTCAAGATCCTGAAGTCCTCAAAAGTGTAAATAAAAGGTTCAATCAACCACAAGAGTACAAAAATGTATTTCGACTCCTGGATAAGTACAACATTGCGTGTTATGCCAGCTTCATTGTTGGATTCGATAACGACACAATGGAAGGAATGGAGTACACGGTGAACTTCCTGATCGAACAGAAAGCCGCTTTTGCTGCGTTCTTCCCTCTTTGTCCATTTCCCGGAACTCCACTCTACCAAAGATTAAAAGACAATAACCGTTTATTCTTTGATGATTGGTGGCTCCATAAAAGAGAATTTAGAGAAAAAATGAATTATGTTGGTATTAGGTACGCCGACAATCAGATTCCTGGCTATATCCTGTCCCGTCAGGCGCTTCACGATTTCTATTCATATTCATCAATAGTAAAAAGGTTCTTGCCCCCGAGAAAGAATACGATGTTCTCCTTCTTGGCGAATATAGATATCAATCATAGGCTTCGTTTCTCATCCCTGAATTTGTTGTGAGCATTGTTGAGAAGGGCGTGCTCGCATGTGGCAAGCCGGTAAGCCATATAACCGACCACTGACACGAAAACAACCCTGGCCACCCAGATCAAAACAAAAACACAGGCGACGGACTCGGGCTGCGCCGCATTTGGAATCTCACGCTGATTGACATTACGGGCTCGACTTCTATGACGGTCGCAATATCCAGAATGACCTGAACCCGGCGTTCAATGGACAATACAAGATCATGGCGCACCTTTTCTCTTTCACCTGCCGGTTCTCCTTCTGATATTCCCGAAAGCCATTATGGATTAGGCGGTGGCGCGTTGGTGCCATTGCCCGGGGGTGCCGCATTGGTGCTCGGGTCCGGGGGAGGGGCATCGGGATCAGGAGGCCGATTCTTTTCCAGGGTAACCTTGAGATTCATGATCATTCGCCAGATGATGTACACCATGGCGGCTATAATGCTGATCACCAGTATTACCACTATTATGGTCCCAAGCAGACCAAGCGGGATGATGAAGCACTTCAGGGGTGCTCCCGGACAAGAAGCCTGGGCAGCAGCCAGCGCTTGTTCAGCGGACTGTTGGTCACCGCCATCCATGTTCTCATACTGCTGATATTCGTAAACCGTAAACGACTCCACCAGCCGGTATAGTTTCGGCTTGGTCACCACCTGATGGGTGCCGGGAAGAAGCGGGAACCAGAAATTGGTCGTATCTATCGTGTTGGGAAACATGCTTGACCCATCGCTCGACTTGGGCAGGGGGCACCAGTTCGTCCAGAGCGGGACTCCATCGCTGTTATAAACAATGGCGGCGAAGTTTGTTTGTATCAGGCTTCCATCGTCCGCCGACAGCGGCAACCCGTCCTGATCCACAGGGCTATAAACGTACCCCTCAACGAAGAACCATTCCCCAACCCAGTTCGTGCCTTGCGGGCTTTCGAGCACAAGCTCCCGATCCCCCAAATTAAACCTGCCTGTAATGGCAAAAGAGAAACCCGCCGTGTACAGGTTTCCGCAGGCGTCCATCCAATTGGTGTCCTGAATGTGATTGGTATAGTCGGAGGGGCCCCAACTATAAGGGGCATACACGTCGTCCATTACGAGCTCCAATCCATACGAGATCGGGTTGGTGCCCGAACGGTCTACGGGTGGAAATGCATGGCCGTCCGGCAGCTCCAACTGAATACAGTTCGTGGGGAAGCGAACGCAGTTCGTAGGCAAGCCGGAACACGAGAGAGCCAGCAAAACAACCAAAAGAGTGAGTGTCTTGTTCATGGCCGGAGTCGAAGAATTTTTTCAGTTTTACGCCACACGGCCCTGTAAAGATACCGGCTCGCTATTCCAGAACAGAACGCCACTCCAAGGACGACGCCGCAGATAACGAACAGCCCGGGGGTTGTGTTGGGATCGCCTACTAACCAACGAGCCGCCGCAACCATTGAGGATTGCAGCACAGTGAACGCGAGCCACGTCAGCGCGAACCATATTGCAAGGGAGACGAACAGACGAAGCAGCGGTGGGGTGAATTTGCCTGAAAGAATTTTCGGCGGACCACGGTGATCTGGAACGCCGGAAACAGCGCGAGGATCGGGTTTATTCATAATAGAGCTCTATTTGGCTTTCTCAAGCGGGCGTGGTTGGGTCAAAATCTGCGGATTGCCTCCGTTCCATTTGCGCAGTTTGGCGGCGTGCGCCTGACTAACGAGAGTTCTTAACACTGCTTTCGTACTTCCGAATTAGAACATTCCCGCCACCATTGCAAGAAAAAAGTTTAACTAAGTTTAACTCAGTAGAACATGTAAACGCGGCGCGCCGGCTGCGTCTGGCGGCGATACCCGCATTTTGCCCGCCTGCCGGATAAATCCGGCGCTCCACACGGCCACGGCTCCATGGCTTGCTGGTGGTGTCGGCTTGGGCCTTGGCCGATGTTTGATCCCACAAAAGCTTGCTTCCGATCGAGGGGAGGCTAGATTGTTGTCAATTGATCCTTGTCAGCCATCCTTTTTGGATTGGGATTGCATTTGATGACGCATTCTCTCCGGCGCTGACGGGAATTGAGTCAGAAGCATTCAAGTCATGGCGACCAGCTCCAGCAATGCGGGAGCGGGGTATCAAGGGATCAATCTGACCGACATGCTGCAGGAATGTTTCGCCTGCGGCGTATTGACGATTGATGCTCAAGGGAAGGTTGTCGCGCTTACTCCCCTCGCCCAACGCCTGTTGAGTCAGCCCGCCGATCAAACCCAACTCCGCTCCGCCGCAATGTTGCCTCCCCCGATCCGAGCCATCATCGAAGAGGCGCAAAAGAGCGGCCAGTGGGTGGCCGAGCGCGAAATCGCCTTTCAATCGAAGGGCGCCACCACGACCACTCTTTCAGTCACGGCCATTCCGCTGTCACTGGCGGCCCGGACCACCCATGTCGTGGTATTGCTCAAGGACGTCTCTTCAACCCGCAAGCTGGAGCAGCATATGCACCGGCTGGACCGGCTTGCCAGCATCGGCACGCTCTCCGCCAGCATGGCTCATGAAATCAAAAATGCGCTCGTGCCGGTGAAGACTTTTGTCGGTCTCACTCTCGAGGAAAATCCCGAGGCCGAACTGGCCGGCACGGCTCGCCGTGAGATGGAGCGCGTGGACGGCATTGTCAGCCGCATGCTTAAATTTGCCGCGCCCGCCAAGCCGGCGTTCGCCGCTGTCCAGTTGCACGAGCTGCTCGAGCATTCCCTTCACCTGGTCCAGCATCGCGTGGAAGGCAAACAGATCTCTTTCACCCGCCAGTTCAATGCGGCCTCGGATTCCTGCAGCGGCGATGATCATCAATTGGAACAGGCGTTCGTGAACCTGCTCCTCAACGCCGTGGAGGCCATGGGTTCAGAGGGCGCGATCACCGTCCGCACCGACCTCGTCACCGGGGAGCCCGGCATGGGATCGCCGGAGCCGGGCGGGGCGACACGCTTTCTGCGCGTGGAAATCATCGACACCGGAGTCGGAATCGCCGCCGAGAAAATCGGCTCCATTTTCGAGCCGTTTTTCACGACCAAACCGCATGGCACCGGCCTGGGTTTGGCGGTCACCCGCCGCGTCATTGAAGAACACAGCGGTGTCATTCATGTCAAAAGCCAGCCGGGCAAAGGCACGACCTTCACGGTCCTGCTGCCGGCGAATGGCAAGCCCGGCTAGTTGCCGCGGATCCCGCCCCCTTCCGTACCGACCTGGTCGAAGGCGACCGAGGACGAGGACGACAGAGCGGCTGCCATGTTTCATTTCCGCATTGGTAGGGATGCGCTGCGCGCAGCCGTGGACGCGACGCAGCCCGTCCCTGCCTGTCCAGAATTTGCTTTTGGCAAATGCTCCGGTTTTGTCCTGCTGCGGCAACGAAACTCGGGCGCCGCGTTCAGTGTTGCGGGAAAACCCGATAGAGCAGCAGGTAGATCACCACGCCGGTTGCCGAGACATACATCCACAGCGGCCAGGTCCAACGCGCGATTTTCCGATGCGCGTCAAAACGCTGCCTTAGCGCCCGGCTAAGGGTGATCAGAATCAGCGGCACGATGGTCGCGGCCAGAACGGTGTGGGTCAGCAACAGCGTCAGATAAATGGGCCGGAACCAGGCCGGGTCGTGAAAACGGGTGATGGTCCGCACCGTGAAGTGATAGGTCAGGTAGCCGGCGAGGAAAAGCGCCGAGGAGCCCACCGCCGCCACCATGCAGTTGCGATGGGCAATGCGCCGTTGACGGCGGATGAAATAGAACCCCAGGCTCAGAAACCCCGCGCTCAGGCCGTTCAAACTCGCGTTCACCGCCGGCAAATCGGACAGGCTCATTCCTCCCGCTCCAGTTGCCGGACAGCCGCCAGAATCTTTCGCTTTTCAATCGGCCAGCTTACTCCTTCCCCCGCCGTCTGGAAAACGCCGCGCAACCGGCCGGGTTTGTCCACCACCACAAAAATCGTGCTGTGAACAAACAGGTCGTCGGGTGACACACGGTCTGCCGGTTTTATCCCGACCGCGGAAAGTTTCAGGCTGCCCGCAGCCAGGGCGCCGATTTGATTCCTGGTTCCGGTCAAAAACATCCAGCGGTTGGTGTCCGCGCCAAACCGCTCGGCATATTTCAACAGGACCGGCGGCGTGTCGAAGTCGGGATCAGTCGTCAGCGAAACCAGCCGGGCCCGGCTCTCGGGCGGGAACGCCGTCTGCAGTTCCTTCATCTGCCGGCTCATTGTCAGGCACGGGCCGGCGCAGCGCGTGAAAATGATATCCGCCACCCAGACCCGCCCATGCAAATCCGCCAGAGAAACCGCGGCGCAACTCTGATTGGTGAGCGTGAAATCGCCGACCTGCGCATACACCGGCATGCGCCGGTGGTGCGCTGCCCGCGAATTGAGCCCGGCATAGACAAAAGCCAGGGCCAGGCACAGCAGGAACAGCAACAAGCCCAACCCGATGGTCCAGGGAAGTGCTTTGGAGGGCTGGTTCACGCCAAGAGCTTAAACCTTGAGATCAAGAGAGGCAACTTCACCCGCGGAAGGGTAGTGGTACAGTTTAGCACAAACGGTGGGCGGGGGCGAGCGTCGTCGCGAGCCGCGATTGCGTTCGAGGGAAGCGCTTTGTCGCTTCCCTGATTTCTTGGGCACTGACGGAGCAGTGCCCTCCGATCAACCCGCGGCTCGCCCGGAGTCGCGCCGCACCAAACTGCACCATTACCCGTGGGAGGCAGCTCAATCGAAACTCGTCGCCGCGCCCGCCTGCGACGCCAGCCATTTGTCGAACGCCTCCTGGCTTTCCACAATCAGCCGGCCGCCGGTCATGCCGGCGTGGCCATTGCCGCAAAGCTGCGCGCAGTTGATCTGGTAAGTGCCTTCTTTCGTCGGCGTGAAATGGACGGGTATACGCATGCCGGGAATGGCATCCTGCGTGATCCGCATGGCAATGATTTTCAACGAGTGAATCACGTCTTTGGAACTGACATAAATGATGACCGGTTTATTGACCACGACGTGCACTTCATTCACCGTTTGCACGTCGTCCTTGCCGTTCGGGTCGTTCGGGTCAACGCCAAACGCATTGTCGGACGTCACCCAGCGCATGTTCTGCCTTCCAAACACGCCGTCTTTGCCCGGGTAACGCACATTCCAGGTGAATTGCTGGGCGACAATTTGAATCACAGTGGAATCCTTCTCGGCGGGGAATTTCTCCACGGCCCTGGCCCAGAGCGGCACGGCAATCCCGAACAGCAGAATCCCCTCCACCAGTGCCACGGCGCCTTCGATGTAATTCGACGCGTGATTCCTCACGCCCCGGTAGTCGGCCCGGGGATGGCGCTGGTGATGAAATCGAAAGAGCGCATACACAAAATACGAGAGCCAGCCCACAAACAACACAATCATCAGCCAGTGCACGTAGATGATCAAATCATCCACGTGCCGTCCTTGTTCTGAAGCCACTACCGGCAAGCCGAGTAGTTTCCCGGTGGCCTGCGTCAGAGATTCGACCAGCTTTTCCATGTTCAGGCCTTTGGTCCGGGTTCACCCGCCGGCGCCGGCGGCGCGCCCGCCGGGAGCGTGGCCGCCTTCTTCCCCAGGTAAACAAAGAAACTCGCCACGCTGCCCAGGACGAAAACGACGACTGCGAGCAGGCTGAAGATGCCCCAATTCATCCCCCTGGCCAGAGGCGAGTCCGATTGGCCATAACACGCGGCGCACGCCCAAAGCGCCCGCGGCTGACACATCAGGCCGGCGACCAATAACGCCAGAAGGAATTTTATCGGCGTTTTTCTTCTCCAGCCCGGGGTTGCAGCAGCAGCATTGCCGTTCATAAATAGCTCATCTTCCTGGTCTTGTTCAGAAAATAGCGCTCGTAAAAGATCAGTCCAATGCCCACGGCAACCGCGGCGCCACCGCCCACCAGGTCCCCGATCCGCCCTCCCGGCGAAAAGAAACCCTTGAACAGCCACCCCCCAAAACCGAACGCCAGCATGATGGCCGCGGTGATGAAAATCAGATGGAACGCTTTGAGTGACATAATCAGTGTTTGATGGTCAACGGCGGAAAATCCGCAAACGCCAGGATCGTGAGGAACAGCAACCCCGTGACGAACAACGCGGTGAACGTCATGATCCCGTAAATCATCTTCCGCTCCGAGATCAGGTGCATGAAATAGGCGGCGACCAAAGACGCTTTGCCGCACGCGATGAACAAGGCCACCCCAACGTTGATCGCGCGGCTGCCGAACGGGATGAATGACGCCAGCACCGTGACGATCGTTCCGAAAATCAAGGCATAAAAGACATAGAGATACCGCCGGACGTGCTCGCTGAAGTGTTCTTCGTGCGCTGGTGAATTCATAGGCTTAGAGCAAATATAGAACAGGAAACAAAAAAATCCAGATGAGGTCGACAAAATGCCAGAACAAGCCCGAAATTTCGATGCGATTGGTAAAACGCTCCGGGTCGCTCTCCCACAGCCTGCTGCCCGGACCCCACAGGAAGCCAATCACAATCGCGCCGCCGATGACGTGCAGCGCATGCAGGCCCGTCAAGGTGAAGTAAATCGCCGTGTAGGTGTTGTGCCACGGACCGTAACTGCTCATCGTTTCGATCCGGGATCGTTCGATCCTGATTTCCCGGTGCGGCGGCAGCTTGCGCTCGTGCAGGTCGTAAAGGTCGTGCTGGTCCTTGGCGAAACGGCCGGAGAGGACGACCTCGTCCTTGCCGTTCTCCACGAGGTGCCCGTCCGCGATGCGCCCGTCTTTCAGGTCGATTTCGTAGTGGGTGAGCTTGTCGTGGTATTCGAAGGACTTGATTCCCAGGAACACCATGGCCAGCAGCAGCGTGCAGGCATGAAAGAATTTGAACTTTCCGAACCGGTTCATCTTGAGGGAAGCCCAGGCCATGACGGTGGTGATGCTCGAAGTGATGAGCACCAGCGTATTGGCGGTGCCGAGCGGAATGTTGAGCCAGCCATACGGCCAATCCGGCGCGCTGACGCGCAGAAGGATGTACGCCGAAAACAGCGCGCCGAACAGCATGACCTCCGATGCCAGAAACAGCCAGATGCCGACCTTGGCATTGTAAAGGCCGGTGTCCGGTCGCGCCTCAACGATATAAGGGATGTCCATAAAAACTCGATTTGCCAACCCTAAAATCTAACTCATAAATCCCGCAACGGGTGGGGCGAGCGTACTCGCGAGCCGTCTGTTTGTGGAAAATGGAGGCTCGTCGGTAGCCTCGCCCCACCGGGCACTATTTGTGAGATGGGTTCCCGCCCTCATGCTTTTTCCGGCTCGTTTTGCGGCGTGAAATCTTTCGCGTGGCCGGGAACGCTGTATTCGTAGGGACCGCGATAGACCTGAATCGGCGCGGCAAAATTGCCGTGCGGCGGCGGCGTAGGCGTCTGCCAGTCCAGCGTCGTCGCCTGCCAGGGGTTGTCCGAAACGGCCCTCCGGCCATGCTTGATGCTCCAAAACAAATTGATGATGAAAGGAATTTGCGCCATGCCGAGGCAGACCGCCGCCCACAAAATCGGACGGTGCAATGACATGATCCAGTCGCTCAACCCGCCTGTCATGCCCGCCTGGCGATCCACCGCCGCGGAATAGTTCCCCCCCCCGTCCGCCATGCGGCGCAACATCCCGGCCATCCCTTGCGCAAACATCGGCTGGAAAATCAGGTTCATGAAAATCAGCGACAGCCAGAAATGCACCCGGCCCCAGAATTCGTTCATCATCCGGCCCGTGATTTTCGGGAACCAATAATAAATCCCCGCAAACAACGCGAAGATCGTCCCCGGCGCCACGATGTAGTGAAAGTGCGCGATGACGTAGTAAGTGTCGTGCAGGTGAATGTCGCTGTAGCTTAAACCGAGCGGCAAGCCGGTCAGTCCCCCGATGCCGAACATCGGCAGAAAGGCCATGACGAAAAGCATGGGCGTGTTGAAGCGAATCGCGCCACCCCACAACGAAATGAACATGCACGTCAGGATGATGACCGAAGGAATCGAAATGATCATCGTCGTGGTCTGGAAAAACGTGGCGATCGTCGTGCCCATGCCCGTCAGATACATGTGATGCGCCCAGACGATGAAAGAGAGAAAACCGATGGCCAGCACCGAATACACCAGCGACTTGTAACCCCAAATCGGCTTGCGCGTGTTGTTCGCGATGATCTCCGACACAATCCCCATCGCCGGCAGGATCAAGACATACACCTCGGGATGAGCCAGAAACCAGAACAGGTGCTGCCACAACAACGGACTGCCGCCGCCGCTGACGTTCGCCAGATTCCCGCCAATGGCCAGCCCGGTCGGCAAAAAGAAACTCGTGTGCGCCAGCTTGTCCATCAACTGCATGATCGCCGCCGCTTCCAGAGGCGGAAAAGCCAGCAACAACAGAAACGCCGTGACAAATTGCGCCCACACGAAAAAAGGCAGCCGCATCCAGGTCATCCCCGGCGCGCGCAGTTGAATGATCGTGGCGATGAAATTGATCGCGCCCAGCAGCGAAGAGGTGATCAGCAGCACCATGCCGAACAACCAGAACGTCTGCCCTTCCGTCGGAATGGCCGTCGCCAGCGGCGAATAAGAGGTCCAGCCCGCCTGCGCCGCCCCCCCGGGAATGAAAAAGCTGACCAGCATGACCACCCCGCCCAGCACGTAAGCCTGGTAACTGGCCATGTTGATCCGCGGAAAAGCCATGTCCGGCGCGCCGATCATCAGCGGCACCACATAATTCCCGAACGCCGCGAAGGCCAACGGCACGATCGCCAGGAACACCATGATCGTGCCGTGCATCGCGCCGAAAGAATTGTAGAGGTCCGGCGACATCGTGCCCTTGGCCGCCACCTGCCCCAGCACCTTTGCCAGAACCGGTCCCATAATCGGAATCGGCTGGCCCGGATGCGCGATCTGCCAGCGCATCATCAACATGAGGAAAAACCCGAACAAAAGAAAACAAAGGGCCGTCATGCCGTATTGAATCCCGATCACCTTGTGGTCGGTCGAAAAGACATGGCTGCGCCAGAAGTCTCCTTCTTCGCGGTGGGCCTCGGAAACGCCGGAATGCGGAATGACCTGGGTTGCCTGCATGGTCTATTTGATCTTGTCCAACACCATCATCGCCAGCAGCAACGGCAGATAGAGAATCGATACGTAGAAAAGCTGCCGCGCGCGCGACACCGTCAGCCCCGTTCGCGCGCCGCGGAGTTGCTGCGCGAATCGGACGGCAAACCACAGAAAAGCCAGTCCCAGAAGGAGAGCGCTCACCCCATAAACCGGCCCGGTCAGGTTGAACCGAAACGGACACAGGCTGGCCGCCAGCAAACCGAGCGTGAAACCCACAACCTGGCGCGCCGTGCGCCGGCCTTGAGGGTCAATGACCGGCAGCATTTTGAAGCCGGCTTCGGCGTACTCGTCGCGGTAAATCCAGGCAATCGCCAGAAAGTGGGGCAATTGCCAGAACGCGAGAATCGCAAACAACACCCATCCCTCAGCGCTTAATTGGCCGCGCGCCGCTGTCCATCCCATCAAGGGCGGCAACCCGCCGGGAATCGCCCCGACCGCCGTGTTGAGCCAGGTCACACGCTTCAGCGGCGTGTAAATGAACAAATAACTCAGCAGCGAAACGGCGCCGATCACACTCGTCGCGAGGTTCACCGCAAGCGCGAGGTACAGCAGCCCGGCGCCGGCGCTCACCCCGCCAAACACCATGGCGGTGGCGGGCTGCAAACGGCCCGAAGGCAGCGGGCGATTGCGCGTTCGCCGCATCCGGGCATCCTGCTCGCGCTCAATCAACTGATTCAATGCCGATGCGCCGCCGGCCACCAGGACTGTGCCCAGCACCGTATGCAACATCAGCGCGTAATTCACCGGCCCGCGGCAACCCAGATAAAATCCCACCAGTGTAGTCAGCAAAACCAGAAGCGTGAGCCGCGCCTTGATCAAGTCGGCATAAACGGCAACCCAACCCTTTTCCAGCGTCACCGCTTCGCTTAATGCTTGCGCCGCCGCTTTCATGATCGTGCCGTTGCCGGGTGAGCCGCGAAGGGGCGGCTTGCCGGCGCGCCTGCCGTGCTGCCCGACAAAACGGGCGCACCGCGCGCAAATTCCGGGCTTCGAAAGGAAATGATGCACAAGATTACGCCGGTTGCGAAGGCGAGCGCGCCCACCAGCACGTGGGCTGTCGCTATGTCCGCCGCCTTGTTTGAAAGGATCGTGAGTGCTCCCAGGCCTGCTTGAACCACAATCAATCCCAGCCAGAACCAAACCAAGGCAGGGACGCGCTGCGCCGCGTCCGCAGTTGCCTGCACCGCAGGCCCGCCATGGATCTGTCCTTGCGCGTCCGGGCTGTGGCACAGCCCCGCCACGTCAGGTGCAGGAACAGCACGCCGGGAACGTCGAACCCGCCAAGCGCACCAGCCGACCCCCGCCAGAATCAGCACGGCAAGAATGCGATGCGCCATCTGCAATTGGATCTGGAACGCCGTGATCGGATTTGCCGCCGCGACTTCAATTCGTTGCTCGTTGTAATGAGCAACGGATTGAGGGTCCGTTGCCGGCCAAAGCCTGCCATACGCCAGCGGAAAATCGGGAATCGGCAGATCGGCGTGCTGATGGCGCATCACCGACCCCAGGATCAACTGCAACAGGATCAGCATCGTCGTCCCGATGAACCAATAACGCGGGAACACCGTCCTCGTCCTCCTCCTCGAATCCGGATCAGTTCCTTCCGAGAACGAGGAGGAGGAGGAGCGCAGGAAGGATTCAGCGGACGTCGCCGCTTCTCCCTCTCCCATTCGATGGGAGAGGGCCGGGGTAAGGGCTCGTTCTCCCTCCATAGCCGGACCGGACAAAGATGGGGTCAGGGTCTGCCACCATTTGCTCGTGAACAGCGCGATGGCGCAAAGCAGCACAAAAAACACCTGCGCGAGCGTCGCGTGGAAAATGCCGATTGCGTCCGCGAACAATACCACGCGCAGGCCCCCCAGCACTCCTTGCAGAACAACCGCGAAAAAAGCGATGAATCCCAACCGACGGAGCCACCTGGCCGAAGCCTCGCAACGCGGCCAGACGAAGCTCGCGCCGAACAGCGCGAAACCCGTCGTGCCGCAAACCGTTGCGTCCGCCCGGTGTGCGGGGACCAGCGCCGCCACGGCTGCCGCAAGAACTATAAGGATCAACCCGGCTCGGCACATAAACGGCCGCGCCCTGTCGCCGTAAAGCCACAAAGCCAGGACCCCTGTCAGCAGGCCGACACCCGAAGCGATGAGGCGGTGCGGGTGTTCATAGAAGATTCCGCCGACCCATTTCGAGATCGGGAAGAAAAACATGTTATAGCCGTAAGTATTCGGCCAGTCCGGCACGGCCATGCCGGCGCCATGACTGGTCACCAGCCCCCCGGCTCCCAGCAACAGAAATGTCGCCGTCGCCGTCAACACGGCAAAGCGGTGCCGCCACGAGTTGTTCACCAGTTCAGGCATCGGAATGGAAACTTCTTTTGGCAATCACTATGGTTCATACAGCGAAAAGTAAACCGGTGCCTGGCAGTCGCCCGCAGCGGTTTCAGATGGGGAACAGCTACTTGAGCTGGAGAGTGAAGTCCACCGTGGCCGGCGCCCCTTCCTTGACTTCGATTTCCTTGTCCACGCCCTCATGAGCGAGCTTGTAATGCAGGGCGGTGATCGTGTATTTGCCCGGCGGAACGTCGCTGATTTTGAAAGTGCCGTCCTTGCCGGTCACCGCGAAGTACGGATGGTCGATCACGGTCATCCACGCGAACATCCATTGATGCACATCGCACTGGAACTTCATAAAGTTTTCCGGCGCCGGGAAGGTAAAAGTCAGATCGGGGGCGTTGGCCATTTGCGCCACGTTGAGTGTCGGATTGGCTTGTTGGTTGCGGGGGTTGGCGGGATTCATATGCACGTTGTGCAGCAGCGGGTCCGAGTTTCTCACCACCAGTTTCTGATTGGTTTGGATGGCGAGAATCTGAGGCATGTACAAACAGCCTTTCTGGTCGAGCACCGCCGGCGAAACCGAGGCGCCGGTGGATTTGCCGCTGATTCCTTTCAACATGACGATGACCTCGGCCAGCCCATGGTTGGGGCCGACTTCGTAGAAGTGGGTAAACACTTTGCCGGAATGCAGCTTGCCGCAGGTGGGATCGTTTTCGAGCGGGGTGATTTCTCTCTCCGGCGGCGGGGTGCCATTCAGCGTGACGATGCCGGTAATATTGGAGGCGGAAGCGACCTGCCAACCGGCTGCCAAGACGGTAACGAAAGCAAAGCAGTGGACTCTCTTCATATTTTTTGTTTCCCGCAATGCAAAATCCGTGTAAAACTACCACCCGTCATTTTCCGCAGCAAGGCCCCGACGAAATTTTCATAAGCACTGATGATCTGTGTTATTGTTACTTATATGTGACTGTCGGCTGGAGCCGGGTGGGGCGAGCGTCCTCGCGAGCCGATCCGTAGCATCCTTATCCACATTGTGGCTCGCTGCAAAATAGCACGCCCAATCTGCGCTGCTGATTCTCGTGACATCCAAGTCACCATTGGTCAGTTATCCAGCAGAGCGACGAGGAGGTTGAAAGGGTCAAGGTCATCTGCGACGAGCTGCTTGGACGCACCTACATTGCCAAGGATGGCACCACGAGGCGGTTAACACTGGAAGACTTTCTTTTCATTTCCCCATACAACGCCCAGGTTCGCGCACTTCAGGCGGCGTTCCCCGCCAACGCCCGCTTTGGCAGCGTGGACAAGTTTCAAGGGCAGCAGGCTCCTGTTTGCATTCTTTCCCTCTGTTCCAGTTACGGCGAGTATGGGTCGCGGGGGCTTGCCTTCATCCTCGACCGCAACCGGATCAATGTCGCTATCTCTCGTGCTCAATGTCTCGCGGTAGTTGTTGCTGACCCGCGCATCGCGAGCACCGCCGCCGGTTCCATCGACGAAATGATGCTCGTCAACTTGTTCTGCAAACTGGCCGACTCGTGCCCAACCATATCAAAGAAATGACGACGATGTGGATGCCACGTACCAGGATGATTAGGAACCAAAGTCCGTCCTGGAATCGGGCAATTCTCGGCCAAACATTCGTTCCCATACCCTGTTTTCGTGGGGAAGCAAAGTTTGACTCGACGAAAAGGGAAGCAAAGCGTGTCCGGACGGGACAAACTATGGTTCAAGTCACAATTTGCGTATTTCCTCGAAAAGAATGGTGCGCACGAGAGGACTTGAACCTACAAACAGCCCATTCCCTTGCGTGCCGGTCGGTGGTGTTTCGTTGCCATTCATTGCCCATACAGTTACAGCAATACAACAATGATTGCAAGCTTTTTCTTGCATCTATTGGCAAATATCGGCAGAGACTTCCGTGCAAAATCTGTGCAAGCCCTCATCGTGTGCAAAAAGTGTGCAAAGCCAAAATCTCGCCCCACAATCTGTGCAAAAGTTGTGCAAACTTTTGCGGCGGAATCCGCGCCGGGCTTAACGCAACACCCGCAGCAGACGTTTCGGGTGAACCGTTCAACTCAACGGCCGGATAACCAATTCGTCGAATTGGCTGACCGAAACAATTTTCGTGTTGCCCAATTTGCGCGCCTCGGAAAAATCAAGGTCGCCTGTGATTAAAAAATCCGCGTCGGCTGCCAGCGCACAGGCGAGGAATTTGGCATCCTCCACGTCACGCCGAAAGGGGACGGAAATTTCCACCGGCCATTCCGCGATGGCGGAGCGGAAGTGTTTGTCCCATTGGGATAACAAAGAATCCGTCAGCCCAAATTTCGGGCGGCGAAGCACCTCGCGGTATTCCGTCAAAATTTCAGGGGAGGCCACCCATTCAAAATCCGGCTGGCTGATGATGAAGAGCAAAACCTTTTCGGGAAGCCGGTTGCGGAGAATGGCGGAGACGACGACGTTTGTGTCAACGACTACCCTCATTTACCGGCGCGGTAGGCGGCAATTTCGGCGGTGATGTCAGCGTCCGTGATGCGCTGGACGGCGGGCAAGGCTTGCGTGGCGCGTGATAACCGCTGCCACTCGCCAGCCTCGGCCTGGGCTGCGCGGCGGCGGCCAAGATATTCGACAAAGCCCAAAGCCTCCGACTGCAATTTGCCGGGAAGCATTTTGGCTTTTTCGTAGATTAAATCTACCGTGTTCATAGAAGGAATTTTAGCCGATAATAAAAAAATTGCGAGAGGTAAATTCTGCGGCGAGATCGAGCAAAAGATTAGTGTCCAGCGCCAGTGATTTCTTTGGGCTGGCCGCCATAGATTTTTGCCATGCCGCGCCGGAAATGCTCCGCCTCTTCCTCCGGGGTGAGCTTGCTGGCCAGCTTGCGGGCTTTGCGGGCTTTGGCGGCCAAACGGCTGCCGGGGGTTTCCGCCGGGTAGTCGAGCTTCTTTTGCGCGGCGTGTTACGGCTGTTTCATAACCGGCTAAAAATCTCCCGTTTCCGGGAAGCGTTGTCAATTGCGGACAAGCATTTTGTCCAACGTAGCGTTCCTCACGACTGTCCGCCGTGCTGGTGACGCAACAACGCGGCCTCAACGCTCGGCCAGTGAAACAGAATGCGCCGCCCGCCCAACCGTACGCAGGGGATTTTTCCAGTCATGCGCCAATTGAACAAGGTGCGGCGGCTCACGGGCATCCGGCTGCGCTCCAAATTGCACCCGCCGTCTGGCTCCGGGAGTTTTGCCTCTGTGATTCTGCGCACGAAGAATTGTTTTGCTAAGATGATTGCGACTTGCGCTTGGCGCGTTGTGGCCGGAAATCCGCCAAGTTCAATACACCAGCACCAGCACCGCCGCCTGTTGTGCCGACTTCACCACGTCCTCGAATTTTTGCTCCTGGGTGTTCGGTGCTTTCAGCTTGGCCGAAACGTCCGGCACGGATGCGAGGAAGCCTAAAAGAAAACTGCTTTTGACCGCATAATTGACATTTTCCGGTAACGCACCGCTCGTTTCCAACGCAGCCACCGCATTGAGCTTGGCCGATACGATGCCTACCACGTTGCCGCGTTCGTCCACCAGCGCGCCACCGGAATTTCCCGGTTGCACCGGCACGCTGATTTGGAAATAGCGCGCGTCACCCTGCGCGCCGGACAGCGCGGCGATTTCTCCCTTGGCAAACTCGGGTGCGAACCAGACGCTGCGCTTCGGCTAATTGCTCTGGCATCACTTGAGGTAAAAAACTATGACGCTCGTTAGCTGCCCATCGTTCGATAACGAAAAGGCGGCTGCAAAATTTGAATGGAATGAATTTGCTCCGGTCGAACAGAGTTTTCTTGAAAGCCGTCCTGGTCAAACTGGCGGGCGTTTGGGTTGAGTGTTACATGGTAACTTGAAAGCCAGATTTTTCCCAAAGGATAATCACAAAAAGTAGTAAGCTCCGCCGGATTAAGAATACACTCAACAATCATCGGCTGGCCTATGGTCTTGAGAATTTCACCAATTTCAGGGTCATCACAAATTGGAGCATAAATAACCTCTCCGCCGTAGTAGGTTAATAAATCTTCCGCACCTCTGCCCCTGAGAGCGTCGAGCGTGAAATTGAAATAGATTTTATGGTCGCGGATTTTGCACATGGAAGGCGAAAAATACTTCCACTTGTGGCAAATCCGTTCTCGTTGCTCCGATGTAAAGCGGTGTCCGTATCGTTCAAGAAATTCCCTCCGCCGTTCGTCACCTGACAACGCCAAAAGCCCGAGCCGTTCGATTGATTCTTTTTTTGCACGTGTGTAGTGATAGCCAAAAACACGACCACACAGACAAATCCCGTCGAGTTCCTTTGCGATTTGAAGCAGGCTTGGAGTTTTTATAAGTTGCTCTAAAAATTCCCGTTCCCTGAAAATTCCCGTGAACGATTCCAGCTTCCGTAAAATGTCGCTCGGAACTTGCGTAACCGAATGGAGTTTTATTGCCATCGCAATTGATTTCAGGATTCAGAATTTACGAGGAAACGGAAAGCACAAACCAATTTCCCACGCGCCAATCTTTTACCGGCGGCGGTGGACGGCTGGCATGAAGGATGCCAAAGGCATCACGCCTTCACGTTGGACAAAGCGTTTCGCCCAAGGGTAAAATCTTCACATGGCATCACACGAGGAATGTGCAACCGCGTTAGGTGAAATGAGCATGGCGTTTCAAGAGCTTGAAAACAGGCTTCTGGAATTATTTGCGTCGGTCACAGACAAAGACGACCCAATGGCGGGACTCATCATTGGCAGCCAATTATCATTTTGCAAATTGTGTGACACGGTAGAGGCGCTTTGCAGGCATAGGACAAAAGACGAAGAAGTAATAGGAGAGATTTCTGCTATCGTAAAAAAATGTGCCGTGCTTGAAGGGCAGCGCAACACTTACATCCATTCGTATTATGCGAGTGGCTTTTTTGGAGATGGCCTTGAGGTATTTGCACGCTCCAAACACAAAATCAAAAGTGGCAAGGGATTTTCATCAGTTTGCGACTCGCATGAACCTGCAGAACTGCGTGATCTGGCGTTTGATATCGACACAGAAGCCCGGAGAATAAAAGAATTCTTGAAGTGGCTTCGGGAAGACGGAATCATTCCGCCAGAACCGCCAGAGTCGCCGTTTTTGTGATCCCTATCCCAAGCGCATTCATCGCGGCACAAAGCGCGAACTGAAATTGGGGGGCCGC
>Ga0326727_10000332_pt1 | contig 198713 bp, 167 predicted proteins | sample MB2enrmetagenome_FD_207643 | JGI IMG/M metagenome (GOLD analysis project Ga0326727, IMG submission 207643) | Lab enriched peat soil microbial communities from McLean, Ithaca, NY, United States - MB29MY | ecosystem: Environmental > Terrestrial > Soil > Wetlands > Peat | place: USA: New York... | reverse complement strand
CCCGATAGCGAGTAGCCGTTCGCCGGCACGGCGGCCGCGGTGAAGTGGGCATTGTAAGGATAAGTTGCCAGGCAGGACACGCCGTTGCACGTCATCGCGCCCCCTATCCCGGCGTTCGCGGTGAACGTGTACGCGTTGGCCGTGAAGGATGCGGTTACAGTGACCGCTCCCGCGGGCATCGTCACCAGGGCGTTGGAACCCGATATCGAGCACGCGGAGGAGGGGGCGCATGAGAGGCCGGATAGGGAATATCCGTTCGTGGGGGCCGCGGCCACGGCCACCTGCGAGCCCGAGGCGTAAGAGGACTGGCACGCCAGGCCGTTGCAGGTCACCGACCCTCCGGTCCCGTAGCTCGCCGTGAACGCGTACAGGTTGGTGTAGAAGGAGGCTGTGACTGTGACTCCGTTCACCGGCATGGTGACCAGGGCGTTCGCGCCCGAGACCGAGCACGCGGAGGAGGGGGCGCAGGACAGGCCGGAGAAGGTGTACCCGTTGGACGGCATCGCGGCCACGGCTATCTGGGATCCGGAGGCGTAGCCCGCCGAGCAGGACAGCCCGTTGCAGGTAATCGTACCGCCGGGCCCCGCGTTCGCGGTGAAGGGATAGACGCTCCTTGCCAGGTCGGCGGTGAACGACGCCCCGCCGACGGGCATGGCGACGGTCTGCGCGGTCCCCGCCCCCGTGCAGGTGACGCCGGACCCAGCGCATGTCCAGCCCGTGACGGAGTAGTTGGACGCCGGGGTGACGGTCACGGTCTCGTGCGACCCGTACGGGTAGTTGGCGTCGCACGACGCGCCCTGCCCGGAGCAGGACACCGTGCCGTCGGCCGCGGGGAAGGCGTTGGCGGAGAATGAATACGAGCTTATTGTGCACAGCGCCGTCTCGGTGATCGAATTGACGAGCGTAACCGAGGCGGGGTTCGCCGTCCCGGTGTAGCTGCCGGAACCCGCCCCGACCCATCCCGCGAAGGAGTATCCTGTCTGCACGTTCGCTGAGAACTGGTCGGACGAACCGTAGGCGTAGCTGCCCGCGCCGGCGACCGAGGCGCACCCGTTGTTGCCCACTGCCAGCGTCTCGAGGTTCGGCTGGAATCCGGCGGACACCGAAACCCCTCCGGCGGGTATCGTGACGGTCGCGACGCTGTTGGAGGCCGAGCACGCCGCGCCGGGGTTGCACGTCCATCCCGCGAACACGTTGCCGGATGTCGGGGACGCCGTGACTGTTATAGTGTTTCCGTAGGTGTAGGTTCCCGCGGAGCAGGACGTCGCCCCGCCTCCCGAGCACGAGACCGTGCCCGCGCCGGCGGGGACCGCGTTGGCCGCGAAGGAGTAGGACTGGGGGGCGAAGTCGGCGGTCATCGTCGCGCCGCCGGTCGGGATCGTGACGGTCTGCGCGGCGCCGGTTCCCGGACAGGACACGCCCGCGCCTGTGCAGGTCCATCCGGTAACCGAGTATCCTGACGCGGGATACGCCGTCACGGTCTCCTGCGCCCCGTATGGATATGACGTCGAGCAGGACGTCCCCCGCCCGGAGCAGGAGACCGAGCCGCCCGCCGCGGGGACCGCGTTGGCCGCGAAGGAGTAGGATATCTCGGCGAAGTTAGCGTACGCCGCGGTCGTCCCCGAGCCCACAGTGACGAGGACGTTTGACGCGCTCGCGGAGCACGCCGCGCCGGGGTTGCACGTCCACGAGGCGAACGAGTATCCGGATGAGGGGGAGGCGGAGACCAGTATCGATGTGCCGAACGTGTAGTTGGAGGAGCACGGGGTCGGCGCGCTGTTGGACGAGTAGGCGCAGGAGACCGATCCTCCGGACCCCGCCGTCGCCGAGAAGGAGTATGGCTGCGCGGCGAAGTTCGCGACCGCCGAGGACGGTGCGGCGCCCAGGGTGACCGTTGTCGGGGAGCTGTAAGCGGGCGAGCAGGGGCTTCCGGTGCAGGTCCAGCCGGAGAACAGGTATCCCGTCCCCGGCGTTGCGCTCACCGTTATCTGCGTGCCGTACTGATAGGTGCCCGGGCATGCGGGGCTGCACGAGACGGTGCCTCCCGTTGTGTTGGTCGCCGAGAAAGAATAGGACTGTATCGCGAACTTGGGGACGACCGAGGTCGCTGCCGCGCCCAGGGTAACCCTCGTGGGCGAGCTTGACGTCGGCGAGCAGGGGCTTCCGGCGCAGGTCCAGTTCGAGAGCGCGTATCCTGTCGACGGCGCAGCGGTCACGGTTATCTGCGTTCCGTAGGGGTAGCTCCTGAAGCACGGCGACGCGGCACCGCCCACGGTGCACGAGACCGTGCCTCCCGTCGCGTTCGTCGCGAAGAAAAGGTAGGACTGCACCGCGAAGTTCGCGACGGCGGATGTCGCGGATGTCGCGGTGATGTTGATGGAGGGGGATGCTGTGGCGGAACACGCGCTCGCGGTGCAGGTCCAGCTGGTGAAGGAGTATCCCGTGCCCGGGATCGCGGTTACCGCGATCTGCGTGCCGTAGGCGTAGGTCCCCGAGCAGGGGGTCGAGACGCTGTTGGACGAGTAGGCGCAGGAGACCGAGCCGCCCGTGCCGGCGGTGGCCGAGAAAGAATCCTGCTGCGATGCGAAAGCGGCCGCGACCGAGGTGTTCGCGGAGACGGTCACCGTGGTGGGGGAGCTGGATATCGTTGAGCAAGATCCCGCGGTGCAGGTCCAGCCAGTGAAGACGTAGCTCGATTCGGGCGTCGCGGTCACGGTTATCTGCGTCCCGTAGGGGTAGCTGCCCGAGCAGGGGGTCGCGGTTCCGTTGGAGGCGAAGGCGCAGGAGACCGAGCCGTCGGCGCCCGCTGTCGCGGACAGCAGGTACGACTGTATCGTGAAGTTCGCGGTCACGTTGGCGATCGCGTCCGCGAGGGTGAGGGCAGTCGGCGTGATCGACGTGGGCGAGCAGGCGACGCTGCAGACCCAGTGGCTGAAGGCGTATCCCGCGGCGGGCACCGCGACGATGCTGAACTGCGTGGCGTAGGGGTAGTACGCGACGCACGGCGCGGTCGCGCCCGCGCTCTCGCATGACACTGTCCCGCCCGTGCCGGCGGTGGCGACGAAGAGGTACGAGTGTATCGCGAAGTTGGCCACGACCGACGTTGCCGATGCCCCGGAGGTGGCCGTCGTGGGAGATGACGTGGTCGTGGAGCAGGATCCCGCCGAGCACGTCCAATCGACGAAAGAGTATCCCCTGCCGGGCGAAGCTGTGACCACTATCTGAGTACCCTGCGGGTAGTCCGCCGAGCAGGGGGCCTGGGCGCTGTTGGAGGCGTAGGCGCAGGAGACCGAGCCGCCCGTCCCGGCCGAGGCGACGAACGTGAAGTTCTGCGTCGCGAAGTTCGCGGTGACGTTAACCGCAGAAGACACGGTCGCGGTCGTGGGCGACGTCGCGAGGGTCGAGCACGCGCCGGAGGTGCATACCCATCCGGTGAACAGATGGCCCGGGTCGGGAGTTGCGGCTATCCTTATCTGGGTTCCGTAGAGGTAGCTTCCCGCGCAGGGGGCGGAGGTGCCGTTCGACGCGTAGGCGCAGGAGACGGAGCCTCCCGTGCCGGCGGTCGCGGAGAGAGGATACGATTGTACAGTGAAGTTGCCGATCACGTTGGCCATCGCGTCGGCGAGGGTGAGGGTCGTGGGGGAGACCGACGTGGGCGAGCAGGCGACGCTGCACGACCAGTGGTTGAAGGCGTATCCCGCGTTCGGGGTCGCGGTGACGATGAACTGCGTCTCGTAGGGGTATTCCGCGGCGCACGATGCGATCACCCCGCCGCTCGTGCACGTGACCGACCCGCCCGGACCCGCGTATGCCGAGAAGAAGTAGGAATGGACCGCGAATGTGGCCGTGACCGACGTCTGCGCGGACCCGAGGGTGACGGTGACGGGGGAGGATGTCGTCGTGGAGCACGAGCCCCCCGCGCAGGTCCAGTAGAGGAAGGAGTATCCCCTGCCCGGGGTCGCGTTGACGACGATCGCGGTTCCCGGTGCGTAGTTCCCTGAGCACGGCGTGGGGGTGCTGTTCGACGCGTAGGCGCAGGAGACGGAGCCTCCGGTGCCCGCCAGGGCGGTGAAGGTGTACGCCTGGACCGCAAAGTTAGCGACGACATTCGCGGACGCGGTCAGCGTCGCGGTCGTCGGCGACGTCGCGAGGGTCGAGCACGCGCCAGTCGTGCAGGTCCAGTTCGAGAAGGTGTAGCCCGAGGCGGGCAGAGCGGTTATTGCTATCTGCGTGCCCCGCGCGTAGCTCCCCGTGCAAGGGGTGCCGAAGCCGTTCGACGCGTAGGCGCAGGAGACGGAGCCTCCGGACCCCGCAGTCGCTGAGAGCGAATTTAGCTGCGTCGTGAAGGCGGCGCTCTCCGTCGTCGCCCCGAGGACTGTCGCGCTGGCGGGGTCTGACGCGCCCGTGTAGCTGCCCGCTCCGGAGCCGGTCCAGCCCGAGAATACGTAGCCGGAATCAGGGGTCGCGGTCATCGCTATCACCGTCCCGCTCGCGTAATTTCCTACGCACGGAACGAATACGCCGTCCGAGGTGCACGCGACGATGCCGCCGGCCGTCGAGTTGGTCGCGGCGAACGAGTAGGCCCCGGTCCCGAACTGCGCGGTCTCGGATATCGCGTCGGTCACGGTCACCGTCACCGGGTCTGACGCGCCCGTGTAGCTGCCACCTCCAGAGCCGGACCAGCCGGAGAATGAGTTGCCTGCGGCGGGAATCGCATTGATGATTATCTGCGTTCCGTACGAGTAGCTGGCGGAGCACGGGGCGGCCATGCCGCTGGCGGCGAAGGCGCAGGTCACGCTGCCCCCTGCTCCCGCGGAAGCCGCGAACGCATACGCATGGGAGGCGAAGTTCGCTATCGCAAGCGGGTCGGACGTGGCGATAACGGTCACAGGGTTGGACTCGGCGTTTGAGCAGGCGTCCGCGGGGTCGCATGTCCAGTATGAGAAGGAGTAGCCCGCGCCAGGGTTCGCCGTGGCGGTGATCTGCGTCCCCGCCGAGTAGTTCGCGGCGCACGTGGTGGCGACGGCGTTGGACGCGTAGACGCAGGAGACCGTCCCTCCGGTGCCCGCGGCGACCCAGAGGAAGTACGGCGGGGTCGAGAAGTCCGCCCTGACCGTGACGTTCGAGGCGAGGACTGTCACCGAGGTCGGAGAAGTGGATGACGGGGAGCACGCGCTTCCGGTGCAGTTCCAGTCGGAGAGGATGTAGCCCGAGGAGGGAGTCGCGGCGACGGTTATCTGCGTCCCGTACGGATACGTCGCGCTGCAGGGGGCGGGGGTGCCGTTGAGGGAGTACGAGCAGGCCACGCTGCCCCCCGCCCCGGCCGCGGCCGAGAAGGAGTACGACTGGAGGGCGAAGGCAGCGGCCTCGGTTATGTGGCCGCCCATGTTCACCGTCGAGGGGTTCGAGGGCCCCGCGTAGCTGCCGGGGCCGGAGCCGGTCCAGCCGGCGAACGAGTAACCCTCGTTCGGCACCGCAGTTATCCCCACGCTGCCTGAGTAGTTTCCGCTGGGCGGCAGGACGTACCCGCCCGCGCCAGATATCATGGTCAGCGCGTACTGCTGCGCGACGGAGTTCGTCGGGACGCCAACCCCCATGACGGTTGCGGTGAAGGTGCCGACCTGGGCCTCGAGGCCCGTCTGAGTCGGGGTGCCGTAGTATATCCACAGCCTTCCAGAGAACGACGAGCCCACCGAATCCGACGTCAGCGGGCACGCGAAGCGCAGGGTGCTTATCGCCCCCGAGACCATCCTCACCGAGGAGATCGGGATGAATACGGTCGGGGGCGCGGACGAGGCGGTGCAGTTCAGGTTGGTCACCGTGAGCGTGCTCCCGAGCTCCCCTATCTGCACCGCGAGGGTGCCGTTGGAGTAGAGCAGCGGGTTGTTGCAGAAGAAGGGCGCCCCCGAGATGCACGAGTTGGGGAGCGAGGGCGAGAACACTCCCAGCTGGAAGAGCAGGCCGATTATCACGGCGATGACCAGTATGGCCCATCCGTAGGTCATGAGGAACTCTATGGCGGACTGGGCCCTTGGCTTCCTGCTTGGACTGCGATGTGCCATGCGCTCGCTCTGATGATAAGGATTCACATATGTAATATATTAAAGCATCATACGGGAGCGGAAAGCCGGCGCGCGAAACCTCAAATAAGCTTATAAAACCGGAGAAGAAATATGTCCTGGTGACGGAATGCAGGACATAGCACTGAACAAGGATGACGAGACTGTGGGCTTCGGGAAGTACCTAGTGCTCGCCAGGGAGGCGGCGGGGTCGGCCAGGGGGGCGGCCGAGCTCTACGACAGGGACCACAAGGCCCCGGGCGCTGCGGGACTGACGGGGGCGGTCGACATCCTCGAAAGGTTCCTGTGCCACCCGTGCGGGGACAACTTCGACGAGGTGGTTGGGAAGGCCGCGGCGGTAAAGGTCGCCTACTTCGACGCGCTCCTCAAGAACAGCCGCGGGTCGGGGTCTTGGAGCTCGGCGCGCTCCCCTGCGGGGGAGGCGGAGGAGTTCGAGGCCAGGGCCGTGCTCGGGGCGCTGGAGATGGCGAGGATACCCTTCGCCAGGGAAGGGATGACGGTCGTGAGGATCCGCAAGTCGGTGCTGGCTAACGACGCCGATTTCGTGCGCCTCATGGCGGAGAAGGCGGCGGCCAAGGCGGAGGAGGCCTCGCTCGCGGCGGCGCGCAGATAGGCCGGGAAACGCCGCCGGAGGACGGGCGGGGTAGCCGTAAGGCCCAAGCCATAGGGTTTTATATTTTGGTTATCAAGCTTAATGCGGGAGTGCAATGCAAAAGTCCTTGGCCCTCGCGGCGTTCGTCCTCGCTACAGTGTTCCTCCAGACGGGGGTCCACGCGTACTTCAACGAGACCTACCTGACCACCACGGTCACGCTGGGCAACTCCACGACGGTGCACGTCGCGGAGACGATAAGCGTCTACGTGAGCAACTCCTCCGTGGCGCAGTACAACCAGGACAGGCAGGCGGTCAACCTCACGCTCAGCGGGTGGGAGCAGGCGCTCGGGTCCACTCTGCTCATGCAGCACATACTCAACCCCAAGGCCAGCATATCGAACTTCACGTTCCTCCCGGGGCCGCTCCAGGTCCTCGGCAACAGCGGGGGCACGGCGATACTCACGATGAGCTACTACGCCAACAACGTGACCAACGTCACGAACATCGCGCCCAGGAAGTTCGAGTACGCCTTCAACAGCACGGCGCTCAACTTCGAGCACACCGCGAGCGGGCAGGCGCTCTACCCCAACTCCAAGTTCACGATAGTAGTACCGGACGACGCCGCGGTGACCTCCGTCTACCCGGCGCCCGACACCCCGCAGCCCAGCGCCGCGGGCAACTACGGCAACGCCACCACTTTCTCGTGGAGCTCGGGCGAGCCTCTGCAGAAGTTCACGTTCGTCTACGTCATAACGGAGACGCCGCAGCAGGAGGTCATGCAGGACTTCGAGTACGTCTACGGCAACTACGCGGCGCAGCTGTGGTCGCTCGCCGCTATAGCGGTCATCGCGATAGTCGTCTACGTCTACGCAAAGGTATTCAGGTGACCCTGTGGGCGCAATGCACAAGTACGAGATCGCTATCCTCAAGGCACTCAAAAACAAGGGGACGCTGAGCCTCGCCGCCCTGATGGAGGAGACGAAGCTAGGCAAGGACGAGGTCCTCTGGGCCCTGCAGAACCTCGCCGCCTCGGGGCTCGCCGAGGCAAGGAAGGAGTCGAGCGAGGAGGCCTCGCTCTCGCCGGAGGGCAACGACTGCGCCGACAGGGGGCTGCCCGAGGGGATCCTGGTCAAGAGGATCGCCGCCAAGGGACCGGTCCAGATAGCGACCCTGAGGGACGAGCAGATAGGGTTCATGTGGGCCAAGAAGAAGGGGCTCGTCGCGATAGACAAGGGCGTGGTCGATCTCACGGAAAGGGGGAAGGCCGCCGCGCAGAAGGGGATCGACGAGGAGAGGATACTCAGGGAGCTCCAGTCGGACAGGGACTCGTATTCGAAGTACAGGGACACCGAGGCCGTGGCCGAGTTCAAGAAGAGGGGCCTGCTTGAGGCCAGGGCCAGGGAGGAGGTCAAGGAGGTCGCGATCACGAAGAAGGGCATCGCGGCGGCCGGCGCGGAGAAGGAAGAGGGCGCGGAGCCGATCGACGAGACCGACAGGAACGTCATAAGGAACGGGCTGTGGAAGGGCAGGAAGTTCAGGGAGTACAACGTGGACGCCCCGGTGGAGCCCCGCGAGGTCGCGATGAGGCACCCGCTCAGGCGGACCATCGACCAGCTCAGGTACTCGTATCTCAACCTGGGATTCACCGAGGTCTCGGGCCCGATAGTCGTGCCGTCCTTCTGGGTGTTCGACTACCTCTTCGTGCCGCAGGACCACCCGGCGAGGGAGGAGCAGGACAGCTTCTTCCTCTCGAACCCCAAGTCGCTCGAGATAGTCGACAGCGGCGTCAAGGAGAGGATCGCGCAGGAGCACAGGAACGCGTGGCACGCCGGCTGGTCCGAGGAGTTCGCGATGCAGGCGATGCCCAGGACGCAGACTACGAGCGTGACGGGCGCGTACATACACGAGATACTCGGCAGGATAGGCAGGCGCGAGATAGACATATCGAGCCCGATAAAGATATTCACCGTCGGCAGGGTGCTGCGCAACGAGAACGTGGACTACAAGCACCTCGCGGACTTCTACCAGTCCGACGGAATCATAGTGGGCAAGGACCTGACCATGGCCAACCTCTTCGACACGCTGATAAGGATATTCGCGGGCATGGGGCTCACGAACCTCAAGTTCAAGCCCTCGTACTACCCGTTCGTGGAGCCGGGGGTGAGCGTCCAGGTCGAGAGGGACGGGAAGTGGCTCGAGCTCTGCGGCGCCGGGCTCATAAGGCGCGAGGTCACGGGCATAGACAGGAAGAAGATCAGCGTGCTCGCCTGGGGCATAGGGGTGGAGAGGCTGCTGCTCCTGGGCAACAGGAAGGTCGGCAGCATCGCGGATCTCTACGGGGCCAGCGCAGGATGGATGAGGGGCATGAGCCTCAGGTGAGAATGTGCCCATAGCCACGTACAACAAGAAGCACCTCATGAGGACGCTGGGGTTCAAGGTATCCAAGGAGGAGCTCGAGAAGAACCTGCTCAACCTGGGCCTGGTCATCAAGAGGGAGACCGACGCGGAGGTCGACATAGAGTTCAAGGCCAACAGGCCGGACATAATCAGCGCGGTCGGGCTCGCCAGGGCCGTGCGGTACTTCATGAGGAAGAGCAGGAAGTTCGGCTACGAGACCTCCGGCGAGGCGGTGAACATGCCGCTCACCGTCGGGCCGAACGTCGCGAACATAAGGCCGTACGTCGCCGCGATGGTCGTGACCGGGGCGCAGATGGACGACGACCAGCTCGCCGACTTGATAAACTTCACCGACAAGCTCAGCGAGAACTACGGCAGGAAGAGGAAGAGGCTGGCGATAGGCCTGCACGACCTCAAGGCGGTCAGGCCCCCGCTGACCTACGACGCCTACGCGGACGAGGAGTTCGTCCCGCTCGGCAAGACTAAGCCGATGAAGTTCAGCGAGGTCCTCAAGAGCGAGCCGAAGGGCCAGAAGTACGGGGCCCTGCTCGGCGAGTCGAAGAGGAGGTACGTGGCGCTCAAGGACGCGGAGGGGACCCTCGCCCTGGTGCCCATAATAAACTCGGAGAGGACCAAGGTAACCACGGAGACGAAGAACCTCCTAGTCGACATAACGGGCTCCACGAAGCACGTCATCGAGAAGGTCGCGGACATGCTCGCGGCGAACTTCATGGACATGGGCTGCGAGGTCTACTGCGTCAAGGTGGAGTACGAGAAGGAGTCGCACCCCACCCCGGCGATGAAGACCGAGACGGTCTGGCTCACGGTCGACCAGGTGGAGAAGGAGGTCGGCGTGAGGATAGGCTTCAACAACGGGATACTTCTCGCCAACAAGATGGGCTACGAGGCCGCCCTCGTATCGAACAGGATAAGGTTCAAGGTCCCTGCGTACAGGCTGGACTACATCAACGAGCAGGACCTCATAGAGGACCTCGCTATAGCCTACGGGTACGACTACATACAGCCGGTCCCGATACTCTCGACCGCGACGGGCGCCCCGGAGACGGACGCGATCGCGAGGAACACGGTGAGCGAGGCGATGGTGGGCCTGGGATACGGCGAGATGATGAACTCCTACCTCACCAGCGAGGAGAGGAACTTCTCGAGGATGGGCCTCAAGGTCCAGAGGGGCCAGTGCATAACTATCTCCAACCCCCGGACGGAGACCATGACGATCATGAGGACGTGGCTGGTCCCGTCCCTTCTCGAGTGCATCGCGAAGTCGGCGCACGACCGCCTGCCGCAGAGGATGTTCGAGCTGGACCTCGCCTTCGGCATGAAGGCGGGCCTGCCGGACGAGGCCTACCACCTGGCGTCGGCCAGGTGCGACGCGAAGGTCAACTTCAACGAGGCGAAGGCGGACCTCGCCGCGCTGATGGGCGCGCTCGAGATAGAGTTCAAGGTCGAGCCCCTGAGGCACGAGAGCTTCATAGAGGGCAGGTGCGCCGCGATAACCGTCGCGGGCAAGAAGGTCGGGTTCCTCGGCGAGGTGCACCCAGAGGTGCTCTCGAAGATGGGCATAGAGGAGCCGGTGCTCGCGATGGAGATCGACCTCACCAAGGTCACTGTGTGACCGCCTCCGAAAATGCAAACCTGAAAAGGAGAATGCGAACGCGAATCATGCGGTAATGGGACCCTGCGCTATTTCCTTGCCTCCACGCTGAACGCCTCTATCGTGTGCCTCCTGCGCTTCCCATCGAGGAAAACGAACGGGGTCCGGCGGATTTTTACCTCCGAGAAGCGCGCGAACAGGCGTTTTATTTCCTGCCTTGTGAAATAGTGGTGCGGGACATCCTCCTCGCCCTCGACTCCTCCCACGAAGGTGTTCTTCTCGATTTCCCTGCCCGAGCAGTAGGTCTCGTCCTTGGTCGATACGAAATCCGTGAGGAGTATGCCGTTTGGCTTCAGGACACGGCGCATCTCGTCGATTATCCTCTCCTGGGTGGCGAGCGTCCCGTGTCCCATCGACCAGACGCACAGGACTCCGTCGAAAAACCCTCCGGAAAACGGGATTTCGTTCATGTCGTGGACTTTGCATTTGATGTTTTTCAGCCCGAGCCTCTTGGCTTTCTCCTTGGTGATCTCAATGCCTTTCCTTGAAATGTCGGTTGCGTAGACGGAGAACCCCTCCGTGGCCAAGTATATCGCGTGCCTTCCGGTCCCGCAAGCCAGGTCCAGTATCCTCCTGAATTTCTTCCTTTTGAATAATTTTGCCGCGTCCCTCACTTTGGGCAGGACTTCCTTCTGAACCTCCCCCTTCTCCTTGTATGTCTTATCCCAATCCCTGCTTTTCACAGCCATGTTTTCAATAGGTGGGGAGAACATTAAATCTCCTTTGTTTTAAGGCGCGGGGCTTATTTTATGCGTAGACCAGCGGACGGAACAGAATAAATATTTCCCCGTCCAATGAGTAAGCGGTGAAGAAGTGCAGGCGGGGAAGGAAGGCCGGGTCGTGGGGGCGAGCTCGAGGTTCATCGCCAGGGAGGTCGCGCCGGAAGACATCCAGTTCAACGATAAGATACAGGCGCTGTGCAGGAACCCGTACAGGGGCCACAAGGGCGGCTGCCCGAACTGCGGCAAGAAGAGGGGCTGCCCTCCTGGGGAGCCGCTGATAGACCAGGTGCTCGACCTGAGGAGGGGGAGCCTCTACGCGCTCGTGACCGAGTACAGCGTGGGCGAGTTCGCGCAGAGGATGCTGGAGGCCCACCCCGACTGGAAGGACAAGATGGGGAACTGCTACAACATCATCAGGTGGCAGGGCAACGAGAGGAAGGTCCACAGGGAGGAGACCAGGAAGTTCCTCCAGGGGCACGAGGGGCTCATCGCGGACGAGAGCCCCGAGGCGCACGGCGTGAACGTCACGCGGCTGCTCAAGGCCGCGGGGATAGCCATCAGCTGGGCGAGCCCGTGGCCGCCGAAGCACGACGTGAACAACAAGGTCCGCCGAGTCTCGCTCGCGGGGTACCCGAAGGCGAGGGAGTGACCCCGACGGGAATTCAAGCCAATGCTTAAATACGGGGGGCGGGAAGTTAGAATCGGGAATGACATGGAAGCGAACAGGACGGTTGACGCTGAAAAGATTCCGGAGATATCCGACAAGAAACTCGAGGCCCTCAGGAAGACGATAAGGCCCCTCGTAATCAAGGACGGGAAGCTGCACTACGCGAGCATGGTCGACCCGCGGAACGTATCGTTCGCGTGGTCCGCGGCGAAGGAGAGGGCGGAGGACGTGGAGCCCTTCGCGGTCATAAGGACGATCCACGAGTACGGCGCCCCGGTGTGCTTCAAGCCCAGCGAGGCGGAGGTGCTCTCGCAGATGCCCGAGAAGCTGACTAAGGAGGCGGTCGCCTACCTGACCGTCTCGCCGGCGCGCGCGGAGCACGCCCTCACGGAGGACACCAGGTTCCACGTCGCGAGGACGGTGCTCTACAGGCGCTCGGAGAAGGCCGCCGAGAAGTCAGAGGACGACTACATCGGGGGGATAATGGCCTGCCTGGACAAGGGGGACTGGAACGGCGCGTACCTTGAGCTCGCGGTCCCGCCGAAGGAGGCGTCCGACCTCAGGAGGAAGTTCGGGGGCGAGGCCAAGCGGCTCCTCGCGGTCTCGGGCATAGTGGACGACGGCTTCTACTACCGCACCAGCGACTTCGTCATAACGATCACCCAGCTGATACGCTACGCGGAGGAAGGCGGTTCCAGGCTAGTCGTGGCCAGGAAACTGGCCGACCTCATGCTCTCCGAGGTGGTGGTGAAGGGCAACGGCGAGCACTCGAACGTCGACCTCCCGGAGATCGAGTTCGCATACCTGAAGATCGCCGAGGCCCACGAGAGGAGGGGCGAAGTGGACGCGGCCAAGGAGCTCAGGGCCAAGGCTGAGAAGCTCAAGGAGATCAACGACGTCTGGGACGAGGTCGCCCTGGACATCGGCAGGGACGCCAAGGGGGCGAGGAGGCCCTCCTGAGAAGGATGATCATATGGCAATCGCGCAGAACAAGGAACTGGGAAAGGAGGAGACCCTGGGGATGAAGAGGGAGGCGCTGTCGATAGCCATATCCTACCTCCAGGTACTGGACGAGCTCACGATCTGCAGGAGCACCGTCGCGGCGTACAGGTTCGTCGCCAAGGGGGCGCTCGAGGTCGCCGAGACCTACCTGAAGAACCCCAACCCGGGCCTGGACGAGGGGATGGACGTCCTGACCGCGAGCTCGGCTGCGAGGGCGATGTCCCTCGTGACCGAGAAGGTGGACCAGGGCACGCTGATGAAGATGCTCAAGGTGGCGGCTCGCGCGGGAGACGACAAGGCGGACGAGAAGTACGCCGAGCTGACGGCCGCGAAGAAGCTGCACGACGCGGAGGAGGGCGTCGCCAGGAACCTTATGTCCCTGGTCGCGAACGCGGTCTGCGCGGCCGCGGACCCGGCCTTCACGCCGGGGTCGCTCGCGCAGGTGAAGTACGACGCGAGGTACCTGGACGAGAGCAGGGAGTGGGCCTCGAGGCTTGCGAAAGACTAGGGACGCAGGCAGGCGGCGAGGCCGCTCAGCCCTTGCTTATGTGGGCGATCTCGTCCTTCTCGAGCTCCATCGACTCGAGTACCGCTGTGACAAGCTCCTTCCTCGCGCCGTCGCCCCTCTCGTACATCTGCCTGAACATCGGCAGGTACGACTGGATTATCTCCTTCTTGTTCGTGTGCAGGAAGGGCGTCAGCCTGCCGGCTATCTTGCCCTGCAGGTTGCGCTTCTCCTTGGTCACGCTGTAGTACTTTATCCTCGCAGGGAACGAATAGGGCGTAAGGAACCTCACGTTCCCCGCGTTCGAGAGCGCGACCCCGGCCGACATCCCGACGGACGCGTACTTGAGGTAGCCGTAGTACCTGTTCCTCTCGGCGGTCTCGAGGAACCTGCTGGCTACCGCCAGCTCCGAGTAGGCCCTGCCGACCGCCTGCTTGGTCGTGTAGCGGGTCGGTATGTTCTCGTCGACCCAGTTGATCAGCATGCCCAGGTCCGTGTCGCTCGTGTCCACCGCGTTCTTCGCGGAGTGGAAGCTGTGCGTCGTGAATATCTTGTCGAGGACCCTGAAGACCTCGAGCTTCCTGTTCCTTATCCCGAGGACCTCGATCGACGCGTCCCCGCCCACGAGTATCATGTCCAGGTCGTTCACCGCGCCGCGCACGTCGCCGTTGCTGCGGTCGGCTATCTCCTTGAGCGCCGCGTCGGTGACCGGGCTCTTCTCCATTATCGCTATCTTCTTGAGGTAGTTGTATATGGTCGCCAGCTCGACCTTCTTGAACTCCACGCGGTCCACGTGGCTGCGCAGGAAGGTTATCTTCTGGTCCCAGTAGTCCATCGCGGTGAACGCCATGGGCTGCCTGGACTCCTTGATTATCTGGAGTATCACAGTCTCCGCCCCCTTGTCGAAGGTCTTGGAGAGCTCGTCTATCTCGTCGAAAAGTATGAGGGTGACCTTGCTGAAGAGGCCCCTGCTGCTCGCGGCCGGGAGGAGCTTGCGCCTCAGGGTCTCGGAGTCGCGATAGTCGCTGGAGGTGAGCTCCAGGAGCTCGAACCCGTTGCTGTAGGCCATGGCCCTGATCGCGGCGGTCTTGCCGGTCCCGCACGGGCCGTAGACCATTATCGGCCTCGGGCGCTTCCCCGCCTGGACGTCCATGGCGAACGTCCGCAGCTGGCCTATCGGCCCGCCATTGCCGATGAAGCCGTTGAGCGTGTTCGGGGTGTACTTGTCGAGCAGCAAGGGATGCACCTTCGGAGTATAAAAATAATACGGATATTAATATATGCCAACAAAATCTATTAATTGTACCGGAAGCTCCGATAGTCTAGCCCGGTCAAGGACACAGGCCTCTCAAGTCTGAAACCCGGGTTCGAATCCCGGTCGGAGCAAAAAGTCATTTGCGAGGAAGCGGGTTCGGTTCCCGAACCTAAAGGCTTAAATACTTTTATCGCTGATTAGAATCATGGATGCGGCGGTAGGCAGGATTGCGAGGAGCCTCGAGGGAATAAACAGCATACCAAACATTTCCCCTGAGAACAAAATGCTCGCAGAAAGATACGCGGCGAGGCTGCGCTCATTAGGGCGCAAGGAAAACACACGGGTAAAGCACCTATATTATCTGAAAAGAGTGCTTGAAATCAATCCTAGGATAGACTTTGAACACGCGACAAGGGAGGACATCGAGGAGCTCCTCGACAAATTTGACGCGCACAACGCCGCCAAATTTGACAAGATCGACGCCACTGAAAAAGACCATAGCTCAATCAAATACGACTTCAAGAAGGTTCTCAAATTCTTTTACAAGCAGATGTTCGGAGAGGGCTTCTACTATCCGAAGGTTGTAGGGTGGCTCAAACTAGGAAAGGCAAGCGACCAAAAGATAATGCCCGCCGACATTCTGGGCGAGGCGGAGATTCTCAAGATGATAAGAAAGGCGAATTGCTCAAGAGACAAGGCAATAATCGCCCTGGGTTTTGATTCAGGAATACGCTCCGGGGAGCTACTCAACATGAAAAAGAGAGACGTTGATTTGTCCTTGGCAACTGGACACATCACAGTTGATGGAAAGACAGGACAACGGACTATTCCCGTATTCTTCGCGGCGCCATATCTTGCGCGGTATTTGAATGACGTGGTAGACCTTGAGCCAGAGGATTACCTATGGCATACGTTGGCACAAAGCCACGTAAAAGCAAGGCTGAAAGCCTCCGGCGTGAATAAGATGGTGAAGGAAGTGGCCAAAGCCGCAGGCATAAAAAAGCGCATATGGTGGCACTTATTGAGACATTCGAGAGCGAGCTTTTATGCGCCGAAGTTAACCGAACAAAGCCTCAAGGCTTATTTCGGATGGACAGCATCAAGCAAAATGGCAGGTACGTATGTCCACCTTTCGGCTCGCGACGTGGATGCGGCGGTGCGGAAGGCAAACGGCCTTAAGGTTGAAGAAACCATCGAAAAGCCCATACTTCTGGCAAAGGAATGCCCAAAATGCAAGTATGAAAATGGGTCAGACCTGTGCTATTGTGGCAGGTGCGGGTCGGCATTGGACATCACAACTGCTCTTGAAAAGCAGAACCACGAAGGCAATATGAAGGAGGCGATAGCCGAGGCCTTGAAGGACCCGAAGGTCATTGAGGAAGTAATACACACTTACTTGATGATGCAAGGAGAAAGAGGCAGAAAGAAATAGAGGCTAAAGTTCATTTGCGCTGACTGATTACCCACTAATCCTAAACCTTTAAATATTTACTCTGATATAGGAATATATAGTAAAGTAAAAGGTATTCGGCATGGGAAAGCCAACGATACTCCTTTATCTGAACGACGAGCTCGCGGTGTGGCTGAACGAGAAGGCAGACCAAGGCTACAAGAAGGCGACCCTCATACGCAAGGTGCTTGACGATTACCGGAAGGCGGAGGTGGTGCACGATGGACGTTCAGGCTAAGAGCGAGCAGACCAGAGAGGCCAAGATCAAGGCATACGCGGAGGCCCTAGCCTACTTCATAGAAGAGCCCAATGCAATAAGCGACCCATCGCTCAAGGTGTGCGTGGAGTTCTTCAAGGAAAGGATAGCTCAGGAAGAGGCAGGGCAGGTAAGCACCCCGGGCATACAGAAACGGCTGCTAAAGGCCCAGAACTAGAAGCCCCAGCCCAATTCACCCCTGGGGGCAGCACGTTCGCAGGCTCACGTGGCCACCCGCCCCTCTTGGGCTGTGTCTTAGACCTTCTTAGAAAGAAGGTCAGCCAAGAATGCAGAGGCTCGCTACGCGAGTCAGAGGACCCTATTTTCCGCTGGGAAAATTAGGTTTCGCACAGGCGAAACCTACCGTGTCCTCTGACTCGCCCAGCACGGTGCCGGGAGGGGTGCATAGGCACCCCTCCCTCGCCTTCGGCGCACCGTGGGGCTCGCCTCTGCAAAAACTTCTTTTCGGCAGGGGTTCCCTGCGGTCAGCCCGCATAAAAAGAAGTTTTACCAAGAAAAAGGGGCTGCGTTCTTGGTTTAATGAAGATTTAGGGAGAACATATATGGCTCTTGTCCTTCTACTGATTTACAGTCTAATCTTGCTGACAAGTGTTCGCCTCTTTTAATGTGAGGCGTTAGTGTAAACGTATCGTTATGCCCTAGAACGGCGGCTTCCGCAGGTATGTTGTATAATTCCCTTACCCCGTTAACAAGAAGTTTGATATTGCCTTTTACCTTAGTTTTGTTTCCTGGAAATATGACATCAATCGTATTTACGTCGTTGTCTGTTGAGTAGTAACCTTCCCCTGCCGGTGCGCGCAGATTGTAAAAAGGCTTACCCAGCGATGTTTCTCCTGCCTTTAGGTTATCAAATTTCATAGTTATCGTTATGGTTCCCATGCTCCTCTACCATAAAGTGGATGCTACTATGATATGTATTAACTTTTCGCACATTTTGGACTATACAAAGAAACCAATAAAAACATCAATCTCCAACTCAATAAGGGGGTAGTAAAGGGGAGTCACTGGGTTAAAATGGGAATATTATGCGCTTCTATGTCATGTGCCCGGTTCACTACGGCGAAAGAGTCTATGTTAGGTTCGAGAATGAAGCACAGATAAGGACCAAGGCCGATTTGCCGTTTACATTTCAGGTCGTTTGCCCAAGTGGCGTTACGACCATATATTCCAGAAGCCAAGTAACGGCTGAAGCTGGCTTTCCAATTGGCGTATTCATAGGTGCGGCATTATTTCTAGTGGATCCTTTGTTAGGACTACTTGGCGTGCTTGGAGGTGGAATTCTTGGAAATGAGGATACCGCAGTGAATACTTTTAACAGTTCATTTGGTTGAGAATATGTACCAAATTTCCGACATATTTTACTTTGCCATCTATTTCGCACTATTGGTAATATTCTACGCCTATTTCAATTACTTTGCAAAACTAGGTTCTAAAAAGCATACTGTGTCTAGTCTAATATTGGCTAACGGAATGACCTCCTTTATTTCTCTAATTCTCTTATCTCTATTGCTGCCTCAATTTGGAATAATACTTGCTATTCCTGCTGAACCCGCAGCCATTGTCAGTTTAGGTATTGCGGTTTGGGATGGCATAACACATAGAGAGATGAATGCGCATAATGTCCAGAGTTCAGAGGGTCATTAATCTTTATCGATTAAGATGATTCGATATGCAGAGTTTTATTAAGGCTGATTAGATGGGTAGCGATTTAGAACAAGTAATTGCTGTAGTGTTTATGTCATTTCTTGTTTTTCTTCTACTTACACAAGATCCACCTATGGCTTTGCAAGTGTTCGCGGCGTTTGTTTCGTTCTTCATCAGCATACTCGTATATGAACAATTCTTGAAAGGAGGCAGGGGAGCGGTAAGCATAGCGGGTAGGAGTGAAATAACTAAAGTTGCTATTGTTTTTTTCTTTTTCTGGGGAGCAGTTTTGGGATCGTCATATATAAGTAGTGTTTTGCCTGGCTTTCTACTTGGTTATCTTCCAGGCAGTACCTTGAATTCTCTTCAAGATTTTGGCATAAGTTTCTTCTTTTCGGTCTTAACTTTTATTGGGATGCGACTAATGTATTATAGAAATAGACCGATGAATATGGCAGCGTGGGCGCTCATAGTCATCATGGTGGCTTTCTTTTCAGTCATGTATTATACTGGTTGGAGTCTACATAGTTGAGATGCAATCATAGGAAGGCATAATAACCTAATATAAAACATAAAATCATGGAGGAAGAGGAAGAAGATGATGTTTCTGTGCCTTCACTATATGACTATTTTTATTTTGATTTTGCCATCTTGAAAGAGGGGCTTTCGTTCAGGAAAGAACTCCTTAAAAATAAAGACAGGGAGCTTTTAGCAGGATATTTATACTTCATAGAATTTTGCATAGGCAAAATAATACAGCACGTAGAAGAAGCACCGTATAACGAACACATATTTGAGATAGTTAATTGGGGGAGATTTGATATTGGCGATAAAGAAATACAACACCTCAAAAAGAACAGTCATTCTTTCAGAACAATATTTGAGTTACTTGAACATAGAAAAGAACTATCCTCCATAAGGCACACTTTGACAAAACCAGATGCGGTAAAAGATAATGCGGTAGAAGAAGTTTTGAAGAAATTGGAAAAGCTAAACAACGAAATAGACTCTGAAATAGCTACACTTTACAAAGCCACGAAGGCAAAGGGCATAAATGATATAGCAGAAAAGTCGATGATATTTCATTGGTTTATGGTTACGTATGTGTATGAACCCCCTCGCATGTTCTTCAGTACAATGACAGATGAAATAGCACGGAGTTACGTGCCAGAATTGCAATATTTAAAGGGCTTCAAGGTTTGCACCGCTCTCATAATGAATTGGTTAACTGAAAATAAATACAACAAACAAATAAACGATGGGCTATCGGAATTACATACATTAGGTGATATGCACCAATTTTATTCAAAAATGAATGGGCCGGTTTTTAAGGATATTGACATTACCAGAATTTTTGATATAGTAGAACCTAGATGGAGGACGAGCACTCTGCTAAAGAACAAGAAAATACTCTATCCTTACCAGCTAAATGTTGTTTTCAGAGGGAGGGAAATCAAAGTAATAAACGTTCTTGAAGATATTGTGAGAAGCGACAGAGATGCTGTTCAGCGATTATTTATAGATGCATTATCGGGTGGAATCGTACTAGGAGGGTCTAAAGTCGAAATAATCGAATTTGAAGAGATTGTGAAAGAAGGAAAAGACTGGGACAAATATTACAGCTATGCATTATACTTGCCTATGCATGGGATGATCGGCGATGCTTCTAGCTGGGTGATTTTTCCAAGATTAGATGGTGAATCAAATTGGGAGCCCTATGACGAGGTCAAAGAGTATTTACAAAGAATTATGGAGAAGCGAAAAGACAGAATCAGTTTAACAAAATATAAAATTAAAACAGGATTGCTTGAAAAATATATTGAAAATAAAGACAGGGGCCTTGCAATAAGTAAATCTGAAATGGAGAGGCTTAAGGCGTCGAGAGGTTTGCTTACGGAATTTTTAGCATATTTGTGTCTGAGTAAATTTTACAATGCGAAATTGTTGAGCATAGAAAGAGAAGAAAAAGATACAGACATAGACATAATAGCCGAAAACAAAGATTTTAGTATAATAGTGCAAGCCAAAACATCGCTGCCGCTCGATAAGAAACAACTTGAAAAGGAGATAGACGACATAATAAAACATTTTAGAAAGATAGAACCTTCGGTAGGAAAAGATAAACCCGTTAAGAAATTTCTATTTTATGTAACTTGGGAATTAGGGAAAAATTATGACGACGGAGTAGCCAGATTTGGAGATAATAGTTTTGCTTACGTCTTGAACCGGAAACTGCTTTTGCAATCGAAATTAAAAAAAGAAGATATAGGAATTATAAATTTTAGACAATTAAAATCAGCATTGACTAGAGATAAAAAATTTGATAAAGTATTGAATAAACTAAAACTTATTTTTGAAATGTTTGACGAAGGCGAGGAACTTCTATTATGACCCGCCACAATAGAGCACAACTTCGTCTTGATTTATTCTGAATACGGTTCTACAAGGAGTTATTACTTAAATCCACAAGCGTATACTAAACTACAAGGTTTATATATTTTGGCAGCCATAAACAAACACATGGCAGCCTCCGATTTCAGCAAGCACCCAAAACTCTCTCTGCTCGACCACATCGTGCTGGTTTGCTTCATCTTCGGAGTCATATATCTCTTAGCGAACTTGCAGCCCGCCCTAAATTATCTCATTCCTGTCGTGCTCGCGTCATACGCGGCGCTCTTCCTTGCCCTAGAGCTCCGCAGCAAGAGGAGCAGAATCTACCAGAACGCCCTGGCGCACTTCCCGAAGGAACTGGTCAAGGACAGCATAGTTACCGCGAAGCAGCCGAAATTGTCCAAGACCTACGCCCGAATCATGGACTTCGGGAGCTACATAGCCAACAGGAACAACCGCAACCTGTTCGTAAGCGGCAGGTCAGGCTCAGGCAAGAGCACCCTAATGAGATACCTCATAGACAAGTTCCCCGATGCCGCCAAGACCATATTCTCGTTCAAGGCAGGGGACGAGTACCTCAAGCTAGGCATCCCCATACTCCGCGTGGCAGACCACGCGGGCGATCCTTTCGCTGACAAGGAGGCTTTTGTGCAGGCTTTCCTAGTGACCTACCCCATGAACTCGCAGGGGGTAGTAGCCGCCTCGATACCCAACCTCCTCAGAACGGCGGTGAAGGAAAGCGGCTCGTGGAAGGCCCTCCGGGGTGCCATCGAGAAGGCTATGGACAGGGAGAAGCCCGGCAACATAACCCATTCCGCCTACTCCTTCATAGGCCAGAAGCTCAACGACCTCGAGCTAAAGAGCGAGCCGTGCGCCCTAGACCTAAACAAAGACGTAGTGCTAGACCTATCAGGGCTAAACGAGGCCGCCAAGAGCTTCTACGCCGAGCTCTACCTCCGACAGGCGTGGAGGGCAATAGAGGCAAGCAAGCCCGACCCCATGCGCCACATCGTCATAATCGACGAGGCCCACAGGCTGCTCAAGTCCGAGGCCACCATCTTCGGAGAGGTGGCGAGGCTAATAAGGTCGAGGGGCGCGCTCTGGTGCGGCACGCAGAACTACTCAGACCTGCCAGACTACGTGCGCAACCAATTCGCCATGCACCTACTATTCAGCACCAAGGGCGAGAAGGACCTCCGGGCTCTCAAGGAAATCAACGTGCTACTGCCCTTCGTGGCCACCGAACTCAAAGACCACCACTTCACAGATGCGGCGGCCAGGGAACTTCACGAAGCCATCCCGATATACACCGCAGACATCAGGGGCTTCCATGACTATGAAGAAACCTACCTCCAACCCACGCAACAGGCCGCCACAGCCACAGAAATTCCGAAACCCAAAGAAATCCTCGACTACCGCGAAAAGCTCCTCGCCATGCTCTCGCAGGAGGCTAGCTGGCCCTCCAAGCTCGCCAAGGACATCGCCAAGGCGGACGGAATGGGCGACACCGAGCCCAAGTTCGCGGTCAGCAAGGCCCTCAAGGCCCTGCAGAAGGACGGCCTGATAGGTCGCCAGATGCTCAAGCTGGGAGATCGGGAGGTCGTGCTCTACTACAGGCGCGACCCGACCCTGTCGGGCCTCCACAAGTTCATGGAGAGGGAGGTCACCAAGAAGCTCGACGCCCAGGGCATACCCTACACGCTGGCTAAGCTCGGGGAGGAGGCACCAGACATAATGACCAAGAATTTCGACATCGAAGTAGAAACCGGGCTTAAGCACGACATAAGGGAATTGGAGAGAAAAATGGCAAATGCAGCCAAAAAGACATACATTGTGGTTCCCAGCGAAGTGGAAACTGAAAGATATGAGCATTTGAACAATTCTACAATCAAGGTAATAGGAAAGATTGGTTTTGGCGATCATTCTCAAGATTTAAGTAGCTAGGCGGGGTATATCAATCATGGCGGATACCGTAACTAAAAACAAGCGAAGCTACATCATGTCTCGCATTAAACGCTCTAAAACAAAACCGGAGCTCGTGCTTAGGGCCATCCTAAAGGGCACTGGGCTCACATATCAACCTAAAGGGGTATATGGCAATCCCGATTTTGCCGATAAAAAAAAGAAAGTTGTGATTTTCGTGAATGGGTGCTTTTGGCATGGCTGCCCCATTCATTACGAAAAACCGAAGTCAAACGTAAAGTATTGGGCGAGCAAAATAAAAAGAAACAGGGAAAGGGATGCAACTGTAAACGCAAAGCTAGAAGCGGATGGCTGGAGAGTCATAAGGATATGGGAGCATCAAATCGGAGGCCAGCGCAAAGCAGACCGACAAAGTAATAAACAGTGAAGTGGATATAGTGGTGAGAGGATGGCTGGGAAATTCACTTTTATTGATCTTTTCGCAGGGATAGGCGGAATCAGGATTCCCTTCGACGAACTCGGCGGAAAATGCGTCTTTTCCTCAGAATGGGATGAGTACGCCCAAAAAACGTATGAGGCTAACTTCGGAGAGGAGCCATTTGGCGACATAACAAAAATCGAAACGGGTAGCATACCAGACCACGACGTTCTTCTTGCCGGCTTCCCCTGCCAGCCCTTTAGCATCATAGGCAAGGGCCTTGGATTCGCCGACACTCGGGGCACGCTGTTCTTCGAGATAGAAAGGATACTCCTGACCAAGAAGCCGAAGGCATTCCTTCTTGAAAACGTGAAGCAGTTAGTGAATCACGACCACGGAAGAACATTCAAGGTAATATTAGAACGGCTTAACGAGATGGGATATCACACGCATTGGAAAGTCATGAACGCTCTCGATTACGGGCTTCCCCAAAAGAGAGAGAGGGTAATAATTGTTGGGTTCCGGTCAGATGTGCCGTTCGCTTTCCCTCAGCCGCTCCAGTCGCGAGCCAGGCTCGTGGACTTCCTAGTACCCCATGAATCCGTCGAGAGAAAGCACTTCGCATCAGAAACAATATATAGAAAAAGAATGGAGAAAGCCAAGGGCAGGCGTATTCCTACGCCAGCAATCTGGCACGAGAACAAGAGAGGAGACCTCGGCATACATGAATATTCCTGTGCACTTCGGGCCGGCGCGTCATACAACTACCTTCTAGTTGATGGAATGCGCAGACTTACCTCCAGAGAATGCTTGAACTTGCAGGGCTTCCCAAAGGGATTCAAGATAGTCGTGCCCGATTCGCAGATTAGGAAGCAGGCAGGAAATAGCGTTCCGGTCAGCATGATTAGAGCAGTCGCAAAACAAATGATTAAATCCTTAAGCAGCGGGCATGAAGATGGACAGGAGGGCGTAATATATGCGGAGCAAAGAAGCACTCGATAAGATAATAAGGAAAAGCAGGGTTCACCTTTACAAGCCAATACAGATAGCTGAAATATTGTATCACTACAGGATGGGAGAAGCGATGAATCTTTCGGACTTGGAATCGTATAGAAATCCCAGCAAGAAATGGCGCGATACAATAACAAATAGGCTAGTGGGAAACATATCGACCTCATCGGCTAGGTTCCAGGACAACCTTTTCGATGAGAATGCGATGCCACCAGAATTGCTTAAGGAATTGGGAGAGTTTAACAAGCAAAACAAAGGCATAGTGGAGAGCTACATCTATTATCGATTGGAAGAAAGACTTTCGATGGTTCTTTCGGCACTTACCTATATCGAACAGTCTGGCGTTGGCAAATTTGATTTGCACACCTTCCTGGCGAAATTTACCGATGAGCCTGGATTGAAAAGAAGCGTGGACAAGGCGTATGAAATAACTGTCTATGCCCTATTCAGCACGTTGGTAAGGGCGTTGCAAGTGGAGATCAACGCAACAATAAAAAATGCCGATGGCGAAATACTAGATGACTTTTCAAAATTTGTGCGTTTGGTGCTGGGGCTAACAAAAGGAAAGACGTCCATTTCAATGCCAGCCAAGCTGTTCAGGGTTGGAGTTACAAACGCCGCAGACAGAGGCCTTGACATGTGGGCTAATTTTGGGCCCGCGATACAGGTAAAGCACATATCGTTGAGCGAAGAATTGGCCGAGGACGTTACGGACAGCGTAGCAGCCGACAAAATAATCCTCATATGCCTTGATGGAGAAGAAACCATGATAAAAAGGATAACGAGCCAGCTACCGTTTAGCGACAGAATTCAGGGCATAATAACGCTGAAAGACTTGGAAACGTGGTATGCACTATGCCTTTCCGGCAAGTATAAGAAAAAACTTGGCGAGCAACTATTGAAAGACCTGACAAGAGAATTCGATTTTGAGTTTCCAAGTAGTACTGAAATAAAGCCGTTCTTGAACGAACGCGGCTATGATAAAATAAAAATGACGGGAGAATGGAAGATACACGAGATGGCTGAAAAATAGAACGATATGATATGATATTGATTGGGCACTCGACTGGTTTGCCAATTCTCGGTCGGAGCATCTCACTTCAGGCGCGATTCACCCCCGCGAAGTTTTATACGTCTTTTGCATGCACGTCTCATTCTAAGCACCGAGGAGCACAGGCGGCTCATGGCGCGGACGATGAGGCGCCTCCAGGACGGGCTGACGCTGCCCGTGGTGAGCGGCGAGAAGCGCGCCTTCGACATACTGGCGATACCCGTGAACCCCAAGAAGAAGGGTCTTTGGGATCCGGGCGCGTCGAAGGGGTACGAGGTCCAGACCAGCGCCAGAAGGGACTCGGTAGACGAGAACGCGTCGAAGGGCGGGCTCTGGGGCGTACCGATGGTGTGGGTGACCTCGGAAGAGGGTGTTCTGGAGGAAATAAGGAAGGAAACTGAGGACAGGGACGAATATCTGGTGCCACCCGCCTGATGGGCGGGCGGCCTTCCCACCGAATATCAAGGAAGGGCCGTCGCCGTAGAGTTGGTGGCGTTCTGTATCGATGTGGAGTTGGTGACTATTCCAGGGATTATGGAGTTGACGGTATTCGCTGGAGGCGGCACGGTCGCGGCCGTGGAGATGGCGTTTGCGCCGAGGGCGTTGACTGCCGTGGCGTTGGCGGGCCCGGTCGCATTGACTGCCCCTATGCCGACGACTTGGGTGGAGGTGTCTGCGCGGCCTCCTCCGATGCCCACAGTCAGGGCGGCGGAGGAACCGCGGGTCAGGTGCGAACTCATCTGGGACTCTTCGCCCATTGAATCGAAGGCGACCTGCGGCATGATTCCGTCAGGAGGTGTCGTGCGCGCCCTCACCCACGTCGCGACGATGTTCGGGACGACGTCGATCAGCCTTATCTGGCCGTCCCCGCTGACCGCGGTTGGCAGGCCCAGGGCGTTCGTGTAGTTTATGAAGCCGAATGAGTCGGTGGAGTTCATCTCCACAGAGAACACCTGCGGCGACGACGTCGAGTTCGCGCTTGTGGGGAAGTCGGAGTAGCTCCCGAAGCAGACCTGGGTCCCGAGGGAATACGCGTCCCCGCCATAGATCGACCCCTGGTCCCCTATCCCTGGGGCGCCTCCCACGTTCCAGGACACCGGCTCGTCGGCCGGGCAGTACCAGCCGAAGAAGCTGGTCAGGTAGGAGTACGACTCGATCGTGGTGTTAGACATGTTGAAGTAGGCCTGCGAGGTCAGCGAAGACTGGGCCACACCCCAACCAGCGGGATGTACGGTGACTCCGTCATCCTGGCTGACGTAGCCGCTTCCGCCAATGGAGACCTGCCATTTGCTCGCGTTCAGGATCGTCCCGCCGAACCCGTCGTAGAACTCAAAGACGTCCGCGCCGTTGTCCACGCATCCGTAGCCGCACAGGACGACGGACAGCTGCGGTGCTTCTCCGGCATAAGTTCCGTCGTACTCTGTGGACCTGGGCAGGAAGGTCATGTTCACCGCGACCGTGGAGTTCGCAGGGATTCCGTCAGGCAACTTGACCCACCAGATCGTCGCGTTCTCCCTCCAGGAATGGAGCTCCTGCGAACCTGCGTAGAATCTGACGTTGCCGCCATCGCCGGAAATGTTCTGGAAAATGGGACTGTCGTTTATCGAAACCATCTGCTGGAAATCCGTGCCAGTCGAAACATCTTGATCGTTAGTTATGTTGACAGTCACGTTCGGGTGTGCGGTATCTATCGTGGTGGTAACGGTGGATGTGGTCGACGTCGTGGTTGTGGTGGTCATAGGAGGGTTGTTGAATGCCACGGAAGGCATGACTCCGTTGGGGGCCTGCAGGCGCACTCTTGCGTAGGTAACTGACAGCGAATAGGCCGAACCTATTCCCGCGATGTCCACCTGCTTGCTTGTGTATGAGAGGGGATACTGCGCAGACGAATACACGGGCTGCCCGTAATTCACAGAGGCGTATCCCGTCGCCTCCGGATTGTCGCCCCACACGGAGAAAATCTGGTCGGAGGTCGAGGAACCCATGAAGATCGCGCTGCCAGCGCCGTCATACAGATCGAGGTTGTATCCTTCCCAATTATCGTATATCGCCACTTCGTCTGGTGTCCCGAATCCCAGTCCGTATCCCGCTCCGATGCGGGGCAGGCCGTCAAATCCGGTGAAGTGCCCACGGAACTCGAAGACGGTGGAGGTCCAGTTGAAGGCATCGTTCGAGACCACGCCGCACCACCCGCATGAATCGCCGTTGACGGTCAGCCCATCGTCTATCGAGAAGCCCGAAGTGCTCTGGAGTACTGACCACCTGCTCGCGTTCAACGATGTCCCGGCGAAGTCATCGTAGAAGGTGAAGACTTCTGCGCCGTTATCGTACTGACCGTAGGTTTCTGACAACTGCGGTGCCTCCCCTGCGTAGACACCGTCGTACTCTGTGGACCTGGGCAGGAAGGTCATGTTCATCGCGAAGGTTGAGTTTGGAGCTATTCCGCCAGGCAGCTTGACCCACCAGACCGTCGCGTTCTCCCTCCAGGAGTAGATCTCCTGCTGGCCAAGATAGAATCTCACATTGCCGCCGTCACTGGAGATGTTCTGGAAGACTTCGCTGGAATTCACTAAAATCATCTGCTGGAAGCCTTGGTCCGTTGAGACGCTCTGGTTGTTCCTTAGGTAGACGGTCACGTTCGGATGGGTGGTGTCTATTGTGGTAGTCACCGTGGTAGTCGTTGATGTCGTGGTGGTCGTAGTCATCGGCGGGTTGTCGAATGCTACTGACGGCATGACGCCGTTTGGCGGAGGCGTTCTCAAGCGGATGTACTGCACGTACACATTGCCCCCTAGGGCCGCAATCCCGATAGGTGCGGACGTCAGGGAAGGGAGTGCTACCGACACTTTGCCTGTATATGACACAGTGAGGAATGCGTTTGTATCGTTAGCCCACAAAGTAAACAGGTTCGGAGAGGTGGTCCTTGTTTCCCCTGTCTGGGCCGCCTGCGGACCTCCATTATAGCTCCACAGGGAATAGCTGCTGTAGGAATCGGTTACGCCGAATTGGGGCAGGTTTGCATATGGCGGGTTATAGGCAATCATCTTGTAGGAGTACTCCTGATTGGCAAAATTGGAATAGTTCGCGAAGAAGTCCAGCACGTCAATCTGCGGATCGTAGTTCGTCTTGGAATCAACCACCGCCCAGTCATAGGATGGGCCCGTCCCGGCCAGGCCGTTGTCCACGGTGAAGTAGTTTCCGTGTGCGAGTCCCTGCCACAGAGTCGAATTGAGAGTGGTTCCGTTGAAGTTGTCATACAGCGTCGGGAATACGAGCCTGCCGTTGTCGTATTTTGCATAAGTGTCGGACAACTGCGGGGCCTCACCGGCGTAGGTTCCGTCGTACTCTGTGGACATGGGCAGGAAAGTCATATTTATCGCAACCGTGGAGTTCGCAGGGATTCCGTCAGAAAGCCTGACCCACCAGACCGTCGCGTTCTCCCGCCAGGAGTAGAGCTCATGCGAACCTGCGTAGAACCTGACGTTGCCCCCGTCGCTCGAGATGTTTTGGAAGATCGCACTTACATTCGTCACGATCATTTGCTGGAAACCAGGTCCCGTTGTAGCGCTCTGGTTGTTCGTGACGTAAATCGTCACGTTGGGATAGAAAGGAATATTAGTTACCGCTATGGTGCTGCCAGGGGAGCAAGCGAAGGCGCCTATTCCATCAATTACCCTGTAGCTATAAGTCTGCGTGCCCGCAGGGATGAATGAATCGTTCGCCCCCGTGCCAATCGAAGGCTCGGTGCAGTTCGGCTGGGAATACCAAGATATTGCGTACGGCAGGATTCCTCCGTTCACGTTCGATTCCAGCGAAACGGAGGCGCCATACTGGACCAATGCGGAAGAGACATTCATCGCCCCAGCGGCCAGAGGAGCAAGCGGCGAGGAAGTAAATACTACCTTCGGCATGACCCCGCCGGGCGGCAGCGCCCTGAGCCTGGCGTACTGAACCACCGCGCTCACTCCAGTCGAGACGGTGCCGAATCCGAAGTCCTGGGAGGTGATTGGAGCGTATTGAGCGGAAAGACCTTGAAGAGTGTCATAGTCGAGCGCGGCATAGTAGTCCGAGCCGTCCTGCCAAACGCTCCAGGTCTGGTTTGTGGCGGTGGATCCGAGGAAAGTATCTCCTACTGCAGGACCGCTATCGTACGCAAAGAGGGAGTACGCCCGATCCGAATCGGTGATTCCGAACTGAGGAAGGTCGGGGGCATAGGGAGGCCCCCACGCCAAAAGCTGGGCGTATGAATATGCGTTGGGTGCGAGCAGCGCAGTAAGCCTGCCATGGACCTCGGCCACCTGAGTCTGAGGGTCGTAGTTGTTCGCCGTTCCTAGTGATTCCCAGCCGTTGTTGCCGGTCACTGTGATTCCGTTGTCCTGGGCATAGCCCCCGCTGCTGCCCAATATCGTCCACTTGCTCGCGTTAAGACTCGCCCCTGCGAAGTTGTCGTAGAAGCCGAACACATTTTCGCCGTTGTCATATTCTCCATAAGTACTCGAAAGCTGCGGGGCCTCTCCCGCGTAGATGTCATCGTACTCAATGGACTTGGACAGGAAGGTCATGTTCACCGCGACGGTCGACTCGGCAGGGACTCCATTAGGCAACTTTATCCACCAAATAGTGGCGTTCTCCCTCCAGGAATAGAGTTCTTGCGAACCGAGGTAGAATCTCACGTTGCCTCCGTCACTGGAGATGTTCTGGAGGATTTGCGTGGAGGAGTTCATCCTGAGTTCTTGCTGGAAGTTGGGACCCGTCGCTGCGCTCTGATTATTGAAGACATAGACCGTCACATTCGGGTAAACTGCATCTAATGAATATGCTGTCACGTTAAGATTTGATCCATTAACGGAAAGGGTACCATTATCGGGTTGCAAGATATTTCCATCAGTCGAAATATTATAGATATAATTTCCATCTGGCAGCGAAAATAGCAGTTGCGTCCCAGTAGTGTTCTCCGTCATTCCATTTACCGAAACAGACCAAGCGGTCCCGTTTATCAGTCCCTGCTCATTAAATTTCACTAGATATTTAACTTCCCCAGTTGTAAACGCGGTAGTATTATTTTCTCCCTCTGCCCTTAACACTATAAAAGATGAATTGAGACAGGGCGGTATCGGCACCGTGGTGTAGAATTCTCCAGTGCTCGACGTATTTATGACTACGTTGTTTGTCAGAGGTAGCCAAGCGCCATTTTTGAAATACTGCAGTAGTATAGTAGACTGTGCACCAAACGAGCCGCCACCTAGGATTAATGTCCCGTACTGCGATATTAATGAAATAGTTGGCCGTAGTTTTGGCAAGTGCAAAACTAAGTTGCCAATGGCCATCGCATTTATTCCTGCATAGATATAGAAAGCACTCTGTTTTGTTCTTAGAGTTATATTGATAGGCAAGGTATGATTATTAGCAGTGAGGAAAGTGTTGTTGGAATTTAGCATTGGCTCGAGAATTTGTGGAACTTGGAAAAGTAGTATGCCATTAGTGAAATTCGCGATGCCACTTGGGGCATAAGTATTTAGCAGAAAATCCGCGTCGCTGGAATTGAAGGTTGTGTTATTCATGCCAACTCCAGCAGAACTCATCACTATTACAGGTATCACATGCTGTAGCACTGGTGTAGTAGGTACTACTGCGCTCTGAACTAGAGAAGTTGGTACTACTGAGTTTCCGGTGTAGTAGTCTGAATATTGACCATAATCAAGAGTGAAGGTCAGATTCAGTTCGCTTGCAAACGCCCCCTCTTCGACGCCACATATGGGTAAGTCATCGGAGGGGTCATTGACCTTTCCACCACATAAGCCAGAATAGGTTGGTGGAGCTGGCGGAGTGTGTGTCGTTTCAGTAACATTTATCGAACTCATAGATAGCCAAGCATCATTTCCCTCGACAGTTAACGGGATTACTGAGAGATTTGCTGGAAGTTTCAAATCAGATATTGAAAGAATAACTCCTTTATCAGGATATATCACATACAGAGGAACGTAGGGTCTGCCTGTTGAAATATTTTCATAAGTGGTATTCGGGTTTACGAATGGATAGTCATACTGATTGAATTCGCCTTCGGCAATGGCATTGAGATGGTCTTGGTAGCAGACTGCTGGTTGTGTGATACATTGACCTATGCTCACTATTGTGTTGTTGGTGCTATTAAAGAAGCTTGAACCAAAGCCAAATGCATCGACTCCTACGCTCAATCCTCCCCAGACGTTGGATGGTTCAACAACATAACTTATAAGGTCATAAGAATAGCCTATAAAAGGTATTCCCGATACTGCCGAGACGCCACTAGTTACAACTGCAACATTTGTCCCTGCTACTGTCAAATCCTCGAGTTCACTTATGAACGTAGTTTCGAGAATAGTAATGGCCACGCTAGTGTAATAAGTATTATTCCCGAATTCGGCATTAGGACCATAGGTAAATACTGCTTTTGTACTGTTGGTTCTATTGATTCCAGCAGCAGACAATTGCTCTATTGTTTGGGTGGTGATATTTGCAACTTGGGAATAGTTGAACAGTAGAATGCCATAATCTGATTGGAAGGGATATATGCCAAGAGTAAAGTTGTAAGGATCTCCATACTCACTTTGGGATAGGGCACCAGTTAAGCGTACTGCAAAAAAGGACTGACCTTGATCAGTGCAAGCAGGGTTGGGCATCCTAGTACAATTCACGTTAGTTACCAATACATTCACTGTTTCAGTCTGGCTTCCTGCAGGGAACGCGGCACTTTCAATAGGTATGCTAATTGAATATGCACCAAGATTATCTGGCTGACCATTCGTATTTATCGTCCCGCTTATCGCAGTGATATTATCTTTTCCCACCACCCCATTGAGCTGTGAGAAAGATACTGCGCCAGGATAACCTGTCACCGTGCTGCCTATTGACCAATATGCGGGAGCGTTTCCAGTATTTTGAAAAGTTAGGACTATTGGTACTGAATCTTGACTCTTCACAAAAGGATTATTTACATCAAGATATATGTTGTTCATTATAGGAAGAGGAGATTTTGATGTGTCTGGGCTTATTGAAACGGATAAGTGCGGCTCGTTTGGTGCGTTTATGCTTTCACTTGGCATAACCCCGTCGGGCGGCGTTTCGCGCTCCCTGAACAAGTGCAGTGACAGGGTTGGATTAGCCGTAACCATGCAAGGTGCTCCTCCCATACAATTGTTCCATTGGTATGCGCCTGTCTTGATGGCGAATGTGTCTATATCTGGACTAGACAATAGTGGCTGATTCGGAACGGTCACCGACTTACAAGCATTCCACCCGCAAGGGTATTCACCGCCAGCATCATAGCTCGGTAGACTTTCCCCAAGAGCGGTTACCCTGCCATTCCAGACTGGAAACGAGTCGACCCCTGTAACATCAGTAGTCTTGTTTGCCGTCCCGTTGAAGTATTCAAACGCAACTCCACTAACATCAAGATACATGTCCATGTATATATTCGTGTCGGAAATATCTCCCATATCTGGCTGCAGGTTCGGAGAAGAATTGAGGTCATACAGGCCCATCTGAACTGGGCTTGAATCGTACCAAGAGTTTCCATCATAGCAATCTGAGAATGCACAATAGCTTTGGGGGAGACCCATATTTACGTTGTAATTGTCTGTCTCGATTGTAATATTGGAACTGCTCCCGACCCAAGCCGTTGAATTGTTCGCCCAAATTCCCCCCAACTGCCCGAAAATGGTGGTTGTATTCGAATATGAGAAAATCAGGCCGTCATCCAGCGTCCAATTGGTGTAGGGCATTGCTGAGAAAATACTGTCGATCCTCCTGCTGCTGGACTGGAAGTTACCTGATGAATGGCCATCAAAGTTATCGTAAACGTTGAACACAAACTTCCCGTTGTCATACTCTCCGTAGATTGTCGAAAGGCTGGCATTCTCTCCCGCCACCACTCCATCGTAAGTAGTGTTCAGTGGGAGGAACACCACTGTCACTTTGGTCGTGCTATTTGCAGGAGTGCCGACAACGGTGAACCATTCATTATTGCCCTGGTACCACGAAGTTAGTTCGTCATCATTTGCATAGAATCTTACGTTGCCCCTTGAGGAAGACGCATTTTGCAGTTGAGAGGAACTCAGACTTATTAATTGCTGAAATCCTGCACTAGTCCCAGTACTCTGGTTGTTCGTTAGGTAGATGGTCTCATTTGGGTATGATATTGCGTGGACCTGGGGTGCTAGGCATACAAGGAAAAAGCACAGAAGAGTTAGCACCCCTTTTGCTTTGCCAAGCAGGGTATCGATTTAGTTATCGACCCATGTCTTTTTATGTGTTGCTTATAGAAAATGAACGCAAAATTCAAACAAGCAATGACACCTTACCGAGCAATCAGTTAGCTATAAAAAAGAGATTCCATAGGTTATTTAAGCTTGACCATCGAATTCTGACCTGTGGTCTGATGATAATATATGACCAACTAAAGGAGCAGTGGGACTTCATCTGCAACCCTGGAAAGCGCACCAAAGAAAGAAACTCTATAGGAAACCTGTTGTATTATTACACAATCTCGCTAATTCCAATAGTAATAACGCTCTTAATAGCACTGCATTTTGAGGGAAGTTTCCCAGGCATACAGCTGACAATCTTTATGGGATTCGTCCTGTTCTACTTCTGGGTGTCTATCCCCGTCCTGATTCTATTCGAAGCATGGATTCTGCACGCAATAATCAAAGGTGCTTTGAAGAATTTTAGGGGAGCATTTTCTGACACGCTCTCCGTGGCAATCCACGCGGCATGTATACCCCTACTAGTGGCATGGATAGGTACGTCCTTCATCGCGTTCGATACAATCACCTACCAGGCCATTCTCCTGCTTTTGAATTTCGTCTTTATCCTGCTGAGCTATGGGACCTTGACAAGCCCCAACACGAAAGCGACAGAAAGGGCAGTTGCACATCCTAAAAAGCGGAGCGCCTTGGAGAACTCCCTTATTTTTCTAGGGATATTGGTAGTGTCTGTGATTGTTTTCTATTCTGCCGTGTCAAGTTTGGCGGTCCCTTACTTGGATTATCTTCGCAAGACAGAGATACTGACTGTAATTTCCGTTTTCGTGATAATCGGGTGTGCCGCATCTCTCATCAGCCACAGAAAGAAAACACCTTACAGACAGGCACTCTTTCCTATTTCAATAGCTTGGCTCTTGGTTTCGCTATTTATCTTGATTGCGTATTCCCTTCTCTACCTTCAATGATGAAATCAATATATCCAAGCGAGGCGCCCGCGGCGAGGCCCGAAGGGGCCGATGAGGGCGCCGAAGGCCATTGTTTTACTGTAGCGAGCCCGCCGACGCCGAGGTCCCGCAGGGACCGAGAGGGGCGGGCGAGCAGTGTGATGGTGATTCCTCTCCCTGACCCGCTGCGACGCTTCGCAGCCGCCCAAGCTGAGGCTAGTGGCGATGGTGGCGGTGCTAGTGGCGGTGTTGATGGAGGGAGTGATGCCGCTGCTAGGCTCGACGGTGGTGGTGTTGGTGGGGGTGTTGGATCCGGCAGGGCCGGCCGAGCTGGGGCTGGCTCGCCCTCGCCAGCACGGCTCCGCTGCTCGCCGTGGGCTCGGGCTCGCGCTCGGCGCAGCTCGGCTCGGCCGCGCCCCACTCCGCTTGAAGCTCACGTGTAGTTTCCCTCCGACGGGACTATGCTTGGGCGCCACGTTCCAGGGCTACACATCAGTCAGGCGCAGTTCCAGGCGTAGTGGACTATCCGGGCCGATCCCGTGCGCCATTGCGGAAAGGCGGAAGGCCAACGCATGCGCGGCCGCGGGGCTTGTCGTGGAAAGGCGTTCGGGAATGAAAAGTACGCCTTTTGACGTCGCCAAATACCTTGAGTGAAGCGCGTTTGTCGTCGGCAGAACGGTCGGAGCATCTCATTTTGCGGTCCGTCGGCCCCGCGGCAAAAGGCATATAAGATTACGGAATCCTGAATAGTTCGGGTTCGATGACACTTTACGAGCTGCACTGGGTTCCCTCCACCATAGCAGCAATCCTGATCATCCTGCTCGCCTTTGTCAGGGGCAGGGGCAAGCACATCGCCCTCTCCTTCGCCATGGTCTTCTTCGCGACGATCGGGCTCGTCGGCTTCGCGCTGGAGGGCGACTTCAACCTGCTCACCCTCGACATCCACGGGCTCCACATCTGGCTCGGGACGGCCGCGCTCGCGCTGTCCCTCGTCAACGTCGCCGTCGCGGCACTCCTCAACAGGAGGCTGTCCGAGGCGGGCAAGGCCAGGACGGCCCACTGCCTGATCGGGTACGCCGCCGCGGTCCTGGCCTGCGCCGCGCTCATCAGCGGCATCGCCCTGCTCGCAGGGTCCATGAGCCTGGCGGCGCCCGCCGGGAACCAGGCCGTGCAGGTCCCCCTGACGAACGGCTCGGCCATGCAGACCCCGCCGCCGAACGCAACGACCCTGCAGGTCCCCGCGTCGAACGTCCTCTCGGCGGTCGAGGCGACGAGATTCATGGGGGCAAACCTCACTCCCATCAGCAGCCAGCAGAACAACGCGATAAACGGGACCCAGTACATAAACCAGAGCACATACGCCCTGCGCGTCACCGGCCTTGTCAACGACTCGCTCAACCTCTCCTACGCCCGGCTGCTCGCCCTGCCGGCCTACTCGGAGGTCGCGAGCCTGCCGTGCATCGAGGGGTGGAACTTCACCGCCCAGTGGACGGGCTTCCGGGTCATGGACCTGCTCGACATGGCGGGGCTGAAGCCCGGCGCAACCTACGTGGTCTTCTACGGGGCGGACGGCTATTCCACGGGGCTGCCCCTAGACTACCTGAGGGACCAGCGGGTGCTCATGGCCTACGGGCTGAACAACGTGACACTGCCCCCGGACCGCGGCTTCCCCTTCCAGCTCGTCGCTGTGGACAAGTACGGCTACAAGTGGGCGAAGTGGATAACCAGGATAGACGTCGTCAACGAGACGGTCGAGGGGTACTGGGAATCGAGGGGCTACAGCAACAGCGCGAACGTCAGCAAGTGACTCCCGCGGCAAAGCGGTAAGGGCAGCTAACTGCTTTGCTTGCCTTGCCCCCGCCTGGCTCAGGCTTAAATACCTTAGATATGAGTGTTATCCGAGGCTATATCATGGCATCGGACACCGCCAGGGGGACAAAGACGAAGCTTTCGAGGGCAGCCACCGCGCTCGCCGCGGTGATGGCGGTGAACATCATACTGATAATCCTGCTGACGCCACTTGGCTTCGAGACCCGCCAGATACCCGAGCTCAAGCCCCTCGGCTACGTCGCGATCGCCACCATTTTCGTGGGCCTAGCGATGGACCTTGCTTCTGTTGCCCTTCTCTTCAAGAGAACCAAGATCAAACTGGCCTCGGGCATGGCGATCGTCAGCTCCGTCCTGTTCTTCCTGATAATCATCGTAGATAGGACGGGGTCGTTCTTCTCGGTGCCCATCCCTCCCGCGATCAGCACGCTCGAATACCTCCTCATAGTCGCATTGGTCGTGACCCTCCCTCTTGCGCTGAAGGTCTTCGATGAGAGCGGGTCAGCTTAAGTCGGATAGAAACCCGTGCGCGAATTTCGTCTTCAGTCCCTGCGCCTGGCGAACCTTATGGCCCTCTCCGCCTCGTGCAGGGCCTCCTCGTCGGTCCTCTCGTTGTACCGCACGAAGGGGATCCCGGGGTTCGGCTTGTCGGCGAAGACGCCGCTGACCCTCAACAGCTCGTAGGTGTAGCTGCAGATGTAGTGCGTCCTTGGGTTGTTCAGGAACATGTCCCGGTCCACGAACGAGTACTCGTTGAAGTATCTCGAAGGCTTCAGCTCCCCTCCGGAAACCACGGCGAGGCAGGTGAGGTTGACGGTGTCCCTCCCCTTTTCCACGATGTCGAATTCCGAGCGGCCCACCGCTATCGGCCCGTTCCCCATCATCTTGACCTGGAGCCCCCCGGTCTCGTTGAACACGTTGTACATCACCGTGTCCTCGAGGTCCTCCTGGTAGAAGGTACGGCCCCCTATGGGCCACACCATCCCCTCCGCGGCCTTGTCCCTCTCCGCCCTCCTCGGCACGAGCACGCCCGCCACCTCACCGTGCGGCCCCGGCAGGACCACGAGCACGTCCACACAGACTATGGGGGCCAGCGCCTTGAGCTGCGCGTACATCTCCTCGCTCAGGAACGTCCGCTTCCCCTTGACCTCCGCCATGTGCCTCTGGAACTTCTCGCACTGCGCGGGATCCTCGTTCGCCCTGACCCTCGCCATGCACTTCTGGAACAGCTCGTACTGCCTTCCGTCGTGAAACATTGCCTGCAGCTTCGCGTCCGCGGACGCCTGCTGGGGCTCGAGCATTGCCTTTGCCATCATAGTTATTCCCTAACCCCCTTTTTGCGTTTCCCCGTTTATAAGCATTGACTTGTTTTGTTCCCGCGGCACCAGGGGATGGGCTGCCCGGTACGCGCGGCCCGCACGAATTCGTGCGAACATACGTAAACTGCGGGCGGCAACTTCTCGTTCAACGTCGTCGCGAAGCCCAAGTGGCGCCCTTGGGAGGGAACAGCGCCCTTCCGCGGCGCCCGCGCATGGTTTTGCGCCGCCCTCAGTGCAGCGCGAACAGCACGGCTACGGTGATCAGGACCGCCATCGCGTCGTGGATCATGATGCTGGCGAACACCTTCGCCGTCCTGTCGCCGGACATAACCGCGGCGAACTCCTTCGCGAAGTAGAACCCCAGCCAGACGAGGGCCGCGAGCTCGGCTGCCGACGCCCACGTCGGGAGGCGGAGCGCCATGAGGAGCACCTCGAGGACGAACGCCGTCAGCAGGCAGGAGACTACCGAGCTGCCGAGCGTCCTCCCCATTCCTGCCTTGGCGGAGTTGCCAAGCTTGCCCTCCTCTATCCAGTACTTGCCGAGCAGGGGCGGGGCGAACCACACCACCCCGAAGACAAAGGCCGCGGCGGCGGCCGCGGCGACGGCGACGAAATCTATCGACACTCCGAACAGCACCATGCCTGCACCGGATAGCCTTCGATACGGGATTATAAAAATATTCCGTTGGGGCGGACTTCGGTTTTCCAAGTCAATTCTTAAATACCCAAAAAACGAAATTATGATTAGTGGGGGCCGGGGGGAACACCTGGAACATCCGGGACAACGGGGCTCTGGCCTTCTTTCTAATTATACTGAAAATCACGCGAACAGTTATAAACGGCTGGCGGCAACTTCCAATCTACATTGGGAGGGAAGAGGATGCTTAGGAATTTCGCTTACAGCGGGCCGTTCGCGAGGCTGTACAACTCGGGTACGGGGACCGCACTCGGCATGAGCGGGGACATCTCTCTTAACAACTCGGAGTTCGCCGCCTCCCTCATCCCGGAGTGCAAGACCCTGCTCAGCATAGGCGGGGGCACGGGGGAGGTCGAGGACAAAATTGCGCGAAGGGGGGTCGCGGTCGTGAACCACGACCTCTCGCGCGACATGCTCGCGGAGTCCAGGAGGAGGGGGCACGGGGCGGAATGCGTGAACGGGGAGGGGGAGCGCCTGCCCTACAGGGACGGGTCGTTCGACTGCGTGCTGATAAACGAGAGCCTCGGCCACATGAGGCCCGCCGAGGCGCTGCGCGAGAGCCTGCGGGTCCTGAAGAGGGGCGGGAAGCTGGTCGTGAACAGCCAGAAGGCCTGCCGCCACACGGGGTTCGCGAGATACCTGAGCGTCACCGCCTTCTCCTACCACTTCTTCACGAGGGAGGAGCTTCTGGCCGCGGCGGGGGACGCGGGGTTCGCCGGCGCGGCGGTCACGGAGTTCCACGTCCAGTACGGCTGCTGGGCGACGCCATTCCTCAGGCTGAGCGCGACGAAGCGGTGAGCCGCGCGATTATTTAATCTGATTTCCCAATCCCATCCATGGACTTTCAACTGGGGCTGCTCCTGGGCCTCGCGGCGATGCTGGGCTGGGGGCTCTCCGACGCGGTAGCGGCATCGCTGTCCAGGAGCATGGGCTCCTTCCGCGCGTTCGCCATCACCAGGGCGCTGAGCCTCGCCCTCCTCCTGCTGCTGATCCCGTTCTTCCTGCAGCCCGTTGCGCTCACGCAGACGGCCCTTCTCCTTGTGCTCGCGATGTCCCTCTTCCTGGTCGTCGGGAACCTGTCGTACTACAAGGGATTCACCGTGGGCGAGGTCTCCGTCGTGAGCCCCATCGCTGCGACGTATCCGGTGATAACGGTCCTGCTCAGCGTGTTCCTGCTGGGCGAGTCGCTCAGCGCGCTGCAGGCGTTCGCGATAGGGCTCGCCATAGCGGGCTCCGTCCTGACCTCCTTCAAGCTCTCGGACCTGCGCGGCCTCAAGAAGGGGAAGCCCGCGGGAGGCGTCGGGTACGCCGTCCTCGCCGCGGCGAGCTGGGGATTCATGATACTCCTGATAGGGCTCCTGTCCAACGAGCTCGGCTGGTTCGCCACGATACTCCTGCTCAACCTGGTCACGGCGGCCTTCCTGCTTCCCGTCTCGGGGCTGTACCGCAGGGAGATCTCTCTGCCCTTCAAGGGCTCGCTCCCCCTGGTCCTGCTGCTGTGCGCCTTCCTGGTGATTGTCGACACGGGCGGCGCGCTGGCGTACAGCCTGGGGGCCACGATAGCCCCGATAGCAATCGTCGCAACTGTGAGCTCCATCTATCCCATCATCACCGTGCTGCTGGCCCGCGCCTTCTTCAGGGAGAGGCTCAGCGCGAACCAGGGGGTGGGCATAGCGATGGTGCTCGCGGCGCTGCTCCTGCTCGCGCTGTGAGCCCGCCGGCGATTTCCCGGACAATCTTTAAATAGGGAAAAAAGGAAATCCCGCATGATACGATGAGGACGCAGACATGCGCGGCGCAGGGACACGCCGGGAAGGAAGGATTCAAGGTGGACTTCGTCCTGCCCCTGAGGAGGGACGCCGTCGGGCACGCGGAGACGCTGCTCGGAAAGCTCGAGGACCCGAGGAGCGCGCAGGCGAGGGAGGCCTCGGCGTGCCTCTCCGCGAGAGTGCCCGCCTCGCAGGTCAAGCTGCTCATAGCGAGGGAGATATCATCGAGGCCAGGGACCGTCCCCGAGCTCCTCTCGGCCATGGGAGCCAGGCAGGCCGTGGGACCGAAGAACATACGGAGGCTCAGGGAGGCCATAGAGACCTCCAGGCGCTACCACTCGCTGAACCTCACCTCGGGGAGCGTGACGCTCAGCAAGACTATGGAATTCTCCTGGGGCGAGTCCGACGTGCCGCACGAGGTCGTCGTGCTGGCGACCGCCCCGACCCCTGCCGAGGCGAAGGTGCTCGCGCCCATGAAGGACATGCTCGTCACGTACCCCGGCTCGGCGACGCTCTTCGGCCACGTCTTCGGGGACGCAATGCTGATAAGGGAGTACCAGCACAACGTCGACCAGGACATCCAGAGGACATCCGCGAAGGAGGACTACGCGGCGGCGATGGCCTCGAGGGGCTCGTGGAAGGAGCACCTGCTCATCTCCGCCGTGACGCTCGCCAGGGAGCGAGGCCTCAAGAGGGTCCAAATACCGCCCGCCGAGGCGCAGCTGCGCACCGCGGAGCCCAACGCGGACGAGGGGAGGTTCAGGGCCGCGTACGACGAGTTCCCGAAGAGGATGGGATTCGTCCTGCACGGGTTCGAGCTCCCCGAGAACGCCCCGGTCTTCTTCAGGAGCCTGGCCGAGGCCGCCAGCCTCACCCAGGTGTGGGAGGCGGACGTCGAGGTCGCGTGCGCGAGGTACGGGCTGGACAGGCTGCTGCGCAGATGAGAAAGCCTTAAAGGAATTCACTGCCAAGAGTCACTAATCCTTACTGGGGAATAATAGCATGGCACTTAGGAGGGTAATAGGCTTTTGGGAGGCGCTCGCGGTCAACCTGGGCGCGATAATAGGCGCGGGCATATTCGTCATAAGCGGGGTCGCCGCGGGGTTCGCGGGCCCGTCCGCGATACTCGCGATAGCGGTCGGGGCGGTCATAGCGGTGCTCACCGGGCTGTCCTTCGTCCAGCTCTCGCACGAGTACGCCTCGGAGGGGGGCAACTACACCTACGCGAGGAGGCTGCTCGGCCCGTACGCGGGCATAATAGTGGGAGGGCTCTTCGTGGTGGCCTCGGCGGTGGGGGGCTCCCTCGTCGCCCTGAGCTTCGCGGGGTACTTCGCGAGCCTCTTCGGCATCGGCATGGGCTCGGTCTCGCTCATCGCGGCCGCGGTCATAGTCGCGCTCGGCGCCATCAACTACTTCGGGGTCAAGAGCTCCGCTGACGCGTCGCTCGTGCTCACCGTGGTCAAGATAGCGATACTCGCGTTCTTCGTTGTCGTGGGGCTGTTCTTCATAAAGCCCGGCAACTACTCCCCGTTCTTCCCCTCGGGCCTCGGCGGGATGTTCGAGGCCGCGGCGTTCGTCTTCTTCGCCTACACCGGGTTCGCGAGGGTCACGACCATAGGCGAGGAGGTGAAGGACCCGAAGAGGACGATACCCAAATCCATAGTGTGGTCGATAGTCATCTCGGCGGTCATCTACGTGCTCGTGATAGCCGTCCTGGTGGGGATAGCGCCATACCAGTCGCTGGCAGGGTCGCAGTCGCCGCTCACCGCGGCGATAGTGGAGGCGACGGGCAACCCCATGTTCGGCTACATAATCTCCGTGGGCGCGCTCTTCGCGACGGTCAACGTGCTCCTCTCCATGATACTCGCGGCATCCAGGGTCGCGTTCACGATGTCGAGGGACGGGAACCTCCCCTCGCCGCTCAAGAGGCTCAACAGGTTCGGGAGCCCGGACGTCGCGGTGCTGGCTGCCACCGTAATCATGGCGGTCTCCGCGGTCGCGATAGACTTCACCGAGGTCGCGTCCCTGAGCAACGCCACGGCGCTGCTGAGCTACGCCCTCGCGAACGTGGCCGCCCTGAAGCTCACGCTCAAGTACAGGAAAGACCCTAAGAAGCTGTTCTTCGGGTCCAAGTGGTTCGTGCTCGTTCCAGTATTGGGAGTGGTCTCCGCGATTGCGCTGATATTCTTCCTGACGACCCTCAGCCTGGAGCTGCTGGCGATTCTCTTCGCGATAATAAGCGCGTACTACCTGATTTCCAAGCGCGTGGGCGGGGCCCCGAAGAAGGCGGCGGGGCCCAGACCGCAGCAGAGGAGGCGCTCCTGACGGATAATCAGCGCTTCCTCTTCCCGGCCTTCCCCCTCTCGGCGTCGAGGTAGTACGCTATAAGAAGAAATATCGCGCTCAATACCAGCTCGAAGAGTATCAGCGCCTCGTAGGGGAAGGGCCCCGCGTGGAAGTAGGCTATGGCGCCGGTCACCCACGAGATTATGAGCCCCACGCCTATGCCCCTGAGATACATGCTCCACTTGTCCATGCAATCATCCGCCGCTCACTGCTTCGCCTTCCACCTGTACAGGCAGGCGACCAGGCCGGTGACCCCCGCGATCGCGAGGCCCACTCCGACCCCCCTCAGGTACGGATTCTGGGACAGGTTGAAGGACGGGTTGTAGGGTATGACGGCCGACAGTAAAAGGAACGCCGCGCACAGGACCAAATCGAACAGCACCAGCGTCACGTCCAGCTTACTTAGTATTCTTTTTCTCCATTCCTTCATCACTTCCACCTCCCTGACGTATCCTTCCCTGCGCAGAAAGGAATAATACACCTTTCCATCCTTAGTTAGAGGAAGGCGCCTTTGAATGCAGTTCCTACCGTCCAGCGTCCCGCAGGCCCCTGCGGGAGCCCTGCCCCAGTCCCCCGACGGGTACAGGAGGACGCACCTGCCGATAAGCAGCGTGAGCCTCCTGGGCGAGTGCGAGACCAAGTACGCCGACGCGATCTTCGGCAGGCTCTACGCGACCCCCGCCATGAAGATGGGCGCCGCGAGGCACGCGGAGCTGGCGAGGGCGGCGCCGAAGGTCACCAAGGAGGAGATAATCCGCGACATGAGGGCGGGGAAGGCCCTGGGGGCCAGGGAGATAATGGTCTCGGACGACAAGTACAAGCTGAAGGGCAGGCTGGACCAGCTCGACCTCACCGGGAGGATGATAGGCGGCAGGAGCGAGGGGATAGTGGTGGACGACAAGTACACCAGGATGAGGTACGAGTCGATACCCTTCCATTACAGGATACAGCTGGCCGCCTATGCGGCGGCGGTGGAGAACTCGAGGGACTTCGGGCATTTGTGCGAGGTCACGGGGGCGAAGCTCATATGCAGGAACAGGCTGGACCACTTCATAAACCAGGAGTTCAGCGTGGGTCAGGAGGAGCTTAGTATCTGGAGGAGGAACGTGCCCCTCGCGGCGAAGGTGGCGTGGGTCATCTACGAGAAGCAGAGGGAGCCGGGCCACAGGAGGTTCGACATATCGACGGGGGAGTGGGGGGTTTGCGGGTGCGGGGGAGTGCATAGATAAAACAGGTGCCGCACTATATGATTGATGATTCGATGGGATACTTGGACGGCATAGCGGTCCTGGACGTTGAGACCACGGGACTCGACCCGGCGAAATGCGCCATCCTCAGCGTCGGCATCGTATCCTACGGCGGGCGGCTCAACGAGTTCTACAGGGAATACTACCCGTTCAACGGCGCTGAGATCATGGAAAAGGGCATGGAAATAAACGGGTTCGAACTCGATAAAATAGGGAGGGACCCGGTGAACGACCCGAGGAACGTCGTCGAGGACGTCGGGACGTTCCTGAAGGCCAACGGGTGCAGCGTGACCGCGGGGCAGAACCCGTCCTTCGACAGGAATTTCGTGAACGCGTACGCGGAGCGGTACGGAGCGGATTTCAGGCTGCCCATATGGATGCTCGACCTGCATTCCGTTTGCATTGCGTACATGCTTGGAAAAGGCATCGATATCCCGAGGAAGCCGGACGTGGGCCTCTTCCTGAGCGGCGACGCCATACTGGAATTCGTCGGCCTGGGCGCGGAACCGAAGCCGCACAACGCCCTGAACGGCGCGAGGTACGAGTTCGAGGCGCTGTGCAGGCTGATCTACGGAAAGAATGTGCTGCCTGAATTCAGCGACCGCCCGGTGCCCGCGGACATGGGAATCTGATTGACGGAGGAATCGGCGACCATTGGTTTATCTGGATTCATCTGTTGAATCATTGAGAAGTTGGAGAGAATCTGAAGTACATTAACTACCACTTAACAGAAATGAAAGTATTGATTTTAGAAGCAAATCTGCTATTCTAGGGTATGCTTTGATAATTCCAAGGTCATCGTCGTATATTGCCGTTGGCAACGCAGGCATTTTTGATGTTCTTGTGACATATCCGGGATACCTTGACAGGGACTCTTGTTTGTAGGTTATTAGATTAAAACTATAAAGTACCGTCAAAACCCTATAGAAATACACCAGGCCTCCCATTAAAAATAGCATAAGAACGGCTAGTTTTTGGTCTGCGTTTAGATTTTTAAGATGCTCGGTTCTGCCAAAATTTTCATCGGCTAATTTCTCTTCGACTAATTTCTTAATTTTTTTAGCAGCAGAATCATTATCGGCATCTAAAAGTATGTCCCTAAGTACTTTGTACGTGACCTGATTATAATCAGGCTCTTTTGGTTTTTCAACGCTACCTATGTTTTCCTCCTTTTCAGGAGCAAAATCTCCACATTCTTCTATAAGATTCAATAATTTGTTTATGTTTTCGTATGGCCTTTTAAAAAAGAAATATTGCTTATCTTCTTTGTCTAAATCTGATTTCAAATCATCAATTATGTCCTTTTCACCTAATTTTGCTTTCATAAGTTCCTCTACATGACCCTTATTCAGCCCCATGCTTTCTAAGATCATGCGATATCGAACAGGATCAGTGCTGTTTTTTCCAAGCGTCCGCATACCATTCAGTATGATTCGTATTGAAAGGTGTCCTATGCTCCTTAAATCTTTTTCGGTAACTATGCCGTATTTTATCCCCATTGCCTTTGTAAATTTCTCAACGGATTGCTGCAAATAGAATACTGTTTGAGGATACAATCCAGCTGCGTATAAGAGTTCCGATGCCTCTAAATCTCTCAAGGAAAGTTTAGTGAGTTCGATAAGAAAAAGTTCTTTTTTATTACCGTGCTTCGTTTTAATGTGTAATAAAATTTCCTCAATGTTTTCAGAAAATATTTTTCCACACAACCTACATTTGAACTTGTTGGTCATACCCTCCACCTAGCGAGGATTTTTCCTAGGCCTGACGGGACCCCGTTTAGGCTCAAAGGGCGAATACTTGACAATTATCGCAGCACTAAGCACTATGAGACCCGGCTTTGTTGATTTAGTCGGATTTTGTTGATAAAGTCTGTTTTTTGTTGATTAAGTCGAATCTCAGGTAGCCTTTTAATCTTTGGCAGTTTATCCGTTTTATGGCGGTTACAGATTACCTTGAATGGGACGTTCAGAAACTTTCAGATGCCATGAAGATTGCGCCTAAGGATGTCGTAGAATATTTTACGGACGGGAGGCGCGTATCGTTCATTCTCGAAAGAAGGCTTGCTCATGAGATTGTTCATGGTAAATTAGCTCCGAGCGAAGGAGAAGAATACGACCTTACAGATACCAAAGGAGGTAAATGGGAGGTAAGGAGCATCACGAAAGGTGGCGTTTATTTCTGTCCGAGTAACATGGTCGGCAAAGGAAGAGCCTTCGAGAAGGCGGGATTCCTAAAGAAGCTGAACCAGATACGAGGTTATATCCTAACCGACGTAGTGGCATTTCCTAAAATCCCGTTCTGGACAATACCCAAAGAAACCGTACGAAAGTGGTGGGATGAAGGAAATCTCGGCATAAATTCCCATGTGACTCATAAGAAAGCTTTAGAGCTAATCAATAGTACGATAAAAGCTCGCGGGCTTCATTCTTTTGAGAAGGAATAAAGCGCGTCTCGGCGAGCTTGTCCTCTGCTATCTTTTGGTATAGCTCGTCTATCTCAAAACCAAGATACTTGCATCCCAATTCTTTTGCCACGACCGCAGTAGTCCCCGAACCCATGAAGGGGTCAAGAACAACAGTGTCCTTATTGTAGCCATGTAGCCTTATGCACATTTCAGGTAGTCTTTTAGGGAACGCGGCGGGATGTTCCTTTTCGGCCTGCACGGTTTCATAGGGGATATACCATACATTTCCTCTATCTCTCAAGTCTCCCTTTACTGACTTCCAACGGGCAATATTTCCTTTATCGGCGTATGGCACTCCAATAGCCAATTTATCCAAATCAACCTCTTTGTTTTTCGTAAAGTGGAAGATATACTCATGGCAGTTATTCAGAAAGCGTTTGCTATTTACGGGCTTGAAATGCCCGACGCTTATGTTTTCCTCTGGTATCGATATGTGCTTTATCCAGTGAATCGTATTCTGCAATCGTAGATTTTCGTGGTTTACCATCTTGGCCACATTAAATGCTTTTAGCTCATCACTTGACTTGTCTCCTATATTGAAAAACAAAGAGCCGTTTTCCTTAAGCACTCTCTTACACGCTTTGCCGAACTTATCCATCCAATTAAGATAGTCCTGAAATTCCATGTTGTCTTTATGCGAGTTGTAGTTTATTCCTATGTTGTAAGGTGGAGAAGTGACGATAATGTCCACACTTCCCTCGTCTAACTCTCCCATTCCTTTTACACAGTCCATTTTGTAAATCCTGTTTAATTGCATACTAATCCCCATTTAATTATCGAAGGCTGAAGCTAAAGTGCAGTAATCACCCACTTGCAGACAGAGGCATAGATTTGTTTGACGCTTTAGCCATAGCGTAACTTCTGTAATGTAGGCATCGAAGTAAAAGGATAAATACCTTGCTTTGATGCTCATTCCTTCGCCTCTACCTCCTCAAATACTTTAACAATTACTGTCTTGCCAACATACTCTTTTAACTGTGGTGCGCGAAGGTTGATAGCTCCATACGAATAACTTTTAGAAGAGCCGTCGGATAGTTTTTTCTTGTCTTTAGTGGGATATACCTTGACCTTGTATATAGCAATAGCCTTCATAACATCAGTTATCTTCTATACAGACAGATATATAAACCCTTCTATACAGCTTGTTCTATACAGATAGATATAAATACCTTAACGTCTATATTCTATACAGACGAAGTGGTTTTATGAAGACTATAACCGAACTCTTGCAGGAGAGGAAACAAAGGGGTGCGGAGATTGCAAGGAAGGAGAGGATTACGGAGCATAACGGCGTTTGGCTCGTTCCGAGCGCGTCAAGCCTCCATAAGACCTATGAGGTTACCCTTACGCTCACGGGGAGCAGATGCACCTGCGAGGACTTCAAGGAGCGCGGGATAAGGTGCAAGCACGCCTTCGCGGTGGACTACACGATTACCGAGACCATGAACAGGGACGGCACGACCACGATAACGCAGACAAAGAAGGTCACCTATCCGCAGGATTGGAAGGCTTACGATGCGGCTACCGAGAACCAAAAGGAGCTATTCCAAAAGCTCTTAAACGACCTGTGCAACACGATAGACGAGAAGCCCTACACATTCGGGAGACCGAAGATGCCGATGCACGACATGGTATTCGCGTCCGCGCTCAAGGTCTTTAGCACATTCTCCCTGAGAAGGTTCGCAACGGACAGCAGGGACTCACAGGCGAAGGGCTACGTCGCGAAAGCTCCCGACTATACGACTGTGGCTAAGTATATGGAGAGCGCGGAGCTAACGCCAATACTCAAGCAGATGCTACAAATATCGGCTCTCCCCCTCAAGGTCGTAGAGAACGATTCGTTCAGCATAGACAGCAGCGGATTCAGTCCGCACATGTTCTCAAGGTGGTTCGACCACAAGTGGGGAGCGCAGGGCAAGGAGGTCAAGAAGAGGCTGTTCTACAAGGCGCACATAATCGTAGGTAACAGGACGCACATAGTCTGCGACGCGGAGGTAACAGACCAATTCGTAGCCGACCCCGTGATGCTCCCTGAGATAGTGCAGAGAGTGGAGAGGAGCTTCGACATGAACGCCCTCATGGGCGACAAGGCGTATTCGAGCAGGTCTAACCTCGAACTCCTTGACAAGCTCGGAGTAGTGCCTATGATTCCCTTCAAGGAGAACAGCAGCAGGAAGCCCAAAGGCTCGAAGATTTGGCGCGACATGTATAACTACTTCGCATACAACCGCGAGGCGTTCATGGAGCGATACCACGCGAGGAGCAACGTAGAGACCGCGTTCTTTATGATAAAGAGCAAGTTTTCCGACCACGTGCGGAGCAAGACCGACACGGCGTGCATAAACGAGATTTACCTAAAGCTGATTTGTCATAACCTCTGTGTGGTTATTCAGGAAACCTATGAATTAGGAATATCCGCCAACTTTCTAACTTAAAGTTTTAACTTATAGGATGAGCCTTCGGAAAAATATTTCCTGATTCTTTCTTTGCTTTCTGAAGGCTGTTCTCCTTTAAAGTAAATCTCGATATGTATGATTCTATTTGTTGAGGCAATAAAGGCATAAACAAGGCGCATTTCATTCATAGAACGCAAATCTGTTGAACGGAATTTTTTGAGTATATAAACAGGAGTAGGGCAATCTTCTTTCAAACCTTCAACTCTGCAACATCGCGCAGGATTCAAAGGTTCGGCGGTAATTACGCTGGTAGCAACTTCCAAATCACTTTCGATATTTCTATACTTTTTAGCAAGCTTATCCAAGTCTCTTCTAAATTTAGGTATGCTTGTTGAATCCACCGAAAGTGGGGTTGCGTTATTCATTAATACCCACTACGGAGAAAGGCGATGTTCTATAAAATGCAAGTCTATAGTCGATATACTCCTTCTCTTTTGTGGCTTTATACGCAATATCCTCATGAGAATAAGCGGTAATCTTTTCTTTGTCGAACTCACCCAATTCAGCAATCACTTTGTCAATCGTGGCGAGTTCATCTGCATCTAATCCAGTCAAATCAGGCTCTTTCAGAGAATTATATTTGTTGTGTGCAACTTTGCCATCTTCAAAGGTCATTATCTCTCTGGTTATTTTATTTTCCTTTAGGAGAACATCTATTGTAGCATCAAAGTGCTCAGAATACGGCCCGTACTGAAGTCGCATATAATGTTCTCCCATCATAAATTTCTCTGTTTTTTCATAATAACGGGAGTCACAATAGAAGAGCAGTTTGTTCAGAACAGTCTTACCTACGTTCGCTCGGCTACCTATTTTGTTTATCATGTAATGTAGCACACGCTCAAATTTCCTGTCGTCAAAATTCGGCTGTGTGAAACTCTCTTCAACCACTTCGGTTTCGGTGGTTTTACCCATCGCCATCTTCACACAGTATAACATAAACCGAATACCTTTAAATACCTTGCTGTTGAATAAGTCAGACTAAATCAACAAAGCCATGAGACCCAAAACTAAGAAATACCCGAAAACGAGTGTGCCTTCGCTTACCACGCCAACTATCGACCCGCCGATTATTGACGCGCTCAGATTGGTAAGGGCATTGCCAAGAAAGGTTCGACCACTAGGAGTAATTACAAATGCTATTGAAATCACTGATTAAGTAATGTTCCAGTTAAGCCTATAAAACTTAGGCTCAAAAGAATATTGTGATTCTATGGCATTGGACATACAGCACATGGAAAATCAGGACTTGAAGATGATAGCCGTATTGCTCGATATAATGACTAGACAGCTTAACACAGTAATAGAAAAGTTAGACAGGATTGAAGATATTGCAGCAAAGCAAGAGTAGAATTGGATGAATCGATGGGTTTATTCGCCCTGTTTTCAAAGAACAAAAGTCACACCCCTTGCTTTTACGTTTGCGATGCTTGCCGAACTAAATAAACTGCTCTCTCCTTCAGAAGATAAGTATTTCCCTTGTAAGCACAAGGCCCGCACATAGATCATTGCGGATGCCATTTTAAGTCACAAAAATCGTAAATGAATGCATACCTTCGTTTTTTAAGACTATCTGGGCCACAAAACATACATGGAGGGGGAAGAAACCAGAAGGAAATTTGAGATTCTTCGTGACGCAGTTAGAGATAAGTTGAATAGTGTAACTGCCAAAAGAGCAGGCCTTGAAGATTTTGGGAACCTCCTGATTCCTACTGCTTTGACGATTTTGTTATTTGCAGCAAGTTATTTAGTAGAACTTTCGTATTATTGGATTCCTGCATCTTTTCTCATTGTACTTATTTCTGGCGTAGTGTGGTACCTAACTTACGTAAATGCACCTAGCATAATCCATGAGCCAAAATACTTACGCAGCAATCTATTAACGGCAATCAAAACCCTTGCGGCCATAATGTATGCTCTTGGAGCAATCTTCGTTGTGACACTGATACCTCTAATTCTAATAGCAATCAAATTTATAACGCCAGATACAAACTTCAATTTCGTTATTCCGTTAGTCGCAGTGGTTTTTACAATAGGAACTTCCTATTGGGTTCCCGACAGAGGCATCAAAATGATAGAAGACAACCCATTTTTTGATGAAATTTTATATAAAATTTACAAATTATCGGGGGCGCATAAGACTAAGGATACAAAATTATTGGCTGACAAAGAACTTCAAAAGTTTGAATCAATGAATATGGCATTTGGAGTATTGTTTTTCATTTTCATGATAGGATACTTCTGTCTTTACGCAGTTGCCTTCCTTGAATCCTTGAAATTGATAAACAATCTGTACGCTGTTCTCGGATTCACTATAATTGAATTTGTGCTGCTCTTACTTACCCAAAAGTTTTTTGCCACAAGAATTGCAAAACAGGAATTAGAGAATGCGGAAAATAATCTTTCAAAGGTTAGTGAAGAAATTAACCAATGCCTAATGAGAGGTACCTGTACCGAAGAGGAATATGCACGGCTTCTCAAACTTTTCTTAACTGCTCAGAAATACGACGTTTCACCGCAAAACACTCTAAAAATCATTGGTAGTTATAAATTTAGCACAAACAAGGATTATTTCGATAATACGTTTAAGTATTCTGAAAGTCTAACAGAATCGGGGCCTGGCCCTGACTCTCACACAGCCGTATAAGGTTTTCTGCTTTAATCAACTTGGTGAATGAAATGCCTCACCTAGTTACAATAAACCTGAATTTTCCAAAGGCTAAAAATTCAACATTTCTGATTCTGGGAATTATACTCTACCTCAGTTCAGCATATCTTCAAATTCTGAGCCCAGGAGCGGGGATTCTTGGGGAATTCCTCGCCATGATCGTGGTTGTGATCGCAGTAATCGCACAGATTACTGAATGGGATGATTCTCATAAGGAAAAGGGCGATAAACCGATAGTAGCAAAGGAAAAAACAAATCAAAAAGGTGTAAGTGAAGCAAATGAATCAGAAGTGAGCAGATTTGATAGGAACGTCTCCCTGACTTTGGTAGGAACATCTCTCATAATTACGGCCAGTTCGATTGCAGAACTTAGTACTTACTCTAACTTAAGCCTCTTCGTACTTGGACTTTTTACGCTGGGATTAATCGTGCTACTTTATGTATACGCAAAAATTATTTTTCCGAAGAGCAACTTCCGAGAGCTTATCTCTTGGTAGCTCTAGCCTAGTGAAACTATGCCGAAAGGTGAGGCCAATTCCAGAAAAGTGAATTTCTACAAAAGAAACATTTCTAAGTTATTTGGCGATTTAGTAAAACGGAAGAATTTTGGAGAGGTAATCCCCGTGTCCTAGGCCCGCCTAATGAGGGTGGGCTTATTGACCGGAAAACGGACGTTTATGAAGCTCGTTTAATCTATCCTTCCAGCAAAGAATTAAACTATCATCTTTGTAGCTAAGGGGCAATGTCAGCTTCTGTAGGATTAGGAACTTGGGCCGGAGCAGGTTTCAGAGCACGCGCTTCAAATGCCTGTATTTTTGTTCCTATTATGAATTGCTTAGCCTGCTTGAATGAGAATCCTTTTTTTGTTGAGAATGGCTCTCTTTCTATTAGATAAAAACAAGTCAAATCTGGCTTGACAAAGAATAGGTAAATGGGCATTTGCAAATAGTCCAAAAGACTTATGTGAAACGTATCTAGAGTTCTCTGCCAGATCGTCGTGACTTCTATTGCATAGATTCGGCCATCCTTTCTTGCTAACGAATCAAAATAAAAGTTACTTGTGGGCTTGAATTGGTCTGTGAAACCCCAAGCAGGTAGAACTCGTTTTATTATAATTTCCTCTGCAAGTTTGGGAGCCAGGGGCTTAGCATTTGCATACCAGAACGCCTTTACTGTGCTAGTATATATCTTTCTGTAGTTCTCGTGCTTATCTTTGTTCGTCTTGTTCTTTAGCCAATTTGCTTTCCATATGCGCTCTTTTTCTCTATTACGATGATGCTTTTGCCTCTGTTTCTTAGCAAAAACTTGTCTTTGTGAGTCTTATAATATTCTCTTCTTTTAGAATTAATCCTGTCTTTATTTGCTTGATAGTTCACTCTGTTTTTGGCATCGAGCTTTTCCTTATTTCTTTCTCTGTATTTTTTAAAATATTCTTTGACTTTCTCCTTATGCGTTTCTCTGTATTTTTTAATATATTCTTTGACTTTCTCCTTATGCGTTTCTCTGTATTTTTTAATATATTCTTTGACTTTCTCCTTATGCGCCCGCCTATAGTTCTGTGATGCCTGTCTTTGTTTTGCCTTAACCTCCTCTAAATGTGTCAATCGATATACCTTCGCCCACAATCTCCGTTTCTCTCTGTCTTTTATTGGCATAAAGGTCAGTCCGTATTAGTAGATATTCACTAACTCAATAGAGATTTAAGACTTAGCTTCTAAGGTGTGAATTAAGAATAGAGTGTGGCTTTTATGGACGCTGAGGAAGAGTTGAAACGTAAAGAGCGTAGAGCAGCACACAAAAAAGAGTATAGATTAGCGCACGCAGATCACTTCAGACAAGTATGGAGAGAATACCGTCAAAAAATTGAAAATGATCCTACTTATAAAGAAAGAAAGCGCAAGTATACGTTGGCTTGGAAAGCAAAGAATCGAGAAAAAGAGCAGAGTTACAAGAAACTCTATAATGCTAAGGTGAAAGTGTTTTGGGGTGAAAATCCCAAACCTCAAGCACCAAAACTTGCCGAGGAAATAATAATTAAAAAAGTATTACCGAAAATGGGATTTACAGACCAATACAAACCGATAGATAGGTTCTATTTTGATTCTTTAGTTAAAAAACAAGGTCAAATTTGCGCTATAGAAGTTACGACAATGTGGCATAGAACTATAGATAAAATGCACATACAAATTTTAGATTACCTACGATTTCCTCTTTATTTGTTTTTTGTCAAGCCAGACTTGACCTGTTTTTATCTAATAGAAAGGGAGCCATTAACAAAAAATAAAGGGTTCTCTTATATGCGCGCCCAACGATTTGTATTTGGAAAAACTTATGATGAATTTAGTTTAGTTTCTTCTCCTACTTATGGTAGAACAAGTACTGTTGATCTTTCTAAATTGGATTCGGTATTTTAACAGTTAGGCAAAAGAGATTCAACTTAGCAATAAGTGCAAGATAGGTCGGGAGAGTAGTGTGCGGACAAAATCCTTCGTATGCTTAAAGGAGGCGGGACTATACGGAAGACCTTAAAATGAGCGCAGGTCTTTAACTCAGACAAGGTAACCCTCTTGGAGATATGCTGATTTGTATCTTAGCGGTTTGCGAAGATTCCTACACCGATTTATCCCAAAAGGTTCACATTGATCATATCACTCATAACTTTAAGTGAACCGATTCCTCCGTCGGAAGGAGAACGCAGATAGGGAGTACGTCGCCTGATTTAGGTGAACCTTTTCGGGCCTCTTTTGAGCCATGTGAACCTCCAGACTATTTGCTTTCTACATACCTCCCCCTCTTTTAGCCGAGCAGCCCTTGTCTTCGGCGCTAAGGTAAAGTCAAAGATTGGACGGGGTTTATGTGTTTTTGCTGCTCTTTTTTGTTTTTTGAAGTTCTTTCGTTGCCCGCTTTTCGTTGTCCCGCGCATTGCCCGATCCCCCTTTGACTTCTGCGACGAGTTTATTCCCCTCTCCGTCTGTCGTTTGTTTTTGCTTATCCTGACTTTTCCTTTTCATAAGTCCTGCGGCGAGCAATGCCATCGCAGCCACTGCCGCTACCACGTAGATCAATATGTCCGGAGAGTGTTCCTCCGGCGGCTGCGCGGACGCCACCGTCGTCAACGTGGTCTGCGGTTCCAGGATGGAAGTCGTTTCCGATGTGGTCGTACTCACGGTCGTCGCGACAGTCGACGTGGATGACGAAGTGGATGTGGTCGAGGTGGTTGTCGAAGTGACTGTTGTGGTGATTACGGGATTCAGCGTCCCGGTGACGAACGTCCCGTTCGGGTAAAGCGTATCCAACTGGCCGTCCCCGCCGCTGAAGTTGTAAGGCAGGTCCTTCTGCGTAAGTTCCTGCGTCGCCTTCGGGTTGTAGACTATGGAGTCCTCCTGGCCCTGCATGTTTGCAATGATGTACGCCAGGTTCTGGTTGTATGTCAGGCAATCCTGGGTGGTGCAGATCTTGTAAAGGATGAGCCATCCGTCAATCGGCATCGCCCCTACTGGGGAATACTTCACCTTCTGCTCCTGGTAGAACATCGGGCCGTTCTGCGGGTCATAGTAGAAGGCGCTGTCATGGTACCATTCAGTCATGAGCCCGGTCCCCCTTCCGGAAGACTGGGGGAACAATGTCCCCTCGAAGCCGTACGCCTTGTAGCTGCTGAAGCTCACGGTCGCGGTCGCTCCAGTGTTCCAGTCCTTTGCGAGCAACGTCACGTTTCCGCCCGACAGGTTAAGGGACAGGAGCACCTTGTCCCCGTTGTACAGGGGACCGGAGAAATTCAAAGTTCCGCCGCCGCACACGTTGCCTTCGCACGCCGGGGCGACGACCGTTCCGTTGGGGTCGAATATGTTGTAGGTTGCCTGGAACCCGTCGAAGTGCGTGGACCCGTTGACGGGGTTGAGATACGACCAGTTGTACGAGACGCCGATCTGATACCAGTACTCGGATGTGGAGAGACCGTTGAGCAGGTACGCCGGACCCAGACCGTCCGGATCGGACTGCGCTATTACAGTGACGTTGTACGCCAGGTAGGTAACTGTCGAGGAGCCCAGCGGCTGGGCGAAATTGACTGCGGACATCTCGTCCCAGCCCGCCGCCCCTGCTGTATTCATGAGGATGATGACTACCAGCAGGGAAAGGATTCCGTTTCTTATCAAGGCACCCCCGTTGTCTGCACGGACGTTGTCCGAGACGTGACTATGGTGGTTTGGGAAATAGAGCTCGGACTGCTCGCGTGACCCGCAAATGTCCCTGTTGGCGGACTCAGAATAAGTACTCCGATGGCCGCAATAGCCATCATCCTTCTCTGTTTTCGCAATGTCCACCATTCAGTCATATTTCCACTGTGAATGCAAGGTTTAAACCCCTTTCCGAAGGCCCAAAATGTTCACCTTCTATATACCCTCCTCGATTTAAGTGAACATTTTCCTCCGTCGGTGGAAAGGCATCGGGAAGGGGGCGCCACGCGGTTTAAGTGAACATTTTTGTGCGGTTTTGGAGTTATGTGAACACTTCCCCTTTGCTGTTTCTGCTTGTTTTTTCCCTCCTTCCCTCACTCCCTTCGTCCGTTCGGTCATTTGATTGTGTGTCTGCTGTGGTCTTCTGGTTGCTTTCATCTTTCTGGCATTGTCTTAGCTAGGTCTCCTGTTTTGGGCTAAAGTGTCCAGCTTCTATATCTCCCCCGCCCCGTTAGGTGGACATCCCTTTGCGTCGGCGGTTTTGGTTGATAGGAGGTTTGTCCACCTAACTTAGGTGGACACTTTGGGGGGGGTTTCGTGCCCCTGGATCAGCCCTCCTTGCCCTTGTCGGGCTCGGACTGCCTCTTGAGACCGCGCCACCTCTGGAGGAGGTCCTCCTTGGTGTCCGTGGAGGACACCAGGTTCCCGGCCTTGCCCTCGCCGACCGGCGCCCTCTCCCCGTCCTTGCCCCTGTCGATGTCGGGGATGTACCTCGCGAGGGCGATGTCCTCCGCGGTCTCCTCCCTTTTGGGCTCGGCGGGGGACACGCCCTTGGCCAGCCCCCACGCCTGCGCGATCTCCAGCGCCGTCCTGCCGCCGTTGGGGTTCCTATACTCGCTCCAGCCGATCCCTATCCTGCCCACGGCACCCTCTATGGCCCGCAGCTCGTCCTGGGACAGCCGGCAGTTCGCTATCAGCGGGAAGAGCAGGGGGTTCCCCGCGCTGTCGCGTATCCTTGAGATGCGCCCCCCGAGCTTGCCGACCAGCGCCATCCTGACGTTCGCGTCCCTGGTCACGGCGGCTATCCTGTGCCCCGGCGTGGTGAAGTTGCAGCGCCCCTCGGGCTTGGTCAGGGACTCGAAGTCCTCGGCGTGCAGGGCGTTCACGACCCCGAGCCTCGAGCGCTCCGAGCCGTGGTCTATTAGGTAGAATACGAAGGGGTGCCTCGAGTAGTGCTGCGCCCTGAGTGCGTTCCTCAGCCTCTCCCAGGTGGCGCCCGGGAGCGAGTCGAAGCCGGCCCCCTCGCGGTCAAGGTCCACGCCGAAAAGGACGTCGCTGTACCTGACCGCGTCCGGGTAGCCCCCTCGGCCCACGGAGAACTCTATCGCGAGCGCCTTCCTCTCCGGGGGATACCTCTCGAAATCGATCATCTCGCTGCTTTCGACGCTGAGCCTCATCATAAATATCCCTGCTTCGCGCGGCCAATCGGGCCCCGCCAATTGCATCGGGAAGCGCGCCCCCACGGCGCGGTTTCCCTCTGCGTACCATTAAGGTTTTTTTTGCTTTTCGGGGTATTTTAGGGTATGTGTTAAGGCCCCGCGGCCCTGCGGGGCGGGGCCTCTCCGCGCCCTCAGTTGCTGATCTCCCCGCCGACCACGTCCCTCCTGGCAGCCATCATCGGCCGCACGTACTTCTCAAGGAGCTCGCCGTGCTCCTTGGTAAGCTTTATCGCCAGCTCCACCTGCTCCTGGGTGTCTATCTCCCTGCCCGCGCGCAGCAGGCTGCCGTCTATGTTCCCGGACACGTACAGGGCCCCCTCCGTCCCGTCCAGCTTGAGGCCCGCGAGCCTCGCGTTCGGGCCTATCGCTATCCTGCCCTTCGCGCCCACCTCCTCGAGCTGCACCCCGTCGCACACAGATATCTCGCCATCGAGCGTGGCGTTGCGGAAGTTCACCTGCCTCCCCACCAGTATCCCACCGGAGAACGACCCCGCCAGGGACGACCCGTATATCGAGCACTCCTCACCGACCACGGCGTTCTTGAACGTGGAGTCGTGCGGCGACGTGCCGTCCAGCAGTATGACGCCCGGGTGCACGCGGCAGCGCACGATGTGCTCCGGCTTGGGGCTTATGTTCCTCCCCACGAACCCGCCCACCGTCCCGTCGGCGTTCACGAACCTCTCGAGGAGCATCCTGCCCCCCATGTCCGCCTTCTCGTCCCTCTTCATGTTGACCTCCAGCTGCATTATGTCCGCCGGGAGCGCCGCGAGAGCCCTCATGAGGCAGAAGTCCGCGGGGAGCTCCAGCTCCTCCGCGACCACCGCCTTCTTCACGTACTGCTTCTTGAGCATCGACTTCAGGGCGAAGAGCCTCTCCGTCGGCGTGTTGGCGCGCGCCAGCATGTCGCACTCCACCTCCACTATCTTGGGGTCCGCGAGGGTCTTCGCCTTGGGCCCTCCCTGTATTATGATGAGACCGTCGTTTACTGCCATCTTATCGTAGTACCGTCTCTTCCCGCCTTAATAAGTTTTATTGGCGAACTGTTCGTCCGCCCGCCTCACTCCATGGCGTCGTTCGCCCACTCGATTATCTGCCTGGCGAGGTCCTCCAGAGAGTAGACTATCTTGATGTCCGGCCTAGCCAGCTTCGTCTGTATCTCCACGTCCGCCTTCCTAAGGTACAGCGGGTCCACGCCTATGAACATGGGCTTCTCGGAGCGCGACCACGATCCCAGCTCGTAGAGGGTTATCGGCGAGAGGGTGCCCTTGGCGAACCAGAAGGATATCGCCGTCGCCTTCCCCAGGTGCTCGTGCTCCCACCTTATCTGCGCCTCCGCCGCGGTCGGGTCCTCGATGGGGAAGTGCTTGCGCCTCGGGTTCAGTATGGTGATGTCCTGGTCCTCCAGCATCTTGATTAGTTCAGTGTGCCAGTCCTCCGCGCCCGTTATGGAGCCCGCGAGGAAGAGGCTCCTCTCCCCCTGCTCGTCGTACTGGTCCGGCGCCTCTATGTAGTTCATCCGAATCACACTCACTTTATCCTGTCCGCCCACTTGAGGACGGCCTTCGCCAGCTCCCTCTCCTTCCCGTCGAAGCTGTGGTTCGCCCCCTTGATTATCTTCCACTCGAAGTCCTTCCCGCCCTTCCTCGACTCGAGTATGCGCATGTACTCCCTCACAGGCTTGGTGACGTTCTCCTCCTCGCTGCCGAACACCGCGAGGGTCGGCCGCGTTATCTTCCCGAACTCCTTCAGGTCCGAGTCGTAGTCGAAGAGCCGCGACTCCACGTTCCTCGGGTCCGCGTAGCTGAGGAACCTCTTCGCGGTGTAGTAGGATATCCACTCAGGGGTCAGGTCGATGCCCCTCCCCTCCCTGACCATCCGCTTCGCGACCCCCACCGCCTCGGGGAACCTGCCCTTGAGCTCCACTTTCTTGGCGAGGTTGTAGTCGTCGCACGGCGCGAGGAGTATCATGCCGGTTACCTTAGGGTCCTTCCTCTTGAGGCAGTAGTAGGCGACCTTCTGGCAGCCCGTGCTGTGGCCCATGAGGATTATCTCGTTGTATCCCAGTTCCTCGAGCAGCCTCGCCGCCGCGTCTATGTCGAAGAGGCACTCCTCGAACTTCTCCCTCGCGGTGCCTATGTACTGCCTGAGCTTGCCCGTCGTGTGGAATCCGTTGACCGAGCCCATCCCTCTGTTGTTCGCGAGGAAGAGGTCGATGTCCCCTCCGGCCGCCTCAGCATAGAGCGCCTCGTACCTTTTCGAGGAGAAGAAGTTGCTCACCATGCCGAAGACGCTGAGTATGGCCTTCCTGTTCCCCGGCCTGGACCTGACGAGGAAGCCCTCGAGCCTCAGGCCGTCCCTCGTGTCGAACTTGACCAGCTCGCCGAAGATGCCCGCCAAGGAATCATCCTTCCCTTGCGGCCTTCCTGTGGCGCGCCCTGCGCTGCTTGTGCAGCACCATCTGCTTCCTCGCCTCCTTCTGCACGTGCGCCCGGAGCTGGAAGAGGTTCTTGAGCCGGTCGAAGCCATAGGACACGGCGACGCCGCTGCCCGTGATGGTGATTATCGCGGGTATCGGGTTGAGCGTGAGTATCGACGCCGCCACGCCCGCGCCCACGAGGAGCTTGCTCATCGGGGTGTCGAGTATCTCTATTATCTTGTGCCTCACGTCCGCGGTTATGCCCGTCCTGGAGTCCACGTCCGTGATGCATATCCCGCCCTTGAACGCCCTCACGTGCTTGTCCTCCTCGCTCGCCACTATGCACACGATTCCCTTCCTCGCGCTCGTCCCAAGGGCGAACGCGTGCCTCTTCCCGTGGCTCAGGAAGGTCCTCTGGTGCTTGAGCGTGACCCCGAACTCCCTAAGCTCGCCGTCCTTGTCCACGACCGTGGCGCCGTCTATCGCCGCGAGGCTCTGCACTATCTTCTTGTCCACCGGGTCGGTCACGTTGAGCTTCCTGCCCCCTACGTGGGCGAGCTGCGGGAAGACCTTGGCGTAGTAGCTCCCGTGCTGGGGCTCGAGCTCTATCACGAAGAGGCACCCGTGGTCGGTGTTGCCCATCGCGACGTCCATGCATGCGTCTATGACTCTCTTCTCCTTCTTCAACCTCAAAACCTCCCTTGACATCGGCATACCGCACCCGTGGCGCACGGGCACGTTGCTCTCTCCCTATCAGTAAGTATTAGTGTTATGCCCTTGTATACGCCTTTCCAGTGAAATTCCTCACCGAACTCTTTTAAGACTTTTGTTCGGAGGGCCTATTTCCCCTTCCGGAGCCTGCCGTACGCCCAGACGAGAAGGCAGGCTATTAGGTACCAGAAGACCAGGGCTATCAGGGCCTTCGCTACGAAAAGCGGGAGGCCGACGAGGGCGTAGACGTTGAAATACAGCACGAGCAAAAAGGCCATGGCGCACAGGATCGCGAACAGCCCGACCTTCCCCCTGCTCGGCCTCAGGAAACCCTTCCAGTCCATGGAATCACGATTATCCAAGCCACGGATAAGGTTATAGGCTTTTCCGGCGGAGCCGCACGGGGGGCATCTTCCCCTGCGCCTGCTTCCAAAACCCGGGCAATCGGTCGTAATTGCCCTGCCTTGCTCCAGGGCAATGAGAAACATTTTATATGTGCGCTGAGATACAATTGCGGATGCACGGCTCTCACAGGGCGAATAAGATGAAGAGGTATTTCAAGGTCGTAATCGAGAAGGACGAGGACGGCGTATTCATCGCCACCGTCCCCCAGCTGCCGGGATGCGTTACCGACGGCAAGACGAGAAAGGAGGCATTGAAGAACGTGAAGGAGGCCGTCCAGGGCTATCTCGAGAGCCTCAAGAAGCACAAGGAGCCCGTTCCGCCGCCGATCACGGAGGAGACCATAGCGGTGAACGTGAGTGCCTAGGCTGCCGCTGCTCTCCACAAACGCCATAGTAAAGGCACTGTCGAAGATAGGCTACCGCTATGACCATCAGACCGGCAGCCACATCGTATTGAGGAACTCCGAGCCGCCGCACAGGAGGGCGGTGGTGCCCAATCGCAAGGAAGTGCCGAGGGGCACCCTGCGGGCGATCATAAACGAGACCGGCCTCACCGTCGACGGGTTCATGGAACTGCTGGATTAGCGCGCTGGCTGCCTACTGCCTGCTTCGCGGGCGCCCTCCCCATCCCAATTCCTGCGCCTCACGAACCAGACCTTCACCGCGTCGTTGAAGACGAGGAACGCGAACGAGTACGCCCAGACGAACGCCGCGAGGCCCAGGCTTATCGGCGTGAGCAGGACGCCCGACACGACGACCAGCGTCGCGGCCACCTGGGTGAGCTCCGTTGTGACGAACAGCCTGTTGGCGGGGAACGGCCTGCTCCAGAAGTGCTTCCTCCCGGACCTCGCGAGATAGATGGTCATGTGGCCCGCCACCGCCATCTTGAGGAACATGAGCGTCTGGAGCTCCAGCGCGTCGAGGTGGAAGACGTATATCCCGAGCAGCAGCATGCCGAAGCTGGATGCGAGCCCCAGGCCCCCGAGGAGCGTGGACGTGTCCAGTATCTCGCGCATGTCCCACTTGACCGGCCGGTCCTGCACGCCCACGTTGTCGTAGGCGATCATCATTATCGGGAAGTCGTTGAGCAGCGCGAGCAGCACCAGCATGAGCACGGTCAGCGGGTATATGTTTAGGAAGACTATGGCGCACGAGAGGAAGAGCAGCACCCTTATGGTCTCGGCTATCCTGTATATTGCGTAGTTCTTCATGCGCTCGAAGATGATCCTGCTCTGCCTTATCGCCTCTATTATCACCGCGAGCCCCGGCGCGGTGAGCACGATGTCAGCCGCGGACCTCGCCGCGTCCGTCGCGCCGAACACCGCTATGCCCGCGTCCGCCTTCCTGAGCGCGGGCGCGTCGTTGACCCCGTCCCCCGTCATCGCGACTATGTGCCCGCGCCCCTGCAGCGTCTCGACTATCGCGTACTTGTGCTCGGGGAAGACCTCCGCGAGGGCGTCGGCGCGCTCCATCTCCTCCCCGCTCGTGGCGGGGTCCTGTAGGGCCTGGGCGCCGACTATCCTGTCTCCTATGCCGACCTCGCTGCACATCTCCCTGGCTATGGCGACGTGGTCGCCGGTGACCATCTTCACGTCGAGCCCGAGGCCCCTCGCCGCGGCGATGGTCGCCCTCGAATCCTCCCTGGGCGGGTCGTAGAGGGCGATGAGCCCGACCATCGAGAGCCCCGACCCGCCGCGGCTCTCTGCCACGGCTATGGTGCGGTAGCCCCTGCGCGCGAATTCCTCGACTGCGGCGTCCACCTCCGCGGTGACCCCGCCGCCCGGCCCGACTAGCCTCAGCATCACCTGCGGCGCGCCCTTCGTGGCCACCACCGCTGCGCCCGTGGCATTCTCCGTGCAGATGGCCTCCGTCTTCTTGGTGACCGGGTCGAAGGGAGTGTACTTCGATACCTTGTACCCTTTCAGGAACTCCTCGGGCGACCTCTGGAATATGGCGAGCTCGAGCGGGTCGCCGTCCTCCCTCCTCGACGCGAGCGCGGCGAAGCCGATGACGTCCCGGGCGGCGAACCCCCCGAAGGGCCTCACGTCCGCGACGCTTATCTCGTTCCTGGTTATCGTGCCGGTCTTGTCCACGCAGAGCACGTCCACCCCCGCCAGCTCCTCTATGGCCTCGAGCTTGGTGACTATCGCCTTCTTCCCCGCCAGGATCCCGGCGCCGACCGCCATGGTAACGGAGAAGACCGCGGGCAGCGCGACGGGTATGGACGCGATGAGCAGGACAAGGGCGAACTCCAGCGATGGGAGGAAGCCGCTGCCCCGCAGGACGGAGACCGCGAGCACTATCGCGACCAGGACGATCGCCACTATGATGAGGTAGTCGCTTATCTGCGAGACCGCCCTCTTGAGGTGGCTTGGCGTCCTTGCCTCCTGCACGAGCCTCGTCGTCCTGCCGAAGTACGTGTCCAGACCGGTGCCCGTCACGACCGCGTCCATCTCACCGCGCCGCACCACCGCGCCCGAGTAGGTCACGTCCGAGGAGTGCTTCTCTGCGGGCAGCGACTCGCCGGTCAGGGCCGACTCGTCGAGCATCAGGTAGTCCCCGTTGAAGAGCTTTATGTCGGCGGGCACTATGTCCCCGAGCCTCATCCTGACGACGTCGCCGGGCACGAGCTCCCTGGATGGCACGACCTTCCAGTCCCCGTCCCTCAGGACCCGCGCGCTGAGCGCCAACTTCTTCCTCAGGAGCTCGATCGCGTTGTCCGCCTTGTTCTCCTGCCAGAACCCGAGGACGGCGTTGACCGCCAGGAGGGCGACTATTATCGCGAAGTCGTCCCAGTGCTGCAGGGCGGCGGAGAGGATGGCCGCGGCCTCTATCATCCAGGGGAGCGTGCCCCAGAAGTACTGCGCGAACTTGAGGAAGCGGCTCCTCCTCTTCTCGGGTATCTCGTTGTAGCCGTACTTCGCGATGCGGCTTGCGGCCTCCTCCCCCGAGAGCCCGCTCGCGCTGGTCCCGAGCGCGCTGAAGGCCTCGTCAAGGCCTAGGCTTTTGAAATCGGTCCTGTCCACGATTGTAGATTAAATGGCAGGGATATTAAACCGTGCATATGGCAGACGCTACGCCCTGCTGGTGACGGGGCGCGGGCCCCCTCAAGGGACGTATACGAAGTTCCTGAAGTGCCACACGTCGGTCTCGTCCGCCGCGGAGAGCGGGTTCTCCTTGAAGTAGACCTTCCTGTTCTTGAGCGGCGTCCAGTCGCTCTGGACCGAGACCAGCCTGCCCAGGTACGGCTTGGATATCCTGAGGATGAAGTCGTGCGGCAGATCGTCCGGGAAGCGTATGCCCTCCCTCGGGTTCTCGAACGCCCAGAGCACCGCGGCCACGACGCTTATCGCGACCTGCACGGTCGTCGCGTTCTGGTGCGGCGCGACCTTCCTCGCCTCGCGTATGCTCAGTATCGAGCCCGTCCACCACGATATGAACGGGTGTCCCATGATGAGCGCGCCGAGGATGTCCTCGCCCTTCTGTATGTCGTCGTTCATGATGCGCATCTTGGGCTGCATCTCGTAGTTCCTGCCCCTGAGCTCCCACAATGACGAGAGCGTCTCGTGGCAGGGCATGTACGCGTAGTGCACGGTCGGCCTGTATATCGGGTTGCCATCCTGCCAGACCGTGAAGTGGTCGGAGATGCTGAAGGCCTCCCCGTGCCTGATTATCATCCCGAGTATCTCCTGCCCGGGAATCCACGACCTCACCCAGGTGTTCATCCCCATCTGGGAGAGGAATATCTGGTTCCTCGGTCCGGTGTCGGGCAGGTTGGCAAGAGGCGGCAGCGCCGTCTCGTGGGTGCCCCAGCCCATCTCGGCCGTGGCGGTGCCCTCCTCACGGAGGCCCTCGATGCTCCACGTCCCGACGAACTCGTTGACCTCCTTGGGGCGGTTCGTTATCTGCGTGTCGCGCTCGGAGCAGTGTATGACCTTGACGCCCAGCTCCATGCTGAGCTCCGCGAACCTCTTCTCCGCGATGAGCGTCTTGAGCGTCTCGACCGTCAGGGGCGGCGTCTTCTTGTCCCTGATCAGCTTCTCGGCTATGTCGATGAGGCCCTTCTTGACGAAGTGGGATATCAGGCCCGGGTTAGCCCCGTGCTCGAGTATCGCCGTGGGCGCCCCCTCCCAGTCCTTGGAGAGCTCCCTTATCCTCATGTACCTGTAATAGAGCGTCTTCTCGTAGGGGCTCCTGGTGAGCATGCCCTCCTTGGGGTCCCACTGCTCGACGGAGGTGTTGATGTAGAGCACCTCGTTGTCGTGGCACCACTTGAGAAGGTCGCAGCAGTCTATGTTCCACGCGAGGTCTATGAGCAGGTCGCCCGGCGAGAGGTACTTGGTGAGCGTCGACCTCAGGTTCTCCTGGGTTATCTTGTGCTTGACGTATGTCACGCCCTTCTTCACGTAGGGCTTGAGCTCCTTGGTCTTGTCCTCGAAATCTATGATGGTTATGTTCTGCAGGGGCACGTCCACGTGCTTTAGCAGTATCGGGAGCGTGCACCTCGCCACCGCCCCGTATCCCAGCATCAGTATTTTGTTCTCGAAGATTGCCTTTTTCATGATATTTCAACCTACAGAATATGGGTAGCGCCCTTTAAAAGTCTTTCTGAGAAAAGCGGCCGCGGACCGAGCCTTTTGACGTCACGGGAGGACGAACGAAAAGCGAGGAATGCTTAAATACGCCGGAAGGGATATATTAGTGGAAGCGACAGTGCGGGGAGACATCCCGTGCGAGGCGCTCCGTTACGACTTTCAAGAATGATGCCATGACCAACTGGGGAATATCCGAGAAGGAGAGGGACGCGTACAGGCACAGCGACGAGGCCGCGACCAACGCCCCCGCGGCCACGAGGGAGGACAGGTCCCGCCTGATGTCGCTCAGGAGGAGCGCGCCCAAGTACTTCGCCGCGGGGACCGCCGGCCTGTTCGCGTTCTACGAGGCGAACGCGCACGGGCTGACCGGCCAGGCCGTCGAGCTGGTGCGCAACAGCGTACCCGACGCCGGCGCGATCGCAGCGATGGTGCCCGACGTGACCAGCCACGCCTCCCAGGCGGTCAACAACATAGGCTGGACGTTCGCCAACGAGCCGGTGATAGCCATGACCGCCGTGCTCGCCACCTCGGTCACCGCCCTTGTGGGCGGGTTCGTCACGGTCACGTACCTGAGGAAGGCCAGGCGGCTGAACGCGAAGAAGATCCAGAGGAAGTGATCCTCTCCTCCGGTTTTCCCTCCCTGCGCAGAAACGCACCCCAGCGGGCGGCATGCCCGACCCAATCCTTTAAATATACCAAACTAGTAAGTAGTGGGGCGCAAGTCTTAAGAAAACTAGCGTTGTATAACCCACGAGAGGGAGTGTTAGGAATGCAGGCAGGAAACAGGAAAATGCTCAAGGAGGACACCGACTTCGTCAACGGCACGCAGCAGCAGCCGGAGCAGGCGGCGTTCAAGGCACCCGCCTACGAGCAGCGCAGGAGGTCGGTATTCAGCTTCCTCAAGAGGAACAAGACCCAGATAGCGTTCACGGCGGTTACGGTGTTCGCGGTCGGCGAGGCGCTAGACATCGCAGTGCCCCAGATGGTCAACAGCGCCGTCCAGACGGCCCAGTCGGTTGCGGCGCAGCCCGAGGTCGCGGTCACCTCCGCCGGGCAGGCCGCGCAGGGAGTGGCGGTGTCATTCGGATCCATAGAGGCCCAGCTCGCCGAGGGGACGGGATGGGTCATGCAGCAGGTCACCAGCCAGCCGTTCGACTTCGGCCACGCGGGCCCGTTCATCGCCCTCGCGGGGGGCGTGCTCGTGGTCACCATGGGCTACCTGGCGTACGACATCCACAGGACGAAGAAGGCGTTCAAGAGCCTCCACCACTCGCACTAGCGGCGGATGTCCCCGGGCCAGCAAAAGGCATAAATATCTGGAACGGCACAAACCTAATTAGAAAGAATCGCGTGGTGGAATTAAAAAGACGCGCTGTTCTTTCTCCTAATGCTTCTTCTTTGCCATCGTTTTTCCCTTCAGCCGCGCGGAATTCCTCCGCGGCGCCGGCTTGTTCCTGTAGCCCTGGATTAATATCCCGAAGACTATCAGCAGGAGGCCCGCGACGGTCGACAAGGCTATCGGCTCCCCCAGGAACAGGAAGATGTACACCAGGGAGACGAAGGGGGTCAGCAGTATGAGGTTCGACACCAGCCCGGTGTCCGCCTGCCGAAGCGCCGTGAACCACAGCACGTAGCTCAGGGCCAGTATGAACACCCCCTGCCAGAGCATGCCCGCGAGCTGGAACGCGTCGGGGGAAGGTATGCTCGAGAAGGCGAGGACCGCCGCGAGCGCGAAGACGAACGCGAAGAGGAAGTAGAACATCAGCGAGGTTACCCTGTCATAGTCCTGCCTCTTGCCGAGGACACTGAAGAGCCCGTAGCAGACCGCCGCGGCCAGCGCGGCCAATGAGCCCAGGGCGTCCCCGGCCGAGAGCCCCCCAAGGGAGCCCCGTGTCACGACCACGAACACGCCGAGGAGCCCGACGACCATCGCCAGGACCTTCCTGGCCGTGACGCGCTCGCCCAGTATGGGCGCGGCGAAGACGACCATCCAGAGGGGATAGGTGTAGTTGACTATGTACGCGACCTGGACAGGGGCGGCCTGGTACGCCCAGTAGAGGAGGAAGTAGTAAGTGAACGTGCCGAGGAACCCCATCCCCGCGAACGTCAGGTAGTCCCTCGCCCTGTACTTCAGGATCAGGGGCAGCTTGCCCTGCGCCAGGGCGACCGCGAGCAATGTGACGGTCGCGAAGAGCGTGGCGAAGAGAATTATCTGCAACGTGTCGAGGCTCGCGAGCAGGAGCTTGGCGATCGTCGCCGCCGACCCCCAGAAGATTATCGTGAGGAAGACGCAGAGGTACGCCGTCCCGCTTGTCCGCTCCGCGATAACACCCGCCGGCTCACCTTATCGGAGCGTAGTCCTCGTTGGGCTTCTTGAAGAGGTAGTACCGGATCACGTTGAGCGTGTGATAGATGAAGAAGCCCGAGACGCCCCACGCCTTGACCCTCCTGACGCTCGTGCGCACCAGCGCGTCGTCGAGGTACGCTATCCTGCCCATCTTGCGCAGCCGCAGCGAGAGGTCCCAGTCCTCGTAGGTTATGTACTTCTCGTTGAAGCCCCCGACCTTCTCGAACACGCCCCTCCTCACCGCGAAGTTGGAGCCGACCACGGAGGGCCTTCCGAAGACTATCGAGGACTTGACGAGCGCTATGGAGACGACCCTGTAGCCCAGGTTCATCCTCCTGTTCGCCTTCTCGAGCGGCAGTATCGGGCCGGTCGCGGCGACGTTGCGCGGGTCCTTGAACGCCCCGAGGTACGCCCTGAGCAGGCCCCTCGAGGCCTTCGTGTCCGCGTCGAGAAACACGAGCACGTCCCCCCTCGCGACCTTCGCGCCCGAGTTCCTGGCGCGCCCTATCCCCTTGCGCCTCTCGACCACCACGCGTGCCCCGTTGCGCCTGGCGATCTCGCGCGTGCGGTCCTTGCTGCCGCCGTCGACCACTATCGTCTCGAAGTCCCTGAACGTCTGGGCCTTGAGCCCGTCGAAGACGTACCCTATGTACTTCTCCTCGTTGAGGGCCGGGACGATTACGCTTACCGCTGGCTTGGCTTTCATACGGAAAGGATGTCACAGCCAACATATAAAATCATTCGCTGTGCAGCGCCCGCGAGACGTCGCGCTCGAGCCTGCGCCTCACGCCCTCGGCGAACCTCCTCGCCTCGGCGATGTCGCGCTCGTCGGGCTTCCCCTTGTTCAGGCCGCCGACGAGGCGGAACGGGCCGAACGTGTCGTGGCCCTTGCAGGAGAACTCCCCGAGGAACTCGAACCCCTTCCTGCCGAGCAGCTCCCTCAGGGCCCGGTGGCCGTCCGCCCTCCCGCTCCCGGAGGTCGAGAATATGAAGGCGGCCCTGTCCTGGCCGCCGTCGAGCCTCTCGACGAATTCGGCGAGCCTGCGGTGGTGCTTTCCGTAGAATATCCCCGAGCCGAAGCCCACGACGTCGCAGTCCTCGAGCGAGGACGCCTTGGCCTCGGAGACCCGCTCCAGCTTCGCCCCGAGGGCGTCCGCCATCGCCTCGGCTATCTTCCTCGTGTTCCCGTGGTGCACCGATTCGTAGATTATTAGCGCCTTCATAGTTCCGCCTCATAAGAGGGCCTTTATTATGGGATCTATCCTCGACCTGTCCACGTGGTCGAACCCGTTGAGCATCTCGAGGGACTCCTTCGCGTTCCCCTTGCCCGCGGCCCCGAGCCTGACCGCGATCTTGGGGAAGAGCATGAGGATGCTGTCGAAGAGGCCGAGCTTCCCCACCCTCCCCGGCAGGGGGAAGTACTTAACCTTCTGCCGGATCTCCTCGGGGAACGCGCCCTTGAAGTAGGCTTCCATCTTCGGGTCCTCGGGGGGCGTGGCAGAACAGGTGAAGAATACCAGGTTCGGCTTGCCCTTGAGCGCCGCCCAGTTGCGGACCACGAATTCGGAGCCCCTGATGCGGCCCATCCTGAGGTACCCGCCCACGACCACCGAATCGTAATTTGCGAGGCTCGCGGGCTTGACGTCCCTGGCGCGCAGGACGTCGGCGCCGAGCGCCTGCCCTATCCACTCCGCGTACTGCCCCGTGCTCCCGTACCTGCTCTCGAATGCGACAAGTATCCTCGCCATGCCATCACGCATCGTCGGGTAGTGATGCTAAGGGGAACGATTTAAACCCGTCGCTCAGAGAATGCTCCCGAACCCGAGCCTCCTCCCGTCCGCGGGCACGTTCCTGCGCGTGGGCGCGAAGGGCCTGAGCAGCGTCTGGAGCTCTAGCACCGGGTCGCCGGACCTCTCGAAGCCCTCCCTCCTCCGCAGCTCCTCGAAGGGGGGCACGTCCCCGACGAGCCTGCCGGGCAGGTTCATCTGCGCGACCAGCTCGCGGGCCTTCTCCGCGATCCTCCTGGGGAGCTCGAGCGTGTCCCAGGACGAGACCTCCCCTCCCTTCGACACTCCCAGGAACTCCACGTAGCGTACTGTGTCCTTAGCCATTCTTATCTCCCATAAGGATTCAAGCGGATTGTTTATATCCCTTCGGTCCTAGGGCGTTCACTCCCCTCTCGCCTCCTTGCCGCGCGTGCGCAGCACCTCGTGGCACAGCCCGCACGGGGTCATCTTCCAGTACAGCGCCCAGTGCTGCCGCGGCGAGAGCCCCGCCCTCCTCGTGAGGGCGCGCAGGCCCTCGGTCCTGAGCAGGTCGATCAGCTCGTTGTCGGGGTTCTCGACTATCGCGCGCAGGGGGGACTCGTACACGTTCCCCATCGCCAGGGAGGCGTGCTCGAACTGCTTGCCGCTGTTGCACGGGTAGACGTTGCCGTTCGGGCCTATCGTGAGCTCGTCCATGTGGACGTATTTGTCCCCCACCTCGCTTATGAATGTGGGAGGGGTCAGCCTGCACCCCCTCGTGCAGCAGCCCGAGAGTTCGTACGAGCCCCAGTTCTCCTCCGGCATCTCGCGCGCCCTGCCTATCGGGGTCACGTGCGGGAGGCCGTGGCAGGCCTTGCAGGTCTTCCTGTGCTCCGCCAGCTCCCTCGCGGTCTTTTCGTCGGGGTGGTGCGACCCTCCCCCGGCGAGTATGTCGCGGAACCTCAGGCCGGCCCTGTCCGACTCGCGCTCGATCGTCCTGAAGTGCTCGTGTATGTCGAAGACGCCCTGCTTGCAGTGGAGGTAGTCCATAGTCATGCTGAGGAGGTCGACGCGGGACTCCTTGAGCCTTGCCACGTAGGCCGCGGCCGTCTTCGCGTCCCTCGCCCACCAGCCGTTGGTCTCCACCTCGAGGCTGTAGTATCCGAGCTTCTCCTTCCTGCCTGAGAAAGACTCTATTATCTCGAACATCTGGGGGTGCAGGAACGGGTCCCCTCCGGTTATCCTTATCAGCCGCTCCCCGTACCGCGGGAATATCTCCTCGCACTCCCTTGCGATGCCCTCGACCCTGGCCGCGTCTATGAAGGTGTTGTTCTCCGGCCCCGCCTCCGCGAAGCAGTGGTCGCACCTCAGGGTGCACTTGTCGGTTATCTCGATGGTCAGTATCACGTCGCGGGAGTAGCCCTTCGGCCAGTTCCTCATCGCCCTGCGCTCGGCGAGCGCGTTCTGGAGCCACGTCCTGCCGGGGTGCTCCCCGCGTACGCAGACGTTCATGCCGTGGAACGTGCGCTCGGGCTCCGGACCCGAAACGGCCCTCCTGACGGCGTCCTTCGCCGCGGCGCCCTTCTCCATGGCGGCCACGATCAGCCTCTCGTCCCTTACCAGCTCCACCATCGAAACACCGCCTGGCGATCAAATCATAATGCGCCGCCCCGCCTTTGGGCGGGGCCCCCTGGCGCAGGATCCGGACGTGGCAAGCCGCATCCGACTCCGAGTGGGAGTTGTTCCCCTCCGTATATAAAGATTGACGTGAAAAAAGGAGGGCGGCGCCCGTGCGGCAAGAGGGAAAACTACCAAAAACATGGAAATTGGGGGTGCGACAGACGGGTATAAAAATTTTGCATTATTGTATTAATCATGTCCGGTTTCTCCAAGTACTCGGTGCTTGCTGCTGCCCTGTTTTTGTTTTTGGCCATGGGAAGGGTTAATGCCACGGTCACTGTCCCCAACGGGATCGTGGCGTACGTCCCTGTGGTCATAACCAACTACCAGACGGTCACCACGCCCGTCGGGTTCCAGCAGAACATAACCCTGGACGCGGGAGCGTTCCAGCGCTACGAGCTGCCGGGCCTGCAGAACACCGAGTTCTTCTACGCCAACGGGACGGTCCTGACATCCTGGCTCGAGGGCAACTACCTCGACGAGGGCCAGACCTCCGACCTCTACACGAGCAACACGATAATGTACTGGGTCAGCCTCGTCCCGCAGCTGGCCTCGGGGGACGGCGACGTCACGATATACCTGGGCTTCGCGGGCAACGTCTCCACCAGCGAGAACACGCTGATGAACGGGACGATTGTGGGCGAGGCCCCGCAGCTCAGCTCCGCGTACGGGCAGTACGACAACGGGGCGAGCGTCTTCAACTTCTATTCCAACTTCGAGGGCAACACCCTGCCCGCGGGGATGATGGAGCAGAACTCCAGCAACAGCAGCATCTCCGTCGACAACGGGATAACGTTCAACACAGCCTCCGGGTCGGACTACGTCTGGGTCCAGTCCGCGAACGCGCTCAGCGAGCCCCGGATCGTCGAGAGCCTCGCCACGACCGGGATATCGGACAGCACCCTCACGTACAGGACGGGCGAGAGCACGAACGACTCTTTGAGATCGGGCGGCAACTATCCCGACGATTACGCGGAGGACACCAACGTCGGCCTCAGGATGGTGGGCGACCAGCCCGGCGAAGGATACACGCTGACGCAGAAGAGCTTCTCCTTCGCCCCGTGGGACCTCTTCTCGTTCGGATGGACGGGCGCCAGCGAGCAGGTGGCGTTTGTCAACTACACTGAAGAGCTCTCTAGCTTCTACAACGACATCCCCATCTCGAGCTACTATCTCTACTGGGGCCTCGCCGCGGCGGAGAACGCCAGTACCTACTCGGTGCAGTGGGTGAGGTCCCGCGACGCGCTGCCGGGCGCGGGCATGCCCGCCGCGGCGTTCGACACCGCGGACATGGTCGGGCCGCTCTACTCGGGCCGGGCAACGCCCGCCTCTCCGGCCGTCGACAGCGGCCAGCAGGTAACCCTCACCGCGAACCCCCAGCTGGGCACGGCGCCCTACTCCTATGAATGGTACTCCACGACGTCCTCGGCCACCGCCGCGACGAGCTGCGGCTCCGGATGGGGCTCCGCGGTCGGGACATCGAGCACCTACGCCACGGGCGCGCTCACCTCGAACACGTACTACTGCTACAGGGTGACGGACAGCTCGTCGCCCGCCGCGACCGCCAATTCCACAGCCGACCTGGTCGAGGTCGTCCCCGCGCTGGCATCCGGGCCGGCGCCCGCGCTCAACGCGACGTCGTTCACCTACCCGGGCTCGCCGCAGCTGACCTTCGCTTTCTACAACGGCATCGCGCCGTACTCCTGCCGGGCCGACGTGTCCAACGCCACGACGGGGGCCGAGGTCGCGTCCTTCAACTTCTCTTCGTGCACCAGCGGCACCCCGATGAATCTCGGAAGCGTCTCCGCGGGAGCCTACAAGGCAAACGTGATAGTGACGGACCACAGCGGCTATCTCGTCAACTCGACCCGCTCCGCGGAGTTCAGCGTCTCTAAGGCCACTCCCTCGATCAACATCACCGTGCCGTCAAACTTCACGTACGACGGGAACGGAGGCAGGGTCATGGTGAGCGTCCTCCCGGCTTCCGCAAACGCCGTGGTGACGCTTAACGGCGCGAGCGAAGCGCCCGTAGAGAACGGAACCTTCGTCGGCACCATCACCGGGTTCAACCACCCCCAGGGAGAAGTCCTCTCCCCGGACGGCAGGACGCTGTACGTGGCGAACTACCGCTATGAGACCGTGTCCATAGTCAACCTGTCGACCGAAGCGGTGACCGGCACGATAGACGCGGACTACGGGTGCTATAACGAGGGCTTCGAGCAGATAGCGATCTCCCCCAACGGCAACACATTGTACGTGGCCAACAACGAGTGCGACTACGTCTCAGTGATAAACGTCTCCACGGCGACCGAACTGGACGAGTTCAGCGTCCCGATAACGCCGTACGGCATCGCCGTGTCTCCTGACGGCGGGACGCTCTACGTCTCCGGAACCCACAACAGCAAGGTGATCCTCCTGAATTCCTCGACAGGCAGCGAGACGGGAGAGATAACGGGATTCGACTACGTCCAGGGCATAGCGCTCTCGGCCGACGGAAACACGCTCTACGTGGCCAACGAGAACAACGGGACCGTCTCCATAGTCAACGCCACCTCAGGAATGATAACCAACACGATCTTCGGCCTTGACGAACCGTCGACGCCGCTGCTCGCGCCCAACGGAAACAGGCTGTACGTGACCAACGAGGACAACGACACTGTGTCTATGATAAGCCTGGCCAACCTGAGCATAATCGGCACCATCCAGGGCTACGACGGCGCGAGGGGGCTCGCCATCTCCAGGGACGGCACGAGCCTGTACGTTGTGAACCACGACAACAGCACGGTCACGATCACTTCGCTGGCCGACAACAACTATGATTTCGTGTCCCCTGCCGCGGCCGGAAGCTACATCGTCAACGCGACCGTCGCGGCGAGCGCGAACTACACCTACGCGTTCGCGACGAACTCCTTCTCCATCCTGCCGTCGCCGTTCGCCCAGGCCATGTCCTACGCGGGCGCGCTGAAAGAGTACAACGTGAGCACGCAGGCCGGCTACGGCACGTACATCTGCGCCCAGGGCAACTGGGAGCCGGAGTCGGAGAGCGTTAGCTGGACCGACGACGTGAGCTACGGGAACGACTACTCGGACATAGGCCACCAGACGAGCAACAACTGCTCCATCAGCGACACTGACGATGCCGCGCTCGGGATAGTCGGAACTAACGACGCCTACACCCTGCTCGCGACCAGCAACTTCAGCAGCGACTCGGAAAGCTTCGACGTCCCGTACAACCTCACTGCCGCGACCAGCTTCCCGCAGTCGTGGCTGCTGCTCGCGGTCGGCTGCGCCGATTACTCGTGCACGTCGATCACGGCGCCTCCGGGATGCAGCCAGATAGTATCGGAGAACGTCAATGACAACGACAACGGGACGGTGTGGATGGCGGTGTGCTCGCAGGGCGCGGGCTCCTACAACCTGAGCATCACCTCGCAGGACGACGACACGTACGTCTCCTTCGCCGAGTACCTGTTCCAGCCCCAGGCAAGGCACCACGGCGCCTCCACCACGAGCACGGTGACGACCACGGTGGCCACGACGAGCACCGCGACCACCTCAGTCAGCTCCACCACTGTCCCAACGACGACCACGGTACAGCAGGTGAACGTCACGGGACAGGTCCAGCAGACGCCGCAGATCTGCATCAAGGGCGGGTCGGTCAAGGTGAACTACCTCGGCCTCGGCTCGTCTTTCGGGGTGAGCGGCCTGAAGGGATGCTTCACCCTCTTCGCAGTCAACGCGACCAACTCGACGCAGATACCCGTCGTGACAAACAGGACCGTCCTGAAGGTGATAAACATCACCGCGTCGAACAATAACGCCACCCTGAACGCCACGGTGGGCTACCCTTGCGAAGTTCCCGCCGCCGAGGTCGCGCCGTACATACTGAAGAACGGCGGGTGGAAGGCGATAACGCCGTTCACGGTGGACGCGGGAGCGTGCACGGTCTCATTCACGATACCGGCCGACCCCACCATAGCCCTGCTCAGGCTCAGCGCGTACGCCGCGCCGACGACCACGACCGTTTGGACCACCGTGCCCACGACGCTGACCACCATGGCCGCGCAGCAGCAGCCCCAGGGCGGCGGGAACGGCTACGCCCTCGCGGTCGTGATAATCGTGGTGGCGGCGGCCGCATGGGCCCTCCTCAGGAAGAGGAAGGAGGAGCAGGAGGCCGCGCGCCAGCGCGAGGGCAGGAAGCACTCGGGCGGATCGAGGGGCAGGTGACCGGCCTGCTTTTCTCCCCCACGGCCTTACGGAACGCGGATTAAGCCCTTGGGGGGCTTCTGCGCGGCGCCAAGGGGGCTCCGGGAAGTCTCTGGCGGACGGGCCGAGGATTATCCGATGAAAAGAACGTGCAGGGGGAGAGATTTGAACTCTCGCAACCACAAAGGTAACGGGTCCTAAGCCCGTCGCATTTGGCCAAGCTCTGCCACCCCTGCGCGATATGAGTATTGTCGCACACAGGTTTTATATTGTTTCATTGCGTGATATCAGTGATTCCGTGTTGACAACCAAGTACGTCAGGGACAACATCGACGCGATAAGGAGGTCGCAGGAGGTGAGGAAGAGCGACTACCCCCTGGACGAGCTCATGGCCCTCGAGGAGCAGACCCGAAAGATCGGGACCGAGCTACAGGAGCTGCGGGCCAAGAGGAACAGGGGCACGATGCAGGTCTCCGTGGCGAAGAAGGCGGGCAAGGAGGCCGACCCGGCGGTAATGGCCGAGCTCTCCGAGCTCAAGAAGAGGCTGGAGGAGCTCGAGGCAACGCTCCCCAAGTCGCTCGAGAGGCTCGACTTCTTGGTCTGGAACCTCCCCAACGTGCTGCACGAGTCGGTGCCATACGGGAAGGACGACACGGAGAACGTGGAGGTCAGGAAGTGGGGCGAGCCAGTCAAGAGGCAGATCCCGGGCCACGCCGAGATACTCGAGAAGCTGGGCCTGCTCGACACCGAGTCGGCCGCGAAGGTCGCCGGGGCGAGGTTCTTCTACCTAAAGGGCGACCTCGCGCTGCTCGAGCAGTCGCTCATAAGGTTCGCGATAGACGAGCTCAACAGGAAGGGATACACGCTGATAGCCCCGCCGCTCATGATGAAGAGGGAGTTCTATCGGGGGGTCACCGCCCTAGGGGACTTCGAGGAGGCGCTCTATCGGGCCGCCGACCCGAACGAGGCGGAGGCGAAGAAGGAGCTCGAGCACGTGGACGAGACGCTCTTCATGATATCGACCTCGGAGCACCCGATGGCCGCGATGCACGCGGGAAAGGTCTTCGGCGCCAAGGAGCTCCCTGCCAAGTACATGGGCTGGAGCCCGTGCTTTCGGAGGGAGGCGGGCGCGCACGGGAAGGACACGAAGGGCATATTCAGGGTCCACCAGTTCTACAAGATCGAGCAGTTCGTCTTCTCGAGGCAGGAGGACTCGTGGCGGATATTCGACGAACTCATCGGCAACGCCGAGGAGCTGTTCCGGAAGCTCAAGCTCCCCTACCACGTGGTCAACATCTGCACGGGGGACATAGGCGTCGTCGCGGCGAAGAAGTACGACCTGGAGGCGTGGCTGCCCGGGCAGGGCGCGTACCGCGAGATGGTCTCGTGCTCGAACTGCACCGACTGGCAGGGCCTGCGGCTCGACATAAAGTACGACGAGAAGGGGGAGCGCAAGTACGTGCACACGCTCAACTCGACAGCCATCGCGACGAACAGGACGATGGTCGCGATAATCGAGAACTACTACAACGACGACGGCACCATAACCGTGCCTGAAGTGCTCGTGCCGTACATGGGCAAGACCAGGATTGGCTGATTTGAGGGACCCTGATGCTCGACCTTATCAAGAGCGAAGAGGATGTGCTAAGCTACTGGAAGGAGCACGACATCAACGCGAAGGTGAAGGCCAAGAACAGGGGCAACAAGCCCTTCTACTTCCTGGACGGGCCGCCGTTCGTGACGGGCGACCTTCACCTAGGGCAGGTCTGGACGAAGGCGTTCAAGGACCTCATAGTGAGGTACAAGAGGAGCAGGGGGTTCGACGTCGTCGACAGGGCGGGGTACGACACCCAGGGCCTGCCGGCCGAGGTCCTCGTGGAGAAGAAGCTCAACATAACCTCGAAGAAGGACATCGAGGAGAAGATAGGGATAGAGAACTTCATCAGGAGCTGCAGGGAGCTGATCGACTACTACATGAGCAGGTGGGAGAACGACTTCGAGAGGTTCGGCGTCTCGCTGGACTTCAGCAGGCCGTACCTTCCCCACACCAACGAGTACATGGAGGGGGAGTGGGCGCTCTTCAAGAGGATAGACGAGAGGGGATACCTCTACGCGGGCAAGAAGACGACAGCCTACTGCCCGCACTGCGAGTGCGTCGTGTCCCAGGGCAGCATGGAGGTCGAGCACTCGGAGGAGAAGGACCCGTCAATACTCATCACGTTCAAGATAGACAGGGCCAAGTCGAAGGGGATGAAGCTCGCGCTCAGGGGCGAGGCGTACCTTCTGGTGTGGACCACCACTCCGTGGACGCTGCCCGCGAACGTCGCGGTGGCGGTCGCCCCGCAGACACTCTACGTGGTGGCGAGGATCAGGGGCAGGGAGATGATACTCGCGAAGGGCAGGCTCGACCACGTCTCCGAGCTGCTCGGGGAGAGCGCGGTAGTGCTGCAGGAGTTCTACGGAAGCGAACTTGAGGGGGCGCGCTACGTGAGCGCGCTGGAGGGCAAGGTGCCCATGCAGGCCGAGCTGCGCAAGTACCATAAGGTCATCGCGGCGCCTGAGCTCGTGACGGGCGAGGAGGGAACAGGACTGGTGCACATCGCGCCGGGGCACGGCCTCGAGGACTACGCCATGGGGGTGGAGAACAAGCTCCCCGTGTTCTGTCCGGTCGGGGCGGACGCGAGGTACACCGCGGAGGCCGGCTCATACGTAGGGATAAAGGTCCCCACCGAAGCCAACGCCGCGGTGCTGGCCGACCTCGCGGCGCTAGGGGTCCTGGAGTACAGCGGGACGCAGTCGCACAGCTACCCCCACTGCTGGCGCTGCCACAGCAAGATAATATTCATAGCCACGCCGCAGTGGTTCCTCAACGTCCAGAGGATAAAGAAGAAGCTCCTGGCGATGAACGACAAGATAGGCTGGCACCCGGAGGAGGCGCGGGCCTGGGAGAGGGACCTCATAAACAGCTCCCCCGACTGGTGCATCTCCCGCCAGCGGTACTGGGCGACGCCGATGCCGGTCTGGATCTGCGAGAAGTGCGGGGAGAGGACGGTAATAGGCTCTAGGAAGGAGCTTGAGGAGAGGGCCATCGACAAGGTCTACGCGCATGCGCTAGCCGACCTGCACAGACCGTTCATAGACGGCGTCGTGATCAGGTGCGCGAGCTGCGGCGGCGAGAGCAGGAGGATCAAGGACGTGCTGGACGTCTGGTTCGACTCCGGCATGTCGTTCAGGCTGAGCCTCACCGAGGAGGAGTTCGAAAGGCTCGCCCCGGTCGACTTCGTCGTCGAGTACATAGAGCAGACGAGGGCATGGTTCAGCGTGCTGCTCAAGTGCAGCGCGTTCGCGTACGGGAAGAGCCCGATGACCGACATAGCGGTGCACGGCATACTCCTGAGCCCGGACGGGAAGAAGATGAGCAAGAGCCTGGGCAACTTCGTGCCGGTCAACGAGCTGGTGAAGAAGATGACCGCGGACTCGTGCAGGCTCTGGTTCCTGGACCGCAACCAGATAGACAACGTGAACATGAGCGATCAGGAGATCAGGGACAACGACAAGATAGTCATGCTTCTCCACAACGTCTCGAACATGATCGGGGAGTACTCCGACGTGGCGGACTACAAGCCGAAGCTCAAGGCGCCCAGGGCGGGCGGCGAGAGTGCCGACGCGTGGCTGCTCTCGAGGTACGCGACGACCCTCGGGAAGGTCACGGAGAGCCTCGACGCCTACGAGCCCGAGGGGGCGATAGACGCAGTCAAGAGGTTCCTGGTGGACGACATAAGCAGGTTCTACCTGAAGGCGGCCAAGAAGAGGATAACTGGCGGGAATAGGAAGAGCGCGAGGGCCGCACTTGACACGATAAACTACGTCTTCTTCAACACGCTGATAATGATGGCCCCGATGGTGCCGTTCGTGACGGAGGGCGTCTACAGGGAGAGGTACGCGTTCAAGGAGAGCATATTCCTCGAGGACTGGCCGAAGGCCAAGAGGGCGCACGCAAACGCCCGGCTGGAGGAGGAGTTCGCGATCGCCCAGGAGGCGATAACCGCTCTGCTCAACAGCAGGGAGAAGGCCAACGTGAAGCTCAGGTGGCCGATAGCCAACGCCGCGGTCGAGGTCAACGACAACGCGGCCGAGGCGGCCCTGCTCAAGCTCTCGGGCACGATCGAGGACTTCGTCAACGCGAAGAAGCTCAACGTGAAGAGGGTCGAGGCGTTCGGCAAGGAGATAAGGCCTACCTTCACCAAGCTCGGCCCGGAGTTCAAGGCGAACGCGCAGGCGGTCGCGGACGCGCTCAAGAAGGCGTACGCGAACGAGGTTGAGGCCGCCATAGCCAAGGAGGGCTTCTACCCGCTGCACACCGACAGGGGCCTGTTCAACGTCAAGGCCGAGCACTTCACGGTCGTGGAGAAGCTCGAGAACCCCAACGCGATACCTTTCAGGTACGGCATGGCCTACGTGGACAAGGAGATCAGCGCGGAGCTGATGGAGGAGGCGATGGTCAGGGAGTTCGAGCGCAGGGTCCAGATGGCCAGGAAGGGCGCCGCGCTGAAGAAGGCGGAGAGGATAGTCCTGCGCTACGAGGCCGGGCCGAGCCTTGCGGGGATAATCGAGAAGAACTCCAAGGAGATCAGGAAGTACGTCAACGCGAAGTCAATGCGCGCCGGGATAGCGAACACGGGAGCGGTTTCGGAGTACGACATAGAGGAGGAGAGGGTAAGGCTCGAGATAGAGCGGATCGCTCCCGAAAGGAAAGCCGGGGACCAGGGGACCTCGATCTAGATGGCAGTGAAAATAAAGAGGGTCGTGGGGGCGAACAAGCGCCCGGTGAGCGCGTTCGTCAGGAACGAGTGGAGGAGGTTCCACGCCGAGAGGGGCTACGACTGGCGGGTCAGGAAGCACTCGTTCTCGGCCACGGAGAAGGGCAGGATCCTGGGCTACGTGTCCATGGAGACCCACGGCGGCGTCGCCTACCTGCTCAAGCTCATAGTCTCCAAGAGGACGAGGGGCAGGGGGATAGGCAGCAGGCTCCTCAGGATGTTCGAGGCCGAGGCGAAGAGGGAGAAGTGCCACACCATGATCCTGAGGACTAGCGATCGGCACACCGAGGCGATGAGGTTCTACCGCGACAGGGGGTACCGCGTCATCGCTACGCTCAAGGACCACATGTTCCACTTCACCTGGTACTACCTGGAGAAGAAGCTGAAGAGGAAACCGGCATCGCGCAGCGGAGGATAGGATGATTGCCATGACGCTGAGGATAAGGAAAGTCTCGGGCGCGGAGAAGCGCGACGCGAAGCTGTTCGCGGGCAAGGAGTGGAAGAGGGTCCGCTCTGACATCGGCTACGAGTGGAGGGAGAAGAAGCGCTCTTTCGCCGCGGTGGAGGGCGGACGTACGGTCGGCTACGCCAAGATGAATATGCACGGGGGCATGGCGGAACTGATGCAGCTCATAGTCTCCAAGAAGGCGAGGGGGAGAGGCGGCGGGGACAGGCTGCTGAAGGAATTTGAGGCGGAGGCCAGAAGGGGGAAGTGTCACGTCCTGATGATTCACACCAGCGAGAGGCACTCAGATGCGGTCAAATTCTACCTCAGGCGGGGGTACAGGATCGCAGCGGAGTTCAAGGACAACATGTTCCACTTCACCTGGTACTACCTGGAGAAGAAAATGAGGAAGAAATAGCCGAGAAGGGGGCGCAAAAAGGGCGCCCGGATCCCAGAAATAGAAGAGGGCCAAGTGGCCCGGCGCAGATCACCTCTTGAAAGGAGGCCTTCCGCCCTGGTACGGCCTTCTTGCGAAAGGAGGCCTCTCGCCGAATCCCTCGCGCTCCGGCATCTTCATCTCGGTGCTGGCGAGGGTCGTGGCCTTGTACTTCTTCCTGCTGGCGAGCTTGCTCCAGCAGTCCTTGCAGATCACGAGCCTCGTGGTCTTGCTGAGCCTCTTGGAGCTCTTGACGCAGTTGAAGCAGATCTTCCTGTTGCAGTAATCGCACTTCTCGTTCTTGTAAATGTCCGCACTACATCTTTCGCAAATCATCAAACACATCTCGGCTAAAGGTCAATAGTATTAGAAGATTATAAAGGTAAAGATATTAAAATGCAATTGCAGGGAGCTCCGATGGCGAGGATAACCATAGAGACGTACGGGTGCACGCTCAACAGGGCCGAGAGCGAGATAATGGGCTCGCTCCTCGAGAGGGAGGGCCACGATGTGACCCTGGGCAGGTACGCCGGCGCTCGCGGGTGCGACTGCCTGATAATAAACACCTGCACGGTCAAGGCCCCCACGGAGCAGAGGATACTCGACAGGCTCAGGGCGCTGCGGGGGCTGGGGGGAAGGCTCATAGTCGCCGGGTGCATGGCGAGCGCCAACCGCGACGCCATATGGAAGGCCGTACCAGAGGCGAGCATAGTCGGAACGGGCAGCATCCACAAGATAGGGGACGCGGTCTCGGCGGCCATGGCGGGAAGGAGGACCGTCTACTCCGCGCGGGCGCGCGGCGACAAGCTGGCGGGCTACGACGCCTCGTGCCGGTGCGGCAGGGGCGTCGTGGCGAGGATACCTATAGCGGAGGGCTGCCTGAGCGGCTGCGCCTTCTGCGAGAGCAGGTTCGCGAGGGGCCCGCTCAGGAGCTTCTCGGAGGGGAGGATACTCGACGCGGTCGGGGCCAAGGTCGCCAACGGGGCGAGGGAGGTGGACCTCACCGCCCAGGACGCGGGGGCGTACGGGCTGGACAGGGGAACGGACATAGCCGAGCTGGTCGCGAAGGCCGCGGAGGTCCCGGGGGATTTCAGGATAAGGGTGGGCATGCTCAACCCGGAGCACCTCGGCGGGTACATCGACCGGCTGGTGGAGGCCTACTCGAGCGAGAAGGTGTTCAGGTTCATACACCTCCCGATACAGTCTGCGAGCGACCGCGTCCTCAGGGAAATGAACAGGAGGTACACGGTGGATGAGGTAGACGGCCACATTAGGGAGCTCCGGAGGAAGGTGAGGGGGATAAGCGTGGAGACGGACATAATCGTCGGCTACCCGACCGAGACCGAGGAGGACTTCCGGGCCACGCTCGGCTGGATAAGGAGGATGAGGCCCGCGATGGTCAACATATCGCGCTTCGGGCCGCGCCCGCACGCGTCGGCTTCCAGGCTCCCCCAGTTGGGCGGCAGGACCGCCAAGGAGAGGAGCGGAGAGGCGACGCGCGTGGTCCGGGAGGTCCTGCTAAAGGAGAGGGAGAGGCTCATTGGCGGGAAGGACAGCGTGCTGATAACCGAGAAGGGGGGCGGGTCATTCTCGGGCAAGGGCAGGGGCTACCTGGCTTTCGAGGTGAGGGGCCCGGGCCTCCGGGTCGGCGACTCTGTAGACGTCTCCATAACCGGATGCTCGCCGTTCTGCCTGATCGGGGAAAAAGTTAAATAATTTCCAAGCGGAGCCTATCCGATAGCATGCCGGAAAGTTTGCTCCTCGAGAAGTTCGATTCGCCGCTGCTGCAGGCGACCCAGCAGATAAGGATGGGCCATCCGGAGAAGGCCGCGGAGATATTCGCCAAGGAAAAGGAGTTCGGGCTCGCCGGGGACGCGGCGATGCGCGCCCACGAGGCCGCGAAGGCGAAGGAAGACCCGGGCGCGGCGTCCGCCTGCCTGGACAGGGCGCGAGAGTATTACGGGATGCATGTGCAGGAGTGCGCGCTGGAGGGGAGCTTCAGGTCCGCAGGGCGCTCGGCGCTGAAGATGGGCGACCTGGAGACCGCGCTGGACATGTTCGTCAAGGGCTTCTGGTTCGAGGACGCAAGCAGGGCCGCGGCGCAGCTGGGGCGCCACGACAAGGAGAGGGAGTACGCGGAGAAGGCGAAGGTCCCCAGGCTCAAGCACATGGAGGACGCGGGGGTCTTCACGGCCATCGCGAGGGAGAGGGAGCTGCAGAGCAGGGCCCTGCGGCGCTAGCCAGCGGAAGGTTTTTTAAGTAACTAAAGCCAATTCCCCCTCATGTACTCCGAGACGCTCGAAAAGACGCTGAAGGCCAGCGGGGCGGAAATAGGGGACGAGGTGAGGCTCGTCACAAAGGACTCCGTTCTGGAGGGCGTCCTGATGCCCAGGCCCGACGTCGGCGACGCCGACGTCCTGGTCATAAAGCTCAGGAACGGCTACAACATCGGCATAAAGTACTCTGTCGGCGCCAGGCTCGAGAAGCTGGCGGGCAAGAGGGAGACCTTCTCCTTCCCGAAGATGGACCGCAAGGAGGACGTGAGCCTGCCCAAGGTCACGCTGATGTACACGGGGGGCACGATAGGCAGCAAGATAGACTACCAGACGGGCGGGGTCCACATGCTCACCAAGCCCGACGAGCTGCTCTACACCATACCCGAGCTCAAGGACATCGCGGACCTGGAGATAAGGAACCTGATGAGCATCGCGAGCGAGGACATGACATACAGGGAGTGGCAGAGGATGGCCACCGAGGCCGCCGACGCGCTCAACAAGGGGGCGAGGGGCGTCATCATAACGCACGGCACCGACACGATGCACTTCACGGCGGCCGCGCTCAGCTTCATGCTCGAGAACCTCAACGCGCCGGTGGTGCTGACCGGGGCGCAGAGGAGCAGCGATCGGGGGTCGAGCGACGCGTTCATGAACGTGATCTGCTCGGCCAACATCGCGGCGCACAGCGACGCGGCGGAGGTCGGGATATGCATGCACGCCGACTCCTCGGACAACTACTGCAACTTCTCGAGGGGCACCAAGGTTAGGAAGCTCCACACCTCCAAGAGGGACGCCTTCAGGTGCGTCAACAGCAAGCCGATAGCGAGGATAGGGGCGGACGGGAGCATAAACTACCTCGGCGGCTACAGGAAGGCGGGGGAAGGCAGGGGCAAGGTCAGGGCGGTCACGGGATTCGACCCGAAGGTCGCGCTCGTCAAGTTCTACCCGAACTCCGACCCCGACATACTGGACTACTACCTGAACAAGGGATGCAGGGGGATCATAATAGAGGGGACGGGGCTGGGCCACGTGGCCGTGTCGCCGAGCGATAAGGGCTACTCCTGGCTCGAGGCCATAAGGAAGGCGGTCGACTTCGGGGCGGTGGTGGGCATGACGTCCCAGTGCCTCAACGGAAGGGTCAGCTCCACGGTCTACACAAACCTGAGGCTCATATCCGGGGCGGGCGCGGTCTACTGCGAGGACATGCTCCCGGAGGTCGCGCTGGTCAAGCTGGGCTTCCTGCTCGGCAACCGCAAGCCGGAGGAGGCCAAGAAGATGCTCGGAAGGGACATCGCGGGGGAGATCACCTCCCGCACGGAGGTCGAGTGGTGAGCCCATGCACGACGAGAAGTACTACGCGGACCTCGGCTTCATCTGCGGCCTCGAGATACACCAGAGGCTCGCGACCAGGGAGAAGCTCTTCTGCTCGTGCAGCGCCCAGCTCTCCGACGACGTCGCCGTGGCCGAGATAGAGAGGAGGCAGAGGGCCGTGGCCGGCGAGCTCGGGAGGGTGGACCCCTCCGCGGTCTTCGAGAGCGCTAAGGGCAGGAAGTTCATATACAACACGTTCGAGCGGGCGACGTGCCTTGTCGACATGGACGAGGAGCCGCCGCACAACATGAACAGGGAGGCGCTCGGGATAGCGATGCAGATAGCCGCCTCGCTCGACGCGAAGGTCCCATCAGAGCTCGAGACCATGAGGAAGGCAGTGGTCGACGGCAGCGACCCGAGTGCGTTCCAGAGGACGCTCCTGGTCGGGTACGACGGCCGCATCGCGGTCGGCGGCAAGAGCATAAGGGTGCCCGAGGTCTTCCTCGAGGAGGAGTCCTGCGGCATAGAGCACGGGGACAAGGAGGTCGTGATATACAACGTGGACAGGCTCGGCGTCCCGCTGGTCGAGATAGACACCGTGCCCGAGATAAGGACGCCCGAGGAGGCCAAGGCTGTGGCGAAGAGGATAGGCCTGATACTCAGGGTCACGGGGAAGGTCCAGAGGGGCATCGGCTCGATACGGCAGGACGTCAACGTCTCCATAAGGGGCGGCGAACGGGTCGAGATAAAGGGCTTCCAGGAGCTCGAGAGCATGGACGCAGTCATAGAGCACGAGGTGGAGAGGCACGTCAAGCTGCTCGAGATAAAGCAGCTGCTACTCAAGAGGGGCGCGAAGGCGCACAAGGCGGTGGACGTCACGGAGATATTCAACGGCACGAACGCCAAGATACTCAAGCAGAGCGTCGAGGGCGGGGGATCGGTGTTCGGGGCCAGGCTCGAGGGCTTCGCGGGGGCGCTCGGGATGGAGGTCAACCCCGACAGGAGGCTCGGCAGCGAGATAAGCGACTACGCCAAGATGGCGGGGGTCGGCGGCATAATCCACAGCGACGAGAACCTGGAGAGGTACGAGTTCAACTCCGTCGAGCTCAAGGAGGTCCACGGCAGGCTCGGCCTGAAGGAGGGCGACGCGTTCATGCTCGTGACGGGACCCGCGGAGATTGCCGCGACGGCCATCGACTTCGCCCTGAGGAGGGCCACGTACGCGATGGAGGGGATCCCGAGGGAGACCAGGGGCGTCGACAGCAAGAAGCTCATCAGCACGTTCATGAGGCCGCTTCCGGGCGGGTCGAGGATGTATCCCGAGACGGACGTCCTGCCGATACAGGTAGACCACGCGGAGTACGAGGCGCTCAAGAAGGGCGTCGTCGACCCCGACGAGCTGGCCAAGTGGCTCGACAGTGAGATAGGAAACAGGCAGCTATCGGAGCAGATGCTCTGGTCGTCGTACCTGCCGCTGTTCAAGGAGGTACTCGAGAAGACCAAGGTCGCGGGGTCGGTGATCGCGCCCATACTGCTCGAGAAGACGCGCGAGCTCAAGAGGGGCGGCGTCGACGTGGACAGCATGGGGACGGACGCGTTCGTGAGGATCTTCGAGATCTACAGGGAGGGCGGCGTCACCAAGGCCGCCATCGGCGAGATACTGAAGCGCGCGCCGGCAAGCGGGCCTGACGTCGACAGGGTAATCAGGGAGAACAAGCTTGAGAGGATATCCGCGGGCAAGCTCGAGGCTGTCCTCATGGAGTTCGGAAAGAAAAGCAAGGAAGAGCTGACCAGAGAGATAATGTCCAAGTACCGCCTGAACGTCGACGGTGAAGAATTAAAGGCGCTGCTTGAGCAGCGCAAGTAAGGTCAGATGGCCCTAGAAGCCAAGGTTCCCTCCGTACTTATCGGCAATCCTGTCCCTCCTGGCAGCAGTTATCTGCTCGAAAAGGCTCTTTGTCAGGGGAACCTGAGGGACCTGCTCTTCGGTATTCTTCGGAGCCTTGACCGCTCTTTGTCCATGCTCATCGAATATGCTCATACTATCAATACTCTATTTGCCTTTCCACGTATTTATACGTTTTAAAGCGTTCGTGATTTGACGAAGAAAAGCGCTGCTAAAGTGAAGTTTTGTCGAGGTAAAATAGCGCGGGGCGGCGTCTTGGGATGATCACTTTCCGGAGCCCGCCTCCCTGTCGCGGTTCGCCTTTAAGATGGCTTCCTGGAGGCCTAAATTAGGCATGAACAGGGTCTTTTCCTTGCCCGAGGCGGCGTATGCCGCGTCGTCCGAATCCCTCCTCTTCTGCAGCTCCTGGAGGACGGGGTTTATGTCCAGGCTCCCGAGGCCGACCTCCTTGGACTCCTTGAGCAGCCCCGTCAGGTCGCTTACCATCCTCTGCGCCTTCTCCAGATCAGTGCTCTTCACAGCGGTGTTCTTTTCTATTCTCCCCATTCCATCGCCCGTCCGCTACTTCTTGGTCCTCTTTATCTTCGCTATCCTGTCGAGCAGGTCCTTCTCCTCGTCGCTAAGGAGGTAGCTGAACTTCGTCCTCAGCAGCCTCTCCTCGTCGTCGTTTATGTGCGTGTAGAGCAGGTCGCCCTCCTTGAGCTGCCTGCCGAAGGTAATCCCGTCTATCGAGATCGCGACGCTGTCTCCCTTCTTCGCCTCGAGCATGTTGGTGCCGGAGTCCTGTATCTCCTTGACCCTCCCGATGGGGTCGCCCGCGTCGTTCATCAGCATCGACGAGGCCTTGAGCCTGCCCTCGAGCACGTCGACGCCGAAGACGGCGGGGTGCGACATCCTGAAGACGTGGTTGGGCAGCGACTTTATGAGGCTCGGGAAGGTCAGCGTCCGCGCGGCCGTGTCCCTCTCCGACTTCTTCACCGCCTCGAGCCACTCCTTGTAGTCGTCGATTATCTTGTAGATGACGTTCTCGCTTATGACCTTCACCATCGTGGCCTCGCTCTCGGACACGGCGTCGTCCTCGACCTTGACGTTGAACGCGAGCACGACCGCGTTGTACGGGTCGAGGGCACGCATAGCGAAAGCGTCGAGTACGTCCCTCCTCGAGACGTTGCCGATCCTCTTCTGGCTTATCTTTATCCCCTCGTTGCTCAGCAGCCGCGAGAGCGCCTCCAGGCTTCCGATGGTGTCCGCCTTGAGTATCATGCCCATCTTCTCGGTTGCGAAGAGGTCCTTTATTTCCGTCTCTATGTCCCTCTCGTAGTCGGGATCCTCGGTCGATATGACAAGCGAGCCGGGTATCGCCTCGTCAAGGCCCACTCCACTTATCTTGACCCCCGAAGCGGCCGCGACGGTGTCCACGTAGTAGTACTTGCTGGCGGTGTCCCTCATCTCCTGCAGGGGCTTGGGCTTGAGGAGCGCCTTGACCTTCGCCTTGCCCACGCCGTTGGCGCTGGCGAACGCTATGGTGTCGTTGACCTTGAGCGTCCCGCTGTAGAGCATGACGTCTATCGTGGTGCCCAGGCCCTTCTCCTCCTTCTTCTCGAGTATGCTGCCCTTGGCGGGGCCGTTGACCTCTATCTGGAGCCTCATCTCCAGGAACTTCTGCGCGATGCCCGCGGTGAAGACGAGCAGCTCCGCCACGCCCTCGCCGGTCTTCGCGCTGACAGGGAGTATCACGACCTCCTTGCGGAAGTCGGTGACGCGGTCGAACCTCTCGCTCGCGAATCCCAGCTCGCTCAGCTTCCCGACGAGCTCGTATATCTTGGCGTCGAGCATGTCGGCTACGTCCTTCGTCTGCTTCGCGATGGTCTCGGAGAAGCTGTTGGTGTCCTGGACCCTCCAGCCGGTCATCGTGTCTATCTTGTTCGCGGCTATCACGAACGGGGTCTTGTACTCCTTGAGTATCTCTATGGCCTCGTAGGTCTGCGGCTCGAAGCTCTTTGTGACGTCCACGACGAGTATCGCGAGGTCCGCGACGGCGCCCCCGCGCCTGCGCAGGTTGGTGAAGACCTCGTGGCCGGGCGTGTCTATGAACAGGAGGCCCGGGATGGATATCTGCGTCTTGAACTTCTTGAGCACGGCGCCCGATATCTTCTCTATGATGTCTATCGGGACCTCGCTGGCGCCGATGTGCTGGGTTATCGCCCCCGCCTCCTTGCTCGCCATCGTGGAGCTCCGGATCCTGTCGAGCAGGCTGGTCTTGCCGTGGTCGACGTGGCCCATTACGCAGATTATCGGCTGCCTTATCATAGCAAACACTTATCTCGTGTCCCCGCTGCCCCCTATCTTCCCGCGCTCCATCCTGCTCGAGAGCTTCTCTATGTTCGCGGACGCTATCTCCTCCAGGGGGATCCCGAGGTCGGTGGCCAGCTGGCTCACGTACCAGAGGACGTCGCCCAGCTCGTGGAGCGCGTCGTCGCGGTCGACCTCCTTGTTGTCGCGCATCCTCTTCTTTATCTTGTTGTTGATCTCGCCGACCTCCGCGGAGAGGCCCAGGGCGGGGTAGTAGATCGCGTACTCCTTGGGATAGACAGCGGTCTTCCTCGCCTTGTCCTGATATTCTGAAAAATGCACGGCAACACCTGAGATTAAGTCACCTTACAAATATTTAATAGCTCAGGGCGGGGCCCGGGGCCCCGTCAAGATAAGCTATTTAAAACAAGGATGAGGAATATGTAATGGACTGGCCAGCCTTGGCTGGAAAAGGGAATCCGCATGGAAAAAACATTCGCTTTGATAAAGCCGGACGGCGTGCAGAGGGCGCTCATAGGGAAGATAATAAGCAGGTTCGAGGACGCGGGGATGAAGGTCGTCGCGATCAAGATGGTCATGGCCAACAGGGACCAGGCGGGCAGGCACTACGTCGACGACGCCGCATGGCTCGAGGACGTCGGCAAGAAGTCGATAGCCACCTACGAGTCAAAGGGCATAAAGGTCACCGAGACGCCTACCCAGATCGGCCACAAGGTGAGGGGCTACCTGATGGACTACATAACCTCTGGGCCCGTGGTCGCGATGGTCATAGAGGGCAACGAGGCGATAGCCAACGTGCGCAAGATAGTGGGCAGCACCGCCCCGGCGAGGGCCGACCCCTCCACCATAAGGGGCATGTACGCCACGGACTCGTACCCCTACGCTGACGAGAAGAAGAGGCCGGTCCGCAACCTGATACACACCTCGGACAGCCCGGAGACGGCCAAGAGGGAGATCGAGATATGGTTCGGAGCGGGCGAGATAAAGGAGTACGCGAGGGCCGACGAGACGGCCATGTTCGGCTAGGGCCGTCGGAGGGGGTTTGAGCTCATGCGAATAGTGTTGGCCTGCATGGATCGCAGGATGAACGAGATACTCGAGAGGGAGTACGGGAATGCTGAGACCGTGATCGTGAGGAACGCGGGCGCCGACGTGGAGGGCCTGAGGAGGACGATGCAGAAGCTCGTGGAGGAGAACGACGTCACCGAGATCTGCATAGTGCCGCACACGGACTGCGGGGCGATGAAGGCGGTCGTGCTGAAGCTGAAGGACAACGACCCCCGCATGGACGACGAGACGTTCGCGGCGCTTGTCGGCCAGTTCAAGGCCCAGTACGGAAAGGGGAACATCAAGGACAACGCCGACGCCGAGAGGATCAACTACGACCTGCAGTGCAGGCACGCGGAGGACCTGTTCAAGGGCACCGACGTCACCTCTGAGCTCGTGGAGCTTCACGCGGGCGCGCACCACGGGGAGAACGCCATGCTAGCCATGAAGCCCTGCGGGGCGGGCGAGTACGGGAGCGCGTTCAAGGCGGCGGATAAGGAGCGCGACAGGTGCTACGTCGTGCAGGCGAGCTTCGACGACGAGATGGTCAGGGACGTTAAGCTAGGGATCCAGGTCGTGGGAATCAGGGAGCTTTTCTTCGTAGCGCCCTCGAAGGACAGGAAGGACACGGACGACGCGAAGAGGAGGAAGGACGCCATCATGGCGGCCCTGAAGCCGAGGCTCTCCCAGGAAGAGTTCGGCGTAGTCGAGAGGGCAAAGGTCGTCAGCGTGGAGAGGAACGCCGACGCCGCCAGGCTCAGGAACAGGTAGGCTAGACCCCGAGGCTCGCCCTCGTCTCCTCGCTCATCATCTCGGGACTCCACAGGGGCTCCCAGACGAGCTCCAGGTCCACCTTGCCCACCCCCTTGAGGTGCGCTATCCTGAGCTGGACGTCCGCGAGTATCGCGCTCGCCATCGGGCACATGGGGCTGGTCATAGTCATCTGGACGCGGACGTTGCCTCCGCGGTCGACCCTTATCCCGTAGATGAGCCCGAGGTCGACCACGTTTATGCCCACCTCGGGATCCACGGCCTCGCTCGCCGCGCGGACGACGTCCTTGAGAAGTATCCTCGCCATACGATCATACACTCGCGTTTTTCCTATATAAATGCGTTGCTGGGCGCGGATGACGTCGCGCGCGGGGATCCCTAAACGCGACCGGAACGGAAAATTCGAGTAGTGGAATTGATAATCGCAGGACAAACCCTATATAAAATATACTGGACAAGTAGTATCGGCGATCAGAATGCATGTGGACAAGGTCATCGACGCATGCTTGAACCTGTCTCACGACCAGAAGGAGGGATGCCTCTTCGTGGTCGAGTCGGAGAAACCCGCTTTCAGGTACTACAAGGACTTCAACGCCGACATATTCAGGAAGAACAACAGGAGGCTCTCCGTATTCGAGGACAAGGACAAGCAGCTCATACGCCAGCTCGCGGCGGTCGACGGCGCCACGATAATCAACCACAAGGGCGAGCTGATACACTACGGGGCGACGCTCGTCAACGCGGAGAAGGTGATAGGCCACGGGAAGAGGCACGCCTTCGCGATGGGCACGTCCAAGAAGGTCAAGGGGGCGGTCTGCATCCTCGCCAGCGAGGAGGACCACCACGTGAGGGCGTTCACGGCCGGAGTCTGCATAGCCGACATAGACGGGGAGACGAGGCTCAACGTCTCGACCAGGCAGAAGGTCGCCGAGATACTGGGCGCCCCGATAACCAAGACCCTGGTCTCGGCGGGAATAGCCACGTCGATACTCGCTTCGCTGAACCCGGCGCTCGCGATACTCACGATAAGCGGAAGCTACGTCATGGTCTCGGAGGGCTTCAACAAGCTCAAGTTCCTGATAAAATAGTCCCCGGAAAGGCCGCGGCGGGCCCCGCCGCCCTCATCCTCGCTAGGACGCCTTGCACAGCGGCGACGTCACCCAGGTGCAGTTGAAGTTGCCCGAGCAGGAGTTGCCGCCGAAGTCCCGGTTGGCGACGTCGTTTGTCGCGGCGATCCCGTAGCACGAGATGCCGTGGCCCGTCATGTTCTGCATGAGGTTCTTCGTTATCGATATCGAGGCTGATCCGGAGAGGTACATCCCGACCGTCCCGTTGGTGGCGGTGTTGTTCTGCAGCGACGTACCCGACCCGCCGTAGACGCCGATCGCGTTGACCGTCCTGTAGAGGATGTTGTTGAGGACCGATCCGTAGCTCGCGTTGCTGTACAGTATCCCGTAGGTGTCGTTCTGGAACCTGTTCCCCGAGACCTTGTCGAAGCTCGCGTTGTACACGAGAACCCCGCTGGTGTCGCTCAGGAAGGTGTTGTTCACGATCCTGGCCGAGATTCCGCCGACGGAGAAGGCGGTCGTGAAGTTGTACAGCAGGCAGTTCTCGAGCGTCACGCCGCTGGCGTTGAAAACGCTGACGAAGGTGCCGCCGTGGGTGGCCAGAACTGTGTGGCCGTTGCAGTTGATCGTCGTGCCGTTACCGGTTGTGCCTGACGTCGAGTGGTACGCGCTGTAGCAGGTGTTGCCGTACGGGTAGATCAGGTCGCTTGTCAGGACCACGTCGGCCGCAGAGGAGAACGCCTGGCAGACGGGATTCTGGCTGACCGGAGGCACCGCTATGAGCCACCTGCAAGTGTTCTTCGTGAGGCCGTTGTTGACTCCCAGCGGGTTGGTGTAGAAGCCCGAGGAGGACGGGGAGCAGTAGTAGTCAAGCTTCATGTCCCCCGAGGCCGTATTGTTGTAGAACGCGTCCCCGGCGAAGTTGACGAGCCCGAAGCCGTACGTGGGGTTCGGCCCGGAGGTGTCGAAAGTGATCGCGTCGTGCGTGTCGTTGCCGAACAGGAAGCCGCTGGCGCTGCCGAGCCCGCCGAGCGCGGAGTCTCCGGTGACCGTGCTGCCGTTGACGCTCTGGAAGTCGAAGGCCGAGGAGTAGTAGGCCTTGACCGTCACGTTGGCGACGTTCACGTTTATCGCGTTGTACACGTAGACGCCCTGGGTGACGTTGCTCATGGACACCGAGTCGAAGTTGACGTTCCTGGTGTTGGAGGCGTTGATGCCGGTCGAGAACTGGTTCAGGTTGCAGCTGGCTATCGAGATGCCCGTCTTGTCGTTGAACGAGAACGCGTTGCCCGACGATTTGCCTATTATGGAGTAGCCGCCGCAGTTGAAGTTCACGTTGCTCACGGTGATGTTGAAGCAGGTGCCCTTGGGGGCGAGGATGTTCTGCGTTATGGTGTAGTTGCCCGGAACGGTTATCTGCTTGCATGCGCTGAGGGGGTAAGAGACGAGCTGGGGAAGGACGTGCTCTGTGCAGGTGGGGGCCCAGTTGCAGTCGGTCACTCCGCACGCCACGTTCTGAAGCAGGTTGTCCGACGAGTTGTACGTGCTCGGGGTGCAGAAGAGGTCTGTCTTGGAGTTGTTCGTCAGGGCGCCGTTGCGGAAGACGTCGCTGCCTCCGCTCGAGGCGTACATCCCGTACTCGTTGTCGTGGGCATTGATCCCGACGAACGTGACGCCGTTGACGAGGTCGAGGTATGTTCCGTAGGTGCCGTTCCGAAGGTTTACGTTTGTGACGGACCCGCTGGTGACGTTCTGGAGGTATATTCCGTAGTAGGACCCTCTGATCGTCATGTTGCTCAGGTAGGAGCCGAACGTGCCCTTGGCGTATATCCCGTAGGTGTCGTTCCCGAGGACGCAGTCGGAGGCGTTGGTGCTGTACGTCGGAGCTACTGAGATGCCGATCCCCGCGTGGGTTATCGAGCGCCCCGCGCAGGTGAAGTTCACGTTGGGGGAGGATATCCTTATGCAGGTCTCCTGCTTCTCGGCCGGGCGCGAGGTGTTGAGGAACTCGGAGACGTTGAGGTCAGCGGCTAGCCTGTAGTTGCCGGGGTAGAATATCTGCCCGCAGGAGGTCACGTTGCCCGGGGACAGCACCACGCTGGAGATGTTGTAGGCGATGTTTCCCGTGCACGAGGCGAACTCGCATTCCTGGTTCGTCGAGCAGGAGGAGTTGGAGAAGGCGTTGCTGCGCCTGAGCACGGAGCCGGCGCCGCACGCGATGTCGACCGGGTTCCTGAGCATGTTGATCCTGGAGAACTGGTTGCCGGTGGAGTTGACGGTTATCCCGCGGTACGCGTTGTCGGACACCGTGTCGTTCGATATGAGGTTGTTGTTGCTGCCCGCCTCCAGGTAGATGCCCCCCTGCGAGCTGTCCGACTGGGAAACGTAGTTGTTGGTGACGTTGTTGCCCGCCGACTCGTGGAGGTCGACGCCCGCTATGGTGGGCTTCGTGAAGTTGTCGCCCGAGGCTGTCGAGCCCTTCGTGCCGTTGAAGTAGATGTCGTAGGAGAACCTCAGGACCCTGAACCCGGTCACGGTCACGTTCGACACGCTGTCGAGGTAGATGCCGTAGGAGTAAGGCGGGACGCCCGAGTAGGGGCCGCTCCCGGTGACGCTGTTTCCGTTGCCAAGGAGGCGCACGTTGCTTGACTTGACGTCTATGCACGGGCCCTGGGTGGCGCTCATGTTTATGCTGTGGGCCAGGAAGTACGTCCCGGGCTTGGTTATCGTCGTGCAGTTGTCTATGTTCCCGACGGCGACCTTGGCGGTCGTTGTGGACGTCGGGACCGTCGAACTCACGATCGTGGTCGGGGATGTCGTCGTCACGGTTGTCGTTGACGAGTGGAACAGGGACAGCGCCCCGAATATCGCCGCGATCACCACTACCGCGGCCACGGCGATGATGAGGGGCAGCTTCAGGTTCGGCAGTCCGCCCCCCGGCCTTCCCGGCGGCAACATGAGCTCGGGCTGCTCCTGGGGCTCGGGCGCGGGCTGCGGGGAGGGCGCAGCCGTCGGCGCAGGCTCCGGGGCCGGCGGGGGGTTCTGGCTCCCTGGCATCGTTCCGTCTCCTGCGTTGATAACACTAGACTGCGGTGTGTCGCTGTCGCCCATCTAAACCCATCGGGAATATTTATTTATGCTTACTATCATATTTATTTATAGCTATCCTTATAGCTATCCATGCGCCCCGGTAGCTCAGTGGTAGAGCGACTGTCTCGTAAGCAGTAGGTCGGGGGTTCAATTCCCTCTCGGGGCTGCGCATTGTAAAAAAGGATACGGAAGGAACCTGCATGAGCTACTACGTGATAATACGGGGGCCCGCCGGAGCGGGCAAGTCGACGATAAGCAGGCTGCTTGCCGCCAGGATCGGCGCCACTGCGGTCCACCTGGACAAGGTCCTCGAGGAGGCGGGCCTCGACTACGTCGAGGGGGAGAAGTGGATACCGCGGCAGAGGTTCCTGAAGGCGGAGGGGATCATAATCCCGAAGGCGAGGAAGGAGCTCGAGGACGGGAGGAACGTCGTCTTCGACGGCAACTTCTACCACAGGGAGCAGATAGAGGACACGATCGGCAGCCTCAACTTCCCGCACGAGGTCTTCACGCTCAAGGCGGACCTCGAGGAGTGCGCAAGGAGGGACGAATCCAGAGAGAAGCCGCTTGGCAGGGAGGGCGTAGAGGCGGTGCACAGGCTCGTCTCCGCGTTCGACTACGGGAACGCGATAGAGACGAAGGGAAAGGCGCCTGACGAGGTGGTCGAGGAGATCATCTCCGTGCTGAATTCTGTTTTTAACTGATTCCGTCGTTTCCAGAGAAGGAGGAAGTCCCGGAGCACAAATACCTTATAAAAGTTTCAACGATAAGATAAGAACGCCAGAACGCGCCCTGGTAGCTCAGTGGTAGAGCGCCTGTCTTGTAAACAGGAGGTCGGGGGTTCAATTCCCTCTCAGGGCTTCAGAATTTTGCCAAAGAGATACGTGTCCGCATATCTTCCGTTGTCGAGTAAAAGGCCCGCTTTTTTCCTGCCTTCGATTTTGAACCTCAACTTCTTGGCCAACTGCACGCTTGCGGCATTCTCCGTTGCGACTTCGGCTTCCACCTTCTTGAATTTTCTTCGCTTTGCCTCCCTCAATACTGCCCTTACTAGTTTTGTGCCTATGCCCCTTCTGCTATAGGCTGGGTGGACCGTCCAGCCCAACCCTCCTCTGTGCCTTGTCCTTCCGCGAGTATTGCAGCTTAAGGAAGAAACCCCGACGATCTCGCCTTTGTCAGTTATTGCGACGAAGGTGAAGCTATTCGTTTTGGTATAACTGTCTTCGAACCTCTTTATGTCCGCCTTCCCCCTGCGCGTATTGGTTCCGGTGTATTTCAAGTGACCTTTATTCAGCGCGTCGTTCCAACATGCGACGACGCCCTTGGCGTCTCCTTTCCTTGCAATTCTTATTTTTACGTTCACTTGACCGAACCCATTAAACTGTTTAGCCTAGATTATTTATGTTTATGGAGGGCCGATGCCGAGATTCCCGAAGAGGTCTTATTACAATCCTTCAGTTAGACTCTCAGGGTCATGGACGTTTTGTAATATTCTGGTTCGGGCCCGCTTCTCAAAGTAAAAAGCTTTTTTAGCAGTTGCTTTGCAGTATGGGCATGGACGGCGCGAAAAAGGCAACCGGGAATGCCGCAGGATTCACGGAAGATGAACGGGCCGCGATGAAGGAGCGCGCCCAAGAGCTTAAGGCGGGCGCGGAAAAAGCGGATGATGAAAGCGCAGTGCTCGCGAAGATCGCCGAGATGCCGGAGCCCGATCGCTCAATGGGCAAGCGGCTCCACGCAATCATAAAGGCCGCCGCGCCAGCCCTCGCGCCTAGGCTCTGGTACGGGATGCCCGCGTACGCGAAGGACGGCAAGATAGTCTGCTTCTTCCAAAACTCCCAAAAATTCAAGACGCGGTACGCGACGCTGGGCTTCAGCGACAATGCGCGCCTAGACGATGGCAACATGTGGCCGACCTCCTTCGCGCTGAGGAAGCTGACCGCCGCAGAGGAGGCAAGGGTCGCCGCGCTCGTGAAAAGAGCGGTGGGCTGAACAGTAGACGCGCACTGAAGAACCCGCGGGCAAAACGTCCTTTACACGGGACGGATTTAACGCCAATATTAATTAAAGGAACCGGGCAACAGCTACTTGATAAAATGTCGGGAGCATTTGCAAAACAGGCGCCTCAGGGGACTGGGTCGAAGGTACTGGACACGAAGGCGGTGGAAACGGCAATGAACCAGCTGCTGGACCAGCGCGCAGACGATGCCAGGATGCAGCAGATACTCGGCTGCCTGAGGGACAGGGGGTACGTGGCGGTCAAGGAAAACGACAGGAAGATCAACATACTGCAGGAGCAATCGCTCCTCGGGGAGCTGTGGCGCATCGCGGCGGGAAGCCATTCCAGCGAGCCGGAGCGCATAGGGGGGATCTTCCTCAACGGCAGGGAAAGGTGCGCCGTGGCGACCAACGGCAAGGAGCATTGGCGCAAGATGCGCGACGTCAGGACCGTCCTGCGGGGCAACGGAATCGAGGTCAGCCCGTTCATGGACGACGAGATGGACCACCGCAAGGGCTCGGACATATTCAAGTAGCGGCTTTTGGTGGTTGCCGGCGCTTTGCTCGCGCCGAACCCTCTCCTGAAACGGCGCCCCCTCCATCAGTTCTTTAAGCCTTATGTGGCTAATTGTTGTTGATGGTTGACGTGAGCGGCGAGAAGCAGAACATGAAGAAGGCCGAGAGGCTTCCCGACAGGGAGGACTTCATAAAGTACTACAACTCGCTCCTCGACCTCGCGGGGATAGTCGACAGGAGCTACCCCGTGAAGGGGACCTACGTCTGGATGCCCTACGGCCTGAGCCTGATGAGGAGGCTCATCAGGAGGCTGGACGCGCTGTTCCAGGCCAACGGGATAGAGGAGGTTGCGTTCCCGCTCTTCGTGCCCGTGGAGTACGCGCTGCAGAACGACAAGTGGTTCACCAGCTTCCAGGAGGAGGCGTTCTACACCGACGAGAAGGCGCTCATACTCAGGCCGACCGGCGAGCCGGCCATGTACCCAATCTTCAGGCTCTGGATCAAGAGGGGCATGCTCCCGATAAGGATCTACGAGACGGTCTCCTCGTACAGGAACGAGGGCAAGACCACGCACACGCTCATAAGGGACAGGGAGATCTGCTACTGGCACGAGATACACACCGCGCACAGGACCAGGGACGAGGCGGTGAGGGAGGCCATGCTGCACAAGTCGTTCTACGACTTCGTCTGGAAGGACCTGCTCAACATACCCGCGATCTGCGTCTCCAAGCCGCCGTACGAGGTCTTCGCCGGGTCCGACTCGGCCTTCGAGTTCTACTCGATAATGCCGGACGGCAGGCTGCTGGAGAACGGCTCCGTCAACAACCTCGGGCAGGCTTACGCAAAGAAGTTCGACTTGACCTACGTGGACGGGGAGGGAAACAAGGAGTACGTCTGGCAGGTCTGCACGGGCAACGGGGCCAGGTTCATATCCGCTGTCATAGCGGTCCACGGCGACGAGAAGGGGCTCGTGATCCCTCCGGAGCTCGCCCCAATATCCGTCGTAATAATCCCGATAGCCAGAGCGGACACCAGGGACGCGGTGGTCGCGGCGGCGAACGCGCTGTCCCAGAAGCTGACCGACGCGGGCGTCACGGTGCGCCTTGACGACTCCGACAAGACGCCGGGAGAGAAGTTCAACATCTGGGAGCTCAAGGGGGTCCCTATAAGGATAGAGCTAGGCATGAGGGAGGTCGAGAACGGAAAGTGCACAATCTCTAGGCGCGACACGGGCGAGAAGGCCGCGGTCGCCAACGACGACGTCGCGGAGACGGTGAAGAAGCTGCTCGAATCGGAGATACCCCGCGCGATGATGGAGAGGGCGAAGGCGCTTTACTCCAGGAAAATCAAACACCTGACCACCGTCAAGGAGGCGTCTGATTGGATAACCGCTAACGGCGTAGTCAAGGCCAACTGGTGCGAGTCCAAGGAGTGCTTCGACAAGATCGCCGCGATAGCGCCGAGCGTCGAGGCGATAGGCACGCTGACCGACGAGGAGGCGGACGGAAAGTGCATAGTCTGCGGCAAGGACACGAGGAAGCTCACGCTCCTGGGCAGGACATACTAGGCTTCCAGTCCCCGCACGCTGCGGGACCATAACGAATCCGGAGAGGGAACGCTGCCTGGGCGTCAGATCTCGCGGTTGCGCTCCCTGTAGTTCGGGGAGTCTTTGGTTATCGTTATGTCATGGGGGTGGGACTCCATCATGCCAGAGTTGGTTATCCTGTCGAAGTCTCCCTTCGCCCTGAGCTCCTCTATGCTCGCCGCCCCGACGTAGCCCATTCCCCTCCTAAGGCCCCCGACGTACTGGATCATGACCTCATTCACCGTGCCCTTGTACGGGACGACGCCCTCGACGCCCTCCGGCACCAGGCAGTCCTTCCTCGGGTCCCGCTGGTTGTACCTCTCGCGCGATTCCTTGTTCGATGCCATGGCCCCGAGGGAGCCCATGCCGCGGTAGGACTTGCACGGCTTGCCCTGCATGAACATGATCTCGCCCGGCGCCTCGTCGACGCCCGCGAGCAGGTTGCCCAGCATCACGGAGCTCGCGCCCGCCCCGATGGCGATCGTGATGTCGCCTGAGCTGCTTATGCCGCCGTCAGCACATATCGGGACGCCGTACCTGTCGGCCACCTTCGCGCTCTCGTAGATGGCGGAGACCTGGGGCCTCCCTATTCCCGCGATTATCCTGGTGGTGCAGATGCTCCCCGGCCCCTGCCCGACTTTGATTCCGTCCGCGCCCGCGCTGGCGAGCCTCTCGACGCTCTCCCCGACGGAGACGTTGCCGACCACGACGTCGACGTGTGGCGACTCCCTCTTCAGGGCAGCCAGTGTCTCCACGACCGGCCTCGAGTCGCCGTGGGCGGTGTCGATGACTATGACGTCCACGTCCTCCCTTATCAGCCTGTCCGCCCTCCTTAGCGCCTCGGGCCCCGCGCCTATCGCCGCGGCGACCCTCAGCCTTTCCTTAGAGTCGGTGTTGAACGTGTTGGCCCTCCCGGTCAGTATCCTCTTAACGTCCGAGAATATGTAGAGGCCCGTGAGCCTGCTCTGCTCGTCGAGGAGCGGCAGAACCTTCTTCTTCCTCGTCCTCATCAGGTCGTAGGACTGCTTGAGGTCGGTCCTGGAATCGCCGTGCACGAACTCCTTCGTCATCAGGTCCCTGGCGAGGAGCGCGGCGTCGCTGCAGAAGTCGAAGTCGTTGCCGGTCAGCAGCCCGACCATCCTGCCCTCCGCATCCATGACGGGAAAGCTGCGGAACGAGTAGCCCTTCTCCTCTACCATCGCGAGGATCTCTGAGATTGACTGTCCGTCGGAGACGGTGATCGGCTTGTCTATCCTGCCGTTGAGGTGGTGCTTCACCTTGGCGACCTGCACCGCCTGCTCCTCTATGGTCATGTTCTTGTGTATCACGCCCAGGCCACCGAGCTTCGCGATGCCTATCGCCATCTTGCTCTCGGTGACCGTGTCCATCGCGGCGCTGACTATAGGTATCTTCAGGCCGACGTTCCTTGAAAAACGAGATTCCGTGCTCACGTCGTCGGGCATCACCTCCGCGTAGCCGGTCTTCAGCCTGACGTCGTCGAATGTCAGCGCCAGTCCGTCCCTGGAGGCACTTTCGAGCACAGCTTTGATACCCATAAGACATATGTGTTTTTTAATTATTTAAGGGTTTCGGGGAATGGCGGTTGACAGAATTACAACCGCCAGGCCGAGAGATACCTGGAAAACGCCGCCTAGCGTTTCTTCAGGTAGAGGTAAAGGCCGCCTATGACGGACAGGTAGCCGATCACCCTGAGGGGCACCAGCACGGTGGTCAGGCTCCCGTATCCCAGGATCGTGATGACGTATGAGATCGCGAAGAAGGCGAAGCCTATTCCGATCACCAGCCCCGCGGTGCCCTTGATCTTCACGTATGCGAAGACTCCGAGGCACAGTATTATCAGGTCGAAAATCAGGTTCAGCAGGGTCACGGGATCGAGAACCAAGGCCATCTGGCACACCGAACCTATTCCGACGCGCATTTATTTAAAGGCGCCAACATGATCGAAATTCCCGGCGGGGCAGGTCGGCGTTCGCGGGAATCCGGAGAGATGTAATAATAAGCTAATGCGGGGAAAGATACTGTTTGGTGGACGCGATGGCCGAACTCAAAGAAGGAGCTAGTGACGTTGAGAGCGAGTCGAAGGCGATGGTTGAGGAAAGCAAGGTCGTGTCCACATGGTACATACTGGACACAGATGGGAAGCTGACCCCGGTCGATGATTTCGCGTTCCCTGAGGGCTCGAACCTGAAGAGATTCGCGGACTACGAGATCAGGAAGACCAGGGCCTACGAGCAGGTGCCCGAGCACATCAGGCTGATGCGAAGGCTTCAGCTGGTGGACTACGAACCGGGGTCCGACTCGGGAAACATGAGGTATTACCCGAACGGGAGGCTGATCAAGGGCCTGATCGAGAGCTACGTGACCGAGAGAACCGTCGGATACGGGGCGGTGGAGGTCGAGACGCCAATAATGTACGACTACGGGCACCCCGCGCTCAAGGACTATCTGGCCAGGTTCCCCGCGAGGCACTACGTGGTGCGCTCGGATGACAAGGACCTGTTCCTCAGGTTCTCGGCGTGCTTCGGCCAGTTCCTGATGATGCACGACGCGACGATGTCGTACAAGCAGCTTCCGCTGAAGATGTACGAGCTCACCAGGTACAGCTTCAGGAGGGAGAAGAGCGGGGAGGTCGTGGGGCTCAAGAGGCTGCGCGCGTTCACCATGCCCGACATGCACACCGTGTGCAACGGGGTTGACCAGGCCAAGGACGAGTTCGGCAAGCAGTTCGTATTCTGCCAGCAGATGCTCGCGGCGGTTGGGATAGGCGAGTCGGAGTACGAGGCCGCGATAAGGATGACCGAGGAGTTCTGGTCGAAGAACAGGGAGTTCGTGGCCGACCTCGTCAAGAACAGGCTCAAGAAGCCCGCGCTGATAGAGATGTGGAACTTCAGGTACGCCTACTTCGACCCGAAGTTCGAATTCAACATAGTCGATTCGATGGACAAGGCCACCGCCCTCTCGACCGTGCAGATCGACCACGAGAACAGCAAGAGGTACGGCATAACCTACGTCGACTCCCAGGGCAGGAAGGAGAGCGCGACGATACTCCACTGCTCGCCCAGCGGCGCGGTGGAGAGGGTCATCTACGCCCTGCTGGAGCTGGCCGCGATAAGGCAGGCTAGGGGTGAGACCCCGAAGCTGCCGCTCTGGCTGGCGCCCACGCAGGTGAGGTTCGTGCCGGTGTCCGACAAGTACGTGGAGAAGTGCGTGGAGTTCGCGGAGGGCATGAAACAGAGGGGCGTACGCGCGGACGTTGACGACGGCGAGGCCACGATGGACAAGAAGATAAGGGAAGCCGAGCAGGAGTGGGTGCCGTACATCTGCGTGATAGGCGAGAGGGAAATCCAGTCGGGCCTGCTGATGGTCAGGACAAGGGAGGACAAGAAGCAGGAGAAGGTCAAGCTGGAGGACCTGGCCCAGACGGTGCTTGGCAAGACGGAAGGAATGCCGAGGGCAAGCCTGTCCCTGCCGATGCTCGTGTCGAAGAGGCCGATATTCTTCGGATGACTTCCGGGCGGGCGTTCAGTTATTTAAATTGATGAATCCCTATACTCAAACAGAGTTCCGATAGTGGGTTTGGTATCATGAACATGGACGATCTGCTTGCATTCACGAAGAGCAAGGGCTTCTTCTGGCCGAGCGCGGAGATATACGGCGGGTTCGCGGGCATCTACGACTTCGGCCACATGGGGGCGCTGCTCAAGAGGCGCTTCGAGCAGGCGTGGCTCGCATACTTCGTCGAGTCCTGCCCTGACTACTACCTGATAGAGGGCTCCAACATACTTCCCGAGAGGCCGCTGATCGCGTCGGGGCACGCCGCGAGGTTCAACGACATCCTCGTCGGGTGCTCGAAGTGCCACTCCTACTTCAGGGCGGACGTCATGCTCGCCGACCTTAAGATACCCGTTTCCGAGGGCGCCGACCCGGCGGAAATCGATTCTGTGATACTCGCGAACAGGGTCGTCTGCCCGAGATGCGAAGGGAGGCTGCACCCGTCCAAGGCATTCAACATGATGCTGGACGTGCACATGGGCCCCGAGAAGGCGGAGAAGGGCTACCTGCGGCCGGAGACCGCGCAGTCTGCATACATCAACTTCGCCAGGGAGTTCAACCTCCTGCGAAAGACCCTTCCGATGGGCCTCGCAATCATCGGCAAGGCGTACCGTAACGAGATCTCCCCGAGGCAGGGGCTCTACAGGATGAGGGAGTTCACCCAGGCGGAGCTGCAGATATTCTTCGACCCTGACGAATTCAAGGTCGACTTCGACAGTCTGAAGGGGACGAGCATGACAGTCGTCCCGTACAAGACTAAGGAGACAGTGACGGTGACGGCGGAGGAGCTGGTGAAGAATTACGAGATCCCCGAGTTCTACGCGTACCACATGGCGCTGATAAAGCTCTTCTACCAGAAAATCATCGGGCTCCCTGAGGGGAAGCTCAGGTTCCTCGAGAAGGGGGGCGACGAGAAGGCGTTCTACAACAAGCTCCACATGGACATAGAGGCCGACGTCGAGAGCTGGGGAGGCTACAAGGAGGTGGGCGGCCTGCACTATAGAGGAGACTACGACCTGACCTCGCACAGCAAGGGCGCAAGCACCGACCTCTCGGTCACCATAAACGGCAAGAAGGTCATGCCCAACGTGCTCGAGCTCAGCTTCGGCGTTGACAGGAACGTGTGGATGCTCGTGGACGTGTTCTACAAGGTGGACGGGGAGAGGAAGATACTCGCGCTCAAGCCGTGGATGGCGCCTTTCAGCGCCGCGATATTCCCGTTGCAGAAGGACGAGAAGATCGGCAGGAAGGCGGACGATATAGCCGAGGGCCTGCGGCAGAGTCTCAGGGTCTTCGTCGACGACTCCGGCTCGATAGGCAGGAGGTACGCGAGGATGGACGAGCTGGGCACGCCGTTCTGCATAACCGTAGACTTCGACACGGTGACGGAGGGCTCCGAGAACTTCGGGACCGTCACGGTGAGGGAGAGGGACGGCAAGACGCAGGAGAGGATAAAGGCGGACGAGCTCGCGGATTACCTGTCCAAGAGGATGAACCCCAAGACCGCCCAAGGGCCACGAACCTGAAAGCGCACCACGAAAGGACCCGTCACTGGTTTTCCCCTGGCCGCGCGCGGGACCTACGATGCGCCTCGGCGCATATCTCAAGCATATGTCAGTTATGCGAACCCCGTATATACTGATCCGCGCCTTATTGAATCGGGAGAGGCATGCACCATCTCAGGATAATGAGGGACCGCCCCGCCGCGGATGTGGGCGGGCGCAGGAGGGCGATGATCGTGGGGAGGTTCCAGCCCTTCCACAGGGGCCACCTCGCAGTCGTCAATTTCGCCCTGGGGATGTGCGACGAGCTGACGATAGTAGTGGGGAGCTCGCAGGAGTCCGGCACCGAGCGCAACCCGTTCGACGCCGCGACGCGGGCGGCCATGATAAGGGCGGGCCTCGCGGATTCAGGGGTCGGCACGGAGAGGATAAGGATATCGCAGGCCCCCGACTTCGGCAACGACGAGCTCTGGTGCAGGCACATAACCGAGAAGGAGGGGCCGTTCGACCTCGTGGTCTCGGGGAACGCCTGGGTGAGGGACATATTCCGCGGCAGGGGCGTCGAGGCGGTCGAGCCGCCGATGTTCGAGCGGGACGCCGTCTCGGGGACGAGGATCAGGGAGATGATGGCCCGCGGATCGGGGGGCTGGGAGATGCTGGTGACCCCTGGGGTCGCCGAGATCATCAGGTGCGAGGGGCGCGTCGCGAAGGCCGCTGCCAAGGGCGTCCCCCGCAGGATACCGTCCGGATGATCGCGCGGCTCCGCTCAGTTATATAAATGAAACATGAAATAGACAGAGTGACTGGAGAGTGGTGCCTTGAGAGCCGAGAGCGTGGAGGACGAGGAGGAGGCCGCCGAGAAGGAGGACGAGACCTACCCGCTGGCGCCCCAGGTGCAGAAGTCCATATCATGGCCCACTCTGGCCCTCCTGGTCTTCGCGTGCTGCATGCTCTACTTCGTGTACTCGAGCTTCCTCGTCCCGCCGAGGCTAGCCATCGTGAACAGCACGGGCCCCATCACCTACACCACCGGAGTGGGCAAGGTCACCGTGCTCTATCCGGGGAGCCCGGGTTACAACACGACGCTCAGCAATATGGAGGCGAACAACGACCAGCTGTACCAGTCGCAGCTCAATTCCTTCCTGCTCGACGTGGGCGCTTTCCAGTTCGTGATGCTCGTCCTGTTCATCTACTCCTACGGGTACGTGACGACCGCCACCCGCGCCTCGGGGATGCTCTACGTCTTCATCTTCTCGAGCCTGTTCGCGCTCGGGGGATTCATCAGCCTGGGCATGATCCTGCTCAATTTCAGCACCTACCTGAGCTCCCTCGGGGGAGTGGTCGGGCTGGCCTTCGCATACTGGAAGCTCCGCGGCAGGGGCTTCATCTGACCTGGCGGGGCTTCTCCGATTGACGAAACTCGGCGGTGCCAATAAAAAGGCAGGATGCGTGGGATATCCATGGACCTCGTCTTCATCTACGGGCCGCCCGCGTCGGGCAAGCTCACTGTGGCGAGGGAGCTATCGAGGATGACCGGCTACCGGGTCTTCCACAATCACGCGTCGCTGGACTTCGTGAGCACCATCTTCGACCAGGGCACCGCCAAGTTCAGCGAGCTCGTCGTCAGGTACCGCAAGGACATGCTCGAGGAGGCCGCGAAGGCGGGTGTGAGCGTGATATTCACGAGCGCGTACGTGGAGGGGCCGAAGATGGACGCGACGTACGAGATGATCGACATGATCCACTCCCACAAGGGCAGGGTCTGCCCCGTCTACCTCTACTGCGAGAAGGACGAGCTGCTGCGGCGCGTGGCAGGCGAGTCCAGGAAGGGCTACGGGAAGTTCACCGACCCCGGCAAGCTCAAGGAGTTCCTGAGGACGTACGACCTCTCAGGGGAGCCCGCCGTCAGGGGGAGCCTCGCGATAGACAACACGAGGATAGGCCCGGCGGAGGCGGCCGAGAGGATAGCCAGGCACTTCAAGCTGGCGAGGGCCTGAGCGGGGACGCCTCGCTGCGGCGCCCGCTCTGGGATGGATTGCAAGCGGGAGACGCGGGCCGTCCGGGGATCACGCCCTCTTCAGGTTTATCTCCCCGCCGCCGCGGTCCTCCAGGACGATCCCCATGCCGAGCAGCTTCTTCCTGATCTCGTCGCTGCGCGCGTAGTTCTTCTCGCTGCGCGCCCTCTCGCGCTCCTCGAGCAGGGCCCTTATCTCCGGAGTCACCTCGACGTCCTGGTTCGCCTGGAAGAGGTTCAGTATCTTCCCCAGCCCCAGCAGCTCCGCGAGGAACTTGTCAGTGATCTCCCTGTTCGGCTTCGGCGACGCGAGGTAGAAGTTGGCCCCCTTGGTCAGCTCGAATATCGAGGCTATCGCGAGCGGCGTGTTGAAGTCGTCGTCCATGGCCGCGATGAACTGATCATGCGCAAGCCTGATCGATTCCAGCGCGGCGGCGTCCTCCGGCGTGGGCTGGCCCTCGGCGGCCTTGAGCAGCGGGCTCCTCAGCTCGGAGATGCAGTTGTAGACCTTCTGCAGGCTCTTCTGCGCGCTGTCGAGCATCCTCTCGTCGAAATCGACGGGGGAGCGGTAGTGCGACGAAAGCACGAAGAACCTTATGGTCTCCCCGGGGTACTTGTTGAGCATGTCGCGGGTGGTCGTGAAGTTCCCCAGGGACTTGCTCATCTTGTTCCCGTTGACGTTCACCATCGCGTTGTGCATCCAGTACCTGACGAACTGCTTCCCCGTGGCGCCCTCGCTCTGCGCGATCTCGTTCTCGTGGTGCGGGAATATCAGGTCCGATCCGCCGCCGTGTATGTCGAGCGTCTCGCCGAGGTACTTCATGCTCATGGCCGAGCACTCGATGTGCCATCCCGGCCTGCCCCTGCCCCAGGGCGACTCCCACGAGGGCTCGTCCGGCTTCGCGGCCTTCCAGAGCGCGAAGTCCTCCGGGTTGCGCTTCTTCTCGTCCACAGCTATGCGCGCGCCCGCGATTATCTGGTCCCTGTTTATCCTCGACAGCTTCCCGTAGTCGGGAAACTTCGAGAGGTCGTAGTAGACGTCGCCCCCCACCACGTACGCCTTGCCGTTCGCTATGAGCTTCTCCACCAGCGCGATTATCTCGGGGATGTGCTCGCTCACCCGGGGATACATGTCGGCGTGCTTGTTGCCCAGCGACTCCATGCCTTCGAGGTAGTCCTTGATGTAGCGCTCCGCGATCTCCTTGGTCTTCGAGGGGCCTCCCTCCTCCCGGGCCCTGTTTATTATCTTGTCGTCAACGTCGGTGAAGTTGAGGAGGTACTTGACTTCGTAGTCCTTGAACTCCAGGTAGCGCCTGACCACGTCGAAGTCGATCGCAGACCGCGAATGCCCGACGTGGTTGAAATTGTACGGGGTTACGCCGCAGACGTACATGCCCACGTGCCTGCCGTTCAGCGGGACGAACTCCTCCTTCTGGTGCGACGCTGTGTTGTACACTTTCAATGGCATGGCAAATGACACCCGTTTTGACGTTATGAGTAAGAATCTGGTATGAAAAGTTATAAAATGAGGATGTGTAACAGTTCATGTGTTAGGATGGACGCGCTGGAGGACATGCTCGAGGAGCACATCACGATAGGCAAGGCCATAGTGCTCCTGCGGGACGCGGCGAGGAGGCTCGAGAAGGGGGGCCCGCTGCCCCAGGACCTCATGCCCTCTATACTCGGGATACTCGACGGCTTCGCGGACAAGTGCCACCACGCCAAGGAGGAGAGGATCCTCTTCCCGATATTCGCGGCGCGCGGCAGGAGGAGCTCGCAGGAGGTCTACGAGTTCCTCGGGGAGCACGAGAGGAGCAGGGCCATCGCGGGGGCGCTCGCGGAAGCGGTCCGCGCGAACGACGCGCAGGCGATCGCAAAGAACGCGGAGGACTATTTCGAGCTCGTGTCCCAGCACATCAGGAAGGAGAACATGATTTTCCCCATATGGATAAAGTCCCTGCCCGACGGGGCCAGGAAGGACATCGAGGACAATTTCAGGGCAATCGGGCTGGGGGCAATCGGCCCCGATGGGGAGGAGCAGTACAGGGAGGAGATCGAGAGGCTGAGGAAGGAGCTGCGCTGAGCAAGAATCCGCTGGTCATGCCGACCTGCCCACTCATTTTATATATCATGCATGCGCAAGGTCCTGTGGTGATGGTGTGTCCTGCCAATGGAGACAAGTGGAGACGCTGTTAGGCCTCGCGACGAGGTCAGGGCCAGCCTAGGCAGGGTTCTCGCCAGGGCAATAAACCGGAACCAGCTGCTCATCCTTTCGGAGATATCGAGAAACGGCGGAAGCATAAGCTCGCTCCTCAGCGGAGCGTCCGAGAGGCACCGCATACCGCTCTCCACCCTGAAGCTCAACGCGAGGGTGCTGCGCGACCTCGGGCTCGTATCCTGCGGGAGCGCCTCGGACCCGCAGCCCGCGAGGCTGACCGAGGCGGGGAAGGCCGTGCTGCTCATGATGTGCGATTGATACATGGTGAAATGATGGAAACGAGAAACAAGGAGAGACAAGACATAGAGGTGCCGAAGGCGTTCTACAACGTGCAGAGCGTGCTGGACCTCCCGCCGCCGCAGGGAGACAACGTGAAGCTGCTCCCCAGGATATTCCCGGCGGGGCTTCTGCGGCAGGAGATGAGCAAGGAGAAGTACGTACCGATACCCGAGGAGGTCAGGGAGGCGATGGCGCAGTACAGGGCTACGCCCCTGGCACGCGCGGCGCGGCTGGAGAAGGAACTCAAGCTCCCCGAGGACGTGAGGATATTCTACAAGAGGGAGGACGTCTCCCCGACCGGCAGCCACAAGCCGAACACCGCGCTGATGCAGGCCTACCTCGCCAGGGAGGAGGGGATAGGGAGGCTCGCGACCGAGACCGGCGCGGGGCAGTGGGGCTCTGCGCTCTCGCTCGCCTGCAGCAGGTTCGGGCTGGAGTGCACGGTCTACATGGTGAAGGGTTCGTACGAGCAGAAGCCCTACCGCAAGGTGATGATGCAGCTCTTCGGCGCGAACGTCATACCCTCGCCTAGCGAAACCACGAAGTTCGGCAGGGAGGTGCTGAGGAAGGACCCGAAGAACACGGGCGCCCTGGGCATAGCCATATCCGAGGCGATAGAGGACACGCTGGCGCACGAGGGGACGGCGTACTCGCTGGGGTCCGTGCTGAACTCCGTGCTGATGCACCAGACTGTCATCGGGCTGGAGGCGAAGGCTCAGCTGCAGGCGCTGGACGTCGAGCCGGACCTCCTCATAGGGTGCGTCGGGGGCGGATCGAACTTCGGCGGGCTCGTCCTCCCGTTCGTGGAGGAGAGGCTCAGGGGCCGCGGGCCGGAGATGCTGGCCGTCGAGCCCGCGTCTTGCCCGTCGATAACCAGGGGCGAGTACAGGTACGACTACGGGGACACCGCTATGCAGACGCCGCTGCTGAAGATGTACACGCTCGGGCACGACTTCATGCCCGCGTCGACCCACGCTGGGGGGCTCAGGTACCACGGGATGGCGCCGATAATCAGCGCGCTCGTAGACAAGGGCCTCGTCTCCGCTGTGTCGTACGAGCAGAGGGCGGTCTTCGAGGCGGGGGTGCGCTTCGCGAGGGCGGAGGGCATCGTCCCAGCGCCGGAGACGACGCACGCGATAAAGGCCGCGATGGACAGGGCGCTCGACGCGAAGAGGAAGGGCGAGGCAAAGAACATCGTGATGGCCTTCAGCGGCCACGGGTTCTTCGACATGCAGGGGTACGCGGACTTCATGGGCGGGAAGTTCTGAGAAAAGGCGCGCGGGCCGCGCCCAGCCGGGGCGGCCCTCACAGGATTATTGAGATCGGCCTTTTGTAGTTGTCCGCGAAGAGCCCCTCCACCACCCTCTTCTCGGCCTCCCTCTCCACCTCTAGGTCGGCGACCCTTGCCCTCAGCACCTCGAGCCTATGCGCCGCGCTCTCCGAGGCGCTCCTGCTCTCCTTGAGCGAGCCGACCGCCCTCTCGGCGGCCCTGACCTCGCCCTCGAGGATGGATGTGTCGTGCTCAAGCGACTTGTACGAAGACAGCATGAGCTTGAGATCGGTGCTCAGCAGCGCGGCGGCCGCGTCGGCGGCCTCCTCCCTGTTCTTCACCTCTATCGCCCCCGACCTGACCGCCTCGATCAGTCTCTCCAGCTGCGCCCTGAACTCCGCGTAGTGCAGATCGCTGGTTATCCTCCCTATGGGGTCCCCGATGAACGCGTTGAGCGGCCTCCTGCTCTGGTGGAGGTGGTCGAACTTCTTCGAGGCCCTGTCGAGCGGGGCGGTGAGCGCGCCTATCCTGTTGCGGAGCCCCGCCGCCTCCCTCTCCACGCGGCCCAGCTCCGCCCTCTTCGCGGCGAGATCCGCCTGGAGCTCCTGGTGGCGCTTCTCCGACGGGCTCGCCCCCCCGTGGGCCATCTCCTCCTCGACCTCCCTGGCCTCGGAGCGCACCTCCGCGAGCCTCTCCCCGTAGCCCTCGAGCTTGGCGATGTTGTCGCGCGTGACCTTGTACTCCTCGTACTCGCCAGACCTCTTCTCGAGCTCGTCGCGCAGCGCGGCGCTGAGCCTCTCGACCGACGAGAAGGACTTCTTGAAGTCCTTCATGTAGTTGGGGTAGCAGTGCACGGCGAGCTTGAATGTCATGTTCGTCCTGAGCATCTCCGCGGTCACCTCCTCGGTGTGCCTGGCGACTGCGAGGAACTCTTCGTAAGCGTTCGGGGCCTTCGCTGGCTCGCGGACGAGGTCCTCCCCGAGCCTCCTGAGCGCCTCGGCGTAGTGCGCCTTCTGGCTCCTTATGTAGTTGAGGTTTACGGAGTAGAGGTCCTCGGTGTACGGCTCGGGGTCGATCTTCGCGAACTTGTCGCACGCGTCGATGAACCGCTGCCCCGCGGCGCGCAGCTCCCTGCCTATGCCCTCCGCCCTGGGCCTGAACGGGCCGAGCTTCCTGTCGAACGACGCGTTCAGGAGCGCTTGCAGCTCGCCGGCCCTGACGTCCTCGGCCCTGCCCTTTCCCTTTCCACCGAAAATCATCGCATCTCCCAAGGCGGCGCATCGCCAGATTGACAATGCGCCGAATAATCTTATAACCCTTTTACAAGGGGGAGGAAGGCGCATCCCGAAATCTTTTTAATTTTCAGTCAGAGGAAGTAGCGTGATCCGATGGGGAGGGAGAGCGAGATAGAGATACTCGACGTCAGGAGGGACGAGGTCGTGAGGAGGCTCAGGGAGCTGAGGGCGAAGCACGAGGGCGTCCACAAATTCAGGAGGATGGAGTTCCTCATAGAGGGCGACTCGCACGGGAGGCACTCCTGGGTCAGGGTGCGCACCGACGGGAAGGAGACCACGATAACGCTTAAGGAGACGCGGGGCAGGAGCGGCTTCTCGTCGATGAAGGAGTACGAGGTCGAGGTCAGCGACTTCGAGGAGGCGCTCAGGATCATGGGCAGGCTCTCGGGCACCAAGCCGCTCTACTTCGAGAACGAGAGGGACGCCTACAGGCTCGGCGACGCGCAGGTGACGATAGACAAGTGGCCGGGGATACCAGAGTTCGTCGAGATAGAGGCGCCCACGATGGGGCGCGTGAGGGAGGTCTACAAGAAGCTCGGGATAGGAGGCACGCTCATCGGCAACGAGCCGATACACAAGACGTACGAGAGGTACGGTCTGGAGTTCAGGGCCACGATGTCCAAGAACGAGCCGAAGCTCAGGAGGATCCTGAAGAAGGCCTAGCCTCCAGGGGATTCATCTCCTGTTCCTGGGGAGCAGGCGGGACGACTCTATCCTTGCCAGGGCCTCGTCCGTCAGCGTCGCGGCGTAGCCGATGTACGAATCCGGGCCGAGCTCGAGCAGCCTCGCCTTCAGCCCCTCGGTTATCTTAGGGTCCCCGAGCTTGTCGAGGTCCGCCACCGCCCTCCTCCAGTCGTCCCTGCCGAACCTGTTGCCGCGGGTTATGTCCTTCATGGCGGAGTAGGGGTCGCACACACCCTCGCGCCTCATGAGCGTCTGGACGCCCTCCGATAGTATCGCCCAGTTCTCGTTGAGCCTGTCGGTCATCACCTGGGCGTTGGGCCTCACCCTCGCCAGCCCGGCGACGGTGCTCCCGTAGCCAATCAGGCCGTAGGCGAGCGCCGCCCCGACGTTCCTGATTACGGTGCTGTCGGACAGGTCGCGCTGCAGCCTGGAGACCGCGAGCTTGCGCCCCATCCCCTCGAGCATGAAGTTGGACATCTGCACGTTGCCCTCGCTGTTCTCGAAGTCGATGGGGTTCACCTTCTGCGGCATCGTGGACGAGCCGACCTCGCCCTTCTTCGCCTCCTGCGCGAACCAGTCGTCGCTTATGTACCTCCACATGTCCTGATCCACGTCGAGGATGACGTTGTTGACCCTCTGCACGGCCTGGAACATCTCGATCATGTCGTCGTAGGGGTTTATCTGCGTGGTGAACGGGTTGGGCCGAAGGCCCAGGCCGCTCACGAATCCCGCCGAGAAGTCCGGCCACGAGACCTCGGGGGCCGCGTACTTGAGCGCGTTGAAGTTCCCCACCGCGCCGTTGAGCTTCCCGGTGAGCTCCGCCGCCTCGAGCTTCCTGACCTGCCCGTTGAGCCTGAAAGCTACGTTCGCCAGCTCCTTGCCGAGCGTCGTGGGAACGGCCGCCTGGCCGTGGGTGCGGGCGAGCATCGGGAGGGCCCTGTAGGTCCTCGCCATCTTCGCGAAGCCGTCGACGACCCCGTCCATCGCGGGGATGCAGACCCCGTGCACCGCCCTCTTCATCATCAGCCTGTAGGACAGGTTGTTGACGTCCTCGGACGTCAGCCCGAAGTGTATCATCTCGGTCGCGTCCTCGATGCTCGTCCCGCTGACGAACTCCCGGAACGCCTTCTCCATCGCCTTGACGTCGTGGCGCGTGGTGCTCTCGATCTCCTTGACGCGCTTGGCCTGCTCGAGCGTGAGCGACGGCCCCAGGTTGATCAGAAACTCCCTCTCCGCCTCCTGGAACGGCCTCACCAGCCCGACCCCCGACAGGGCGACCAGGTACTTCGCCTCGACCTCCATCCTCGTCCTTATCAGCGCCATCTCGCTCGCGAAGGGCGCGAGCGCCTCGGTCTTCTCCCTGTACCTGCCGTCTATCGGCGAGACCGCCGTGAGCGGCTCAAGCCTTTCGGTACGCGCGTTCTTTTCCTTCTCCACTGCACCACGATACCGATTCGCTTCTAAAGTTTTTATTCCTTGTCGTTATTCCTATTACGTGAAAGGTGCGTCCGATGGTCAGGCTCGCAAGCTCGTTCGCGTACGAAATGAGGCCGGTAGCCCCGTACGACTTCGACCTCACGGTGCACAAGCCGGCGGGCTGGTCCCTCTTCACGCCCTTCGAGGTCTACGAGAAGGGCACGATGTGGACCGCCACCCACCTCGCCGGCGAGCTGGTCGGCCTGAGGCTCTCGTCGCAGGGGACGGTAAGGCGCCCCAAGGTGTCGGTCAGGGTCTTCGCGGAGTCGAGACCCGATCCTGGGCTCATGGGGGAGATGGAGAGGTCGCTGGGTCACAACCTGGGCGCGGACGAGGACCTCGGCGGGTTCTACAAGCTCGCGAGGAAGGACCGCATACTAAGGCACGCCGTGGACGACCTCTACGGCATGCACAACACCGCGTCGGTGGACGTCTTCCCGGACGCCGCGCTCACGATACTGCTCCAGATGGCCCCGCTAAAGCGCAGCAACGAGATGATGGCGGCCTTCATAACGAAGTACGGCAGAACGGCCGAGTTCGACGGGAGAAGGATAAATGTCTGGCCGCTGCCCAGGGACGTGGCGAGGCTCGCCCCCGCGAGAATCGCCAGGGAGTGCAAGCTCGGCTACAGGGCGAAGCGGATGGTCCAGCTCGCCAAAAAGCTGAGCGGGGAGGACTTCCCGACCCTGGAGGAGCTCGAGAGGCTCAGCCCGGAGGAAGCCAAGGGGAAGCTGCTGGAACTGCCCGGAATCGGGGACTACTCGGCGGACATCATAAACCCGCACGGGGGCTTCCCGATAGACGTCTGGTCGGCAGACGTGTTCGGCAAGCTCTTCTTCGGGAGGGAGCCGAGGGACAAGAGAAAGGCGATAGATAGGATAAAGGCCGAGGGCGTGCGCAGGTGGGGCGGGTGGTCGTGGATGGCCTTCTTCTACACCGTGCAGGACCTGGAGAACCTCTCAAGGGAGCTGGGGATCAGCCTGCGCCTCAGCTGACCCTGTCCTTCGCGGGCTTCTTCCTTACCCCTCCCCTCTTCGTAACCTTGAACGCGCCCGCCGCGGCGTCGGAGACCGCCTTGCACACGCAGAGCCCGCGCAGCTGCGCGACCGCCTCGTCGACGCTGTCGCAGATGCGCCCGCCGGACTGCGCTATGAACCACTCGACCTGCAGATTCACGGTGCAGACGGGCACCTCGGAGGCGAGCCTGTGGTCAGTCCTCACCCCGATCACCGTCTTGCCCTTGGCGGCCGCGTACCCGATCTCGGCGGCGACGCCGCTGTCGACGTCGGATCCGTCCAGGACCGCGAAGACGACGTCGCAGCGCTCTATGCTCCTCATGTTCGACTCGCCCACGTCCATGGCCTGCTTGTGCGTCATCTTCCTGGCCGACTCGCGGATCTGTGGCGCATCCATCCCCATCACGCCCTCCCACGGGTTGATCACATCGAAGCACCGGTCGGAGAGCTTCGGCAGGAGGACGTCCCTGAGCCACGCCCTGCTGCCGTCGCTGAAGCCGCTGGGATTGGCCGCGTATATCACGAGCTTGTCCTTTGACATTCCCCCCTCACCACAGATAATTGGTCCTTTATAGTATTTAAACAATAATGGCGCAATCCGCGCGGAGGCGTCCGGGCCTCCGGACAGGGAATCTTTTTATATTATCCATGTGAAACTCATGCGTGATTTGGTGAGGAACGTCTCTCTATATCTGACCCTGTCCCTGCTGCTGATTCTTTCCATGTCCCTGAGCGTTTCGGCTTCGGGGCTCGCCGTGGCCGTGAATCCACAGCACACCGCCATAGACGTGGGCGAGAACGACCTGATACAGGCGAGCGTGACCGGCGGATCCGGGACATACACCTGCGCCTGGACCTGGCAAAAGAATTCCAGGGGGACGTCCTACGCCTTCGGAGCCAATTCCTGCACGGTCAACTTCCAAAGCAACGTTACGGACCAATCGGCGAACGACAAGATCACCGCCACCGCGACGGACGCCAACAACCACGCCCTCACCGGCTCGGCGTACACCATCGTTGCCATGAATCCCACGCTCACGCTCAGCCTCACCGCGAACGTCCTAACCGTCCCTCAGGACGGCTTTGTCAGCTTCACCAACGTCAGCGGGGGAGGCCTGCCGCCTTACAGCTACTACTACCTCCCTACGCCGAACACAGTCATCGAGAGCGGGAACAGCTTCCAATTCACTGCCGGAGGCAATTACACGATAACCGAGGCCGTGACGGACCTCAACTATGCGGTGACCTATTCCTCGGTCACCATATCCGTAATTGGGACGCCACCGCCAGCCCAGCCCCCTGCCCTGTCCATATCCCTGAACTCTACAAATTCGATAGTGGACGAAGGCCAGAGCGTTACGATCGCCAACGCAACGGCGGGAGGCACGCAGCCTTATTCATACTCCTATAACGCAGTACCTTCCGGAGCTATAAGGAATGGCAACACCTTCACATTCCCGGCCTCCGGGACGTACACCATAACGGAAACCGCAACGGACAGCAAGTCCGGATCCGCGTCCAACTCGGTCACGATAAAGGTCAACCCCGCGATCACGGTGACCTCGTCCCCGATAACCATGGACAGCGGCCAGTCCACGGTCCTCAGCGCGACCGCATCGGGAGGATCGGGCACAGGATACTCGTACACCTGGTACCCTGGAAGCTCGTGCAGCGGGACCGCCCTGACTTATCTCGTCATATCCCCTAACGCAACATCGACGTATTGCGTAGAGGTCACTGACTCGCTCTCGGGCACCGGGACGGGAACCGAAAACATTACGGTCAACCCGTTGCCTTCGGTATCCGTGACCTCGGCCAACGCAGTGGATGTCGGCCAGCAGGTGACTGTGAACGCCAGCGCGATCTCCGGCGGAACGGGGGCGTCCATCTATTCGTGGACGGCTGTTGGGACGTGCCCAGGATTCTCCGGAGCGTCCGGCCAGTCATTCACGTACGCGCCCAACAACGCGACCTCTGACTGCGCGTTCGAGGTCACAGTGACAGATTCGATAGGCGGATCGGGAACGGCGACAACTCCTTCGATAACAGTCAGCGCGCTTCCCACAGTGTCGGTCTCCCCGTCCTCGCAGACCGAGGACGTCGGGCAGGCGATAGAGATCTCCGCGACAGTGGGCAGCGAGGGATCCGGAGGGATCGCGTACCAGTGGTACAACGGGACTTCCCCGATGGCGGGGCAGGTGTCCAACACCCTCTCGCTGACCGCGGGGGCCACGGGATCGTTCGCCTACACAGTAATAGTTACGGACTCAAACAAGGGAATGGGCACATCGGAGGCCGCTACGTTAACGGTAAACCCGTTGCCTTCGGTATCCGTGACTGCGCCCAGCACGGCCACCTCGGTGGACGTCGGGCAGCAGGTGACGGTAAGTGCCAGCGCGATCTCCGGCGGAACTGGGGCGTCCACCTATTCGTGGACGGCGGTTGGGACGTGCCCCGGATTCTCCGGCGCGGCCGGCCAGTCATTCACGTACGCGCCCACCAACGCGACCTCTGACTGCGCGTTCGAGGTCACCGCGATAGATTCGATAGGCGGATCGGGAACTGCTACCACTCCTTCGATAACCGTCAGCGCGCTTCCTACAGTATCGGTCTCCCCGTCCTCGCAGACCGAGGACGTCGGGCAGGCGATAGAGATCTCCGCGACAGTGGGCGGCACGGGATCCGGAGGGATCGTGTACCAGTGGTACAACGGTACCTCCCAAATGGAAGGGGAGGTATCAAACACGCTCTCGCTGATCGCTGGGGCGACAGGATCATTCTCCTACAAGGTAGTCGTTACTGACTCGAACTCAGGTACGGGAACCTCCGGAACCGCAGCAGTAACGGTGAACCCGGAGGTAGAAGTGACTCCGGGATCTGCGACCATAGACAGCGGGCAGTCCGCGTCTCTTAGCGCGACCGCTTCGGGAGGGTCTGGAATGAAATATGTGTACACCTGGTACCTCGGAAGCACCTGCACAGGGACGCCCCTTTCGGGAACCAGCACGGGGGCGCTGACCTCTACGACGACGTACTGCGTTAGCGCGACAGATTCACTGTCAGGCGCACCTTCGACGGGAGTTGAAACTGTGACTGTCAACCCTCCGATTAACGTGAGCGGGTCCTCTGCGACGATAGACAGCGGGCAGTCCGCGACCCTCAGCGCGACCGCGTCCGGAGGATCGGGCACGGGATACAAGTACACCTGGTACCTCGGAAGCACCTGCGCCGGGACGCCCCTTTCAGGAACCAGCACCGGGGCGCTGACATCTACGACGACGTACTGCGTTAGCGTCACCGACTCGCTCTCTGGCGCACCCGCCACGGACGTGGAGACGGTCACGGTCAACCCAGTGATCACGGTGAGTGCATCATCTGTGACAATCGACAGCGGGCAGTCCACCGTTCTTAGTGCGATCGCTTCTGGAGGATCAGGTACAAAATACAAGTACACCTGGTACCTCGGGAGCACCTGCACAGGGACGCCCCTTTCGGGAACCAGCACGGGGGTGCTGACCTCTACGACGACGTACTGCGTTAGCGTCACCGACTCGCTCTCTGGCGCACCCGCCACGGACGTGGAGACGGTCACGGTCAACCCTGTGATCACGGTGAGTGCATCCTCTGCTACCATAGACGACGGGCAGTCCGCGACCCTCAGCGCGACCGCGTCCGGGGGATCGGGCACGGGATACAAGTACACCTGGCACATAGGAAGCTCGTGCACCGGGACGCCCCTGCCGGGCGCCAACACCGGGGCGCTGACATCTACGACGACGTACTGCGTTAGCGTCACCGACTCGCTCTCTGGCGCACCCGCCACGGACGTGGAGACGGTCACGGTCAACCCCGCGATTAACGTGACTGCGTCATCTGCGACAGTCGACAGCGGGCAGTCCGCGACCCTCAGCGCGACCGCGTCCGGGGGATCGGGCACGGGATACAAGTACACCTGGTACCTCGGGAGCACCTGCACCGGGACGCCCCTTTCGGGAACCAGCACGGGGGCGCTGACCTCTACGACGACGTACTGCGTTAGCGTCACCGACTCGCTCTCTGGCGCACCCGCGAAGGGGGTGGAGACGGTCACGGTCAACCCTCCGATAAAGATAACTGTATCTCCGGCATCCTCGACGATACTTGCGGGGCAGAGCGTGACCTTGACGAACTCCACAACTGGCGGAACGCCGAAGTACGCTTACGCCTACACGGTGCCATCCAAGGTGTTGGAGAGCGGGAACGCGTTCACGTTCCCGAGCACAGGGACGTACACGATAACTGAGAAGGCGACGGACAGCCTGTCGCAATCCGCGACCAACTCCGTAACGGTCACGGTCAATCCCGTCCCTCCAGGGTGCACCGGCTCCAACAAGGGCGCGATGGTCGCGATAACAGGAAGCTCCAAGACCCAGACCGTCCAGATAACGAACCAGAGCGGAGTGTCCGTGACAGGAAGCTCCGACAATGTGATCGTGAACATGCCTGGCGGGAACTGCGCCATCGCGCTGCAGGTGACGGGCAGCTCGAACAAGCTGAGCGTCTACAACGGCACCGCGACTCTGACGGAAACGGGGAGCTCCGACGTCGCGACTTTCTCGAACACGATAATCACGTCGCAGAGCGTGACCGGCAGCTCCGACAGGGTAGTGGGGGCGATAATCAAGGGAAGCTCGTTCACACTGACCGGAAGCTCGACGCTTGTCGAGAGCGTGGATGTGGAAAGCCTCAACTCCCTCCAGATCACCGGAAGCAGCGCGAACGTGACCCTGGACCTGCTCACAACCCAGCCTCTGGCCATAACCCTGACGGGGAGTTCGAACCTCATCCACACCATAGACGGCACGGTGAGCCTCGCGATAACCGGAAGCTCTAACAGCTTCTATTACCACGACACCACGATAGCCAGCCAGAAGATAACGGGCAGCTCGAACAAGGTGGTGGCCGATTAAGGCGTCGTAGCGCGGCAAAAGCGCGCCGGGTGCGGCGCCGGCCATGGCCTGAGCCTTAGGCGCGGGCGGCCCGGCGCGGGTAGGGCGACTTTTTAAATGCCTACTATTAATAATAAATATCACCTGCGCGCACATGTTATGCGGGGAGGGGATGGTAGGATGGGCGACAAGGGTCACTGCTTGCTCTGGATAAAAGGAGCTGCGCCGGGGCGCGAAGGGGCAGGTAGAGCCAAGTCCCAAGCGGCCATGGAGTTCCTCATGACCTACGGGTGGTCAATACTCATGGTAGCCATCGTGGTCGGCGCCATGTATGCCATGGGCGCGTTCGGCATTTCTACGGCCATTCCGAACGCCTGCATAGCGCAACCGGGATTCATATGCCGTAATGTGAGCCTCAGCTCGAGCCTCACCAGGAGCAACTTCTGCTACACCCAGACCTTCGCCACCTTTCCTCCCCTGACCCTGAGCATCGGATTTCTCGGGCCCTCGAAGTGGACCGCGGTGAAGGTCATCGCCGTGCCACCTGGCCAGGAGATCCTGGGCGCGAACAAGAGCGACCCGAACGTCGGTATCAACCAGAGCAACTTCTGGTACTGGGCGGACAACTGGGGGGAGCTGGCTAACCAGACGGATAACCAGCAGGGCACCCTGTTCTCGGGCCGCCTCCTGCCGGTGACGATCTGCATACCGAACGTCACGGAGACCAACGAGACGTTCAGGGTCGGCACCGGGATCTCCGGCACGTTATACGCGATGTACTCGACTCCGACGTCCTCGAACAACATCGCCGAGATAGGCACGTTCACCACGGTCGTCAGCAGCTGAGCGCCCGCGGGAACCAGGCCCTCAAAAGTCTTATATAAGGCGGCGTCGAGAGGGTATGGGATAGGGATGAAGCTAAGGAAACTCACGAAGGAAGAGGAGGCGGTGATAGTCAACAAGGGCACCGAGATGCCCTTCTCGGGGGAGTACGACAGCAATTTCGACCGGGGCACCTACGTCTGCAAGAGGTGCGGGGCCCCGCTCTACAGGTCCGAGGACAAGTTCGACGCGAGGTGCGGCTGGCCCAGCTTCGACGACGCGATAAAGGGGGCGGTGAAGATGCTGCCCGACCCTGACGGGATGAGGACCGAGATCCAGTGCGCCAACTGCGGGGCGCACCTGGGGCACGTGTTCACGGGGGAGATGATGACCCAGAAGAACGTCAGGTACTGCGTCAACTCGATATCGATGCTGTTCATACCCGCGAAGAAGGTGGCGAAGGATGGAAAGTGATACCGAAACGATCGTCTTGGGAGGGGGCTGCTTCTGGTGCACCGAGGCGGTGATCAAGATGCTCAGGGGCGTTTTGGACACGGAGCCGGGCTACGCGGGAGGCACCGTGGCGAACCCGACCTACGAGCAGGTCTGCACGGGCAGGACGGACCACGCCGAGGTCCTGCGGGTCGAGTACGACCCCAAGGCCATCGCGCTCGAGACGCTCCTCGACGTGTTCGTCAACATGCACGACCCGACCTCGGTCGGCAGGCAGGGCAACGACGTCGGCAGCCAGTACAGGTCGATAGTGCTCTACACCTCCTACGAGCAGAAGGACAGGATAGCCTCGTTCCTCGGTAGGGCCCAGAAGAACTTCAGGAAGCCCATCGCGACCGAGGTGGTGAAGCTCGACGTCTTCTACCCCGCGGAGGAGTACCACAAGGACTACTACGAGAGGAACCCGTTCCAGCCCTACTGCCTGCTGGAGATCGGCCCCAAGATCGCGAAAGTGAAGAAGAAATTCGCAAGCCTTATGAAATGAAAAGTCGTTGTATTCGCATGCGATACCGCCTTGAGTGCGTGCAGTGCGGGAAGGACCACCCGAGCAGCTACGGCAGGCAGGTCTGCGGCAGGTGCGGCGGGATACTCGACGTGCGCTACGACGGGAAGATCCCGGCCATAAGGGGCACAGGGAGCTTCTGGGACTACGAGAGCGTACTCCCGGAGTGCAAGTACAGGCACTATGAGATAGGCTCGACGCGGCTCATCAAAAGCCACGAGAGGGGCAACGTCTTCCTCAAGCTGGAGATAGACAACCCGACGAGGTCGTTCAAGGACCGCGGCTCGATCATCGAGGTCAGCAAGGCCGTGGAGTACGGGAACGACGAGATAGTCCTGGCCTCGACCGGCAACATGGCGTACTCCGTCGCGCACTACGCGAACCTGGCGGGGCTCAAGGTCAAGGTTTTCCTCAGCAGGGGCGCCAACAGGGACAAGGTCAGGGACATAAGGGGCGAGCGCGACTCCAGCATGGACTTCGTCAACGGGGACTTCACCAAGGCCCAGAAGCTCGCCGAGAGGTACGCCAAGAGGACGGGCGCGTTCCTGGCGGGCGACTACTGCTACAGGAAGGAAGGGCAGAAGACGGTCGGCTACGAGGTCATGGACCGGCTCCCGAACGCAACCCATCTCATAGTCCCGGTGGGCAACGCCACGCTCATAAGCGGCGTCTTCAGGTCGCTCAAGGAGCTCAGGGCGATGGGCAGGATAAGGGCCATGCCTAAGATAGTCGCCGTGCAGGCGACGGGCAGCGACCCGCTCGTCAAGGCGTTCAAGGAAGGGAAGAAGATAAGGTACGTCCTCCCGAAGACCGTAGCCGACGCGATAGCCGTGGGCTTCCCGACCTTCGGGGACCAGGCGCTCGAGGCGCTCAGGGAGACGGGGGGCGACGCGATAGCGGTCAGCGACAGGGAGATGGAAAGGGAGCAGGACAGGTTCTACGAGGAGTACGGCCTGATAGCCGAGCCGGCGGGGGTCGCGAGCATGGCCGCCCTCAGGAAGATGAAGCTCGCAGGAAGGGACAAGGCCGTCTGCGTCATAAGCGGGGGTAACGTTTGAACATCGGGTAATCGGATGCCGGAATCGCAAGAGAAGGTGGAGCACGGGATAGACAGGGACGCCCTTACGAGGCTCGGCGGAGACGCGTGGCAGCTCGTCTGCGGCTCGCTGGATGTGGAGAAGGGAAGGGACGCGATGCCCCTGCTCGCCTTCGTTTGGGACTTCGATTCGCTCGACGCCCATTTCTACAACGAGGTGGGCGCGTACGTCCTTCCGGACGAGGAGGAGCGGATGAAGATGCCCGGGTCCGACGGCCTGGGATACGTGCTCCTCAACGAGAAGGCGGAGAACCTTAACGGGGACGACCCTGAGCGCCTGGAGCGCAGGGCTAGGTCGACGCTCGTCCACGAGAGCATCCACATCCTCAGGTACCGCTACGGGGAATCCAACGGTGACGCCAAGGCCCTCGCGGCGATCGGCAAGTACGCCGCAGGGACTGACGAGCCCGCCAAGAAGGAATACGCGCGCGCCTTGGCCGCGCACCTGGAGGGCGACGAGAGCCTGGCCAGGGCCGCCACCGCGCTGATTGAGGGCTGGCCGAAGGACGCCCTGCTCGCCGCGGCGGAGCACCTCGGCGGCCTCGCCGAGGGGGAGCCCGATCCCGTGCAGAAGACGTACTACGGATCGGCCGCGACCGGCTACAGGGCGGCGGCCTACGTTTCGGCGAGCATGAAAGAGGCGGAGCGCGAAGGGCTCATCAGGAGGCTGCTCAAGAAGACCCCGTGCGCGAAGGTCGGCAAGGAGCTCAGGGGGTACGCGTCCTCCTCCGACCAGCCGCCCCCAAAGGGGCCGCAGAAGAAGGGGCGGCAGCGCTGACCTGCAAGGCGGCGTATAAAGGTTTTTATCCTTTCGAGGCATTGACTATACTGCCAAGTGATACTCAATGGAAAGCAAGTACGACCACAAGTCCGTAGAGGCGAAGGTCAAGGAGTTCTGGGAGAACGAAAAGATCTTCAAGTTCAGGGGGACCGACAAGAGCAAGGTCTACGCGATAGACACCCCGCCCCCCACAGTCTCCGGGGAGATCCACCTCGGCCACGTCTTCTCCTACTCGCAGGCGGAGTTCGTCGCGAGATACAAGAGGATGAGGGGGTTCGACGTCTTCTACCCGTTCGGGCTCGACAACAACGGCCTCCCGACGGAGCTGCTCATAGAGAAGAAGTTCAATACCACCGCGGAGTACCTCGGGAGGGAGAAGTTTGTCTCTCTCGTGCAGAACGAGATAAAGGAGTACGTCAGGGCGTACGTCGACATCTTCAGGAACCTCGGCATATCAGTTGACTGGAGCCTCCTCTACGAGACGGTCTCGCCGGACGTCCAGAAGATATCGCAGAAGTCCTTCCTGGAGCTCTGCAAGATGGAGAGGACCTACCGCAAGGAGGCCCCCGTGCTCTACTGCCCCAAGTGCAAGACCACGGTCTCGCAGATGGAGCTGGAGGACAAGAGCGTCAAGTCCAAGATAGTCTACGTGAGGTTCTCGGACGACATAGAGATAGCGACGACCAGGGCGGAGTTCCTGCCCGCCTGCGTCGCGATATTCGTGAACCCCACGGACGAGAAGCGCAAGCACCTGATAGGCAAGAAGGTGAAGATCCCGATATTCGGCCAGGAGGTGGAGGTCATCGGCGATTCCAAGGTCGACCCGGCGTTCGGCACCGGCGTCGTCATGTGCTGCACCTTCGGGGACCAGACGGACATGGAGTGGTACAAGCAGTACAACCTGCCGCTCAGGATGGTGCTCGACGCCAGCGGGACCATGACGCACGAGTTCTACAAGGGCGAGAAGATACCCTCCGCCAGGGAGAAAGTCATACAGGCGCTCAAGGACGGGGGCTTCGTGACGAAGGAGGAGCCCATAGAGCACAACGTCAACGTCCACGAGAGGTGCAAGACGGAGATAGAGCTCATAGTCAAGAAGCAGTGGTACATCAGGTACCTGGACCTCAAGGACAAGTTCATAGAGCTCGGGAGGCAGGTGAAGTGGCATCCCGACTACATGATCGTCAGGTACGAGAACTGGGTCAACGGGCTGAAGTGGGACTGGAGCATCTCCAGGCAGAGATACTTCGGCGTCCCGTTCCCGGTCTGGTACTGCAAGAAGTGCGGCGAACCCAAGTTCGCCAGGGAGGAGGACCTCCCGGTGAACCCGCTCTCGATGAAACCCGTCGGCGGATGCTCAAAGTGCGGCTCCAACGACTTCGAGCCGGAATCGGACGTCCTCGACACCTGGGCGACTTCGTCCCTGACGCCCCTCATAAACGCCAGGTGGGGGCTGGACAACAAGTACATCGACACAATATTCCCGATGAGCCTTAGGGCGCAGGCCCACGAGATAATCTCGTTCTGGGCGTTCACGACCATAGTGAAGTCGTACCTCCACATGAACACGATACCCTGGAGCGACATAATGATCTCGGGCCACGGCCTCGACTCGAAGAGCAAGCCGATGCACAAGTCCGCGGGCAACGTCGTGGCGCCGATGCCCTTCGTCGAGAAGTACGGGGCCGACGCAGTGAGGTACTGGACCAGCTCCTCCGTACTGGGCGAGGACAACTCCTTCCAGGAGAAGGAGCTCATAACGGGAGCGAGGCTGATAAACAAGCTCTGGAACCTCTCGAGGTTCGTGAGCATGACCTCCTCTGAGTACTCCGGGGCGCAGGGGGGCAACGCCATAGATTACTGGATATCCTGCAAGCTCTCGACGGCCGTCGGCAGGGCGACCGAGTGCTTCGACCAGTTCGACTACTTCAAGGCGAGGAACATCGCGGAGGAGTTCTTCTGGCAGTTCGCGAACGACTACGCCGAGTTCGTGAAGTACAGGGTCTACAATGGCGACACCAGCGCGAACCGCACGATAAACACGACGCTACTGCAAGTGACAAAGCTCTTCGCGCCATTCATGCCCTTCGTCACCGAGGAGATCTACCAGCAGGTCTTCCTGACAAACAAGAATCTGGACATCATTGAAGCCCCTGCGAAGTCCATCCACGTGAGCGCATGGCCCGCGGCGGCGTCGTTCGACAGGGAGAGGTTCGATAAGGCGGAGAGGGTAGTCAAGCTCATACTATTCATAAGGAAGTGGAAGCACGACAACTCCATGGCGCTCAACGCCGAGCTGTCGCAGGTCGTGGTAAACGCGGACCTCGGAGAGGCGGAGAAGGACGTGAGAGGGGCCATGAACATAAAGGAGATAGTGAAAGGGGAAGGGACGCTGCCAGTCCCGGAGACCGACATCAAGGTGGAGATAAGGAAGTGAGACTCAGATCTTCTGCATCTCTATTGCGTCCTTGTGGGCCTGGAGATGAAGCAGATAATCAGCAGTTCCGACGCACTTCTTGCCGCAGAGCCAGCAGGAGTATCTCTGCGCCGTCCTGTTGCCCTTGCTCCTGGCCTTATCCATGAGCAGAATCGTCTTCAAACCCCCTCTCTTCATTGAAATCACCGCCCCCCACGGGCGAAATTTACTGCATTTATAGGTTAAAAATGAAAAGGTGCGCAGAGGGATGGGCTCAAGAGAATGGGCAATTCTCAAAAACTGTTCCACGCACCCAATCAATGTGATATTTTTTAATTCTGTATGAACGTGAAAAGGTGCGCAGAGGGATGGGCTCAAGAGAATGGGCAATTCTCAAAAACTGTTCCACGCACCCAATCAACAGACGTATGATTGTATTACGGCACCATCCTATTTAAGAATGCCCTGATTACCTCTGGAAAAGTGCCAACGATATCCTATCCAAAACGGATAATTCAAGTATTCCTTCCGTTTTCATTTGTTATACTTCGATAGATATAACAAATGGCTTTGTAAGGATTGCAATTGTTATGTATCCAATCCCGCAGGGCGGCGGGCGCCGGGGGTCCGTCGGGGGACTGCGATTAGGTTTAAATACGTTCAGACAGCATTCATAACCGAGTTATAGTGATCCCTTGCCCAGCAAGTACGAGATGGCGTCCGACGATGCAGTGCCCATAGCCAGGTCCATAATCGCCAGGGAGCTCGTCGAGAAGTACCTGATGAAGGAGACGGAGGCCGCGAACTGCCTCGGGATCGCCCAGGCCGCGGTAAGCAAGCACCTGCGCAGGAAGTACTCCAAGAGGCTCAACGACAGGATCTCCGAGATAGAGGAGAAGATAAAGTCCAACAGGAAGGAGATCGACTTCTACATAGAGAAGATATCCGAGGGCAAGAAGGAATACGTCGGCGTCTGCATCTGCACGCTGTGCAACGCGATAAACGGCTTCCCGTGCAGGTTCTCGAAGGCGGGCGGGGGGCCGGCGGCCACAGTTTGAGGTTTTCCCATGGCTAGCGAGAGGAGCGACCTTTTCGGGAAGGGGGGCTACAGGAGGAAGTACGGCTTCTCCACGAGCGCCGAGTACGTCGAGTTCGGCAAGGGCCTCTCCGAGGACGTGATAAGGAGGATATCCAAGCTGAAGAAAGAACCCGGGTGGATGCTCGAGAAGAGGCTCCTCGCGTACAGGGTGTTCGAGAGCAAGCCCATGCCCAAATGGGGCGCCGACCTCAAGGGCATAGACTTCGACGACCTTTACTACTACAAGATGCCGAAGGGGAAGGAGGCCAGGGACTGGGACAAGGTTCCCGCAGACATAAAGATGACCTTCGAGAAGCTCGGCGTGCCCGAGGCTGAGCGCAGGTTCTTCGCGGGGGTGGAGGCGCAGTTCGACTCGGGGGTGGTCTATTCCGGGATAAAGAAGATGCTCGACGACCTCGGCGTCATCTTCACCGACACCGACAGCGCGGTCAGGGAGCATCCGGCCCTGATGAAGAAGTACTTCGGGACCGTGATTCCCCCGACCGACAACAAGTTCGCGGCACTCAATACTGCGGCCTGGTCCGGAGGGAGCTTCGTCTACGTGCCCAAGGGGGTCAAGGTCCCCATGCCTCTCAACGCATACTTCAGGATAAACGCCGAGCACTTCGGGCAGTTCGAGAGGACCCTGATAATCGCGGACGAGGGGTCGGACGTGACGTATCTCGAGGGATGCACCGCCCCCGTCTACTCGACGAACTCGCTGCACTCGGGCGTGGTGGAGCTGGTGGCGCTCAAGGGCGCGCACATAAGGTACGCGACGGTGCAGAACTGGTCGAAGAACATCTATAACCTTGTGACGCAGAGGGCGCACGCCCACGAGGGCGCGCACGTCGAGTGGATCGACGCGAACATAGGGAGCAAGGTCAACATAAAGTACCCGAGCGTCTACCTGAGGGGCAGGGGCGCGAAGGGCGAGATACTCTCCATAGCGCTCGCGGGCGAGGGGCAGGAGCAGGACTCCGGCGGCAAGGTCTACCACCTGGCGCCGGACACGACCTCGCGGATCGTCTCGAAGAGCGTGTCGAAGGGCAGCGGCCTCGCCACCTTCAGGGGCCTCGCGCACGTGGGCAAGGACGCCGCGAACGCGAGGACCAGCACGTCCTGCAACTCGCTGCTGCTGGACGACGGGGCGAGGGCCAGGACCTACCCTTACGTCGAGGTCGAGAGGGACGACGCGCTCGCGAGCCACGAGGCGAGGGTCGGCAGGATAAGCGACGACGACCTGTTCTACCTGATGTCGAGGGGAGTCTCGGAGGCCGACGCGACGGCCATGATAATACTCGGATTCATAAACGACCTGGCGAAGGCGCTCCCGATGGAGTACTCGCTGGAGCTCAAGAGGCTCATAAAGATGGACATCGAGTCGGGCGTAGGCTGATCGATATGGCGTTGGAGAGGCACGAGGAACTTGCGGAGGGGGCGGCCAGGAACCACCTGGGGGTCTCCGAGGAGACCAGGGAGCTCTACGCGAGGCACTCGCTGGGCCTTGGGATCCCCTCCTCCGCCAAGAAGGAGACGGCCGGCGGCGCCATGGGGGAGCTCGTTGCGGGGATAATCAAGGAATCGAGGATGAGGTTCGACCTGATCCGCTGCGGCGGGGGCTTCATCACGGACAACGGGTTCGTCAAGGTGGTCGGGAGGAGGGCCAGGGCCCGCTCGTCTGCAGAGGAGTCGCTGGGCAGCTACATAGCGCGGTCCTCGGGCCACGCGGTGGTCATCGAGGTTCCCGGCGGCATGAGCGCGAGGCTCAACATGCTCATCGCGTGCGGGGAGAGCGACCTTCCCCTGGAGATAGTCGCCGACGTCGGCGAGGGCGCGGACCTCAGCCTTTTCGAGTGGTACTGCTCGGTCCCGAGGGGAAGGGCCCTCGTGGCCCCTCTGCACGCCGTCAACGCGGAGAGGAGGTCCTCAGTGGAGATAAGCCTGCTCCACAACGAGAACGGGAACACCGACGTCGGCGCGGTCGGCAGGATCGTCGCGCACGAGGGCGCGGGCGTCAGGCTGAACGCGCTCTACACCGGCGGAGGGGTGACCAAGTCCACCATGTTCGCCGAGGCGGTGGGCGACGGGAGCGGCGTATCGGTAAACGAAATCGCCTTCGGGGGCGCGGGGCAGAGGTTCGACATAGGCACCTACCTGCTGAACTCCGGGGCGCGCACGTCCGCGCTGCTCAGCTCCGGCGCAGTGATGGGGGGCGGCTCGGACTGCATCCTCAAGGGCTACGCAAAGGTCGCGAAGGGCGCCAGGGGCGCGGTCTCCGGCGTCGAGCAGAGGGGCATGCTCCTGGATTCGAAATCGAGGGCGCAGCTGCTCCCGGACATGTCCGTCGAGTGCAGGGACGTCAAGTCGGCGTCGCACGGCGCATCGGTGGCGCCCATCTCCGAGGAGGACCTGTTCTACCTGATGTCGAGGGGCATGGACTCCGCGCGCGCGAGGCGCACCTTCGTCGCGAGCTTCCTGTCGGGGAGGCTGGCGGGGATGGGCAGCGATACCGTTAAAGAGATTGCACTGTCAATTATGCTTGACAAACTCGACACGGGCAGGCTCTCGGGCGTGCCCAAGATCAGCGCGAGGGATTTCTGGAAGGTGCCTGACGCGAAGAGGGATGGCCATGAAGCTTGAGATAAGGGACCTGCACGTCGCCGTGGAGGGCAAGGAGGTCATAAGGGGTGTGAGCCTCACTGTGGGCGAGGGCGAGTTCCACGTGCTGATGGGCCCGAACGGCTCGGGCAAGACGACCCTCTCCAAGGCCATCATGGGGCACCCCAGGATGAAGGTCACGAAGGGGGACATACTCGTCAACGGCAAGAGCGTGCTGGGCCTCACGACCGACAAGAGGGCCAGGCTCGGCATCTTCCTCGAGTTCCAGAACCCGGTGGAGATAGAGGGGCTCGGGATGATAAACTTCCTGAACAGCGCGAAGTCTTCCCTGTCCATAGACACCCCGTTCAGGAAGTTCATGGAGGAGACCGGCGCAGTCGCCAAGAAGCTCAAGCTCAAGGAGGACGTGGTCGGCAGGTCGCTCAACTACGGACTATCCGGGGGCGAGAAGAAGAAGATGGAGATACTGCAGATGCGCCTGCTCAGGCCGAAGATGGTCCTGCTCGACGAGCCGGACTCCGGGCTAGACGTCGACGCGGTCAAGACCGTGGCGGAGAACATAACGGCGTTCCAGAGGGAGACCAAGGCCGGGATGCTCCTGATAACGCACTACGCCAGGATACTCAAGTACATGAAGCCACGCCGCGTGCACGTCATGGTGGACGGCAGGATAGTGCGGGAGGGGGGCGCGAAGCTCGCCGAAGAGATAGAGAGGAAGGGATACGAGGTATGATCGAGATGCCAGCCCTGGACGTGAACAGGATACGGAAGGATTTCCCGATTCTCAAGAAGATGGTCAACGGGAAGAGGCTCGTCTACCTGGACAGCGCGGCCACGTCGCAGAAGCCAAGGCAGGTGATAGACGCGGTGAGCGGCTTCTACGAGAACTGCAACGCCAACATACACAGGGGCATGTACGAGCTCTCGGAGGAGGCCACCGCGGCGTACACCCGCTCGAAGGAGCTAGCGGCAGGGCTGATAAACGCGGGCTCGTACAGGAGCATAGTCTACGTCAGGAACGCGACCGAGGCCATAAACCTCGTGGCCAGGACGTGGGCGGAGGAGAACCTGCGCAAGGGGGACCGGGTCCTCATAACCGAGATGGAGCACCACAGCAACATAGTCCCGTGGCAGATGCTGGCGAAGCGCAAGGGCGTCAGGCTCGAGTACGCGCAGCTGGAGGACGGCAAGTTCGTGGACATGGACGACTACAGGGAGAAGCTGGAGAAGGGGCCCAAGCTGGTCTCGTTCACCCACGTCTCCAACGTCCTCGGCACGATAAACGACGCCAAGGAGATGACGAGGCTCGCGCACAAGGCTGGGGCCAAGGTGCTGCTGGACGCAGCCCAGTCGGTCCCGCACCTGAAGGTGGACGTCAAGGACATCGACTGCGACTTCATGGCATTCTCCAGCCACAAGATGCTCGGCCCCTCCGGGGTCGGGGTCCTCTACGGCAAGGAGGACCTCCTGGACGCGATGCCACCCCTCTTCGGCGGGGGGGACATGATAAGGAGCGTCAGCGAGCAGGAATCCACGTGGAACGACCTGCCGTGGAAGTTCGAGGCCGGGACCCAGAACATGGAGGGGGCCGTAGGGTTCGGCGCGGCCATCGAGTACCTCGGGAGGCTCGGCATGGGGAACGTCAGGAAGCACGAGATCGCGCTCACAAGGTACGCGCTCGACCTGCTCGCGAAGGACAGGGGGGTGAAGGTCTACGGCCCCGGAAGGGAGGACATGCGGAGGAGGGCCGGCGTGATCGCGTTCGGCATAGACGGGGCCCCCGCGCACGACGTCGCGTCGATATTCGACAGCGAGGGAATAGCCGTGAGGGCGGGCCACCACTGCGCGATGCCGCTGCTCAAGGGCGCGCTTCACACGCACGGCGTGCCGAGGATGAGCTTCTACGTCTACAACACCGAGGACGAAGTGGACAAAGCCATCGCAGCCATAGGCAAGGTCAGGAAGGTACTTGGGCTGGGCCGATAGGCAAAGGATGGGGAAACCTGAAATGATTGACGACCAGTGTTAACTTGACCGAAAAATACCTTGTAATAGACATGGACGGGACGCTCTACCGCAAGAGGCACGAGGAGAGGGCCGCCAGGGAGATATCGAGGAGGCTCTACAAGTACACCGCCAGGTTCAACATACCCAAAGAGGAAGTCGCGGAGATCGTGAACAAGTACATAAAGTCCCTGCGCGTCTCGCTCATGGTGTACTTGATTTCGAGGAGGTACGGCCTGGACACGGTGGACTTCGTGGAGTACGCCTACGACATCCACCCCAGCTCTTTCGGGATAAGGGAGGACGCGAAGCTCGCGAAGCTGCTGCTGAGGCTCAGCAAGAAAAGGAGGATACTGATATTCACCAACAGCCCCATGATCTGGACAAACAGGGTAATAGGCGCCCTCGGACTGGACGGAATCATAAGGAAGAGAAACATCATCGGCTTCGAGGCCCTGGACTGGGGAAAGTCCTCCAAGCCCAGCGAGAGGTCGTTCAGGATACTCCTCAAGAAAACGGGGGACGAGCCCTCCGACGTCCTCCTGCTTGAGGACAGCTGCAGGAACATCGGCGCCGCGAGGAAGCTCGGGATAAGGACCATCCGCATATGCAACAAGCCCGCCTACGACAAGAGGAGGGGGGAGGACATCCACACGGTCCTCGGGAGGCTGGCGGACGAGGCCTAGAGGAAAGGCTTCTCCTCTCCCTCGGACTTCAGCCCGTATTCGGCTATCGCCGAGATGTTGTTTGAGATGTCCTTTAGCAGGTAGGTGCTCAGCTTGTCCAGCCTCGCGCGGATTATCTGGGCGTGGACGGCCTCCCTCCCCTCCGCCAGGGACTCTATCGCCTTGCTGTCGCCCTCGAGGCCCTTGAACGACTCGTCGAACTGCCTGCCCAGCTGCTCGAATATCGCCTTCTTCCTCGCCTCCTTTATCTCCGAGAGCATGTCGAGCCTGTCCGAGATCGTCTCGAGCGACCTCAGGATCCCGAAGTACTTGAGGTCGTCCTTGGCCTGGGTTATGTTCACGTACCTCATGCCGAGCATGTAGAACCTATTCACCAGCCTCTCTATCTTCGCTATCGTCTTCGGGTCGCCCTCGAGCATCTCCCGGAACTCCTGGTTGACGAGCGAGCGCAGCCTCTTCACTATCTTCCCTATGTCGACCTCCTTCATGTTCGTGAAGTCCTCGATGATGACGTCCTTGTTCGACTGGCTCGTTATCTCGTAGCCTGGGCACTCGCCGTTTATCTTGCGCTCCACCTCCTCGGTCTGCGCGTGCGTGAGGCCGTCGGCCGAGTACAGGCGCAGCTTCGCCACGCCGTACTGGTAGTGCAGCCCGACCCACCTCCCTATGAAGGTGGGCTTGGTCCTCGAGCTGACGACCTTCTCGGCCTCCATCTTGGACGAGCCCTTCGCCGAGATTATGAGGTTGCCCAGCTCGTTCTCCGAGACGTGCACCGTCCCCGACGCCTTAAGGCCGTTCTTGTCAGCCCACTTCTTAGGGACGATCATCGCGACGCTGCTCTCCCCGAACTTGAATATGTGCTTCTCCATGCCATCGACAGAATAAAAGCATATGCAATGTATATATACTTTATCCAGACCCCATATATAGAAAGCTAAACACCATTCAATCACGTGAAAGCGATGATTGGAATGGAGGAGCGAATGGAACACCCGACCCCGTACGTGCTGGGTGACAACTTGCTGAAGCTGACCGACAGCTACAAGTACACCCACTGGAAGCAGTATCCGCCGAAGATAACGAACGTGTATTCCTATTCCGAGTCGAGGGGAGGCCTCTTCCCCGCGGTGCTCTTCTTCGGGCTGCAGTACCCGATCAAGAGGTACCTCGCGGGCCAGGTCGTCACCGCCGAGAAGATAGACGACGCCGAGGAGTTCGCCGAGGCCCACTTCGGCAACAAGGCGCTCTTCAACAGGGCGGGCTGGGAGCACATACTCGACGAGCACAGGGGCAGGCTGCCCGTCAGCATACGCGCGGTGGAGGAGGGCGCCGTAGTCCCGACCCACAACGTGCTCATGACCGTCGAGAACACCGACCCAGAGTGCTACTGGCTGACGAACTACCTCGAGACGCTCCTGATGCAGACCTGGTACCCGACCACCGTAGCGACGCTCTCGTTCAACATAAAGATGAGGATCGTCGAGAACCTCGCGCAGACCGGCAACCCCGACCCCGCGCTCGCGGACTTCAAGCTCCACGACTTCGGCTTCAGGGGCGCGTCGTCGGTCGAGACCGCGGCGATAGGCGGCGCGGCGCACCTGGTGAACTTCAAGGGCACCGACAACCCGCCGGCGTGCGACGTGGCGAAGTACTACTACCACGAGAGGATGGCGGGCTTCTCGATACCGGCGGCGGAGCACTCGACCATCACCTCGTGGGGCAGGGCGTTCGAGGCCGACGCGATGAAGAACATGCTCGAGCAGTTCCCGACCGGGCTGGTCGCGGTGGTCTCGGACTCGTACGACATATACAAGGCGTGCAGCGACATCTGGGGCACCAAGCTGAGGGACATGGTCCTGAACAGGGACGGAGTGCTTGTGGTGAGGCCCGACTCGGGGGACCCCGTGACCGTCGTCTCGAACGTCCTGGACGCGCTCGGCGAAAAGTTCGGCTACACCGTGAACGGCAAGCAGTACAAAGTCCTCAACGACAGGATCCGCGTCATACAGGGCGACGGCATAGACTACGAGATGATCTGCAGCATACTCGGCGCGATGAAGCAGAGGGGCTGGTCGGGCGACAACATAGCGTTCGGCATGGGCGGCGCGCTCCTGCAGAAGCTGAACAGGGACACGCAGAAGTTCGCCCTCAAGTGCTCGAGCGTCGTGATAGACGGGAAGGAGTACGACGTGTACAAGCAGCCGATAACCGACCCCGGCAAGAACTCGAAGCCGGGCAGGCACAAGCTCCTTCTCGAGGATGGCCAGTACGCGACCGTGCCGCAGGGCCACCCCGGCAAGGACGAGCTGATCGAGGTCTTCAGGAACGGCAGGATAATGCGGGACTACACCTTCGAGGAGGTCAGGAGGAGGGCGAGCGCGGGGATGGCGCGCGTGCTCGCAGTGGCGTGAGGTCTTGGTATGGCGATGGAAAAAATCGGGATAGGGCACATCGGTAAGAAGCTGAGGCACGGCAAACCCTACCTCATGTTCACGCTGTGGCTCGCCGCGAACCTGACCATAGCAGACTACGCGCTCAGCGCGCTCTTCTTCGGGCTTCCGTTCGGCTACATATCGCTGGCCATAGTCATAGGGAACGTCCTCGGGGGGCTGCTCCTGGGGCTGGTGGCGGCGATGGGCCCGAAGTTCGGCTACCCTCAGATGATGATATCGCGGGCATACTTCGGGAAGAAAGGCAACTTCCCCTTCGCCCTCGCCAACTGGCTGAGCACCGCAGGGTGGTTCACCGTGAACATAATACTCGGGGCCTACGCGCTGCAGCTGGCGATAGGAATCCCGTTCGTGGCCTGCGCGGCCGTGCTGGTCGTGGTGCAGGCTGTCCTGGCGATGTACGGGCACGACGCAATACAGAAGTTCGAGATGGTGATGGCGGTGGTGCTCTGCGCGATGTTCGTGGCGGTCGGGATCATCGCCTACGGCGGCGCTGCGGGGCAGATGGCCGCCTACGAGGCGTCGGCCGCGTTCAACCCGTACACGTTCGCGCTTGCCGTGGCGGCGGTGTTCTCGTACCTGATGAGCTGGGCTCCGTACGCGAGCGACTATTCGAGGTACCTGCCGGAGGGCACGAGCCCCAAGAAGGTGGCCGCGCTAGCCATGGCGGGCGGCGCGATCGCGTGCATAGCGGTGGAGGCCATAGGCGCACTCGTCTACATCAGCGTGGGTAGCGCGAACGCCAACCCGATACAGGCGCTGGCGCAGGTCGCGGGAGGCTGGGCGCCGTTCGCGCTGGCGGCGATAGTGCTCGGCGCGATAACCGCGAACGTGCTCAACCTGTACACGAACTCGCTCTCGGCGCAGATAGTCTGCGAGAAGGCGAAGAGATGGCATGCGGTGATACTCGCGTGCGCGATAGGCCTGGTGCTTGCCGTCCTCGGCGCCACCAACTTCGTGGGATTCTACCAGGACTTCCTGCTGACCCTCGACTATTGGATAACCCCGTGGATAGGCGTCATGATCGGGGCGTTCTTCTTTGGGAAGGTGCGGAAGGGCGTGGAGGACCGCGCGGGTATAGTGTGGAAGGCCGTGGCTGCGTACGTGGTCGGGCTTGTGGCATCGGTGCCCTTCATGAACTTGACCTCATACGGGATACCCTTCGAGGGCTTCGTGGCCACTGCGATGGGTGGGGCGGACGTGAGCTACTTCGTGTCGTTCCTGGCGGCCCTGGCGGTATACCTCGCGGTGATTAGGTGGCGGAAGTAGACTTCACTCCTTCAGCGCGGTGATTATCGCGTGGAGCTCCCTCCGGTTGGGCCTCGCGAGCCGGATGAGCCTCCTGAAGGCTCCCTTCACCGCCTTCTTGTCCCTTATGTGGCCCCTCGTCGCCACCAGATTGTCGAAGACCTCCATGAGCTTCCCAATCTCCCTCCTGTCGAGGACCTCCTCCTCTGCCTCGAGCTCGGGGCTCGCGTCCCGCAGGCCCTCCCTCTTCAGGAGGTAGAGCATGATCGCGAGCGCGTGGGATATGTTGAGTATAGGGTACTCGGGGTCGGTGCTTATGTACGCGAGGATGTCGCACTTGTCGAGCTCCTCGCTCTTGAGGCCTATGTCGTCCCTGCCTATCAGCAGTCCGACGGTGCCGTTCCCCCTCATCCTCCCTATCTTCGCTACCGCGTCCTCGGCGAACAACACCTTGTTGTAGCTGGTCTTCCCCTTGCGCCAAATGCCGCTCGTCGCGAGGAGGATGTCGCAGTCCCTCGTGGCCGCATCGAAGCTCTTGTATATCTTAGCCCCCTGCAGAAGGGGGTAGCCATGCTTGGAGTACATCCTCGCTCCCTTTCCCTTGAGGTCCGCGCGGGGGCTGACGAAGTGGAGCCGCTTCACGCCGAAGTTCATCGCCGTCCTCGCGATGTATCCCAGGTTTATCTGGTACTTCGGCTCTACGATTATTACCTTTACCTTCATCATCAAGAGCGCCTCACAGTGTCAGCAGCGTGGTCGTTGTGTTGACTAGTATGTGCGCGATTATGGACGGGTAGAGCGACTTGGTCTTCTTGAATACGTACCCAGCTATCATCGCGAATATGAAAGCCGCGATTATCTCTATGCCGAAGGTGGAGTCGTAGCTGAAGTGCAGGATCCCGAAGACCAGGGCGCTCGCGACTATCCCGAACCTCGGGACCATCAGGCCCCTGAAGAGGACCTCCTCGCAGACGGGGAACACGACCGCGGACCCGAAGAGGTACCAGAGCGGCGCGCCAAGGAACAGCTGGCTCACGTTGGTGTCTATCGCCACCCCCGAGACCTGGCTTATCAGGCCGACTATTATCTCCATGACCAGGATTATCAGGAACACCAGGACCCCGAGCCCCACGTTCCTCAGGGAGAAGCTCCCCTTCCCGAGGCCCAGCTCTCTGGCGTACCCCTTCTTCGGCTGGGCTATGAACCTGAGGTACAGCAGGACAGCGACGACCATCGCCAGCTCGACGCCCGCGCCGGCGTAGTAGTCGGTCTGCCCGGACGATATGTAGAATGCGGGGTACATGAATGCGGAGATGAGGGTGCCTACTACCACCAATATCAGGAAAATCAGCGTAAAAATGAGTGCGCGCTGGACCTTTGTCCAGACGGTTGGCGCGGGCGCCCTCCTGGGGGCCCTCCTAGCTCTCCTCCTCAAGAAGAATCATCTTATTCTTTCGGCTTGGGCTTCTCCTTCTCCTTCCACTCGGTGTAGCCGCACATCCCGCATGCGTACCTATCCTTGTGGTCGCCCATCCTGGACCCGCACTTGGGGCAGAACTTCGAGACGGGCTTGTAAGCCTTGAACTTCTTCTTCGCTGCGGCGGGCTTCTTGTCCTTTGTTGCGTCGGCCATTCAAACACCTATCAAGCTCCCTTCGCGGCCTCGGCGCCTTTGCCCTTCTTGTTCGGCCTCGCCAGTATGTGCTTCTGCGCGGTGGCCTTGGCCTCCTCGGTCGCATACTCGTGGATCAGGACCTGGCTCCTGCCGGACCCGAAGACCTGGTTTATGCTGACTATGACCACGTTCTCGTGCTTGAGGTTGAACTTCCTGGAGGCCTCGTCCTTTATCGCCTCCCTTGACGGGGTGCTCCCCTTGTACGTGACGTCCAGCACCATCTCCTTCCTGTTCAGCAGCTTGTTAGCGGTCTCCTTCTCGAGTTTGATTTCCATTTCAAGTACCTCCTACTATTCTGGTTATGATCCTCCTGCCCATGGCCTCGAGGATCTCGACCTCGTTCCCCGCCTTGAGCGTCTGCTTGAGCTCCGCGGGGATGGCCGCGTCGAATATGTCGTAAGTGTCCATGTCCATGAGCTGCACGGAGTCCCCCGTTATCGAGACCACCTGCGCCCTGCGCTTCTTTATCTCCGGGACGTCTATGTCCCCGTGGCTCGGCGCCAGAAGCGTCTTCTTCGAGTTCTCGAAGACCGCCATCGCCGTTATCCTCATCTTAGCGGACCCGTGCTTGCCGGGCGCGGAAATCTCTATGTCCACCACCTTGCACGGCACGCCGTCGATAAGTATGAAGCTTCCGTTCCTTATCTCCTTTAGGGACTTGTGACTTATGTTACCATCATCTGACATCGGATCACGCAACAGAATAGTTAAGATTAGTAGTATTTAAAGTTTAAAATACCTTTGCGCCCGCGGGAATGCCCGCGGGGCGCGATTAAAGCCAACTGATATAAAGCGGGAGCGACTCATCCCGACTCGTTAAGGGATCGGATGACCGAGGCAGAGAAGAGGGGGCTGATGGAGCCCGAGCTGTACGACGCGCTGCGCAGGCAGGTCGGGGACGCGCTATCCGAGCGCGAGGCGGCCGACCCGCCCGCGAAAAGGGAGCTGCGCAAGTCGCACACGGACAGGGCACTCTCGCTCTTCGGCGCGATAGAGTCCAGCGTCCCGGAGGTTGGGGAGGGGATGTACAGCTACGGCCCCGGGGGATACTGCGAGAACCTGGAGGAGAACGCTGCGATGGGGCTGCTCCTGGGGGCGCTCGGCCGCAGGGACAGGGCGGAGAAGCTGGCCGACGCGATAAACAAGACGATCAAGAAGGGGGGGCACGGGCTGTACCTGACGAGCTGCCGCGGGGGCGACGAGCTCACGTCCACGAACGCCGCGATGGTGGCGATGCTCTGCGCGGTGGGGAGGAGGACCGAGGCGGAGGACCTCTTCCGCACGATAAGCTCCTCGACCCCGAAGGGCGACAACTGGCTGTACGGTTGGAGGTACGGGCAGAGGTACGAGACGGCGGAGGCGAACGCCATGATGTACGTGGCGATGCGCGCGCTCGGGATGGATTACGAGGCTGGGGAGCTCATGGCGTCCCTCCTTGGTGCGATGCGCAAGGGCAAGCACGGCATGTACCTCCGCGGCGTCCTGAGCAAGACAGACGAGACGGAGGAGACGATGGGGAACGCGGCGATGGCGCTCGCCCTCGGCGTGGCGGGGATGGCCGAGGAGGCTGAGCGGCTGCTGGCCGCGATTGAGCGGTCCGTGCCGAAGGGGAAGAGCGGGCTCTACGGGACCAAGCCAGGGTCTACTTTCCAGTTCACCTCGGCGACGGCCGTTGTGTGCCTCGCGCACCTCTCGCTCGCGGGGGCGGACCTTCTCGGGCGGGAGCGGTCGCGCTGAAAGCCAAAGGATTTAAACAGGGGGGCACTAACGTGAATCGGTAGGGATAGATGCTCGAGGCCGAGATGCGGTCGCCGATAAGCTCCGAGCTGCGCGAGGCGCTCGCGAAGCACGTCGACAAGGAAAAGAAAGTGGAGAAGGCACCACCTGACGAGCTGACGCTGAGTTCGCGCATGAAGGCGAGAGAGCTCTTTGGCTATCTGGAGAGGTCCCAGGAGCACGGCATCCCAGTCCACAGGTCCGACAATAAGGGAGGAAAGACGGTGTGCTACATCGACGGCCTGAGCATCAGCGTCGGGATGAGCCACGGCTTCACAGACCACAGGAGCGGGACGAGGAGCGTCATAAGCGTGAGCATATGCAAGTCGGACGGCGAGGCGCTACACGGCAGGGTCTTCAAACACGCGGATGCCAGGCAGGCCTACGGCCACGAGTGGAGCTACTCGCGGGACAACGACGACATATTCACCGAGGAGATGGCGGCCCAGGCGATAGACGCCGCCATGCAGGGGGAGAGGGAGCGCGCCGAGGAGATCCTGGAGACGCTCGACGAGAAGACGGGGAACGACGCACTGCGCTACTGGAGGGGGAATAAGGACATTGCGAGGATGATGGGAGGGGGCAGGCTCCTGTTCAAGAACTCCCTGCACGACGAAAGGACGGACCCCGAGGCGAACCTGATGGTGGTCATCCTGCTCTGCGCCCTCGAGCGCAGGGAGGAGGCGGCCGCCCTCATGCACAAGATAGAGGAAAAGACGCCGAGGGAGAGCGACGGTTCGTGCCGCGGAGACAATTACTGCAGCGCCCTGATGTGCCTGGCGTACCTGTCGCTGGCGGGGGAAGGCGTGCTCAAGGGAGACCCTGCGACGATGGAGGAGACCGCGACGGAGGCCGACGCGGCGCAGCACGTAATGGATCCGGCGCTCTTCGACGCGCTGGTGAGATCGGAGGGCACGGTTCACGTGGGCGGCAAGATACACGAGATGAGGGCGAAAAGGATCATCGGCGCCCTGAAGCGCATGCCGAAGGGAAGCCACGGGCTGTACCCTCGCTCGCGCGAGGACCTGACCGAGTGCACCGCCACGAACATGGCGGTGGCGGCCATGCTCAACGCCGCGAAGGAGGAAACGGAGGGCAAGGGCATAATCTCCTCGATGAGGATAGAGGAGGCGAGCTACCGCCACGGGATGCTCGGGGACACCCCCGAGGGCGAGGCCTCGCGCACCCGCGCCACAGCACTGGGCGCGGTTGCCCTGACCAGCATGGGGAGGCCCAGGTGGGACGCCGACAAGTTCGCCAGGGGGATCAAAAGGAATGTTGCGACGAGCAAGGGCGGGCTCTACTTCAGCAAGGCGGGCGCCAAGGGCTTCCTCGAGAAGAGGGAGTACCTGACCGAGGACAGCGCGGCGGTGGCCATGGCGCTCTGCTCGGCGCAGGATTGGCCCGGCGCGAGGGGCCTCCTTGAGGACATGGGGAAGGCGGTGCCCAGGGGGCCAAATGGCCTGTACCTCCGCGGGACCGCGGACGGGAGGGAATCCGCGGCCGCGAGCGCGATGGTCGTCGTGGCGCTGTGCGGCCTCGGCCGCGAGGACGAGGCGGGGGACCTCATGGACAAGATATGCCGCGCCCTGCCCTCGCTGGAGAGCGGCCTCTACGGCTGCGGCCCGGGCGACACCAGGGAGAGGGTGTATCCGAACGCCGTCATGGCGCTGGCGCACCTGGCTCTCGCGGGCGCGCTGCCTTTCAAGACCCTTGCCGAGCTCACCGCAGAAGCGAAGGCTTCTAAAGCGCGATAAATGAAAGCGAATGAATTTAAAGAGGGAGACCAAACATCGTCTGTGGGGAAACTGATGGCGGAAAAGAACAAAGCCCAGAGTGAAGGCGAGATACGCGAGCTCGCGGCCAAGATGGGGAGCCTGCTCGACCGCGTGCAGAAGGAAACGGCGAGCTTCAGCTACTCCACCGAGGTGCTCAAGGCCGAGAGCGACAGGGACCTGAGCCTCGGGATAAAGGATCTTCTGGTCATCTGCGCCGTGGCGCGCACGAACGTGATAATCACCGGCGCCACGAGGACGGGCAAGACCGCGCTTACGACGGGCGTCCTTTACGCGCTCTTCGGGAGCGACAACGTCGCGTACCTCTCGCTGGACGCGGGATTCGACGAGAACAGGTTCAGGAACATAAACTTCGAGAAGATGAAGGGCTCCACGCTCAAGGACGCCTCCGAGCCGACTAAGGCGGTGACGGGCCCTGCGGTGATATTCGACGAGATGAACAGGGCGCCCGAGCAGGTGACGAACATCCTGCACCCGTGGCTCGCGGGCAACGAGATAGTGTTCAACGGCGGGAAGGGAGTCGTGCCGGGTGTGACGATGCCTCACGGGGGGACATACCAGTTCTGCGTCGCGATAGCGAACGTGGGCAACGACTACTCCGGGACCTTCGCCATGGACCGCGCGGCGATCAACAGGTTCCCCGTCGAGATACCCATAGACCACTTCCCCAGGACGGACAACGACAGGCTCGAGTTCCTGCGCAACACCTCGTTCAGGGAGAGGATATCCTGCGCCGGGAACAGGGAGGCCGTCCTCGAGCTGGCCGAGAGGAAGATGGAGATCAAGCTGGACCCCGCGGCGGAGAACCTGCTGGTGAGGCTGATGAGGCAGGACCAGTGCATAAAAAGCCCGGACGGGGTGAAGAGCGTCATGACGACCTTCAGGCCGGGCGCCACGTGCAGCGGCTGCCACGCCTACGCCAACGACATGAACATGTGCGGCAACGTCTGGGCCCCGGGCGAGGGGACCGTGGCGAAGATAGCCGACCTCGCGAGGGCGTACGCCCTTGTGAGGATAGCCAGGAAGCCCGAGACGGAGCTCCAGGTGATGCCCGGCGACGTGAAGGCTGTGATGCCCATCGCGCTATACGGGAAGCTCTGCATAACGCCGGCGTGGGTGGCGGGCGAACCGTGCAGGGGCAGCTGGATGGAGGCGACGAAGCACGTAACCCGGCAGATTTATTCCGGATGGAGGGAATCCAACGCCGAGCTGCTCGGGCTCGAGGAGGAGGTGCGCAGGGGCGCGACCGCCGAGGAGATAAACAAGCGGATGACGGAGCTCGCCATGGACAGGCCCTCGATGCTCCCGCTGGGGTACGTGAAGAGGGCGTACGACGAGCTGAGGCGCGGCGAGCAGAAGAAGGGGGCGGTCTAGAGGGGGCGCTGCCATGGAGGGAGGCATCGAGGAGTACGCCAGGGACTATCTCCGCAAGAAGGGATGGGACGAGACGTACCTGTTCAAGCTCGGCAGGGAGAGGATGGCCGGGCTCGCCAGCGCGAGGATAAACAGGGACAGCTGGATCATAGAGCTCATCCTGAACGAGGACTTCGAGTCCATGCAGCGCAGCATCGCCGAGAGCGCGGGGATCCGCTTCGCGGATCTCGAGAGGAAGGTCGTGTCGATGCTGCTCGACCACGAGCACGGCCACTGGCGCGCCTGCCCCATGGACATCGGCTTCCTCGAGAGGATTCTCGACGGCGTCAGCGAGGGCCTGGAGGCGGCGGGTTTCGCTAAGGAGGAGATTGAGCAGGCCACCCCTGAGGTCAGCAACATGTTCATGGACGCCGTGGTCAACGGGGGCAAGATGCTAAGGAGGGACGGCGACTCCTTCGCCGAGGGCCTGTTCACTTTCTACACCGACGAGGCATACAAGGCAACCCTTTCGGGCGGGCAGCGGAAGGGCGGCCCGAGCTACATGGACTACTACGCGCTCTTCGTGGACTCGCAGATGAAGATGGCGAAGGGGGAGGAGGCGGGACTGCTCGACTCCCTCGGGAACGCCGGCAGGAGGATCCTGGGCAAACCCGAAAAGATCGCCTCGATGCGCGGCATGGCGCAGGCCTACTGCGCGAACTACCGCAAAAAGATAAATGGCCCGAGCCAGACGCTGCTCGCGAGCCTGATCGGGAAGGAACTGGCGGAGAAGGCGTTCAGGGGAAAGCTGTCCTCGGACGAGGACAGGAGGCGCGCGCTCGAGACGCTGGGGGACAAGAGAAGGTGGAACTCCGCATCCAGGGCGTACGCCAAGGTGATGGGCCCGTTCATAAAGGACAAGGAGAGCCAGCAGGACGCGCGGGAGAGGATACCCAAGAACGAGCTCCTCAGGAGGTTCGTGGAGGGCGGGGGCGGCTCGCCGAAAAAGGAGCGCGCAAATTGCGGCGGGGGCGAAGAATCGGCCTGCGATGCGGGGCGCAAGGAACCGAGCGAGGGCGACAGGGAGTTCAGGGAGGCGGTGATATCCCTCGGCTCGAGGCTCGGCAGCAGGATGTCCTACGTCAACAGGTTCGAGTCGCTCGACGGCGCGTACAGGGACCGCGCCGAGAGGATAGTGGTCGAGTTCACGGGCAGGCAGGCGCCGGAGAGGACGATGCCTCTGTTCAACATGAGGCGCAGGGCGCTGGGGAAGGACGAGCCCATACCGACAAACATCGACTGGAGCAGGACCCTGTTCCCGAAGGACGGAGACCCGAAGCTCTTCGTGAGGGAGCTGCCCTTCAAGATACCCAAGCACGCGAAGGAAGAGGCAGGCCAATACGAGGACCTCCTCCTGCTCATAGACTTCTCGGGGAGCATGACGTGGAACGGCAAGGCGCTGGACGGGTCGAAGTACGACCTCTGCCTCAGGTCGGCCTACGCGACCGTGAAGTTCCTTGAGGATAGCGGGAAGGCCCCGTTCATGCAGTACGCACTTCTGCAGTTCTCTGACAGGACCAACTGGACGGGGTGGAAGGAGTACAAGGACCTGGACGAGCTCAAGGACACGCTCCTCTCCGAGCACGGCGGATCGGCCACCCTGCTCGATCCGGCCGCGGTCGAGAGGGCGGGGGCGGAGAGCAGGGGGAATTTCCTCGCTCTTCTCATAACGGACGGGCAGATCCAAAACGCGCAGGAGGCGCTCGAGGCCTGCACCGAGCTGATCAGGAAGGGCAACGACGTCGCGCTGATAAACATAGTCGGCGCGGGAGAGAGGATGTGCGGCTTCGAGAAGGCGATGGAGTCCGCGGGCGCGATCGTGAAGTGCGTCAACAAGCCGGAGGACCTCGTAGGGATCGTGCTCAACATAGTCCACGACAGGTACGCGCCGTCGATGCCCATCGCGGGCGTGACTCAGAAGGACGCTGAGAGCGGGAGGAGCAGGGTCGTAGTAAGGTAATTCCTCTGCACCGAAGCATGCCCTAGGCTAGGGGGCGGGAACAAAAAAGAAAAAGAATCGGCACGCGGCGAGAGCGCCGCGCACCGCGAATGTCAGTCCTCAGAAGATCTTGCCGAGGTTCTCGACGCGGAGCGCCTCGACTTCCGTCGCGGTCTTCCTCCTCTCGCCGAACTTGGCCTTCACTCCAGTCACGATCGACATGACCCTTATCTGGTCCCTCATCTCAGGGATCAGCTTGGCCCCGAAGATGACGTTCGCGTCTCCCGCGAGCCCGTCAGTAACTCCGGCCCCTATCTGCGTGGCCTCCTCGATCGTCAGGTCCCCTCCTCCGGACACGTGGACCATCGCTCCCTTCGCTCCGTCGTAGTCGACCGTCAGCAGGGGGTGGCTCCTCGTGGCGTTGATCGCCTGCTGGACCCTTCCCGCGCCGCTTCCGGTCCCTATGCTTATGACGGCCGTTCCGGTGTTCGCGACTATCGTCCTCAGGTCCGCGAAGTCCAGGTTTATGAGGCTAGGGAACATTATCGTGTCCGCTATCCCCTTGACCGCGTTGCCCGTGATGTTGTCTGACAGCTCGAACGCCCGCTCCATAGGGAGGTTGGGCACGTAGGAGAGCAGAAGCTGGTTCTCGATGACGATGACGGCGTCGGCCTCCTTCGTGAGCTGCTGGATTCCCCACTCGGCCTTTGCGGACCTGCTCCGCTCCAGCGCGAACGGGTACGTGACCATCCCGATGACGGTCGCTCCCTGCTCCTTGGCTATCTTCGCGGCGATCGGGGCGGAACCTGTCCCGGTCCCTCCTCCCATTCCCGCTGCGACGAATACGAGGTTGTAGCCCTCAAGGACCTTCTCGATGTCAGGCTTGCTGACCTCGGCGCACTTGGCCCCTATCTCGGGGAACCCTCCGGCTCCCAGGCCGTTGGTCAGGTTCTTGCCGATGAGCACCTTCTTGTCCGCCTTGATCATCCTCAGGTGGGCGAGGTCGGTGTTTATCGCTATGGTGGACGCGCTCTTTATGCCGCTCACGCACAGCCTGTTGACCAGGTTGCTTCCCTGGCCACCGCAGCCGACGACCGCCACTCTAGGGGAGAACGCTTCGTAGTCAAATTGGTTCGACACTCGTATCACCAATCAACATCAAAGCGAGTCGAGTCCGCCCATGGACAGCTCCCTGTCCTTGGGGTCGTCGAGCCCTCCTCCGAGGATGCTTGCTCCCTTGACTCCCGTGACTATGGCCACGATCTCGAGCTGGCCCTCGTAGCCAGGCACGATCCTCGCGCCCCACTTCACGTTCGCCTTCGGGTCCATCTGCTCGGTTATGACCTCTCCCGCCTTTATGGCGTCTCCCAGCGTCAAGTCGGATGCTCCGGAGATGTGGATGAGGGCGCCCGTCGCGTTCTCGAACGTGACGTCCAGCAGCTTGTTCTTCAGAACAGCCTCGGCCGCGCTCGTGACCTTGTCGTTGCCCTTCCCGTTGCCCACGGATATGAAGCCCACTCCGCCGTTGCCCATGATCGACCTCACGTCCGCGAAGTCGATGTTTATCAGGCTAGGCTGGGTTATCGTCCAGACCAGTCCTCCTATCGCCTTGGCGAGGACGTCGTCCGCAACCGCGAACGCCTCGTTCATGGGCAGGTTCGGCACCAGCTTCACCAGCCTGTTGTTGTCGACGATTATGACGCTGTCGGAGTACTTCTTGAGCTTCTGGATTCCCTCGGCGGCCTTCACCTTCCTGACCCTCTCCAGGTCGAAAGGAACGGTCACCATCGAGACCACTATCGCTCCCTGCTCCTTGGCTATCTGCGCTATGACAGGAAGGGATCCGGTTCCGGTCCCTCCTCCCATTCCCGCGCACAGGAACACCAGCTGCGCCCCCGAAAGGACTTCCTCGAGGAGGTGCCTGTCGACCTCGGCCGCCTTCGCGCCGACGTCCGGGGTTCCTCCAGCTCCGAGGCCCCTTGTAATCGTCTTGCCGATGAGGATCTTCTTGATCCTGTCGTCAATTATCTTGAAGTGCTGCACGTCCGTGTTCACCGCAACTAGTTCGGTTCCCTTGACGCCAACCTTCAGCAGCCTGTTGATCGTGTTGTTGCCAGCTCCTCCGGCACCCAGAGTCACAATCTTTATCTGCGCGTTTATCTCCTGCCCGTTCTGCCCGCTTCCAACTCCCAAAATGTCGCTCTCGTAGTCAACCATACTTATCTACCTGATCGCCAAATTATGCTAACTCGAATAAATTTAAATATCTATTGTCTTTTTTTGATAACATGGAAGACTTGGAAGCCTCATACCTTTTTTGTTACCGAAATACAGACATTTTATCAGAGTAAAAATAAGAGTAATGGCTGTCAGCGGGGATTTCGACGACATTGCCTCTGCGCGATCGCGCGTCGGGCGCCCCGGAATCCGGCTTTCTGCCTTTGCCCGGCCCTCCCCGCAGCCCTTTCCGCATTTTTTGCGATTTCCGCGTTTCGTTTTTCGCAAATGTCTTTGCAAAACGCCATGGAAAAGAGCGGGACGTAGCCCACTTCGACAGGGTTTGCCTGCTCTGCGGGCGGGACGAATCGGGCTTCGTCACGCCTCCGGACAAGCATCTCGAAAAGCTTCCGCGATCGCGCCCGCGCAGAATAACGCCAATCATTATAAACTGAACCGGACCTAGCTAAATCATGAGGACGTGGCAGCCCCTCGACAGGGGAACGGGGGCAATGGACAGGGCGATCGAGAAGTACCTCGACGCCGGGATGCCCGGCGCGAGGCCCACCAGCGAGGGGGTGACCAAGAACCTGGAGAGGAAGGCGGCGAGCCCAAACGACACAATAAACATCCATTCTGACGCGTTCGCGTACGGCTCCCCAAGGATACGCGGCTCGCGCAACGTGATCACGGGGAACGTGAGCCCGTGCGTGGTCGTCGCGGCGGTCACGCGCGACGGAGGAGAGAGGCTCGGATTCATGGCGCACCTGTGGGCGCACGCGCAGCTAAGGCTCGAGAACGCGGCGGAGGCCATGTCAATGATAGCCGGGATGGGGCCCACCGAGATGATCGTCTTCGGCGGGGAGGACCAGCCGGAGAGCGCCGCGATCGCGGCGGTGATAGAGGGCTTCCTGGAGGTGGAAGACCCGGACACGCGGGTTGTGGGCCGCGACATCCTGAGGGGATTCGCGCACAGGAGCCTGACGATCGGGATAGACACTTCGGCGGAGCGGCCGTTCTTCGTGCCGACCAACTGGCGCCTCGTGGACATAGTCTCGGGGGACGCGTGCGCCTTCGGCTACGAGGGCGCGCACGTCGCGCCGCTCTGCGATTTTCTGGAACTGGCGAGGAGGGAATGACGGCCGAGTCCCTCAGGGCGCGTCCTCGACCTTCGTCTTCCTCTGCTGCTTGAACATCTCCACGACCTCCTTGGTGGTGGTCGCCTCCTCCGCGCTCTTGTCCTTCCTGACCCCGTCGCTGACTATCCTCGGGAAGCGCAGCGCGTAGCCCACCTCGACGCCGCCCTCCTTCTGCCTCCCGGCGGTGTGCGTGGGAGACTTGGTTATCTCGTCCGCCCTGACCTCGACCACGTACTTGGGCTCGACCCAGAAGTCGGGCTCTATGACCGCGACCACCCTCGCGGGCTTCCTCGGGACCCTTATCTTGTCCAGCAGGGTCTTGAACGTCCTCATCTCCTCCTCGGTAAATCCGGTGCCTATCTTCGAGATGGTCTCGAAGACGTCCTCCTTCTCGTTGTAGACCGCGGCGAGCAGCCCGCCGAACCCGAACTCGGTGCGCGAGCCCTTGCCCGCGTAGAATCCGACGATGACAAGGTCCACTGTGTCGGAGAGCTCGCCCTTGTAGCTCCTCTTCATCTTTATCCAGCTGAACTTCCTGGCGCCGGCTATGTACGGCGCGTCGAGGTCCTTCGCGACGACGCCCTCCAGGCCGTCCGCGATCTCCTTGTCGAAGTACTCCTCTATCTCCCTGGGCTTGGTGGTCACTATCCTGTCGGAGAGCCTTATGGTGCCGTCGCCCTCGACTATCTTCTCGAGCATCTCCCTCCTCTCGGAGTAGGGCTTCATCAGGTAGCTCTCGCCGTTCAGGTAGAGCAGGTCGAACGAGAAGAGGTGCAGGGGCAGCGACTGGCTCTTCTCCTCGACGCCGTGCTTCCTCCTGCGCTGGATCGTCTCCTGGAACGCGTGGAACTGGTTCGTGACCTCGTCGTAGGCGATGGCCTCCCCCTCGAGTATCGCCTCCTTGGCGCCCACCTCCCTGAGCGCGGCCGCGACGATCTCGGGGAACATTTCGGTCAGGCGCTCGAGCCTCCTCGAGTATATCTCGACCTTGCCCTTCCTGTGGTCGATGTGCACCTGGGCGCGCAGGCCGTCGTACTTGCTCTCCACCGCGCACTTGCCGTGCATCCTCTCGAGTATCGCCTCTGCGGTCGGCAGCCTCTCCGCGAGCGCGGGCCTTATCGGCTTGAACAGCTCGACCCTGAACTCCTCTATGCCCTTCGTGCCCTCCTTCGCGAGCACCTCGCCGACCATCCCCAGGTCGCTGCAGATGTTGTACGCCGTCTCCAGCTGGTCCTTGAACTTGCGGTCGCCGGTCTCCATCTTGGAGAGCGCCTCGAGCACGGTCGCGTCCCCGACGCCGAGCCTGAGCTGGCCCATCGCGAAGCGCACCACGTACCTCGCCTCCTCCGGCGAGCCCGAGCCTATGAGGTCCGCGAGCATCCTTATCTTCGTGTCCTTGCTCCCGGCCCCCGAGGTCCCGGCTATCTTGAGTAGCATCCCGAAGACCTCGCCGACCTCGTACTTCCTGCTGTGCATCTTGGCCTGCTTCTTCGACTTGACCATCTGCTCGGCGGCCAGGCCGAGGTCGCCGGTCTTGCGGAAGAGCGCCTCTATCCTCGCCTTCTCGTTCCCGGTCGCGAGCGCGATAGCGTCCTCGACGAGCTTCTCCGCGATCCCTATCTGGATGCCCGCGAAGGGCGGCGCGAGGATGCCCTGGGTAAGGTAGATTATGTCCCTTATCTCGTCCTTCCTTGCCTTCTTGAGCATCTCGGTGAGTACGTCTATCATCTCGAGCCGCGAGGAGATCCCCTCAAGCCTCCCGTAGTATCCAGCCACATCCTCGAAGAGCATGGAATCAATGGTCTTCCCCAATCAAAGCTTATATATGATTTCATCGGGCGCGGGGGCGGGGAACGGAATCGGACAAAAACTAGATATACCTGTAAAGGGATATCCAATCGGTGAGAAGGTGAGGAATACCGAAAGGAGTCCCAAGATCAGGCGGCTGGAGGCGGTTCTCGACGAGCTGCGCAGGGATTCCGAGGTAAGGCTGGGGCGCAAGGTCCTGCTGGACAGCTCGGCGGGGAAGGACGGCACGCTCAGGGCGGAGCTGAAGGTCGCCGACATCAGCAGGCAGCGCGCCCACATATACGCGAACTGGGAGAGCGCCGAGTACACGTTCAAAAAGAGCGAGAGGGAGCCCACCGAGGCGGAGAAGGAGCGCGCGAGGATTGCGCTGGATAGGGTGACGGCGGAATTCGCGGACGTCGGGCCGGCGGGGGGCGGGAAAGCGCCGGAGGCCGCGGAATCGCGGTTCGTCGCTACGGGCGGGAGGCATCTGGGGACCTCGCTGCTGACAGGGGAGCAGAGGAAGATGGCCAACGAGATATCCGACTACCTAAGGCACATCAACGGCCCCTCGGACGCCCAGGGCGACTACTACCGCACCTTCGCGAGGCTCGTCTATTCGGAAAGCGAGGACGCGTGGGACGTGCGGATCTGCCCCGCCGCGATAAGGGCGGACTGCGACCCCTCGGTGGACCACGGCTGCGCGGACGGGAAGGCCAGGGGGACCATGTTCGCGAACAGCTGGAACTGGTACGGGTTCGTATCTGAATCCCTCAACAAGCCCGGCATCGGGAAGGTCTACATCGCCTTCGGGAGGCTCCACGAGATATGAGTGAAAGGCTGGCGGGGGTCACAGTTAAATATGCGCGCTTCGGAGGTAGATCGGTAAGGGAATGGCGATGAACTCCGAAAAGACGCTTCTGCCAAGGCACGCCGAGACGCTCGAGCGCCTCAGGCGCGGGATAGCCGAGACCGTGGGGCGCGATGTCTCCGCGAAGGGGGAATCGGTCGAAGGGAGGCTCTGGGCGGACATCATACTGGAGAGCGAGATGCGCGCCAGGGCGCGGTCGGACCGCGGCTTCCCGCCCTTCATCTCCGTGCGCCACTTCGACGCCGTGCAGGTCCCGGGCTACGAGGTCCGCGTGTGCCCGGTGTCGCTGGCCAGGGCGCTGCCGAGGCCGAGTGGGCTGATGGACTACGTCCCCTTCACCGCGGCGAACGGCGAGCTGGAAAGAAGGAAGGAGGGGAAGCTTCGCGAGCTGTGCAAAACCATCGAGAGCGCGCTAGGAGCGGATGGAGAGAGGGTCTCCGTCTCCTTCGGCGACGTCTCGTACAGGTCGGGATGCAGGCAGATCGTGAAGCCGTCGCTGGGAATGAGGCGGCCGGCCTGAGGGTGGGAGGATGGAGAGGAACGCTTCGAGAATCGGCGGCGAGGAGAGGAGGATGGTGGAAGGCACGCTCGAGGGCATCAGGAGGAACCTCGAGCAGAAGCTCAAGGAGGGCAGCCCGCCAGGCACGCTCGTCACGGTGGACGGGATGTCCGACAGGCGCGGCACGCTGACGGCGGAGTTCAGGACCAGCGGGGCGGGGCTCGAGCTGCGCAGCGGGGAGAAGCCGGGGCCCAGGCACGCGATCGCGAGGCTGGAGTACAGCAGCGCGGACTCCAGCTACGCCATGAGGCTCTGCCCGGCGATAATACCTAAGCTCAGGGACGCGGGGATGCACAAGCCGGGCGTGGCGATAAGCGACGAGGAGAGGATGGAGGCGTGGCGCTTCTTCTTCGGGGACATGCTGCTGAAGCCGGGCATCACGCAGATCGAGATAAGCTTCGGCAACCTGCGCGAGATCAGCCACAGGCCCGACGGATGCCAGTGCCACTCAAGGGATTGAGAAATAGGGGCGGGGAGTCGGAGCTGCCGCGCGAACGCCCGGAACGTCCATGACGCCCGGGCGGGGGCGCGGCGCGCTCGCTAGGGGGCAATTATGGGAGCGGAGTTATCCGCCCTTAGGCCGAAGCCTTCTTCCTCTTTATTATCTTGACCTTCGTCGGGGTTATGAGGACCCTAGAGTCGTCGATCTGCGCTATGTCGCCGTTGATCTTCGCCACGTAGGCCTTGAGCGTCGTTATGACGTTGTTCCTCGTCGTCGGCCTCTTGCTCAGCTCCTCGATGCTCAGGAGGATGATGTTCTTCTTGGACAGCTCGTTCTCTATCAGCTTCACATCGTCCTCGCTCGCAATGGACACCGGCTTCACGTACATGTCGGCAGGCTCGTGCATGATGTCAACGTCAGCCATCTCCGCCGAGTTCATGTACTCCTCTATGCTCATCTCCTTCGATCCGGAAACACCGAACGCTTTGCCTAGACTATCAAAAACTCCCATTTGTTCACCTTTATGTCGCCAAGAGTTATATACGGTATTAGCTTTTTAACCTTTTCTCTCGGATTCCGTTTATGCCCATAACCGCGGGGCGGATACGAAGCCGCTACTAATCCCTTTACCAGGGTAAAACCTCAGGTAACCTGCTCCATTATCCTCTTGGCGATCTCCCTGCCGAAGAGCCTCTCGACCTTCGCGGCGGATCCCTCGCTGCGCAGGTCCGAGACCTTGGTGATCCCAGCGTCGAACATCAGCCTCGCCCTGACCCTCCCGACCTGCTCAAGGCGGGTCAGGTCCAGCAGCTCCCTCTTTATCCCGTACTTGGCCCGCATGCGCAGCTCTATGAGCCTCACCGGGCTGACCTTGATGAGCCTGGCGAGCTCGGAGCTTGCGTAGAACATCCAGTCGGAGTTGTTCAGCTTGGCGAACAGGGCGCCAGGGGTGGTGTTGTACTTCTTGACCACGTCGCGCTCCTGGACCTCGCTTATCCAGTCCCTGAGCATCAGCGCGGTGCTGAGGGGCTTGAGCGGGTCGTAGTACGCGTAGCTCCCCTCGGGATGCACCTCGACGTTCTCTATCAGGTTGGCGTAGTGGAAGAAGAGCTCGCTCGCCTCCTCCGTCGCCTTGACGTACGGGCGCATCTCCACCGCGTTGCAGATCATGAACAGGTACGAGACGTCGTCGGTCACCCTCGGCAGGGTCTCTATGAGCCACTTCGCGGAGAGCGGGTCTATGTAGAGCTCGCTCACCCTGCCCCCGAGCCTGGTGGGCTCGTAGGCGCTGCCCGTCCTCTGTATGAACTTCCACGACTCCAGCTCGCGCAGGATGTTCGTGACCAGCGAGGCCATCTCCCGCGAGTCCCCGAACTGGTGCCCGTAGAGCGTCTCGCCCAGGAAGTCGAGCATACCCTCCTTGGTCCTTAGCATCCTCGTGGCTATGAACGCGAGAAGGTGCGTCCTGAGCACGGGGAGCACCCCGAGCTTGGACGTTATCGGCTCGAGCTCGCCGGCGATGTACCTCGCGTAGAGGTCGAGTATCTCGCCCTTGGACTTCGCGATAAGGAGGGCGCGGCCCTCCTTGTCGTACTTGGGCCTGCCGGCCCTGCCGAAGAGCTGCGTGACCTCGTTGACGCTGAGCTTCTCGGAGCCGGTGGCGTCGCTGTACCTGCTGGTGTCGCGGACCAGGACGGTGTGCGCGGGGAGGTTCACCCCGAAGCCCAGCGTGGTCGTGGAGCACAGCACCTTGAGGCGGTTCTCCTTGAACCCGTCCTCGATGAGGCGCCTCTGCTCGTTCATGAGGCCGCCGTGGTGGAACGCCGCGCCCTTCGCCACCACCCTGGCGAGCCGCTCGCACTGCGCGGTCGGCCTGGGAAGCGCGTGCAGGACCTTGTCGCTCAGGAGGGCCAGGTCGGCCTTCTCCTCCTTGGTGAGCATCTCTTCCACCGCCTCGCCTATCCGCTCTGAGCTCGCCTCCGCGTTCCTCTTCGTGCTCAGGAAGACTAGCGCCTGCTTCCTGCGGTGCAGGGTGTCCTGCGCGACCCTTATCTCGGGTATCTGGCTGGTCCCCTTCAGGTCCTCCTCCTCGCCCTGGTAGTAGACCTTCCCGTTGAGCGCGATGCCCTTCTCCAGCGTGACAGGGCGGTAGTTGCTCTCCACGAGGCCTGCGTCGAGCCACTCGGCGATCTCCCTTGCGTTGCCCACGGTCGCGCTGAGCGCGATTATCTGCGCGTCGTTGCAGACCCTGCGCATCTTCGTTATGAGTATCTCGAGCGTCGGACCCCTGCTAGAGTCGTCGAGCATGTGGATCTCGTCGAAGACCACGCAGCCTATCTGGTCGAGCCAGCCGACGCCGTGCCTTATCAGGCTGTCGAGCTTCTCGGTCGAGGCCATGACTATGTCGTAGCCGTCGAGCCAGTGGTCCAGCGAGTCGAGGTCGCCGATGGACATCGCTATCTTCAGGTAGGGATAGTCGCGCTTGAAGTCCTCGTACTTCTCGCTGACCAGCGCGCGCATGGGGGCGACGTACACCGCCTTGCGCATGTCGTGGATGACGCACTTCGCCATCGCCATCTCGGCGATGAACGTCTTCCCGCTGGCGGTGGGCGAGGCCACGACGAGGTTCTTGCCCTCGAGCAGCCCGTTCTTCAGGGAAGATTCCTGGGGAGGGGTGAGCGTGGTCACGCCCCGCATCGCTGCCGATTCGAGGAGTTCCTTGGGCAGCCTGGAGCCGACTTCTGAAAGTTTCATACATCAGTTATTTGGCGAGAACCTCCTTATATACTTTGATGGTCTCGTCGACAATCCTCTTCCAGGTGAAGCCCCGCGCGTAAGCTACGGCTCCCGCGGGGGCGGGCGAGGGCGAGGCCATGAGCCTGATGAGCTCGTCGGCGACCCGGCCCTCCTGGACCCTGATCGCGTGCCTCTTGACCTCCGCGGGGATCTTCGCGTTCCTGAGCACGACCGCGTTGGTCCCGGCGGCGATCGCCTCGAGTATCGGGAGCCCGAGGCCCTCCTCCCTGGAGAGGTGGACGTACGCCACGAGCTTGGGCAGGTACTTCATGACTTCAGCGTCGGACTCGCGGTAGTGCAGCACGACGTTCTCGCTCGACAGGCCCGCGAACCTGGAGATCTCGGCGTTGAGGATCGCCGCGGCGTTGGGGCTCGATGTGAACACGTGCAGCCGCGCGTCGCCGCGCTTGGCGACCTTGCTGAACGCCGAGAGCAGGCCGCGGAGGTTCTTGTGCTTTAGGTGTATCGAGCCCACGTACCCGAAGTCCCTCCTCTCGCCGCGCCACACCCTGCCCTTGAGGAACGCGTCGCCGATCGCGAGGGGTATGATCCGGTATATCTTCCTCGGGTCGTAGAGCCCCTCGGCCCTGAAGTGCTCCCTGAGCTCGTCGAGCGTCTGGGAGCTGTTGCATATTATGGCGGAGCTCTTGATGTAGTTGCCGGTGGTCCACTTCCGGATTATCCACTTCGCGATCCCGAACCTCTCGGCAAGCTTGGGCGCGGACCTGTGCTGGCTCCCTTCCGAGTACTTGGAGAAGACGCGGTTGTCGTGCCACATTATCACCATCCTCGACCTCCCGATGCTGACCTTCGCGACGTCGGGGTACATCAGGTGCACTATGTCCGCGTCCCTGGCCTTGATGACGCGCAGGATCCGAAGCGAGCGCGGCAGGCCCCCCACAGAGATGGTCCTGACCTCGGCCTTCTCCCTCACCCCCTTGTAGATCTCCGAGGAGTACCTGCTTATCCCGTCCCCGGCGCTGAAGTCGAAGTCGTGGCCGACCATTATCACTTTCATTGGCATCCGATAGGAAATGCGGTGTAAGCCTTTTTAATCCGATTGTGCGGCGCGGCTCTTGTAGGCAAGCAATATATTCTTTGTAGAAGCAGGACACTTGTGGGTTGTTCGCCATGTATCTCAAATCGGGACAGACGCTGGCCAGGAGGAAGCTGAGGGACGGGACGGAAGTGATCCTGCGGGCGCCCCGGATGGAGGATCTCGACGATCTCCTGAGGTTCATAAACGCGCTGGTGAAAGAAGACGCCATGATCCTCATGACAAAGCCCATCGCGAGGAGCGAGGAAGCTGCGTGGCTGAGCAACTCCCTCTCGGAGATTGAGACTGGAAAAGCGGTATACGTGGTAGCGGAAGCGGACGGCAGGGTCGTAGCCAACTGCAGCATAAATTTCAAGAAGGGGAAGGAGAGTCACGTCTGCGGCCTGGGAATAGCGATAGACAAAGGGTACAGGGACAGGGGGCTCGGGACCATCATGATGGACGAACTTATCAGGCAAGCCCGAAGGTTTGGCAAGAAGTTGGTCCTTCTTGACGTTTTTGAACCCAACCGCCGCGCCAGGCACGTCTACGAGAAAGCGGGCTTCAAGGTAGTCGGGAGGACGCCCAAGCAAATAAGGTACAAGGGAAGGTACATCGCGGCGGTGCACATGTCAAGGGAGCTCTGATCGGGACGCAACAGATAAAAATCCTCCTTGCGATTCCCTATTGGTGCAAGGAAGGGGAATGCAAAATGTCTTCGACGAGGAACTACGCGGGGATCATAGAGAAGAAGCTCGAGAGGCTCGAGCACGTTAAGCGCGAGAACCACTGGGCCATGGCGAGCACGCCCGACGGGGTGCTCGCGTACCTTCCTGTGGTGTACGTGGACAGGAAGCTCGCGGGCAAGGTCTACGACATCTCCACCGACGCCGGTGCCAAGGCCACTGTGTACGCCGAGCGCGTCGATGCGCTCTGCAGGGACAAGTCGGTCAAGAGGATAAGGCTCGGGAGCGGCGCGTGCGCGACGGAGAACGGGATGTTCCTGCGCAAGACCATGGTGGCGATGCACCCCGAGCTCGCGAAGCTGCTGAGGCTCGACCCGGAGGCCCCCACGGTGCAGTACGTGATCGTCGAGGAGTGGAAGGTCGAGGGGGCTGGGGGGCCGGACGAGATGGAGATAGACTGGATGTAGGCGGCTCAACGCGCGCCTCGGCACAGTCACATATTAAGCGTTTTGTTTTCAATTATAGGATAGTGTTAGGATGAAGATACTTCAGCTTGATGTTGACAACATCACCTTCGAGCTCGTGAAGCCGGAGGCGAGGGTGCACGACGAGGGAGGGGAGAAGCGCGTCTCCACGGACGACGCGATAGCGATCCTCGTGAGCGTGGAGAAGGGGGACGACGCGTCGACCGCCAAGGAGGCGATGAAGGACGTCTCCGCTTTCATGGCGAAGCAGGGGAGGAAGAGGCTGGTCATATACCCATTCGCGCACCTGAGCAGGAACCTCCTCGCCCCCGAGGAGGCGCGGAAGATCCTCAACGACATGCTGGCGGACGCCCCCGAGGGCACCGAGGTCAGGAAGGCGCCGTTCGGCTGGAACAAGAAGCTGAGCCTGGCGGTGAAGGGCCACCCGCTCGCGGAGATGTCCCGCAGCTACGGGAAGGCGCAGGCGGAGGAGCCGAAGGAGAAGCAAAAGCCAAGGCAGGAGCTCAACACCTCGATAGTCAAGAAGAGCGACTGGTCGGGCCTGCCGGACACCGACCACAGGACGATAGGCGAGCAGATGGGGCTGTACAGCTTCCAGGAGGTCTCGCCCGCGATGGTCTACTGGCATCCCAACGGGTACGTGATATACAAGGAGCTCGTGAAGTTCATGCGCGAGAAGGAGGACGACTACGGCTACGAGGAGATAAGCACGCCGGCGGTCGCGAACCTGGCGCTCTGGCAGGTCAGCGGGCACCTCGCCCACTACAAGGACGACATGTTCGCCTTCGACTCGGACTTCGGCAGCATAGGCCTGAAGCCGATGAACTGCCCGTCGACCATACTCATATTCAAGTCGAAGAAGTGGAGCTACAGGGAGCTGCCCTTCAGGACCGCCATCTTCGACAAGATCTACAGGAGGGAGCTCAGCGGAGTCGTCACGGGGCTTTTCCGCGTCAAGGAGCTCACGCAGGACGACGGCCACATATTCCTGCGCGAGGACCAGGTGGAGGCCGAGATAACCTCGGCGCTCAGGATGATAAGGGAGGTCTACGCGACCCTCGGGCTCAAGTTCACCGCCAAGCTCTCCACCATGCCCGACGACCACGCGGGCGAGAAGGAGCAGTGGGACATCGCGACCGCCGCGCTCAAGCGCGCGCTGGACGTCAACAAGATGCAGTACGACGTCAAGGAGAAGGAGGGCGCGTTCTACGGCCCGAAGATAGACTTCGACGTCTTCGATTCGCAGGGCAGGGTCTGGCAGTGCGCGACCATACAGCTCGACTACCAGATGCCTGCCAGGTTCGGGCTCGAGTACGCGGGCGAGGACGGCAAGCAGCACATGCCGGTGCTCGTCCACAGGGCGATACTCGGCTCGCTCGAGCGCTTCATCGGCGTCCTGGTGGAGCACTACCAGGGCAGGTTCCCGACTTGGCTCGCGCCGACCCAGGTGAAGATAATATCAATATCCGAGCAGACCTCCGCATACGCGGAGAAGGTCTACGCCGAGCTGAGGGCCAACCGGATCAGGGTCGGCCTCGACACCGGAGACCGCTCGATGGGCTACAAGCTCAGGGAGGCGATCGGCGAGAAGGTCCCCTACCTCATAATACTCGGCCAGAAGGAGGAGGAGGGGAAGACCGTGACCGTGAGGAGCAGGAGCGGCGCTCAGAAGCAGGGCGTCGCGCTCGAGTCCTTCATAAAGGACGTCAAGGGGGAGATCGCGAGCAGGGAGTACAAGACGCACTTCTGATGCGGCGGTTCACTTCCTGAGGGCCGCGGCGGCGCGGTCCCTGAGCTCCCTGTCGTTGCCCTGGCGCGAATAGGCCTCGACTATCCCCGCGGGAGTGTACGGGTTCTCCGCTACGGCGATCCTGAGCTCATGGTTGTGGTACACCGCGATGTACGACGAGTCCAGGCGCGAGAGGTATTCGAGCACCTCCGGGTCGTTGGTGCGGTTCGCGATCCCCTTGAGCACGCTGGCGCGGAGCCTGCGGCAGGAGATCTCCGTCATCAGCTTCTCGATCGACCCGACCCCGAGCTCGGGCGTCTCGTACTCGGTCGAGGCGGGAGGGTTCGTCAGGAAAGAGACTCCGTCCGCGCAGAGGTCTGCGCGCCTCAGCTCCCTCTCCAGTGCGGACCAAGTCTTCGGGCCGACGTTGCGCCTCAGAGCCATGAGTTCGCCCGAACTCAGCTCCTCGCAGGGCACGCGGGCGATGTCCTTGAGCCATTCGACCGCCGTCTCGAACGTCCGGCCGGTCCACGTTTTCTCCGCCTCCATCTCCTTACCTCGCTATGCCCTTCAGGTGCGCCATCTCCCTGGAATCGGATGGCGCCCTCAGCAGGGACACGCCGTTCTCGGCTATCGCGAACACCTGCCTCCTCTCCCCGAGCAGGCCCTCCGCCACGCCCCTCCTTATCTCCTCCTCGAGGTGACCAGGGGTCGCGGCCTTGGCCAGGGGATATACGACGAGGTCCTCCCTGCCGTGCGGCATCCCGTGCGAGGTCCTGCCGGTCCGCGGATCGACCCTGTCGGGATCCTTGTTGATTATCTTTATGTTGGGCGAGCCGCCGAACTGCCTCGCCAGGAGCTCCTCGTTCATCCTGCGCTGGACGTCGAAAACGGTGTTGGGCCCCTGCGCCCCCGCCCCTATGGAGCCCAGGACGGATTCCACGACTCCGTGTATCTCAGAAACCTCCGCTTCGAGCAGCGGGCTGCGCTTCACCACCCGCTCCACCAGCTCGAAGTACGCCGCCGCGGTCTCCTCCACGGTCAGCCCCTGCTGCGACGCGTACAGCGAGGCGTGATGCGCGACCGCGAGGGACTCCTTCCTTCCCCTCACCTCGATCACGATGTCGTTGGGCAGGTACGGCTTCCTGTCGGACTGCTTCCGAGTGTCTATGAAATACGAGAGCCATTCAACGCCCCCAGATCCCGAGAGCTCCCTTGCGACCTCGCGCATGTCCTGGAAATCAAATGATGCCCTGAAGTCGGCGCCGACGGTCTTGGTCCCGCTCACTGACGAGTTGAGCCATTCGGCCACTCCGGAGAACTGGACTCCGTTCGTGACTACCGCGTTTATGTCTTTAACAACAACGAGAAGAAGAATTCTTTATCTGCGCCTCTACGGAAGTAGGCAGGGCGCCGTCACGGCCAAGCAGTTCGATTGTCGTGTAAGTCCTTGTTGCAGACATCAGATTACCTTGCATCTCTATTGCGCGGCTCATTATTTATGTGTTACTTCGGGTTCGTTCCTTCCCGAGGCAGGCCCAGTTCGCCGGGCCGCGCCAGGAACCCGAAGCGCTCCGGGTCCGCGACGAACGCGTCGTATATGCTCGGGAAGCCGTCGAGAAAGCCAGTGTCGGGGAGACTGGGCTCGGATATCGAGAGCCTCCTGTAGTTCCTGTTGAGGACCATCTTCCCGTCCGCCATCGCGTAGACCGCGCCGCCCCTCTTCTGCCCTATCGGCCCGTAGTCCGACTTGAACTCCGAGTTCACGAGGTTCGCGGTGACCAGCGTCCCCCTTCCCGTGTTCACCATTATGTGGCCGTAGTTCGGGGGCACGATTATCCTGTCCCCGGCCTTGGCGGAGACGAGCAGCAGCTCCAGCCCGTCCTCGGGGAGCCTCTTCTGCAGCAGGAACAGCGCCTCGCCAAGGAAGACCTCGTAGAGCTCGGGATAGGACAGTCCGGGCTCGGCCTCGGGATGGTAGTGGCCAAGGGTCTTGTTGAACTCGCCCCCGTACGCCATGCTCGGGATGACGGTTATGTCGTGGCGGACCTTCTCCTTCCTGAATGCCTCTTTCACCTTTGCGACGCCCGCGTCGCGGTACATGAAGTAGATTTGCCTGGAGCCCGCCTCCCCGGAGGCAGCAAGGGGGTCGAGGAGCACGTCCTTCATCTCGGCTAGCGTCCTCGCGGTGAAGTCCATTATCTCCCCGTCCTCGAGGAGCTGGGTTCCGTCCATCGAAAAGCTCGTTCCGCGCACGCGAAGGGTTTCCGGCATGTTACCTATCGAATTTCTGCAGATTGTTAAATAAAGTTTTTGTGTCGTGCTTAGGTAACCTTCTAATACCCTGGCGTCCCATGAGTATTGTAACGTTTATTGACGTTTGGTGACACTATGGCCAAGAAAACCCCCGAGAAGAGGAAGTACACTACGATAACGATACCCACCCTGCTCTTCAACAAGCTGCAGGGCAAGATAGAGGACACAAGCTTCTCGTCTGTCTCCGACTACGTGACTTACATACTGAGGGAGACCATAACGGAGATGGAGCTCGGGAAGAAGGGGAAGAAGGACTCGCACGGGGTCGTCGAGAAGCTCAGGGCGCTGGGCTACACCAAGTGATCCCCGTCGCGGCGGGGCGCATGCCCCGCTTCACGACCTGAACTTCCTTATCCTTACCTTGTCGTTCTCGCGCACCTTCTTCATGTCGATGCCCTTTATGTGCGAGATGTTCGCTGGTATCCCGAAGCTCTCCGACCTGACGACCTTGCTGTAGAGCCTGCCCATCGCCTCCTCGTCCCCGTTGAGCGCGGCGAATATGAACTCCCGCACATTCACGAGCGAGGAGTAGTCGTTGGACTTCACCTCCTTGAATCCCTTCGGGAGCATCGCTGCGAATGGGACCCTGACGGACTCGTCGTAGAGCATTATCCCGTGGCCGACGTACCCGCGTTCCTCGCCGAGGGACTGCCCGTGGTCGGAGATGAAGAGTATCATCTGGTCGTCCCCGAACTTGTCTATGAGGTGCCTGACGGTGTCGTACGCGTACCTGTAGCCCCTTATCGACGCCTTCATGTAGAGCCTCTTCCACAGCCTGAGCAGCTTGGGATCCACGCCCTTCTTCATGAATGAGGTTGACCAGCTCATGTCCCTCGCCGGGTTCCCGACGTAAGGGTCGTGGGGCTCCATGAAGTTCGCCAGGAAGAAGAAAGGCTTCTTCAGCCTCATCTTCTTGATGGTGCGCACCATGCTCCTGCCGCCCTTCTCTATCGGCCAGCCGTCGACCAGGTTCGCCTTCATCTTCTTCATCGCGGCTATGGGGGTCAGGCACAGGCCCGTCGCGAGCGCCTCAAAGAACAGCCCGGGATCCTCGCTGAGGACCGCCAGGGATATCTTCAGGACGTTCGTCCCGTACCTGCTCCTGTACTTCGCCATCCTGGGCTTGATCTTCTCTGAGACCTCGACTATGCTGCCGTAGACGTCGGAGAAGTAGGTCTCCTCTATGAAGCGGTCGAACTCGTCGAAGCCGTAGACCGGGGTCAGGTAGGGGTTGGATGTCACGGCGTAGGTCGTGTAGCCCATCTGCTTGAGCTCGGTTATCATGGTCGTGGACTTGAGCGCTATCTCGTCTATGTCGAGGCACTTGACCGTGCGCGTCTCGTGCGCCCCGTGCTCGGCGGGGTACTGCCCGGTGAACAGCGACGCGTGCGAGGGCAGGGTCCAGGTCGCCGGCGCCACGCACTTGTCCATGTAGACGAAGTTGCCGAGCTTCGAGAGGTTCAGGTCATCCCGCTTGTTCAGCTTCTTGAACGTGTCAAGCCTCAGCGTGTCCAGGACTATTATCGATATGTTGAACTTCTTCATGCGAACCTACCTTTCCAACGCAGACGCCCGCGCAAGCGGAGCTTCACGAGTATTTCACAGCAAGGCTTTAAAACCAAAGCGCATCGTCAGGAAAGCCGCAAAAAAGCGCGGTCCCCTGAACAAAAAAACAGAAAATGACGGGGCCCGCGGCGCAGCCGCGGATCCCGCCCGAATCTCGGATCCGCCCTCAGTTGTAGCCAAGGGCCCTGAGCTTCTTCATGATCCTTTCCCTTGCGACTCCCCTGCCCGCCCTCTCGTGCATCTGCGGGCTGGCGTTCGGGGTCGTGTCCAAGGTGGATCCCAGGGACGTGTATCCCCTGTCGTACAGCGGGTGGTAGGGCAGCTTGTTCTTCTTCAGGTAGGTCTTGACGTCCTCCCTGCTCCAGAAGAGAAGGGGATGCACCCTCATGTGGTCCTTCCTCGGGGAGAATATGCTCTCCTTGGCCCTCTCCTCGTGCTCGACGCCCCTTATTCCGCCGAGGAACGCGTCCATGTGCAGGGTCCGAACGCCCCTCATCATCGGCTCTATCTTGTGGTGCTTGTTGAAGGCCAGCGTGAACTCGGGGGTCCCGAACCCGTACTTCTTCTTGTACTCCTCCGCCTTGTCGGTGGGGGCCCTGACGGTAGTCAGGCTCTCGAAGTTCCACTCCTTCCTGAGCTTCTCCACGAAGTCGAAGGTCTCCGGGAACTCGTACCTCGTGTCGACGAAGAGGATCGGGATGTCGTGCTTTATCTTGAGCACGATGTGCGCCATGACCTCGCTGTCGGCGCCTCCGCTGAAGCCCATCCCCATGTTCGGGTACTTCTTGGCGGCCTGCCTGATTATCTCCTCGGACTTCTTTATCTTCTGGGCGAGGGTCAATTTCAGCAGCTTCCTAACTTCCGGCCTCATGAGGTCTATGCACCTCTGGGTCCTGTCCGAACCGAACTCGTCCTCCGTGGGCTTCGCGGCTTTCTTGGCGTCCATTTTCATTTCACCACGTAATATAATGTAATAACATGTTATAACGTGCAGATATATAAGCCTTCCTGCGAAGCCCGATGAGCGGCCCGAAGCGACATTTAAAATTAGTGCTCTCCGATATAGAGACGACTGCCGCGGTCTTGCCGCGGCCGCGGTGAGCTGGGTGCGTTTCGGCCTATCAGATGCCTCAAGGGCGCAGGTCCTGGTCATTCTCATAGCGCTGCTGTGCCTCGCCCTGCTGCTGATTTTCTACGCAGGGCCGCTGGTGCTTTTCGACGACTCGCTCTACCTGGGGCTCGTCAAGACCTTCCTCGCGGGGACGTACGGCCCGAACCTGAACGCACCCTTCAGCCTCGAGTTCCTGACGATAGCCGCACTCGCGCTCTCGCTCAAGCTTCTCGGGTACAACCTTGTCGCGCTCGCAGCGCCCGGGGCACTGGAGTACGTTGGAACGGCCATACTGATCTTCCTCACGGGGAGAAAGCTTTTTGGCGACGCGTTCGGTCTTGTCGCGGCCGTCCTCGCGGCGACAACGCCATTCTTCGTAGGCTTCGCCACGAGGGTCCTGCCCGACATGGGGCTCGCTTTCTTCTGCTCGCTCGCGATATACCTCATCGCGGTCGGCAGGAACAGGCCGCTCTACTATCTGGCAGGGGGATTCGTCGGGGGCCTCGCGCCTCTCGTGAAGACCGAGGGGCTGGCCTTCGCGATGGCGCTCTTCCTCGCCCTCGCGGCGACGCTCCTCGCCTTCGGGGCGGTGAAGATCGGCAGGCACAAATCCGAGCACGGCCGGAGGAAGGGCGCGATCGGTCGGCTGTCCGGGGGATTTCATGTAGGGGCCCTGCCGGAGCTCCTCGCGGTCGTGGGCCTGCTGATCGGGCTGTGCTTGTTCTTCGCCTTCTTCTACTACTACATGGGAGACCCGTTCTTCTCGATAAAGAACTATGGGAAGATAGCCGCGGTCACCACCTACCCCAACTTCACGCAGGAGCTGGGCAGAATGGGCACCATATACTTCCCATACACTTATGCGTCGCGCTTCCAGGCGGAATTCTCAGATTCCGGGACCCTCCTGTGGAACAACCAGCCGATCTATCCTACGGGGCTCCTGTTCGACCTCTCCGTCCTGGGGATCATAGCCGCGCTGATCTTCAGGGCAGGTTTCACAGAAGCGAGGGGCAGGTCGCTCTGCCTGATCGCGCTGCTGCTCCTCTTCGGGATGCTCTACATAAACCTCGGCAGCGAATCGATCACGTCTTACCAGCCAATCCAGCTCAGCCCGAGGATACTTCTGTTCCTGATGGCCCCCGCTTCGATAATGGCGACGTATTTCATATTCGCGGCGCGCGACTGGCTGAATGGGAAACGCAGGCACATGGGCACCCTCGTGGCGGCGGCGCTAGTGCTCCTGGTGCTGGCGCTCAATATGCCACTCTATTCCTTCTTCTACAACACGAACATGGTCATAAGGAACGTGTCGCTAGACTACAGCTCGGTGGCGCAGCAGATAACGACCTACGCCGCGAACAACCAGCAGTACGGGAACGTTACCCTGTACTTGGGCATGAGGAACGGCATACAGCGCGGGGTTCTCGACGTGCTCCTGCAGTACAAGATAAACGGAATCCTGCTGCAGAACGTGACTCTTGCGTGCAAGGCACCGGTCAGGAACAACACCCTGCTCGTCATCTCTGGCTCGGATCCCAACGCGTACGCAGAGGACACATCGCTCGCGGTCTCGGACTGCAACGCAAGCCTCGTGAGCGATTACAGGGGCTATCTCGACACGTCCCTCTACAGGATAAGCGCAAAATGACCCTGCAGAAGTCTACGCCAGGACGGAAAGCGCGTTCCCCATTATTGACTGGTACGCCTCGCACGACGTCCAGTGCGCGGGGTCCTCGCCCCTCCTTATCTGCTCCCTGAGCGAGTTGACCTGCTCGCCGTGCCAGACCATCCCGAGGTCGTAGTCGATCTCGCGGACGTTGGCGATCCTCTTGTTCCACATTATCGAGGGGTACAAGTTGCCCGAGCTGTCCATGAACAGGGACGCGTCCAGGCTCCTGCACTTCATGGGGGCCTTGCCGGACTTCACGAACTCTATGAGTCCCTTGACGAACACGTACTCTATGCGCGACATGACCGACCCCTTCCTCATGTTGCTGAACGCGTAGGACAGCTCGTCCAGGGCGACCTTCCTGTCGGCGAGTATGCTCTCCCCGGAGTTCTTGTAGTAGTTGTCCGAGAGCTGCGCCAGGTTCACGTGGAAATCGTTGTGGGTCACCCCCGGGACGTCTCGCTTGACTCCCTCGTAGGTCTCCCTGAGGTGGCCCTGGTTGAGCTTGCTGATGGTGTACCCGAAGACGGCGGAGAAGTTCGGGTGCTTCTCGTGGAGCTCGGACAGCCTCTTGTAGAGGGCTATCGCCCTGTCGTAGTTGCCCGGCACGCCCCTGACCATGTCGTGGAACTCCCTGTTCCCGTCGAGGCTAACCGTTATCACTATCTTCGGGATCCCCATCCCTATCATCTCCTCGATCTGCGAGACCTCCTTCTCGAGGCTGCACAGGGAGTTGGTGGGTATGGTCAGCAGGTACAGCCCGGGCAGGTTATCCTTGAACGCCCGAACTATCTCGACCACGTCGGCCCGCAGGAAGGGCTCTCCCCCAGTGAGGGCGATCCACCTGAACGACCGGTTCTTCTGGGCGAACTTGCGCACCTCGTCGAGCGTCAGCTCGTCAGAGGGCTTCTGCTTCCAGATGCTGCACGTCTTGCACCTGGAGTTGCACCTGTAGGTTATCGCGTAGTTCAGCTTGTAAGGCCTGGGCAGGGCGGTGAAATTGGATTCAAGTGCGGTGAGCCCAAGCCCGAGAAATTCCTTTGCGGTCACGAATTATCACTGCGTTTTGCAAAACCGCGGCTTTCGGGCCCCGGTTCCTGGTTTTCTATTGGGTGCGCCTGATATTTATTATTTGCACCGGGTCACTTCTCCGCGGAGGATGCCGAATTAGAGGGAATGTAGTAGAGTTCCGCCTCGGATGAGGACGCGGAGCCCGCTATGTAATTGGGGTACGCGCTGGCCACGTTCGGGTCGTACGCCAGCCGCCAAGACGGGCAGTACGGGGCGGGGTTTGGGGTGAAGGGTATGCCGAAGACCTGCTCGTTCTTGGGCATTACCACGTAAGCCCCCACCGGCAGGTCGCTGCAGTTGCGCACCTGGTCGTAGACGTTGAAGCGGCTCGAGTTCGCGAACTGCATGTATATCTCGGTTATCGAGAACCCGTTGGGATAGTAGACGAGGGTCGAGCTCGGCAGCTTGCTGAGGTAGCCGGCTATCGCGACCTGCTCGTAGCGCTGGTAGAGGTTGACGTTGTGCCAGTAGCCGATCACGCTCAGGGAGTTGTACGCCACGGACAGCAGGACCAGCGCGCAGAGCGCCGCTGCCGCGTACCTGAGCACTCCCTTGCTGTCACGGAGGATGCTGGCCACGGCGATGGAGACCATGAGCGCCAGCGGCGGCGCTATCAGGGTGAGGTACCTGTCGAGCCTGTGCTGGAGGACGTAGGAGAACGGGAAGAGCGAGACGTGGAACGGGTCGAACTCCAGCAGCAGGAAGCCCGCGACCGTCCAGAACAGGGGGAAGTATGCGCCGCGCTCGCGCCTTATGATCAAGTACGCCGCGACCGGAACCAGCAAATAGAACATGATGCCCGCTGTGGTGTTGTCGTTGGAGAGCGCGGAAATGACCGGGGCGGCGCTGCCCGACTTCGCCGCCTGGATTAGCGCCCCCGAGAAGTTGTAAGGGAACATGACGCCCAGGTAGAAGCCCAGGTACGGGTTCGCAGGGGAGAAGGTGCTGTTGGACTGCGGCTGGTAAAAGTTGAACGTCGAGGTGAAGGTTATGAAGGGGCTCTTGGCGTTGAAGTAGTTGAACGTGCAGGTAACGATCAGCGCGAGGGCTATGCCGACCGCGAGGTATGCGAGGGTCCTGTCGAGCTTCACCTTGCCCCTCAGGACCTGCACGGCCAGGTAGATGAAGGCCACAGCGAACGCTATGAGCCCCTCGGGCATGACCAGCACAGCGGCCACCAGGGAGATTCCCGCGACGAGGTACCATCGCTTCGAAGACCTGCGCTCTCCGTAGAGTATCCCGAGCATCCCGAGAGACGCGAAGAACATCATAGGCACGTTGTCGCTCATGGTCGTCGCGATGACGGCCGCTATGGGCGAGAGGCCCACGAGCAGCGCGGCCAGCAGGCCGGCGTAATCGTTGCAGAGCTCCTTGCCGATGAGGAAGGTCGCCGCCATGGTTCCTATCAGCGCGACGACGTCCCACATCTCGCAGGAGACGGAGTTGACCCCGAGGAGCCCGTAGAAGAGGGCGATTGGGTAGATCTGCATTATCCTTATGGAAAGTATGTCGCCCGCTGCCTGCGAGAACTGCCCGGCCGTGACGCGGTGGGCGAAGAAAGAGTATGCGACGTCATCGCCCATGTAGGACGGCCCGCCTGAGAATATTATGGCCAGGGCGAAGGTTGAGACGAGAAGGACCGCGAGCAGCAGCGTTGCGACGGTTATGCGCCGCTTCCCGGCGCCGCTGTGTTCATGGTGCTCATGGTGAGGCTGCGCGGGACCCTGCTGGCCGTGGTAGTGCTCCTGGTGGTGCTGCAGGCTGTGGCGTTCGGCTTGCCCCTCCTCGCTTGCTTCGGTGGTCTGCATGAATCGGCACTCCATACTACTTCTTGTTTCGTTTTTAATAGCCTTGCCGTGCGGCCGCGCTCTGCACCCCGCCGCTCCGAATCTCCAGCAGGCCAAGCTCCTCGAAGAAGAACTTCTCTGACCCGGCCTTCCTGCATGCGAGCCCCTCGTCGGATATCGCCTTCAGCACGACTCCGACGTCGTAGGCCGTCGAAGTTATGACGAACGCCTTCCCTCCCTTGCTCAGATGGTCGTTGAGGCCTTCGATTATCCTGAGGGTTATCTCGTACCCGTGCTCGCCTCCGCACGAGTGGAGCTCGCGGCACTCTCCTCCCCTGCACTCGCATGGCAGGTATGGCGGGTTGGCGAAGATGAGGTCGAATTTCTCGTCCCCGACGGCCCCGTAGAGGTCCGAGACCTCCGCCCTGCAGTTCTTGAGGCCCCTCCTCGCCATCTCGTCCCTTATTTGGGACACCGCGCGGGGGTTTATGTCGACCATCAGGACGGAATCGGCGCTCCGCGCGGCGGAGAGCCCTATTATCCCGCTCCCCGAGCAGAGGTCGAGGACCTTGCCCCTGGCGCCTTCCGCCGCCCGGAGCAGGAGGAATGAGTCCTCCGCGGGCTCGTACACCTCCGATTCGATGCCGGATTCCGGCGCCCCGTCTGGTTTTCCCGCTCGTCCTTCCATGGGTTCGCTGACCCCTTATATTATACTATGAATAGAGGTCGCATGAATAATAACGCTTGCGGGGCCGGCGCTAGACGAACACCATGCTCGCGTATGCGACGACGGAGGAGTAGTCCTTGGTCACGTCCCCGGAGTTCGCGTACTTGAGCAGGCGCCCTTCCTTCGCCCCGTGCGCCTTCGCGAACCTGGCCGCGACGGTTATCGGGCCGTAGCCGCACGCGGTGTCGCCGCTCTCCGTGAGCAGGCTGTTGAACTTGTTCGCGTCCAGCCTCGCTATCGCGCCTATGGCCGGGAGGTCCTTCCCCTTGGCGACGGAGGCGGGCTCGTAGTGGTCGAAATCGGAGCTCGCGATGACGGCCGCGTTGCGGCCCTTGGCGGCGGATAGCAGCGCCTCCACCAGGAGCTCGCTCGACTCCTGCGACTGGTCTCCCATGCATATGAATGCGCACGGGACGCTCCCGAGCGCGGACTGGATGAAGGGCAGCTGGACCTCCACTGAGTGCTCCTCCTCGTGCGCGGACTCGTCCTCGTAGATGCGTTCGGAGAACCCGATTATCCTCCTGGACAGCTCAGCGTCGTTCCTTACCACGCCTAGCGGGGTCTCCCAGTCCTGCAGCGATACGGATATCGGCTCGCCCCTCCCCGTGTGGTTCGGACCTATGACTATCAGCGAGTCGAACTTCTTCGCCCTGTTGGCCTCGGCGAGCGCCCTGAACGAGTACGCCGCGACCTGGCCGGAGTAGACGTAGCCCGCGTGCGGCGCGACGAAGGAGACGGCGCCGCCCACCCTGCCCCCTACCTCTGCCTTCTCCATGAACCGCGATATGAGCCTGCCGAGCGCCTTTGGATCAGCCGGGTAGAAGACGTCGGCAACGGCCGGCTTTCTCGTCATGTCGAAACACTTTTATGCGTTCAAACCCAAGGAACGCACATGAAGGACTATGTGAGCGACGTATTAAAAAAGCTATCGAAGAGGTACGGGGACAGGCTCCACACCCAGCTGGCCCACGGGGACACGACCGAGCTCTTCGTCGCCGCGCTCCTCTCGCCGCAGTGCACCGACAGGCAGGTGAACGAGACGACAAAAAGCCTCTTCGCGAGGTACAGGTCGTTCCGGGACTACGCGAACGCCGACCTTCCGGGGCTCAGGCGCAGCCTGAGGGGCATAAACTTCTACAGGACCAAGGCCAGGCACCTGAGGTCGGCCTCCAGGGAGATCGTTGAGAGGTTCGGAGGGAAGGTGCCCAGGACCATCAAGGAGCTCACCGAGCTCGACGGCGTGGGGAGGAAGATAGCCAACGTAGTGCTCAGCGAGGGATACGGCATAGACGAGGGCATAGCGGTCGACACGCACGTCGCGGTGACCTCGCGCAGGCTCGGGCTCACCAGGAACAGGGACCCCTACAAGATCGAGACGGACCTCACGCGGAGAGTCCCGAGGAAGGACTGGGGGAAGGTCAACGGGCTCTTCATAGAGCTCGGGCGCGACACCTGCAGGGCGCGAAGGAAGTACTGCGAGAGGTGCGTCCTCAAGGGCATCTGCCCCTCGAGCACCGCCCGAAAGGGGCGCTGAGCGGCCCGCGCATGCGGGATTATCTGCAATCGTCGAAGGGCACGAAATGATATAAAAAATAAATGCGCTAATCATATGGTTGAAATGGAGATTTCCAGGATAGTCGGTGGGAAGAGGGTGGACATCTGCAGGCTCCCGAAGGGCGACGAGCCCGGATTCGCGTACTCCCCCATCTACAAGCCAGGGGAGGCGGTCGCCCAGCGCATCCGCGAGGCGAAGGAAGTGCTGATAAGGGAAAGGGTCGGGGAGCTCGGGCTCGACCTGAACGAGAAGCAGATCCATTCCTGGTCCTTGGCGTACGAGCAGACCGTGGTCGTGATCGGCGGGTCAGGGAAGGCCGCAGGGGAGGGCCATGGGAAGAGGCAGAAGGGCGCCGAGGCGTCGGACAGGCCCGACCGGCTCGAGGTGTGGGGATACGAGCTTCTCAGGCGCCTGGACGGAGGCGACACGAAAGCCTCGACGCTGCCGGTATCTGAGGAGGCCGACAGGAAGGGCGTCGTCGACAGGCTGCGGAAATTGTGGCCTAACGCGGAAGCCCTGCCGGAGTCCTGCGCGCACGGCAGCGCGGAGGCTGAGGAGCGCATCGCGGGGCTCCTACGCGAGGGAAAACTGGCCGTGGTCTTCAGATGACGCGGGCCTCCCGCAAAGGTATTTAAGCGCTAGCGTAGTATTATTTCCGCTATTTGTGCGGGATAAAATGGCCAGCGGAATGGAATCGATAAGCAAAGTAGAGGAGGCGGAGAGCTACGCCAAGGAGCTGACGGAAAAGGCGGACCAGAAGAGCAGGAAGATGCTCGACGACGCCAGTTCGAAGGCAAGGGAGATACTGGAGAGCGCCTCCAAGAAGACAGGGGAGCAGAGGACCGCACGAATCAACGCCGCCATAAAGAAGCTCGAGGCCGAGAACAAGAAGGCCGCGGCGGCGGCGCAGAGGGAGGCGGCGAAGATGAGGGGCAGGAAGGTCAAGAAGGAGGTCCTCGCAAGGCTCGCCGGCAACCTGGCCGATCTAATCCTGGGTGAATGATTTTGCTTCGCACGGAGGAGATGCAAAAGATTAGGATAATCGCACTCAAGAACTGCAAGTACGACGTGATAAAGGAGCTCCACAAGAGGGGAGTCATAGACATAAGGAGGAGCTCGATCGCCGCGCAGGACGACGCGGCCCTGGAGGTCCCCGAGATCTCCGAGCTGCTCGTGAGGTACAGGTCCGCCGAGGCCATACTCCGCAGGCACCTCGACAAGAGGATGAGGACAGCGGTGGAGAAGCACCTCGACGACAGGGAGATAGGCGAGCACGCCACCTCCCACAGGCAGCTCTACGGGGACCTGCTCATAGCGAAGGCCCGCGAGCTCGAGGTAGTCGACGACGTGTTCTCCCTCGAGGAGAGGAGGAACGCGATAGAGAACGAGCTCGGCGCGGTCAGGGAGGCCAAGCGCCTGGCCGGCCGATTCACCGGGACGGGGATAGACTTCTCGAAGCTGAAGAGCGACATGCTCGAGTTCAGGGCGTTCTCGGTCGCGAAGGCCGCCGCGCCGAAGGTCGAGGAGGCTCTCGGGAAGCTGGAAAGGAACTGCGAGGTCATACGCAAGAATTCCAAGGACGAGCAGCTGATTTTCATAGCCTGCAGGAAGGGCGGCGCGGCCGCGCTCGAGAGGTTCACTGGGGTCGGCGGGGTCAGCGAGATCGACATGGACAACGCGTACCTGGGCGGCACCGCGGAGGACACGCTCGCGAAGCTGGATAAGATGGAAGGCAAGCTCGCCAAGGAGAAGGCTGAGATCGCGGAGAGGCTCGCCGACGACGCGGAGGAGGGCTACCTGGAGATCGCGAGCATGATAGAAATGCTGTCCGTCGAGGCGGAGAGGGCGGGGGTCAGCGCCAACTTCAAGAGGACCGAGTCCACGTTCATAATAGAGGGCTGGATAGTCAAGGGCAACCTGGGCGTCCTGCGCGAGAGCCTGAACAAGGTCGCGAGGGGCAGGTTCGTCATGGACGAGCTCGCCACTGAGGAGATGGCGCCCACGCTCGTGAGGAGGCCGGGCTTCCTCAAGCCTTTCGACTTCCTGGTCAGCTTCGTGAACCTCCCGAGGAGCGACGAGATAGACCCGACCTGGATATTCATACTCACCTTCCCGATATTCTACGGGCTCATGGTCTCGGACGTCGGCTACGGTGTGATGTCCCTGATACTCGCCACGATCGTCACGAAGATAACCAACCCCGACGACCTCGTGTGCAACACCGCGAAGATATGGCAGATGTGCTCGATCTTCATCATACTCTTCGGCTTCCTGTCGAACCAGTATTTCGGGCTGCCGATGAACCAGTACTTCACGAGCTTCCAGGGCTTTGACTGGCTCAAGAACCTGACGACGATACTCGCCGCGGTCATAGTCATGGGCATCGCCCAGATAAGCCTCGGGCTGGGCTTCGGCTTCGTCAACCAGTACAGGAAGGGCCACATGAAGATGGCTGTAAGCAAGATAACGTCGATGGTGTTCCTGGTGCTCGGGACCGTGGCGGTCGCGGGCATGTTCTTCGGCGTGGTCGACTCCGGAACCGCGATGGCGTCCGCCGCTGTGGCGGTCGTGGCTGCGCTCCTTACGGTCGTGCTGAGCGGGACGGAGGCCGCGGAGATGACGAGCCTAATATCGCACCCGCTGAGCTACGCGCGACTCATGGGCTTCGGGCTGGCTAGCGTCATGACGGCGATGCTGATAGACAAGGTCTTCACGCCCAACCTGGGCAGCGGAATACTGACGTTCAGCCTGACCCTGGTAATCTTTATATTACTGCATTTCATGAATATGATATTAGGCATCTTCGAGGGCTCGGTGCAGGCCGTTAGGCTCAATTTCGTCGAGTTCTTCTCGAAATTCTACGAGGGCGGGGGGACGAAGTTCAGCCCGTTCTTCTACAGGAGACGGTACAGCAAGGAAGGATACGTTGACGCTTATACTAACGAGGAATGATTTGTATGGTAGCACTAGGAACTGATGCGGCGATTGCGGCGGTCGGAGCGGGATTGGCTATACTCGGAGGAGCCATTGGAACTGGAATGGCGCAGTCCGCGATAGGAAGCTCGGGAATGGGGCTCGTGGCCGAGAAGCCGGAGGAGTTCGGAAGGGCGCTGCTTTTCCTGGTGCTCCCGGAGACCATACTCATCTTCGCGTTCGTCATCGCGATACTGATAATGCTGGGATTCGGCATCGGGATCTGAGGTCGGAGCCATGCCATTGGACGCACTGCAGAAGGAGATACTGGACGACGCCCAGAAGAGGGCCGAGGCGGTAGAGGCGAAGGCCAAGAAGGAGGCCGACGCGATCGTCAAGGAGGCCAGGGCCAAGGCCGACGAAGCCGACAAGGCCTTCGAGCGCGAGCTCGCGGACGAGATGGCCAGGATAGGCCTCGAGTACAAGTCCCTCAGGGAGATGCAGGAGAGGAACCTCCTGGTCTCCGCGAAGGAGAAGCTCCTCGACGACCTGGTCGAGAAGGTCAGGGAGTCAGTCATCAAGCGCGCGAGGGAGAGGGGCTACAAGAAGCTCTTCGACGCCGCGATCTCCGAGGCGGAGAAGATCTCGCCGATGAAGGACCTCACGATCGTCATGGACAAGGACGACGCGAAGTACGCCAGGAGCTTCACGGGCAAGGTGAAGTACGGGGCCGTCGACGGTCTCGTGATCTACGCCGGCAACGGCAGGATCAAGATCGACGCCACGCTCGGCACACTCTTCGACAGGAACAGGGAAGCGATAAAGGAGGCGATAAGGAGGAGCGTCTTCGGCGAGAGAAAGAAGGCCACCGCGAGGAAGCCTGCCAGGGCCTCGAAGCCTAAGAGGAAGGCCGCCAGATCCTCGAAGAGGAAGCCGGCCAAAAAAGCCGCTAGGAAGGCCGCGAAGCCTAAGAGGAAGCGCAAGTGATGGAGAATGGCAGGATTCCGCGACGCCATCAAGTACGGCTACTCGAACACCAGAGTCAAGGCGATGGAGTCCAAGCTCGTGGCTAGGGAGACGATAGAGCGCATGCTGGCCGCCAAGGAGATGGAGAGCATCGGCGCCATGCTCCTGCAGACCAGCTACAAGGGCTACGTCGAGGAGTTCGGCGGCACCAAGTCCATGGACAAGCTCATAGACTTCGCCCTGAGCAGGAGCCTGGGCAGGGAGACCAACAAGCTGGTCGACGTCGCGCCCGCCGCGAGGAAGGACATGGTGCGCAACATAGTCGGCGTATGGGACATAAGCAACACGAAGTTCATGCTCGGCGCGATGGCGACGGGGAAGGGCTTCGAGGACATATCCCGCTACCTGATAGACACCAAGTACGTCACCGCCGCGAGGGTCAGGGAGGCGATGGCGACGGGGAGCGTCGAGTCGGCGCTGGGCAAGCTCGCGGCGGCGACCCCGTACAAGCAGGAGATGAAGGCGGCGCTGAACGCCTACAGGAAGTCCAAGGACATGATGGAGGTCGACAGCGCGATAGACGTCGCGTACTACGCCAAGCTCGGCGCCACGATAGAGAGGCTTAGGAAGATAAACAGGGAGTCGGCGCAGCTAATAGCCAGGAGGATAGACCTCAAGAACGTGCTCACCCTCCTCAACGCAAAGAGGCACGGCATCGAGTTCTCTGCGGTTAAGGGCTACCTGGTGCGCAACGGGAGCGTCGGGCTGGGCACCCTCTCCAAGGCGTTCGACAGCTCGAAGAGCGTGGACGCGCTCGCTGGCGCGGTCACCGCGTTCGACCTCAAGCCGGCGATCGCGGAGTACAACGCGACGAGGGGCAAGTCGCTCATGGTGTTCGAGATAGCCATGATGAACGAGCTGTTCCGCGACGCGCTCAAGACGGTCAGGCACAGCGTGCTGAACTTCGGGACGATAATAGCGTTCCTCTACCTCAAGGAGATAGAGGTCTCGACTCTCAGGATAATCATAAAGGGGAAGAGCTACGGGCTCTCCGACGACGAGATAAGGAAGATGATCGCATGGTTCAAATGATCCAACAGACCAAGAAGATGGTCGTGGTAGGCGACCAGCTGCTCTCCCTGGGGCTCAAGCTCTCCGGGGTTAAGGAGACCTATCCCCTGAGCAGGGGGGAGGACCCCGAGCGGCTCCTGTCGGAGCTTTTCGAACGCAAGGACGTGGGAATCATAATAGCGAGCGAGGGCACGCTCTCCACCATAAGGGACAGGAGGCTGCTCGCCAGGATAGAGAACTCGCTCGACCCGGTGGTCATAGCCATCCCCGGATACGGGGAGGAGGAGACGCACGCGGACACGCTCAGGAGACTCATACTCAGGGCCGTCGGCATCGACCTGATGGCCGCCGACAAGAAGAAGAAGTGATGATAATGGGAACAATAGAGAGAATCGCCGGACCGCTCGTAGTCGCAAGGGACATGCTCGGAAGCAGCATGTACGACGTCGTGAAGGTCGGATCCGCAAAGCTCATAGGGGAGATCATAAGGCTCGAGAAGGACAAGGCCGTCATACAGGTTTACGAGGACACGGGAGGGGTAAGGCCGGGCGAGGAGGTCGTCTCCACGGGCAAGCCGCTCTCTGTGGAGCTCGGCCCGGGCCTGCTCTCCAAGATATTCGACGGCGTGCAGAGGCCGCTCGACGTCATCAAGGTGAAGAGCGGGGACTTCATCGCGAGGGGAATCTCGATGAACGCCATCGACAGGAAGAAGAAGTGGCGCTTCCACGCGGAGGGCGACGTCAAGAAGGGCACCAAGGTCAGGGAGGGCCAGGTCATCGGCCACGTGCAGGAGACGGAGCTGATAAAGCACAGGATAATGGTGCCCTACGGGATATCCGGCACGATCGAGCACATAAAGGAGGGCAGCTTCACGGTGGACGAGACGGTCGCCACCGTCAGGACGCCCAAGGGGATCGTCCCGATAACGATGCTCCAGACAAGGTCGGTCAGGACGGGCGGAAAGTTCGCCGACAAGATAGCCGCGAACATGCCGCTGGTCACGGGCGTCAGGGTGATTGACGCGCTCTTCCCGGTCGCCAAGGGAGGGGTCGCGGGAGTCCCAGGGCCCTTCGGCAGCGGGAAGACCGTCACGCTCCACTCCATAGCCAAGTACGCCGACGCGGACATAGTGGTCTACGTCGGGTGCGGCGAGAGGGGCAACGAGATGACTGACGTGCTGGTCGAGTTCCCCGAGCTCAAGGACCCCAAGTCGGGCAGGCCGCTCATGGAGAGGACCATACTGATAGCCAACACGAGCAACATGCCGGTCGCGGCGAGGGAGGCGAGCGTCTACACGAGCATAACCATGGCCGAGTACTTCAGGGACATGGGCTACGACGTCGCGCTCATGGCGGACTCCACGTCCAGGTGGGCCGAGGCCATGAGGGAGATCTCCGCGAGGCTCGAGGAGATGCCTGGCGAGGAGGGATACCCCGCCTACCTGCCCAAGAGGCTCGCCGAGTTCTACGAGAGGGCCGGCAGGATAAAGACGCTCGGAGGGGCGCTGGGATCCATAACGGTCGTAGGGGCCATATCTCCGCCGGGAGGGGACCTCTCGGAGCCGGTGTCGCAGGGCACGCTCAGGGTCATAAAGACGTTCTGGGCGCTCGACGCGTCGCTCGCGGGATCCAAGCACTTCCCTTCGATAAACTGGCTGAGCAGCTACTCCCTGTACGTCAACGCGCTCGAGAAGTGGTACGGGGAGAACGTCAGCCCCGACTTCATGAGGCTAAGGAAGCAGGCGATGACGCTGCTGCAGAAGGAGGCCGACCTCAAGGACATAGTACAGCTGGTCGGGGCCGACGCGCTCCCTGACAGCGAGAGGGTAGTGCTGGAGATAGGCAGGATGCTCAGGGAGAGCTTCCTGAGGCAGAACGCCTACGAGGACGTCGACGCCTACACCAGCCTCAAGAAGCAGGACCTCATGCTGAAGTCGATACTCCACTTCGGGGACAGGGCCGCGGAGGCCACGGAGAAGGGCGTCAGCGCGGACAAGATAGTGAAGATCCCCGTCAGGGCCAAGCTGGCTAGGCTAAAGGAGGTGAAGGAGGGCTCGATAGAGAGCGAGGCCAAGACGGTCCTCGCCGAGACGGACGCCGAATTCGCCAAGCTGATCAAGGAGGAGGCCACGGCGGAGGAGGAAGAGAAGAAGGTGAGCGAATGAGATTCGATGTTGAGTACAAGACGATTGACAGGGTCGCCGGACCGCTGGTGGTTGTCGGCAGCGTGAGGAACGCGGCCTACAACGAGATAGTCAGGATAACGCTGGCGAACGGCGAGAGCAAGCTAGGCCAGGTCCTGGAGAGCTCGGACGGCTACGCGGTCGTCCAGGTCTTCGGCCCGACGAGCGGCATAAACGTCGACACGACCTCCGTGTCCTTCCTGGGCGAGACCTTCCAGACGCACGTGAGCGACGACATGCTCGGGAGGATCTTCAACGGGCAGGGCAGGCCCAAGGACGGCGGCGCGGAGATACTCAGCGGCGACAAGAAGGACATCAACGGCGAGCCGATCAACCCGGTGGCGAGGCAGATGCCCAGCGACTTCATCGAGACGGGGGTGTCCACGATAGACTGCATGATGACCCTGGTCAGGGGCCAGAAGCTCCCGATATTCTCGGGCGCGGGGCTCCCGCACAACCAGCTCGCCGCGCAGATAGCGAGGCAGGCGAAGGTCAGGAACATGAGCGAGAAGTTCGCCGTGGTCTTCGCGGGAATAGGGGTCACCTACGACGACGCGTCCTACTTCATAGAGAACTTCAGGAAGACGGGATCGCTCGAGAGGACGGTGGCGTTCATCAACCTCGCCGACGACCCGAGCATAGAGAGGATCCTGACCCCGAGGCTGGCTCTCACCACCGCGGAGTTCCTAGCGTACGAGAGGGGCATGCACGTGCTCACGATACTCACGGACATGACGAACTACTGCGAGTCCCTGAGGGAGCTCGCGAGCGCCAGGGAGGAGGTGCCCGGAAGGAGGGGCTACCCCGGATACATGTACACGGACCTCGCGGGGATCTACGAGAGGGCGGGGGTCATACGCGGGAAAAGCGGCAGCATCACCCAGCTCGAGATACTAACGATGCCCGGCGACGACGTCACCCACCCGATACCCGACCTCACGGGCTACATCACAGAGGGCCAGATATACCTGGACAGGGGCCTGGGCAACAAGGGCCTGTACCCTCCGGTCAACCCGATAGGGTCGCTCTCGAGGCTCATGGGCAACGGCATAGGCGCCGGGAAGACGAGGGAGGACCACAGGGGGGTCGCCGATCAGCTGGCCGGGGCCTACTCCAGGGCGCAGGAGGCGAGGAACCTCAGCGCGATCATCGGCGCGGAGGCGCTGAGCGAGAGCGACAAGCTCTACCTCGGGTTCGGCAACGAGTTCGAGAAGAAGTTCATAAACCAGGGCGAGTTCGAGGACAGGAACATAGAGAAGACGCTCCAGATAGGATGGGAGCTGCTCGCGGGCCTGCCCGAGGACGACCTCACGAGGATAAAGAAGGAGTACATAGACAAGTACATGAAGAAGGGAAAGAGTGAGAAGTGATGGCCGCCAGGATAAACCCGACAAGGATGAACCTGATCAACCTCAAGAAGAGCGCCAAGCTCGCGGGCAAGGGGTTCGGCCTCCTCAAGAAGAAGAGGGAGGCCCTGGTCATGGAGTTCTTCAAGATACTGCAGAAGTCAGAGGCGGACAGGTCGAGGCTGCAGGAGATACTCGGCGCCGCCTACAAGACGACCGCGATAGCTTCCACCTTCGCGGGAGACTTCGGGCTCGAGCAGGCGGCGGCTCAGATGGGTGACACCAGCAGCGTGAGCCTCGGGATAAGGAACGTCATGGGCGTGCGCATACCGATCATAGAGTCCCAGTTCGCCCCCCAGGGCCAGAGCGCGGCGCTCCAGACCAGCATCGCGGTAAGCGACGTCGAGGAGTCGTTCGGCGAGGTCAAGAAGATGGTCGTCGAGATCGCCAAGAGGGAGCAGAGCCTCAGGAGGCTCGTCATCGAGATAGACAAGGTCAAAAGGAGGGTCAACGCCCTCGAGAACATAGTCATCCCGAACATGAAGAGGCAGGCCGCGAGCATATCCTTCACGCTCAACGAGATGGACAGGGACACCTTCTCCTCGCTCAAGCACGTCAAGAAGAGGCTCGCCAAGGCGCAGAGGTAGCGCGGCGCGCCTAGCGGACTGCTCCGTCCTTGCAACTAATCCTACGGATAAAAAAACATGGGCAAGCAAGTATGGCTTTGCTCTTTCAGGAGCCTGGGACCGAGCCTGCCCCCGTCGGATACCATGATGAACTCGGGTATCCGACGCTGCCCACGCTGTAGTACGTTCCGCTCGGCGTTATGCACGTGAAGTAGTCGCTGCCGGTTGGGAAGCAGCTGAGCCCGTTCGCGGCACCGGGGGGCGCGCCCGCATTGGCGGCTGCCCAGTACGTCTCCGGATAGTTCGGCCCGCTGGCGTAGTACGTGCCAGTGGGAGTGACGCATGTTATGTAGCCCGCGTAGTAGAAGCAGCTGAGGCCCTCGCCCTGCTCTGTTCCTGGAGGATCCTCGATGCTGCTTCCCCAGACGCCCATCGACGACCACGTCGAGGTAGGGTAGTCTGCGCCGGTGGCGTAGTACGTGCCCGCAGGGGTCACGCAGTCATAGTAGCCGCTGGCCGCGGCGAAGCAGCTTATCGGATCGTTGTCGTAGAGGTAGTTGAGAGGTTCGTTGCCGTTGGAGTACCACGTCGAGGTCGGGTAGTCATCGCCCGAGGCATAGTAGGTGCCGTACGAGGTGACGCACGTCGAGTAGCCCCCTCCAGAGGCGAAGCAGCTTATCGGGACCTCGTCGTAGAGGTAGTTGAGCGGTTCGTTGCCGTTGGAGTACCATGGAGAGGTCGGGTATCCTCCGCCGGTGGCGTAGTAAGTACCCTCAGAAGTCACGCAGGAGGAGTCTCCGTCGCCCGAGCTGTAGCAGCTCATTGGGGTGTCCGTGTAGAGGTAAGGTAGCATGTACGAATTGTAATGCCACGTAGAGCTCGGGTAGTAGGCGCCCGAGCTGTAATACGTGCCGTCGGGGGTCACGCACGTGGAGTAGCTGCCGTCGTTGTAGCACGAGCCCGAATAGAAAGTGAGCTGGCCTCCCCCGCCCCCGCCGCCAGTTATGGTCGTGGTTATCGAAGTGCTCACGCACGTCGTGGAGTTAGCCGACGCGCCCCTTATCGCAATGCCCTGTGGGCTGGAGCCCACAGGGTACGTGCCGATGACGGAGCCGCAGGCGGACAGCTGCGTGACCTCGTTCTGGTTCTCGTCGGTGACCCACACGTGGCCCTCCGAGTCTATCGCCAGCTCGAATGGGTTGACCCCGCTTATCGTATGCGACCCGAGGAACGACCCGGCGTCGGAGAGCTCGACCACGTCCCCCTCGTGGAACTGGGTCATCCATATGTCGTTGTTCTGATCCACACCGATGCCGATGGGGTTGTAGTCGAAGGCCGGGCCTATGTTGTAGTAGCCGAGCAGGCTCCCGTAGCTCGATACTTTCGAGACGTTGCCTCCGTTCACGTCCGCGACCCACGCGTTGCCGGCGCTGTCCACGGCCACCGCCACGGGGTTCGCGCCCGCGACCGTCGAGGCGAGCACGCCGCCTGAATTGGACATCAAGAGGACCTGCCCGTTGTAGGGGATTGTGCCCACCACAGGGTCGTAGTTCACGATCCACATGTTCCCGCCCGAGGCGGCGGTCACTCCGACCGTCTGCGCCTGACCTGCGCCGCCGCTGTAGCCCGCGTTGGTCACGTATGAGCCCAATACCGTCCCGGTGCTTGAGACCTTGATCACATGGTCCACTCCGTCCCCGACCCATATGTTGCCGGAGGGGTCGAACGCCAGGTTCTTCGATCCGGCGAAAGAACCGGTTGAGTAAGAGCCTATGCCGTAGTAATTGGCGATCAGGTTGCCCGAGCTGGTGAGCTCGGTGAGGACGTTGGCGTCTATGTAGCCGACCCACACGTCGCCGCTTGAGTCTATCGCGACGCTTGTCGGGTTCGAGAGGACGTTGTAAGTGCCGACCAGGTAGCCGTTGCCGTCGAGCTCGGTGATCGCGGCGCTGCCCGTGTCGGCCACGTATATGTAAGGAGCGACATAGACTATGGTCGAGGTGGTGCTGGTCGAGGTGGTGCTGGTCGTGGTCATGCAGTTCGCGGTCGCGGTCACGTACCTTACGACGACCGTTCCCGAGCCGCCGTTGCCTCCCGCGCCCTGGTATGAGCCCTCGTTGGGGTAGTACGCGGCGCCTCCGCCTCCGTCACCGGTGCCCGACGCGCCGGATCCTCCGGCGTTGTATCCCGCGATCCCCCCGGTGCCTCCCGCGGTGCAGGTGCATTCCGGCTGGCCGCTTCCGCACACCTCGCAGGTGTAGTTGGTGCCGCCCTTGCAGTCCCATCCGGGATCATCGATGAAAGCGTATCCCGCTCCGCCGCCGTCCCCGAAGTACTTCTCGTTTCCGTAGGAAATGGCAGGTATGTTGGAAGGCACCCCTGAACCGGAGTCTCCCTCCCATCCGTTCCACTGGCAGATGTTTCCGGATCCCGTCGAGCCCGCGCCTCCGCCGCCGCCCGCGTTGCCGGCGCCGTTTCCGCCGCCCGCGTGGCCGTAGCCCGTGCCGCCGCCCGAATTGCCCTGGATGCCGGCACCTCCGGGCGCGTACTCGCCGCCTCCGCCTCCCGAGCCGCCTATCAGGCCGGGCTGGCCGGGCACGGTGTAGGGCGCTCCGCCGCCTCCGCCGAGTGCGGTTATGTTTCCGAAAATCGAATTCCCTCCGTTACCGCCGTATTGGTTGACCGTCGCGCTCCCTCCTATTCCTCCCGCCCCGACGACCACGTTGAACACGGACCAGTAGGGGAAGGAGCGGCCGTACTGCATGACCACTCCGCCTCCGCCGCCTCCGCCCGTCCAGTCGCCGTACGAGCCTCCGCCGCCTCCGCCTCCGACCACGAGGACGTCGAGCGAGTTGACTCCGCCAGGCGCTGGCCAGACATAGGATCCCGGAGAGCTGCTGTATGTGAAAGTGTCAAGAGTGTAGCCGCCGTAGGTCGTCACGTTGCACGTCACGCCTCCTCCCGAAGGGCAGGCGCATATCTGCGCGGCGGGGATTGTCGTGGAAGGCGTGGTGGTGACTGAGGTGGTGATGCAGTTCTGCGATGTGGAAAGGTACCTGACCAGCACGACGCCCGAGGCGCCGTTGCCTCCGACCATCTCGTACCCGGCTCCCGCGCCGCCGCCTCCGCCCATGCTCGCCACGGCGTTGTTCCCGTTGCAGTTGCCAGAGGTGCATCCGTAGCCCCCGCCGTAATATCCGCCGAGCACGTACGCGGTCAGGCTGCTGTAGCCCGCGTTGCCCCCTCCGCCGCCGCCGAGCGGCTTGAAGTCTATAGAGTCAAGGAACGGAATTGTCGGGGCCTGCTGCCCTGTGCCCGAGCCCGAGCCTGCGCCGCCCCTCCCGTTGGAGCCTCCGCTTGCGTTGCAGAGGTTGCAGGATCCGCCGCCTCCCGAGCCGCCGTTGCCCGCGGTGGAAGCCGGCGCTGTCGCGCCGCCGCCGCCGTTCTCGACTATGTTGCTGCCGAAACTGCTTGCGGTCCCGTTCGAGCCGCTGTAGCCGTAAGTGCCCTGGCCACCGAGCCCCCCGGTGCCCACCTTGACTGAGATAGTGTTGCCAGGGACTACGTTGTACCCGAAGTAAGTGCCGGAATACCCTCCGCCGCCGCCGTAGCCGTTTCCGCCGCCGCCCCCGCCTCCGAGGACGTAGACGTCGATGATGTTGCCCCTGATCCCGCTAGGCACGGTCCAGGTCGCGGTCCCGACGCTGTTGAAGGTGACGAACGTGTAGTTGCTGTATTGGCATAGGTTCGAGATGGTGGTGGTCGACGTGGAGGTCGTGGTGTATGTCGTCGATGACGGGATGGATGAAGTGGTGGTCGACGTGCCGCCGCCGGATATCGTGGTGGACGTTGGCAGGCCGAGGGTCAGCACCGTCGCGGTGACCGTGCCCACCTTGGACACAAGCGTGCGGGTCCCGGTGGTGGTCTGCTCGGTGTATCTCACCCAGAGGTTCCCGGCGAAGGTCGTGCCTATCATGCCGTATACGGAGAGGGGGCAGCTGAAGGAGACGTTGGTCTTGTATCCCGGCGTGAAGGCCAGGTTCGTGTTCGAGGAGAATGTCGGGTTGATGGAGGCGGTGGAGCAGTTCAGGCCCGTCACCGTTATCGGCGTCGTCGCGTCGCCCATCTTCACGACGAGGGTCCCGTTGCCCAGGAGCGTCGGGGTCTGGCAGAGGTACGGAGCGACAGCGATGCAAGTGTTCGGCACCGTGGGGGAGAATACGTTCAGCTCGATCATCGCCACCACGACGATCGTGACGACGAGTATCGCCCAGCCGTAGGTCATTAGGAATTCCATGGCGGACTGCGCCCTGTGCCTCTGGCGTGAATCGGAACCTACCATGAATTCTCAATCCTTTACTCTTATTCTAACAGCAACTAATTTAAAGGTTACTCGAATGCGCGGTCAGTTGTCCGTGCCGGTGTTTATCACGGTGACCGAACCCTGGTATCCTTCATACTCCGGGTTCGTGACGAACGCCTCCTGCCCGTTGGGAGTTATTGCTATCCCCTGCGCTGTTTCGACCCCTGTGAGCGCGATCGTGTCCACTGTGGTGTAGTTCGAGGTGCTTATCACCGAGACTGTGCTGCCGCCTCCCCCTCCCTCGTTGACTACGTAGATGTATTTCCCGTCTGGCGTCATGGCTATGCCCTCTGTCTGGATTCCGAGCGTGGCGGAGGTATCGGCGTACGAAGAGGTGATCGTGTTGAAATCCTGCAGGAGCAAGGTGTATCCGTCTTCGACATATGCCTGCGAACCGTCAGGGGAGAGGATAATCCCGGTGGTGCCGATTCCCGCATCCTTCGTCCATTTTGTCACGCTCTGGCTGGTCGTGTTGATGACCTCGATGGAGCTGTTGCCGCCGTCTATCGCGTAGACCAGCCCGCCCCGCGGGGAGGTCGCGATGCCAAGAGGGTAATGGATCGGGCCCGAAATCGCCGGGAAGATGGGATCGGGCAACAAGGTCCTGGCAAGAGGGGTTATGGCGGAGGAGTTGTTGATGGGTCCGTCGAGCATGGCGATGTCGCTGGCTACGGAATTCGAGGCGACGTTTACCACGTCGATCTTCCCTTTGGAGTTTCCGTTTGTGCAGGATACGTAGGCGTGCGTTCCGTCCTGCGAGAAAGCCGCGAACATCGGGTCGGAGGTGTCCAGAACGACGAGGCTCACTGCGCTTCCGGCCGCCGTGTTTATCACTGAGACAGTGCCGTCTCCCCAGTTCATGGCGTACGCGAGGGCCCCGTTCGGCGAAATCGTTATGCCGCGGGGGTAGTCTCCGACAGGTATTATCCTCACCAGGTTCAGCGTCACTGAGTTATAGACGTCTACCGAGTTGTTCCAGCTATCGGTTATGTAGACCTGCGAGGCGGGGGAGATCGCCACCCAGTACGGCGATGAGTCGGAGTACGTCGTGGGAAGGATCAGGGTGTTGACGATGTACGGCTGCACGGGCAGTATTGTTGTCGTCGTGCTGGTGGAGGAGGTCGTGGAAGAGGTGGATGAAGTGGATGAGATCGATGAGGTCGATGATGAAGAGACTGATGAGGTCGATGACAAAGATGAGATGGAAGAAACGGACGTGGAGGTGGTCCCGTTGACGGAGACCGATGCGGTGACCACCGCGACCTGCTGCGTCAGGACGTTGCTAGCGCTGAAGGGCGTCGTGTACTGTATCCAGATCTTTCCCGAGAAGGGCACTCCCGTTGCGTTGTACTGCGAGAGGGGGCAGGTGAAGTTGACGTTCGCTATGCCTCCAGAGGTAAGCACGATATTCGACTGTGGGGCGATGAAATGGGTCGGTATGGTCGAGCCGCTGGTGCAGTTCAGGCCGGTCAGGGTCATGGTCGTCCCGAGCTGGCCTATCGTCACGGACAGGGTGCCGGTGGTGCCGAGGATAGGGTTCTGGCACTCGAAGGGAGTCGAGGACAGGCAGGTGTTGGGCAGCGAGGGCGCGAACACGCCGAACTGGAACAGGCCGGCGAGCACCACCGCAATTATGAGTATCGCCCAGCCGTAGGTTATCAGGAATTCCATCGCCGACTGGGCGGCGGATTTCCTGTGTAAAGCATTGCCCGTCATTTACTCACGATAAGGTTGGACACCAATGAATTTAAACCTTGTTGTGCTTCGCGGGGGGGGCGAGCCCGCGTGAAAGCGGCTTCAGCTGTATCCGTTTGTCTTGAAGACGTTGATATCGGTATAGTAGATCTCCTGCGCCGCGTACCCGTAAGTCCCGCTCGGCGAAATCGCCAGTCCGGTGGAGAGGCATGTGCTTTCCCCGGGGACGATGACGAATGATGTGAGTATCGCGTTCACTGTGGGGCTGACCACCTCCACGCTGCAGTTCTCCGTGGCCACATACACGTACTTGCCGCTCTTCGAGACCGCCATCGAAATGGGATTGTTACCTATGTATATGGTGTTCGTCACCGACTCGGTGGACGTGTTTATCACCGTGAGCCCGGACGGGCCGAGCGCGAAGCCGTAGGCGCCGTTCGGTGACTCCGCGATGCCGTGCTCCGCTAAGCCCCCCCCTACGCCAAGCACGTTCACTATCGCGTTCGACGCCATGTTCAATATGGCGACGGACTCGTTGGGGCTGTCTCCCACGTATGCGTATGAGCCGGTGGTGGGGGTCGCGATTAGGTCATCGTAGTAATTGAGCGGCACCGATAACACCTCGGCGTTAGTCTGGGTGCTGATTACGTCAAGGCCGCCGGCAGAGCCGAGCCCGTAAGGCACGTATGCGAACGCCCCGCTCGGGGACACCGCCACATCGTAAGGGACCTTCACAGGTATTGTTGTGGTGATAGTCGCAGGGAAGGTAGGGTCCGGCCAGGTGACCTCGAAAGGCCTGAGCAGCGAGAAAGGCCATGACGCATCGTCGGAGCCATTGGAAGCGTACGTCACATTCCCAGGGGACTGCGGGCCGTCCGTCGCGCCGGCCAGGGTGGCGATTCCAATGCGCGTGTTCGTGGACGTGCTTATGATCTGCAGGCCGCTCGAGGTCGGGACGTAGACGTGGGATCCGTCGGGCGAGGCAGCCATGCACGGGCAGGAAGGGGAATATGAGCCTATGGAGATGGTGGTGCTGAGCGAGTTCGAGATGGTGTTCACGACGTAAACGTCCGCATAGTTCGAGTCGCTCACGTAAGCGTAGTTGGTGTTGGGGGCGAAGACCACCTGGAAAGGCCAGCCAGTCAATGCGATGTTCCCGGTCAGCGCCGGGGGCACCAGCGTCGTCGATGTTGTCGAGACGGAGGTCGAGGAGGTGGAGGTCGAGGACGACGATGACGAGGTCGTGCTCGTGGATGTGGTGGAGATGGTGGTGGAGCCGCCCGCGTTGTAGACGTACGCCATCGCGGAGAGGCCGTAATCATAGGTCGAGGAGATCTGGACTGAGTAGTTGCCCGACGCCTGGTTGCTGCAGGTCGCGAAGAACGCGGTCTCAAGGCCCTCCGGCCCGTTCACGTCCTGCTGCACCGTGCAGCCCGAAGGCAGACTTATGGGATTGCACTCGCCCTGGGCGCCGCACGCGGCGCCTATTATCACGAACGCGTTTGAGCCCGTGACGGTGTAGTCCAGCGCTATCGACGATCCGAACTCCACGTTGTTGGCTGTATAGACCGAGTCGGGAGCCATGGCATTGACGCCCATTATCGCCACGGCAGAATAGCCGGAATCGTGCAGGGTGCATGAATTGCTCGTCATATAGCCCACTGCCGACGAGGGTCCCGTGTCCTCCGCCCCGTAGCCGCTGCTGGTATTCCAGGAAACCACGATCGGAGGCCAGTAGCCTGTCGAGCCCGCGCAGAGGTAGTAGGGGTATCCCGATGGCAGCGAGGTGGATGTCGTCGTGGGGGAAGTGCCCGCGATTATGTTTGCGTTGGTGTTTATCCCGTACAGGACGGCGACGCCTATGGTCGTGGTCACGGTGGAGGTGGAGGTGGAGGTCGTGCTGGTGGTTATGGACTGGCTGTCATAGGAATCGGTGGCGAAGCGCCAGACCAATGCGGTGTAGGCGTCCGCGACGTACCCGTAGGTGCCGTCGGAGGATATCGCTATCCCCTCGGGCTCGTAGACCCCGGTGAGATTGTAGATGGTCGAGTTCGCTGCGGTGTTGACCACCGAGACCGCGCCCCCTCCTTGGCTGCCGTCGCTGTCCGAGACGTAGGCGTACGCGCCGTTGGGCGTGAGCGCGAGGGAGACAGGGGCGTAGCCGACGGTTATGGTGTTCACGACGCTCTGCGTTGCGGTCTTGATGACGGAGAGCGACCCGATGGAAGGGCCGAGGACCATGCCGAACGTCGTGTCGGGAATTATTTCGCCGTTAGCGCGGTACTCTGCGCCGGCCGATGAACGCACCGTGCCGTTGGCGGTGGAGTTTGGTGCGGGGCTTATTAGGGAAGGAGTGCCCTGGTTGTTCACCACGTATGCGTACGCGCCGTTGGGGGAGAATGCCACCGCAAGCGGGTTGGTGCCGACCGTGACGTCCCCCGTGACCTCGCCGAGCGACGCGCTGATTACGGAGACCGTCCCCGTCTCAGAGTTAGTGACGTAGAGCGTATCTGGGTTCGCCGGGTCCACCGCGATCCCGACCGGATAGCCTCCGACGTCGATCGTGCCGACGACTGTTTCGCTGGACGTGCTGATGACCGAGACGACGCCCGAGGCCTCGCTGGTAACGTACACGTATGTGCCTGCGGGGTTGATCGCCACTCCCACTGGCGTGCCCCCCACAGTTATGGTGCTCACCACTGCTTTCGTGGCCGTGTTTATGACCGAGACTGTGCCAGCCTGGGAGTTGGCTATATATGAGTAGTACGGGCTGGCGGGGCTCACCGCGACGCCCAGAGGGGTGCTGCCCACCGTGACCGCGCCCGCGACTAAGCCGCTGGACGTGGAGATCACCGAGACGTCTCCGGGGGAGTCCTGCTGATTGGTGACGTAGACGGAGGAGCCGTCGGGGGTTAGCGCCACGCCGTACGGGCTCGATCCGACTGCGGTATCGGAGACGAACTGGGGCAGCGCGATGGAGGTCGTCGCCGTCGTGGATGACGTCGTGGTGGACGAGCTGGAGGTGGAGGAGGTGGACGAGACAGTGGTCGAAGTGGTGGACGAGATAGTGGTCGAAGTGGTGGACGAGACTGTCGACGAGGTTATGCCGAGGTTTGACGCCGTCGCGGTGACCGTGCCGACCTGCGCCTCGAGGCCGTATCTCCACCCGGACTGCGGCGTGTAGCTGCTGTACTGTATCCAGAGAGTCCCCGAGAAGGCCGTGCCGACCCGGTTGTACGCGGAGAGCGGGCAGCTGAAGGAGAGGTTCTTGGAAGACCCGGGGTTGAAGATTATGTTCTGCGATAGCTGCGTGAACGTGGAGGGGGTGGTGGAGTTGCCGGTGCAACTTAGGGCGTTGACGGATATCGTGCTCCCGACGTGGACGATGGGCACGAAGAGGGTGCCCGTGGTGCTGAGCACGGGGGTCCCGCACGCGTACGGCGCGGCCGCGATGCACGTGTCTGGAAGGGACGGCGAGAACACCCTGAGGTAGTAGAGCGCCCCTATCACGACCGCGATGACGAGTATGGCCCACCCGTAGGTCATGAGGAATTCCATGGCGGACTGTGCTTTGCTCCTGCGCGAAGTTGAAACTGCCATGGGCTCGTATCATTTTCCTACTGCAATTAATTTAAATCTTTGTCAACCCACTGGATGCCTCTGACCATGGATGAACCGGAGTCCCGGCGCCTGCGCAGCCCCCGATGCGGCGGGTTCCGGCAAAGTAGCCGCAGCCGCTTGTAGGTCCCTTGGCCGCGGGCTCTGGATTCAGACCGAGCCGCCGCCGTCGTAGATGTAAGCAGCGAGCGAGATGCCGTACGCCCAAGTCCCGACGCTCACTTCGTACGACCCGGGGTACTGATCGCTGCACGTGGCCATGGCCACGCCCTCGTAGCCGTCCGGTCCTGTCGCCCGCCGCTGGACGACACATCCGTACGGGAACGAGACCGCGCTGCAGGGGTCGCCGTAGTTGCCCTGGCACGCCGCGGTAAGGACCACGAAGCCGCCCCACTTGCTGACAGTGTAGCTCAGATCCTGGCTCGACCCGAAGTTCGCGGTGTTCGTGTAAACCGCGTCGGGAAGCATGGCGTTGACACCCATTATCGCCTCCGCGTGGTCCGCGCTGCTCGACCCGACTTCGCAAACGTTGCTCGTCTGGTAGCCTACTGAAGAATAGGAGTACGGGTCTGCGGCCCCGTAGCCGCTGCCCGAGTTCCAGGAGTATGAAGAGATGCCCCCTCCCGAGGCGGCACAAAGGTAGTAGGGATAGCCTGACGGGAGCGAGACGCTCAGGCTCGTGCCGCTCGTGGTGCTCGAGTTGGTGTCTATCCCGTACAGGACCGCCGCTATCGTGGTCGATGTGGAGGACGTGGTGGTGGAGGTCGAGACTGAGCCCTGGTTGTAGACGTACGCAGCGAGGGATGCCGCGCCGTCGGTGTCGTCAAGCACAGCATTGACGCTGTACGTGCCCGCCGCCTGGCCAGGGCAGGTCGCGAAGTATGCCGTCTCGTAGCCGTCGCCGGTGGCCTGCTGCTGCGCCGTGCAGCCAGAGGGCACGCTGATGGAGTCGCACTCCTCTACGCCGCACCCCGCGCCGATTATCACGAGCGATCCAGGGGTGGTGACGGTGTAGCTCAGGCTCTCGTAACCGGTGTCGGCGCCGTTGCTCGCGCTGGTGTAGACGTTGCTCGGCACCGGGCCGAAGACGCCCATTATCGCCCCGGCTATGTCTGGGCCGTCGGAGGTCGTGTCGATTTCGCACGCGTTGTTTATCTGCGTGCCGACGGAGGACACTGGAACGGAGTCCGCGGCTCCTGACGAGCTGCCCGAGTTCCAGGAGTAGGTTATCGGGCCCTCGGCGCCTCCCGCGCACAGATAATACGGGTAGCCGGAGGGGAGGGACACGCCAAGGCTTGTGGCGCCGGTGGTGTCCGAGCCGGACACTATGCTCAGCACCGGGCCGCTGGCTATGGTGGTCACCGTTGTGGAGGTCGAAATGGAAGTCGACGAGGTGGTGGAGGTCGAGACGGAGCCCTGGTCGTAGACGTAAGCGGCGATCGACGCTTCGCCGTCGGTGTCGTCAAGCACAGCATTGACGCTGTAGGCACCGGCCGCCTGGCCAGGGCAGGTCGCGAAGTATGCCGTCTCGTAGCCGTCGCCGGTGACCTGCTGCTGCACCGCGCAGCCCGAGGGAACGCTGACGGAGTCGCACTGCTCGTATCCGCACGCGACCCCTATTACCACGAAGGATCCGGGATCGGTCACAGTGTAGTTCAGAATCTCGTAGGAGGATGTGCCGGCGCCGTTGCTAGCGTTCGCGTAGACCGCGCTGGGGTTCGGACCGAGGACTCCCATCACCGCCTCGGCGAGGTACGGATCCCCACTCATGCTGCACACGCTGCTAGTCTGATAGCCGACTGAAGAAGCTGATTCTGAATCTGCGGCCCCGTAGCCGCTGCCCGAGTTCCAGGAGTAGCCCATCGTGCCGTAATCGACTCCCCCCGCGCAGAGGTAGTATGGGTAGCCTCCCGAAGGGATGGAGACGTTCAGCAGGTTTTTGCCTCCGGTGGAGGAATTCGAGGCCATTTCCAGCACCGGGCCGCTGGCTATGGTGGTCACAGTGGTTGTCAAGGAGGTGGTCGTGGTCACGGATTGGCTGTTGAAGGATCCGGTGAAGATCACCGATACGGTATCCGAGCCCGAGTTGGCCACATATCCGTACGAGCCGGTTGACGCGATGGCTATCCCGTAGGGCTCGTCGAACCCTGTGAGGGTCCCTATGAGGGAGTTCGACGCAGTGTTGATTACTGAAACGTTGTTGGAGCCGGTGTCGGTGACGTAGGCGTAGGTCCCAGCCACAGTCAGGGCGGCTATCGCGGGGGTGGTGCCTATGGTGATGTCGTCCACGACCTGGTCGGTGGAGGTGTCGATCGTGACGAGGTATCCCGGGCTCGGCCCGCTCACCGGCGCGAATACGGGTCCGCTGACTTGGGCGCCTTTTCCGGCGGGGGAGAGGCTCTCCCGGCCCGCTTCCCCATCGACGTTGGCGGCGCTTGGCGCGGGCGAGAGGTCCATGGCCCGGGCGCCGGAGTTCGCGGCCTCCATGCCGAAGGCCTGGTTCTGGTCGACGACGTAGGCGTAGGCGCCGCTAGGGGCGAACGCCACGCCCAGAGGGGCCGGACCCACATTGACGAAGCCCGTGACGGTATCTGTCTCCGTGCTGATTATCGTGACCGCACTCGCATAGTAATTCGTGACGTAGAGGTATGCTCCGCCGGGTGCGACGGCGTCGAACATTGGCTCGCCCCCCACTGAGACGGAGTCCACGACCTGGTCGGTGGATGTGTCGATGACCGAGACCGTGCCGTCCCCTTCGTTGACGACGTAGGCGTAGGCGCCATCAGGGCCAATTGCCACACCCGTGGGCGAGCTTCCGACGGGGATCGTGTTCACGACCTGGTCGGTGGATGTGTCGATGACCGAGACCGTGCCGGAGCCGGAGTTCGTGACGTAGGCGTAATGCGGGCTTGCGGGGCTGATTGCAATCCCCTGGGGGGAGCTTCCGACGGGGATCGTGTACACCACTATGCCCCCGGCCGTGTTGATGACCGAGACCGTGCCGGAGCCGGAGTTCGTGACGTATGCGTATGTGTCCCCGGGAGTGAACGCTATCTCCTCGGGACTCGAGCCCACCTGGATGAGTCCCCCCACATAAGGCAGCGCTATCGAAGTCGTGCCCATCGTGGTTGATGTCGTGGTCGAGCTCGTGGTGGAGGTGGAGGAGCCGGTGGACGTGGATGATACTGTGGTGGAGGTGACTGTCGAGGATGTCCCGCCAATGTTCACGGAGGTGGCGGTGACCGTGCCGACCTGCGCCTCGAGGCCGTATCTCCACCCGGACTGCGGCGTGTAGCTGCTGTACTGTATCCAGAGAGTCCCCGAGAAGGCCGTGCCGACCTGGTTGTACGCGGAGAGCGGGCAGCTGAAGGAGAGGTTCCTTGACGATCCGGAGTTGAATATGATGTTCTGCGACAGCTGCGTGAAGGAGCTAGGAGCGGTCGAGTTCGCGGAGCAGCTAAGGGCGTTCACGGATATGATGCCGCCGACGTGCACGATGGGAACGAACAGCGTTCCCGTCGCGCTGAGCACCGGTGTGCCGCAGGCGTACGGCGCGGCCGCGACGCACGTGCTGGGAAGCGACGGCGAGAAAACCCTGAGGTAGTAGAGCGCCCCGATGACGACCGCGATGACCAGTATCGCCCACCCGTAGGTCATGAGGAATTCCATGGCCGACTGGGCCCTGGACCTGCCTTGCCGCCCGATATCACGCATACGCTCGTGATAGAGTCTGCGCCAACTAATTTAAAATGTGCGTGCGGCGGGAGGGCGAAAGGTATCAGACCCCGGCGGCTTCCCTGAGCGCGTCTGCCCTGTCGGTCCTCTCCCAGGTGAAGTCGGGTTCCTCCCTGCCGAAGTGGCCGTAGCACGCGGTCTTCCCGTAGATTGGGCGCCTCAGGTCCAGCGCCTTTATCATCGCGCCGGGCCTCACGTCGAAGACCTTCCTCGCGGCCTCGGCGATCTTCTCGTCTGGGACCTTCCCCGTGCCGAAGGTCTCGATGTAGAACGAGACGGGCTGGGATATCCCTATGGCGTACGCGACCTGGACCTCGCACCTCCTCGCGAGGCCCGCGGCGACGACGTTCTTCGCGATGTACCTTGCCATGTACGCCCCGGACCTGTCCACTTTTGTCGGGTCCTTGCCGCTGAAGCAGCCACCCCCGGTCCTGCCCATCGCCCCGTAGCTGTCGACGACTATCTTCCTCCCGGTGAGCCCGGTGTCGGCGAGCGTGCCGCCTATGACGAACCTGCCGGTGCCGTTGACTATGAACTTCGTGTCCTTGTCGAGCAGCTCGGCGGGTATCACGTGCCTGATGACCTTCTCGACTATGTCCCTCTTTATCTGTTCCGTCTCGACGCCGTCGTTGTGCTGTGCCGCTATGACGACGACGGCGACCCTCTTCGGGACGTGGTCGACGTACTCGACGGTGACCTGCGACTTTCCGTCCGGCCTCAGGTATGGCAGGACGCCCTTCTTCCTGCACTCGGCCAGCCGGTAGGCGAGCCTCTGAGCGAGCAGTATCGGGAGGGGCATGAGCTCCTTGGTCTCGCTCGACGCGTACCCGGAGACCATCCCCTGGTCCCCCGCGCCGATGTCGAGCCCCGTGCTCTCGACCACGCCCATCGCTATGTCCGGGGACTGCTCCTCTATCGAGGTTATTATGCCGCAGGTCTCCCAGTCCAGCCCGTCCTTGGCGTTGTCGAGCCCGATCTCCTTGAGCGTCTTCTTGACCACCTTCGGCAGGTTCACGTGCGCGGTGGTGCTTATCTGCCCCGTGATCAGGACCATCCCCTGCATGACCATCGTCTCGCAGGCGACGTGCGCGGCCGGGTCCTTCTCGAGTATCGCGTCCAGCACCGCGTCGGATATCTGGTCCGCTACCTTGTCCGGATGCCCTTCCGCCACGCTCTCAGACGTAAAAGAGTAGTTCGACATTTTTTCACCAACCAAATTGCAATGGGTGCGGGCAGGAGGCGCGCCGGGCTCCCCGCTTTCTGTTTTTCCATTTAATTATATAATACAGTTATTATAGCTGGTGCCCGATTCAGTCGGGTATATAATTCCAGCGTTCTCTATGTTTCATGCAGGAATTGGTAGATGACCTATAAAAACAACCCATTCGTGACCTTGCTGGCCCTGTTAGCCTTATCCTCGATAGTGCATTCCGCCGGATACTCCGTGTCCTACGGGACGCTGAACGCCCTGGGAACTTCCACATCGACGTCGCTCTCCGCGACTGGCGCCTACACCACCAATTTCTTCGCGTTCTCGGGCTGGGCGCACGACGGAGCGACAACCCCCACCAACACCATAGCAAACGTCGTGGTGGACAGGTCCTTCGAGGTGCAGACGACTAACGGCGGCTCGAGGTACCTCAACACCTCAGTCATAGGGCACAACACCGCGGCGATAGGGACCATAACCTACAACACCTGCAGCGCGGGATGCAACACCGCCGTCGCGGGAATCAGCGCGAATGTCATCTACACGAGCAACACCGTGAACGGGAACGTATACTACATGAGCGGTGCCACCGCCAGTTCGACGACGTACTCCCTCTCGTACACGGTGGCGTCCGCCAACAGCTTCGTCGTCATACTCTACTCCATAGGAGGCAAGACATGGAGCTCCGCGCCCACGACCAGCGCTGCGGGCTGCTCGCTCGCGCAGGACGCGAAGCAGGGCACCTTCGCCGAGGCCTCCGTGATGGCGTGCAACTCGGTGGGCGCGGGCACATACACCGCGAACGCCGTGACGCAGTCCGGGACGGCCCACGGATCTTACGCGATAGCAGCGTACGTCTTCCCCCCCTACGCTGTGACGCTCGACGAGAGCCCCGCCGGAGGGGGCAACACGCTCACGCAGGGGGTCCAGTACCAGAACGGCAACGCAATTCTGGTCATAGGCACCAACACGATACAGGCGGTCCCGAAGACGGGATACGCCTTCACCAGCTGGTCGGGCGCCACGGGCAACGTCATAATAGCCAACGCCCTGGGCGCCACCAGCGCAATAACCGTCGAGGGGGCAGGGACGGTGACCGCGAACTACGGCTCCACCCTGTCGGGCATAACCCTCGTTCCCAGCAACACGGTCCTCGACGGAGGGCAGACCGAGGTCTTCACGGGAAACCTGATCGGAGGCGTGTCGCCGTACACCTACAACTACTTCAACGGGACGGGCTCGAGCACCCTTGCGAAGTACACCGGCGTCGCGGGCACGAGCAACCAGGTCGCGTTCACGGTGAACTCCGCGACCCAGAACCACCAGTTCACGTACAACCTCATAGTCACGGACGGCTTCCCGTTCACCCTGAACTCGATAAGCAACACAATAGTCGTGAACACGCAGCTGACGGCGAGCGCCGCACCATCGGCCTCCGCGCAGTACCTCGACGTCGACCAGGCTGAGACTGTGACGGGCACGATTCCTTCCTCTGGGACATCGCCCTTCACGTACAACTGGCTGATATCCGACAACGGGGGCGCGTACTCGCAGGCGACGCAGTGCGCGGCGAACTCCGGCACGGGGCAGGCATCGGGGAACACCGTGACGTGCAGCGTCCCGGCGAGCACGTTCCTGGCCGCGAACACTTACTCATTCAAGCTGCAGGTGACGGACAGCGCGAGCACGCCCTCGACGGTGACGTCCGGCGCCTCGACCGCGATAAGCGTGGCGGCGAAGCTCACGGCACCCAACACGCCGTCCATATCGGCCGCCCTCCTGGACTCCAACCAGGCCGAGACGGTGAACGGGGTAATCCCGTCCACGGGGACGTCGCCCTTCACGTACAACTGGCTGATATCCCGAAACGGCGGGGCGTACGTGCAGGCCACGCAGTGCGCGGTCAACTCGGGGACAGGGCAGGCTTCCGGGAACACGGTGACGTGCAGCGTCCCGGCGAGCACGTTCGTCTCGGGCAACACTTACTCCCTTGAGCTGAAGGCGGCAGACTCCGCGAACTCCCCTGAGGTCGCGACCTCGTCTGCATCCTCCAACATAGTCGCATCTTCTCCTATCACCGCGCCCGGCGCGCCGACGGTATCGGCGCAGTACATCGACGCTGACCAGTCCGAGACGTTCACTGGTACAATACCTTCATCCGGGACCTCGCCCTTCACGTACAACTGGCTGATATCCGACAACGGGGGCTCCTATGCGCAGGCGACGCAGTGCGCGGCGAACTCCGGCACGGGGCAGGCATCGGGGAACACAGTGGCGTGCGTCACTTCGGGCGGAGCATTCACGGCAGGACACACATACTCTGCGGAACTGAAGGTGAGCGACGGCGCCACCACGCCGGAGACCGCGACGTCTGGCGCCTCCGGAAACGTGGCGGTGACCTCGCAGCTGACGGCGCCGTCCGCACCTACTGTATCTGCGCCGAAGCTCGATTCCAACCAGCCGGAAACGGTTAACGACGTAATACCCTCGGCAGGGAGATCGCCCTTCACGTACAACTGGCTGATATCCGACAACGGGGGCTCCTATGCGCAGGCCACGCAGTGCGCGGCGAACTCCGGCACGGGGCAGGCATCGGGGAACACAGTGACGTGCAGCGTCCCGGCGAGCACCTTCGTCACAGGTAACACGTATTCGTTCGAACTAAAGGTGACCGACTCGGCCACTTCTCCGGAGACCGCGACCTCCTCTGCATCCCCCAATGCGATCGTATCGTCCCAAGTTACCGCGCCCGGCGCGCCGACGGTATCGGCGCAGTACATCGACGCTGACCAGTCCGAGACGTTCACTGGTACAATACCTTCATCCGGGACCTCGCCCTTCACGTACAACTGGCTGATATCCGACAACGGGGGCTCCTATGCGCAGGCGACGCAGTGCGCGGCGAACTCCGGCACGGGGCAGGCATCGGGGAACACAGTGGCGTGCGTCACTTCGGGCGGAGCATTCACGGCAGGACACACATACTCTGCGGAACTGAAGGTGAGCGACGGCGCCACCACGCCGGAGACCGCGACGTCTGGCGCCTCCGGAAACGTGGCGGTGACCTCGCAGCTGACGGCGCCGTCCGCACCTACCTTGTCGGCGCAGTACGTGGACGCGGACCAGGCGGAGTCGGTAAGCGGAGTAATTCCTTCCACGGGCAAGTCGCCCTTCACGTACAACTGGCTGATATCCGATAACGGGGGCTCCTATGCGCAGGCCACGCAGTGCGCGGCGAACTCCGGCACGGGGCAGGCATCGGGGAACACGGTGACGTGCGCGATAGCGGGCAACGCTCTCTCCGCGGGGCACACATATGCCGCCGAACTGAAAGTGTCGGACAGCGCCACCTCTCCGGAATCTGCGACCTCATCATCGAGCACAAACATAGTAGTTGCGACCCAGCTGGCCGCCCCTGCGGCGCCGACGGTCTCGCTTGCGCTGATAGATTCGGACCAGGCGGAGTCGGTAAGCGGCACAATTCCTTCCTCGGGGACCTCGCCCTTCACGTACGACTGGCTTATCTCTGACGACGGCGGGGCGTACTCCGCCGCGACGCAGTGCGCGGTCGACTCGGGCAGCGGGCAGGCGGGCGGCAACACAGTCAGTTGCAACGTCCCCGCAAATACCCTGTCCGCCGGGCACGGTTACTCCTTCAAAATCAAAGTGACGGACGGCGCGACCGCTGGCGAATCGGCCACTTCCGCATCTTCTGGCAGCGCTGCGGTCTCCACCGCATTCACCGCCCCTGCGGCGCCGACGCTGTCATCGAACGCCATCGATAGCAACCAGCAGGTCACGGCCACGGGGACTATCCCATACACGGGGACCCCTCCCTATGACTACGACTGGCTGGTGTCCCTGGACGGAAACCCGTATGTGGTCACCACGCGATGCCTGGTGAACTCCGGGACAGGGCAGGCCGCGAACGCGGTGGAGAATTGCGTCGTCCCCGCCAACACGCTCGCGGCGGGCGACACCTACGTGTTTAAACTTGAGGCCAAGGACGGCGCCTCCATGACGGAAGTCAACACATCCGCCGGATCGGCAACCCTCACAGTCAGCCAGATCGCGACCCCTTCGATGCCGCTCGTGTCGGATCCCAAGCTTGACTTGGACGAGAAGCTCACAGTCACCGGGGAGACACCGGCAAACGGCTTGTCCCCCTTCACGTACAATTGGCTCATATCTGTAAACGGAGGCGCTTACTCCGAGACCACGCAGTGCGCTGCGAACTCCGGGACCGGGCAGGCATACAACACCCAGGAGAACTGCGTCATAGCGGGCAACACTTTCACAATAGGAGACACGTACAGTTTCGAACTTCAAATCACTGACGCCGCCTCTGCCACTAGCAATTCCATCCCATCTAACACAGTCGCTGTCGCGTCGCAGTTGACAGCTCCGGGAAACCCCTCAGTCTCTGCCCCCCTGCTGGACAACGACCAGACTGAGACGATCACTGGCACGATACCTTCGACCGGTACCCCGCCTTACTCCTACGACTGGCTGAGGTCGTTGGATGGGGGCAGCTACGCACTCTCGACCAGATGCGACCAGAACACGGGCTCCGGGCAGATAGGCGGGAACGTGGTCACGTGCGTGATAGAGCCGAGCAACGCGCTGCCTGCGGGCCAGGTGCCCAATTTCGAACTGCAGGTGAGGGATGCGGCTAGCACCCCCGAAGGTGCCGTTTCTGCGGCTTCCGTCAACATAATGGTCTCACTGCCGATCGACTCCCCTGGCACGCCCACTGTTTCCAGCCAGTACCTCGACGTCAATCAGTCGGAGACGTTCACCAGTACGCTACCCTCGACGGGCACCTCGCCCTTCACGTACGACTGGCTTATCTCTGACGACGGCGGGGCGTACTCCGCCGCGACGCAGTGCGCGGTCGACTCGGGCAGCGGGCAGGCGTCCGGGAACACGGTGACGTGCGCGATAGCGGGCAATGCTCTCTCCGCGGGGCACACATATGCCGCCGAACTTGAAGCGACCGATTCGGCGACTGTCCAGGAGTCTTCGACATCCGCCGCGTCAGAGAACGCGGCAGTGGCATCTCAGCTAGCCGCGCCTGGCGCGCCGACGGTATCGGCGCAGTACGTGGACGCGGACCAGGCTGAGACGGTCAACGGGATAATCCCATCTACAGGAACGCCCTCCTATAGTTACGCATGGCTCGTATCGGACAACGGAGGGGCTTATTCCGCGGCGACGCAGTGCGCTGCGAACTCCGGATCCGGACAATTAGCCGGAAATACAGTGTCGTGCGGCATTGAGGTAGATACGCTCCAGCCAGGAGACACTTACGCGTTCGAACTCCGGGCGAGCGATAGCGCCACATTTTCGGAGACCGCGACTTCCTCCGCCTCTCCAATAATTCACGTCGCCTCGGAGCTGGCCGCCCCTGCGACCCCAGCAGTTTCCGCGCAGTACATAGACGTGAACCAGGCTGAGAGTGTGACGGGCACAATTCCTTCGACAGGGACATCGCCATTCACCTACAACTGGCTGATATCCGACAACGGGGGCGCGTACTCCGCCGCGACGCAGTGCGCGGTCGACTCGGGGACAGGGCAGGCGTCCGGGAACACAGTGATGTGTGGCGTATCAGGAAATAGTTTAACGACGGGACACACCTACTCTTTCAAACTCGGGATAACGGACAGCGCGGCGACCCAGGAATCCGCCACTTCCGCCGCTTCAGGCAATGTGATGGTCGAATCGCAGCTTGCCGCTCCTTCCGCGCCCACAGTGAGCGCGCAGTACATAGACTCCGACCAGGCCGAAACGGTGAACGGGGTCGTCCCCTCCACGGGGACGTCGCCTTACTCGTACACGTGGCTGACTTCGACCAACGGCGGGGCGTACTCCGCCGCGACGCAGTGCGCGGTCGACTCGGGCAGCGGGCAGGCGCCCTCCAATGCGGTCACCTGCTCCATAGCGGCGAATGCGCTCGCTTCCGGGGACAC